>Ga0208849_1000005_pt1 | contig 449369 bp, 429 predicted proteins | sample NGESurdeep072012_10_FD_184470 | JGI IMG/M metagenome (GOLD analysis project Ga0208849, IMG submission 184470) | Arctic peat soil microbial communities from Barrow, Alaska - NGEE Surface sample 53-3 deep-072012 (SPAdes) | ecosystem: Environmental > Terrestrial > Soil > Wetlands > Peat ... | reverse complement strand
GATCGCCCAGCTGGCCCTGGAGGCGCGCACCCGGGGCAAGCAGACCACCGCCCAGGTCATCGACCGCTACCAGGAAGTGGTGAAGCTCGACCCGGGGGTCTCGGCCGACTGGGTGGAACTGGACAAGCTCTACGAGGACGCCGGCAAGGTCGCCGCCGCACGGCAGGCCGCCGAGACCGCCGGCAAGGTCTCCAGGGGCGACCGCGAGCTCGCCGTGGCCCGTATCGAGCTCGGCGACATCCTCACCACCCAGGGCGACCTGCCCGGCGCCCGCAAGGCCTTCGAGGAGAGCCTTGTACTCAACCGCCGGCTCGCCGCCGGCGCTGCGGCCGACCCCGGCCTTCAGCGCGAGATTGGCCTGAGCCTGGAGAGAATCGGCAACACCTTGAGAGCCCAGGGCGACCTCGCCGGGGCGGGCGCATCCTATGAAGGCTCGCTCGCAACCGCCCGGCCTCTGGCCGCCGCCGACCCCGGCAACGCGGTGCTGGGCCGCGCCGTGGCCGTCAGCCTGCTCGAGGTCGGCGACGTGCTGCTCGCCGAGGGCCAGCTCGCCGGCGCCGGGAAGAACGACGAGGAGGCGCTCGCCATCCTCGAGCGCCTCGCCACCGCCGATCCCGCCAACACCGGCTTTCAGCGCGACGCTTCGGTGGCCCTCGAGCGGGCCGGCGACGTGCTGATCGCCCAGGGCGCCCTGGGCAACGCGCGCAAGGACTATGAGCAGGCCCTCGCCATCTTCCGTCGTCTGGCCGCCGCCGACCCCGGCAACGCCGCCTATCAACGCGACATCGTCGTCGCCCTGGAGAAGATCGGCGATGTGCTCACCGCCCAGGGGGAGCTCATCGCCGCCCGCGCCGCCCGCGAGGAGGAGGTCGCGGTGGTCCGTCGCCTCGCCGCCGCCGACGCCACCGACGCCTCCCTGCGTCGCGACCTCGCCGACGCCCTGACCGACCTGGGCGATGTGCTCACCGCCCAGGGTGGAACGGCCGGCTTTGCCGGGGCGCGCGCGGCCTACGAGGAAAGCCTGCAACTTCAGCGCCGACTCGCGGTGTCCGATGCGACCAACACCGTCCTGCGCCGGGACATCGCCGCGAGCCTGGGCAGAGTCGGTGCGGTGCTGAACGCGCAGGGGGACACCGCCGGAGCGAAGGCCGCTCTCGCCGAGAGCCTCGCCATCGACCGGCGCCTGGCCGCGGCCGACCCCAGCAACGCCGCGCTTCAGAAAGACATCGCCGCGGCCCTGGAGCGGCTCGCCGCGGTCGCCGGCTCGGGCGTCACCTGGGCGCAGGTCCGCGATCAGTTCGAAGACATGGACCGCAAGGGGATCCTCGCGGCCGCGGACCGCCCGCGACTACAGAACGCCAGGACCCGCGCCGCCACGCAAACCGGCAAATGAACCCGCGACTTCGAAAAACTCGGAAACGAATAAAACCTAAAGCAAGTCTGCCTGAAGCGCCCTATAGTGGCGCCTTCACCCCTTCGATTGATGAGAAGTTTACCCGATGGAAGATGGTCAAAGCAGCCTGTTGCGGCCGACGGTGGATGTAGTCGGCGCGTTCCTGGCCACCCACAAGCTCGCCGCGGGCGATATTCCGGCGCTGATCGCCGCGGTCAGCTCGGCCCTCGGCGGCCTTGGCGCCCCCGAGCCCGCGGCGCCGGCGGCGATCCGGCTCACCCCGGGGCAGATCAGAAAGAGCATCACTCCCGACGCCCTGATCAGCTTCGAGGACGGCAAGGGCTACAAGACTCTCAAGCGGCACCTGACGACGCGCGGAATGACCGTGGCCGAGTACAAGTCAAAGTGGGGCCTGCCGAGCAATTATCCGACCACTTCGCCCACCTACAGCGCCAAGCGATCGGCCATGGCCAAGAGCATCGGCCTGGGCTCGGGTGGAAGGAAGGCCGCGGGACCGGCGCGGTCGGCGCGCGGCGGCGCCCGCAAGAAGGGACCGGCGGGCCCTTCCTGAGCCGAAGACGACGGCCCCGGCGCTCCATTGCCTGGGAGCATGTCGATGACCGACGACCTGCCGGCGCTGGTCGCCGAGCTCGAGCAGCGGCTCAAGCTGCGCACCATCGTCTTCGCGATGAAACTCTTCGAGCGCCGCGCCGATATGGAGGCGATCGCCCGCATCCGCCGCCCCAAGGCGGTGCACACCCTCGACCAGATCGTCGGCCAGGCGTCCCGGCTCGGCTGGACGGTGGGGATCACCGCCGAGGATCTGGTCGGCGCGCAATGCCGGGCGGTGGTCGGGCTCGGCGCCGCCAAGACTGATGAGTGGCGTTCCGGCGAACACATGACGGGGGTGTGGTTTTCAACCGGGGAGGACGCCGCGGCGCACCAGGAGGCCATGCACTGCGTCCCCGACGGGCGCTACGAGGCCCTCGCGGTGGGGCCGCTGGGCGCCGGCAAGCTCGAGGCGCCGGACATCGCCCTCTTCTACGCCTCACCCGGGGCGATGATGTATTTCATCAATGGCCTGCAATGGAGCGGCTACCAGAGGTTCGACTGGAGCGTGGTCGGCGAATCGGCCTGCGCCGATTCCTGGGGCCGGGCGCTCACCACCCGCCTGCCCAGCCTGTCGATCCCCTGTTTCGCCGAGCGCCGCTACGGCGGGGTGCTCGACGAGGAGATGCTGATGGCCGCCCCGCCGGAATATTTCGTCAAGGCCGTCGAGGGCATGAAGGCGCTCGCCGGCAACGGTTTTCGCTATCCCTTCCCGCAGTATGGCGTGCAGCAGGATGTGCGCGCCGGCATGGCCGTGAGTTACCCCGCGCCGTCAGGTCCGTAAGGCGAGCTTCGCCTCGGACGGCCCGGGACAGTCGGCTCAGGCGCTATGGCCGGACCGACCGCGCCGCGCGCCCTAGCTGCAGGCCCCCTGGACGGTCCTGAACGTGCCGTGCATGGAATATCGGCCGCCCGTCGCCTGCGACGGAGTCCTGTAGAACCAGTCCTGGAACGCCAGATCCTGGTAGTGGTAGTGGTAGCCGGCGACACCGGCCACCGGGAATGAGATCCCACTGAGCGGATCGCCCACTTCGAGGTTGTTCTGGCAGCCGGAAACCTGGCCGGTGTGTCCCCAGGCGGGCGTCACGTCGTCGGCGTGGCCGCCCTTGACGCTCGCCTGCACGAACGGATCGTCCAGCCACTCGCCGATCTCATGGGTCCACACCGACATGTCCTCCACGCCGGTGAAAATCCCCGGGTCGATGACCGAGCCGACCGCATAGGTCTGCGTCGCCGTACCGAGCGGAACCGCGTTGTGATAGCCAAGAACGCAGCAATTGTTCGAATTACCGATGAACATCACGAAGTTGTAGGTCAGAATGATCGGGAGCTGGGTCGGCGTCGCATAGGTGGCGACCAGGTTGTTGACGATGGCGTCGTAGTCGTTGATGTCCATCATGCCGAGGTTCACGGTCTTGTTGCCGGTCCTGCATGTCGCGGTGAGCGAGAGGGTCTGGCCGGTCGCCGGCGCGGTGACATCGACGACGATCGGGGCCGCGGTCGTGGTCAAGGTGATGCCGTAGTTCGTCCCGCCTACGGAGTTCCAGAAATTGGCCCGCTGGAACGCCGAGACGAACTGCGTGCCTCCGGTCGCGCCGACGCTCGTGTCCACGCCGTTGGAGATGAAGGTCGTCGGCTGGAACAGCGGTGAATTGAAGAAGCGCGTCGAGACCCGCTGCGGGTCGCAGTTGCCCGACTTGTTGGCGTCCAGCACCACCCCGTTGGCAAAGTGGATTCTCGCGACGATCGGCACATAGACGATCGAGGTGTTGCGCTTGGTCGGCGCATAGGGGCTGCTGCCGACCATCGAGGTCCGGTAGGTATTGCCGTCGAGCGGCGAGGTCACCGTGGTGGTCCAGAACGGGATGGTCGTCCCGGCGTTGGCCTGGCGGCTGAGCATGTCGATGTCGAGCGGCGCGTGCGGAATGGTGACATACATCGGCTTCCAGCCGCGCGCCGCGCCCGAGCCGCCGCTCGCCGCCTGAGCCGAGGATCCGGCGGCGGACGCCGAGGCGACCGGCGCCGCAAGGGCCATCGCAGCCATCGCCAGCACGGCCGTGAGCGACCGCCACGGGGCGCCCTCTCGGCGTTCACTCGACGCAACTGTGGTCTTGAAGAAATCGTTCACGATCGCCCCTCCGAAGTTTTGTTCCGCCTGCGATATCATCGACGACGCCTCGACGGCAATCCCGGAGCGGGATGGCACGAACCTTTCTTACCGGCTGAGGATCGCCCACGCCGTCCTGGCCAGCTGCACCGTCCCGGAGTTGTCCGCCGAGGGGTCCGAGGTCCCGATACCGTCCAGGTTCCGGCGGAACACCCCCTGGCCGATCGAGGCGAGGCGGAAGATCGAAAAAGCCAGGTAGAAGTCGAAGTCCTCGATCCGCTCGCGCCCGGTCCGCCGGCAATAGTCGGCGACGTAGTCGTCCTGGCCAGGAATGCCCGCGGCGCCAAGATCGACGCCGGCCAGGCTCCCCCAACTCTCGGATGTCGAATGATAGAGAATGCAGTTGTAGGCCAGGTCGGCCAGGGGGTGGCCCAGGGTCGAGAGCTCCCAGTCGAGGACCGCGACGATCCTCGGCTGGGTGGCGTGGAACATCACGTTTTCCGGCCGGTAGTCGCCATGGGTGATGGCGAGCGCGTCGTCGGCCGGCGCCCGGTCGGGCAGGGTCTCGATGAGCCGCTCCATCTCCTCGATGACCTCGGTCTGGGCCCCGCGATACTGCCTGGTCCAGCGGCCAATCTGGCGTTCGAAATAGTTTCCGGGCCGGCCGTAGTCGGCCAGGCCGATGGCGGCGAAGTCGATCTGGTGCAACCTGGCGAGGGTGGCGTTGAGATCATCGTACAGGGCCCGCCGTTCGGCCGCCTCCAGCCCCGGCATCCTTGCGTCGCGGAAGATCCGCCCCTCCATGAAATCCATGACGAAGAACGTCGCGCCGATGACGCTCTCGTCCTCGCATAGCGCCCGCATCGCCGGCACCGGAAAGCCCGCTTCGCCCAGCGCCTTCATCACCCGGAATTCGCGGTCGATCTGATGGGCGCTGGCCAGGAGCCTGCCAGGCGGCTTCTTGCGCAGCACCGCGCCGCGCGACCCGGCGGTGATCAGGAACGTCGGGTTGGAGGCGCCGCGGGTGAACTGGCGCACCGCGATCGGGCCGGCGAACCCCTCCACATGACCCTCCAGCCATGCCGCGAGCGCGCCGACGTCGAATCGGTGGTTGGCGCGCACTTCGCCCAGGCTCGGCTGATCTGGGCGGGGGGCTTTTGGATCGTCCATGATCGGCTCACTATCGCCCGCCAGACCGGGAAAGGCCAAATGATCGCGCCCGCCGACTTCACTTGCGTCCGCTTCGAGCTTCACGACCACATCGCGACCATCGCGCTCAACCGGCCGGAGCGGCGCAACGCGCTGAACCGCCGCGCCTACGCCGAACTGGAGGCCGCCTTCCGCCACGCCGCCACCGAAGATGAGGTCCGGTGCATCATCGTCACCGGGGTCGATCCGGCCTTCTGCTCGGGCGAGGACGTCAAGGAGATGATGACCGGCGAGGCGCGCGCGGCCTTGCCGCCGACCTCCGGCGCCTTCGAACCCACGCCCGCGGCGATGGCGGTTCTCGAATGCGACAAGCCGGTGATCGCCGCGGTCAACGGCGCCGCGGTGGGCTGGGGGATGGAGCTCGCCCTCTACGCCGACATCCGCCTGGCCTCGTCGCGCGCGTCCTTCGCCGAGCTGTTCATCAAGCGCGGCCTGGTGTGCGATGTCGGCGGCCTGACCCGCCTGCCGGCCATCGTCGGCCCGGCCAAGGCCGCCGAACTACTGTTCACCGGCGATGCGATCGACGCCGACGAGGCGCTGCGGATCGGTCTGGTGAGCCAGGTCACCGACCACGACGAACTCATGGTCGCCGCCCGCGCTCTCGCTTCCCGCATCGCCGCCAATGCGCCCTTGGCGCTCGCCGCGATGAAACAAGGGCTGCGCCGCGCCGCCCACGCCGACGAGCGCGAGATCGGCGCCTGGGCGATCGCGACCATCCACCGGCTGTTCGCCACCCAGGATCACCGCGAGGGCGTCGCAAGCTTCCTCGAAAAGCGCCCGCCGGTGTTCACCGGGCGGTGAGCTGGGCCGCGCCTTGCGGAAAACGGCCGGCGGCGCTCGTCTCGCCCAGTCCCCACCCCAGCCGCGCCGTTTCGATCGCCGCGAGCTTGGCCTCGAAGGGCGCCCAGTCGTCGCGCTCGACGATGGCGGACCACAACGCCTCGATCTGGTCGTAGAGCAGCTCTTCGGGTTCGGATCTCGCGAAGTAGCCGTTCTCGATCCGCCCGGGCCGCGCCTCGCCATAGCCGGCCAGGCAGGCGCGGAAGATGTCGAACGCCTCGCCCTGGTAGAGGGCCGCGCGCGGGCCGGCCAGGGCGCGGGCTTCGCTCGCCAGGCCGCCGAACCAGTCGAAGAAGAAGGGTTCCCAGCGCAGCGCCTCGCCGCCGCTCGCCAGGACGGCGAAGGCGGCGTTGACCAGATCGATGTCCGCATCGGCCGAGCGGGCGGCCAGGCCCAGGCGCTGGAGCACCGCCTCGCGCAGGAAGTCGCGGTACAATCCTGAAAAGCGGTTCAGCGCCTCGACGAGCGGCTCGCTCGCGGTCACCACGGTCAAGGCGCCGGCGAGCTGGCGCAGGTTCCAGAACACCGCCTCGGGCTGGCGGCCGAAGCTGTAGAGGCCCGAGGAATCGAAATAGGCGGCGACGAAATTGGGGTCGTTCCTCGGCAGGAACCGATATGGCCCGTAGTCGAAGCTCTCGCCGGTGATGTTCATGTTGTCGGTGTTGAGCACCCCGTGGACGAAGCCGGCCGCCATCCATCGCGCCGCCAGGCTCGCCGACCGCTCCACAACCGCCGCCAGCAGCGCCGCGGCCCGGTTCCCGGCGTTCGCAAGCTCCGGATAGTAGGTCTCGACCACATGGTCGATGAGGGTCTCGATAAGGTCATTGCGGTCCAGCGCCGCGTGGCGCTGGAAGGTCCCGAAGCGGATGTGGCTGTGCGAGAGCCGAGTGAGCACCGCCGAGCGAGTGGGGCTCGGCTCGTCCGACCGGTAGAGTTCTTCGCCGGTCTCGATCAGCGAGAAGGATCTGGAGGTCGGGACGCCCAGCGCCTCGAGCATGGCCGTGGCCAACACCTCGCGCACGCCGCCTTTCAGCGTCAGGCGCCCATCGCCCGCTCGCGAGTAAGGCGTCTGGCCGGAGCCCTTGGTCCCCAGATCGAGAAGCCGTCCGCTCCCCCTCTCCCGAAGCTGGGCGTAGAGGAACCCCCGGCCGTCGCCGAGGTCCGGGTTGTAAACGCGGAACTGGTGGCCGTGGTAGCGCATCGCCAGAGGCTGGCTTTGGTTGCCGGGCAGCGCCTCGAAGCGGGCGAAGTGGGCGAGCCATTCCTCTTCGGTGAGGCCATCCAGGCCGACCGTTGCGGCGGCGCGCGCGTTGCGGAACCTGATCCTCGCCGCCGGGAAGCTTGCTGGGCGCACCGGGTCGGCGAACTCCGCACCCAGGGTCGCGAAGCGCTGGTCGGGACGATAGGCGGCTGATGGCGGCATCGGCGCCAGATGCGCCCTAGCAAAGCCCCCCAGCAAGTCCCGGTTTCGCTTCTCCCACGGCGCTGGAGCGTGCTACCGCCCTGGCCCATGGCGCGGCGCCTCACGCTTGATTTCCTGAAGACGGAGTCTGGCGCCGGCCTTCTGCTGGCCCTGGCCGCGGCGGCCGCCGTCGCCTGGGCCAATTCGCCCTGGGCGGACCGCTATTTCGCCCTGGTGGCGACCCCGATCGCCGTTCGCCTCGGCGACTTCGCCCAGACCCGCAGCCTCTCCGGCTGGGTCGCCGACGGCCTGATGGCGATCTTCTTCCTGGTCGTCGGCATGGAGATCAAGTTCGAGGTTCTGCGCGGCGAGCTCTCCAGCCCGCGCCGCCTCGCCCTGCCGGTCCTGGCGGCCCTGGGAGGGATGGTGGTTCCGGCGCTCGTCTATATGGCCGTGAACCTCGGCCCGCGCGGGGTTCCAAGCGGCTGGCCGGCGGCGACCGCCACCGACATCGCCTTCGCCCTCGCCGCCCTGGCGATCGTCGCCCCCAGGCTTCCGAGCGCGCTGCGGGTCTTCCTGCTCACCCTCGCCATCGCCGACGATGTCGGGGCGGTGGCGCTGATCGCCCTGCTCTACACCGCCAAGCTCGATCCCGCGGCCACCGCCGGGGTCGGCCTCGCCCTGGCCGCGCTGGCGGCGCTGTCGCGCTGGCGGCGTGCGCCCTTCCTATTCTATGCCGTCGGCTTCGTCGTGGTGTGGGGCTTCACCCTGCAGTCGGGCCTCAACACCTCCATTGCCGGAATCGCCTGCGCCATGACCGTGCCCGTCGGCGCCCGCAGGGCCGGCCAGGACAGCGTCCTGAAGTTCTTCATGGACAGCCTCCATCCCTATGTCGCCTACGCGATCCTGCCTCTGTTCGCGTTCACCGCCGCCGGCTTTTCTCTTGGCGGACTTGGCGCCCGCGAGATCCTTTCCCCCGTCCCCCTGGGTCTGGCGCTGGCGCTGCTGATCGGCAAGCCGGTTGGGGTGTTCGGCTTTTCCCTCGCCGCCACGGCCACTCGCGTGGCCCGAAAGCCGGCGGGCGGGACCTGGCTGGAGCTCTTCGGCGTTTCCCTGGTGTGTGGGGTCGGGTTCACCGTCAGCCTCTTCATCGGCGGCCTCGCCTTCCATGGCGCTGGCCGCCTCGGTCAGGACCAGTTGCGCCTGGGGGTGATCGCCGGATCGCTCCTGGCCACCCTGACCGGCGCAGCCGTTCTCGCCCGCGCCCAGGCGTTGCGCGCCGCCCGCCCCGAAGACCCCCGGCAGTGATCCCGTGCGGCCAAACTCTTCCCCTCGGCGCCGTCGCGCCGATCCGCGCCGATCCCATTCGAAAGGAGAAGTCATGACGATCGAAGTCACTGCCTTCCGCTGGGTCCCGCCGTTCGCCCAGGGCTATGTGCGCGACCTTCGGGTGCGCTGGGCGCTGGAGGAAGCGGGCCTCGCCTACCAGGTGAAGCTCATCGACGCCGAGGTGCAGGGCTCCCAGAGCTATCGCCGCTGGCAGCCGTTCGGACAGGTCCCCGCCTACAGGGACGATGAGGTCGAGATGTTCGAGTCCGGAGCCATCGTGCTGCACATCGCGGCCAGGTCGCCGGCCCTGGCCCCAAGTGATCCGGCGGGGCGGGCGCGGGTGACCACCTGGGTGATCGCGGCGCTGAACTCGATCGAGCCGCACGCCCAGAACCTGATCCACTTCGAAGGCCACGCCGGCGGGGCGGGGGTGAAGGAGCGCCGCGCGCGGCTCGCAGCGTTGCTGGACGCGCGGCTGGCGGCGCTGAGCGCCTGGCTCGAGGGCAAGGGTTATCTGGAAGGCGCCTTCACCGCCGGCGACCTGATCATGGCCACGGTGCTGCGGGAACTGGTCGACTGCGGCGCGCTGGCGCGGTTTCCGGTCCTGGACGCCTATCGGCGCCGATGTGAAGGACGCCCGGCGTTCGCCCGCGCGCTGGAGGCGCAGATGCGGCCGTTCCGGGAAAACGCGCCAGGCTGAGCCCTGCCCGGGCGGCGGCGGCCTCAGGACCGGGTCGGCTATGGGCCGCGGCCCTGGTCCCTCGCGCGCCAGGCGGCGATCATCGGCGCATGATCAGCGGGCTGTCCGGTGTAGGAAAGGACGTCGTCGCCAAGGAGCGCCCAGGGGAGCGCGCTCGCCGTCCAGATCTGGGCCACCGGCCGCAGCCAGGCGGTGTCGTCCAGCGTGCCGGCGCGCAGGATGGCGCGCGGCGTTCCCTCGCGCCGCGTCGAAATGCGCGAATGGCATGCCGCGCAGAGCCAGGTGGTGTGCCTCTGGCCATTCGGCAGCACCCTGTCGTTCACCATGGGCTCGCCGCTGACGATCTCCAGGCCCTCGGCCGGCAGGACGAGCTGCAGGCTGAAGGCGCTGCCGGTGCGTTTCTGGCATAGGTGGCAATGGCAGATGTAGGCCGTCAGGGGCGCGGCCGTGATGCGGTAGCGGACCTGGCCGCAATTACAGCCGCCGGGGATCGGCAGGGACGGGGTCATCGGGGTGAGTATCGACCCCTTCTTGCTTCAGGCAAGCGCCTCGGTCGCGGCGCGGTCGAAATTCCTTACGTAATCATCCGTGGACGAATGGTCGGCGTCGCCCGACCAGCCCTTAGAGCGCCTCCCGGATCGCCTCGGCCGCTTCCCTGGCCGCTCCGATCACGGCGGGAGAGACATCGCCCATGACATAGAAGTCGTGGATCAGGGTGGGATAGTTGACGTGCCGCGCCTCGACCCCGGCCATCTGCAGGGCGGCGGCGTAGTCCCGGCCCTCGTGCTCCAGGGGATCGAAACCGGCGGTGGCGATGAAGGCAGGCGGCAGGCACGAGAGATCGCGCACCTGAGCCGGCGCGGCGCGCAGGCCCTCGGGATGGTCCATCGCCCCCAGCGCCTTCTCGAAAAATGCGATGGCGGCCTTGGTGAGCACCGGCCCATCGCGTTCCTGCCGGGAGGCCGTCTCCTCTTCGGGCCACAGGGCCGGATAGAGCAGAAGCTGGAACTTGAGGTTGCGCTCCGCGTCCTCGCGAAAGTCGATCGCCACGGAGGCGGCGAGGTTGCCACCGGCGGAATCCCCGCCGATGCCGATCCGCGTCGGATCGACATCGATCTCCGCGGCGTGATCGAAGACCCAGCGGGTGGCCGCCAGGGCGTCGTCGTGGCTGGCGGGAAATGGCCACTCCGGAGCGAGGCGGTAGTCCACCGCAAGGAGCCGCACCGCCGACCACACCGACAGGCGCCGGCAATGGGCGTCGTGCGTCTCCAGATCGCCGATCACGAAACCGCCGCCGTGGAAATACACCAGGCACGGTCCGGGGGTTTCGGCCTCGTCGGGAATGTAGAGCCGCGCCGGAGTTTTTTCGGAGGCGCCGTCCACAAGGAGTTCGCGGGTCTCCACCTCGACCGGCGAGGTCCGGGTATTCTGCGAAACGCGCAGCGCCTGGTAGCCGGCGCGGATCACCTCCGGGGGAATGGTTTCGAGCGGCGGCACGTCCTGGGTGGCGGCGGCCTGCTCCTCCAGCATGATCTTGAAGTTCGGATCGAGCATCATCTCAAACGCCTCGCCTATCCGCCTTCGTCAGCCTACCCGGCGTTGGTGTCCCCGCCAGTAGGGCTCACGCAGCTCGCGGCGCAACACCTTACCCGAAGGATTGCGCGGCAGGTGATCGGCGAAATCGATCGATTTGGGGCACTTGTAGGCGGCGATGCGCGCGCGGCAGTGGGCAATGATCGAGGCGGCGTCGGGCGCCGCCCCGGCGCGCGGGACCACGATCGCCTTGACCGCCTCTCCCCAGCGCTCGTCCGGAACCCCGACCACCGCCGCGTCGGCGACGTCGGGGTGGCTGAAGAGGGCGTTCTCGACCTCGGCCGGATAGACATTCTCGCCGCCCGACACGATCATGTCCTTCAGCCGGTCGTGGATGTAGAGATAGCCGTCGGCGTCGAAGTAGCCGGCATCGCCGGAGCGGAACCAGCCGTCGGCGTCGATCGCCTCGGCGGTCGCCTCCGCCTTCTTCCAGTAGCCCTTCATCACCCCGCTCGAGCGGATCTCGATCTCGCCGACCTCCATCGGCTCGGCCGAGCGCCCCTCGGTCCGCACCCTGACATCGACCCCCGGCGAGGGCAGGCCGCAGGAGCGCAGCTGGCCGGCCGCGTGCGCCTCGGGCGGCAGATAGGTCCCCAGCCCGATCGTCTCGGTGAGGCCGTAGAGCTGGGTGAAGCTCGCGCCGAAACGCTCCTGGGCCCGGACCAGGACCGCTTCGGATATCGGCGAGGCGCCGTAGTAGACCTTTTCGAGGCAGGTGAGATCGGCGCCCTCCAGCGCCGGGTGCTGCAGGATCATGTTGATCAGGGCCGGGACCAGAAAAGCCTGGCGGATCGCATGCTCCTGAACCGTGCGCAGAATGACCGCGGGATCGGCCTCCCGCAGCACGATCGCCCGCGCGCCCTGGTAGAGAGCGACCATGCCCATGTTCGCGCCGGCGACGTGGAAGAGCGGCATGGCGACCAGCACCGCATCGCCCGGATCGAACTTCGCCCACTGCGAGGTCGCCGAGGCGAACAGCGCCTCGTAGTTGGCGTTGGTGAGCTGCACGCCCTTGGGAAGTCCGGTGGTCCCCGAGGTGTAGAGCTGAATGACGTCATCGTCGCCGCTGTGCGCCAGGCGTGGATCGTGGTCGGGAAAGTCGGCGATCCAGCCGCGGAAATCGCGCCACCGCGGGTGGCTGGCTTCGAATTGGATGACCTCGGCGATCGCGGGACAATCCACCGCGATCCCGCCCAGCGTCTCGGCGAACACCTCGCCGACAACGCAGACCCGGGCTTCGGCGTCCTCGAGGATGAAGGCGATCTCCGGCGTGGCCAGGCGCCAGTTCACCGGTGTCAGGCAAGCTCTGGCCTTCAGGGCGCCGAGCCACAGGATGAAGAAATCGTCGCACCCCTTGGCGAGGACGGCGACGCGATCGCCCGGCGCGACCCCGCTGGCGACGAGCGCATTGGCGCACCGCGAAGAAAGCGCATCCAGCTCGCCATAGGTCGTGGCCCGGCCCTCGAACCACAGGGCGACCTCACCCGGCCGAATGCGCGCCTGATCCCGGGCGATATCGGCGACGCTCATGAACGCCTCTCCCAAGCGGAGAGAGTTCAGCCTACTCCGCCGCCTGCTTGGGAGCGTAGCCGAGGACGGCCTTGGTCTCCAGATATTCGGCGAAGCCGTGGTCGCCCCACTCTCGTCCGTTGCCGCTCATCTTGTAGCCGCCGAACGGCGCGGTCATGTCCATGTCGCCGCCGTTGATCGCCACCTGGCCGGCGCGCAGATGCGAGGCGACCTCCCTGACCTTGGTCATATCCGTCCCCGATACATAGGCGGCCAGACCATATTCGGTGTCGTTGCCGATCTTCACCGCCTCGGCGACGGTCTCGTAGCCGAGGATCGAAACCACTGGACCGAAGATCTCCTCCTTCGCCACGGTCATGTCGTTTGTGACGTTGGCGAACACCGTCGGCTTCACATAAAAGCCCTTGTCCAGCCCCTCCGGCCGGCCGGCGCCGCCGGTGACCAGCGTCGCGCCCTCGTCGATCCCGGCCTTGATCAGACGCTGGATCTTCTCCCACTGAGTCCGGTTGACCACCGGCCCGATCTGGGCGTTGCCGTTGGGATCGCCCACGGTGGTCGACTCCGCGGCTTCCTTGGCGATGGCGATCGCCTCGCCCATCTTCACCTTCGGGACCAGCATCCGCGTCGGGGCGTTGCAGGACTGGCCGGAGTTCTGCATCACGTGCTTGACCCCGCCGCCGACGGCGCTGGCCATGTCGGCGTCCTCGAGGATGATGTTGGGGCTCTTGCCGCCGAGTTCCTGGGCCACGCGCTTGACGCTAGGAGCCGCGGCCCTGGCCACCTCGATCCCCGCTCGCGTCGAGCCGGTGAAGGAGACCATGTCGATCCCCGGATGGCTCGAAATCGCCGCTCCGACCTCCGGGCCGGTGCCATTGATCATGTTGTAGACGCCGGCGGGAACACCCGCGGCGTGCATGATCTCCGTCCAGATGTAGGCCGAGAAGGGCGCCTCCTCCGACGGCTTGAGGATCATCGTGCAGCCGGTGGCGAGGGCCGGGACCACCTTGCAGGCGATCTGGTTGATCGGCCAGTTCCAGGGCGTGATCATTCCGCAGACCCCGATCGGCTCCTTCACCAGGTGGGTCGCGCCGCGATCTTCCTCGAACTTGAAGTTCTTGAGCACCTCGATCCCGGTAGCCAGATGCGCCATGCCGATCGGCGCCTGGGCGCGCTGGGCGAGGCTCGCCGGCGCGCCCATTTCTTCGGTGATCGCGTTGGCGATGTCGCCGAAGCGCTTCTGGTATTCCGCCAGAATCCGTTGCAGCAGGTCCAGGCGTTCTTCGCGACTCGTCTGCGAAAAGGTCTCGAACGCCTTGCGCGCCGCCTTCACCGCCTTGTCGACATCGCCGGCCGAGCCTGCGGAAATGTGCCCGCAGACCTCTTCGTTGGCCGGATTGATGACATCGAGGCTCTTGGGGGTGATCGGATCCACCCATTGGCCGTCGATGTAGAATTTCATGTATTCGCGCATTCGTCTCTCCTCAGGCGCTCCCACGGCGGGCCGACGGCACTGCGGCGCCGGCCTCGTTGGGTCTCATCTTAGTGATCGAGGTTCATCCACAAAAGGGGCGAAAGCAAAATAGGCGGCGCTTGCGGCGCCTCGCCTTGGTGGGCTACCTGAATGGGCCATGGTCGCCATAGCCGTCATCCTGATCTTCGTCATCGTCATGGGCGCGCTGAACTTCCGAGAGTTCGGACGCCTCGACTGACGCCTCGGGGGCGCGACGGCGCCTGGGCGCTCGTCACCGGGGCGGGGCGGCGCCTGGGGCGAACCTTGGCGATCGCGGCGGCGCAGGCTGGCTACCACCTCCTCATCCACCATCGCGGCGCGCCGGGCGACGCCGCAGAAACCCTGAGACTCGTGCGCGACAGCGGCCGCGAGGGACTCATCCTGGCCGCCGATCTTTCCGACCCAGGCGCGGCGTCGGACCTGATCGGCCATTCCGGTGGGCCGCTGACCCTGCTCGTCAACTGCGCCTCGATCTTCGGGGACGACACGATCCAGACCCTCACCGCGGAGAGCCTCGATGCGCACTGGGCGGTCAATCTGCGCGCGCCGGTGCTGCTGAGCCAGGCGTTCGCGGCCGCCCTGCCGCCGGGCCGGGACGGGCTGATCGTCAATATCGCGGACCAGAGGGTGTGGCGGCTCACGCCGCGCCATTTCAGCTACACTCTCACCAAGGCGGCGCTGTGGACGGCGACCCAGACCCTGGCGCAGGCCCTGGCGCCGAGGGTGCGGGTCAACGCGATCGGTCCCGGACCCACCCTGGCCTCCAGCCACCAGAAGCCCGAGGAGTTCGCCGCCGAGGCCTCGGCCGTCCCCTTGGGCCGCGGTCCGCACCCCGAGGAGATCGGCCAGGCCTTGCGCTATCTCATTGACGCCCCTTCGGTGACCGGCCAGATGATCGCCGTGGACGGCGGCCAGCACCTCGCGTGGCGAACGCCCGACGTCATCGGCGGTTGAACATGCCCCAAGCCAAGGCGGCCTCGGCCGCCGCCGCGCGCGCCGCCAGGGTCCTCATCACCAAGGTCTTCGTGCGCGCCCTCGAGGTCGACGCCGAGATCGGCGTCCATGCTCACGAGAAGGGCCGCCGCCAGCCGCTGATCGTCGATGTGGAGCTGGACATCGCCGCGGCCGGGTGGCGGGCTCTGGCGCAGACCGTCAACTACGAGACGATCGCCGCCCACGCCCGGAGGATCGCCGCCTCGGGACACATCGCCGTCGTCGAGTCCTTCGCCGAGCGTCTGGCCAGGGCCTGCTTCGCCGACCCGCGCGTGCTCAAGGCCAAGGTCCGGGTGGAAAAGCCGCTGGCCCTGGCCCCGCACGCCGCCGCCGCGGGAGTGGAGATCACCGCCGTGCGCGGCTAAGCTCGCGGCTCTGTCACGGGGGGAGAAGAGATCATGACCGAAACAACCGCCACGCCGCCCGCCGCTCCGCTCCCGCCCCCCGGACCGCCCGTCCAGGCCGCCTCCGACGAGCGGCAGATGGCGCTCATCATCTATGTTCTCTACCTGGCGTCCTTCGCCCTGGGACTGACCGCCATCGTCGGGCTGGTGCTGGCCTATGTGAACCGCGACGGGGCCCCCGAATGGCTGAAGAGCCACTACACCTTCCAGATCCGCACCTTCTGGATCGGCCTGCTCTACTTCGCCGCCGCCTGCGTGCTGATCGTCGTCGTCGTCGGCATCCCCCTGGTGGTGGCCGCGATCGTCTGGTTCATCGTCCGCTGCGCCCTGGGCCTGAGCCGCCTGCTCCGCAACGAACCCTATCCGACCCCGGAATCCTGGATGGTCTGAGGCCGGCGGCTCGGCGTTCACGTCGTCGTCGACCTTGGGCGCACCAGGCTCGCGTAGTCCGCCATCAGCGACAGCGAGATGTTGCCCGGCGAGAACCGGTAGTCGCCGATCTGCGAGACCGGCGTCACCTCCGCGGCGGTTCCTACGATGAAGCACTCCGAGAACCCGGCCAGTTCGTCCGGCGTGATATGGCGCTCAACCACCTCGAAGCCCTTCTGTTCGGCGAGCGCCATCACCGAGCGGCGGGTGATGCCATCGAGGAAACAATCGGCGAGCGGCGTGTGCAGAACCCCGTCGCGGATGAAGAACACATTGGCGCCGGTGGCCTCGGCGACATAGCCGCGCCAGTCCAGCATCATGGCGTCGGCGAAGCCCTCGCGCTCGGCGGCGTGCTTGGAGATCGTGCAGATCATGTAGAGGCCGGCGGCCTTCGAGGCGGTAGGCGCGGTCGCCGGCGATGGCCGTCGATATCTGGCCCAGGTCAAGGCGATCCCCCGGGCCTTTTCCTCGGCGTTGAAGTAGCTCGGCCAGCGCCAGGCCGCGATCGCGACGTGGATCGAGCTTTCCTGGGCGGAGACCCCGATCATCTCGGAGCCGCGCCAGGCGATCGGCCGCACGTAACAGTCGTCCAGTGCGTTGCGCTGGCAGGTCTCGACCGAGGCTTGATCAATCTGATCGACGCTGAACGGAATCTCGAAGTCCAGGATCTTCGCCGAGTCGAACAGGCGCTGGGTGTGCTCGCGCAGGCGGAAGATGATTCCGCCGTACATCCGCTCTCCCTCGAACACCGCCGAGCCATAGTGGAGACCGTGGGTGAGCACGTGAATCCTCGCCTCGCGCCAGGGTACGAAGGCGCCGTCGAACCAGATCCAGCCGTCACGATCGTCGAACGGAACGAGCGCCATCTCGCGAGCCCCAGGGCCTCCGATCAGGTTTGAGCCGCGCCCTTAAGCCGCATCGCCGCGCCGCCCGTCAATGGCCGCGGGCGGCCCGATGGGCGTCTTTTCCAGAGTTCGCGCTCGCCGCCTGGTCGGAGTCTCGCTTCCGGCGCCAACCCAAAGAGCGCTAGAAAGGCGCCCATGGCGACAGCGCGCGATGCGGTCCAGCGGCACCTTCTCGTTGTGGACGACGACGATCGCATTCGCGATCTGATCGCCCAGCACCTCGCCCGGGCCGGCTTCCGGGTGACAGTCGCTCCCGACGCTGCCTCGGCGCGAAGGCTGCTGGCGAGCATTCAGTTCGACCTGGTGGTGTTCGACATCATGATGCCCGGCGAAGACGGGTTCTCGCTCACTCGGTGGTTGCGAAACCGAGCCGGAGCGCCAGGGGCGACCCCGATCCTCATTCTCACCGCGCGCGGATTGCCGGACGACCGCATCGAGGGCCTGGGGCTCGGCGCGGACGACTATCTGGCCAAGCCCTTCGAGCCGCGTGAACTGCTGTTGCGCATCGAGGCGATCCTGCGCCGCGCGGTGCGCGAGCCGGCGGGTGCCGGCCCGATCAGCCTGGGCGGGTGCAGTTTCGACCTCGCGCGCGGGACCTTGAGCCGCGGCGAGACCCCCGTCCGGCTGACCCAGGCCGAGACCCGGCTGCTTCGCCAGCTGGCCGGCGCCGCCAACGCCGCGGTGGACCGGCTCGAACTCTCGGCGTCCGGCGCCGACGCCGCCGGCCGCTCGGTCGACATCCAGGTCACGCGTCTGCGCCGCAAGCTCGAATCCGACCCTGCCAATCCCCGATATCTGCAGACGGTCCGTGGGATCGGCTACATGCTGACGCCGGACTAGATGCGACTGCCGCGAAGACCCTGGCCGCGTTTCTTCTGGCGGATGCTCAAGCGGCGCGTTCCCGCCTCGCTGTTCGGCCGCAGCCTGTTGATCATCGTCCTGCCGGTGGCGGTGATGCAGATCGCCGTGACCTACGCCTTTTTCGACGCCCATTGGCAGACGGTGAACAGCCATCTCAGCGAGGGCCTCGCCGGCGACGTCGCGCTCATCCTGCAGAGCTATCAGGAGGACCCCAGCGCCGCGGCGGTGAAGCGTCTCTCCGACCGCGCGCAACAGACTGTGGGCCTGTCGGTCGCGCTGCAGGAGGGCGCCATTCTTCCCGGCGGCCGGCGCCCGCCGCTGATCGTTTCAGTGGACCGCTCCTTGCGGCGCGCGCTGGCGATGCGGATCGACGCGCCGTTCTGGTTCGATACCGAACGCTACCCCGCCTACGTCGACGTGCGGGTGAAAGTCGCCGGCGGCGTCATCCGGATCATTGCGCCGAAGGACCGGGTGTTCGCCACCCAGGGCTACGTCTTCATCATCTGGCTCACCCTGGCGACGCTCCTGCTGACCGCGGTGGCGATAGCGTTCATCAGGAACCAGGTTCGCTCGATCGAACGCCTCGCGGCGGCGGCCGAGGCCTTCGGCAAGGGCGCCGAGGTGGAATTCCAGCCGCACGGCGCCAGGGAGGTCAGGCAGGCGGCCGCCGCCTTCATCGCCATGAAAGCCCGCATCCAGCGGCATATCGTCCAGCGCACCGCCCTCCTGGCCTCGGTGAGCCATGACCTGCGCACGCCGCTCACCCGCCTCAAGCTCGAGCTGGCGCTTTCCAAGCCCACCGCCAGGACCAGGGCGATGAAGGCCGATCTGGCCGAGATGGAGCACATGATCGACGAGTATCTCGCCTTCGCGCGCGGCGAGGGCGGCGAGGCGGTGGAGAGCGTCGATCTGCGCCAACTCATCGAGGAGGTGAGCGAAGGGGCGGTCCGCGCCGGCGCGCGGGTCGAGGTCGTCAGCCAAAGCGGGCTCAGCGCCAGGGTCAAGCCCAATGCGCTCAAGCGCGCCCTGGCCAATCTGGTGATGAACGCCGCGGCCCACGGCGAGCGGGTGGAGGTGACGGCCCGGGCGAGCGTCGGCGGCGGGGTGGAGATTTTCGTCGACGACGACGGCCCTGGCGTGCCTCCCGAGAGGTTCGAGGATGTCCTGGCCCCCTTCGGCCGGCTCGACCAGTCCCGCAACCAGAACCGCAAGGGCGTCGGCCTGGGGCTGGCGATCGCCAGGGACGTGGCCCGCGGCCACGGCGGCGAGGTCACCCTGGAGCGCTCGCCCATCGGCGGCCTGCGCGCCATCGTCCGCCTGCCGGCTTAGAACCCGGCCCGCACCATCTTCAGTCGCCGGCGCATCTGCTTCAGGCGCAGGTCGATCTCGGCCATGGTGCGGTTGAGCGCCCCCTCGTCGTCGCGCCAGACCCGCGCCGCGCGCGCCCAGACCGCGGTCATCGCAGCCAGCCTCGGGGGCGTCGCATTGACCCCAGCGGCCTCGAGGATCGAGCGGGCTGTCCTGGGTAGGTGCGGCGCGAGGATCAGCGGCCCCGCCGACCGCGCGATCGCGATCAGGGCGTCGCGGTGCGGCTCCATCGCTTCGATCCTGGCCATCGCCGCCTCAAAGAGACGATCGTGGATATCGGCGGAAGTCTCGGTCGCAGCGGCGAGCGCCACGGCGTCGAACCGGGCCGAGAGCGCGGCGAGCACGGCAAGGCGGCCATCGGCGAGGGGGTAGAGCTCGCCCATGCCGACGCCGGCCTTCTCGGCGATGTCGCGAAGGCTGATCTCCCGCCACTCGCGTTCGGCGGCCAGGGCGAGCAGCGCGGCGCCGGCGCGCTCGAGAATGTCCTCTCGCGCGCTCATCTAGGCGAGCGCTCCTAGTTGACGCGATCGCCGCACCGCCGCGTCCACGGCGCGGCGCAGCAGATCGGTAAATCCGCCCGGGGCCATCAGCACCTCGAGGGCGGCCTGGGTCGTCCCACCCGGCGAGGTCACCCGCCGCCGCAACTCCTCCGCCGGCGCCGTTCCTTGCGCGAGCAGCGCCGCGGCGCCGGTGATCGTCGCGCTGGCCAGGCGAGCAGCCGCGGCCGGCTCCAGACCGGCGGCGGCGCCGGCGCCCTGAAGCGCCTCCACCAGGGCGTAGAGATAGGCCGGCCCGGAACCCGCGACCGCCGTCGCCACGTCCATCAGGGATTCCTCGCCCAGATCGACGACGCTGGCCAAGGGCTCGAAGAGGCTGTGGACGAGCGCGCGAAGGTCGGCGTCCTCGCAGAAGACGCCGGCCGCCCCTTGGCAGATCGCCGCAGCGGTGTTGGGCATGACCCGGGCCACCGCCCGGCCGCCCAGCATCGCCGCAATCGGGGCGGCCGCCACGCCGGCCATGATCGAGATCACCGCCGCTCGCGGTCCCAGAGACGGGGCGATCGCCTCGACCACCCCTCGCCAGGCCTGGGGCTTCACGGCCAGGACCACCACCTGAGCGGAGGCGAGAACCTCGGGCGCGGGGTTGAGCACCGCCCCGGCGTCGTGCGCGGAGAGGGCCTCGGATCCGGGTTCGGGATCGCTGAGGATCATCTCGCCCGGCGCAAGGATTCGCGATCGGCGCCAGCCGGCGATGAGAGCGCCGCCCATATGGCCGGCGCCAACGATCAGGATCGGCGCCGGAACGCCGGACATCGCGGCGGTCCTTTCAGGCTTGGCCCATCGTCTCGAACATGCACGCCGCCATCGCCTCGGCCGGCGACTTCGCCCCGTTGATCAGGAAATCGAAGGCCGGGTAGAACCGATCGGCCGCCTCCATCGCCGCGTCGATCATCGATGCGGTCTGGGCCATGCTCGGGCGTTCGGCCTGGGGAAGCGGCAGGGCGTGGCGGAACACCACCTCGCCGTCATCGGCCCAGATCTCGAAGTGGCCGAGCCACACCCGCTGATTGATGAGGTTGATGAGCTCGTGCGCGGGCGCACGGCGATCCTTGCCCGCCTTCAGATCGATCGAAAGGCAGAGTTGGAGGCAGTCGGCCTCGGGACGCCAGGCGAACCAGAGTTCGTAGTCCTTCCAGTCGCCGGTGAGCGCGAAGGCGAGATCCCCGTCCTCGGTCCGGTCGAAGGCGAGGTTCTCCGCGTTGAGAACGCGCTCGACCACCTCCAGCGGATCGAGGGTGATCAGAACGTCGTCTTCCTCGGGGTGGGGTATGTCCATCAAAGGTTTCCGAATTCTCCAAGGCGGGAACCCGCGGGAGGGCCGAGCCTCCCGAAGGATAGTCGTCGGTTCGAATCTAGTCTGCTTCGCGCCGACCGCCACAGCGGCTTCGTCTCAAGGGCGAAGTCCACCTTTCAAGTCCACGAGCTGAGAGCGCAACGCGGCGACCTCGGCTTTCAAGGCCTCGAACTCATCGCGGCGGATGAGATCGAGATCGGCGGCCAGCCTGTCGGTCTGGGCGCGGAAAGCGCTCTTGGCTTCCTCGCCGGCGGCCTGGGCGAGGCCCATGGCGGCCTGGGTGAGCTTGGCCATTTCGTCGAGGAATGGATTTTGGGTTTGCATCGGCCTCCTTTAGGGCAAACCCGCGACCGAGGCGATATCCTTGGGTGATTCATCGCGCGCGATTGTGCGATAAGAGAACGCCATGTCCCTTCCCTTCCCCGGCATCCGGCCGGATCTCTTCACCGTGCCGGCCTTTCATCTGGGAAGTGTCAGCCTGGGTCCCTTCTCCGTCCGCTGGTACGCGCTGGCCTACATCGCCGGCATCCTCCTGGGCTGGCGCTACGCGGTGCGCCTGGTGAAGACAGCGCGTCTCTGGGGCGGACGCCCGTCCACCACCAACGCCATGCAGATCGACGACCTCATTCTGTGGGTCACCATGGGTGTGATCGTCGGCGGGAGAGTCGGCTACATCCTCTTCTACATGCTTCCGCTCGCCGACTCTCGCGCGACCCTGTTCGGCGATCCGTTGGAAGCCGTTCGCGTCTGGCATGGCGGGATGAGCTTCCACGGCGGGGCGATCGGCGTCGTGCTCGCCCTTTTCCTCTTCGCCTGGCGTCAGAAAATCCCGGTCCTGGGCCTGGCCGACATCGTCGCGGCCTGCACCCCGATCGGGCTCTTCTTCGGCCGGATCGCCAACTTCATCAACGGCGAACTCTGGGGCCGACCGACCCGCCTGCCGTGGGGGATGGTGTTCTGTGGCCCCACCATCCGCACCGACGACTACGGCCGATGCGTTGCGGGCTACTCGCCGCGCCATCCCAGCCAACTCTACGAAGCGGCCCTCGAGGGAATTGTACTTTTCCTGCTGTTGCGCTGGGCCACGCATCGCGCCGGCTGGCTGCGGAAGCGCGGCGCGGTCACCGGTCTCTTCCTGCTCGGCTACGGCCTTTTCCGCATCAGCCTCGAGCACGTCAGGATGCCCGACGAGGGCCTGCGCAACCTTCCTTGGGGATTGACCGTGGGAATGATCCTTTCGGTCCCGATGGTTCTGGTGGGCGTGTGGCTCATCTGGCGGGGGCTGGCGGAGACGCCGACCACCGCCACGCTCGCCGACGCTTCGTGAGCATGGCCCGGCGCCTGGCGCGAGTCATCGCCGCGGACGGACCAATCTCGATCGCCCGATACATGGATCTCTGTCTCCACGACCCGGACTTCGGATACTATTCGATCCGGCCGCGGCTCGGGCCCGACGGCGACTTCATCACCGCGCCGCAAGTCTCGCAAATTTTCGGCGAACTCTTGGGCCTTTGGGCATGCGAGGTGTTCTCGGCGCTGGGTCGGCCGAGCAGAGTGCGCCTGGTTGAGCTCGGGCCTGGCGACGGCGCGATGATGGTCGATGTCCTCCGCGCGGCGAGCACCGCGGCGCCCGACTTCGTCGATGCCTGCGAGATCGTGCTTCTCGAGACCAGCGCCCCGCTGAAGGCCCTGCAGGCGCGCGCCGTGCGCGAATCCGCGCGGGGGGCCGTATGGATCGAGCGCTTCGAGGAGCTCGCCGGCGATGCGCCGATAATCCTGCTCGCCAACGAATTCCTCGACTGCCTGCCAGTCGAACAGGCGGTTCGGACAAAGGTGGGCTGGGAGGGTCGGCGCGTCGGGTTGGACGTCCTGGGACGCCTGCACTTCACCTCCTCGGCGCGCGAGCCGATCAATTGCGCCGATGAGTGCCTTCGCGCTCCATTTGGGATTGTGCGCGAATGGTCGCCGGCGGCGCGGGAATTGGGGGCGGCCCTAGGAGCGCTGCTCGCCGATGTGACCGGGGCGGCGCTCTTTCTCGACTACGGCGATGAAGACTCCACCACCCCCGGCGACACCCTGCAGGCGGTTCGCGCCCACTCCAGGGAAGACCCCCTTGCCCATCCCGGCGAGGCGGATTTGACCGCGCGTGTGCAGTTCGGGCCCTTTCTTCGCGCTGCCAGGGCCGCAGGCGCGTTGACTACTTCGCTCCTGAGTCAGGCCGAATTCCTCGAGAGGCTCGGGATCGAAGCCCGCGCCGCCACTCTTCAGCGGAGCCGTCCGGATCGAGCCGCTGTGATCGGCCGTCAGGTTCGCCGCCTGATCGCTCCAGATCAGATGGGCGACCTGTTCAAGGCAGTCTGCGTCCATTCGATCGGGCTCGCCCCGCCAGGATTCGAGAGCGCCGTTTGAACCCACCTTTCCTGCGCGCTTCGACGCTGGCGGAGGTTCCCCGCGTCCGCCACGCCTTTTTCACCCGGCGCGGCGGGGTCTCGGTCGGCCTCTACGAGAGCCTGAACACGGGCTACGGTTCGGGGGACGAAACCTCGCGCGTCACCGAGAACAGACGGCGGGCGGCGGCGGTGTTCGGGCTGGGCGAGAGCGCCCTGATCACCGCCTATCAAATCCACTCCAACATCGCCGTCGTGGCCGACGCGGCGTGGGGAGCGAGCCGTCCCAGGGCAGATGCGGTGGTCAGCCGCCAGCCGGGGCTGATCTGCGGCGCCATGGCGGCGGACTGCGCGCCGGTGCTCATCGCCGAGGGCGATGCCGGCGTCGTCTGCGCCGTCCATGCGGGCTGGCGCGGCGCGCTGTCGGGAGTCATCGCCGCCGCGGTGGCCGCAATGGCGGGACTTGGCGCCCGCCCTTCGCGGATGGTGGCGGCGATTGGACCGTGCATCGCCCAGCCATCCTATGAAGTCGGGCTCGAGTTCCTTGCCAGGTTCCAAGCCGAAGATCGCGGAACGGGCAGATTCTTCGCTCCTGGCGACAGTCGGTCGAAGCGCCAGTTCGACCTCGCGGCTTTCGTGGCGGCCCGTCTTGCCCAGAGCGGCGTTACGCAGGTGGAGAGCCTCCGCCGCGACACCGCTTCGGAGGAAGGCGAGTTCTTCTCCAACCGCCGGGCCCAACTGCGCGGAGAGGCTGACTATGGTCGACTTCTCTCCGCCATTGCGATTGATCCGCCAGTCTGAGCATTCACGCAACATTAGGCCCGGCGGGGCGTTAGTCGCTTGGCTGACGGAGGCTGAGTTTGCATCCCCTGACTGACACCGATCGGCGGACGGCCGGCGTCGAGGCCGGCTTGGCACTCAAGTTCGCCGCGGTGGGTCTCATCGGGTTCGTGATCGACGCCGCCTTGCTGCGCCTGGGCATGGGACTGGGCTTGCATGCCGCCGTGGCCCGGGCCGTCTCGCTGTTCGTCGCGATGCAAGCCACCTTCGCGATCAACGGACTTCAGGTCTTTCACTGTCTCACGCGAAAACGACTCTTGGCCCAGTGGGCTGGATACATGGCTACCAACGGATTTGGAAATCTGTGCAATTACTGGATTTTTGTGACCCTGATCTCGTTGCACCATTCGCCTTTTTCAAATCCGTACTTCGCCATCGTCGCCGGATCCTTGGCGGCCTATCTCATCAACTACGCCGGGACGCGCCTGCTGGTCTTCGGCAAGGGCAGGGCGAGCGTGATCGTGGCGAAGCGCAGGCGGGCGAGAGACCAGGTCTGCGGTCCGGCCGCAGGCGAGGATTTCGCGAAGTTGGCGCCGGAAGCCTGACATTCGGCTGGACTCCGGGGTTGGGTTCCGCGACCTACCCCCCGTGAACTATGCCTGTAACCAGACGTATGGTGGTCGGCTCGCCGGTGGGCGCCTTGCCTTTCCAGCTTCCGCCCATGCCCGCCGAAGGGATGCTGGTGCAGAATGAGCCGATGGGAATCGGCCGGTGCTGGTGGAAGCAGATTTTGCCCCCCTTCAGGTCCCATTTGCCGCTCGAGGCATCGTGGCGGCGGCCCTCGCCGGTGTACGTCCCGCTTGGCTTGAGCCAGATCTCGGCGGTGCGCCCATCCGGATAGGTCGAGACAATCGTATTGCCGAACGCTGCGCTCACCGCCGAACTCTCGGCCGCGGCGGTTCCGACAGCGGCGGCGGCTACCAAACCGGCCATGGTCAATGTGCGAAACATGCGCCTCTCCTGCGACGATCCTAAGCAATCAGTGCTAACGCACCGAGAGCAGGAACGTGCCACGGCTGGGCCAGAACCGGCACTTGCCCCAGGAGTGAGCGCTGATAGAAGCCTCAAAGGACGTCCGTGGTAGCGTGTTCGCCGGGACGGCGCGGGGGCCCTGATGAAGCTGCTGGCCGGGAACTCCAACCGCCCGCTCGCCGAGGCGATCGCCCGATCCTTGGGAACTTCTCTCACGCGCGCTCAGGTGAAGCGGTTCGCCGACAACGAGGCCCGGGTTACGATCGACGAGAACGTCCGCGGCGAGGACGTATTCATCATCCAGTCCACCAGCTATCCGGCCAACGACAACCTGATGGAGCTGTTGGTCTGCATCGATGCGCTCAAGCGCGCTTCAGCCAAGCGGATCACTGCGGTGACGCCGTATTTCGGATATGCAAGGCAGGATCGAAAGACCGAGGGCCGCACGCCCATCTCCGCCAAGCTGGTGGCGAATCTGATCACGCGGGCGGGCGCCGATCGCGTCCTCACCATGGACCTCCACTCCGGTCAGATTCAGGGGTTCTTCGACATCCCGACAGACAACCTGCAGGCGGCGCCCACCATGGCCGCCGACATTGAGCTGCGCTACGCCAAGACCGACGAGCTGTTGATTGTCTCGCCCGACGTCGGGGGCGTGGTGCGGGCCCTCACCCTTGCGAGCCGGCTCAACGCCGAACTGGCGATCGTCGACAAGCGCAGAAAGGGACCGGGAATCACCGAGGTCGCCAATATCATCGGTGACGTCGCCGGACGCCGGCTGATCATCGTCGACGACATTGTCGATTCGGCCAGCACGCTTTGCGGCGCCGCCCAGGCCCTGCACGATGCCGGAGCCGCTGAAGTTTCCGCCTACATCACCCACGGAGTGTTGCTGGGCGAGGCGATCGAGCGGGTGAACGCCTCGGTGCTCAAGGAACTGGTGGTCACCGACACCATCGAGGCCGATCCACGCGTCGGTCCCAAGGGAAAGATACGCGTGGTCAGCTGCGCACGCATAGTCGGCGAGGCCATTCGCCGCATCGCCAACGAGGAGTCGGTTTCAAAGCTCTTCGATTAGGATTTCGGCTCTCGCGAGAGGAGTCTGGCGTCACATTCTCGCCGATTCGGTAGCGCACGGCTCCGGTGACCGGCGTCCAGGAGGACTGGGAGAAATGAATTGGGTCGGCCCCATCCGGGCATGCCTTGGCGTGGCCATCATCGCCGCCGCGGTCGCCTTCCCGGCGATAGAATCCTCGGCGCGGTCGAAGAAGCCGCCCCCGGAGGTCATCGTCCCGCCACCCCCACCGCCGCCCGGACCGGTGGTGTTGCCGGACCGCTTGCTGGCCGACGCCGCGGCCTATGAGGCGTATCTGCTGCGGGCGTCCTCGATTTCGCCCGGATTCCAGAACGGAGCGTCGGTAGCCCAGGCCCTGAGCGTCGGCGTGGCCTATGAACCAAAGTCCCTGATCAGGGGAGCAGTGACATACGGCGCGGTCGCCGCGCTCCAGGCGCCCGCCTTCGTCGCCGATCTTCGCGCCGCCGGCGCCACGCCCGAAGCTCGGCGGCAAATGGTCAACGATCTCATCGGCAACGCCGCCTATGTGTTCGTCTTCAAGGGCTCCGACACCGCCGCCGGGCTCGCCGAGCAGGCGCTCGGCGCACCGGCTCTGCACCTCTACGCGGCTGGCAAGGCGGTCAAGCAGTCCGCCTATGACGTCCAGCATCAGGCGTGGTCGAGAGACGAAATCGTGGATCGAACGGGCCGCTTGGCGGCCGCGAAGGCCTTGTCGGCGCGACCCAGCGATCCCGCCATGGAACAGGTCGCCGTGCTTCGGCAGGCCGCGAGCGGGGCGGCGCCGATGGCGATAAGCTCCGGGCCGGCGCCGCCGCCTTACACGCCCCTGGTCGCCCGCGCCCTCCAGTTGGCCGCAGTCGCGGCGATCGGCGAGGCCGGCGATGATGCCTACGACCGTCTGACCTATCTGACCGACGAAAACAACACCGAGGCCTGCTTGAGCATGGCCAAGCTCAATCTGTTCCAGTGTCTGGCGGTCTCTAAGCCCCACTATGAGGATATCTTCTGTGTGGGCCAGCACATCATGCAGGACACTGGCGCTTGCCTCGCCAAGAACGCGGGTGTGGCGATGCCGATGGAAGCGCCTCCACTCGCCGCCACCCCTGCGCCGCCGGTCCGGGCGACCACCCACCCTTCGGTCCGCAGAAGGGGTTGAAGGCGAAGTTGCGCTGACGGACGCGGGCGTGTATTGAGCCGCGCCCGTCAGCTTGAAATCCACGCCGTGCGCGGATCGCCTCGCGCGGCGTCTGCATTTTCAGAGGCAAGCCCATGGCCGAAATCGTCCTCAACGTGGAGGTGCGCGAGCGAAGCGGCGGCGGCGGAGCGCGCGCGGCGCGGCGGGCTGGCCTGGTTCCTGGAATTCTTTACGGAGCGGCCAAGGCGCCGGTGTCCATCTCGGTGAAATCCGGCGAGTTCGTCAAGGCCCTGCATACCGGAAAGCTGCTCGGGCACCTGGTGACCCTGAAGTACGGCAAGGAGAGTCAGCCGGTCATCGCCAAGGACGTCCAGTTCCACCCGGTCACCGATGTCCCGGTCCATTTCGATCTGTTCCGTGTCGATGCGCATCAGTCGATCCGGATTTCCGTCCCAGTGCATTTCCGCAATCATGAAGCCTCCCCCGGCCTCAAGCGCGGAGGCGCCCTCAACGTCAACCTCCACGAACTCGAGGTGATGGCGCCGGCCGACCAGATTCCGGAAGAGATCGTGATAGATCTGACCGGCCTTGATATCGGCGATGCGGTTCGCGCCTCCGACCTGTCCCTTCCCGATCGGGTGGAGGTGACCGCCTATCATCGCGACAGCACCGTCGCCTCGATCGCCACATCCTCGGCGCTGCAAGCGGAAGAGGAGGAGAGCGCGGAGGAGGCCGAGCCCGTGGTCGTGGAAGCCGAAGCGGAGAGCTGAAGCCACGGCGACCACGCCTCTATCGGGCGAGGCGACATGATCATCCTGGCCGGCCTTGGCAATCCCGGACCACAATACGCCCGCAACCGTCACAACATCGGCGCGGTGACTGTGGACGCCATCGCCCGCGAATGGGGCTTCTCTTCCCAACGCTCGCGGTTCTCCAGTCTGGTGCGGGAAGGCGCGATCGAGACCGCGACCGGCACGGTGAGGGCGCTGATCATGAAACCGCAGACGTTCTACAACGAAAGCGGCCGGGCGGTGGCCGAGGCGGTGCGATTCTTCAAGGCCGATCCCGGTTCGGCGATCATCTTCTACGACGAGATCGACTTGGCGCTGGGGCGATTCCGCATGAAGGTCGGCGGCGGCGCGGCAGGCAACAACGGCATCCGCTCGATCGCCGCGCGCCTGGGACCCGATTTCCGCCGCGCGAGGATGGGGACCGGGCATCCCGGCCACAAGGATCTGGTCCAGGACTACGTTCTTTCCGACTTCCGCAAGGCCGACGCTCCTTGGCTCGCCGCACTTATCGACGCCTGCGCGAAAGCCGCGCCCCTCCTCGCCGCCGGCGAGGACGAGCGGTATCAGGCCGAGGTCCTGCGTCTCGCGCCGGCGCCCAAGCTGGACCCGAGGGCGTCGGCGCGGGCGATCGATTGACCCCTCGGTGCCGCAATGAGCGTCGAGCGTGGCGCGAACTGGCGGCGCGCGCCCTTTCCGAGACGCAGTCTGGTGAGACATGGCCCTGAAGGTCGCCATCGTCGGCCTGCCGAACGTCGGCAAGTCGACCCTGTTCAACGCCCTTACCGAGACGGCCGCGGCCCAGGCGGCGAACTATCCTTTCTGCACCATAGATCCCAACGTCGGGGAGGTCGGCGTACCGGAGCCGCGGTTGGAGAGGCTCGCGGCGATCGCCGCGTCCAAGGAGATCATCCCGGCGCGGATCACCTTCGTCGACGTCGCGGGCCTGGTTCGCGGCGCATCGACGGGCGAGGGCCTGGGCAACAGGTTTCTCGCCCATATTCGCGACTGCGACGCCATCGCGCTGGTGGCGCGATGCTTCGTCGACGCCGATGTCGCCCACGTCGAAGGCCGCGTCGATCCACTCCTGGACCTCGACATCATCGACACCGAACTCATGCTGGCCGACCTCGAGAGTCTCGAGAAGCGAACCGCGGCGCTGGAAAAGCGCGCCAGGGGCGCCGATAAGGAGTCCGTGGCGCAGTTGCGTCTCGCCAGGCTCGCCATGGGCGAACTCGAGGCGGGCCGCCCGGCGCGGGCCGCCAGGATCGCCGCCGACGATCTGAAGGGCTGGCGGATGCTGCAGCTGCTGACCGCCAAGCCGGCGCTCTATGTGTGCAATGTCGATGAGGCGTCGGCTGCGACGGGCAACGCCCTGGCCCGGCGAGTCGCCGAGCGCGCGGCGCGAGACGGGGCAAAGGCCGTTGTGATTTCGGCCAAGATCGAGAGCGAGATCGCGGTGCTGGACCGGTCCGAGCGGGGGGAGTTCCTGCACTCGATGGGTCTGGCCGAGCCCGGTCTGGACCGGCTGATACGCGAGGCCTACGGCCTGCTCGGACTCCACACCTATTTCACCGCCGGCCCCAAGGAGACCCGCGCCTGGACCATTCCGATCGGCGCCACCGGACCTCAGGCGGCCGGGGTCATCCACACCGACTTCGAGAAGGGCTTCATCCGCGCCGAGACCATAGCCTTCTACGACTATGTCCGCCTCGGCGGCGAAGCCGGAGCGCGGGAGGCCGGGAAGATGCGTTCGGAGGGCAAGGACTATGTCGTGCAGGATGGCGACGTGATGAACTTCCGCTTCAACGTCTGAATGACCTTCTAGCGGCGCGTGGTCCCGATCAGTCCGTCCATGGCGGCGAGATAGGCGCGAAACGCGGCGCGGCCGGGCGCGGTGAGCCTGATCTGGGTATGGGGCTTTCTGCCCAGGAAGTTCTTCTCGATGGCGATGTGACCGGCCGCTTCCAGTTTGCGCAGGTGAACCGACAGATTGCCCTGGGTCGCCTGGAGGACAGACTTGAGCTCATTGAAGTCGGCCACCTCGGCGTTGGCGAGGTAGGCCATCACGCCGAGGCGAATTCGCCCATGGATGACATCATCGATGCCGCCGATGTCGAACTCGGCCATTGTCGGCCGCCCCTAGGCCGCTGTTCGGGCGAGCCGGATCATTGTCGCCCCGGGCGCCACCATGAGAAGGAGAAACGCGACCCCGCCGATCAGGATGAAGTACGCTAGGGAATCGACGGCCAGACCCATGGCGACGCCGGCCGCCATCCAGCCCAAGCCGACCCAAGCCAGCCAGGCGCGCCGGCGAAGGGCGAAGGCGACCATCCAGGCCACGCCCTGCAGGACGAAGACGGAGCAGGGATAGATGAGCCAGATCGCCAGGCTGTGGTGGCGCCACGCCACTGCGCCGATGACCGCGACGAGCGCAAGATTGGCCAGGCCGACGCTCTGGAAGACCGCCGCCACCGCACGCTCGACGACCGGCGCTGGCCGCACCCTTCGGCGGCGCCAGAGAAGCCACGTGAGCACGGCCAGGAAGATTACGGTCGGACCAAGCCCGATGGCGAGCGCCGCCAGCGGTCGGACGCTGAGCAGCCCCAGAAGCTGACCGGCATGGAGGAGCATCTGCGCGCCGTAGATGAGTCCCGCGGCCAGATAAATCTCGCCGAAAGTCCGCGAAGCGTTGTCTCCCGCCTCCACCAACCCCCGCATGAAGGAAAGATCGTCCTGGGCGGTATGGCTCTGGGCGCTCATCTCGCTGGTCTCCTCATCTGGATTGGGGTTCCTGACGACTCGGACTGTGAAAAGCTATCAACTGGTTTGCAGTGTAAACTGGTTTTGGTTGGTTCTCAACCCTGGACGACGCTCTTCATCGGAGCTAGGTGCGCTGGGCTGAAGTCGATCACGCTGGAAGAGCAAGGCGCGCCATGGGCGAGATGGTCACAGTCAAGAGCGATGCGGCCGACGGCTTTGAATTTGCGGCCTACCGCGCCACGCCGGTCACAGAGCGCAAAGGCGGGGTGGTGGTCGTCCAGGAAATCTTCGGGCTCGACGAGCACGTGCGGCGCGATGTGGACCGGTGGGCCTCACTGGGTTTCGAGGCCCTGGCGCCTTCGCTTTACGACCGCCGCGAGGCCGGGTTCGTCTCCGGCCATGACCCGGCCGGAATGGCGGCTGGAATCGCCCATGCCCGCGCGACCCCTCTGGATCAGGCGCTCAGCGACATCGCCGCCTGCCGCGACGACCTCGCCCAGCGCGGCAAGGTGTTCATCGTCGGCTATTGCTATGGGGGTTCCCTGACCTGGCTCGCCGCCGGCAAGCTCGACGGATTCTCCGCGGCGTCGAGCTATTACGGCAGCATGGTCCAGGCGAACTCCGAGCTGAAGCCCAGATGTCCGACCATCGTTCATCTCGGCAGACTGGACGGCGGCATCCCCGCTGACGCGGTCAAGGCGGCCGTCCAGAGCGCCAATCCCGAGGTTCCGGTGTTCGTCTACGATGACGCCGGCCACGGGTTCAACAACGACGATCCGGCGCGGCACGACAAGACCAGCGCCGATCTCGCCCGGAGCCGGACGCTCGCGCTCTTCAGCCAATAGGCGTCGTGGGCGCGCCGACGACATTCACCAGTCCCGGCGATGGCTTTCGCCTCGGCGGCTACCGGGCGGCGCCGGAGGACGCCCGCCGAGGCGGTGTGGTGCTGATTCATGAGATCTTCGGGCTCACCGGGCACATCCGTTCGCTGGCCGACGACTTTGCCGCCGACGGTTATGAGACCCTGGCGCCCTCGCTGTTCGACCGTTTCGAAGAGGGCTTTGCCGGCGGCCACGACGCCGCGGGCGTGGAAAAAGGGCGGCGATTTTCGCTCTCAGCCTCCTGGGATCAGGTTGCGCTGGACCTTGCGGGCGCCATCGCCACCCTCGAGCCGCCGGTGTTCGTCGCCGGCTATTGCTGGGGGGGCAGCGCGGCGTGGCTGGCGGCATGCCGCTGCCAGGGCGTCGCGGCGGTCGCAAGCTACTATGGCCGGCGAATCGCCGAACTCATCGATGAGAGTCCTCGGCGCCCGGTCACCCTGCATTTCGGGCGCTGGGATCCAGCCATTCCTCCAGAGGCTGTCGAGGCGATCGCCCGCGCCCATCCGGACGTGCCGATCTATCTCTACGACGCCGGCCACGGCTTTGCCTCCGACCGTGAAGCGGACCGCCAGCCGGACGCCGCCCGCCTGGCCCGCCTGCGGACCCTCCAGCTGTTCGCCATGAACGGCGGCGGCCGCGGAGATTTCTGAGGCTTGCCCGCTCAGGGCTCCTCTATCTGCGAGCGAAGGGTCGGGTCACGCTCGAGGCGGCGCGCCAGGATCGTCTGAGCAAGCAGGAGGCCGACGCCGGCCGCGTAGCCCGAGAAGGCCCCCGCGGGGTATCGGCCGCCGTGGGCCGCGGCCCAGGTCTGCCAGAAGACGAACGTCGCCGCCGCCGCCAGAACGCCCACTCCGGCCAGGACCGAGATCACGCTCTGGCCAAATCCGGTCCGGAAACTGATCCAGAGGTGGCGAGAGAGCGCCGATCGCAGCATCGGAATGACGAGAATTCCGGTTGCGGCGGCGATCAGGAACAGGCCGGGCAGCACGAGAATCCTCTGGACCTTGAGATGGCGCGCGCCTGGAAGCACCCGCCAGGCGTTGAGAGCGGCAATCGCGTAGAGCAGAACGGCGGCCGCGAAGGTGCTGTCCTGCATGCGGCGGAACATTCGCCAGGCGGGGCTGAAGGCCATCAACGCGGACCCTGGCGCCCCGTTGCGGCGAGGGGAAGGCGCTAATGCCCCTTGAACGACGTCAAAGTCTGGACGCGAATTCCGCGCTCACGCAGACGCTGGGCGCCGCCGAGGTCAGGCAGGTCGATGACGAAACCGGCGGCGACGATCGTCGCCTTTGCCTGCTCGAGGAGTGAGACCGCCGCCAGGGCCGTGCCGCCGGTGGCGATGAGGTCGTCGATAAGCATGACCCGCTCGCCTTCGAGGATCGCGTCCAGGTGCATCTCCAGGACATCGGCGCCGTATTCCAGGGCGTATTCCACCGCCCGCGTCAGGTGGGGGAGTTTGCCCCGCTTGCGCAACGGTACGAAGCCCGCGCCGAGCCGGTGAGCCACGGCGCCGCCGAGGATGAAGCCGCGGGCTTCGATCCCCGCGACCTTGCCGATCTCCATGGCGCCATAGGGCTCGACCAGATCATCGACCGCCTGCCGGAAGGCGCGCGCGTCGCCAAGCAGAGTGGTGATGTCCCGGAACAGGATGCCGGCCTTGGGATAGTCGGGAATGGTCCGGATGCAGTCGGCGAGGTTCATCCAGCTTCACCCGATTTGAACGGCGCCGAGCGCGCGCCCAGCGATCACCGCGAGCTTGGCCATGAGCGCCGGGTCGCGGGCGGGCGGCGCGGTTATCAAGGCCCCATCCAGGCAGGTGTCGATGGGCGAGGGCGGCCGCAAGGGCGGCAGACTGCGCGCGAGCTCAACCACCAGCGCGCGCGCTTTGGCGGCGTTGGCGCCCAGCACAGCAAGGATTTGGCTGACCTCCACGTGAGAGAACTCCTCGTGCCAGCAATCATAGTCGGTGACCATGGCGACGGAGGCGTAGGGCAGTTCCGCTTCCCTTGCGAGCTTGGCCTCGGGCATGTTGGTCATGCCGACAACATCGCAACCCCAGGACCTGTAGAGGGCGCTCTCCGCCTTGGTTGAGAACTGCGGGCCCTCCATGGCCAGGTAGCAGCCTCCCTCCACCACCCGTGCCCCCGTTGTCCGCGCCGCCTGGGCGGCGAGCGCTGAGATCCGCGGACAGACCGGTTCGGCCATCGACACGTGCGCGGCCAAGCCTGGCCCGAAGAAGCTGTTCTCGCGAGCGAAAGTCCGGTCGATGAACTGGTCCACGACCACGAAGTCACCTGGCGACAGCGACTCCCGCAGCGAGCCCACTGCGGAGAGCGACACGATGTCGGTGCAGCCCGAACGCTTCAGGACCTCGATGTTGGCTCGGGCGTTCACCGCCGTGGGAGGCAGGTGATGGCCACGGCCGTGGCGCGGCAGGAACACCAGCCGCACATGGCCCAATCGGCCAGTGAGAACCGCGTCCGAGGGCTCGCCGAAACTGCTTTCGACCTTCTCCCAGGAAGCGCCCTGAAGGCCTTCGATTTCGTAGAGTCCCGAGCCGCCGATCACGCCCACCACCCAGCCGGCCATCAATCGCCTCTCCCCGAGCCGATCCCTGGTCGCCGGGCCGTGATTCGGTGGAACCCCGGCGGGCCGCATTCGGCCGACGAACGCGGCTCCGCTAGTGTCCTACCTCGCGCCAAACCGCGCGGTAGCTCGCATAGAGCAGGCCCGCGAAGATCAGCAGAAAGATCATCACCGAAAGGCCCATCTGCTTTCGCTCCTCCATCTTCGGGTCCGCGGCCCACTCGAGGAAGGCGGCGACATCCTTGGCTTCCTGACTGATGGTGGAAGGGGTCTTGTCGTCGAAAGTCACTTTTCCGGGCGTGAGCGGCGGAGGCATGGCGATGAAGCCGCCTTCGGGGATCTTCCTTGGATCGCCCTTCCAATATGAACTCATGTCGCCGGCGATGAAGCGATCGTAGTATTTGCCGGCCGGCACGCTGAGCCCATGCGGAGCGGTGGGGCTGTCGCCCGTCAAAATCGAGTAGATGTAGGCTGCTCCGCCCTCGCGCGCCTTGGCGAGCAGCGACATGTCCGGCGGCAGGGCGCCGCCGTTGCTGGCGCGCGCCGCCGCGGGATTGGCGAAGGGGGCTGGGAAGTAGTCGGCGCTCGTGCCCGGCCGCTTGATGAATTCGCCGGTATCGCCGTCGATGTCGGCGATCTGGTAGTCCTTCGCGATCGCCTTGACGACCGGGTTCTCGTTTGAGTTCGGGAACCTGGGATTCCAGAAAGGGCCGCCGCGATCGCCGAGATTGCGGAAGGCGATCATGTCCATCGAATGGCACGAGGCGCAGACCTCGCGATAGACCTTGTAGCCGCGTTGAAGCTGCTCCTGGTCGTAGCTCCCGAAGGGTCCCTCGAACGACCAGTGGACGTCCTTTGGCGGCGCCTCGTTGCTCGCCGCCCGCGCGAGGGGCGCCTGCAGGGCGAGGCCCGCCAACAGCGACAGGGCAAGGAAGATTCGCCGCGGCGCCATTCAGCCCGCTTCGTGCTGCGCAAGCACGGGCGTGTAGAGGGAATCAGGCGTTGGCAGAGGTGCTTCCCGCCAGCCGACGAGCGGCGTGATGGCGAGAAAGTAGACAAAGTAATAGAGGGTCGCGATCCGGCTGAGCCAGGTCACGCTGTTGAGGTCGTAGTCGATCAGCATCGGCCCGGTGAAACCGGGAATCACCTGGCCGACCGGTTCCTGGGAGCCGCACCAGCCCAGGGCCAGGACCGCGGCGATCCAGACGAAAAAGAACAGCCGCGCCTTGGGCCGGTAGCGCATCGAGCGCACCTTGGCGGTGTCCAGCCACGGCAAGGCGAACAGCATGCCGATCGCGCCGGCGAGCGCCAGGACTCCGGAAAGCTTGTCGGGAATGGCGCGCAGGATCGCGTAGAACGGCAGCAGATACCACTCCGGCACGATGTGGGCGGGCGTCACCAGCGGGTTCGCCGGGATGTTGTTGTCCACCTTGCTCAGCGCGTCGGGAAAGTAGAACACGAACACCGCGAACATGATCATGAACAGGGCGACCGCGAAACCATCCTTGACGGTGTAATAGGGGTGAAAGGCGACCGTGTCGGCCTTGCTCTTCACATTGATTCCCGTGGGATTGTTGTTACCCGGGACGTGAAGGGCCCAGATGTGCAGGGCGACAACCGCCGCGATGACAAACGGCAGCAGGTAGTGCAGTGAGAAGAAGCGGTTGAGCGTCGGGTCGTCCACCGAATAGCCGCCCCACAACAGCGTGGTGATCGGCTTGCCGACGATAGGAAAGGCGCCCAACAGGTTGGTGATCACCTTGGCGCCCCAGAAGCTCATCTGTCCCCACGGCAGAACGTAGCCCATGAAGGCTGTGGCCATCATCAGCACATAGATGCTGCAGCCGAGCAGCCACAGCACCTCGCGCGGCGGCTTGAACGAGCCGTAGTAGATGCCGCGGAGAATGTGGATATAGGCCGCGACGAAGAACATCGACGCGCCGGTGGCGTGCAGGTCGCGGATCAGCCAACCATAGTTCACGTCGCGCATGATGTGCTGCTCGACGCTGATGAAGGCGCCAGCGCCGCTGGGGTCGTAGTGCATCGCAAGGACGATGCCGGTGACGATCTGCACCGCAAGGCAGAAGGATAGAATTCCTCCGAAGGTCCACCAGTAGTTGAGGTTTCTAGGTGTCGGGTAGGTGAGCAGATCGGCTCCGAAGCGGATCACCGGCAGGCGGGTGTCCAGCCACCGTTCGATCCGTGTGTTCGGCTCGTAGTTCGAATGTCCGCTCATTCCGGCGCTAGCCGATCTTCACTTTGGTGTCTGAAATGAAGGTGTAGTCAGGCAGGTAGAGGTTCTTCGGAGCCGGTCCTTTGCGAATCCTGGCGGCGGTGTCGTAGACCGAGCCGTGGCACGGACACAGCCAGCCGCCATATTCGCCCTGGGCGAAGGTCGGCACACAGCCCAGGTGAGTGCAACTGGCCAGGACGATGAGCCACTCCTGGTGTCCCGGCTTGGTGCGCTGGGCGTCGGTCTCGGGGTCCTTCATGGAGGCGTGGTCGTCAGCCACCGCGGCGGCGATTTCCCTTGGGGTGCGGTGACGGATGAAGACCGGCTGCTTGCGCCAGGCGATGGTCACCTCCTGGCCGAGCGCCACCTTGGAAAGGTCGTATTCGATCGAAGCCAGGGCCAGGGTGTCGGCGGCCGGGTTGAGCTGATCGATCAGCGGCCACGCCACCGCCGCGGCCCCGCCCACCGCCGCCGCCGCGGCGGCGATGTGAATGAAGTCACGCCGGCCGGGTTCGGCGGGGCCATCCGCCACACCCGGAACGGCTTGAGTCGCGCTCTCCGCCACCTTTGTAATCAACCTCTCGTCCGCGCGCCGGGGTCCAAATCGCCCGCCGCCGCAGCCTGCCTAGCGGTTCGCTTAGAGCGCAGCCGGGGCTTTTTCAACCGGACATTCGGCGAACGCTCGGGCCTTCATTGGTAAAACCGGTTACGCCGCGTCCGCGAGGGTCGCGCGCAAGCGTTCCATGAACGGCGTGTCGACCTTCGGATCGAACCTGCGGGCATCGGCCCACTCATAGGCCATGCACGCCGGCTTCAAGCGCTGAGGCTCCGGTTCGTCGCGGAAACGGGGGACGATGTGGGTATGCAGCGCGGGTTCGAGATTACCCCAGATTTCGTAGTTGATCCGGTAGGCTCTCGTCACCTCGAGCAGGGCGTCACCCGCCCGAGCGACATCGAGGCAGTATCGCGCTCGCATTTCCTGGCTGAGGACGTTGAGACTTTCCACCACCGGATCGGCGAGGAGCAGACAATAGCCGGGGAGTGGCTGGACATCTCCGATCACGAGCCAGCCGGAGTCCATCCGCGCGATCACGTAAGGATTGCGCCCGAGGCGGGCGAGTTCCACGCGCTCCTCGATCAGGTTTGCCACGGTCTTTCGCCAGTCCTTTCGCGGTTTCTCAAATGGCCGTCTGCCCTTTAAGAAGGCGGCCCATGCGCCCGACCGACACCCTCGCGCAAGAGCGGACCACACGCGCCCTCGCCTGGTTCGAGTCGCTGCGTGACCGTATCGCCGCCGCCTTCGAGTTGCTGGAGGACGAAGCGCCCTCAGAGCTCTACCCCGGTCGCGCGGGCCGATTTGAACGAAAGCCGTGGGTGCGAAAAGAGGGCGGTGGAGGGGTCATGGGCTTCCTTCGCGGTCGCTTCTTCGAAAAGTGCGGCCTGCACACCACCGAGGTCCGTGGCGTCCTTTCGCCAGAGATGGCTGCAACCATGCCCGGCGACGGCGCTGATCGTCGCTTCACCGCCACCGGCGTGAGCCTCATCGCCCACATGAGAAGCCCCCGCGTGCCCGCGGTCCACATGAACACCCGGTACCTGGCCACGACACGAGGATGGTTCGGCGGCGGGGCGGATCTCACGCCGCTGGTGGAGGAGCAGCGCGTTCAGTCGGCGCCGGACGCGGTCCTGTTCCATGCCGCCCTGAAACGGGCGTGCGACGTCCACGACGGCGCCTGGTATCCGAGGTTCAAGGAGGAATGCGATCGCTACTTCTTCCTCCCGCATCGCGATGAACCGCGCGGGGTCGGCGGGATTTTCTATGACCGCCACGATTGCGGGGACTGGGAACGTGATTTCGCTTTCACTCGGTCGGTGGGCGAAGCCGTGCTCGAGGTCTGGCCCAAGATAGCGCGCCATCGGATGACCGAGCCCTGGACCGATGCCGAGCGCGAAGAGCAGTTGATCCGCCGCGGTCGCTACGTGGAGTTCAACCTTCTCTACGACCGAGGGACCATGTTCGGCCTCAAGACCGGCGGCAACATCGAATCGATCCTCTCCTCCATGCCGCCGGTGGTGAAGTGGCCCTGAACGAGCCTCGGCGCGGATTCAAGGCGCCCCATCGTGGCGCTCAAGGAAGGCTTCGATCCACCGTCCGAGGCGGAGGCGGTCGTCGCGGCCGGAGAGCGATTCAACGGCCTTTGTCGCCTGGTCGTCGCCGAAGCGGGATTCTCGCCGCGCTTCGATCAAGGCGACTGCGAACGTCGGTTCGAACTCGGGGTGAAGCTGAATGGAAATTGCCGGCTGGTCGTCGTAGGCGAGCATCCCCATCGGCGTGAAATCGCAGCCCGCCAGGACCGTGGTGTTGGGCGGCGCATCGACGACCTGATCCTGGTGAGAGGCTGGCGAGGCGATGACCGAGGCCTCGTCCATCCACGGTCGGCGATCGAAAACTTGGTAGTGATGCATGCCGATGCCCCACCCCTTGGGCGACTTTATGACCCGGCCGCCGAACGCCTGGGCCATGAGCTGATGGCCGAAACAGACTCCGACCAGAGCCGCCCGGCCCTTGGCGTCTTGCAGGAATTCCTGGGTGCGGACGATCCACGGGTCGAGATCATAGGCGCCGGCGGCCGAACCGGTGACGATGTAGGCCGCGCAATCCTCCGCCCGAGCCGGCAGTTCGCCGGCCCGGACATCGTAGACCCGCCAGTCGTACCGCCCTTCGCTCAGCAACGATTTGAACATCGTCGCATAGCGCCCGAAGCGTGGTTGGAGATCGCGAGGCGGAGCGCCGGTCTCCAGGATCCCGACCCTCAATAGACCATCCCCTGCGCAACTGCCTTCAGACGTTCGACCACCGACAGTTTATCGGTCAGAAAGTCGTTCTCCACCCACCAGGATTCGACGTCCCGCAGCACAGCGCCGACCATCGGTCCGCGCGGCACGCCGGCGGCAACGACCTCTTCTCCGGTGAGCGGAAATTTCGGCGGTCGCCAAGTGCGCGCCATGGGCAACAGCGCACGCCATTGAATTGCGGCCGCGGGCCGCGCGCAAGCGGCCCAGGCCAGGGTCACACGATCGCAGAAGACTTCCGTCCCCAGACGATAGACGTGCCGACGCATCTCTCTGGGACTCATCCACGAGGTGAGGACCGGTTCGGCGCCGAGCGCGTTTGCCAGACGGCCCCGCTCCGCGTTGGACAGACGCAGCCGCTCGGCCGTCGCTTGCACCTCCGCCGGTTCGCCCGCGAGCAGGGCGGCGAGCCGGAGCAACGGGTCTTCGCTGAAGAGCATGGCGGACTCGATCTCCACGAGGGTCTCGAATCTGGCCAAGCCGCGGATGTCGGGCAGCACGAGGCAAAGCACCCCGGTCCTGGCCATCAGGCCGATGGCCGGGCGCGGATCCTCGGCGGCCAGCAGGGTGAGAAACTCCTTGCCGATCCGCTCCGCCGAAAGGCCGGTCACCAGATCGCGCAGCTCTGTGCAGGCCGCCAAGCCGGCAGCGTCGGGCTCGTCCCTCCCATACCAGGCGGTGAAGCGGAAAAAGCGGAGGATGCGAAGAGCGTCCTCCCTTATCCGGCTCGCCGCATTGCCGACGAATATGATCCGCCCTGCGCGAACGTCCTCGATGCCCGCGCCGGTGGGATCGAACACCCTGCCGGTCGGATCGGCGTACAAGGCGTTCAATCGGAAGTCGCGCCGCCCCGCGTCAGCGGCCCAATCGTCGGTGAACTCTACTCGCGCATGGCGCCCGTCGGTTTCGACGTCGCGGCGCAGGGTGGTGATCTCGAAGGGCCGCCCGCCCGCCACCGCGGTGATCGTGCCGTGCGCGACGCCGGTGGGAACGGCCTTCAGTCCGGCTGCGGTCAGGGCGCCGGTGACCTCGTCCGGCGCCAGGGTCGTGGCGATGTCGATGTCACGCACTTCCCGTCCCATCATCGCATTGCGCACGCAACCGCCGACAAAGCGGGCGCAGTCGTCTCCGCCGGCCCGGCTGAGGGCGCCCATGACGGCCGCGGTGTCGTCACGGCCCATCCAAGGCTGACGGCCAAGATTTTCAGTCACGGGTTCGCCTTTGTCGCGGATCCGGAATGGGAGGCGACGAACCGGCCGGGAGCGACGCTGCCGTCCGCCCGGACCTCGGCGGGGACATAGGTTCCGGTATTCCGGCCGGAAGGGAAAACCACCGAACCCAGGAGCGAGGCGGCCGCCAGAAGCGCGCCGCAGGCCACCAACCAGGGCCAGGGAGTCGAAGCCATCTCCCTTCCCCTACGTCGCGCGATTTCACGCCAGCTGAACCAGACCGCGAACGGAAGGATGAACATCAGCGCACGGAATAGGGCGACCCTAAGCAACGGCTGCACCGTAGAGTCGGTCGTAGAGCGCTCGCAGGATGCCCGCGGTGGCGCCCCAGATGAAGCGATCCTCCCAGGTCATCGCATAGAAGCGACGGCGCTGGCCGTCGGGAGTCTTGCGACTGTGTTGCTCATGGTTCGCGGGATCCATCAAGAATCCGAACGGCGTCTCGAAAATGTCGGCAACCTCGTCGGGATTGGCGGTCAGGTCTATGGGAGGGACGATGAATCCCACCACCGGAGTGATGTGAAATCCGGTGCCGGTCCGATAGGGCGTGGAAAGGCCCGCCAGCGACACCCGAGCCGGCTCCAGTCCGATCTCCTCCTCGGCCTCGCGCAAGGCTGCCCCCCACGGCGTTTCGCCGTCGTCGCACCGCCCGCCGGGCAGGGCGATCTGGCCGGTGTGACGGCGCAGGGTGTCGGCTCTCCGGGTCAGGATCACCGACAGACCGGCCTCGCGCTCGACCAGCCCCACGAGCACCGCCGCCGCCGTCAACTCGCCCGGCTGCGCTGGCGCATGGGCCGGGTCGAGATCGAAATCCGAACGGTGGCTCTCGGTCTCGCCGGCGGCGATCTCCAGCGGATCGAGATGGCTGGCGATCCAGTCGCGGAGATCAGGATTCGGGAGTCGGTCCATCAAGCCAGAGGCGCCGCGGCCCCCAGGGGAAACCAGACCCCTCCAGAAGAAACGCCCAGGAACGGCCCGTCGCCGAGGTCCCGTTCGCTCGCCATTTCGACAAGATCATAGAAGACCGATCGGTCGATCAGGGCCTCCAGGCCGCGTCGGACATGGACATAAGGGCGAGGCTCGCCGGTCACCGGGTCGGTCTCGACCCGAATCTGGTTGTCGGGTCCAGCCTCGATCTGGTCGCCGACGTTGGTCGTGAAGGTGAGCACCGCCTCGCCCGCCAAGTCGGTGGTCGCCTCCAGCCCGACCGCGACGAAGGGGGCGTCTTCCACCTGGATTCTCAATTTCTCCACCGGGGTGACAAGATGAAATCCGTCCGGATCACGCCGCAGGACGGTGGAGAACAGCCGCACCAGGGCGGGCCGGCCGATCGGAGCCCCCTCGTGGAGCCATCGACCGTTGCGTTGGATGACGATGTCGATTTCGCCGCAGTGCGCCGGATTCCAAAGGTGCACGGGCGGCAGACCACGACCGGGCGCCTGCGGACGCGCGGCCGCCACGATGGTCCCCAATTCTCCAGCGTCCTGGCTCATCCCCTAGAGGTAGGCGCGCGCGACGAGCGGCTCAACCGGCCATTGCGTCACTGAGTGCGGCGCTCTTCGCCGTTCATTGTGGTCGTCCAATTCCTGCCGTCAGTGGAACTCTGGACTTCGAAACTGATATGGTCTGGCCCCGAGAACTGGTTCACGGTTCGCTTGTGGACGGCCCTGCCGCCCGATTGGGTTCCCTGGGCATAGACCCAGCGCTCACCATCGATCGTGAGGGTGTACCAAGGCCCTGGAGTGGCGGCGTCGGCGCGTAGAGCCTGGGTGCGATAGCTCTCCCCAGCCGCTGATCGCCCCTCCGGCAGGAACACCACCAGGGCCGCGCTCTTGCCGTCCACCACCTGTTCACAAGCGAAGAAGAGGCCGGTTCGCGCACAATGGTTTTCCACCCTCATCGGCTTGGCTGATCCGGTGGAGGTGACGAGCCAATCGCCCTCATAGAGTTTGAGCGGCGCGTAGGGATCGTCCGCCGCCGCGCAGGCGAGTGACGGAGCCATCCCAAGAAGGGCGGCGCAGGCGACCAAAGTGCGGATCATTTCACCTCCCGCCAATCGATTTCATCTCGAAGCTGGGTTCAGAACCTCGACGCGGACCGGCCCGCTGAGACTATCCGCCGCCCCGGGATTGAGCGCACACGCCAAGACCCTTCTCTGATCCACCGGCCCGGGCATGACAACTCGGCGCATCGGAGCGGCCGAAAATCCGAGTGGCGCGAAATAGGCTTCGTCGCCCACCAGCAGCACCAAGCCCTTCCCGGCCGATGCGGCGGCTTCGCAAGCGGCGCGGATCAGGGCAGCGCCCACACCGCGGCCGCGGAAGTCCGCCTCGACGGCGAACGGCCCGAGCAGGACCGAGGGGGTCGCGCCGATCCGCACCGGCCACTGGCGCGCACAACCAATGATCCTTCCGGCCGCGCAGGCGACGATCGAAAGCTCGCATAGCGGCTGATTCCCCTCCCGCAACCGTTCGGCGGCCTTGGCGTAGCGACCGGGCCCGAAGGCGCGTGCGACAAGGGCCTCGACGCCGGGAAGGTCGGCCGCCCGCATGCGGACAAGTGACCATGGAAGCTCGAGCGCGGCGTGGGGCATGGAGCGGCGCGGTTACGGCGCGCCGGGGTGGGCGTCAACGTTCGTATCGTTGCGAAGGCGAGTCGCCCCAGGCTATGCCCGCCCATGTCCGATCCCGCCAGCACCCTCGCGCCGGCTCGCGCCCTGTTGGGGGAGCGGGACTACATCCGGTTCTGGGCCTCGCGATTCCTGGGCAGTCTCGGCTCTCAGATCCAGAGCGTGGCCATGGGCTGGCAGGTGTATGAAATCTCGCGGCGGACCCTGAGCGTCGGTCAGTCGGCGTTCAACGTCAGCCTGATCGGCCTCATCACCTTCGCCCCGCTGTTCTTCCTCGCCCTGCCCGCGGGCGAAACAGCCGACCGCTATGATCGCCGGCGGGTCCTGCTGCTGTGCTACTGCGGCGAGATCGCGGCCGTCGCCATTCTCGCCGTCGTGACGTTGAGGCACATCGCCACCGTTCCGGTCCTGCTTGCCGTCGCCCTGCTTTTCGGCGCGTCGCGCTCATTCTTCTCTCCGGCGACGACCGCCTTGGGGCCAATGCTCGTGCCGCGCGCGCTGTTGCCTCGCGCCATCGCCTGGAATTCCCTGGCCTGGCAGTCGGCGTCGATCGCCGGACCGGCCGCCGCGGGCCTTCTGATCGCCATTTCTCCAGGGTTCGCCTACCCGACCACTTTCGTTCTCTACATTGCGGCCGGCGCTGCCCTGCTGACCATCCGCGGCAACACCACGCCGCAAGCGCAACCCGGCTCTCGCTTGGCGCTCGTCAGCGAGGGGCTCCACTACGTCTGGACCAATCGGGTGGTGTTCGGCGCCATCTCCCTGGATCTGGCGGCGGTCATTCTGGGCGGCGCCACCGCCCTGCTTCCTGCCTTCGCCAAGGACGTGCTGCATGTCGGCGCGAGGGGCTTTGGAATCCTGCGGGCCGGGCCCGCCCTGGGCGCGACGCTGGTCGCGCTCTATCTCGCCGGCCATCCAATCAGAACCAAGGCGGGACTGCGAATGTTCGCCGGCGTCGCGGTGTTCGGGGCCGCGACCGTGGTCTTCGCGCTTTCGAAGTCCCTGTGGCTCTCAGTGGCCGCCCTCGCCGTTCTGGGCGGGGCGGACATGCTCAGCGTCTTCGTCCGCCAAACCCTGGTTCAGCTCGTCACCCCCGATCCCATGCGTGGCCGCGTCGGCGCCGTCTCCACTTTGTTCATCGGCGCCTCCAACGAGCTGGGCGAATTCGAGAGTGGCGTCGTCGCGAGATTCCTCGGCCCCATCGGGGCGGCCATTTTCGGCGGGGTGGGCGCATTGATCGTGACCGGCGCCTGGGCGAAACTGTTTCCCGCCTTGCGCAAGGCGGATCGTCTCGAATAAGCGACGAGCGCGAAACATCCTGAATGGAGACCGAGAGCCATGGGCATCCTCACCGGCAAGGTCGTTCTGGTCACCGGCGGAGGCAACGGCATCGGCCGCGACTGCGCCCTGATCGCGGCCCGGGAAGGCGCCAAGGTGGTTGTGAACGATCTGGGCGGCAGTCTCACGGGCGGAGACGAGGGATCGGCGGGCCCGGCTGAGACCGTCGCGCGGGAGATCCGCGACGCCGGCGGCGAGGCGGTCTCGAATTCGGAGAGCGTTACCTCCCTGAAGGCTTGCCAGGGAATGCTCGAGCAGGCGCTCGACGCCTTCGGCGGGCTCCACGCGGTGATCAACCCTGCCGGCATCCTGCGTGACGGCATGTTCCACAAGATGAGCGAAGCGGACTGGGACAAGGTCATCGAGGTCCACCTGCGCGGCTCGTTCAACGTCTGCCGCGCCACCATCGAGCATTTCCGCGACCAGCAGGACGGGGCCTACGTCCTCTACACCTCCACCTCCGGTCTCTACGGCAACATCGGCCAGACGAACTACGGCTCCGCGAAGATGGGGATCGCCGGGCTCTCCCGGATCATCGCCATGGAGGGAGCGAGCAGAAACGTGCGGGCCAACTGCCTGGCGCCAGTGGCGTGGACGCGCATGACCCAGTCGGTGCCGATCAAGGACGAGGCGCAGGCCGCCCGACGCAAGCAGATGGCCGAAGCTATCCGGCCCGACCAGCCGGCGAGGTTCTCGGTCGCCCTGGTCTGTGACGCCGCCAGGGCCGTCAGCGGGCAGTTTTTCGGAGCCAGCGGCGAGAATATCATTCTCTACAGCCAGCCAAGGCCGATCGAGACGGTGAGCAAGCCCGAGGGTTGGACGGTCGAGACGATCCTTTCGGAAGCGATCCCCAGGATGAGCGCGAAATTCTACCCGCTCGCGCGCGCGGCGTTGACGCCGACCCCCCAACCGGCGACGGCGCCAGCCGGATGAGCGGGCGCAGGCTGGAGGGACGCGCCGCCCTGGTCACCGGGGCGGCCAGCGGCATCGGCCGGGCGAGCGCTCGCCTGTTCGCCGCGGAAGGCGCCAAGGTGGTCTGCTTCGACCGCGCCGATGCGGTGAAAGCGACCGCCGACACGATCGCCAAGGAGGGCGGCCGGGCCGTGGCGCAGACTGGCGACGCAGGAGACGAAGCGGACGTCAAGGCTGCGATCGGGCTGGCGGTCGACGAGTTCGGAGGTCTGGACGCCGTCTACGCCAACGCGGGTGTGAGCGGCGGGTGGACGCCCATGGAGGAGCTCACCGCCGAGGCCTGGTTGGAAATCCTGCGGATCAACCTCATCGGCCCGTTCCTGGCCATCAAGCACGCCAGCCCGATCATGCGCGCGGCCGGCAAGGGCTCGATCATCTGCACCGCGTCGGTGGCGGGGCTGCGCTCGGGGGCCGGCGGGCTGCCCTATAGCGCCAGCAAGGCTGGGGTGATCAGCCTGGTCCAGACCAGCGCCAACGTGCTCTACGGGACGGGGGTCAGGGTCAACGCAATCTGCCCTGGCCTCATCGAGACGGGGATGACCGCGCCGATCTATCGCCAGGCGCGTGAACGCGGCACCGAGGGCAGAATCGGCCAACTCAACCCCTTGAGGCGCGGCGGCGAGCCGGGCGAAATCGCCTACGCCGCCCTGTTCCTGGCCAGCGACGATTCCTCGTACGTCAATGGTCAGGCGATTGCCGTCGACGGCGGCCTTTCCTCTTCGCATCCGGTGACCGGACGCCGCGGTTGAAGGGGAAGATCAGCATCGTCACCCTCGGCGTTCGCGACCTGGGGCGCTCCCTGGCCTTCTATCGGGACGGCCTGGGCTTCGAAACTCACAACTACAAGGCGGGGGACGGAATCGCGATGTTCAGGATGGAGGGCTCGTGGCTCTCCCTTTATGGCCGCGACGCCCTGGCCGAGGACGCCCAGGTTCCAGGCGACGGCACGGGATTCCCGGGATTCACCCTTGCCCACAATGTTGAATCCAAGAGCAAGGTCGACGAGGTGTTCGCCTTTGCCATCGCGGCCGGCGCACGCGCGATCAAGACGCCGCAGGAGGTATTCTGGGGCGGCTATTCAGGCTATTTCGCCGATCCCGACAGCTTCCTCTGGGAAGTCGCCTTCAACCCTTTCACCGATCTGACGTGAGCCGTCGCTGGAGCTGAAACTTGGCGGATGAGCCGATCTCCATAGGCGCGCGGGTCAGACAGCTGGCCCATCGGCAGCCGGACCGGCCGGCCGTAAGCGACCAGGATCGCACGGTGACCTGGGCCGAACTGGACAGGCGGACGAGTCGGATCGCGCGCGGACTCGAAGCCGCGGGCGTGAAACAGGGCGACCTGGTGACCGTGGGCCTCACCAACAGCGTCGACTTCGTCGAGGCCTGCTATGGCCTGTGGAAGCTCGGGGCGACGCCACAGCCGATCTCCCATCGCCTGCCGGCGGCGGAAGCTCAGGCGGTCATGGATCTGGCGCGGACTCCGATCCTCATCGCCGGCCCCTCGATTCCGAGCGACCGCCCCCGTCATGACATTCCCGCTCTGCTGGCGCTTTCCGGCGACGATAGCCCGGTGGAGGATCGGACCGCGCCGATATGGAAAGCTCCCACGTCCGGCGGCTCGACCGGCCGGCCCAAGCTCATTCTCGCTGGCGGTCCGGGCGTCTACCTGCCCAGCGACGGCGAGGGGCCATACCGCACCCACGCCGATGACGTCTTCATCATGCCCGGGCCGCTCTATCACAACGGCCCCTTCACCTCGTCTTTCGGAGGCCTGAGCCAGGGAGGCCACCTGGTGATCCTGCCGCGCTTCGACGCCGAAGAGACCCTCAAGGCCGTCGAACGCCACCGCGGGACCTGGATGTACCTGGTTCCGACCATGATGAGCCGGATCTGGCGCCTCCCGCCGGACGTTCGAGCGAAGTACGATGTCTCGAGCCTCAGGACTGTCTGGCATCTCGCCGCGCCCTGCCCGCCGTGGCTCAAGGAAGCCTGGATCGAATGGCTGGGCGCCGACGTCATCATGGAACTCTATGCGGGCACCGAGGCCCAGGCCGTCACCGTCATCACCGGCGCGGAGTGGCTCTCGCACCGAGGCTCGGTGGGCCAGGTCAAGGTCGGCGAGATGCGCGCTTTCGACGAGTCGGGAAATCCCTTGCCGCCGGGCGAAATCGGCGAGATCTACATGCGCCGGCCGCCCGACGCGCCGCCTTCCTATTCCTATCGCGGGGCGACGCCGCGCACCCTGCCCGGCGGCTGGGAATCCCTGGGCGACATCGGATGGTTCGACGAGGACGGCTATCTGTATCTGGCCGACCGTCGCGCTGACATGATCCTTGTGGGAGGGTCGAATGTCTATCCCGCCGAGATAGAGGCGGCGATCGACGAGCACCCCCTGGTGCAGTCCAGCGCCGTGATCGGCCTGCCGGACGACGACCTGGGCAACCGCATCCACGCCATCGTTCAACCGCGCGAGGGCCTGACCGAAGAAGGTCTGCGCGAGCACGTGGCGACGCTGCTGGTGAGATACAAACAACCCCGGACCTACGAATTCGTCTCCGAGAACATCCGCGATGACGCCGGCAAGGTTCGCCGCACCCAGCTAAGAGCCGAGCGGCTCGGGTAGCTTCACCGGGCGCACGGCGACCCCGCAGATGCGGACGGCGCCGTCCTGGATCTCGAGGCCGGCGTCGGCCGCCCGGCTCATTGCCGCATCGGTGTCGGTCACGGCGACATCGATGCCGATAACGCCGGTCCCGTCTTCGTCCACCGGCGAGACAAAGCGGATGGCGCCTTGGTCGAGCGCCAGTTCGAACCCGTCGCCGGCCCGAGCCACCGGGCGAGCGAGCAGACGCGACCACCGCTCGGCGGCGGCCGCCGGATCTCGCGCCTGCACGTTCACCGCGCGGATGCCGAGGCTGGCCGCGCTGGCGAAGGCGCGCCAGTCCGGCCCGGCGGGCGGCCAGTCGCTCACGGGACCGCGCCAGTTCGCTTCGCCCTCGACCGAGTCGATGGAGAGCAGCACTCCGGTGCAGTCGGCCGGGTGAAAGTGGCTGAAACGGTAGCGGCCCTCGCTACGCTTGGCGATCACCCGCACGCCCGCCGCCTCGAGCCGCGCGCGGTGCGCCAGGGCGTCGGCAGCCTGAAGGATGACCATATAGCCGGCGTCGCCGCCCCTGCGGGCGAGGTACCGCGCCGCCGAGGCGTCCTCGCGCACCGGCTGGACAACTTCCAGGAATTCACCGCCGACCGGCATTACCACGTTGACGAGGCCGAAGACTCCCACGGCCGGGTCCCGGAACGCGACTTTCAAATCGAAGACGGCTTCAAGACTTTGCGCGGGCGGCCCCAGGTCCCGAGCCACCAGGGCGACCTGCCTCAATCGCACGGCGCGGACTCGAGCTCGGCCAGGATCTCGGCGGTATGCTCGCCCATGCGCGGCGGATGACGGCGGATGTTGGCGGGCGTGGCGGTGTAGTTCACAGGCGGGCGCAGGCTGATGTACGGCCCCGCCTGCGGATGTTCGTAGCGTTCGAAAAGACCGACCGCCTCCAGGTGCGGATCGGTCTGGAGTTCCTCGAGGCGGTTCATCCGCACGACCGGGATCTGCAGAGGCTTGAGCTTGGCGAGCCACTCTGCGGTGGTCAGCGTCGGGGTTACCTCCTCGACCAGGGCGTAGAGTTCGCGAACGTGCTTCGCGCGGGTCTTGTAGTCCGCGAAGCGCGGATCCTTGCCGAAGGTGTCGCCCCAACCAGCGACGGCGAAGAACTGGTCCCACTGCTGGTCGGTATAGGGCAGAAGGCCGATGTAGCCGTCCTTGGTGCGGAACGGCTTGCGCTCGGGGTTGGCGACCCGGGTGTAGGCCCATGGCCCGGTGGGCGGATCATAAACGTGGCCGTAGAAGTGTTCGGCGAGGGTGAAGCTGGTGACGCATTCGAGCATCGGCGCCTCGACAAACTGGCCCTCGCCAGTGCGCAGGCGATGAAAGAGCGCCGCGGTGATCGCCTGCGCCATGAAAAGACCGCTGACCTTGTCGGCGACCAGGGTCGGGATGAGGCGCGGGGTCGGGTCGCCATCGACGCGGCTCAACAGATCCGCCAGGCCCGAGGCCGACTGGATGAGATCGTCATAGGCCGGCTCGCCAGCGTAGGGACCGCTCGCTCCGTATCCGGCGCCATGCACATAGACGATATCCGGCTTGATCGCCCTCACGGTCTCGTAGTCGAGTCCGAGGCGTTTCAACCCTTCGTAGCGGACCGACACCGCGAATGCGTCGCAGGTCGCGATCAGGCGCTTCAAGGCCGCCGCCGAAGCCTCCTCGCGCAGATCGAGCAACATGGAGCGCTTGTTGCGGTTGATGGTCATGAAGATCGGACCAAGGTCCTCCGGCGCGCCCTCGGGGGGATGTCCGGCCCAGCGCATGATGTCGCCGCCGCCGCCGCGCCGCCCGCCTGGGAACTCGACCTTGATCACGTCTGCTCCGAGATCGCCTAGGATCTGGGTCGCGTAGGCGCCGAAGACCACGCTGGTCATGTCGAGCACGCGCACGCCCTTCAGTGGCCCCGTGGCCTCGCTCGCCAGTTGCCTTGCCTCAGCCAACGGTTCCTCCCTCCAAGGCATGCATGACGCCCACGTTTTCCATCCCTACAATGAACGCGGGCGACAAGGAAAACCCCCACGCGAGGAACCCACCGGCGATGGATTTCGAACTGGCCGAAGACCACCGGATGCTGAAGGACCTCGTCGGCCGGTTCGTGGACGACGAGCTGCTGCCCCTCGAGCCGTCGGTCCTGGCGCGGGAAGCCGAAGGAAAGGGCCTCGGGTTGGCGGCGACCGAGCGGGAACGGATAGACGCGGTCTCCCGCAAGCTCGGCCTGTGGGGCCTGGATGCGCCGGAGGACGTCGGAGGCGCCGACCTGCCGGCGGTCGCCCTGGTCGGGGTCAACGAGCACCTCGGCCGGACAGTCACTCCCTACACCCTCCCGCCGGACTCGCCGAACCTTCGGATGCTGATGGCGACAGTGACCGAGCGGCAGCGGCAGGCGTATCTGGCGCCCTACGTCAGGGGCGAAACGATTTCGGCGATCGGCATCTCCGAACCCGGCGCCGGGGGCGACCCGGCCGGGATGACCACCAGCGCCATTCGCGATGGCGAGGACTGGATCATCAACGGGCGGAAGATCTGGATCAGCAGGGCCAAGGACGCTGACTTCACCATCCTGATGGCGGTCACTGACAAGGAGAAGCGGGCGAGGGGCGGCATCTCCGCCTTCCTGGTGGACCGGGGGACGCCTGGGTTCAACGTGCTTCGCGCCATTCCCATGGTCGGGGGAGTGGTCACCTACGAGGTCTTGCTGGAGGATTGCCGGGTCGAGGGCTGGAAGCTCCTGGGAACCGAGGGCCAGGGTTTCGCGCCGATGCAGCTGCGCCTGGGAACGCGTCGCCTGGAGATGGCCGCGTGGTCGATCGGCATGGCCCAGCGGGCGCTCGACATGATCTGCGAATACGCCCCGCAGCGGGTGACGTTCGGCCAGCCGCTGTCCCAGCGCCAGGCGATCCAGTGGTGGGTGGCCGACGCCGCCACCAAGATCCACGCCGCGCGCCTGATGACCTACGACTGCGCCTGGAAGATCGACGAGGGCCGGGAGGTGCGGCAGGAGATCTCGATGATCAAGGCTTTCGCCACCGAGATGGCGTTCGAGGTCGTCGATCACGCCATGCAGACCTTCGGGGCGATGGGCATGACCAAGGAAATGCCGCTGCAGCTGATGAGCGCCAAGCTGCGGACGATGCGAATCTACGACGGGCCCACCGAGGTCCACAAATGGGTCGTTGCCCGCAACCTTCTGGGATCGAAGCGATGAAAGACCGATACGGCTGCATTTCCTTCGTTGGCGACGGCCACGTGGCCGTCCTGGAGATCGATCGCCCACCGCACAACTTTGTCAGCGTCGAGCTGATGAAGAGCTTGGCGGACGCCCTCGAGGATGTGGATCGGCAAGGCGATCTGCGCGCGGTCATGCTCGCCTCGGCCGGCAAGGCCTTCTGCGCCGGCGCCGACCTCGTTTCGCCCACGGGCGTCGGCGGGGCTGGCATGGAGGGAATCAATCCCCTCTATGTCCAGGCGGTGCGCCTGTTCTCGACGACCAAGCCGATCGTCGCGGCGATCCAGGGCGCCGCGGTCGGAGCGGGGCTTGGACTGGCCCTCATCGCCGATTTCCGGATTGCCGCACCAGAAGCGAGGTTCACCTCCAACTTCGTCAAGCTCGGGTTCCATCCAGGCTTCGGAATCACCCACACCCTGCCGCGCGTGGTTGGCGCTCAGAGAGCCGCGCTGATGTGCCTGACCGGCCGTCGGATCAAGGGCGTGGAAGCGTGCGCGTGGGGCCTGGTCGACCAGGTCGTGCCGCTGGACGAGCTGCGCGGCGCCGCCCTGATGCTGGCCCGTGAGATCGCGGAGAACGCGCCGCTCGCGGTGCAATCGACCCGCGCCACCCTGCGCGCCGGCATCGCCGAGGCGGTGAGGGCTCAGACCGATCACGAACTCATCGAGCAGACCGCCCTGCGCAAGACCGCCGACTTCGCCGAGGGTGTGCGTTCGGTGAACGAACGGCGAGCCGGCGTCTTCGTGGGCGCGTAATCAGAGAAGGGAAGTCATGGCCAAACTCAGCCGCGACGGCGTCGAGCTCTACTACGAGGTTCACGGCAAGGGGCCCGCGCTGCTCCTCAGTCACGGCTATTCCGCCACCTCGCAGATGTGGCGCGGCCAGATCGAGGCCCTTTCGCGCGACTTCCAGCTGATCCTCTGGGACATGCGCGGGCATGGGCAGTCCGACTACCCGCAGGATGCGAGCGCCTATAGCGAGGCGTCCACCGTCGCCGACATGGCGGCCATCCTCGACCAGGTCGGCGCGGACAGGGCGATCATCGGCGGCCTGTCCCTGGGCGGCTATATGAGCCTGGCATTCCATCTCGCCCACCGCGATCGGGTGCGGGCGCTGCTGATCATCGACACCGGTCCGGGCTACCGCAACGACGAGGCGCGGGAAGGGTGGAACCGCAGCGCGCTTCGCACCGCCGAGCGCTACGAGATCGAGGGCCTGGGCCGCCTCGCCGCCGGCAGCCCCGAGATGCGAACGAGTACGCACCGCTCGGCGGAGGGGCTGGCAAAGGCCGCCCGCGGGATGCTGACGCAGAAGGACGCGCGGGTGATCTCCAGCCTTGCGTCAATCGCCGTCCCGTCCCTGGTGGTGGTCGGGGCCAACGACACGCCGTTCCTCGCCGCCTCCGACTACATGGCCGCCAAGATTCCAGGGGCGAAGAAGGCGGTGATCGAGGGCGCCGGGCACGCCGCCAATATCGACCAGCCGCAAGCCTTCAACGCCGCGATCCTGGCCTTCCTCGCTGAGGCAAGGCCGGAGCGCGAGGACGGGCGATGAGCGGACGGCTGAAGGACAAGTCGGCGGTGGTCGTCGGCGCGGGCCAGACGCAGGGCTCGACGATCGGCAACGGGCGGGCCACCGCCCTGCTCTTCGCCCGCGAGGGCGCGCGCGTGCTGTGCGTCGACCGCGATCTGGCCAGCGCGGAGGAGACCGTGGCGATGATCGGGGCCGAGGGTGGCCAGGCCAGCGCCCACCAGGCCGATATCACCCGCGAGGCCGAGTGCGAGGCGCTCGTCGCCGAGGCCGTTGCGCGTCTTGGCGGGCTGGACATCCTGCACAACAACGTCGGCATCGGCGCCGGCGACGGGAGCGTCCAGCGGCTCCAGGAGGACGCCTGGGAGCGGATCATGGCGGTCAACCTGAAGGGCATGTGGCTGACCATGAAGCACGCCCTGCCGGTGATGCGCGAGCAAGCCTCCGGAGGGGCGATCGTCAACATCTCGTCCCTGGCGGCGATCGCGCCGGCGAACATCATCGCCTACGAGGTCTCCAAGGCGGGGGTCAACAAGCTCACCACCTCGACCGCCGCGCTCAACGCCCGCCACGGCGTCCGCTGCAATGCGATCATGCCCGGGCTGATCGACACCCCGATGGCGATCGAGAACATCGCCAGGGCGCGCGGCGAGAGCGTCGAGGCGGTCCGCGCCGCGCGCAACGCGCGCGTGCCGCTGGGCGCCAGGATGGGGACGGCGTGGGACGTCGCCTATGCGGCCCTCTTCCTCGCCTCCGACGAGGCGAAATTCATCACCGGTGTCGTGCTCGCCGTGGACGGCGGAATGTCGGTGCGGAGGGGATGAAAGAGGGCGCCGGGAGAGTGCGGTTCACGGCGCCCACATCAGCCTGACCGGCGCCCGGTTCTGCCGCAGCACCGCGGCGACCGGGGGGGCGAAACCGGGATCGGCGCGCACCCGGTCGACGAGGTCACGCTTGGCCTGGCCGCTGATCAGCAGGACCAGCAAGCGGGTGTCGAGGAAGGCCCGCACCGTGAGGCTGATCCTCGGCAGGAACGGCTTTTCTCCAGACATGGCGACGCCGATGCAAAGCGGTCCGCCAGCCGGATCAAGGGTCGCGTCCAGGTCGGGAGAGGTCGGAAACAGCGAGCCGATATGGCCGTCCTCACCCATCCCCAGCAGTACGGCGGTGAACGGCAGGAGTTCGCGTAGCCGCGGCTCGACCGCGGCCGCGTCTTCCCGTGGTGATCCGCCTCGGCCCTTGAGGGGGAGGAAAAGCGCTGCGGCGGCCCTGTCGACCAGAAGCCTTTGGCGAAGGAGCCGCTCATTGCTCTCCACGGAATCGGTGGCGACCCACCGCTCGTCGCTCGGTGTGACGGTGATCCGCCGCCAGTCGAGATCAGCCGTGGCGAGGCGGTCGTATGCGGGTCCGGGAGTGGTTCCGCCAGTGGCGACGAGACTCCGCGCGTCGGGCGCCGAGAGAGTCTGCGCGAGCACCTCCGCCGCCGCCGCGGCCAAGCCCTCGCGGTCGGGAAAGACCTCTATGCTATTCATCGAGCCAGGTTCTCCCCGAGCGCTCGAGCAGGGCGAAGGCGCCCGCCGGCCCCCAGCTTCCCGCCGCATAAGGTTTGGGCCCTATCCCGAGATCGGTCCAGGTCTCGGCGACCCGGTCGATCCATGCCCAGGCCAGCTCTACCTCATCGCGGCGAACGAACAGGGCGGGATTGTCGGCTAACACGTCCAGGAGCAGACGTTCGTAGGCGATTCGGCGGCGCGCGCCATTGTCGAGGGAAAGGCTGAGCGGGAGGGCCTGCAGGCGTGTCCCGGTCAGGCCCGGCCGGCGATTCATCAGCAGAAGGGAAATATCCTCCGTAGGCTGTAGATCTATGACGAGCCGATTGGCGATCAGATCTTCCTGCGCCATCCGCCCAAAGATCGAATGCGGAAGCGCCTTGAACTGGATCGCGATCTGCGTGCGCCGCTCCGGCAGCCGCTTGCCGGTGCGCAGATAGAAAGGGACCCCGGCCCAGCGCCAGTTGTCTATGTCGGCGCGCAACGCGACGAAGGTTTCGATCTCGCTGGGGCCGCCCTTCTCATCGACATAGGCAAGGGCCGTTTTTCCCGCAACCACCCCGGCGCGATATTGACCCCGCACGCTGAGCTGCTGCGCCGAACCCGGCGTGAACGGGCGCAGCGACTTCAGCACCTTGACCTTCTCGTCGCGCACGGAGTCCGCGCCGGCGTCGGCGGGCGGCTCCATGGCCACGAGGCAGAGCAGCTGCATCATGTGGTTCTGCACCATGTCGCGCAGGGCGCCGTACTCGTCGTAGTAACCCCAGCGCTCCCCCACCCCGTCGGTCTCGGCGATGGTGATCTGCACGTGGTCGATGGCCAGGTTGTTCCACAGCGGTTCGAAGAGGGTGTTGGCGAACCTCAGGGCGAGCAGATTCTGGACCGTCTCCTTGCCCAGGTAGTGGTCGACGCGGAAGACCCGCCGCTCTTCGAAGCCGCTGGCGACCTCCGCGTTGATCGCCCGCGAGCTTTCAAGGTCGTGGCCGATTGGCTTTTCGATCACGATCCGGCAACTCTCACGGGCGAGGCCCGCGGCGGCGAGCGCCGCGCACGCCGGGCCATAGAACCTCGGCGACAGCGCCAGATAGTAGATGGTTGGCGCTCCCCCGAGCCGTCTCGCCAATGGCTCGAGACCGTCACATTGGCCGACATCCGCCGGGCAGTAGTCCAGACGGGCGGCAAAGCGCGCCCAGGCCGCCTCATCCAGAGATTCCGGCCGGGCGTCGAGCACGGCCCGCAGTCGACCGGCGAAGGTGTCGCGGTCCAGAACCGAGCGGGCTACGCCAATCACTTTGAGAGCCGTCGGCAACAGGCCGTCGGCGTCGAGGAAGTAGAGAGCCGGCAGCAGCATCCGGGCCGCCAGATCGCCGCTCGCGCCGAAGATCACCAGGAATTCGATGGGTTGCGCTTCGGGCGTCATCGGGGGTCAGGCATTGACCGCCGGCGGCGGATTCGTCCAGCGAAAAGCGGGGCGCGGACTCTTTGGCGGCCGCGCGCCCGGCGCATCAAACGGTCCTTTAACGGGATTCTCTTCAAACGCGCGTTTGAAGCGGTTGCACGGCGCCTTACGAAGGGTCAAGGATGGCGCATCCGCTCGCTCGAAATAGCCGGAGAACGCCATGGCCTGGGACTTCGAGACAGACCCGCAATTCCAGAAGAAGCTCGACTGGATCGAGGAGTTCATGGCCGACGAGGTCGAGCCGATCTCTCACCTGGGCATGGCGGTCTGGGGCTCGGCCGGCCGCGAGAAATTCATCAAACCCCTGCAGCAGAAGGTTCGCGACCAGGGCCTGTGGGCCTGCCACCTGGGCCCGGAACTGGGCGGCCAGGGCTACGGCCAGCTCAAGCTCGCGCTCATGAACGAGAAGCTCGGACGAAACGGCCTGGCGCCCACCGTCTTCGGCTGCCAGGCGCCCGACACCGGCAACGCCGAGATCATCGCCCACTATGGGACGCCGGAGCAGAAGGAGAAGTGGCTCAAACCCCTCCTCAATGGTGAGATCCGCTCCGCTTTCTCGATGAGCGAGCCCACCGGCGGCTCAGACCCCTTGACGTTCAAGACCCGCGCCGAACTGGTCGGCGACGAGTGGGTGATCAATGGCGAGAAATGGTTTTCCAGCGGCTCGCGCTACGCCAAGGTGCTCGTGGTCTATGCGGTCACCGATCCGGAGGCCAAGGACCCCTACCGCCGCACCTCGATCTTCCTGGTCCCCACCGACACCCCCGGAGTCGAGACCATCCGAAACATCGGGGTCGGCCACGAAGGCGAGGGAGGTCACGGCTACATCCGCTACAACAACGTCAAGGTTCCAAAGGATGCTCTCCTCGGCGAGCGAGGCGGCGCCTTCATCATCGCCCAGACGCGGCTCGGCGGCGGGCGGGTGCATCACGCGATGCGCACGGTGGGCGCCTGCCAGCACGCCTTCGATCTGATGTGCCGCCGAGCGGTTTCGCGGCAAACGCGCGACGGCCGCCTCGCCGACCTGCAGATGGTCCAGGAGCAGATCGCCGACAGCTGGATTCAGCTCCAGCAGTTCCGGCTGCTCGTCCTGCACACCGCATGGCGCATCGACAAGCTCAAGGATTACAAACTCGTCCGCAAGGACATAGCCGCGATCAAGGTCGCCATGCCGAAGGTTTATCACGACATCGCCGCCGCTGCTCTGCACATCCATGGTGCGCTTGGCGTTTCCAACGAAATGCCGTTCATGGGGATGGTCACCGGGGCCCTGGTGATGGGAATCGCCGACGGTCCCACCGAGGTGCACAAGGTCACTGTCGCCAAGCAGGTCCTGCGTGACTATCAGCCCGACAATGGCCTTTTTCCCGCCTACCATCTGCCGAAGCTGCGCGACGCGGCCAAGGACAAGTACGCCGCCGAACTCGACGAGTTGAAGGCGCACTATTCGGCGAGGAAGGTGCAGACGGTAGAGGCGTGAGTCCTCCATCCGTCCCGTTCATCGTCGGGGTCGGCGGAACGGTCAGGCCGGGCTCGACAAGCGAGACGGCCCTCATCCGATCGCTGGCGTGCGCGCAGGCGGCCGGAGCGAGGACGGAGATCTTCGGGGGGGAGTTCATGGCCTCCCTGCCGATCTACAATCCCCATGAACCGGGCCGGCACCTGGAGCGCGACCGGTTCCTGAAGGCCGTCAGCCTGGCGGACGGCGTCATCGTCGCCACCCCTGGCTATCATGGCTCGATATCCGGCCTGGTGAAGAACACGCTCGACAGCCTCGAGGGCCTGAACGCCGATCCCAGACCATATTTCGACGGCCGGGCGGTGGGTTGCATCGTCGCCGCCAGCGGCGCCCAGGCCTGTGGCTCGGCGCTGAATGCGCTGCGATCGATCATCCACGCCATGCGCGGCTGGCCCACCCCGTTCGGGGCCACTCTGAATACCGGGACCGGGCTGTTCGCCGAGGACGGCGCCTTTCTCGATCCCAAGGACGCCTGGCAGGTCGAGACGGTAGCCGCACAGGTGGTGGCCTTCGCGAAGGCGTGGGCCGTCTGAGAGCCGACGGACCGCGGCTTCCCTGTTCCGTGCGCTGACGCCGCCGCCGCCGCCAGGCGAGGATCAGGAGAACAGGAAGTGTTTCGAAAGATCGCCACGGACTGACTGCATGTGGGTGAAATACTGCAGGAATCCGCCGTTGTAGTTTCCGTCCTGGCGGCGGTTGAAGGCGCCTTCGAAATTGTAGTAGCCAGGAGTGCAGTCCTGATTGCGGCTGGTCTTGCCGCGGTTCTTGATCACCTCCTGCACCCACCATTCCTCCGTCTGCGGGGAAACGTCGATCTCGGCGTGACCGTTCTCGCGCGCATAGGCAATGCACTGCGCAATGTGATCGCCTTGGGTCTGGAGCATGAAGGTGAGGTTGAACTGGAAGCTCGCCTGATAGCCCCCCATGATGAAGAGGTTGGGAAAACCGTGTGTGTGGACGCCGAAGAGGGTGCGCAACCCATCGGCGTAGGCCTCGTTGATCTCCCGCCCGCCCCGGCCGCGGATCTCGTTGTAGATCCCTGTCTTCTGGACCTCGAATCCGGTGGCGTAGATAAGCAGATCCACGGGGAAGACGCGGCCTTCGAACACCGGGCCCTCCGGCGCGATCTGGGTGATCCCCTTGCCGTGCGTATCCACCAGATGGACGTTGGGCCGATTGTAGGCCGGCAGGTATTCGTCGTCGAAACAGGGCCGCTTGCACATGAACATGTACCAGGGCTTCAGCGCCTGGGCGGTCGGCTGGTCCTCGACGATCTCCTCGATGCGGCGGTGGATGCGCATCATGTGGTCGATGTTGGCGTTCTCCTGAACGCGGATCTTCTCCTCGCGCGAAAGCTGGGCGAGTTCGGCCCGCCTGGCCGCGTCGCCCTCCCGGCCGCGCATGTGTTTCACCCGCCGCGCCGCCTGCCAGCCCGGCTGCAGCCGGGCCGCCCATTCCGGATCGATCGGCCGGTCGGCGCGGATATCGATCGAGGAGGGCGTGCGCTGAAAGACGTAGAGCTGCTTGGCGGCTGCGGCGAGGCGCGGGATCGACTGCACCGCCGAGGCGCCGGTGCCGATGATGCCCACGACCTTGTCGCCAAGGCGCGAGAGGTCCTCGCCGGTGTAGGCAAAGTCCCACCGCGAGGAGTGGAAGGCATGGCCGGCGAAGCTCTCCATGCCGGCGATCCTGGCGAGCTTGGGCTTCGACAACGTGCCATTGGCGCAGATGACGAAGCGCGCCTTCATCTGATCGCCCCGGTCGGTGCCGATCAGCCACAGCTTCGCGGCCTCGTCCCAAGTGGTCGAAGTGACGGTGGTGCGGAAGACCGCAAGGTCATAGAGGGCGTAGCGGCGCGCGATGGCGCGGCAGTGCTCGAGGATCTCCGGTCCCTTGGCGTAGAGGCGCGGAGGAACGTGGTCCATCTCATCCAGGAGCGGCAGGTAGTCGACCGCGGGCACGTCGCAGGCCGCGCCCGGATAGCGGTTCCAGTACCAGGTCCCGCCGACGTCCCCTCCCCGCTCGACGATGCGAATGGAAGCGACGCCGCGCTCGCGCAACCGCGCGGCGGTGAGCAGGGCCGAGAAGCCGCCGCCGATGAAGAGGCATTCGACGGTGTCGCAGATGGACTCGCGCTCCGGCGCCTCGCCCTCGGCCCACGGATCGGTCACGACCTCGGCGAGGGCGCCGGTGAGATCGGACGTGTATTGCGCGGCCCCCTCGGGACGGTGCTTCAGGCGCAGATCCCGCTCGGCGGCGAACTTCGACTTGATGGCGTCGTAGTAGGATTGAGGCCGGGCGGTATGCTCGGACCGGTCGATCACCGGAGCCGATTGACTCGCAGGCGCGGCAGTTTTTGTCGCCATGGCGTTCTCCGTTCTGCCAGCGAGTGGAGATTGCGGTCTACCGCCTCCGCAAGCAAGCGGCGCGGCGCTCGGCCGAGAGCCGGATCCGCGGCATGTCCCGGCTTGCGGCAATGATCGGCAGGCGATTTTCGCCGATTCGAGGCCATCGGCGGCTCCCGCTCACCGTTCGCTATCGAGTTCGGCCATGAGCGGCGGCGGGTAGCGCTCGCCAACGGCGGAGCCTTTTGGCACGGCCCGCTCGATTGCCTTCAAGTCGTCCGGGTTCAGCGAAAGATCGAGGGCGCCGAAGGACTCGGCGAGGCGATCGCGCCGGCGCGCGCCCACCAACGGCACGATGTCGGCGCCTTGCGCCGCGACCCAGGCGATTGCGATCTGGGCGACGGTCGCGCCACGCTGCCGCCCGACTTCGCGGAGGGTCTCCACCAGCGCCAGGTTGGCGTCGGCATTGGCGCCCTGGAAGCGCGGCCCAAAGGCCCGGGTGTCGCCCTTGGCGAGCGGTGTGTTCCTGGCGAAGTGGCCGCCCATCAGACCACGCGAAAGCACGCCATAGGCAGTGATGCCGACGCCCAGCTCGCGGGCGGCTGGCAGGATGGCCTCTTCGATGCCGCGCGAGAGGAGTGAATATTCGATCTGCAGGTCGCAGATCGGGTGCACGGCCACCGCGCGGCGCAGGGTCTCGGCGCCCACTTCCGACAGTCCGATGTGCCGGACATAACCGGCCTTCACCATCTCGGAGATGGCGCCGACCGTCTCCTCGATCGGCACGGAGGGATCGAGGCGGGCGGGGCGGTAGATGTCGATATGATCGACGCCGAGGCGCTGGAGCGAATAGGCCAGGAAGTTCCTCACCGCCCTTGGCCGGCCATCGCTGCCCGACCAGCCGCCCGCAGGGTCGCGCAGGGCGCCGAACTTGACACTGAGGACGGTACGGTGGCGACCGCCCCCTCGCAGCGCCTCGGCGATAAGCAATTCGTTGTGCCCCATGCCATAGAAGTCGCCGGTGTCGATGAGCATGACGCCAAAATCCAGCGCCGCGCGGATGGTGGCGAGGCTCTCGCTTCGATCGGACGGGCCGTACATGCCCGACATGCCCATACAGCCGAGCCCGATCGGCGAAACCTCGGGTCCGGCCGTTCCAAGCCTGCGCGTTTCCATCTCGGATCCTTTTGCTGGTCCTTTTGTCAGTCAGGTGTCGCGACGCGCAAGACAGGCTTCGCCATGCGACCGGGTGATCACCGCGGACCGCTTGAACAGCGTTCGCCCGCGGCCGCCCCGATCCGTGGTCAGCCTCGCGCCCGCGCCCCGGCCTTCCATTTGGCGAGCAGCTCAGATTCGCGCGCCGCCGTCAGTCCGGCCCGAAGCGTGGTCTGGCGGTCCGCGGGCTGCCGTTTGAACCATGCGAGGGTGTCTGCGGCGGTCGTCGCGAGCGGCCGGAAGGTGAGCCCCACCGCCAGGGCCCGACGATTGTCGCGCCGCGCAAAGCCGGCGCTCTCGCCGCGCGCCGGAACCCAGACCGGCAGATCGCTCCAGGGCGATACCTTCTCTTTCTCCAGGAAGTCGACGTCGACCCAGGTGAGGCGCGCGTCGGCGCCGATTGCGGCGCCTATGCCGCCGAGCATTCCACGCATGTCGAGGCTGCTGCGCGGGCCGATCGCATTGAAGACCCCAAAGGTGCGCTGCTCGGCGATGCGAACCGTCCATTCGGCAAGGTCGCGGGCGTCGACGAACTGCACCGGGTCGGCGCCGTCGCCGGGGCTGAGGACCTCGCCGCCGCGCGCCAGTCGGACCGGCCAGTAGGTGAAGCGGTCCGTCGGGTCGTCCGGGCCGACGATGAGACCGGGGCGAACGATCGTCGTCATGCCGGCGAAGCGCCGCCGGGATTCGCCTTCGCTCACCGCCTTCAGGGGCCCGTAGAGTCCGCCGTCGCTGGCCGCCAGCGACTTGCCGGTCTCGGCCATGGCGTCCGCTCCGATGTAGGCGAGAACCGGTGCGGTCTCGTCGGCGGGTTTGTCGTTGGCCGCGTAGACCGAAATCGTCGAGATGAAGATGTAGTGCCCGACCTTGCCATGCAGCGCGGCGCCGGCGTCGCGGACCCAGAACGGCAGGGTGGTGGGGTTGTCGATCGCGACGTCCCATCGTCGGCCTTCGAGGGCGCTCAACTCGCCAGTGTTGCGATCGCCGATGAGCTCCTCGACGGGCCCCGGCCATGCCTGCTTCTGGCGGCCGCGATTGAAGAGGGTGACCTTGTGGCCGCGGGCGAGGGCGTAGCGCACCTGATGCGGGCCGATGAAGCCGGTGCCGCCCAGGATGAGGATGCGCAGCTTCCTCACCGCGGGCCGGACGTCGGCGAAGGCGCCAAGGGGCGTGAGCACCACCGCGGGCGCGCCAAGGACCAGGCGGCGCGTCGGAAGCAGAGGACTCAGGCCTCGGCTTTCGCCGGCGCGCCGGCCAGCGCCCGGGTCCAGGCTTCCCGGTTGGGGTTGGGCGGCAGGGGCTTACCTTCCTTGGCGGCCTGTTCGGCGATCTGGCGGCCGAGCGCGATCACTGGCGCGATTTCCGTGTCCGCCAGGGGCTTCATGAAGGACTTGCGCTTGAACGCCTGTTCGATGAATGGGGCGAGCGCCTCATCCTTGCGCTTCACGCGCTCGGCCTCGCGCGCCTTGAATTCGCCCATGACCTCTGCGGCGAAGAGTTCCAGCGCCTCGCAGATGTGCTCGTGGCGGTTGCGGCCGGCCTGCTGGATGAAGCAGACTTGGTCGACGCCGCAATCGTCGAACGTGCGCAGGTGGTCGCGCAGACCCTCTGGGGTGGCGATGCCGCCCTCGGCCGCGCCGACCTCGGGCATGTTGGCGAGCGCGGCCTGGAACTTCTCCCAGATGTCGGTACGGCCGGGGACCTGTTCGCCAAAGCCGTAGTGCCAGCCCAGCGCGAACTGGAAGAAGCGAAAGCCTTCCTGGAAGCGGCGGCGCGCCTCGTCCCGGTCACGGTGCAGGCCGAAGCTCGAGACCATGGCGATGTTGGCGTTCACCGCGTGGCCGATCGGCACGCACTCCTCCTTGAGGATGCGGTAGTAGTCGTCGACCCATTGCCGCGCTTCGGCCGGGTCGACGAAGGCGAAGGTGAGCGCCCCGATCCCCAGGCGCGCGGCGAGCTTGATGGTCTCGCGATTGGAACAGGCGACCCACAAAGGGGGGTGCGGCTTCTGCACCGGCTTGGGAACGATGTTGCGGGTGGGCATCGAGAAGTATTCGCCCTGGAAACCCGGGTAGGGATCCATGGCCATCATGTTGGCGCACTGCTCCACCGCCTCGCGCCACGCATTGCGCTTCTCCTCGACCGGCACGCCATAGCCGGCCAATTCCAGGAGGGCGGAACTCTCGCCGGTGCCCCACTCCACGCGGCCTCTCGAAACCAGATCGAGGGTCGCGATGCGCTCGGCGACCCGGGCCGGGTGGTTGTAGCCAGGCGGCATCAGGACGATTCCGTGACCGAGCCGGATCGTCCGGGTGCGCTGCGAGCAGGCGGCGAGAAACACCTCGGGCGCCGACGAATGGGAATATTCCTCGAGGAAGTGGTGCTCGACCTCCCAGACGTTGTCGAAGCCGAGGCGGTCGGCGAGTTCGACCTGGTCAAGGGCGTCCTGGAAGAGCTGCAGCTCCAGACCTTCCTTCCACGGGCGGGGCAACTGATGCTCGTAGAAGATGCCAAATCTCATGACCAAGACCTTCGATGTGCGGGTTATCGACGACCATAGACTCCCGCGCGCCCGGCGCGAAAGCGGGTTTGGTGGACGGAGGCTTCCATTGCGGAGCGCGGGCGTCTCGCCCGCGAGCTTCGGCGAGGCTCAGGATGCAGGGGCCTCGGGCGGGACGCCCGCGCCGGGGGACTGCGAGGGGGGTTCAAGCCGAAGCTTTGGCGGCGGCCAGGGCGTCGGCGGCGTCGTCGTCGGCCTCCGGAGTCGCCATGCTCGGCGCGGCGAGGCCGGCGTCGGGCGCCTGGCCGATGGGCTCCTCGCCGAGCATGCGGGCGTGGCGCCAGCCTCCGAATTTGTAATAGAGCGAGGTCAGGATGCTGGAGGTGATGGTGCCCAGCGGGAAGCTCCACCAGATCGCGTCCTCGCCGAGGCTTGGCGTGAGCAGGGTCGCGAAAGGAATGCGGATTCCGACCATCGAGACGATCAGGATGGTGAGCGGCGCCCACACCGCGCCGGTCGAACGCACCACTCCGGATAGCGAGAAGGTGATCGAGAAGAGGACGAAACCCCACAGAACGGTCTCGTTGATGTGCTTGGCCAGGGGAATGGCCGCGGAACCGTGAGGCAGCAGGATGCCCAGGACAAAGTCGTTGAAGGCGTAGAGCAGCAGGGCCAGGGCGCCGGTGACCACGAGCCCGGAAAGCACGCCGGACCTGGCGATCCTGTTCACCCTGTCCCACCGTCCGGCCCCGACGTTCTGGGCGGCCATCGAGGAGACCGATGCCCCGATCGCCATGGTCGGCATCTGCAGATAGCTCCAGATGATCGAGGAGATCGAGTAGGCGGCGCTGGTCAGGGCGCCGTAGTGGTTGACCATGGTGATCATCACCACAGCCGTCCCGCTCATCACCAGCATCTGCACGCCCATCGGCAGGCCGCGGGTAACGATCGACCTGAAGATCGCCAAGTCTGGCTTCAGCAGGTGGAATTCGCCCGGGCGGAGCAGCAGCAGACTCTTCTTCCGATAGAGATGCACCATGAGGAAGACCAGCGCCGTCCCCTGGCCCACCAGGGTGGATGTCGCCGAGCCGGCTATTCCCATCTTCGGGAACGGCCCGATCCCGCGGATCAGCAGGGGGTTCAAGGTGACGTCGATGAGGATGGCCAGGGCGAGAAACCAGAACGGCGTCGTCGAATCGCCGGCCCCTCGCTGAGCCATCTGCATGAAGACGAAGAAATACATGAACGGCACCGAGGCGAAGATGATCCTCAAATAGATGATCGCATCGGCACGGGCCTCGCGCGGGGTGTGCATGAGATCCAGGATGTGCGGCGAGAGGAGTATCCCGGCGACCGCAAGGGTCACCGAAAGGCCGATGAAGAAGGTGGTGGTGGTGCCCATCACCCGTTTGACGAGCCCAAGGTCGCCGGCGCCCACCGCCTGGCCGATGAGGATGTTGGCCGCCATGCCGACGCCGAAGATCGCGCCGAGCATGAGCATCATGACAATGTTGGCGTTGCCGAGCGCCGTGATCGCGGTCTCGCCCAGGGTGTGGCTGACCCAGATCTGATTGACGGTGCCGTTGAGCGACTGCAGGGCATTGCCGCCCAGAAGCGGCAGCGAAAAAATGAGGAGGGTCCGGGTGATCGGTCCCTCGGTGAGGTTGCGCCGCCCGTGAGCGGGACTACGGCGCTGCGCCGGCGGATCGCCCCCGGACGTCCTGGCGTCCATTAGCGCGTCCGCGCGGGAACTTCCACTACGATCGATTCGGCCCTGGCGAAAAGGGCCGGATCGACTGTGAGGTCGGCCGCCGCGGCGTTGTCGTCGAGTTGCTCCGGCCGGCTCGCCCCGACGATGGCGGAGGCGACATTCGGCTCGCGCAGAATCCAGGCCAGGGCGAGCTGGGCCAAGGTCGCGCCCGCCTCCGCGGCGAGCGGCTTCAGCCGTTCCACCGCCTGGAGGACTTCGGGGCGCAACCAGCCGCGGATCGGCGCTCCCATGGAGTCACTGGCGCCGCGGGAATCCTCGGGGACCGGCGAGCCTGGCGCATATTTGCCGGTGAGAACGCCCTGGGCCAGCGGCGACCAGACGATCTGGGAGACGCCGTTTTCGGAGCACAGCGGGATCACCGACTTCTCGGGCCGACGCCAGAGAAGCGAGTACTGGGGCTGGCTGGAAACGAAGCGCTCCACGTCCGGGATGGCGAGGGCGTCCTTGATGTTCTGAGGCGACCATTCGGAAAAACCTATGGCGCGGGTCTTGCCGGAGCGGACCGCGGCGCTCAGCGCCTCCATGGTCTCCTCGAGCGGCGTCTCGACGTCGTAGCGATGGCATTGATAGAGGTCGACGTGATCGACCTTGAGACGCTTGAGGGAAGCATCGAGCTGTTTTTCTATCTGGAGGCGGGAAAGGCCCTTGTCGGTCTGGCTCATCTCGCCGAAGACCTTGGTCGCCAGGACGTAGCTGGACCTGGGAACCCCGGTCAGGGCCTCGCCCAGAAGCGACTCCGCCGCGCCTCTGCCGTAGACGTTGGCGGTGTCGAAAAGCGTGATTCCCAGATCGAGCGCCCGCCGCACGCACGCCGTGGCCTGGTCCCTCTCCACGCCCACGCCGTAGGTGAGCCAGGAGCCGAGGGAAACCGCCGACACCTGGATGCCGCTGGCGCCCAGCTGGCGATAGCGCATGGAGACGATCTCCCTTCAGACATCCGCGCCGGCGACCGTGCGCCCAGGCTGGACGCCCACCCTACAGGGGCCACGGCGGCTTTTCCAACTCCCGGCCCCGGCGGAGGGTTGCCTTGGACGGGCCGACCGGGGATGGAGAAAGTCGGGGCCCTGTCCGCATGGCAAAAAAACGGCGGGGTGGTTAACCCCGCCGCCGGATCGTGACAAGACCCCGAAGAACTAGAACCTTTTGGTCACCTGGACCCCGTACGTGCGCGGATCCAACGTAAAGACATTCTGGAACAGGCCAGAGGTTGGGTCGGTCACATAGGTCCCCGTGATTGGTTGGGCGTTGAAGGCGTTCTTGACGAACAGCTGCAGGTCGACCCCCTGGGTCACGTTGGCGAAGGTCAGGGTTGCATTCACCACGTGGTAGGACTGCAGGAGGTCATTCACCGCGTTGTAGATGCGCGCGAAGCTGTCCGCCTGCCAGTAGTAGTCGCCGCGAATGGTTGCGGTCCAATCGCCCGGCAGCTCAAAAATGTACTGCGCACCCAAGGAGACCGTCCAATCCGGCGTGTTCGGCAGCCTGTGGCCACTGAGATTCACCGGCACACCGTCCCGAAGCGCGGTTCCATCCGCGTTCGCGGGCCCACCGTTGGCCAGGGTCGCGAAGCACTGCGTACTCAAGCCGGCCGCCGGGAAGCCGCCGGCGATATAGCCGGCGACAGCGGCCGTCGGGGCAAGGCAGTTGGCGCCGCTGGTCTCTTTCAGCAGCGTCAAGGCGGCATTGCCTTGGGTCAGGTTGAGGGAGTCGATCGAGAACTGATTGTTGTCGATCGAGCTATGCAGGTAGCCAATGTCGGCGTTGAACGTCAGGTTGCGAAGCGGAGAATAGATGCTCTCGAACTCGGCGCCGTAAATTTTTGCGTTGATATTCTCGTTCACGGACGATTCCGACACAATTCGCGAAATCTGATAACCAGTGTAGTTATAGTAGAAACCAGTCACATTGAGCTGCAAAGATCCGCCGAGTAAAGTGTTCTTGGTTCCCACCTCATAAGCATCGATAAATTCAGGGGCATAGCTCAGGGGATAGCCGCACGCCGTAGTGCTGCCCCCCGACTGTCCCAGCGACTGCTGACACGGGGTGTTGAACCCGCCGCCCTTATAGCCGCGCGAATAGGTGGCGTAGATGAGGGTCTTGTCGGTGAACGACAGCGTCGGCGTCCAGTCGATGTTCGCCCGGCCGGTGAATTCCCGGAAAGTCACCTTCTGCTCGATCAAACATGCGGCCAACGAGGTTGTGCACACTGTTGAAGGAAAGCCGCCGATCGCAGGATCCGGCGTGCCGGCAAGGCCCTTCGGGAAGCCCGCGAAGGCTAGGAACGGGTATTGGGAAATCGGAAAGCCGGGGTCGGCGAACGTCGGGCCGTTGTTGGGCGTTGTGGACAACAGTTCAATCGGGAACTGCGTGTTTTCGAGTTGGTCGACCGTGTAACGGCCGCCCAGCGTTATCTTGAGTTGAGGGGCGACGTCATAATAGACCTCGCCGAAGCCCGCATAAGACTTGAGGGAGCCCGGGCCGAACCGAGCGTCATAGTAGTTGTGCCCCGACCCGTCCGGCGGGTAGCCCTGACCGATGTGGATCAATCCACCCAAGGGGGCCCCCGCGGCCGTGACCGGACATTGCGGCGACTTAACCTGACACTTCCCCGAAGCCAGGGCCGTGGCAAGCGCCGGCCCCACGAACGGGACAAAGCCGTCGTAGGTCGCATCATAGGCGAAATTGTTGACGATGGCGAACTGAGTAAGGGAACTGCTCTCGACGTAGTAGTTGGTCGAGCGGGGTTCCGCGGTGTTCTCGGAATAGAACGCGCCGGCCGCGAAGTTCAATCTGCCAGGGAAGGAGGACGTCAACCTGAGCTCCTCGGTATATTCCTTGCCCTCAGCTGTTCCGTAATCGAAACTGTTGAGCAGGTTCGATGTACCGGTCTGAGGATCCTTGACGACGCCTCCGGGGAACAATGCGGCGGCGAGTCCAGTTGGTTGGAACGCCAGCAGCGGCACGATGCGATTGTAATCTTCAGCGGTTGTTCCCTGGGAATGATTAAATCCCGTGATTGACGTGAGCGTCAGGTGGTCAGTCAGATTATAAGCCATGTGAAGATCGACGAGATCTTCCTGAGACGTGTACAGTGGCTGGATGGCCGACTCGATGTCGTGAAGGTTGGTGTTTTGGAGCGGGTGATTGCCGAACAGATCCTTCCCGTTACTTAGACCCGTGAGGTTGGCAAGAAGGCCCCCTAGGGTCGAATTGCTGTTGAGCGTGCCATAGGCGCTGCTCTGGTAGAGGGAGCCAGGCACGCAGCCTTGGTTGAGGAAGGCGGCATAGTTGGTCGCGATTGGACCGCCCGCCGCTGCGACCGGCACGCCGCCGACCGTGAATGGCGTATTGCCGGTGGTGTCCTTGATGCACAGCTGCTTGCCGACCCGGTTGCGGTTGTCGTCCTCGCCGAAATGTTCGAACAACAGATAGGCGGAGAAACGATCGTTCGGCTTGAAACTGAGAGTGCCGCGGAACGACCCGAGATCCCGGCCATCGACGCGCTGATTGAGGAAGCTGTTGAAACCAAAACCGTCCTGAACGAGCCGCGTCCCCGCGAGCCGAAGCGCAAGTCCCTCAGCCAACGGGATATTGACCGCGCCAGTTACCTTGACGGTGTTGTAGTTGCCGTACTCGACGGTGCCGAAGCCGCCGAAAGTGCTCGAAGGCTGCGTGGTGATGATGTCCACGGCGCCGCCGGTGGCGTTCCGGCCATAGAGCGTACCTTGGGGACCGCGTAGGACCTCGACGCGGTCCACGTCGAAGAAGTCGGCGTTCGCGAAGTTAGCGGCGCTGACTGGCAGTTCGTTGACGTTGATGCTGACCCCGGCCGTTCCCCCCGAGCCAATGACGTCGGTGCCGATGCCGCGAATCTTGAAATTATAACCCCCGAAGTTTGTTCGAGAATAGTTGGCGTTCGGAATCTTGAGCAGCAGATCTTCACCGCCGTTCAGCTTCGACGCTTGCAGGGTGTCGGCGGAGAAAGCCGTCACGGCGATCGGCGTGTCCTGCAGGTTCTCCTGGCGCCGTTCGGCGGTGACCACCAGTTCGCCGATGGTGGTTCCGTTCGTTTCCGACGTCGTCGCAGTCGCAGCCGCCGCGGCTGTCGCCGCGTAGGCGCCGCCACTCGACAGGACCAATGCGCCCAGAGCACAGGACACGAGCAGCAAATGCTTCTTCATGGTGTCTCCCCAATCGGCGATGTTGACCGCCGTCATGCTGACCATGATCGCCCTGCCCGACGCCCCACGCGCCGGACCGAAGATCATTTTGTCTCGAACGCCCGCGATCTGATGCCGCGTTTCGGGTCGAGGCTCATGTGGAAGCTGAGGCATAGCTCAAGGGCCGTCAACGGTATTTGGACAATCCTTCGCCGCATCCTCGCCCGCTTGTTACCCAAAGGACACGCCTTCGGACTCGCGCTATCATCCTGGCGCGAACGGATAGGGTGAGATCGACTTGCTGAAATCATCGACGGTCAGGGTCCTGTTGAGCGGTTCGGCGGCGCGCTGCGGACAGGCGGGCCGCTCGCAAATCCGGCAGGCGGGCCCGATCTGCGTCACCACCGGCGCCGCAAGATCGAGGCCGCGCGCATAGACGAGGCGTTCGGCGTATTTCAGCTCGCACCCCAGACCGATCGCCAGATCGGAATCCTCCTGGCTAAAGGAACGCGCCGCCCTTGGAGCCGTGCGCGCGACGGTGAAGAAGCGCACTCCGTCAACGGTTTCGACGATCTGGGTGAGGATCTTGCCGGGCGTGCGGAAGGCGGAATGCAGGTTCCAGCGCGGACAGGCCCCGCCGAAACGGGAGAAGGGAAAGGCCGCGCCGGCAAATCGCTTGGAGACATTGCCCGCCGAATCCACCCTGAGCATGAAGAACGGAACGCCGCGGGCGGTCGGGCGCGAAAGCGTGGTCAGCCGGTGGCAGACCTGCTCGAAACTCGCGCCGAATTTCGCGCCGACGATCTCCACGTCATGGCCGGCCGCCTGGCATGCCTGGCGGAACGCCTCGTAGGGCATGAGGCTCGCGGCGGCCAGGTAGTTGGCGAGAGAAACCTTGAGCAGGTGGGCGCTGGATGGGTCGGGCGGGGCCGCCCGCGCGACGATGGCGGTGAGTTCCCCCTCATGCTCCTGAAGTGCGAGCTGGTAGGCGACGGCGAACGACCGCGACGGCGCGCCGAGCCGCTCCGAGAGCAACAGCCGGCGACGGTGATGATCGTAGCGGCGCAAGGAGTCTGGGAGAGCCTCGACCGGCGCGACGCGCACCTGGACGCCGTGCCGGTCAGCGAGCCTCCGGCGGCCGGCGGCCTCGAAGCCGTGCGGTTCCGCCTTGAGCTCAGCGGCCAAATTCTCGCCCATTGCGTCGAGGTCGGGAAAGTAATTTCGCTGACCCTGGATGAAGTCGCGGACCCAATCCGACGGCGTGACCGCCGCCCCGGGCTCGCGCCACGCCTCGTCCCGGCCCGGGCCGCCCAGGTCCAGCAGCCGGCGACGCTCGGCGAAGGCCCGGTAGAGGCGCACGACAGCGTCGGCGACGCCGGGCGCGTTTCGCGCCACCTCGTCCAGCTCGTGGCGGGGAATGCCGAGGTCCCGGAAGAGGGGGTCCGCCAGGACCTCGGACAGATCCCGCGCCCCGGCGGCGTCGTCATCGCCGGAAAAGGTGCGGATATCGATGTCGTAAGTCTGAGCCAGGCGGACCAGCAACTGGGCGGTGAGCGGGCGCTGGTTGCGCTCGAGATGATTGAGGTAGCTCGGCGAAACGCCCAGATCCTCGGCCATGCGCGTCTGGGTAACGCCCAGTTCGCGGCGCAGGCGCTTCAGACGCACCCCCAGGAACAGCTTTCGTTCTGGAGCGATGGCCATGATTCGGCTTGTCACATATTTACCGATATGACAAGGGCGCGTTGTGACTAATATGCCAGGAAATCCACCCGTCGGTTGTTTTCAATGACTTGACGGCGGTCTACCGGTAAATTTCACACAACGTTCAGTGAGCGACATCATGACCGGCTCCGAGATATTCCTTTGTGAGGTTCCCGCAGGCCGTTTCGACGGCGTCGAGCGTCCATATTTCCCGGCCGATGTAGAAAAGCTGCGCGGCTCGTTGCCAATCGCCCACACCCTGGCCGAACGCGGCGCGAACCGCCTCTGGCGCTTGCTTCAAAGCGAGCCCTACATCAGCGCCCTGGGCGCGGTCACCGGCAACCAGGCGATGCAGATGGCGCGCGCCGGACTGAAGGCCATCTATCTGTCCGGCTGGCAGGTGGCGGCCGACAACAACACCGCCGGGGCCATGTATCCCGACCAGAGCCTCTATCCGGCCAACGCGGCGCCCGAGCTCTGCCGGCGGATCAATCGCACCCTGCAACGCGCCGACCAAGTGGAGCACGCCGAGGGCGGCGCCAAGCGGGACTGGTTCCTGCCCATCGTCGCCGACGCGGAAGCCGGGTTCGGAGGACCGCTGAACAGCTTCGAGATCATGAGGGCCTTCATCGAGGCGGGCGCCGCAGGGGTCCATTTCGAGGACCAGTTGGCCTCGGAAAAGAAGTGCGGCCACATGGGCGGCAAGGTTCTCATTCCGACCGCGGCTCACGTGCGCAACCTCGTGGCGGCCAGATTGGCCGCCGACGTGTGCGGCGTGGCCACCCTCGTCGTCGCCCGCACCGACGCCGAGTCGGCCAAGCTCATCACCTCGGATATCGACGAGCGCGACCGGGAGTTCATCGATGGCCAGAACCGCACGCCGGAAGGTTTCTACCGGCTGAAGGAAGGAACGGGCCTCGCCAACTGCATCGCCCGCGGGCTCGCCTACGCGCCGCATGCCGACCTTTTGTGGTGGGAGACCTCCCATCCCGATCTCGCGGAGGCCAGGTCCTTCGCCGAAGCGGTCCACAGGCGTTTTCCGGGCAAGCTCCTGGCCTACAACTGCTCGCCCTCCTTCAACTGGCAGGCGAATATCGACGCGGCCACGATCGCCAAGTTCCAGCGTGAGCTCGGCGCGATGGGCTACAAGTTCCAGTTCGTCACCCTGGCGGGCTTCCACAGCCTCAACCACGGGATGTTCGAGCTGGCGCGCGGCTACAAGGATCGCGGCATGGCGGCCTATTCTGACCTCCAGGAAGCCGAGTTCGCCTCGGAGGCGCACGGGTACTCGGCCACCCGACACCAACGGGAGGTCGGCACGGGCTATTTCGACCAGGTCGCCCAGGTCATTTCCGGCGGCGCGTCATCCACCACGGCTCTGGCGCAGTCCACGGAAGCGGCGCAGTTCAAGCCCAAGCAGCCGGTGGCGGCATAGACTCTGCCCTCCCTCCCCTCCATGGGGAGGGTGGACCGCGAAGGGGGACGGGCGGGGCATTCGCGGCCGCCGCCCTTCCCCACCCTGACGGCTTCGCCGTCCATCGCTCCCCACAAAGGGGAGAGGCAGAAGGAAGAGTCTCGCGATGACGGACGTGGCGCCCCTTTCGGACATCAAGGTCCTCGCGCCGATCGAAGGCCGCGCGGCCGAGATCCTTACTCCCGAAGCGCTCGATTTCCTCGCCCGTCTGCATCTCCGGTTCGACGGTCGACGGCGCGAATTGCTGGCTCTGCGCGCCCAGCGCCAGGGTCGCTTCGACGCCGGGGAGCGACCCGACTTCCTGGAGAGCACAAGGGCGGTTCGGGAGGGCGACTGGCGCGTCGCGCCAATTCCCGCCGACCTCCTCGACCGCCGGGTCGAGATCACCGGGCCGGTGGATCGCAAGATGATCATCAATGCCCTGAATTCCGGGGCCAAGGTTTTCATGGCCGACTTCGAGGACGCCACCTCTCCGACCTGGGACAATCTCATCGACGGCCAGGTCAACCTCAAGGACCGCTGGGCCGGGGCGCTGGCGTTCACCGACTCCGTCACCGGGAAGGCCTACGCGCTCGGCCCCGCGCCGGCGGTGCTGATCGTCCGGCCCCGCGGCTGGCACCTGCCGCAGAGACACCTCCTCGTCGCCGGCGAGGCGATCAGCGGCTCGCTGTTCGACTTCGGCCTCTACTTCTTTCACAACGCCAGGGCGCAGATCGCCCAGAGCACCGCCCCCTATTTCTATCTGCCCAAGCTCGAGAGCCATCTCGAAGCGCGCCTGTGGAACGAGGTCTTTGTCTTTGCGCAGCAGGACCTCGGCATTCCCAGGGGGACCATCAAGGCGACCGTGCTCATCGAGACGCTGCCGGCGGCGTTCGAGATGGACGAGATCCTCTTCGAGCTGCGCGAGCACATGGCGGGCCTCAACTGCGGCCGCTGGGACTACATCTTCTCCTACATCAAGCGCCTGGGGCGCAGGGCGGATGCGCTTACGCCCGATCGGGCGGTGATGGGGATGGGCGAGGCTTTTCTGCACGCCTATTCGCTGAAGCTCATTCAGACTTGCCATCGGCGCGGGGCCTTCGCGATGGGCGGGATGGCGGCGCAGATTCCCGTGAAAGGCGACCCCTCCGCAAACGCGGCGGCTTTCGCCAAGGTTCGCGCCGACAAGGAGCGGGAGGCTGGCGACGGCCACGACGGGACCTGGGTCGCCCACCCCGACCTCGTCCCAGTCGCGATGGCGGTGTTCGACCGTCTGATGCCGGGCCCCAACCAGCTCGCCAGGCTGCGAGAAGACGTTGCGGTGGGCCGCGATGAAATGCTCCGGGTCCACGGCGGGGCGCGCACGGAGAACGGGCTGCGCGGGAACATCCGCGTCGGAGTCCAATACATCGAAGCCTGGCTTCGCGGCCGAGGCGCCGTGCCGCTCTACAACCTCATGGAAGACGCAGCGACCGCCGAGATCAGCCGGGCGCAAATCTGGCAATGGATACGGCACGCCGCAGCGCTCGACGACGGCCGCATCATCACTCCGGCTCTCTTCGAAGCCGTGCTTGCCGAGGAGATGGCGGTGCTCGAAATCACCTTGCCGGGCAACGCCTTCGCCCGCGGCCGCTTCGCCGAAGCCATCGGCCTCTTCTCCAAGATGAGCCTCGCTCTCGAATTCGAGGAGTTCCTTACCCTGCCGGCCTATCGGATCCTGGAAGCGGGACGTTGACGCCGCGGCCCTCCGCGGGGCCTATGGCGCGCATCTGACCCGCCTGGAGCCGGACGCTCCGCCACCGTCCGCCTTACCGATCGGAAACGCCCATGACCGCTATCAATGAAGTGACCGACTACGCCCGCGAAGGCGATGTCGGGGTCATCACACTCAACTCGCCGCCGGTGAACGCGCTCTCAGCGGCGGTGCGCGACGGCCTGGACGGCGGTATCACCAAGGCAACGGCCGATACGGAAGCGAAATCGATCGTCATCCTCTGCGAAGGGCGCACCTTCATCGCCGGCGCCGACATCACCGAATTCGGTGGGGCCCAGAAGGGTGCGAGTCTTTTCGCCGTGCAGGACGCCATCGAGGCCTCCGCCAAGCCGGTGATCGCCGCCATCCACGGAACGGCGCTGGGCGGCGGCCTCGAGGTGGCGCTGGCCTGCCACTATCGGGTGGCCGTTCCGTCCGCACGCTGCGGCCTGCCGGAAGTCGCGCTCGGCCTGCTCCCGGGCGCGGGCGGGACCCAGCGGTTGCCGCGCATCGTCGGGGTCGAAAAGGCGCTGGAAATGGTCACCTCCGGCCAGCACGTTCCCGCCAGACAGTGCCTGGAGATGGGCCTGGTGGATGAGCTGGTCGAGGAGGGAAGCCTCCGCGACGGCGCGATCGCCTTCGCCCGTAAGGTCGCCGCCGAAGCGCGCCCGCTCAAGAAGGTCCGGGAGTCCAACGCAAAGGTCGAGGCGGCGCGCGGCCATCCGGAGATCTTCACGAAATTCCGAGCCGCCAATGCACGCAAGTTCCGCGGTTTCCTGGCCCCGGAGTACAACATCCGCTGCATCGAGGCGGCGGTGAACGAGACCTTCGAGGAGGGGCTCAAGACCGAACGCAGACTTTTCATGGAGCTGATGACCGGGCCGCAGAGCGCCGCCCAGCGCTACGCCTTCTTCGCCGAGCGCCAGGCCGCGAAGGTCCCCGACGTGCCCGATGACACGCCGATCATTCCCGTCGCCAGCGTCGGGATCATCGGGGCCGGGACGATGGGCGGCGGCATCGCCATGAACTTCGCCAACGCCGGCATCCCGGTGACCATCGTCGAGGTGAAGCAGGAGGCGCTGGAGCGGGGGCTGGCCGTCGTGCGGCGCAACTACGAGCGCACGGCCTCGCGCGGCGGCATCACCGCCGAAGACGTCGAAAAGCGCATGGGACTGATCAAGGGGTCCCTGGACATGAACAACCTGGCCGGCGTCGACATGGTGATCGAGGCGGTGTTCGAGCGGATGGACATCAAGCAAGATATCTTCAAGAGGCTCGATGCGATCTGTAAGCCCGGGGCGATCCTGGCCACCAACACCTCGGGGCTGAACATCGACGAAATCGCCTCGGTCACGGGGCGGCCCGAAGCGGTGATCGGCCTGCATTTCTTCTCGCCGGCCAACGTCATGAAACTGCTCGAGGTGGTCCGCGCCGACCACACCGCCAAGGCGGTGATCGCCACCTCGATGAGGCTGGCCAAGAAAATCGGCAAGGTCGCGGTGCTGGTGGGAGTCTGTCCCGGGTTCGTCGGCAACCGCATCCTCGGCCAGCGCCAGCGCGAGGCCCAGAAGCTGATGTTCGAGGGCGCCATGCCCTGGGACATCGATCGCGTCCTCTACGATTTCGGCTTTCCCATGGGCCCGTTCGCGATGAGCGACCTGGCCGGCCTGGACATCGGCTGGGTGAAGGAGAATTCAAAAGGCGAAACCATCCGCGACGTCCTCTGCGAGATGGATCGCCGCGGGCAGAAGACCGGGGCCGGCTACTATGACTATGACGACAACCGCGTTGCGCGCCCTTCCCCGGTTACCGAGAAGGTGATCAAGGACTTCGTGGCCAAGTCAGGGGTGAACGCGCGGGAGATTTCCGATGATGAGATCCTGGAGCGCTGCCTGTATCCGATGGTCAACGAAGGGGCGAAGATCCTCCAGGAGGGCAAGGCGATCCGGGCTTCGGACATCGATGTCGTATGGGTGAACGGATACGGCTGGCCGGTCTATCGCGGCGGACCGATGTTCTGGGGCGATCAGGTGGGCCTGCCGAAGATCCTGGACAAGATGAAGCAATACCACGCTCAGATGGGCGATGCGTACCAGCCGGCGGCCCTCCTCGAGGAACGCGTCGCCGAGGGCAAGCGATTCTCCGACCGTTGAGGCTCAGTGGAAATCTCGACTGCGGATCAGGCTGGGCGTCGGGCCTGGGTCAGGCGGCAGTGGTTGGTCGGCGTTCCTCAACTCCGCCAGTCTCGGTGTCAGGTCGGTGAAGCGTTCGGCCACCACGTGGATCACTTCGCCGGCGCGTTGAAGCCGGCCATGCACGAGCAGGAACGAGGCGCCCATCACGGCCCGCCGGTTGGCGGCGAAGACATCACGCCAGACCACCGCATTGGCTGAACCAGTCTCGTCCTCCAGGGTGACGAACACCACGCCCTTGGCGGTGCCGGGGCGCTGGCGGATGAGCACGATCCCGCCGACGGCGAGGCGGGCGCCATCCTTCATCCCCTTGAGCCGCCCGGCCTTGACCGCCCCCAGAGAGTCGAGCAGGGGTCGGAAGAAGGCGCAGGGATGGGCCTTGAGCGAAAGATTGGTGGTGCGGTAATCCTCGGCGACGTGAGCGCTGAGCGCCATCGGCGGAAGCGCCGCCGCCCTTTCGGCGGGAGGATCCAGAAGCGCCAGCAGGGGGGCCTCGCTCTCGACCTTCAGCTCCGGAGCGAGGGCCTTCACCGCCCACAACCCGGCGCGGCGGTCCAGGCGCAAGGAGCGCAAGGCGTCCGCCTCGGCCAGCAGATCCAGGCTCTGGGGCGAGAGTCCGGCGCCAAGGGCGATCTCTCGCAAGGTGCGTAGCCCGGTCCGGCGAGCGGCCACGAGGCGCTCGGCCTCGGCCCGCCGCAGGCCGCGGATCTGCCGCAACCCCAGACGGACGGCCTTGAATCCTCCTCCACCTGAATGGGGCAGGTGGCGCGCCACGCAGCGGCGTGACGGTAGGGGTGAGGCCGCGACCCCACCCGCCCCGCTGCGCGGTCCTCCCTCCCCACGAGGGGGAGGGAGGGAAAGACCTTCCAGCGTGCAGTCCCAGTCGCTCTCCAGGATGTCCGCCGCTAGGATTTCCACCCCGTGCTCGCGCGCGTCGCGGACCAGCTGGGCGGGCTGATAGAAACCCATCGGCTGGCTGTTGAGCATGGCGGCGCAGAAGACGTCCGGCCGGTGATGCTTGATCCAGGCCGAGACGTAGACGAGCTTGGCGAAGCTCACCGCGTGGCTCTCCGGGAACCCGTAGGATCCGAAGCCCTCGATCTGGTGAAAGCAGCGCTCGGCGAACCCCGGGTCGTAGCCGCGGCCGACCATGCCGCTGACGAACTTCGCGCCATAGACCCCCACATCGCCGTAGTGGCGGAAGGTGGCCATGGCCCGGCGAAGACCGTTGGCCTCCTCGGGCGTGAACTTGGCCGCCTCGATGGCCAGGCGCATGGCCTGTTCCTGGAACAGGGGCACGCCGAGCGTCTTGCCCAGCACGCCCTCCAACTCATCGGCGGGACCATGCTCGGGGGCGGGAGCGGGAAACTCCACCGCTTCGGCGCCCTCGCGGCGACGGAGATAGGGATGGACCATGTCGCCCTGGATCGGACCGGGCCGCACGATCGCCACCTCGATGACCAGATCGTAGAATTCCCGTGGTTTCAGGCGCGGGAGCATCGACATCTGGGCCCGGCTCTCGACCTGGAACACGCCCACGCTGTCGGCCCGGCTCAGCATCTCATAGACCGCCGGATCTTCTTGCGGGATGTCGGCCATATCGGCGATCCCGAGGGCGTCCATGGACTTCCTGATCGCCGTGAGCATGCCGAGCGCCAGGACATCGACCTTCATCAGGCCCAGGGCGTCGATGTCGTCCTTGTCCCACTCGATGAAGGTGCGGTCCTTCATGGCCGCGTTGCCGATCGGGCAGGTCTCGTCCAGCCGCCGCTTGGTGAGGACAAATCCGCCCACGTGTTGGGAGAGATGACGGGGAAAGCCGAGGAGTTGCGTGGCAAAAGCCGTCGCCCGGCGGATCTGCGGGCTTTGCGGATCGAGGCCCGCCTGGCGGATATGCTCATCGGGAAGGCCATCGCCCCAGCTCCCCCACACGGTGTTGGCGAGCGCCGCGGTGACGTCTTCAGTAAGGCCCAACGCTTTGCCGACGTCGCGGATGGCGCTGCGCGGACGGTAGTGGATGACGGTGGCGCAGATCGCCGCGCGCTCCCGGCCATAGCGTTCGTAGACGTACTGCATGACCAGTTCGCGCCGTTCGTGCTCGAAATCGACGTCGATGTCGGGAGGTTCGTCCCGCTCTCTGGAAATGAACCGGGCGAAGAGCACGTCGTGCTTGGGCGCCGTGGGATCGACTGCGGTGATTCCCAGGCAGAAACAGACCGCCGAATTGGCCGCCGAACCCCGCCCCTGGCAGAGAATGCCCTGGTCTCGAGCCCATTTGACGATATCGTGGACGGTCAGGAAATAGTTGGGATAGGCGAGTTCCTCGATAAGGCTCAATTCCTGGTGGAGCAGATCGGCGACCTTCTTGGGAACGCCCCCTCGATAGCGCCACGCCGCGCCTTCGAAGGCCAGATCGGTGAGATGCGCCATAGCCGTCTTCCCCGGCGGCACGGGTTCGTCGGGGTATTCGTACCTCAGCTGCGAGAGATCGAAGGCGATGCGCTCGGCGACCTCGGCGGTCCGCTCCAGCGCCGCCGGCCAGCGCGAGAAGAGGCGCGCCATTTCGGCGGGGGATTTGAGGTGGCGCTCGGCGTTGGCCTCCAGGCGCAGGCCCGCGGCCTCGATGGTGCAGGTCTCCCGGATGCAGGTCATCACGTCCTGAAGCGGGCGGCGCTCCGGGCCATGATAGAGAACATCGTTGGTGGCGATCATCGGCGCGGCGGCCTTGGCGCCGACGCTGTCCAGACGCGAAAGCTGCCTCAGGTCGCGCGCTGCGTAGGGCCTCGAGGCGGCCAGCCAGCAACGGCCGCGAAATTCCCCGGCCAGAAGCTTCAAGGCCGTCTCGAAATCCTCCTCGAGGCGTGGCGGCGGCACGACCAGGATCAGCTGGCCCTCGCCGTGATCGAGAAGATCGGCTCGGCTCAGGCGGCACTCACCTTTCCTGGTCCGGCGCTGACCAAGAGTGAGAAGTTTCGTCAGCCGCCCCCAGGCGTTCCGATCGGTGGGATAGACAAGGACGCTGGGGGTTCCATCGGCGAAGTCCAGGCGGGCGCCGGTGAGCACGCGCTGGCCGATCTCGCGGCCCTTCAACCAGGCGCGGACGACGCCGGCCAGGGTGTTGCGGTCGGTGACGCCGAGCGCCGCCATCCCCAGCGCCTTGGCCCCCAGCACCATCTCTCCCGGATGCGAAGCGCCGCGCAGGAAGCTGTAGCTGGTGGTGGTCTGGAGCTCGGCGTAGGTCATCACGCGCCCAGGGCCGCGAAAACGGCCAGGGTGGGGCTGTCCTGGACTATCGCCGGCCTTCCAGCTTCCCCCCACACAGCCCTGCCCGGCCCTTCGGGCCACCCTCCCCATGAAGGGGAGGGAGGATTTCCACGCTCAACCGAGGCCATGGAGCCACCATTTGGGCGGGGTCTCGGCGCTGAAGAGGCCTTCGCGGAAAAGCCAGAAGCGGGCGCCCGTCTCGTCCTCGACGCGATAATAATCCCGCACCTCGGCCAGCCTGGCCCCCTCGAACGGCCGCCGCCACCATTCCCGCGCCAGACGCTCGGGACCTTCGGCCCGGCGCACCTTGTGGGCCGCGCCGCGCCAGCGGAAGAGCAAGGGGGGGTCGTCGGGGATGGGAGCGACCGTTTCGATCGGTTCCGGCCGGCGGAAAAGGCGCAGAGGCCGCGGGCGCTCGACATCCCATCCCCCTTCGCCGGGCGGCGACATTGGCGGACGGCGGATCACCGCCCGCTCCGGGACATGGCTGGGAAAAGCCTGATCGCGCCACACCTGGGTCTCCCCCAGGCGGTTGGAAAGACGATCGACCAGTTGCGCCAGCCCTTCCTTTGAGGCGGCGTCGCGATCCTCGTCCAGACGTTGCTGGTGGGGAGGCAGAGGCGCCGTTTCTTGCGCGGCCAGGGTGACCACCTCGATCCCGAAGCCGGGATCCACCCTCTCGAGAAGAGGCAGGAACAGCCGGACGATTTTCGAGACGTCGCGCCCGGGGAGAGCCAGACCGATGGCGAGCCGTTCGATGCGCCCATCGAGGCGATGGAAACCGAGTTCGAAACCGCGGGCGCCTCGATCCGCGGCCTCCAGACGCGCGCAGAGGATTCCCGCGACTTCGGCGGCCGCCCGGGCAAGATCCTCCGGAGCGCTGATCGGATCGGCGAAGGCGCGGCGGGCGAACCAGGGATTGGGAGGTCTTCGGAAAACCAGCGCCTCCTCCGCCAGACCCATGGCCTGATCGAGGCGGCGGACGACCTCGGGGCCGAAACGGCGGGTGAGTTCGCCGCGCGGAAGATTCTCGAGATGGCCGATGGTTGTGAGCCCCAGGCGGGCGATCTGGGCGGCGGTCTGCGGGAGAAGCCGAAGTGCGCAGACTGGCAGAGGGGCCAAAAGCGCCGTTTCACGGCCCGGCGGCGCAATCGTCACGCCAGAGCAGGCGTGGCGAACCAGCGCCCAGGCCGCGCCGGGCGTTCCCGCCGCCGCGGCGCGCGCGGAAAGGCCATTGACCGCCAAGCGGGAGAGGAGGTCCTGCGCCATCGCCCGTTCGCCGCCCCAGAGGTGGGCGACGCCGGTGATGTCGAGGAAGAGGCCATCGGGAGGATCGATCGCCACCGCCGGAGAGAAGCGCACGCACCAGTCGCAGAGAGCCTCGAGCGCGGCCTGGTCAGCGGCCGGATCGGCCTGGGCCGTCGCCAGCCCGGGAACCAAGGCGGCCGCATCGGTGGCCTTCTGACCGACGAAAAGTCCGAGAGCGGCGGCTTGGTCATCCACCGCGGAAAGCCGGCGCACCCCCCGATCGGCCATGACCAGAGCGAAGGGGCGGCTCGGGAGGAACGCCTCAGCCTGCGAGGCGGAAGGATTGCGTCGTCTCCAGTTCGCGATCGCCCAGATCGGCGACCACACGCAGAGGATGCGCGCCATCGGCCTTCTCCATTATCCATACCCCGCTGCGACCGCCGCGGCAGCGTTCCAGCGTCACGCGCCAGCGGGGAGGGCCAAGGCCGCCCTGGCCGGCCTCGGGAACGCTCGGCGCCGGGGCGATCCGCCACCGTGTCGCCGCCGCCGAGGTCCCCGCCTTGTTGCGGGATCGCCCGCCAAAGGGCCGACGACGGATCAGGAACCCCGTGGCCCCGCTTCTTTCACAGGCCAACTGCAGTCGGCGTCCAGCGGCGAGGTCCAGCGCATCGGTCTCGCCGATCACGGCGGCGATCCCCACGGCGCCGAGAGCTTCCTCCAGAGCCGCGAGCGCTTCGACCTCATCCTGGACGCAAACCTGGATCAGCCGCTCGCTCGGAAAGCCGAGACCGGCGAGGCCCGGGGCGTAGAGGTCGTCACGACGCATCACCCAGACCACGGCCCCCCGGACCGCCAAGGGTGAAGCGAAGGTGGCGACGAACGCGGCGACGGCGGCGGCGGTTTCGATCTCCAATCCTTCCCCCATCGCCTCATGCCACCGCCCGAGCGGCAGGCCGCCGCCGGGCAAGAGCCTGTCCACGCTTGGGTCGCCCAAGGGCAGGACGCCCCGGAATGGCGCCCCGCCGGTTTCGATGGCGGCGACTTGCGCCCGCGCCATCTTCAATCGTGCTTCACGAGACATGATCCTGAACCTGTTTGTTCCCTTTTTGTTCTAGGCGTGCGCCTTGGAGAGTCAAGCGCAGGCCCTATGGTGAGGTGAACAGCGGTTCAAATCCCGAAGGAGATGCATGAGCTTCAAGAACCTCCTCATCGCCAATCGGGGCGAGATCGCGATACGCATCGCCCGCGCGGCGGCCGAACTGAAGATCGCCACCACCGCCGTCTTCGCCGCCGACGACGCCAGCTCGCTCCACGTCAAAGCCGCCGATCGCGCGATCCCGCTCGAGGGCTCGGGAACGCCGGCCTACCTCGGCATCGAAACTCTCATCGCCGCCGCCCGCGACGCCGGATGCGACGCCATTCACCCCGGCTATGGCTTCCTCTCCGAAAACCCGGCCTTCGCCCGCGCTTGCGCCGCCGCGAAGATCACCTTCATCGGTCCTTCCCCCGAAGCCCTGGAGACTTTCGGCGACAAGACCAAGGCGCGCACCCTCGCCGCCAGGAAGGGCGTTCCGGTTCTCTCCGGGACCAAGGGCGCCACCGAGCTGGCGGAGTTCGAAGCCTTCTTCGCAAATCTGCCCAAGGGCGGGGCGATGATGATCAAGGCCGTGGCCGGAGGCGGCGGGCGCGGCCTGCGGATCGTCCGCGAAGCGCGCGCTCTGAAAGGCGCCTTCGCCGCGGCGGCCCGCGAAGCCCAAGCCGCCTTCGGCCATGGCGGTCTTTACGCAGAGCGCCTCGTGGAACATGCCCGCCACATCGAGGTCCAGGTCGCGGGAGACAGGACCGGCGTCCTCGCCATGGGCGATCGTGACTGTTCGCTCCAACGGCGCCAGCAGAAGCTGATCGAGATCGCGCCGGCGCCGGGTCTCGATGACCGCTTGCGCGAGCGCCTGCACGAGGCGGCGGTGACGATCGCCGCTTCGGTGCGATACCGGACCCTGGGGACGGTGGAGTTCCTGATCGACCTCGACCGGGGGGCCTTTTCCTTCATCGAGGCCAACGCCCGGCTGCAGGTCGAACACACGGTCACCGAAGAGGTCACCGGGGTCGACCTGGTCGCGACCCAGATCCGCCTGGCCGCTGGCGAAAGCCTCGAAAGCCTCGGCCTCACCGCGACGCCGGCGGCGCGGGGGTTCGCGATCCAGGCCCGCGTCAACCTCGAAACACTGACCGCCGACGGCGGAGTCCAGCCCACCGGCGGGGTCCTGACCATCTACGAGCCGCCTTCGGGGCCGGGGGTCCGGGTCGATGGCTACGGCTACGCCGGCTACGAAGCCAATCCCAACTACGATCCCCTGCTCGCCAAGGTCGTCGCCAGAGGTCCGACTCTCGCCGCCGCGGCCGCCCGGGCCGGCCGGGCGCTTTCGGAATTCCGGATCGAAGGGCTCGCGACCAACGCCGCGCTTCTGCGCGCCGTTCTGGGCCAGCCGGTGGTCGTCGCCGGCCAAGCCACCACGCGATTCATCGAGGACCACGCCCGTGACCTGGTCGCCCGCGCCGGGGCCCTGGAAATGCGCGCCTTCGCGACCTCTCTCTCCCCCGAGGTCGCCGCTCCGGCGCAAATCGTCGAGGGGGCGCAGTCCGTGGCCGCCGCGCTGCAGGCCACACTCGGCGCCGTCGAGGTGAGCGAGGGTGATCTGGTGCGCGCCGGCCAGGTCGTGGCGATCCTCGAAGCGATGAAGATGGAGCATGTGGTCGTCGCGCCCAGCGGCGGCAGGGTCGTCAAGATCGCCGCGGCGGCGGGCGATGTGCTCGCCAAGGACCAGCCGATACTGTTCATTGCCCCAGAAGAAACCATGGCCATGGAGGAGCACGCAGCCGCCGCCGTCGATCTGGACGAGATCCGCCCCGACCTCGCCGAGGCCATGGAGCGCTGGCGCCTGGTCGGCGACGAGGCGCGCCCCGAAGCCGTCGAGCGCAGGCGCCGGCGCGCCCAGCGCACCGCCCGCGAGAACATCGGCGATCTCGTCGATCCCGGGAGCTTCCTGGAATACGGGGCCTTCGCCCTGGCCGCGCAGCGCCGTCGACGATCGGTGGACGAACTGATGCGAATGAGTCCGGCCGACGGACTGGTGTGCGGGGTGGGGACCGTCAATGGCGCCCTCTTCGGTCCGGAGCGGGCGAAATGCGCGGCGCTCGCCTACGACTTCACGGTTCTCGCCGGCACCCAGGGCCACATGAACCATCGCAAGACCGATCGCCTGCTGGAGGTGATCGCCGACCAGCAGCTGCCGGTCGTGTGGTTCGCCGAGGGCGGCGGCGGCCGGCCGGGCGACACCGACGGGATCGGCGCCTCGGGCCTGGCCACGCCGAGCTTCAGGGCCTTCGCTCGCCTGGCCGGGGTCGTCCCGAAGATCGCGGTCGTCTCCGGACGGTGCTTCGCGGGCAACGCCTCGTTCGCGGGCCTCAGCGAAATCCTCATCTGCACTCGAGACTGCAACATCGGCATGGGCGGGCCGGCGATGATCGAGGGCGGCGGCCTGGGCGCCTTCGCGCCGGAGGACATCGGGCCAATGTCGGTCCAGACCGCCAACGGGGTGGTCGACATCCTCGCCGGTGACGAAGCGGAAGCCACGCAGCTCGCGAAGAAGACGCTCTCGTATTTCCAGGGTGCGACCGCCGATTGGACCGCCGCCGATCAGCGGCTGCTGCGCCGGTCGGTCCCGGAAAACCGTTTGCGGGTCTACGACGTGCGGCGCGTGATCGAGATCCTGGCCGACGAGGCCTCGTTTCTCGAGCTTCGGCCCGCCTTCGCCCCAGGCCTGATCACCGGCTTCATCCGGCTGGAGGGCAGGGCCATGGGCCTGATCGCCAACGATCCCAACCATCTTGGCGGGGCGGTGGATTGCGATGGCGCGGACAAGGGCTCGCGTCTCTTCCAGCTCTGCGAAGCCTTCGATCTGCCGGTGCTGTCGCTGATCGACACGCCGGGCTTCATGGTCGGTCCGGCGAGCGAAGCCCAGGCGGCGGTGCGCAAGACTTCCCGCCTGTTCATCAACGGCGCGCGTCTGGGAACGCCGATGTTCGCCGTGGTTCTGCGCAAGGCGTACGGCCTGGGCGCCCAGGCCATGGCCGGAGGATCGACCCTGGCGCCGGTGTTCTGCGCCGCCTGGCCCACCGGCGAGTTCGGGGGCATGGGCCTGGAGGGGGCGGTGCGCCTCGGCTACCGGCGCGAACTCGAAGCGCAGACCGATCCCACGGCCAAGAAGGCGCTCTTCGAGAAGCTGCTGGGCAATCTCTACGCGGTCGGCAAGGCGATCAATGTGGCGACCATGCTGGAGATCGACGCCGTGATCGACCCCGCCGACACCCGCAAATGGCTCGTCCAGGGACTGAAGAGCTGCCTGCCGCGCCACGCGCCGAAGCGGCGGTTCGTCGACGCCTGGTAGGCGCTCGATCACCGGCAAATTCGCGAAAAAAAGCGATATCGCTGTCACGCCCTGTCGCCTCGGCCGTGCATGCGCCGGAGAAGATGGAACAAACCGGTCCGCGGGCCCCGCACCGGAGAAAGTGACTCCCGGTGACTCCTGGTGACTCCCGGTGACTGCCCGCACCTGGATTGCATCTTGCGATGCTTCTGGTGGGTCTGTCCCGGCTCCGATAGTGATTTTCGCACCTAAGGCCGTCCCGTGCTCGTCGTCTCATCATTCCATATTGCAATTTTTCGGCGGCGATGTAAAGATGGATATTGCAGAAACCAGGCTGCCATCCACCTAACCCGCCGTGGCGCGCTTCGGGCGGCGGTTCGGAAAATGCGGAGAACAGCATTGCAATATGGGATAATTCCAAGGAGTCTCCCGATGACATTGTCGCGAATCGACAGGCAGGAGGCCTTCGCCCAGGCTCTGGCCAGAGGGGTGGAAGGGCGCGAGGCGGCTCGCGAGGCGGGGTACAAGGCGCCGCGCAACTGGCGAACGCTGATGAAGAACCGCGTCATCGCCGACCGGCTGGCGGAGCTGCGTCGCCAGCGCGCCGGCGGCGCTTCGGCCGACGTCTCCAGCCTCATCGACTGGCTGATCGAGATCGCCGAGGACGCTCGGGCGGTGAAGGACGTCAGGGGCTACGGCGTCGCCAGGGCTTGCCTCGAGACAGCGGCCAAGCTCAAGCTTCGGCGCCCGGCGAGCGAGCCGGCGACAAGGCCGGCGGCGTCGGCGGCCCAGGCCGCCTACTTCGCCGAACTCGACCGGGAGGTGAGCGACGAGGAGTGGATGCGCCTCTACGGCCCCGAGGCGCCGGGCGGCAAGGTCGGGGACGGCGGTCCGTGAGCCCCTCCGCGGACGGCCGTCGATGACGGTTCATCGATGGTGGTGAGGATGGCGCGGGGCGCGGTGAACGCTCGTTGCGAATCGTCCAGCCTGTTTGCGCGGAACGGAAATTGCACCGCCGCCGCCCGAGCCGGACGCCGGCTCAGCCTCCGGGGCCGGTTGCACGTGCAAGCACATCTCGTTTCGCCTTCGGACCTCAGCGTTCGCGACCAGGAACACTGGCGGGCCCTCCAGAGGGCGGTTCCAGAGTTTCGCAGTCCCCTGATGGGGCCCGACTTCGCGATGATCGTGGGGCGAGTGAGGCGCGACGCAGCGGTGCTGGTTTTCACCCGCGACGGCCGGCCGGTCGGGTTCCTGCCCCATCACCGCCGGCCCTTCGGCATGGGTCGGCCGATCGGCGCCCCATTCTCGGACCTCCATGGCCTCGTGTCAGAGAACGACCTGGGTTTGGATGCGGAGGCGGTCGTTCGCCACGCCGGACTGAAGAGCTTTCAATTTTCGGGCCTCATCGACCCTTTCGCGGTGTTCGCCGGGAGCGCGACCGAACATCGGCCGAGCTATTGCGTGGAAGGAACCGAGGCCTTCCAACAGATCAGATGCACGAGGAAACCCCACTTCAAGAGAGCCATGCGTGGAGTGCGCGACCTCGCCGCAGGAGGCGGCGATGTGCAGGTGCACGCACCTGACCACCGATCAACGGCCCTGGAATGCACTTTCCGTTGGAAGAGGGACCAGTTGCGGAGAACAGGCCTGCACGACTTCTTCCGGCCCGAATGGACACGCGTCCTGATGAAATCGATCTTCGACAGTCCTTTCGGGATGCTGGTCACCCTGAATCTCGACGGCAAACCCATCGCCGGGCGTTTCGGCTTCGCAGCCGGCGGCGTCTGCCACGCGTGGATAACCGCGCACGACCCTTCGCTCGCGCGCCACACGCCGGGAAACATCCTTCTTTGGAAGCTTCTGGAAGCCATGCCCGCGCTCGGCCTGGACGCCTACGACATGGGACCGGGCAACGATCATCACAAACGTCTCTACTCCACCGGAACGCTTTCCGTAGGGGTGGGGTCCGCTCCGGCGCGGGCCCGATCGATGCTGCGCACGCCGGCCTCGATGCGCCGCAGGCTCGATCAGATCGCCGAAATCGAACTGGACGAATTCGGCCGCGCCTATGGTCTGTTCACGGCCCTGGCCACGCACGTCAGGCGCCCGCGGCGCGGGGCGGGGGCGGGCGCCGCCGACTGAGGCCGCCACGCGCCTCCAAGCCACATCTTCAAAATCGCAGGGCGCGCGCTTCCTTGACATGCGGAAGATCCCGGATCTTCGCCACCAGGGCTTCGGGCGGTTGCTCGTCCACCCCCACAAGGGCTATGGCGTCGTCGCCGGCGGCGACCCGGCCGAGATTGAAATTGGCGATGTTGACGCCGGCTTCTCCCAGCAGGGCGCCCAAGGCGCCGATGAAACCGGGCTTGTCGAGGTTGTTGACGTAGAGCATCGCCGGCGCGAAGGCGGCGTCCAGCTCCATGCCCTTGACCTCGACGATTCGCGGCGCACCGGCGATCACCGTGCCGGCGAAAGCGCGCCGGCCCATGTCGGTCCTGACCGTGACCCGGATCAGGCTGTCGTAGACCGGCGAGGTTTCCTGGCGGGATTCCGAGACGGTGACGCCGCGCTCCCTGGCGACCGCTGGGGCGGAGACCATATTGATCTCCGCGAGCATGGGCCGAAGGATGCCGGCGAGGGCGGCGGCGGTGAGTGGCTTGACATTGAGCGCGGCCACCTCGCCTTCGAAGGCGACTTCGATTGCTTCGAGATTGGCGTCCACCATCTGGCCGGCGAAGGCGCCGAGCCGCTCGGCCAAGCCGACGAAGGGGCGCAGTTTTGGCGCTTCGTCCGCGGTGATCGAGGGGCTGTTGAGCGCATTGGCGACCGCACCGGTGAGCAGGTAATCGCTCATCTGTTCGGCGACCTGAAGGGCGACGTTTTCCTGTGCTTCGCTGGTTGCGGCGCCCAGGTGCGGGGTCGCGATGAAGTTCGGCGCGCCGAACAGGACATTCTGCTTCGCCGGCTCCTCGACAAAGACATCGAAGGCGGCGCCTCCGACACGTCCCTCGTCCAACAGCTGGCGCAGGGCGGCCTCGTCGACGAGGCCGCCTCGGGCGCAATTGACGATCATCACCCCGTTGCGGGTCCGGCCGAGCGCCTCGGCCGACAGGATGTTGCGGGTCTTTTCGGTGAGGGGGGTATGGAGGCTGATGATGTCGGATCGGGCGAGGAGTTCTTCGAGTTCCACCTTTGCGACCCCGATCTCCACCGCCCTTTCGGGCGAAAGAAAAGGATCGTACGCGATCACTTTCATTTTCAATCCGTTGGCCCTGTCGGCGACGATCGAGCCGATATTGCCGGCCCCGATGAGCCCCAGGGTCTTGGCGTAGAGTTCCACGCCCATGAAGCGGTTCTTCTCCCACCGGCCCGCCTGGGTCGAAAGATCGGCCGCCGGAAGCTGCCTGGCGAGGGCGAACATCATGGCGATGGCGTGCTCGGCGGTGGTGATCGAATTGCCGAACGGGGTGTTCATGACCACGACGCCCGCGGCGGTCGCGGCGGGAATGTCGACGTTGTCCACGCCGATGCCGGCGCGGCCGATGACCCTCAGATTGCGCGCCGCGGCGATGACCTCCTTGTCCGCCTTTGTCGCCGAGCGCACCGCCAAACCTTCATAGCCGCCAATGATGGCGATCAGCTCGTGCTTGGAGAGCCCCACCTTGACGTCGGCCTCCACGCCACGGTGACGAAAGACCCCCAGCGCGGCCAGGGAGAGATTGTCGGCGATGAGGACACGTGGCGGCATCAGGAGATCCTTGGATCCAAGTCGACGACTCGGCTGCAAGAGGAGCGCCCCGCAGGGCGCCCTCAGGCTGGGGCGAACTCCGCGGCGAGGGTGGCGAAGGCCCAGTCGAGCCAGGGGGTGAGGGCCTCGAGGTCTTCGGCATCGACGGTTGCCCCACACCAGATCCGAAGACCCGGCGGTGCGTCTCGGTAGCCGCCGATGTCCAGGGCCGCACCTTCCCGCTCGAGGAGCGAAGCCATGCGCTTGGCGAAGCTGGCCCGGCCGTCCATCGGCAAGGCGACTACCGGCGGGGCCGTGATCTCAAGGCAGACCGACGTATTCGAGCGGATCATCGGGTCGGCGGCGAGGAAGCCTATCCAAGGGGTTTTCTTCACCCAAGCTTCCAGCACCGACAAATTCCGGTCGGCTCGACGCTTCAGCTCGGCAAGGCCGCCGATGGCCGCGGCCCATTTCAAGGCCTCGATATAGTCTTCCACGCACAGCATGGAGGGGGTGTTGATGGTGGCGCCCTCGAAGATCTCCCGATTGAGTTTTCCGGCCTTTGTAATGCGGAAGAGCTTCGGCATGGGCCACGCCGGAACGTGGCTCTCAAGGCGCTCGACCGCTCGTGGAGAAAGAATCAGCACGCCGTGCGCGGCTTCGCCGCCGAGCGCCTTCTGCCAGGAGAAGGTGACGACATCGAGCTTGGACCAATCGAGATCCTGGGCGAAGCAGGCGCTCGTGGCGTCGCAGATTGTGATGCCCTCGCGGTCCGCGGCGATGAAGTCCGCGTTGGGCACCCGCACCCCCGATGTGGTGCCGTTCCACGTGAACACGAGGTCGCAGTCCGGCCTGACCTTGGCCAGATCCGGCAGGGCGCCATAGGGCGCGTCCAGTGTTTCCGATTTGAGCTTGAGCTGATTCACCACGTCGGCGACCCAATCCTTGCCGAAGGAATCGAACGCCAGAAGTTGAACCGTGCGCGGGCCCAACATCGACCACATGGCCAGTTCCATGGCGCCGGTGTCCGATCCGGGCACGATGCCGACGAGGAAGTCGGCCGGCGCCTCGAGCACCGTTCGAGTTCTCTCGATGGCATCCTGAAGACGAGCCTTACCGGCCATGGACCGGTGCGAGCGGCCCAAGACGGCGGTGCGGAGGTTTTCGGGATTCCATCCGGGGCGCTTGGCGCATGGACCGGACGAAAATTCGGGTCTCGCCGGCCGCATGGCCGGCTTGGCTAGGGGCGCCATAGCAATCTCTCCCATCCTTTCAGATGGGCTGCGCCCCGTTGGGAGGGCGTGGCCCGCCGCTCAACAACCAGCGTTCCTGGCGCAGGGCAAGAGCTTTGTTGGCAAGCCGCGGCGCGCGGCGCGGATCGTTCCGGGAGACTTGCTAGACCGGCCTGGCGTCGGCCGCCGGGGGGAGTTTGGCGATCGCCTGCCGGCGCCAGGCGAGAATCGTCCCGGCGACGATGCAAACATTGATCCCGGTGGTGTCGAGGTTATTGATGACCATGTAGTTCCAATCATGATGGGCGTTCACCACCAGATAATAGGCGTGAAGGCTGAATTGGACCGCCTGAAGCAGGAGCGCCGCTCCCAGCCAGAGACTGGCGTAACGAAGAGCGAGGAACAGAAATCCAGCGGCCAACGCCGCGTCAACCGCGAGTAGCGCAACAGGTTGCGCGGCGATGCTCAGCAGATAGTAGAGAGCAGTCGCCAGGATGCCCGCGCCAAGGTTCAGCGCGGCGCCGATCCTCTCGGGTCGCCCGCCTTTCCAAATGGCGAAGGCGAAGACGGCGGCGAGAATGCCGACCTCGATCGCAAATCCCAGGTGCAACAGCGCCCTATACATGAATCACGCCTCTGACCGTAATCAGAGGCGTGAAACAAGTTAAGCTTTCGCAACCGAAAGCGAGCGATCGGCAGACTAGCTGGCGACCCGCATCGTCATCGGAACTTGATCGCTGGAGGCGTTGCCCTTGTCTTCGTAGCCGGCCATCTTGGTGCGAACGCCAATCCGCAGCTTCGTCTCACCCAGTTCACCATGCGCGGCGACCATCGCCGTGCGGGCCGCGCCCAGGGCCGCGATCGCCTCGACCAGTTTGGCCGCGGCGCCGTCGCCGACAACGGCCGAAAGACCCAGATCCTTACGGGCCCGCATCATGTCGGCCATGAGTTCCGACGCTTCCGTCAGAGCCAGGTCGACCGCATTCTCGGTCGCGAACAGTTTGGTCGCGACGCGTTGAGCTACAAATACCTTTTCCACGCCAAGCCTCCGTTAACCCCAAGGAAGCTTCACCGTAAATGAATTCATAACAACCGTCCATGATTTATTTTGATGTGGATTCGCGCCAGAAGCGAACCGTTAGGAATGGGCATGTATTAACGAATCCGATTGCGGTCATTCGCGCCCGGACAGACGCCAGAACTCGCCTATGCGCAAGACACATCATCCGCCATTCCAGGCCAGAGTCGCCGGAGTGGCCATCATCACCACGGTGGCTGTACTGGTGGCGGCGTGTCTGACCTTCATGCTTCAGCAATGGAGTGTCGCGCGCCAGGAGGCGCTGCTGGCCCTCAACGGCCTCAGCGATGTGGTGGCGACGTCGGCCGCCCCGGCCATGGCGGCGGGAGACGGACCGGCGGCGCGTCTCACCTTGGCCGCGGCGGCGCGGGAAAATGTCTTCGTCGACGGCCAACTGATCGACGAGCGGGGCCAGACCGTCGCGAGGTTCGTCGCCACCGGTGCGAGTCTGAAGCCCGGCGAGCCGCTCACGGTGGTCAAACGCGCCGTCACCCTCAGCGGGCGGACCGTGGGCGAACTCACCCTACGCGCGGCGCCACCCAAGCTCGGGGCGCTCATTCCGCGTTTTCTCGCGCTGACCGGAGCGCTGTTCTTCGGCGCCAGTGGCGTCGCCTTGTTTGTCGCGCAGGGTTTGGCCCGCAGGGTCACCGCCCCTGTCGAGCGCCTCTCGACGGCAATGGCCAAGGTCGCCGCCAGCGGTGAGTTCACGCCGGTGGCCGAGCACACCGACGACGATGTCTTCCATCGCCTCACCGAGAGCTTCAACGACCTCCTCACCCAACTGGGAGCGAACCACCGCGAGTTGCATCGGACCATGGAGGATCTGGTGGTCGCCCGCGACGCCGCGGACGCCGCCAATGTCGCGAAGTCGCGATTTCTCGCCAACATGAGTCACGAGATTCGCACGCCGCTGAACGGCGTCCTGGCCATGGCGGAAGTCATGGCCCGCGGCGATCTCGACGATACCCAACGCGAACGCCTCGCGGTCGTCCAGCAGTCGGGCGAACAGCTGCTTTCGGTTCTGAACGATGTCCTCGACCTCTCGAAAATCGAAGCGGGCAAGCTGGAGCTGGAATCCAAGGACTTCGATATCGAAACCATCGCACAGGCTGTGCGCGAGGGTTTCTCGGCGGTCGCGGAGAGCAAGTCGCTGGACTTCGAGGTCGTGGTCGGCGACGACGCGAAGGGCGCCTGGCGTGGCGACGGCGACCGGCTTCGTCAAATCCTCTCGAATCTCGTCTCCAACGCGCTGAAGTTCACCGCGGAGGGTTCGGTGCAGGCGCGGTTCGAACTGGCGGACACCGGCGGCTTGCGTCTGTCGGTCACCGACACCGGTATCGGCATAGCCGCGGAGAAGATCCCGCTGCTGTTCGAAAAATTCACCCAGGCGGATAACTCCACCACCCGCCGGTACGGCGGAACGGGCCTGGGGCTCGCCATCTGCCGCGAACTCGCCGAACTGATGTCCGGCTCCATCTCGGCGATCAGCGCGGAAGGCAAGGGTTCCACCTTCTTCGCCGAACTCCCGTTCGAGCGCGGCGTGGCTTTGCCCGCGAGCGAAGTGGTCGCGCCGGTCGTCCAGGAGATGGACCAGCGCCGGGTGCGGCTGCTCGCCGCCGAGGACAATCTCGTCAACCAGAAGGTTCTAAGGGCCATCATCGAACCCATGGATGTGGAACTCGCCCTGGTGGCCGACGGCCGTTCGGCAGTCGAGGCGTGGCGCAACGGCGTGTGGGACGTGATCCTGATGGACATCCAGATGCCCGTCATGGACGGCATCGCCGCGACGCGCATGATCCGCGCCGCCGAGGCGGGTGAGCGACGGGCGCGCACGCCGATCCTGGCCTTGACGGCCAACGCCCTGGTTCATCAGATCGAGGAATACCTGGAGGCCGGCATGGACGGACATATTGCCAAGCCGATCGAAATCGCCAAGCTCTACGACGCACTCAACCGGGCCCTGACCCCAGCGACGGCAGACGCCAAAGCGGCGTGACAATCCTGCTTCTCGCGAGTCGTCCGCACGGCCGCTCGCCGTCGAAGCGCCTAGGAAACGGCCAACACGACTTTTCCCAGATGCGATCCCGCTTCGAGCCAGGCATGGGCGGCGCCGGCCTGGGCCATGGGAAACACCCGGTCGATGATCGGGCGCACCTTGCCCGCTCCGATCCACGGCCAGACCACCCGCTCGACCTCGGCCGCGAGGCGCGCCTTCTCGTCCGCATCCCGGGGACGCAGAGTCGATCCGGTCAGCACCAGCCGTTTTTGCATCACCTTGATGATCGGCAGCTCCACGGTCCCTCCGGACTGAGCGGCGATCCAGATCAACCGCCCTCCGGTCCGCAGGGCCTCTATGTTCCTCGCGAAATACGCGGCGCCGACCATGTCGAGGATGACATCGACTCCCCCCAGAGCCCGAACCTCGACCTCGAAGTCCTGAGCATCAGCGTCGATCGTGACGTCGGCGCCCACGGAGAGGGCCTGCCGCGCCTTCGCCGCCCCGCGCCCGGTAGCCACCACCTTGGCGCCGGCCGCCTTCGCCATCTGGATCGCCATGACTCCGATTCCGGAGGTCGCCCCGTGAACCAGCAATGTCTCCCCGGCTTTCAGGCCGCCGTGCTCGAACACGTTCGCCCACACCGTGAACACCGTCTCGGGCAGGCCCGCGGCCGCGGTCGCCTCGAGCCCTCCTGGCAGCGGAAGTGCATGGCGCGCGTCACACACGGCATACTGGGCGTAGCCGCCGCCCCCCAGGAGAGCGCAGACCCGGTCTCCTTCCCGCCAGCGGCCGGCGGCGCGCACCACCGCGCCAGCGACCTCCAGGCCCAGGGTCGCCGGCGCGCCGGGCGGGGGTGGATAGAAGCCCTGTCGTTGCAGAATGTCTGGTCGATTGACCCCCGCCGCCTCGACGGCGATCAGGATCTCGCCCGCTCCCGGACTGGGAACGGGAAGTTCGATCCGCCGAAGCGCCTCGGGCCCGCCGCGGCCGCCATCGACCGCGATCGCGTCCATCATCTCTGCGCCCATGGCGATCCTCGTCAGATCGAGCGCGCGGCCCGATTTCTGCGCCCGCCCGGTTGGCGCAAGAGCTTGCATCACCCTTGCCGGAGTCGTCAGATAGCCGACAGGCGGGATGGGGCAAAGGGAGAGCAGCGATGGCTGAGGAACCGGCCGAGGTCCGCCGCCCACGAGGTCAGGCCATGGTCGACGTCGGCCGCGACGATTTGGAGGCCTATGGGGTGGCGGAACTCGAGGAACGGATCGCCGCGTTGGAAGCGGAAATCCTGCGCACCCGAGCCCAAATCTCCAGAAAGCAGTCGGGTAGGGCCGCCGCCAACGCCTTGTTTTCGAGTGGCCGCTAGGCGAAGTTCGCGATCGCCCGACGACGCCGCGGCGAGGCGTGGGTGGTGGCATAAGGGTTGCAACCGGGTCTCGGGGCGGCAAGTGTCGGCGGCATGCGAGGAGCAGCGATGAGCGATCTTGGCGCGCCGCCCTCGGCGCTTTGGCGGGCCGCGCTGATCGAGGACTTTGCGCGATCAGAGCTCTTCGATCATACTTTTCAGGAGGGCATGGACCTCGTCGACGAGACCGCCCTGTATCTCGACGGCGCCGGCCGCCAGGACTCGAAGCTCCTCTCGCGCAACGCGGCCCTGGCTTACGCCGCGGAGAGCATGCGGTTGACGACGCGTCTCATGCAGGTTGCCTCGTGGCTACTGGTGCAACGCGCGGTACGGGAAGGAGACATGGCCCCTGAAGCCGCCTCGCAGGAGGGGTACCGTTTGGGCGCCGAGGCGGCCGCCGGGCCGAAAACCGAGCTCGTCCGGGAGGGCCTTCCCGGCGCCCTGACGCGACTTCTCGAACGCTCCGCTCGCCTCCACGAGCGCATTTGTCACCTGGACCGGCGCATGTATCTGGACACCCAAGGTTCCGACGCGCCGACGCATCCCGTGCTCGAGCAACTCGAGCGGCTGAAAGGCGCGTTCGGATCCTGAAGCCTCCGACGTCGGGCCAGGTCGAATCGGGCGCGGCTCACGAAAGCCCGCGCGCGCGGCAGGATCTCGCACAACCGCCGGGTTTTGACCTTTCCACTCGTCGCGGAAGGTGGCGGGCGATTCTCGATTATCTTTGGAATGACCACGCCTATTTGAGACTCGGGTTTTCCAACGCCCACTGGATTTCGAACGAGCTGGTGCGAACCAATCAGCCCTGGCCCTTTCAGCTCAGGACTTGGGCGTCGCGGGGAGTGAAGACCGTCATCAATCTTCGCGGCGGTCGCGATGGAAGCTTCTACGCCCTGGAAAAGGCTGCCTGCGAACGGCTGGGCCTCGAACTCGTTCCCTTCGTGATCGCTTCGCGCGACGCGCCCAGCGCGGAGAGCATCGCCGGCGCCAAGAAACTCTTCGAGACGGTGCGCTATCCCGCGCTGATGCATTGCAAATCCGGTGCGGATCGCGCCGGATTGATGGCGGTGCTCTATGCGCACTTCCGCTTGGGCCAGACCGTCGGCGAGGCTGTCCGCCAGCTCTCACCCCGCTATCTGCACGTGCGGGCCGGCCTGACCGGCGTGCTTGACTATGTGTTCGAACGATACCTCGCCGAGGGCGAACCGGCTGGGTTGAGCCTGCTCGGGTGGGTGCAGAGCCCTGCCTACGACCCACTGGCGATCAAGGCGGAGTTCCGGGCAAATCGGTGGGGCGCCTTGCTCACCGATCGGATCCTCCGACGTGAGTAGGGCTTCATTCGCGCCGTTGAACCGCGGCGAGCGGATCGAGCAGGCGATGGGCGTGAATGATGAAGTAGCGCACAAGCGCATTGTCGACGGTCGCCTGGGCCCGTGCGCGCCACGCCAAGTAGGCCTCTGCGTAGCTCGCATAGGCCCCGACCAGATCGATTTTGGAGGGGTCGCGGAACCTGGTTCCTGAAACCTCCTCGAGCTCTCCCCCAATGACCAGATGCAGGAGTTGCTCACTTCGCCTCGCCTCACCCGGTGCAGTCATTTGCCCGCGATGGCCAAGGCGTCGACCAGAAGCGATGGGGCGTTCACCGAACCGCGGATTTCCAGATCCGATCCGGGGATGAGCCTCGCGTAGATGTCATGGAGATTCCCGGCGACTGTGATCTCTGTCACCGGAAAAGCGGCTTCCCCGCCCTCGAACCAGATGCCGGAACAGCCCACCGACCAGTCGCCGGTGTTTGCGTTCAACGACGGCCCGAACATCGAAGTCACCAGGACGCCGCTGCCGACAGAGCGCATGAGACCGGCCTGATCGACATGGCCGGGCAGCAGGGTCAGGTTTGTGGGTCCGACGCCCGGGGGGCCCGCCAGCCCGCGTGAGGCATGCCCCGTGGTCTCCAGACAAAGCTGTCGGGCCGAACTCGAGTTGAGTAGCCAGGTCGTGAGCACGCCTTGGGAGACGATGTCCATGGGTCGGTTGGCGACGCCTTCGTCGTCGAACGGCGCCGAGCCAAGGCCGCGGAGCCGGTGCGGGTCATCGACCACTGTCACCGCCTTGCCGAACACCGCCTTGCCGAGGCTGCCCTTCAGGAACGACACGCCGCGCGCCACCGCGGGGCCTGAAATCGCGCCGACGAGGGGTCCCAGCAGCTGTCCGGCGAGGCGATTCTCGAAGATCACGGCGGCGGTGGTCGAGGCGATCTTGCGCGCCCCGAGGCTGGCGACCGCGCGTCGGCCAGCCTCGCCGCCCACCGCCGAGGCCGAGGGCAAGTCGCGGGCCCAGCGCGTCATCCTGCCTTCGGCGCCTTGTTCCATCGCCGAGCCCTCGCCGGCGATCGCCTGGGCCGAGAGCGAGAAGGCGCTCGCGTGGTGCGTTCCCCGGAAACCCTCGCTAGTGACCAAGCCCCAGGCGGATTCCGACCATGACGCCGAACCGCCGTTGGTGTTGGTGACCCCTTCCACGGCCCGAGCGGTGTCCTCCGCCGCCCGCGCCCGAACCTCCAGGACCCCCGCATCGGGCTGGGTCGGATCGAACAGGTCGAGATCGCGTTCCGTTCCGCGGCCCAGACGTTCGGTGGGCGCCAATCCCGCGTAGGGATCCTCCGGCGCCAGCCGGGCCATGGCGAGAACCCGATCGACGAGCTTGGCGCGACCTTCCGCGGAGAGATCCGATCCTGAAGCGGCCGCGTGGCGGCGGCCGATGAAGACCCTCAGACCGAGATCCTGGGACTCTTCCCGCTCCACTTCCTCCAGCGCTCCGAGGCGCACCGTGACCGAGAGGGACTGGCGTTCCGCGAAGGCGCCCTCCGCTGCGTCGGCGCCGAGCGCCTTAGCCTTGGCGACCAAATCCTCGAGAAGTCCGGTGTCCATCCGCCGCGATATGGCCGACGCGACGCAGCTCGGCAAGCAGGGCGACGGATTCAGCTCATCGCGAAGATGAGAAGCGCCACTACCTCGAAGATGTAGGCCAACCAGGTGAGAAGCATCCCCGCCGAGCGCAGGACCGAGGACCCTCCCGAGCGGCTGATCGCTACGGCGTGAATGACCCGGCCCGAGAACAGCAGAGCGCCAGCGAGATGAACGGAGAGAACCGGAGCGCTGACGGCCGCCAGCGCGATCAGGCCGGTCAGTCCGGCGGGCGCGTATTCTGTCGCGTTGCCGAAGGCGCGGACGGCCTGGGTGAGTTGCGGTATTCCATCATCACCCAGGAGCACCGCGTGTTTCTGGCGTTGGCGCACCACCAGAAGCGAAAGCACGAGCAGCAGCAACAGGTGAACCGCCGTCCAGAAGCCCGCGGCTTGGGCGGCCGCGTGGAGGGCGAAATCCTGATTCATCGGCCGGCCATCCGTTGCCCGCTAGCGGATCGCCACATCCCATCGGCGAGGCGCGTCACTGCCGCTCAGGCGATGATGTCGGGCATCAGGCGGTCTTCCACCTTGGCGATCTGGTCGCGAAGACCGAGCTTTTTCTTCTTCAGGCGCGCAATCTGAAGTTGATCGACCTGCGGACGGGCCTCCAGGGCATGGATCGCGTCGTCCAGGTCCTGGTGCTCCTGACGGAGTTGCGCCAATTCGGTGCGCGCCGCCGCGTCCGAGTCATCCTCCATTTGCTCATCATCCATTGGCGAGATCCAAGAGCCAGGGCGCGCAGAAACTAGCAGACCACGGTCGGCGGGCAAGCTTCCGCCTGTCCGGGAAATGCGTCGCAGTCCAGGACCGGCGGTGGCCGCCAGGCGCGCGATGAGCGTGGCAGGGACGGGGCGGCGCCACGCAGTGGCGACCTCGGCGAGCGCGCCCAGGCGATCCGTGGAGGCGCTGCCTGGTGGCGGGGTCAATGCGGTCAGGCTGTCGAGCAGAAGGCGTTCGGCAGTCCGTTCGGCGGCCCCTACGCGAGACGTTAGATCCGAACCGGTCATCTCCGCCGGCAGCTCTTTCGCCAACGCCCGGCGGACGTTCCTGAGGGGCGAGATGGCGCCGCGTTCCCAGGCGCGCGCGGTCCCCACCGCGGCTTCGAGAAGCGATGGCCCCACTGGTCGGCCCTCCTCCAGAGCCCACATCCGCCACAGGAGCAGGGGGACGCACTGCTCATGGCGGTCCTGAAGCTCGAGGCATAGCGTCTCCACCTCGGGCCACACCGCCAGGGCGTATTCCCAAGCAGTCAATCGGGTTTCGCCGCCGGCGAGCCCAGATCTCCCCCCCAGCGGCGGACCCCGGACCACGAGAAGCCGAACAGGTCGAGCGCGCGACCCACCGACTGATCGACCATCTCCTCGAGATTCGCTGGTGTGGCGTATAGGGCCGGAACCGGTGGAGCGATCACCGCCCCCATTTCCGCGAGCTTCACCATGGTCCGAAGGTGTCCGAGGTGGAGCGGAGTCTCCCGAACGAGGAGCACCAGCAGGCGGCGCTCCTTCAAGGTGACGTCAGCGGCCCTGGTGAGCAGCGATGCCGTGACGCCACTGGCGATCTCGCTCATGGTCTTTACCGAGCAGGGGGCGATGATCATCCCCGAGGTGGGATAGGATCCAGACGCGACCGCAGCGGTCAAATCGCCGGCGCGCCACGTCGTGTGGGCCTTCGCGGCGAGCTCGGCGAGTGAAAGCCTGGTCTCCTGCGCCAGGGTGAGAACCGCCGCCCGGCTGACGATGAGATGGGTCTCGACGGCCAGCTCCCGAAGGGCTTCGAGCAGGCGTACTCCGTAGACGGCGCCGGAGGCCCCGGAGATCCCGACCACCAACCGCCGCGTCGGTCCTGAAGCCATCTTCTGTCCCGTATTGCGCCCAGCCTCGCCCATCGGGACGCCCGGGAACGCGCAACCATATGTGATCTGACAGGTCCGCGTGAGGGGTGTTCACTGCGACAGACATTCATTGAGAGGAGTCTGAAAACCATGGCCGTCGAAGCCCGCATCCGAGAACTCGGGGCCCGCCACCGGAACCTAGAGCTTGCGATCCAGGACGAGATGAGCCGACCGGCCGCCGATGGCGCGCGGCTTTCGGAGCTCAAGCGACAGAAGCTACGGCTGAAGGAGGAAATGGAAGGCCTGCGGCGGCCGAGTCACTGACCTCAAGCGCCTTTAGTCTCCATAGCTAGACGTCGTCTCGCGACTCGGCGAGTTCGGGAGTGTCGGTCTCGGCGGCGTCGCGCAGCGAGGCGCCCGCCGGCTGACTCGCGGCACGGCGCGCGTCATCGCGCGTCTTCTTTTCGGCGGCCTTCTTCACCAGAGCGTCCAGTTCGAGTTGCCCGATGAGTCCAAGGCTCACCGGATCCACGGGCTTGACGTTCGCCGCGTTCCAGTGAGTCCGATTGCGGACCTGGTCGATCGTCGCCTTCGTGGTGCCGAGGACCTTCGAGAGTTGGGCGTCCGTGATCTCGGGGTGATTACGCAGGAACCAGGCGATCGCGTCGGGGCGGTCCTGACGCCTGGAAACCGGCGTATACCTTGGCGCCTTCTTTTGCGGCTTCAGAAGCTCGGCATGCCGGCTCTTCTGCGCCCGCATCCGGTAGCTCGCGTCAGCCTGGGCCGCGTCGAGCTCTTCACGGCTGAGCTGGCCGTTGGTGATCGGATCGGCGCCGCGAATATCGCGCGCGACCTCGCCGTCGGCGATGCCTTTCACTTCGAGAGGGTGCAGTCCGCAGAAATCGGCGATCTGCTCGAAGGTCATCGAGGTGTTGTCCACCAGCCATACGGCGGTTGCCTTGGGCATCAGGATATCGCTCACTTGAGACCTCGAATCAAAACAGCTTCGCCCGGCCTTTCGGCCGGGCGGGTCGAGCGCCCACCATACAGGACTTCGATCGCTCGACGAAGAGATCATTGCGGCCCCTGGTCGAAAAACGATCCGGCGGATGGCGCCCAGGCTAGGAGAGGCCGCCGCCCAAGGCTTGGTAAAGGGCAATGAGATTGGTGGTCTGCAGCAACCGTGCTGCGGTGAGGGTCTGCTGGGCGGCATAGAGCGTCCTTTGGGCGATGAGGACATTCAGATAGGTGTCCGCCCCACGCTCGTAGCGGGCGGTGGCAAGGTGAAAGCCAGCGGCGGCCGCGTCCGCGAGCGCCCGCTGGGCGGCGAGTTCGGCGCCGATGGTCCCGCGCTGCGCCAGGGCGTCGGCGACTTCGCGGAAGGCGGTCTGAATAGCCTTCTCATATTGCGCCTGATCAAGGGATCGGGTGGCTTTCGCCTGGGCGAGATTGGCGCGGTTCCTACCGGCATCGAAGATCGGCAGGATGAGCTGCGGAGCGAAGGTCCAGGTCGCGGCGGGGCCCGCGAACAGACTTGAGAGCGCTGGGCTGGAGAGCCCGCCCGTTCCGGTCAGGGTGATAGAGGGAAAAAATGCCGCCCTAGCCGCGCCGATGCTGGCGTTGGCTCCCTTGAGCACATCCTCGGCCTGGACCACGTCGGGCCGGCCCAGCAGGACCGCGGACCTGATTCCCGCGGGCAGGCCCGGCAGCACCGTGATCCGGTCCTGCACCGCCCGAGGCAGCAGAGCCTCGGGCACCGGCGCGCCGACCAGGAGGTCGAGGGCGTGTTCGTCCTGGGCGCACTGGGTGGTCAGCCGGGCGCCATCGAAACGCGCCTGCTCGACGATGGTGCGAGCCTGACTGACGTCGACTTCCGAGGCGATGCCGCCATGAAATCTCGCCTGCGTCAGGCGCAGCGAGGCTTCTCCGTTGATGAGGGTGTCGCGTGCAATGGCGAGAAGGGTGCGGTCGGCGCCGAGGGTCACATAGGCCGTCGCCACCTGTGCCACCAGGGCGATCTGGGCGGCCCGTCTGGCCTGCGCGGTCGCCAAATACTGTTCGAAAGCGGCCTTTGAGAGGCTGCGAATTCGTCCAAAGAGATCGACTTCGTAGGCGCTCACCGCCAGTTCGGCCGTGAACTGATGCTCGTTGAAATGCCCCGCCGCTGGTGAGCCAGCAACGCCGCCGCCGGGAATTCGGGCGAAGATCGCGCCGGCCTCCGCGTCAAGGGTCGGGTAGAGCTGCGCGTGCTGCACCTCATACTGCGCCCGCGCGATCGCCACATTGGCGACCGCCGCGCGAAGATCGCGGTTCTGCGTCAATGCGGTCTCGATGACCGACTTCAGTCTCGGATCGGAGAAGAAATCTCGCCAGCCGGTCACCGAGGCGCTTTCCACGCCCGGTGCGGGATAGCCCGGTCCGGTTGGAAAGCTCGCCGGCACAGGCGCCGCGGGGCGTCGGTACGCCGGCTCCAGACTCAGGCAGCCAGCCAGCATGAGCGCGGCGGCGCAAAGCAATCCTGGACGGATCATCGGCCGGGCTCGCCCATCGGCTCGGTCCGTGGGGCCGCCACGTCGCCCCGACCCGGCATCGCCGGCGTGGTCCGTCGGCGGAAGAAGCGCCGAACGCCGACGAAGAACAGCGGCACGAAGAAGATCGCCATCACCGTCGCCGACAGCATCCCGCCGACCACGCCGGTGCCGATGTCGTTCTGGCTCGCCGCGCCCGCCCCGGTGGAAATCGCCAGCGGAAAGACGCCCGCGACGAAGGCGAGCGAGGTCATCAGAATCGGCCGAAGGCGCAGCCGCGCGGCCTCCATGGCCGCGTCCCTGGCGGTCTCGCCGCGTTTCTCCGCCTCATCGGCGAACTGAACGATCAGGATCGCGTTTTTGGCCGAAAGCCCGATGGTGGTAAGCAGGCCCACCTGGAAGTAGATGTCGTTGTAGAAGCCCCTGAGACTCGCGGCCATGAGCGCGCCGACAACGCCCAACGGAATCACCAGGATCACCGACAAGGGGATCGACCAGCTCTCGTAGAGCGCCGCGAGGCAGAGGAAAACGACCAGAATCGACAGGCCGTAGAGCGCCGGCGCTTGCGCGCCCGACAGCCGCTCCTGATAGGAAAGCCCGGTCCATTCATAGCCGATCCCCTTGGGAAGCCGGGTGGCGAGCTTCTCCATTTCCTTCATCGCCGCTCCGGAACTCCTTCCGGGCGCGGACTGCCCTTGGATCTCCAGGGATGGCTCGCCATTGTAGCGCTCCAGCCTGGCGGGACCCACGGTCCAGTTCGAGCTGGCGAAGGCCGAAAATGGCGCCATGGCGCCGGAGTTCGTCCGTACGAACCATCGGCCGATGTCATCGGGGCTGGTTCTGAACGGCGCGTCGCCCTGGATGAAGACCCGCTTCACGCGCCCGCGGTCAACGAAGTTATTCACGAACGAGCCACCCCAGGCGGAGCTCAAGGTGTCGTTGATGTCGCCTTGGGAGAGACCGAGGGCGCCGGCCCGCGCCTGGTCGATGTCGACGTGGAGCTGAGGCGTGTCGTCCTGGCCGTTGGGCCTCACGTTGGCGAGAAGCGGATCGCGGGCGGCCAGTCGCAGGAGCTGATTTCGCGCCGCCGTAAGACCGCTGTGCCCGACCCCGCCGCGGTCCTCCAGTTCAAGGTCGAAGCCCGAAGAGTTGCCCAGTTCGCGCACCGCGGGCGGAACCAGGACGAACACCTGAGCGTCGCGAATCCGCGACAGGGCCCGCGTCGCCCTCTCGGCGATGGCAGGGGCATGGTTGGCCGCGCCCCTTCGGTCTTTCCAATCCTTCATGTGCAGGAACGCCTGGCCGAGGTTTTGGCCGGTCCCGCCGAAATTGAAGCCGGCGACCACGAACATGGTGTCGATGTTTCCAGCCTCCTTCGTCAGGTAGTAGTGCTCGATCTTCCTGGCGACCCCGAGGGTCCGCGACTGGACCGCCCCGGTGGGCAGGGTGAACATGGTGATCAGCAGGCCCTGATCCTCTTCGGGAAGAAACGCCGTGGGCAAGCCCACGAAGAGCAGGGCCATGACCGCGACCACGACCGCATAGGCGATCGCCGCGGGCAGAGGCCGGCGTAGCAGGCCCCGCAGGCTCGCCTGGTAACGCCGGATCGTCCCCGCGAAGGTGCGGTTGAACCAGCCGAAGAAGCCGCCCGTAGAGTCCCGATGCCCCTTCTCGACGGGCCTTAAAAGGCTCGCGCAAAGGGCCGGCGTGAGCACCAGGGCTACAAGTATCGAAAGGACCATCGCCGAGACGATGGTCACGGAGAACTGCCGATAGATGACCCCGGTGGATCCGCCGAAGAAAGCCATGGGCAGGAAGACCGCCGACAGGACAAGCGCGATGCCGATGAGGGCGCCGGTGATCTCCCCCATCGAGCGGATGGTGGCCTCCTTCGGAGAGAGGCCTTCCTCGCTCATGATCCGCTCGACGTTTTCAACCACGACGATGGCGTCATCGACCAGCAGGCCGATCGCCAGGACCATGGCGAACATGGTGAGGGTATTGATGGAATAGCCGAACGCCGAGAGTACTCCGAAAGTGCCCAGCAGAACCACCGGCACCGCCACGGCCGGAATCAGCGTCACTCGCCAATTCTGCAGAAAGACGAACATCACCCCGATCACCAGCACGATCGCTTCGAGGAGGGTGACGATGACCTGCTTGATCGACAGACGGACGAAGGTCGTGGAATCGACGGGGAAGCTCAGCTTGATCCCCGGCGGGAGATTCGTCGCCAGCTCACGCGACTTCGCCTTGACCAGGTCGGCGGTGTCCAGGGCGTTGGCCCCCGGGGCCAACTGAATCGCTATGCCTCCGGCGGGCCGGCCGTTGAGGCGGTTCGCGGTCGAATAGTCGTCGGCCCCGATCTCCACGCGCGCCACATCGGAAAGGCGCACCAGGGAGCCGTCAGGCTGGGTCTTCAGAAGGATCGCCCTGAACTGGTCGGGGGTGGTCAACAGCGACTGGGCGGTGACCGTCGCGTCGAGCTCCTGGCCTGGGGACGTCGGCTGGCCGCCGATCTCGCCCGCCGTGACTTGCACATTCTGGCTGAGGATCGCGGCGCGCACGTCCGAAGGCATCAGTTTGTAGTTGTCGAGCTTGAACGGATCGAGCCAGACGCGCATGGCGTACTGACCGCCGAAAACCCGCACATTTCCGACCCCCTCGATGCGCGCCAAGGGGTCGACCAGGTTACTATTCATGTAGTCGGCGATGTCGACGTTCGTGTAGCGGCCCGCGGTGTCGTACAGGGCCACGACCATCAGGAAGCTGGACTGCGCCTTGGCGACGGTCAGTCCCTGCTGCTGGACAGCCTGGGGCAAGAGCGGGGTCGCCTGCTGCAGCTTGTTCTGAACCTGGACCTGGGCGATGTCGGGATCGGTTCCGGGCTGGAACGTGGCCGTAATCTGGACCTGGCCGTTGGCGCTGCTGGTGGACGAGAAGTAGAGCAGATGGTCCAAGCCCTTGAGCTGCTGTTCGATCACCTGCGTAAGGGAGGTCTCGACGGTCTCGGCCGAAGCGCCTGGATAGACGCCGCTGATGGTGACGGCGGGCGGCGCGATCGAAGGGTATTGCGCAATCGGCAGTGAACGGATCGCCAGCACACCGGCGAGCATGATCACGATGGCGATCACCACCGCGAAGATCGGACGCTCGATGAAGAAGCGGGACAGGCGCGGCCGCCTAACGGCTCTGGGCCGCGGCGCCTGCCGCCGGCGGACCCTCGGAAGCCTCGCTGACCGCAACCGCGTGCACCTTGGCGCCCGGTTGCACCGATTGCAGTCCTTCCACCACCAGGCGATCCCCGGGATTCAAGCCACCGGTCACCAGCCAGGTGTTGCCCACCGCCCGGGACGTCACGATCTGGCGAAGTTGCACGCGGCTGTTGGCGTCCACGATCAGTGCTGTCGGTTGGCCCTTTTCATCCCGGCCGACCCCTTGCTGGGGCGCCAGCAGCCCCTCTTCGTCCACCCCCTCGGTGACGACAGCGCGCACGTACATTCCGGGGAGCAGCAGACCGGAAGGGTTCGGAAAAACCGCGCGCAACGTCACCGCGCCGGTTGTCTGGTCGACCGTGATGTCCCTGACACCAAGCCGCCCCGCCAGCGGATAGTCCGACCCATCCTCCAGCTTCAGCCGCACCAGCGCGGTTGGGGCCGCCCCGGAAAGGAGAGTGCGGAGCCTCAGCATTTCGGCCGTCGACTGGGTCACATCGACGAAGATCGGGTCGAGACGCTGAATGGTGGTCATGGCATTGGTCTGGCCGGTGGTCACCAGGGCGCCCTTGGTCACGGCCGAAAGTCCGATCCGACCGGCGATGGGGGCGTTGACGCGGGTGAATCCGAGGTTGATCCTCGCGGCCTCCAGGGCCGCGCGCTGCTGCTCCACCGTGGCCATGGCCTGCTTGTAGGCGGCCTGGGCGTCATCGGAGTCCTGACGGCTGACGGCGTTGATCTTGACCAGGTCGGCATAGCGCTGCGCCTTCAGCCGCGTGGTGGTCAGATTGGCCTGAGCGCTGGAAAGTTGCGCCTTGGTTTGATCAAAAGCCGCCTGATAGGGGGCGGGCTCGATCTGGTAGAGGCCCTGGCCCGCCTTCACCAATGACCCTTCCTGAAACAGCCGCGCCTTGACTATGCCCCCAACCTGGGGGCGAACCTCGGCGATCTCGAACGGGGTGACCCGACCCGGCAGATCCACGGCGAGCGCCACGGGTTGGAGTCTCAGAGTCACTACCGCCACCGTCGGCGGGCCTTGCGGCGGCCCAGGCGGCGTATCGCGGCCACAGCCCGCCAGCGCCACGGCACCCGCCGCCGCGGCGATGCGCAGGGTCGCGCTCACCGCTGGCGCGGCGCGGCGCCATCCTGGTCGAGAGGCCGGGCGAAGCTGCACTTTGGAGGGTGATTTCAACGGTATTCCCTGAGGGAGGCGGAGGTGAACACCAATCGCCGGCCCGCTTCAATCCGTACCCGGCGTCAATGGGCACGCGTTTGTTTCAGCGGCGTTTCATCGCCAGGATGATCGGCGAGGAGGCGATCCGCGCGCGCGCCTCGGCCCCCGACTGCGGCTCGCGCCGGATTTCCGGCTCGATCTCGTCTATCTTGGGCAACCGTCGGTCCGCACCGCTCCGAAGGTTGGAATCGCCCACCATGGAACTGTTGCTGCTCGCGAGCGAGGACGCCTGGCGTCTGGAAAACGTGGCGCCGGAGGTTTTCGACAATCCCATAGACCCGGCGACGACCGAGGCGTTCCTTGCCGATCCCCGTCACCACATCGCCGTGGCGATCGAAGAGGACCTGGTCGTCGGTTTTGCTTCGGGGGTCCACTATGTCCATCCCGACAAACCGCCGGAACTCTTCATCAACGAGGTCGCCACGGCTCCCACTCATCAGCGTCGCGGCCTGGCAAAGGCCGTGCTGGGCCTGCTCCTCGAGCAAGGGCGCGCGCTCGGTTGCGCCAGCGCCTGGGTGCTCACCGACTCCGCCAACGCCCCCGCCCAGGCGCTCTATGCTTCGCTCGGCGGCGCGCTCATGCCCGGCCAGATCGTCGGCTTCGAATACGACCTGCAGACTGGTCGACCGTCCCGGGCCAGAGGCGGCTAGCGCTTCACGACAACGGATAGCCCGTCGCCGACCGTCGCCAGGGCCATGTCCACCCGCTCGTCCGCATGAATCTTCGCGGCCAGGGCCCGCAGGGCGACGGTATCGGGCGAAGAATCGGTTTGGTCTGCGACCGCCCCGCTCCACAGCATGTTGTCTATGAGGATGAGCCCGCCCGGCCGCAGGAGTGTGAGGCCCAGATCGTAGTAGCGATCGTAGCCGGTCTTGTCCGCGTCGATGAACATGAGGTCGACGGTCCCGCCGCCGCCCTCCGCGATGAGTTTCTCGAGGCTGTCCGCGGCCGGCCCGAGGCGCGCTTCGACCACATCGTCGACACCGGCGGCGCGCCAGTATGCCCGCGCCCGATCCAGGAAGTCCTTCGAGATGTCGCACGCCACCAGTTCGGCGGCCTCGCCGTGGATCGCCTTCATCGCCAGGGCCACCGCAGTCGATGAATAGCCGGTGAAGACGCCGACCTCGACGGCGCGCCGGGCGCGAACGACCCGCACCAGCGCCTGCATGAAGGCGCCCTGTTCGGGAGCGATCTGCATCGCACGCCTCGGGTCCTTGCCGGTCTCTTCGCGGCACTTCGCCAGGGTCGGGTGCTCCCTCACCCCCCAGGTCTGGACATAGGTGCGAACCGCTTCCGAAACTCCGATGGTGGCGGACATGGCTGGTCGCAATCTCCCCTCAGAAGGCCCGAGTGACCGGCGCGGCGGCGGCGCCGGCTTCGATCGCCTCCACCCCGTGACTGGCGAGCGCGACGGCGGCGGCCTCGCGCAGGGTGGCCAGATTGCGCTCGTGGGTCGAGCGGTCGATGCGATAAAGGCCGAGCATCGCGATCGAAACGACGCTCAGGCCCGCTGTGACCGGCAGGTAGATCAGCGCCAGGTGGCGCATCACCTGGGGATCGACCGAACCCTTCATCGCATGGGCCGGAAAATGCACGATCGTCAGCAGCAGGCCGGCGATGAAGGCGCCGATCCCGCCGGTGAACTTCGGCAGCAGACCATTGGCCGCATAGAGCAGGCCCTCGGAGCGAACCCCGGTCTTCACCGCGGCGTCCTCCACCACATCGGCGATCATCGAGCCGACCAGTATGTAGCCGACTACCGCGACCGTCGCGGTGACGATCCCGTCGACGATCAGGATAGGCATCAGCCAAGGCGAGCCGTTGGCGACCATCAGGCCGACCAGGCGCAGAAAGATCGGACCAGCGGCGGTGACGACCGACACCGAGAAGAGGCCGATCATCGCCCGCTTCTTGCCGAACCGGCGCGAAAGCGCGGGGGCGATGAAGACGGCGATGAGCGAGCCGATGGAGGCGAGCGGCACAAGGAGCCCGAACTGCGCCGGCCCGAGATCCCAGAAGTGGGTGAAGAGATAGATGCTCAGACCCTGGGTCACCCCGCCGCCGACTCCGCCGAGAATGCCGGCGAGCATCAGGGAAACGAGCGAGCGGTTGCTCAGGGTGCCGAGAATCTCGGCGCCCATGCCCTTCAGCGTCACGCGATGCGCCGACGCCTGCGGCAGGTAACGGATCCGGTCGTGAGTGCCGATCGTGGAAACCAGGATGGAGACGAAGATCACCGCCGCGGCCAGGAGGCCGAAGTGGGCGTATCCCGCCCGATTGAGGATCCCCAGGCGGTTGTGTGCGCTGGTGCGCAGAAAGACCTCGTTGAGCACCAGTGAAATGACCGCGGCGCCGATGATGCCGAAGAACCAGCGATAGCTCTGCAGGCTCGTGCGCTGGTCGTAGTCCGCAGTGAGTTCGGGGGTGAGCGCGTTGCTCGGAATCTCGTAGAGACTGATCGAAACCCGCACCAGGATCATCATCGCCAGGGTGAAAGCGATGAGCATCCGCGGCTCGAGGCCGCGGGGAGCATTCCAGAGCAGGAAGAAGAATACCGCTACAGGCGCCGCCGATGCGTACATGAACGGGTGGCGTCGGCCCAAGCGGGTGCGCACCTTGTCGGACAGCTGGCCGATGAGCGGGTCCACGACCGCGTCGGCCATCAACGAGACCATGATCGCGGTTCCGACCAGGATCGCGGGCAGGCCCAGAACCTGGTTGAGATAGATCTGGAGCACCGCGCCGCTGAGGCCGGCGAAGGCCACTCCGTAGGCCACCGACCCGAAGCCGTAGCCGAGGCGCGTGCGCATCCCCAGCGGCGGCGTCCCGATTGGCGGCGCGAGGGTCATCTCGAGCGCATCGCATCGAGGCTTTCGAAGCGGGGCGGCCGTGAACGTAAGAGGGTCATGCCGGCCGGTTTCGCGTCTCTGTGCGCCGCTCCGCGCGTTCGCAACGCCACTCTAGCGAGACGCGGCGAAACACCAAGACCGCTTGGGTCGTTTTTTGCTCTTGCGTTATGTTCCCTCTTTGTTCTAGCTTTGGTCCAGCTGCCGGATGGCCGGCGGCGACGGGACGGGAGGCATCACCATGAACAACCTCAACCTCGCCAGGGTCGGCTTGGCGCTGATCCTTCTGGCGTCCAGCGCCGTCGGCGCACAGGCCGCCGCGCCGCAGGTGCGCAACATCTGCCAGGCTGACTTCCAGAAGCTCTGCCCTGCGGCAAAGCCGGGCCGCGGCGCGGTGATGCGTTGCGTCAAGACCCGCCTGAGCGATGTCACCGCCGACTGCAAGTCCGCGGTGACGGCGGCTCAGGAACGTAGCGCCCAGCGCAAGGCGGCCAAGCTGGCCGCCGCCCAGACGCGGTCCACCACCTCCGCCCACTAGTCGGCGGCGGCGCGCGCCTTTCAAAGGAAGGCGCGCGCCTCGGCGAGGAAAGCCTCCAGCCGGTCATGGTGAACCCAATGCCCGGCGCGGTCGAAAACGGCGACCCTGGCGTTGGCGAAGTGCGCGATCCTTCCGTCGTCGGCCGGATTGGAGGCCCAACTCTCCCGACCGTAGACGAGCAAGGTCGGGCAGATGATGTTGGACCACAGCTGCTGAAGCTCCTCGGCGGTGAGATCCACCGGAGCGTTCGAACGGACGTAGTTGTCGAACTTCCAGCTGTAGGTCCCGTCCTCGTTCTGACTCACCCCGTGAACCGTCAGATACCGGGCCTGCTCGGGAGTGAGATGCCGGTTCTCCGCCTGCATCCGGGCGAAGGCGTCCTCTATGGAGGCGTACCGGCGGGGAAGTCTGCCGGCCAGGGCACGCTCCTGGTCGATCCAACCGCGCAGACGCTCGGCGACCGGCCTCCCGGCGCGCGCGAGCTGCATCTGCGGCGAGGGGCCCAGACCCTCGATCGCCACCAGAGCGGCGACGTTCTCGGGGAATACCCCCGCGTAGCGCAGGGCGATCGAGCCGCCCAGCGAGTGGGCGATGATCCTCACCGGCGCAAGGGCCTGCTGGTGGATGAGCTGCGCCAGGTCGTAGACATAGGCGGCCATTGCATAGTCGCCGCTCGGCGAAAACGCGCTGTCGCCGTGTCCGCGCAGGTCCGGCGCAATCACATGCCAATCGCGCCGCAGATCCTCGGCCACCCAGTCCCAGTTGCGGCAATGGTCCTGGCCGCCGTGGACGAGGACAAGGGGCGGGGCGTCGGCGTTTCCCCAATCGACGTAATGCAGGCGGAGCCGCTGGGAGATGAAGCTGTGCGACGTGGGACCGGCCGGCCGGGGGGTCAAGATCGGGCGAGCTCCACGGACGGCGCGCCCTTGGGCGCGATCCAGTCGTGGGCCGGATCGTTGCGGAAGATCCACCGCCGCTGCTCGCCCGCCATGACGTTGAGATAGTAGAGGTCATAGCCGTGAGCCGCAGCCACGGGGTGATAGCCGCGAGGCACCAGAACCAGATCGCCATCCTCGATCGTCAGGGTCTCGTCCAGCGAACGATCGTCGGTGTAGACACGCTGAAAGGCGAAGCCCTGCACCGGAGTGATCCGGTGATAGTAGATTTCCTCCAGGGCGGTCTCGGCCTCGCCGGCGGCGGTGTCGTGCTTGTGCGGCGGGTAGCTCGACCAATGACCTCCGGGCGTCACCACCTCCACCACAAGCAGGCTGTCGGCGGCCTCCCGCGCAGGCAGAATATCGCGCACACGGCGGGCGTTGGTTCCAGAGCCGCGCTCCTCTCGGATCATGTCTCCAGGTGAAATACGTCGCGGCGCTCGTCCCGCCGCCCCCGGCGCGGTGCAGACCGCGATCTCGGCGGGGGACCGCGCGGTCGCGTGGTAAGCCGCGCCGGCCGGAGCGTAGACCGCGCCTGGAGGCGCGTCCTCGAAAACGTCGACGCGCGAGCCTACCGCCGCGAACATCTCGCCGCCCACGGCGATGTCGACAGTACCGCAGAGGACGACGAGGCACGCCTCGCGGCTCTGATCGCCGCCCTCGAAGGCCTCGCCGGCCGCAAGGCGAAAGACTTCGAATCCCACGTAGCGCCAGCCAGCGCTGCGAGGCGTGACGTGCAGAAGGCGGCCAAAACCGTCCCGGTCTTCCGGCCGGACCAGAAGGCGGCTCATGCCAATCGCTCCTTCACACCGAGGAGGCCGGCGATCCGCGCCGCCGTAGCAAGGGTGTCGAGGCCAAGTCGGGCATGGGTCGCGGGGTCGGCTTTCCGCGGATCCTGCTCGGCTTCGACGACGATCCACCCTCTATAGTCGATCGCGGCCAGGGCGCGCATCAGCTCCCCCCAGTCCAGATCGCCATCGCCCGGAACGGTGAACATGCCCGCAACCACCCCATCGAGGAAGCTCATGGCGTGGCGACGCACGCGCTCGAACACCTTGCGGCGGACGTCCTTGGCGTGGACATGGGCGATCCGCGAAGGATGAGCGCGGATGACCATGGTCGGATCGATTCCCGCCAGGGCCGCGTGCCCCGTGTCCAGGGTGAGGCCCACCCTGGAATCGGTATGGGCGAGCAAGAACTCCAGGTCTTCGCCGTCCTCGATCACGGTCCCGAGGTGCGGGTGGTAGGCCAGCGCCAGACCCTCGGCGGCCACGAGATCGGCCAGGTCGGAGAGTTCGTCGGCGAGGCGCGTGCGATCGCCAGGGGACAGCCGTGGTCGGGCCGCTAGGGACGTTTCGCGGCGCCCATGCACCGCGCCGCTCGTCTCGGCGTAGATGAAAACGCGGCAGTCGAGGGCCGCCAGCAGCGCCAGATGGTCGCCGACCGCCGCGGCCTGGGCGGCGAGGCCGCGCTCGAGCAGCGCGCCGCCGAACCATCCGCCGGCAAGCGCCAGACCGAAGGGTTCGAGCAGAGCCCGCAGCACGCCGGCGTTCCTGGGAAAGCTCCCGCCCAGTTCGATCCCGGAGAAGCCGATCGCCTGCGCATCGGCGAGGATCGAGGACACGCTCGTTCCGGCGCCCAGCTGGGGCATGTCGTCGTTGAGCCATGCGATTGGGCTGACCGCGAAGCGGACCGACACGGCTTCAGCTTTCCGGCCGCTGGCGGTTCATGGCCGCCTCGTAGGCGGCGCGCGCGGTCCGCACTTGCGGCCGATCGGAGACCTCCGGAGCGGCGACGTCCCACCACGCCCCCCCAGCGCCGGTGGAGGCCGCCGGATCGGTTTCGAGGATCACGACAAAGGTTTTCGTGGCGGCCAGCGCCCGGCCGAAGGCCGCCTCCAAACCAGCGACGCCGTCGGCCCGTTCCGAAACCGCGCCGAGGCTCGCGGCATGGGCGGCGAAGTCGATCCGCGGCGCGGCGGCGCTCGCCATATTGCCGAACGGCGCCTCCCCCATCGAGCGCTGCAGCCGGTCGATGCAGGCGAAGCCCCGATTGTCCAGGACGACGATGATCAGCTTCAGCCCCATCGCCACCGAGGTCGCGATCTCGGAGTTGAGCATCAGATAGGCCCCGTCCCCGACCATCACGATCACCTCGCGTCCAGGGTCGGCGAGCTTCACCCCCAGACCGCCGGCGATCTCGTAGCCCATGCACGAGAAACCGTATTCCACGTGATATCCGCCTTCGCTCCTCGCCCGCCACAGTCGGTGCAGTTCGCCCGGCAGGCCTCCCGAAGCAGCCACGACCACCGCGTCTTGCGGCGCCGCGCGCCACACCGCCCCTATGGCCTGAGCATCGCTGGGCGTACCGGAGCCGGACGGCGCCGTGGCCCGAGCCCAGGCGGCCTCCCACGCGGAGAGCCAGGCTCGGCATCGCCCGGTCCAATCCGTCGGCGCGCGCCAACCGCCGATCTCCCGCAGCAGGCGCTCGAAGACCAGTCGGGCGTCCCCCACCACCGCTGCCGCTCCATGCTTGGCGGCGTCGTAGGCGCTCACGTTCACCTGAGCGAACCTGACATCAGGATTGGCGAAGAGCGCCCGCGATCCGGTGGTGAAGTCGGTGAGCCGCGTCCCCGCTCCGATCACGAGATCGGCCTGAGCGGCGGCCGCATTGGCCGCGCTCGTCCCGCTGACCCCCACCGCGCCGAGGTTCAGCGGATGGTCGGCGCCGATCGCCCCCTTGCCCGATTGGGTTTCAGCCAGCGGCGTTCCGGTCGCGGTCGCGAAGGCCGTCACCGCCTGTGCGGCGTCTGAATAGGCGACCCCGCCGCCGGCGATCACGAGCGGCGCCTCGGCCCGGGTCAACAGTCCGACCAGTGTGCGCATCTCCGCCGCGTCGGCGTCCTGGCGGCGGATCGACCAGAGCCGTGGCTCGAAGAACACTTCCGGCCAATCGAAAGCCTGAGCCTGAACATCCTGGCAGAACGCGACCGTCGCCGGACCGCAGCGCGCCGGATCGGTAAGCATCGCCATCGCCCGCGGCAAGGCGGTGAGAAGCTGCTCCGGGCGCTGGATGCGATCGAAAGTGCGGGAGAACGGTCGAAGCGCATCGTTGGCCGACACTGTCGCGTCCTCGAAATCCTCCACCTGCTGCAGAACGGGGTCGGGTCGCCGACTGGCGTACACGTCTCCGGGCAGAAGAAGCACCGGCAGTCGGCTCACGTGCGCCGCCGCGGCGGCGGTCGCCAGATTGACCGCCCCCGGACCGATGGAGGTGGTGCAGATCATCGCCCGACGTCGCCGCGTCGCCTTGGCAAAGGCGATCGCCGCATGCGCCATGGCCTGCTCGTTGTGGGCGCGGAAGGTGGGCGGCGCCTCGCGCTCGGCATGCAGGGCCTCGCCCAGGCCGCCGACGTTGCCGTGGCCGAAGATCGCCCACACGCCGGCGAAGAACGCCGTCGGCTCCCCTTCCCTTTCGCCGACGACATACTGGCGGGCGAGGAACCGCACGCACGCCTGGGCGGCGGTGAGGCGCACGCTCACGCGGCTCGATCCACGGCCTTGGCGGCTCGCCACGCCACCGAAAGTTCACCCAGGCGCCGCGCCAGTTCCTCCACCGCCTCTTGGTCCGACATCGCTGCGGCCAGCCACTTCCGAGCCGCGTTCTCGAAGATCGTCCGACCCACGGCGAAACCCTTGACGATCGGGAACTCGGCGCAGACGCGGAAGGCGGCGGCCAGGGCCTGGGACGGCTCTCCTGAGCCGAACACGAGCACACCCCGGCACCAGCGGTCGCCGCGCTCGATTGCCGCATCGATGTTTCGCCACGCCGTCGCGTGGTGCGTCGGCGGCAGCTTCCACCAGTCCGGGCGCACCCCGATGGCATAGATCTGGCCGATCATGCGGGCGATCGTCGTCTCGTCGCTCGCCATTCCGGCCGGCGGGATGAGCTCGAGCATCATTTCGTGGCCAGTGCGCCGGCAGGCGTCGGCGAGTCGGCCGAGCTGGCGTTCCTGGCGCTCCTTGAGGCCTGCCTCGTCGTCGGGATGGGCGCGCAGCAGGCACTTCACCACTTGTCCCGTCGGCCACGTCGCGATCTCGGCGCCCACGTCGGCGCCGCCCGCGAAGGCGAGCGGTCGCGAGCCGGCGGTCTCGATGCACCTCCCCACCCACAAAGGAAGCTCCGCCGCCGCGGCGAGGGCCCGCGCCCCATGAGTTGCGTCGAGCAGGATCCCGAACCGCCCGCCTTCCTCGACGGTTCTCGCCACGGCCTGAAGAGCCAGGGATTTGAAGGCGGAGAGCCGCTCGACCGGCGCTCCAGCCTCCTGGGCCAAGACTTCGAGCTGCGGACGGTGATCGATGGCCAGGACCATAAGTTCGTCGAAGGCCCCGGCGCGGGTGGTGGCGCGGTGAATGTGTTCGAGTTCGTCGTCGTCCCGCAGGGGCGCCGGTCGATCGGGCCGGGCAAGGAAGGACTCCATCTCCGGCCACGTCGGCATGGCCGGCGCGCAGCCATGGCGTGAGACGACGATCGCGCCCGCGGCGTTGGCGATTTCCAGGCTCTTCGGCAGGCCGAGGTCCCTCAGCCAGCCGCGCAGGAAGCCCGCCATGAACGCATCGCCGGCGCCGACCACGTTGAAGACCTCGACGGCAAAGCCGCCGTGAGCGATCCCCCGCCCCTCCGCGACCTCACCGGCAAAGGCGATCGCCCCCTGGTCGCCGAGCTTGCACACGAGCAGCGCGCCGGTCCGCTCCCGCACTTTCGAGAGCGCCGCCATGGTCTCGCGCTCCCCGCCCAGGATCCGCATTTCCTCCTCGGTGCCCACCACCAGATCGCACAGCGGCAGAACCTCCTGCAGGATTGTGCTCACCGCGGCGTCGGCGACGAACCGATCCTCGCCGCGGTCGCGGCCGGCAAGGCCCCAAAGAACCGGCCGGTAGTCGACATCGAACACGACTCTCGCCCCGAAGCCGCGGGCCAGGCGCGCCGCCGTCAGGCTGGCCTCGCGCGCGGCCGGACGCGACAGATGGGTTCCGCTCAGCACCACAGACCGAGTGCGCGCGAGGAGCTTCTCGGGAATGTCATCCGCGCAGAGCGCCATGTCCGCACAGTTTTCGCGGAAGAAAATCAATGGGAAACGCTCGGCGTCGCGGATGCCGAGCATCGCCAGGGCCGTCAGCCTTTCGGGGTCCTCCACGACGCCGCTCGCGTCCACGCCCTCGCGGATCAGGGTCTCGCGGATGAACCTTCCCATATGGTCGGCGCCCACTCGGGTGATGAGGGCGCATCTCAATCCCAGTCGCGCCGCGCCGATCGCCGTGTTGGCCGGGCTGCCGCCGACGTATTTGGCGAAGGACGCCATGTCCTCCAACCGTCCACCCACCTGCTGGCCATAGAGATCGACCCCGGCGCGGCCGACCGCCACCAGATCCAGTCCGTCGGCCTCCTGCACCATCACTCTTTCCGTGGTCCCCGCGGCCCCGAAAAGCTCTAGTCCAGGGCCGCCCTTTTCGCCACAAGCGCGAACCATGATCGAAGTCGCTCTCGTCGGCGCCGGCCGGATCGGCGCGGTGCATGGCCAAAACGCCGCCGCTCACCGCGACCTGCGCCTCGCCGCGATCGACGATCCCGACGGAGCGGCCGGCGCCGCCCTGGCGGCGCAGACCGGCGCACGCCTCGCCAGCCTCGACGAGATTCTCGCCGATCCGGGGATCGCTGGGGTGATCATCGCCAGCCCCACCGCCGAGCACCTGGCGCAGGCGACGGCCTGCATCGCCGCCGGCAAGGCCGTACTGCTCGAGAAACCGCTCGATCTCGATCTCAACCGCGCCCAGGCCGCCGCTGGCGCACTTTCCGGCCGCCGCTTGCTGGTGGGATTCAACCGCCGTTTCGACCCGCATTTCGCGGCCCTGAAGGCGCACCTCGATTCCGGCGCCATCGGCTCGCTCGAGACCCTCCACATCATCAGCCACGATCCGGCGCCGCCGGGCGCGGCCTATTCCCGCTCGAGCGGCGGGCTGTTCAAGGACATGGCGATCCACGACTTCGACATCGCCCGCTGGCTCCTCGGCGAGGAGCCGGTGAGCGTCGTCGCCGCCGCCAGCCGCCTGGTCGATCCCGACTCGACCGATGACCTCGACGGCGACACCGCCAAGGTCGTCCTCGCCACCGCCTCCGGCCGGCTCGCGGTCATCAGCAACAGCCGCCGCAGCGGCTACGGCTACGACCAGCGGGTCGAGGCGTTCGGCGCCAAGGGCAGGGCGGGCGTCGGCAACGTCGGGGCGACCGAGACGGATCTCTGGACGGAGGCTGGGCGGACCGCCTCCCGATTGAAGCACTTCTTCCTGGATCGCTACGCGGACGCCTATCGCCGCGAACTGGACCATTTCGCCGACATTCTCGCCGGCCGCGCCGCTCCCGCCGTCAGCTACGCCGACGGCCTCGCCGCACTGGCCCTGGCGGAGGCCGCGGCGCTCTCGGCCCGCACCGGGGTCAAGATCGCGATCCCGGGCCCAGCCAACTCCATCGGGGAACAGGCGCCGCCCTCGCTCCGGTGATAAGCTTCAGTGGTCCACGAGCGGAGGGCTGGCGATGGACTGGATACGGCTTCTCATCGTGATCGTGCTGGCGGCGATCGCCGGTTCGTTCACCGACTGGCTGTTCATGGGCGTGCTTTTCCACGACCGGTACAACGCCCACCCAGAGGTTTGGCGCGAGGGCCGCACCGATGTGCGCAAGATCGTCATCTCCAGCCTCGTCGCCACGATCGGCACGGCGGGGTTCGCCTACCTCCTTGCGCGAACCGGGCCGGTCTTTCTTGGGCCGGCCCTGGCGTGGGCGGCGCTGGTGTGGATCGCCGGGCCCCTGCCGCTCCTGGCCGTCAACGGCCTGTGGCTGAAGATCCACCCCCTGGTCACGACGGCCCACGCCCTGGGTTGGCTCGCCCGGTTCGCGGTCACCGCCGGCATCGCCGCCTTCCTGCTCTAAGCCGGCGCGCCCTCCAGGATCCGCGCGACGATCATCTCGGCCGCCGCCTCGGGGCTCATGGCGGTCGTGTCGACCAGGATCTCCGGGTTCTGCGGGGCCTCGTAGGGGGAATCGATGCCGGTGAAGTTGGCGAGTTCGCCGGCCCGGGCTTTCTTGTAGAGGCCCTTGACGTCGCGCCTTTCCGCCTCGGCCAGGGGGGTGTCGACGAACACCTCGACGAATTCGCCCGGCGGCAGCATCTCGCGGACCATCCGCCGCTCGGCGCGGAAGGGTGAGATGAAGGCGGTGAGCACGATCAGGCCGGCGTCGGTCATCAGCTTGGCCACCTCGCCCACCCGGCGGATATTCTCGACCCGGTCGGCGTCGGTAAAGCCGAGGTCCTTGGTGAGACCGTGGCGCACGTTGTCGCCATCCAGCAGGAAGCTGTGCCGCCCCAGGGCGAACAGCTTCTTCTGCACCAGATTGGCGATCGTCGACTTGCCTGCTCCCGAAAGACCGGTGAACCACAGCACCGCCGGGACCTGGCCCTTCTGCTGCGCCTGCGCCGCCCGGGTGATGTCGATGGCCTGCCAATGGACGTTGGAGGACCGGCGCAGCGCGAAGTGGATAAAGCCCGCCGCGACGGTGGCGTTGGAGATCTTGTCGATGAGGATGAACCCGCCCAGGTCGTGGTTCTTCTCATAGGGCGCGAAGGCGACCGGCCGGTCGGTGGAAAGGTTGGCGACCCCGATGGCGTTGAGATCCAGGGTCCTGGCGGCAAGGTGCTCCATGGTGTTGACGTTGATCTGGTACTTGGGCTGCCCGATCGAGGCGGTGACGCCCTGGGCGCCGATCTTCAGCCAATAGGGACGGCCGGGCAGCATCTCCTCCTCGGCCATCCACACGATCGTCGCCTCGAACTGGTCGGCCACCTCCGGCGGGTCGTCGGCGGCGGCGATCACCGCGCCGCGTGAGCAGTCGATCTCGTCGGCGAGGGTAAGGGTCACCGACTGGCCGGCGACCGCGACCTCCAGGTCTTTGTCGAAGGCGACGATCCGCGCCACGCTCGAGGCCCGACCCGAGGGCGCCACCCGCACCTTGTCGCCTGGGCGAACCGCGCCGGCGACGATCATGCCGGCGAACCCGCGGAAATCGTGACTGGGCCGGTTCACCCATTGCACCGGCATCGCGAAGGACTCCGCCTGCGCCAGATCGGCCCCGATCTCCACGCTCTCCAGGTGCTCCATGAGCGATGGTCCCGCATACCAAGGCGTCGCCGCCGAGCGGCCGGTGACGTTGTCGCCCTTGAGGCCCGAGATCGGCATGGCGAGAAATTCGCTGATTCCGATCGAGGCGGCGAAGGCCCGATAGTCGGCGACGATCCCGTCGAACCGGGCCTCGTCGTAGTCCACGAGGTCCATCTTGTTCACCGCCAGGACGATCTTTCGTATGCCGACGAGATGCGCCAGATAGCTGTGCCGCCGGGTCTGGGTCAGCACGCCCTTGCGCGCATCGATGAGGATCACCGCCAGGTCGGCGGTCGAGGCGCCGGTCACCATGTTGCGGGTGTACTGCTCGTGGCCGGGGGTGTCGGCGACGATGAACTGGCGCCGGTCGGTGGAGAAGAACCGGTAGGCGACGTCGATCGTGATCCCCTGCTCGCGCTCGGCGGCCAGCCCGTCCACGAGCAGGGCGAAGTCGATCTCCTGGCCCTGGGTTCCGATCCGCCTGCTGTCCGCCTCCAGCGCCGCCAGCTGGTCCTCGAAGATCATCTTCGAATCGTAGAGCAGCCGTCCGATCAGCGTCGATTTGCCGTCGTCGACGCTGCCGCAGGTAATGAACCGCAGCAGGCTCTTGCGCGCATGCTGCGCCAGGTATTCATCGATGTCGCTGGCGACGAGGTCCGAGGTCCGGTAGCGGATTTCCTGGGCCGTTTCCGAAGCCATCTCTAGAAATATCCTTCCTGCTTCTTCTTCTCCATCGAAGCGGCCTGATCGTGGTCGATCGCCCGCCCCTGACGCTCGGAAGTGGTGGTGAGCAGCATCTCCTGGATGATCTGCGGAAGCGTTTCCGCGGTGCTCTCCACCGCCCCGGTCAAAGGATAACATCCCAGGGTGCGAAAGCGGATCGAACGCTCCACGGGCGCCTCTCCCTCGAGGAGGGGAAGACGGTCGTCATCGACCATGATCAGCAGGCCGTCGCGCTCCACTGTGGGCCGCATCGCCGCGAAATACAGCGGCACGATCTCGATGCCTTCCAGCTGGATGTATTGCCAGACGTCGAGCTCGGTCCAGTTGGAGAGCGGAAACACCCGGATGCTTTCGCCCTTGGCCTTTCGGGTGTTGTAGAGCCTCCAGAGTTCGGGCCGCTGGTTCTTCGGATCCCAGCGATGGCTGGCCGAGCGGAAGGAGAAGATCCGCTCCTTGGCGCGCGACTTCTCCTCGTCCCGCCGCGCCCCGCCGAACGCGGCGTCGAATCCCCAGTAGTCCAGCGCCTGCTTGAGGCCCTCGGTCTTCCAGAGATCGGTGTGCAGGGCCGAGCCATGGTCGAAGGGATTGATCCCGCGCGCCTTGGCCTCGGGGTTCCGCCAGACGAGCAGCTCCATTCCCGCCTCGCGCGCCATCCGGTCGCGCAGGGCGTACATCGCCTTGAACTTCCAGGTGGTATCCACATGCAGCAGGGGGAACGGCGGGGCGGAGGGAAAGAACGCCTTGCGCGCAAGGTGCAGCATGGTCGCCGAATCCTTGCCCACCGAATAGAGCATCACCGGCTTTTCGGCCTCGGCCACCACCTCGCGCATGATCTGGATCGCTTCCGCCTCCAGCCGCTGGAGGTGGGTCAGGGAGACCGGCGCTGGCGTCGTCCTGGCGTCCACGCTCGTGGCCCTCAATCCGCGGCGGTCAGGAACTGGCGAAGAGGCGCGGGATCGTACGGACCGGTGGCGACGAAGCCAGGATTGAAGAAACCGGCCTTGCCATAGCCGAGCACGTTTCCGTCCAGATCGAAGGTCCTGCCCCCAGCAGCCCTGAGCACCGCATCGCCGGCCGCGGTGTCCCATTCCATGGTCGGCGCCGGCCGTGGATAGACGTCCGCCTCGCCACTCGCAACGAGCACGAACTTCAGCGACGAGCCCACCGAAACGCGCCGCCCCACCTTCGCCGCCGCTAGCCACGCCTCGGTCGGCGCGGTGTTGTGCGACTTCGAGGCCATGGCGCGCAGCGGATCGGCGACCGGGCTGACGCGGATCGGCCGCGCCGCGCCCCGCTCGGCCCCAGGCGTCTGCTCCGCCGTCCACGCCTCGCCCCTCGCCACATCGCCCCACCACAGCGAGGAGCGCGCCGGCGCGTAGACCACGCCCAGGGTCGGGGCGCCGTCCTCGATCAACCCGATGTTGACCGTGAAGTCGGTGCCCCGGCGGATGAACTCCTTGGTTCCGTCCAGGGGGTCGACCAGGAAGAACCGCCTGCTGACGGGTGGAACGCGTCCCGCTTCGGCCTCTTCCTCCGCGACCACCGGCACTCCAGGCGCCAGGGTCCTCAGACCCGCCAGGATCACCGCCTCCGCCGCCCGGTCGGCCGCGGTCACCGGCGAGGCGTCGCGCTTGACCTCCACCGCGCACTCGCCGCTGAAATGCTCCCACACCACCGCCCCGGCCGTGACCGCGAGGTCGACCAGAGCGGCCAGAAGCGCGCCGCGGTCCAACGCTCGATCGTCGGTCATGTCGTGATCGCGCTCCTCGCCACCTGGACGCGAGCCCTTACTCCGGCCGACACCGGCGCGCAAAGCACCGGCCGAGCCGCGAAACAAACCCCCTGGGGAGAAGGTTTCACTTCGCTTTGAACGGCGCGGGGGCGCGACCGCCGCCCTGGCGGGCGAACATCCAGCCGGGGTATTCCGCTGGCAGCTCGCTCACCGCATCGAGCTTGGCCGCTTCCTCGGCGGTCAGCTCCAGTTCCACCGCGGCGAGGTTGTCGTCGAGCTGCTCGACGGTCTTGGCGCCGATGATCACGCTCATGACGTGCGGCTTGGCCAGGATCCAGGCCAGGGCCACTCGGGCCACCGAGACGGCGTGCGCCTCGCCCACTTCCCGCATCGCCGCCACGCAGGCCCAGGCGCGATCCTTGTCCACCGGGGGAAAATCGAAGCTCGCGCGCCGCGCATCGTTGGGCGCCGCCGAACCAGGGCCGAACTTGCCCGACAGCAGCCCACCGGCCAGCGGCGACCACACCATCAGCCCCACCTTCTCGGCGCTGAGCATCGGGACCAGCTCACGCTCGAGATCCCGCCCGGCGATGGAATAGTAGGCCTGCAGGGTCTCGAACCGCGACCAGCCCTTCGCCTCGCTCAGCCCCAGGGCCTGGGCGATCTTCCACGCCGCCCAGTTCGAGACCCCGACATAGCGCACCAGCCCTTCCCGGGTCAGATCGTCGAGCGCCCGCAAGGTTTCCTCGATCGGAGTGACGCTGTCGTTGCCGTGGATCTGATAGAGATCGATGTGGTCGGTCTGCAGCCGCTCCAAGCTACCGCGCACGCTGTCCATGATGTGGCCGCGCGAGGCGCCCTGCTCGTTGGGTCCAGGTCCCATCCGGCCGAAGACCTTGGTCGCGATGACGACGTCGCTGCGCTTCGTGCCGAGGTTCCTCAGCGCCTGGCCGAGCCGCCGCTCCGATTCCCCGAACGAATAGACATCCGCGGTATCGAAGAAATTCACCCCCGCGCCGATCGCCCGGCCGACGATCTCGTCCACCGCCCCCTGCTCGAGGGACCCGATCGCCTTCCAGATTCCCGCGTCCTGGTTGCCCCCGAAGGTCATGGTCCCCAGGCAGATCTCGGAGACATGGAGGCCCGTGCGGCCGAGCTGTTTGTATTTCATCGTGGCGCGGATTCCTTGGGGATCGGGGATCGTGGACTTAAGCGCGCCGCGCCTCGGGCGCCAGGGTGACCTGCCGAGCGATTTCGCCCCTCAGAGGGTAACCTCCAGCCCCTCCATCTTTCCCGCCGCGCGCCAGTCTTCGAGAACCTTGACGAAGGCGATCGGCCCGGCGCCGTAGAAGCCGTTCTGCACCGCCTTGGGGTTAGGCCTGCCTTCGTTGTTGTAGTAGCCCGGCGTGCACTCGGCGGCGAACTTCTCGCGCATCACCGCCAGCGAGACGATGGTCTTCACCCACGCCGCCTGCGCCTGCTCGCTCGCCTCCACCGTCCTTATCTGCCGCTCCAGGCAATGGCCGACGATGTAGGCGATGTGCCTGGCCTGCTCGTTCAGCATATGCGGGAAGTTCACGGTGAACCCCGACTGGGCGTTGCTGACGATGAAGCAGTTGGGAAAATCCCGCGCATGCAGGCCGTGCAGGGTCTTCACTCCGTCGGCCCACTTCTGCGTGAGCGTCACGCCGCCGCGACCATGAAGTTCGTACCCGGATCTTCTGGTGTACTCCGTCCCGACCTCGAACCCCGTGGCGTAGATGAGGCAATCCACCGGGTACTCGATCCCGCCGGCGACCACGCCAGCCGGGGTGATTCGCTCAACCCCGGCGCCGCCGGTGTCCACCAGGGTCACATTCGGCCGGTTGAACGCCGCGAGATAGTCGTCGTGGAAGCACGGCCGCTTGCAGAACTGGCGGTACCAGGGTTTCAGCGCCGCAGCGGTGGCCGGATCCTTCACGATCGCATCCACCCGGCCGCGGATCTGCTCCATCTTCTGGAAATCGGCCAGCTCGACGATCGCTCCCGGGTCGCCCCCGCCCTCGGCGGCGGGGCTCTCCCCGGCGGGCTTGCGGGCCAGGATCAGCAGATTGCGGATGATGTCGGTCCAGCCGTCGTTGACCAGGTCCTCCTCCTGGAAACCGCCGCTGACCAGGATGTTGAAATTATCCATCCGCCGCTGCTGCCAGCCCGCCTCCAGCCCCGCCGCCCACTCGGGGTCGGTGGGCCGGTTGTTCCGCAGGTCGATCGACGAAGGCGTGCGCTGGAAGACGTAGAGGCGAGCCGCCGCCTCGGCGAGATGCGGCACGCACTGCACCGCGGTCGCCCCAGTGCCGATGATCCCCACCCGCTTGCCGCTCAGGCCGGTCAGGCCGCCGCCCGAATCGCCGCCGGTGTAGCCATAATCCCAGCGGCTGGTGTGGAAGGAGTGGCCGACGAAGGTTTCGATCCCTTCGATGCCGGGGAGTTTCGGCCGGTGCAGGGGCCCATTGGCCATGACCACGAACCGCGCCGCGAGAGCATCGCCGCGGTTGGTGGACACGATCCATCGCGCCTGGCCTTCGTCCCAGCGCATCGCCGTGACTTCGGTCTGGAAGAGCGCTCCGCCGTACAGGTTGAAATGCCGCCCGATGGCGCGGCTGTGCTCGAGAATCTCGGGCGCCCGCGAATACTTCTCCACCGGCACATAGCCCAGTTCCTCGAGCAGCGGCAGGTAGACATAGCTCTCCACGTCGCAGGCCGCGCCCGGATAGCGGTTCCAATACCAGGTGCCGCCGAAGTCGCCGCCCTTCTCGATGATCCTGATGTCCTCGACGCCCGCCTCGCGCAATCGCGCGGCGGCCAACAGCCCGCCGAAACCGCCCCCGACCACCACCACGTCGACCGCCTCGGCGCACGGCGCACGGCTGAACCCGGGCGCGACGTAGGGGTCGTCGACATAGTGGGCGAAGGCCCCCTCGACCTCGAGGTACTGAGCATTGCCGTCGGCCCGCAGCCGCTTGTCGCGTTCGGCCCGGTACTTCTCGCGCAGGACGTCCGGATCGAAGCCCAGATCCTGGCGCGACGCGGAACGCGCCTTGGTGATCACATCGTCGGCGCAGTCGGCCATGGGGGGTTTCTCGCGGTTGGAGCCCTATTCAGCACGACCGGCTGGATTCATACAAGCGTTTGGATCAACCGGACGCCGCGTCTCCGCCCTCCGGCTCGGTGAGGCTCAGCCGGGAGAGGTCGGCGACCGTCCGCCCAGCCTCGTCCAAACTGATCGCGTCGGCGTAGCGGCGGCCGAACGCGATGTGCCGATAGTCGTAGCCGCGCATCGCCTGCACCTGGGCGTCCAGCGCGGTGTCGCGCGCCTGGACCATCACGAACAGGCGCACGTCGTGCTCGGCCAGCTCGGCGGCCCCCAGCCCGGCCAAGGGGCTCGCCGCATCGATGGTGTGCATCACCGTCCAGGTGAGCGGAAAGATCGGCATCTCCGCGCGCTGCAGCTTCAGGTCATGGGTGCGGCGGAACGACTGGCCCTCGGCGCTCACCTCGGCCATCAGCAGGCCGAGCCGCGCCGACGCCGTGCTCAGCATGGTCAGCTTGCCGTTGGCGATGCGCACCATCAGCGTCGGCTCGCCGTTGTAGATGGCGACGATCGCCGTCTCGGCGAACAGGATGCGCGCCTTGGGCTTGGAGAACCGAACGAAGAGCAGGCCGGTGAAAATGGCGGTGAACGCCATGCCGGTGATGATCTCCGCGGCAGCCACCGTGTGACCCCAGACGCTCGCCGGGGCCATCTCGCCGTAACCCACGGTCGCCAGGGTCTCGATGCTGAAGAAGAGCGCGCTCAGGAAGTCGCCGGGCGGCAGATTGGCCACCGCTCCGGGCCTGGCCAGATAGAGCAGGGCGAAGCAAACGTTGATCGCCATCAGCATCGCCAGCGCGCCGATCGCGAACGCCGGCCAGGAGAGCGTCACCGCGAGGTGATAGGGATCGCGGATGTCGAAACGCGCCACCCCGATCTTGCGCAATTCCAATGCCGCACCGGCCACCGGCATCGGCGCCGTCGCCAGGCTCCGCGGCTTTGCGCCCGGCTTCTCTTCCATGCGCGTTTTCCCCCGCGATCACCGTCCGGCTGCAACTATAGCCGACAACCGCCTGGGACTTGCCGGATGACGGCCGAACAGCCAAACGAAGAGATGCTCGCCGCGGCCGACAAGCTCGCGCGGTTCATCGAAACGGGGCGCGCCGCCCTGCTGAGGGGTCTCTTCGCGGACCCGGACGTGACAATCATCGAGAACTTCGCGCCCTACCTCTTCGAGGGCCCTGGCGCGGCTGCGGCCTGGGCCAAGGCAATGCGCGGCCATACAAGAGGCCTCACCGCCCTCACCCACAGTTTCGCCCCGCCATACGACTTCGGGCGCGCCGGCGATGTCGCGTACTTCTCTCTGCCGACCACCTGGCGCGGCCTCTCCCACGGCAAGGCCTTCACCGAGACCGGCGGCTGGGCCTTCGTGCTGGTGTGGCGAGGCGGCGCCTGGCGCGTGCGCGCCTACGGCTGGGCGGTGACGGGCTTCAGCTTCGACGACTGATCACGGGCGCGTGCGCCTCCATCCTGACCAGACTTCGCGCAGCTGGAAGAAGGTGCAAGGCCGTGGGCGCCCGGCGGGCGGCCGCTACAGCGACGGTCCGTCCAACTGGGCGCCGATGATCACGAAAGCGGCCAAGAACACGATCCAGGCGTACTGCGCGCGCGTCGCACCGGATTCGTCACTGGCGAACCGGGCCATGAAGTTGCGCATCTGACAGGCTCCCTGAACTAAGCCGATGGGAACCCGCTTTTAGCTGGTCGGACCTAAAGCGGCGTGAAAGATCATGCTTTCCAAGGTGTTCACGAAAGTCCGGCGGACCCTGACGCGAATTGACGGAACTGCAACCGACCATCCGCGGCTTCAGAGCGTCGGACCGCACGTTGGCGGCTTGGACTCCGGGGAGGGCGCCGTTTGACGAAACGGTTAAGCCATGCGGGAAGCGGCGCCGCCTGCGTGACTCGAACACGCGACCCCCGCATTACGAATGCGGTGCTCTACCGGCTGAGCTAAGGCGGCCTCGCCTTCCGGTCTAATAGGAAACCATCGCTAGTTGAAGTGCCTCCCGGCTGATCCGAGAGGGCCTTGGTTCGTTCGGCGCGCGGATCGCCAAATCTTTGGCGCTCCGATTCGTCGCCCTTTTCAAGGGCGCCGCGCTTCTCACCCGGCTGAGCCAAGGCGGCGCCGCCGCTTCTCTATCGCCCCTTGCCCCGCCCGCCGAGGCCGCGGAAGACACCGCTTCGCGCCGGGGTCGAGGCGGCGCCGGCCGGCTGCAAAGCTTCGCCGAAATCGCTGTCCTCGACGATCGGCGGGAAGGGTTCGCCGGCCTGGGCGGCGCTGACGAAGGGAGTGCTGTCGGCGTAGGCGCGGGGGATCTCCGGGAGGTCGCTGATCTCGGCCTCTCCCCGCTCGAAGCGGGGATGGATGATCTCGCCGCTCTCGATGTAGGCGCCGATGAGGCGCGCCCAATCGGCCAGGCTATAGGCGAAGGCCGCGCCTCCCGGCTCGATGTCCGACCAGTCCGCCTCTCCCGGCGCGCCGGCGCCGCGGGCGATCCACGCTCCGGCCTCGTCACGCTCGCCCATCGCCGTGGCGACGCGGGCGAAGAGGCCGGCAAGGCGCTGGGTCGGAGTCTCCGCTCCCAGGGCGGCGGCGGCCGCCCGCGCCCCGACGCCGTCGCCGGCGATCAGCGCCGCCTCGACCTTCAGGATCCTCGCTTCGCGCGCCTGGGGCGCGAGGTCGGCGAAGGCGGTTAGCCGCGCCGCCCGCTCCGGCGGCGTCTCGGCTGTTTCGAGGTCGCGGAACGCGCGCCACAGCGCCGGGTGGGGCCTTGCCTTCCACGCCGTCTCCAGCACCGGCCCGGCGCGCGCGGCTCGGCCCTCGGCGGCGAGCAGGGTGGCGGCGATCACCGCCGCCGGCGTGAAGTCGGGCCGGGCCTTGGCTGCCGCCTGGGCGGATTCCAGGGTCTGGTCGCGGCGTCGCCCGTCATCGGGCGCGTGGCCGTCTGCCGTGGCCCGCGGACTCACCGCGCCGGCGGTGCGAAGGGCGGCGCGCGCCCGCTCGGCGGTGAGGGGCGAGACGATCTTGCGTTCCAGCGCCCCGGCGACCAGGGCCAGAGCTCCGCTCCAGTCCCCGCCCTCCAGCCTGTCATCCAGCAGGGCCCGCCACGCCCATGGCGCGGTGTGGGCGAGGTCATAGGCCGCCTTGGCTTCGGCCAGGGCCTGAACCTTGTCGCCCGCCGCCACGGCCGCCTGCATGAGTCCCCGATGCGCCGCGAGCCGCATCTCCGGAAAGCCGAGCATCGCTCCGTAGGCGGCCTTGGCGTCCGCTTCGTCGCCCGAGGCTTCGGCCGCCTGCGCCGCCAGGATCCGCACCAGCTGCGGGGTCTCGTCGGCCAGGCTTGCGGCCCGTCCGGCCAGGCGCCGCGCCTCGGCTCCGTCGCCGGCGGCGGCGGCCAGGAACCCGCGGGTCAGCGCCTCCGCTCCCGCCCGCCGGCGCGCCTCCGCCTTGGCCCGCGCGCTCCTCACCGGCGACTGGATGAGCCACACCAGCACCCGCCAGAAGATCATCGCCATCAGCGCCAGCAGGCCGATCAGCAGCACCCCGGCGGCCGCCGTGGTGTCCACCCGCCAGCCCAGCCAGGTCAGGCTCGCCGCTCCCGGCTCCCCCCAGATCGCGATGCCGGCGACGATCGCCACGCAGACGAGGAATATTCCGAACGCGAGCCGGATCATGGTGCTCTCGCCGAGCGGGTCGCCGGGTCGTCGATCACCTGCCCTCCCTGGCCGCTTCGAGATCGGCCAGCGCCTGGCCGCGCAGGGCGTCCACGCGGCGATCGATGGAGATCCGCCGCGCCGCGCTCTCCCGCCAGGCGCGCAGCGGACCCTGGGCGGCGCCCGGCAGGGCGCGAAGCGCCGCGCTCGCCCCTTCCAGGTCGCCTTCAGCGGCCCGGCGCTCGGCGGTGGCCAGGGCGGCGTCCGCCCCGCCGCCGCTGCCGTCGATCCGCCGCACGGTGACGACCTTGGAGACGGCGTAGGCGATCTGTTCGAGCACGCTCGCCCGCTTGCCGGGGGCGCGGGCGGCGGTGGCGACGACGGCGGCGACGTCGGTCAGTTCGGCGGCCAGGGCGGCCCGGCTCGGCGCGCCTTCCGCGGCCAGAGGGGCCAGAGCCCGGGCTTCCTGGGATCCCGGCAGCACCCTCTGATAGGCGGCGAGTTCCCCGGCGAAGGGCCCCGGGCCCTGCGAGGCCTCGCTGAGAGCCGCGGCGGCCAGGGCGGCGGCGGCGGCGTCGATCGTCCGCGCCTGGCCGTTTTCCAGCCGCTGCAGCCGGCCCTCCAGCGCCGCCACCTCGGGCGAGGGTGCGGTGAGCGCGACCAAAGGCGGCGCCGCGGCGGCGGCGATACTCGCTGTTGCGGACTCGGGCGGCAGGGTGGCGCTCGGCGCCGGCGCGGGCTCGGAGGGACGGGCGCGAAACAGCCTCGGTCCGAAACTCATGATCGCGACCCCGGCCAGGACCGACAGCACCGCGAGACTCATCATCGCCCAGAAACTCGGACTGAGTATCCGCCGCCGCCGGTAGGCGGCGGGATCGCGGCTGGGGGCGAGCTCGGCGGGATCGGGCAGAGCGGTCATGACCGGTCGAGTTAGTGCCGCAACGGGGCCCGGCGCGCAATCGCCACTTCATCCCACCCGGCGCGCGGAGCAGGAGAAGAAGGGACTTCCTAGCGCCGGAACAGATCGATCAACGCCTCTTCGGTGGGCCTGGCCGCCGCCGCGAGGCGGGCCAGGGGTATCCTGGCGAGAGGCCGGGCCACCGCGCGCGACAGGCAGAAGGCGCACAGGCGAGGCGCCGGGTTGGCGCGCAGGATGTCGGCCAGCGCCCGCGCCGACTTGGCCGAATGCAGCGTCACCGCCCAAAGCCCGGGGATCATCGGCGGCAGCTTGGCCGGGACCTCGGCGGCCACGGTCTCGTAGACCGCGAGCATCCGCACCTTGATGTCGTGCGGCGCCAGGGCGGCGCCAAGGTCCGCCGCCCGCTCGACGGCGGCGGGATGGAGCACGGCGCCGGAGAACACCTCCTGGTGCGCAACTATCTCCGCCGCCAGCGCCATGACGTCGCCGCCAGCGCTGAGCACGTGGAGGAACCCGGCGGCCTGCGCCGCCGCCGCCGTGCCTGCCCCGACCGCGAAGACGGGCATCCGCCGCTCCAGCGAGCGGCGGATGAAGGCGGTCACCGCATTGGCGCTGGTGAAGGCGAGCGCCCCGACGCCGTGCAGGTTGATCATCCCACCGCTCATGGCCCGGACCGTCAGCAGGGGCCAGACGACGGTCTCATAGCCCAGAGCCCGCAGCCTCTGAGAGGTCGCCTCCGAGCCGGGCGCCGAGCGGGTCACCCACACTGTCCTGGGCTCGCTCACCGGGCCGCCTCCAGCGCCTTGCCGCCTTCCGCGGCGATCTCGTGGCCGAGCCTGAGACCCAGCGCCCGCGCAGCCGCCTCGCCGCCGGCCGTGGGCGCCTCGCCCTCGCGCCGGAACCTCCGGGCGCCGTCCGGGGTCAAGGCCTCGACGGTCAACACGACGCGGGCGCCTTCAATCCGACCGTGGGCCCCGACGGCCGTGCGGCACGACCCCTCCAGGGCGGTCAAGGCGCCGCGCTCGGCGGCGACGGCCAGCAGCGTCGGCCGATGCGCCAGCGGCGCCAGCCACGCGGCGCCGACGTCCTCCTGCCTCACCTGGATCGCCAGCGCGCCCTGGCCGGGCGCCGGCGGAGCCTCCACCGGATCGATCAGTTCCCGCGCCCGCTCCGCCATCCCCAGACGGCTCAGTCCGGCCATGGCCAGGATGATCGCATCGGCCTGGCCCGCCGCCAGCTTGGCCAGCCGGGTGTCGACGTTGCCGCGCAGCGCCGCGATCACCAGATCGGGCCGTCGGTGCAGGGCCTGGGCGGCCCGGCGCAGGCTCGCGGTGCCCAGCCGCGCGCCCTTCGGCAGAGCCTCGAAACTCTCGAACCTCTCGCTGAGGAATGCATCGCGCGGATCCTCGCGCTCGGGGATCGCCCCGATCGCCAGTCCGGCGGGGCCCGCCGCCGGCATGTCCTTGAGCGAATGGACCGCGCAATCGATCCGTCCGGCGAGCAGCGCCTCCTCGATCTCCTTGGTGAAGAGGCCCTTGCCGCCGACCTCGGTCAGCAGCCGATCCTGTATCTGGTCGCCCGAGGTGGTGATGGTGACGAGGACCGCATCCCCGCCGACCCTCTCGCGCACCCAGCCCGCCTGGGTCAGCGCCAGCTTCGAGCCCCGCGTGCCGATCCGCACCTGTTGCGTCATCACCCCTCGACCGCTACCCGATGGCGCCCCAAGGGGCAACGCACATGACCCGAAGCCCTCGCCGTTCGCCGCCGCCGACCCTTTCCCCCATCCCATCGGCGGGGAGGGCGGACCGCGCGGCGGGACGGGCGGCGGCGTCGCCGCATCCCTTCGTCCGGGCGCGTGGCGCCGGGGCGCCTTCGCCAACGAGGGGAAGGAGGGGAAAGGGAGGGGAAGAGGGCGCGATAGCGGCCCTCACGGTGCTGGGGATCGAGACCAGCTGCGATGAGACCGCCGCGGCCGTCGTGCGCGTCGTCGGAGGGCGGACGCAGATCCTTTCGAACATCGTTCTTTCGCAGATCGCCGACCACGCGCCCTTCGGCGGGGTGGTGCCGGAGATCGCCGCCCGCGCCCACGTCGAGACCATAGACGCGGTGGTCGCCCGGGCCCTCGCCGAAGCCGGCGTCCCGGTCGAGACCCTAGACGCGATCGCCGCCACCGCCGGGCCGGGACTGGTCGGCGGGGTGATGGTCGGTCTCTCCTTCGCCAAGGCCATGGCCCTGGCGCTCTCCAAGCCCCTGATCGCGGTCAATCACCTGGAGGGCCACGCGCTCTCGGCGCGCCTGACCCAGGATATTCGCTATCCCTTCCTGCTGCTCCTGGTCTCGGGCGGTCATTGCCAGCTGCTCGAGGTCTTCGGCGTCGGGGCGTGCAGACGGCTGGGCTCGACGATCGACGATTCCGCCGGGGAGGCCTTCGACAAGATCGGCGGCGCCCTGAAACTCGCCTATCCCGCCGGCCCGGCCCTCGAGCGCCTGGCGCGAGGCGGCGATGTGGCCCGTTTTGTTTTGCCGCGCGCCCTCCACGGCCGGGCGGGGTGCGACTTCTCCTTCTCGGGGCTCAAGACCGCCGCGGCCCGCATCGCCGAGCGCCTCACCACCAGGGCCGATCGCCGCGACTTGGCAGCGTGCGTCCAGTGGGCCATCGCCCGCCATCTCACCGATCGCACCGCCGAGGCGATGCGCGGCTACCAGCCCCTCCCCCGACGATTCGTCGTCGCCGGCGGCGTGGCCGCCAACGGCGCGGTTCGCGCCGCCCTGGAGACGCTCGCCGCCGAAAACGGCTTCGCCTTCTTCGCCCCGCCGCTCGAGTTCTGCACCGACAACGCGGCGATGATCGCGCTTGCCGGCGCCGAGCGCCTCGCCCTTGGCCTCACCGATGGCCTGGACGCCGTCGCCCGGCCGCGCTGGCCGCTGGACGAGGCCGCGGCGCTCGCCCGCCCCACCCACAAGGCCGGCCGCAAGGGGGCGAAGGCGTGAAGGTCAGGAGGCCGTGACGCGCGCCGGGATCATCGGCGGCGGGGCCTGGGGCACGGCGCTTGCCCAGGTGTGCGCCCGCGCCGGCCTGGCGGTCACCCTGTGGGCCCGCGAACCCGAAGTCGTCGACAGCATCAACGCCACCCACGCCAACGCCCTCTTTCTCACCGGGGTCGCCCTCGATCCGGGCATCCGCGCCACCGCCGAGCTCGCCGAGCTCGCGGACGCCGAGCTCGTCCTGGCGGTCGCCCCGGCCCAGCATCTGCGCGGCGCGCTGGCCGCCTTCGCGCCGCACGCCCGCCCGCGAACGCCCATCGTGCTTTGCGCGAAGGGAATCGAACAGGGTTCGCTGAAGCTGATGAGCCAGGTCCTGGCCGAAACGATCCCACGGGCCGCCCCGGCCGTCCTGGCCGGTCCCAGCTTCGCCGGCGAGGTGGCGAGCGGCCTTCCCAGCGCCGTCACCCTCGCCGCGGCCGACCCCGACCTCGGCTGGCGTCTCGCCCAGGCCCTCGCCACCCCTGCTTTCCGCCCGTATCTCTCCGACGACATGATCGGCGCGGAGACCGGCGGGGCGGTCAAGAATGTCCTGGCGATCGCCTGCGGCGTCGTCGAGGGCAAGGGACTGGGACGCAGCGCCCACGCCGCCCTCATCACCCGCGGGTTCGCCGAACTCAGCCGCCTGGCGGTGGCTCTGGGCGGCCAGGCCGACACCGTGGCCGGCCTCTGCGGCCTGGGCGATCTGGTCCTCACCTGCTCGAGTCCGAAATCGCGCAACATGAGCGTCGGCCTGGCGCTGGGGCGCGGCGAAAGTCTTCGGGAGGCCCTGGCCGGCAAGCTCACCGTCGCCGAGGGCGTCGCCTCCGCCCCGGCCGTCGTCGCGCTGGCTCGCAAGCTCGGTGTCGAGACACCGATCTGCGACGCCGTCGCCGCCATCCTCGCCGGCGATCTCGCCGTCGAGCCGGCCATAGCCTCGCTTCTGGCGAGACCGTTGCGCGCGGAGTAGTCGAGACCATGGCCCACTTCGCCCTGATCTGCATCGACAAGCCCGGCTCGCTTGGCCTGCGCCTGGCCACGCGCGCGGCGCATTTCGAATACGCCCGGGCGCACCCTGGCTTCATCCGCCTCGCGGGCCCGTTCCTCGACGAAGCTGGCGAAATGACCGGCTCGCTGATCCTCATGGAAGCCGAGGGGATCGAAGCGGTCCGCGCCTTCAACGCCGCCGACCCCTACACCCTGGCGGGCCTGTTCGAGCGGGTGGAGATCCGTCCCTGGAAGGCGACCTTCGGGACCCTGCCTTGAGCCGTGATCCCGCCGCCCCGGCGCCGGGGGTGAGGCTGTGCGCCCTGACAGACCTCCCCGACCCCGGCGCCAAGGGTTTCGTCTTCCGTTCCGGCGAGCGACTGTTCACCGCCTTCGTGGTCCGCCGCGGCCGCTCGGCGTTCGGCTATCTCGACCGCTGCCCACACGCAGGCATGCCGCTCGCTCCCTTCGGCGACCGGTATCTGACGCGCGAAGCAGACCTGATTTTCTGCGCCTCCCATGGCGCGCTCTTCCGCCTCGAAGATGGCCACTGCGTCGGCGGACCCTGCGCCGGCCGCGCCCTCACGCCCTGGCCGGTCGCCGTGCGGGACGGCGAGGTCCTTGCGGTATAAGGGGCCATGGCCAGACTGTTGCGCGCCCTCGCCTTGCTGAACGGCCGCTTTGCCGCCGCGATCGCCCGCACCCTCATCGCCCGCCCGCGCGATCACCAGGCGGTGAAACGCTTCGCCGACCACGCGGCCGCCAAGGGTTTCGAGTTCACCCAGAGGTGGACCGACGACAACATCGACTTCGCCGCGCCGCTGCTGCGCCGCTTCGCGCAAGAACGCACGCGCATCGACTATCTGGAGATCGGCGCCTACGAGGGGCGCAGCCTCGCCTTCATCGACCATCTCCTGCCGGGCAAGGTGGCCGCCACGGTCGTCGATCCGTGGTTCGACGGCGCCCTCAATTCAGAGCCGAAATACCACGCGGTCGAGCCGCGGTTCGCCCGCAACCGAGCGAAGCTCGGCTTCGACTCCCTGAAGGTCGTCAAGGGTTTCTCGACCTATGAACTGCCCAGGATGCTCCAGGCCGGGGAGGCCTTCGACCTCATCTACGTCGACGGCAGCCACACCGCCTGGGCGGTCTTGGTCGACCTCGCCTTCTGCGCCGCCATGCTCCGGGTGGGCGGCTTGATGATCCTGGACGACTACTGGCTGACAACCCAGCTCGGCGGCCCGGGAGTCAAGCCCGCCGTCGACCGCTTCCACGGCGTCTTCCGCGACTATTTCGAGATCGAGGCCGTGTACCGCCAGGTCGCGCTGCGCAAGATCGCCGAAATTCCGCGGTGACAAAGCCGGGCCGCCCCGCCTTTAGGTCAAACCTCCATCTCCGCCCGCAAGTCCGCCGGCAGGTCGAGTGCCGGGCCGGAGGCGGCGGCGGCGGCGCGCCGCGCCTCCAGGGCCGCTCGGATCTCGCCGTGCCGGCCACGGCCGATCGAATAGGGCAGGCAGACGGCGAAAGGGACGAGGTAGAGGGCCGGCAGGAGCAGGCCGTCGACGACGCCCAGGCGGATGAGGAGGCGAGGCGTCACATGCGATGCCGCCACCGCCCCCTGCGGCCAACCAACCACGTGCTCGAGGATGAGTCCGGAGATGAGGGCCCCAAGGCCGGTTGTCGCCTTGGCCGAGAAGCTCAAGGCGGCCGAAAAGAGGCCCTCCTGGCGCAGGCCTGAGGCCAGCTCCTGGGAATCCAGGGTGTCGGCGATCATCGAGACGAGCATGATGAGCAGGACGGTGGTGAGGAGGGCGCGCGCCAGTTCGTTGACGACCAGGATCGGCAGCAGGGCCGGGTCGCCGTTGGCCGGCATCACGGAAAGGAGGCGCAGGGCGACGACCCCCATGCCATCGGCGAGGAGGAGCAGGAAGCTCCCCAGCATCAGCGTCTTCTTCTCGAAGCGCGCCTGCAGCCGCCCGGCGACGGCGAAGCCGACGACCGCACCCAGAAGGGCGATCGAGAGCCAGCGCAGCTCGTGCGGGCCCAGCCCCCAGAACCAGCTCTGCAGGTAGATGTCGAGCGAGGCCTGGCTGCCGGCGATCGCCGATGAGGTGAGCAGACCCAGGAAGATGACGAGGAAGTCGCGATTGCGCAGGACCGCCGCCAATTGAGCGGCGAAGGCGGCCGGGTGGAAGCGCGGCGCCCTGCTGGCCGGCTGCAGGAGGTAGGGAATCTCGCCCCGCGTTCCCAAGGTCGCCGCCAGGATCGAGGCGAGGACGGCGATGGCGACCACCGGGGCGAAGCGGAGGTAGGCGGCCGGATCGAGCTGGCCCTTGGGGAAGGCTTGGCTGGAGCGGAAGACGAAGGTCCAGCAGGCGAATCCGAAGGCGACGCCGCCAAGCCCGCCCCAGGCGAAGCGCCAGGTGACGATGCTGGTGCGCTCGGCGTAGTCGTCGGAGAACTCAGCGAAGAGGGCCGACCACGGAAGGACGAAAAAGCTGGTCGCGAGGTGGGTCGCGACGACGGTGGCGAAGCACCACGCAAGCAGGCCGCCGGGGGCGAGCGCCGGGGCGGCGAAGGTCGCGAAGAGCCCCGCGGCCATCGGGAGGGCGGCGGCGAGCATCAGGGGATGGCGCCTTCCCAGGCGCGAGCGCAGGGTGTCGGAGAAGGCCCCGATCAAGGGATCGGCGGCGGCGTCGAGGATCAGGGCGGCGCCGATGACCAGGCCCACCTCGCCGGCCGGCAGGCCGCGCACCTGGCTGTAGTAGAGCAGCAGGAAGGTGTTGAAGGCGAAGTTCTTGAACACCTCGGGCATGGCGCCGATGCCCTGGACGACCTTCACCGTCAGAGGAACCGGCCCCTCGCGCCGGCGGGCCCGGATGTAGAACGGGGCGGCCGGGTTCAAGCGGCGGGCTCGGTCTCGAAGGCGCGCAGCTCCTCGACAAGGCTCGCGGCGGCCAGGGCCACGAGGGCGCCGCCCTTCTCGGGCGTCGCCAGACCGGGGTCGGAGCCCATGCGCCCGTCAGGGAAGCGGGCGCGAAAGTCGGCGGCTTCGCGGATCGGGCCGGTGGGGGCGATCTGCGGCGCATAGTTCGCGGCCTTGATGTGGTCGGGATAGGCCCACTGGGTGACCGCGATCTCGCTGGGCGTGGCGTGGCTGCCATGGCCGGCCGGAAACTGCTGCTGGGCGAGGCGGAACACGCCCTTGAGGTCCCACCAGTTCTTCAGGCGGCACGCGAATCCGGCGCGCCGCCCCTCGAAGCTGGCGCTGGCGTAGATCTCCGAGAACGCCGCCTCGATGCTGGCGACGTTCCCGCCGTGGCCGTTGAGGAAGAAGATCCTCGTGAACCCGTGGTGGGCCAGGGATCGGGTCCAATCGGCGATGGCGGCCATGAACGTCGAGGGCCGCAGGGCGATGGTCCCGGGGAAGTCCAGGTGATGCTGCGCCATGCCGATGTTGAAGGTCGGCGAAACGAGAATTTCGGCCGTCTTCTGCGCCTCGTGGGCGATGATCTCCGGGCACAGCCAGTCGGTGCCCAGGAGCCCCGTCGGCCCGTGCTGCTCGTTGGAGCCGATCGGGATGACTATGGCCGTGGAGCGCTCCAGATAGGCCTCGATCTCCGGCCAGGTGGAAAGATGCAGCAGCATGTGTCCTAATCCTTCCTAGCGACTTCCCGCGAACAGCGAGACCGATCCATGCGCACCAAGGGCATCAACCACCTGGCGCTCGTCTGCAAGGACATGGCGCAGACGACCAAGTTCTACACCGAGATCCTGGGCATGCCGCTCGTAAAGACCGTCATGCTCCCCGATGGCGGCCAGCACTTCTTCTTCGACTGCGGCGGCGGGGCGATGCTCGCCTTCTTCTGGTGGAAGGACGCCCCGGCCGCGGCGCCAGGCGTCGCCTCGGTGGAGCACTTTCCGACCAAACCCAAGACCGCCGTCGGATCGATGAACCACGTGGCCTTCACCGTCGAGGAGGAAGAGCTCGAAGCGGTGCTGAGGCGGCTCCAGGCTGCCGGCGTTCCGGCCGTGCCCACGGTCGTCAACCACGACGACAGCGAGATGGGCGTGGCCCGGGAAAAACATCCCGGCGTCTTCGTGCGCAGCGTCTATTTCACCGACCCCAACGGGATCATGATGGAGTTCGCCGCCACGACCCGCCCCCTCACCGCCGCCGACATCCGCCACGAACCCGCGATCGCCTAGCAATGACGGGCCCGCTGGGCGCGTTGCGGCGGCGGAGGGGAAGGGCTTAAGAGCGTCAGCGAAAGCCGAGGAGCACCGCGTGAGTGAAGGCCAGGTCTTCGCCGTTCGCCCAGAGTGGGCGAAGCGCGCCCACATGAACGCAGCCGGCTACGAAGCGGCATGCAAGCGGGTCGAGGCCGACCCCGAAGGCTTCTGGCGCGACATCGGCGAGCGGCTGAGCTGGAAGACGCCGTTCACGATCGTCAAGGACGTCTCCTTCGCCAAGGAGGATTTCCGCATCCGCTGGTTCGCCGACGGCGCGCTCAACGCCTGCGCCAACTGTCTGGACCGCCACCTGCCCGAGCGCGAGCGCGACATCGCGATCATCTGGGAGGGCGACGACCCGGGCGAATCGCGCCGGATCACCTACGGCGAGGTCCACGCCGAAGTCTGCCGGATGGCCAATGTCCTCAAGGCCCACGGCGTCGCCAGGGGCGACCGGGTGACGATCTACCTGCCGATGATCCCGCAGGCTGCCTACGCCATGCTGGCCTGCGCGCGGATCGGGGCGGTCCACTCGGTGATCTTCGGCGGCTTCTCCCCCGACTCCATCGCCGGGCGCATCGCCGATTGCGACTCGAGGATCGTGATCACCGCCGACGAGGGCCTGCGCGGCGGCAAGATCGTGCATCTGAAGCAGAATGTGGATGTCGCTCTCACCGGGTGCCCCGACGTCGCCTGCGTCCTGGTGGTCCGCCGCACCGGGGCCAAGGTCTTCATGCGTCCGGGCCGTGATTTCGCCTATGAGGAGGAGGCCGCCAAGGTCGCCGCCGACTGCCCCGCGGAGCTCATGAGCGCCGAGGATCCGCTCTTCATCCTCTACACCTCCGGCTCGACGGGAAAGCCCAAGGGCGTCCTGCACACCACCGGCGGCTATCTCGCCTGGGCCGCCTGGACCCACGAGATCATCTTCGACTATCGCCCCGGAGAGGTCTTCTGGTGCACCGCCGACGTCGGCTGGGTCACCGGCCACAGCTACATCGTCTATGGGCCGCTGGCCAACGGCGCGACCACCGTGATCTTCGAAGGCATCCCCACCCACCCGACTGTCAGCCGGTTCTGGGAGGTGATCGACAAGCACCAGGTGGAAATCTTCTACACCGCCCCCACCGCCCTGCGCGCCCTGATGCGCGAGGGTGACTCGCCGGTCACCCGCACCTCGCGCAAGTCCCTGCGCCTGCTGGGCACCGTCGGCGAGCCGATCAATCCGGAGGCCTGGCTCTGGTACCACAAGGTGGTCGGCGAGGGCCGATGTCCGATCGTCGACACCTGGTGGCAGACCGAGACCGGCGCCGCCCTCATTTCCCCCCTGCCCGGCGCGACGCCGCTCAAGCCCGGCTCGGCGACCAAGCCCCTGCCGGGGGTGAAGCTGCGGCTCGTCGACGCCGACGGCGCCATGCTCGACGGCGCGGCCACCGGAAACCTCTGCATCACCGACAGCTGGCCGGGCCAGATGCGCACCGTCTGGGGCGACCACCAGCGCTTCATCGACACCTACTTCACCACCTATCCGGGCCTGTACTTCACCGGCGACGGCTGCCGCCGCGACGAGGACGGCTACTACTGGATCACCGGCCGGGTCGACGATGTGATCAACGTCTCGGGTCATCGGCTGGGCACCGCCGAGATCGAAAGCGCGCTCGTCGCCCACCACACCGTCGCCGAAGCCGCGGTGGTCGGCTATCCGCACGAGATCAAGGGCCAGGGAATCTATGCCTTCGTCACCTTGAAGAGCGAGCACACCCCCACCGAGGAACTGCGCGGCGAGCTCGTCACATGGGTCCGCCGAGAGATCGGCGCCTTCGCCGCCCCCGACGCGATCCACTGGGCGCCCGCCCTGCCCAAGACCCGCTCGGGCAAGATCATGCGCCGCATCCTGCGCAAGATCGCCGAGGGCGACACCGCCAACCTCGGAGACACCACCACCCTGGCCGACCCCGCCGTCGTCGACGACCTCGTGACGAACCGCCAGGAGCGCGGGCGTCCCGCCCGCGATCTTCCCTGAGGAGAAACCCATGCTCTCCTGGCAAATCGGCGCGGTGAAGGTCGCCCGCATCGTCGAGATCGAGCTTCCCGTCCCCTACGACGCGCGCCGGCCCTTCCTTGCAGAAGCCACGCCACAAGCCCTCGCGGCCCACCCCTGGCTTTTCCCGGACTTCGTCGGCGAGGACGGCGCGATGCGCCTTTCCATCCACGCCCTCCTGGTCGAGGCTCCGGGCCTGCGCCTGGTGGTCGACACCTGCGTCGGCAACGACCGCCCGCGCGCGCTCCTGGGCAAGCGGGCCCTCTCCACGCCCTTCATCGCCGACCTCGAGGCCGCCGGCTGGCCGCGCGAGAGCGTCGACGCGGTCGTCTGCACCCATCTCCACGTCGATCATGTGGGCTGGAACACCATGCTTCAGGACGGCGCATGGGTCCCGACCTTCCCCAGGGCGCGCTACCTCATCGGCAGGGCTGAATACGACTACTGGAGCGCCGAGGGCGGCGAGGAACAGCAGGTGATCCTCTCCGACTCCGTCACGCCGGTGTTCGACGCCGGCCTGGTGGACCTGGTGGAGATGGACCACCGCCTCAGCGCCGAGATCCGCCTCGTCCCGACTCCGGGACACACCCCCGGCCACGTTTCGGTGGCGATCGACTCGCGGGGCGAGCGGGCGCTGATCACCGGCGATACCATGCACCACCCCTGCCAGATCGCTCATCCGGACTGGTCGCCGCACTTCGACACCGACAAGCAAGCCAGCCGGCTCACCCGCCGCAGGCTGCTGGAGGAGGCCGCCGACCAGCCGATCCTCGTCATCGGGACCCACTTCGCCACCCCCACCGCCGGCCACATCGTCCGCGACGGGGCGGCGTATCGGTTGGCGATGTAGACGGCGAGGTGGAGCGGTGGCGCGCTTCGCCTGTTTGCGCACTCGCGTCCCTTCCCTCGCCGCGCGCCGGTGCTAAACACCCGCCATGCCCCGAGCCCTCGCCCTCCCCGCTTTCCTCGCCCTCCTCCTCGCCCCGGCTCTCGCGGCGGCCCAGGCGGGCGCCCCGCGGCTGACCGCCCCGCCGATCGCCTTCCATCAGCGCATTCTCGCCAACGGTCTTCGCCTGATCACCTCGGTCGACAAGACCACTCCGAACGTCACGGTGCAGGTCTGGTATGGGGTCGGGGCGAAGAACGATCCGGCCGGCCGCTCGGGGTTCGCCCACCTCTTCGAGCACCTGATGTTCAAGGCGACCAGGGACATGCCGGCGGAGAACATGGACCGGCTCACCGAGGATGTCGGCGGGATGAACAACGCCTTCACCGCCGACGACACCACCGCCTATTACGAGGTCATTCCGGCCAACTACCTCCAGCGCCTGCTCTGGGCGGAGTCCGAGCGGATGACGACTCTGGTGGTCGACGAGGCCAATTTCAAATCCGAACGCGCGGTGGTCGAGGAGGAGCTGCGCCAGCGGGTGCTCGCCTCGCCCTACGGGCGGTTCTTCAACCTCGATATCCCGGCGGATTCCTTCGCCGTCCATCCCTACCGGCGCGCGCCCATCGGCTCGATCGCCGAGCTCGAAGCCGCCGGTCTGGACGATGTGCGCGCGTTCCACGCCACCTTCTACCGCCCCGACGACGCGGCCCTGATCGTCATCGGCAATTTCGATCAAGGCGAGCTCGACGCCTGGGTCGACAAGTATTTCGGCGCCGTAGCGAGGCCGGCGACCGCGATTCCCACGGTGACCGCCGTCGAACCGCCCAGGACGGGTGCGCGGACCTTCACCGAATATGGGCCGAACGTCCCCTTGCCGGCGGTGGCGATCACCTGGCTCGCCCCGGCGGCGCGCGACGCCGACGCGCCGGCCCTGGAGGTGCTGGACGCTCTGCTTACAACCGGGAAGTCCTCGCGGCTCTACAACCACCTTATCTACAAGAGCCAGCTCGCCGCCGAGGTCTTCTCCAGCGCCGATCTGCGCGCCCAGCCTGGTCTCTTCTACGTCGGGGCGGTGATGGCCGGCGGCAGGACGGTCGAGGATGGCGAGCGGGCGCTGCGCGCCGAGGTCGCCGATCTGCGCGACACGCCGGTGAGCGGCGGCGAACTCGACATCGCCAAGAACCAGCTGCTCGCCGCCGCCGTCCGCCGCCGCGAAACCGTCGATGGCCGGGCCAACGAACTGGGCCAGGCCCTGGTGGAGGAAGGCGATCCGGCGCGCGCCAACACCGACCTGGCCGCCCTTGGGGCGGTCACCGCAGCCGACGTTCAGCGGGTCGCGCGCAAGTACCTGGCCGACGACACCCGGGTGGTCATCCGCTATCTGGCGCAAACGGCCCGGCCCGCCGGAGCCGCCGCCGTTCCCGCTCCCCCGCCGCCGACGCCGAGCGTCCCCTACACCGGCCCGGTCGCTTCCCTGGCGCCGGAAGGTCAGCGCCAGGCTCCGCCGCCGGTCGGCGCTCCGGTCGCCGCGGTCTTTCCGGTCCCCGCCGAGACCACGCTCGCCAACGGCCTTCGGGTGATCGTCGCCAAGAGCAGCGAGCTGCCGCTCCTGGCCGCCGAGCTGACGATCCTCGGCGGCGCGCAGACCGATCCGCCGCACCTGGCCGGCGACGCCAGCCTCGCCGCAGATCTGGTCACCGAAGGGACCGCAACGCGGACCGCTCCGCAGATCGCCCGCCAGACCGAAGCCCTCGGCGCGACCCTTTCGGCCGACTCGGGTTGGGAGTCTTCGCAGGTCTCGCTGAGCGTCCTCACCAACGAGGCCGCGCCGGCCCTGGCGATCATGGCCGATGTCGCCGAGCACCCGGCCTTCGCCCCGGCCGAGCTGGAGCGCGTGCGCAAGGAGTCGCTCGACGCTCTCACCGTCGCCCTGCAGAAGCCCGGCGACATCGCCCGCTTCGTGACCTCGCCGGTGGTCTTTGCCGGGACGCCGTTCGGCCACGTCGAGGGCGGCGATCCGGCCTCCCTCGTCCGGCTGAGGCGCGAGGATCTCACCTTGCTGCACGATGCATGGTGGCGGCCCGACAATGCGATCCTGGTCATCACGGGCAACCTCGCGCCCGACCAGGGCTTCGCCCTGGCCCGCGAGGCGTTCGGCGGCTGGGCCAAGCCCGCCGGGCCACTCCCCGCCCGCCCGCCGGTGAGCCCGCACGCGCCACCCCGGGCGATTGCGGTCGATCTGCCCGGAACGGGGCAGGCGGCGGTCGTCGTCGCCGGCAGCGCGATATCCCGGGCCGACCCCAGGTACTACACCGCGGTGGTCGCCAACGCCGTTCTCGGCGGCGGCTACTCCGCGCGGCTCAACGAAGAGATTCGCGTCAAGCGCGGCCTGAGCTATGGCGCCGGCTCGCGGCTCGAGGCGCGGTCCACGACGGGGGTTTTCACCGCCCAGGCGCAGACCAAGAACGAGTCGGCGCCTCAGGTGGTCGCCCTGATGCGGGCGCAGATCGCGGGCCTGGCCGACGCGCCGGCCGCGGCGCAGGAACTGGAGGCGCGCAAATCCTCCCTGATCGGCGAGTTTGGCCGCACGCTCGCCACCGCCGACGGGCTTGGCGGGGTGCTGGGGGAACTGGCTCTGCACGGCGTCGATCCGCGCGAGATCGGGCTCTACACCGGCAAGGTCGAGGCAGTGAGCGCGGCCGACGCCCAGGCCTTCGCGCGCGAGGCCCTTCGCCCTGGAGCCATGAGCGTCGTCGTCGTCGGTGACGCCAGGGCCTTCGCCGCGCCGCTCGCGGCCGCTCTGCCGGGCCTGCAGGTGATTCCCATCGCCCGCCTCGACCTCGACAGCGCCACCCTCGAGGCGGCGGCGAAATAGCCCGCCCTCAAGGCGCGCGTTCGCACCAAAGATCGATGTCCGGCGCGCGGCCGATGTAGGCCAGGCCGGAGGCGATGGAGACGAGCTCGCCGCCGCTCTCCAGCCTCTCCTCGCCGAACCGGTTGGCGAAGAGACGGCGCACCGCCGGCACGAAGGACGAGCCGCCGGTCAGGAACACCCGGTCGATCCGCTCCGCGCCCAGCCCCGCGCGGCCCAGGGCCTCGTCGATGGCCCTCTCGATCGCCGCCAGGTCCGGGGCGATCCAGCTCTCGAACCTGCCGCGCGTGACCGTCTTTTCGATGCGGACCGCTCCGGCCTCGAACAGGAACTCGGCCTCGTCGGCGGCGGAGAGACTTTCCTTGAGGCGCGAGACCGCCTGGTAGAGCCGATAGCCGTGGTTGTCGTCGAGGATTTCCACCAGCCGCTCGATCTTCTCCGGCTGGAGCGCCGAGCGCGCCAGGCCGCGGATCTCGGTCATGTCCCGCGATGACTTGAGCAAGGCGAGCTGCTCCCAGCGGGCGAAGGCGGCGAAGTAGCGATTGGGAACGGGCAGGATGTTGTCGAACGCCTTGTAGGAGGACCCCTTGCCGAGCCACGGCGAGACCAGGTTGTCGATGATCCGGTAGTCGAAGGCGTCGCCGGCCAGGCCCACCCCGGTGTTTGCCAGGGGCGTGGAGGCGATCTTTCCGCCGGCGCGCTGGAAGCGGACTATGGAAAAGTCGCTGGTGCCGCCGCCGAAGTCGCCGACCATCACCGTGGCGTCGGCCTCCAGGCGCCGCGCGAAGAAGAACGCCGCGGCAACCGGCTCGTAGGCATAGCGGATCTCGGTGAATCCCAGGCGCGCGAAAGCAGCCTCATAGCGCTGGATGGCCAGCGCCGGATCGGGCTGGCGGCCGGCGAAGTTCACCGGCCGGCCGACGATCGCCGTGGTGGGCAGGTCGGCGAGGCCGGCGTGGGAGCGCAGGCGCAGGATGAAGGCCGAAAGCAGATCCTCGAAGCGGAACCACCGACCGAGGATCTGGGTGTGCTTGAAAAGCGGGCTGGCCGCATAACTCTTGAAAGACTGGATGAAGCGCGTCTCCAGCGGCTCTTCGAGATAGGCCTCGATCGCCCAGGGACCTGCCTCCACCACCCGAGGTTTCGCCGCGTCCTCGCCCTCGTGGAAGCTCAGGGCCGAGCGGAACGCCTCGATTTGCCGTCCCTCGAAGTCGAAGGCGACCAGATGCGCCTCGCCTTGCGGCCCGATCGCCGAGAGCACGGTGTTGGTCGTGCCAAAATCGATGCCGATCGCGCCGGTCATGGCGCCGCGCGCCTCGATTTTGCTCTCCTTCGACACCGCGCGTGTCCGATCAGGTCGGAATTTCCACCAGGGGCCGCTCGTAGGCCGCCATCTGCGCCATGGTCAGGATTTTCGAGACCGAAGCGGAGAGCGGACAGATCTGCACCGACTTGGAAAGACCGACCAGCACCGGGCCGACCACCGTCGCGGCGCCCAGGGATTGCAGCAGCTTGGTGGAGATCGAGGCCGAGTGGATCGCCGGCATGATCAGCACATTGGCGGCGCCGGCGAGGCGCATGAATGCGTAGTTCTCGCGATTCGCCGGATTGAGCGCCAGGTCTGGGGGCATTTCGCCCTCATACTCGAAGTCGACGTCCGCTCTGGCGTCGAGCAGGGCCACCGCCTCCCTCACCTTGGTCGACCTCGTCCCCATGGGGTTGCCGAAGACCGAGTAGGACATGAACGCCACGCGGGGCGCAAAGCCAAGCGTACGAACGGTTCTAGCCGTCTGACAGGCAATCTCCACCAGCTCCTGCGCTTCTGGCATCTCGGTGACGTTGGTGTCGGCGATGAACAGGGTCTGGCCCTTGGCCAGGACGATCGACATGCCCAGAATCCGCCCACCGGGCGAGGGGTCGATGACGCGCAGAATCTCTTCCAGCGCCTGATCGAAATTCCGCGTCACGCCGGTCACCAGCCCATCGGCGTAACCCAGGGCGACCATCGAGGCGGCGAAGGAGTTCCGGTCCTGGTTGATCAACCTCTGGACGTCGCGCCACAGGTAACCTTGGCGTTGCAGACGGGCATAGAGAAACTCGACGAATTCCGCGTTGTGGCTCGACAGACGGGCGTTGATCACTTCCAGGCCCGCTTCCGCCGGATCGATGCCGGCCAGGCGCATGTTCTCGGTGATGAGGTCCTCGCGCCCGACCAGCACCGACTTGCCCAGGCCCTGGGTCTGGAACGCATAGGCCGCGCGGATCACGGCCGGCTCCTCGCCTTCGGCGAAGACGATTCTCTTGACCGGCCCGGACTGGACGGCTCCGGAAATCTTCTGGAGGAAGCCGGCCGCCGGATCGAGCCGTCGGGCGAGGCTGTCGCGGTAGGCTTCCATGTCGGCGATCGGGCGCCGGGCGACTCCGGTGTCCATCGCCGCCTGCGCCACGAACGGCGGGATGTAGTGGATCAGGCGCGGATCGAATGGAGTGGGGATGATGTACTGCGGTCCGAACCTCAGTTGCATCCCGTGGTAGGCCGCCGCGACCTCGTCGGGAACATCCTCCCTGGCCAGGGCCGCCAGGGCGCGGGCGCAGGCGATCTTCATCTCCAGATTCACCCTCCGCGCGCGAACGTCCAGGGCGCCGCGAAAGATGTAGGGAAACCCCAGGACGTTGTTCACCTGGTTGGGGTAATCCGAGCGACCGGTGGCGACGATGGCGTCGGATCGCACCGCATGGACAGCCTCCGGGGTGATCTCCGGATCGGGGTTGGCCATGGCGAAGATGATCGGCTTGTTCGCCATCGATCGCACCATATCCTGGCTGACCACATCCTTCGCCGAGAGCCCCAGGAAGACGTCCGCTCCCTTCATGGCGTCGGCCAGGGTCCGGGCGTCCGTGTCCACCGCGTGGGCCGACTTCCACTGGTTCATGCCATGTTCGCGACCCCGCCAGATCACCCCGGTATTGTCGACGGCGATACAATTTTCCGGCCTCACGCCCATCGCCTTGACGAGTTCCAGCGAAGCGATCCCGGCGGCCCCGGCGCCGCAGAGCACGAGCTTGATGTCTTCGAGGCACCGGCCGGTGATGGCGCAGGCGTTGATCAGGCCCGCCGCCGAGATGATCGCGGTTCCATGCTGGTCGTCGTGGAAGACCGGTATGTCCAGGAGTTCCTGAAGTTCGGTTTCGATGCGAAAGCACTCAGGGCTCTTGATGTCCTCCAGGTTGATCCCGCCGAAGGTCACGCCGATGTTCTTGACGACGGTGATGATCTCGTCAGGATCCCGGGCCAGCACCTCGATGTCGATCGAATCCACATCCGCGAAGCGCTTGAACAGGACGCACTTGCCTTCCATCACCGGCTTGGCGGCCAAGGCGCCCAGATCGCCGAGCCCCAGGATCGCCGTTCCGTTCGAGATCACCGCGACGAGATTTCCCTTGGACGTGTAGTCGTAGGCGAGGTCGGCATCCTCGGCGATCGCCTGGACGGGCGCGGCCACGCCCGGCGAATATGCCAGCGACAGATCGCGTTGCGTCGCCATCGGCTTGGTGGGCGTGACGGCGATCTTTCCAGGCGTCGGATAGCGGTGGAAAGCCAGGGCTTCGTCGTCGGTGAAGGTGCGTTTTTCGGCTTCTATCATCGGGTTATCCGAGGGGCCGCGGCGAAGGTGCGCGCCATCGTCGAGCGACGTCTCGTTGCGAGAGGCGCGCACCCTATCTTCCGCACCGTCCCGCCACAACCGAGGCGGACGCGGGTGTCGCGCCGATTATGTCCGACGCCACATCGAAGCATGGTGTCCACCGACTGGTCGGCACGAAAGCTTGACCTGGACCGCTCCTAGGTGGTCGTGGCGGGAGTGAGAGCGGTTTTGCGGGCGAACGGGAAATGATCAAGCAACATCCTGTCCGGGTGGGCATTGCCGGCGCATCGGGGCGGATGGGTCGGCTGATAAGCGCCGCGGTCGAGGCGCAACCGCAACTTGCGCTCACGGTCGCCTTCGGCCAGCCGCGGAGCGCCGGGGCGTCCGCGGAGGGTCGGACGCTCGGAACAGCCGTCCAGGCGCTCCGACTTTGTGACGTGATCATCGATTTCTCAACCGCGCAGGCGTCGGCGGACCTCGCCCGCCGGGCGGCGGCGCGAGGCGGTCCGGCGCTGGTCATCGGCGCAACGGGATTTTCGCTGGACGGGGAAGGGGCGATCCGCGCGGCCAGCGAACGGATCGCAATCGTGAAATCCGGCAACTATTCTCTGGGCGCGACGGTCCTGGCCGCCCTGGTCGAGCAAGCTGCGAGCCGGCTCGCGGCCGGCGACTGGGACATCGACATCTTCGAAACCCATCACAGGAAGAAGCGCGATGCGCCTTCGGGTACGGCCCTGGCGCTCGCCGAAGTCGCGGCGCGTGCTCGCGGCCTGGACCTGGCTGACGTCGCGGCCAACGCCCGGCGCGGGCGGACGGCCGAAAGGCGCGCGGGCGAGATCGGCTTTTCGGTCACGCGCGCCGGCGAGATCGTTGGCGAGCACGCCGTGACGTTCACCGCCGAGGGTGAGATCCTGACCGTCTCTCACTCAGCGCGTGACAGGCGAATCTTCGCCCGCGGGGCGGTCGCGGCGGCTCTCTGGATCGCTGATCGCCCGCCCGGCCTCTATAAGATGAGGGACGTACTCGGCCTCGAAGTCTAAAGTGGCCCCATCGATCATGACCCGGTGGAGCCGAAGCCTCTCGTCCCGCGCGAGGTGTCATCGAGCGCGGAGCGTTCCACCCATTGGGCGCGGCTGACCGGGGCGACGATGAGCTGGGCGATCCGATCGCCTCGGCGGATAACGACCCGCTCCTGGCCATGATTGATGAGGATGACCTTGATCTCGCCGCGATAGTCGCAGTCGATCGTTCCAGGCGCGTTGACCTGGGTCACTCCGCTGCGTAAGGCCAGGCCCGAGCGCGGTCGTATCTGGGCTTCGAAGCCCGCTGGCACTGCGATGGCGATTCCGGTCGGAACCGCCGCTCTGGCGCCGGGGTCGAGGACCAGGGGTTCGTCGTCGCCGATAGCCGCGCGCAGGTCCATTCCCGCCGCACCGACGCTCTCATAGGCCGGCAGAGGCAGGCCGGCGCCATGAGCAAGACGCTGGACCTCGACCGGAATCAGCTGAGGGCTCCGGCTATCTTCCTGGCCAGCCGAAGGGCGATGTCGGCCTTGGAGGCCCTCGGCCAGCGTTCGGAACCCGCGGCCGTCAACACCAGAACCTCGTTGTCGTCGCCGCCGAACACCTCGCGGCCACTGACGTCGTTGGCCACGATCCAGTCACAGCCCTTGCGCTCCAACTTGCACCGCGCGCGCCCCTCGAGATCGTCGGTTTCCGCCGCGAATCCGACCACCAGTCTCGGTCGCTCTGGGCCGCTCGCGAGGCTCGCCAGAATGTCTGGATTCTCAACCAGCTTCAACGCCGGCGGCCCGGCCCGGGCCTTCTTCAGCTTGACTGCGGAGACCTCAGCCGCGCGCCAGTCGCAGACGGCGGCGACGCACACCGCCGCGTCGGCGGGAAGCCGCGAACGGCAGGCGGCGAGCATCTCCTCGGCGGTCTCCACATTCGCCCTGTCCACGCCGGCGGGGGTGGCCAGGGCGGTCGGGCCCGACACCAGGCTCACCCTCGCCCCCATGGCGGCGAGGGCCCCGGCGATGGCATAGCCCTGCTTGCCGCTCGACCGGTTGGTGAGAACGCGCACCGGATCGAGAGGTTCGGCGGTCGGACCGGCGGTGACGATCACGTGCTTTCCGAACAGTGGGCCCCCGCCGCTGTTGAGCCGCGCGATCACGGCCTCGAAGATCTGCTGTGGTTCGGCCATCCGCCCTGGCCCGAATTCTCCGCAGGCCATCGGGCCGTCATCAGGTCCGACAAAACCGACGCCGTCCTCCTTCAACCTGGCCAGATTTCTCACCGTGGCGGGGTGTCGCCACATCCGCACGTTCATCGCCGGGGCCATCAACACCGGCTTGTCGGTGGCGAGCAGGACCGTCGAGGCGAGATCGTCGCAAGCGCCATGAGCCGCCTTCGCCATGAGATCGGCGGTCGCCGGGGCCACCACCACCAGGTCCGCGGAGCGCGAAAGTTCGATGTGCCCCATCTGCGCCTCGTCGGTGAGGCCGAAGAGATCGTCGCGGACGCTCTCGCCAGCCAGGGCGGAGAGGGAAAGGGGGGTGACGAAATTCGCGCCCGCCTTGGTGAGCAGCGGGCGAACGCCGATGGCGGCCTTGCGAAGAAGACGCGTCAATTCGAGCGCCTTGTAGGCGGCGATCCCACCGCACACGATCAACAGCACTTTTCGGTCGTTCAAAAGCGCCGCTCCCCAAAAAAAGTTGCCGCACCGGCATTATCGCGAAAGACTCGGGCTGGACAAACGTTCAAGAATGTTCTTACTTTGTTCCGGTTCAAACCTCACGGCGATTATGTCTTTTGCAAACCCGAGGGAAACCGGGTAATCTGGCGGCATGGCAAAGAACAAATTCGATTGGCCGACGTTCGAGGAGTTCATCGTCCTCGACGAGAACAAGGCGCGGCTCGGGACGATCCGGATCAAGCCGAACGCGATCCTATGGGCACCCTGGAACGCCAAGGCGAACAAAAAATGGTTCGGCGTAACCCTTGAGGAGTTTTCCGCCTTCGCCGAGAAGCTCAACAAAAAGCAGGCACACTAGCCCTCTGGCGTCCAGGCTCTTTCCGAATCTTCAGAACACGGGCACAGATCGGTCATGACTCGCGCGACGCCGAAGCTCCGGTTGCTCGACCTGTTCTGCTGCGCCGGCGGGGCCGGCGTCGGCTACAGCCGGGCCGGCTTCGAAGTCGTCGGCGTCGATATCAAGCCGCAGCCGAATTACCCCTTCACGTTCATTCAGGCGGATGCGCTCGCTCTCGATCCCGCGTTCATCGCCGGGTTCGGCGCCATCCACGCTTCGCCGCCCTGTCAGTCCTATTCGGACCTCGCGAAAAGGAATGGCAACGGGGCTGCTTGGCCGCGCCTGATTGAGCCGGTCCGCGAAATGCTGATCGATTTCGGCCTCCCCTACGTGATCGAGAACGTCGACGGTGCGCCGCTTCTTGATCCGGTAGTGCTCTGTGGGACGATGTTTCCCGGCCTCCGCGTGCTCCGCCATCGGCTGTTCGAGGCGAGCTTCGAGATCGTGGCGCCCCCGCACAAGAAGCACCCCAAGGTCCACACCTTCGACCGCCGCAAATCGCACTTCGGCAAGACGGACGAATGGAGGGATTTCGTCCAGGTGACGGGTGGCGGCAATTGTTCTCTCGCATCCGCCCGCGCCGCCATGGGAATCGATTGGATGACCAAGGGCGAGATCAACGAGTCTATTCCGCCCGCTTACACCCAGCTCGTCGGGGAGCAATTGATCCGCCACCTCACGGCGACAAGAGATGAAGCTCCGGGGATCCGGCTCACGGCCTGACGATGAGTGCGCGAGATCAGCTTAGGGCTCATTTTCTCGCCAATATCGGCAAGGTGATGGACTCTTACGAGCTTAGGGAGGTGGCGGGGGAGATCACGGAATGGGCTCGTCGGGTTCGCGAACTCAGAACCGAAGAAGGTTATTTGATCCTGACGCACAACGACCGGAGCGACCTCAGACCGGGCGAATATGTCCTGCTCGATCCGGCTCCGCAGCCCGCCTTCGCGCGAGACATTTCCAAAGAGGTCCGCGCGCTCGTGTTGGATCGCAACGGCTATATGTGCCAATCATGCGGGGCTGGGGCCGGAGAGCCGCACCCCTATGATCCTACGCGGCGCGTGCGGCTTCAGATCGGCCATAGGGTCGACAAATCCCAGGGCGGTACCGACGATCCGAGCAATCTCTTCGCGCAGTGCTCAATTTGCAATGAGGGCGCGGCAAACGTGACGGCAGACCGACCATCCAAGATGAAGCTCATGACCCAGATGAGGCGGGCGACCACCACCGATCAGATCGAAGTGCTCAAATGGCTCCAGGCGAAGTTTCCCAACGCCAAGGGTGGATAGGCTCAGTCCCGAGCAGCGACGCGCGAATATGGGCGCGGTCAAGGGTCGCAATACCGGCCCAGAAAAGATCGTGCGCCGGATCGCGCACCGCCTGGGTTACAGGTTCCGCCTTCACCGTGCGGACCTCCCCGGTAAACCGGACCTGGCTTTTCCCGGGCGCCGGGCGGTGATCTTCGTCCATGGGTGCTTCTGGCACGGCCACGACTGCAAGCGGGGCGCGCGCCCGAAGGCGAACGCCGACTTCTGGGCTTCCAAGCTGACCCGGAACATCGCCCGCGATCTGGATCAATCAAGGCGGCTCAGCGAAGGCGGCTGGCGTCAGCTCGTGCTTTGGGAATGTGAACTGAAGGAAGAAGCCGCGCTGGCCGCGCGCCTCAAGGATTTTTTGGCGTAGGCTTTTCCGACTTCGGCGCCGTGGCGATCTTCCTCACCCGCGCCGCGAACGCGTCCTCGTTGTCGTCGCACTCTAGTTCGCGGGCGAGGTCGCGGAATTTGTCGACTTGGGGTTTGGGCGCGTCGGGCATGGTGGCAAGAGTACCATAGTCACGGGGCATTGGCTTGCACCGGGGCCAATCCCTCGCGCCTGGATTCCCCCTTCACGGCCTGCCATGCTGCCGTGACATGGCCGATGTCTCCATCGCCTCGCTGATTGATGACCTTCTCGCTCGCGACAAAGAGCTTGGAGGCGCCCCCGATTGGCGGGAAATCGGCGGTCATGGCGGCCACCGCCTCATTGTTCCTGTCACCCTTGCGGGCGCTAGCACAAACATGGATATGGAGATTAACGCATATCCAGACATGAAGCCAACAAGATTTCGCATCATGCTGAACCGGAGGAAATGCATCTGGCGTATAGACTATGTCGAGGAAGACGTCCACGTGAACTCATTTGATGCTCCAGATGGCATTAAGGGTATCAGGATACGCGGTCCACATTACCACGATTGGGCCGACAACAGGCGATTTTGTACACAAAATAACTTGCCAGACAAATTATCTAACGCCAGGGTGATACCGGATGGGATACGGTCGTTTAACTCGGCGTTAAGGTGGATGTGCGGCCTGGCGAATATCGCGCAGCCGCCGTCTGGCTTGATCGAGTTGCCAGCGCGGACGGGATTGATCTGATGGACACGCTCGGGCTCCGGGATGAACTCGCCAGCGTGGTCCGATTCAGTGAGGCGGAAGACGGCGTCCGCGTGACGACCCATTGCCTCTATCCCTCTAACGATCTCGTCACCCTGATCGTGCGTTGGCGCGATACCGAGTTCGTCGTGAGTGACGAGGGCCGCGCTGTTCAGGAAATCAGTGCGACCCGAATACCAATGTCTGACCGACAGATCAGGGCGCTTGTGAAGCACCAGGGGCTGAATGTGCAGGGCGGTGCGATCTACTCGCCCCGGGTCGGCCCAGACGCCGTTGCGGCGGCCATCCTGCTTGTCGCAAACGCATCCAAGGAGGTGGCTGATTGGGGAACGGAACACTTGGGCTTCAAGATGAGACACAACTTCAAGAGAGATTTAGCCGAGCTTCTTGAAAAGCATTTTTCTGAAAATCTGAAGCACGATGAGTTTGTTGTCGGCCAGAGCAACAAGGCACATAGGTTTAATCATGTACTTCACCTAAATGGACAAAGGCTGTTACTTATAGACCCGGCCATCAACGAGTCGTCATCCATAAATTCGCGCGTGGTCGCAAATATGGATGTGCGAATGAGAGAAGACCCTGACATCCAACAGCTGATCGTGTTCGATGACGCACTCAAGTGGTCGTCGTCAGAACTCAAGCTGCTTGAGCTTGGTGCCAGGACGGTGCCGTTCTCCCGCGCCGAACCGGAGATCGCGCGGCTGGCCGTCTAACCGTCTCGAATCTTGGATGTGAGGAGGATGGTGGTGCCGCCGGTCCTAGCGGCGCGAGATCCCAGGGCCAGGGTGCACGAGGTGGGAACCAATCTGCACAGTTGCCGCCTGAGTCGCTCCAAGGCCAATAGATACAGTCCTCATTCTGTCAAGTAATACGTCCATTCGCTTAAGTTTATTGAGGATAATAACTAGGTTTATGCCGACCGTTGGCACAGAGACGCTAGCAAACGCTTGGCCAAAAACCATGGCCACGACTATAGTCCGACCAAGTACACCAGCACCATTCCAGGCTCCCACTTTTAACAGCAACACCGGAAATAGTAATACCGACGGTATTAATACTGAAATATACAGCGCATATTCCACGGCGGCCCACCGGCTGGCCCGCATGTTTGCACCCGTGTTTATGAAATCAAACTCATCCTTGATGCTTTGTTCGGGCGTCTTCTTGCCATCAGTCTGAATCTGGAAGACCGCGGTCGCCTGTTGACGCCAAATGAACGAGCATTCGCCCCTCTGGAGTTTGTTGATTTCCTCAAGCGCTCGGCGACCCCGACTCTCTAGCGCAGCGAAAATGTAAGACGTGGTTACCAAGGTACCGTAGCTAAGCACTATCATCGCATACAGTGACGCTGTTAGATCGACCGGCATGTGGCATGGCCCCCCGCTGCCTCAATATCTAATGGACAGCTATGGCGACGTGCTCGCAATCACTAACTAAGCGATTTCGCGTTGCGCCTGTTTTGTTGGGACCGCCGTATCCCACGCAGGGTCAAATAGTCCAATCAATCGTGTGGCAATTATTGGTTCATTGAAGTTAGCAAAGGCCTGAAACGTATCGAGGTCCGTTTCGATTCTGTAGGCCGACTGTCCCACGACGGCGAAATGAATTGAAACGTCCCGCTCGCTATTGATCCTAACTTCACCCCTTGGGTTATCGTTCACCGCAGCGAGAAATTTGTTTGCCTGGACATCGGCCTCTCGGTAGGAGACCATGAGATTGATGGTTACGCCAGAGTCCATTACTTGCTTGGCTTGCCGTACAAGGGGTTCGTAGAAATCGGCCCGCGCATCTCCAGTCTGAATCCTAACGGTCTTTGGTTCATCGCCAGGAATAGCTTCTGCTGCTATAAATAGGTATTTATAGAGCACAGCGGCGTGATCGATCGACGTGTTTGTGATGCGCCTGTTGATTCTATTTTTCTGGCATTTTTCGACGATGCTCTCATATTCGGTCATCTACATCCCCTATCCTGGACGCAGGCAGTCCCCAATGCCGGCAGAAAGACCGAAAGGCGATGAGCGTTCCTAGCATCGACTCAGTGAAAAAGGCGCGGCCCTAACGCACTTGAACGCGCGGGGCAATCGTAAAGTTTCGTTAATTCGGGATTAACGACACCTTGACACAAAATATGGCGTGGCATGCCGCAAATCACCCCATATTTAGTATGTCAAGTGAATTGTGCGCTTAGGACGTTGAGCCGTCAAGCGGGGTGCCGGCGTGCGTCAAGCTATTTTTTTTGGCGCCCGCACATCGCAAGGCCGCGCCTCGTCTTCATTCGTCCTTGCACCCAAAGGGAAGCTCAAGCTGATCGCGCGCGGCGGTCACCGGCCACAAGCGCCAGCGGCTCCGGTGGCGCTTGGGGTGCCAGCGAGACCGGCTGCGGTGCTTAAACGGCGAGGTGGGCGGGCCGGATGAAGGCGGCGTTGCCGACGTGCCGGACACGAGCAGGTCGATAAGTCAGGCGCTTACCGACCACACCCGCCAGCGCCCGATCGGCGCGCTTCTGATCATCCACGCCGACCGCGATCCGGTTCGTGTAGCGGAAGTCGAACTCGGCGAGGTAGCGGTGAAGGTGCTTTTTCGAGCAATGCTGATAGACGCCCTTCATTCCGCGTTTGAAGATGCTGAAGTAGCCCTCGATCGTATTGGTGTGGATCGTGGGGTCTTGCCGATCGACGTATTCATCGCGGCCATGGTTGACCGTGCCATGGGCCGCGAAATTCCAGCCGATGGAAACGTAGCGCGGGGCTTCGTCCGTGAGCAGCCGAGCTTCACGGGCGATGTTGGCGTCGATGATGGGGACGATGGTTCCCATCTTAAGATTGTCCACGACGACGCTCTTGGCGCGGCCAGTGGTGCGGTCGACTAAGGAGAGGACCTTCATCTTCTCCGTCCAGTTGCCGGTATGCGCTTCGGTGGGATCGCGGCCGATAAAGGTTTCGTCCACCTCAACGTCGCCACCGCCCGCCCCGAAGGGGGCGAGATCGCCGGAGCGCATGGCTTCGCGGATACGGTGGGCGAGGAACCAGGCGCTCTTGTAGGTGATCTCAAGCGTGCGGTGGAGCTGGTGCGCGCTGACGCCTTTCTTGGACGACGCCATGAGGTGCATCGCTTGAAGCCAGATATGCAGCGGGAGCTTCGACTCCTCGAAGATCGTGCCCATGCGGACGGTGAACTGCTTGCCGCAGTCGCCGCACTTCTTCAGCCCGAAGCGGACGCGCTTCGCCGGATTCGGCTTGATCGCGCCGATCCGGTCCATGCAACCGCAGTGGTGGCAGACCGGGCCGTCGGGCCAGAGAAGACCCTCGACCCATGCGAAGGCCTCATTTTCATCGTGGAAGCGGTCGGCTGAAAGTATGGACATGGCGTTGAATCCCTTGACGGATTCAACATATCACCTTGGCGCTAGTTTGCAAGGTATATAATCGCCAACCTCACTCTGGTAGGATGGGAGACCAAAAGATGAGAGTCGCGCTGTTGATCGGGGCCGCGAGCGCCCTCGCCATGGCACTAGCGGGGTGTGGCCAAAAGCCGTCCGCGGTGGCGCCACAGAGCCAAGCCTCCTTCGGAACAACCGGCGAGCCTTCAAGCCAGGGGGCGCCCAACGAAGCCGCCAGGGCGCCGGTCCCCCAGATCAACGGCAGACCGATGTGGGCGGCGAACCGCAAACATTCGGCCGAGGAAAACGCCCAATTCCAATTCGCGAAGAACGGCGGAGATTTCGGGGCCCGCAGCGAGACGGACTACGTGGCAAAGACGCACGCCTTTGTCGAGCGTCCTCCCAGCGGCGTCGAGACGATCGACCGGCGCAACGGCGACAAACTGATCTACGACCGCAGGGGCAACGTCTTCGCCGTGGTTTCCCGGGACGGCGCGCCGCGAACCATGTTCAGACCGCGCGACGGAGCAGCCTATTGGGCTCAGCAGAAGGATCGTGAAAACAAGCGATCGGCTGCGGCCCCTCAAGGGGGCGGCGACCAAAGCTGATCCACCGATCGGCGGCGTCTCGGTCCTAGCGAAGAAACAGGGCCGCCGAAAATGCCGCCGCGGCGACCAGCACGCCCAGGGCGAAACCAAGCCAGGGGCTTCCCCCCTCGACCGGGGTTTCGCTGGCGCGCGGGTCGGCGGCGGCAGCGGCCCCGACAAGGCGGGACATGGCGCGAAGGGCTGCGCTCGCGTCGTGGACGAAGCGCCGCAGGCTGGCCGTGGGCGACAGCTCTCGCTCGATCCATCGGCGCACGACAGGTTCGGCGGCGCTCCAGATGTCGTGGTTGGGGTCGATCCTGCGAGCGACGCCTTCCACCGTGACCATGGTTTTCTGCAGCAGAACGAGCTCGGGTCTCAGGACCATGTCGAAGATCGCCGTGACCTCAAACAGCTGGGCGAGCAGTTTGCCCATCGAAAGACCACTCGCGTTCCGGCCGAAGACCGGCTCGCCGACCGCTCGCAGAGCCTGGGCGAACGTCGCGCTGTCCTGGTCGGGAGAGACGTAGCCGGCTTGAAAGTGGACATCCGCGACCCGCCGGTAGTCTCTCTGAAGAAAGCCCCAGAGAATCTCGGCCAGATAGCGACGCTCGGCGGCGTCCAGCCGACCGATGATGCCGAAGTCTACGGCGGTGAGCTTGGCCGGGGTGTCGACGAACAGGTTGCCCTCGTGCAGGTCGGCGTGGAACACGCCGTGATCGAGCGCCTGGGTGAGGAACCCGCAGATCAGGTTCGTCGCCAGGCGCGGCCTGTCCAGCCCGGCTTGCTCGAGACTCGCGGGATCGGAAAGCGGTAGTCCCGGCGCCCACTCCAGAACGACAACGCGACGCGCCACCCCCTCCCAGACCACCTTTGGGGCGCTCATGAAGCCATCATGCTCCATGATCGAACCCAGCTCATCGGCGGCCGCGGCTTCCAGGCGCATATCGAGTTCCAGTTGCAGCGAGCGGATCACCGTGGCGGCGAAGGCGCGAGGCGCGAGGCGGCGGGATCGGGGGACAAGGGACTGAACGATCCTCGCGCCAAGGCGCAGGACGGCGGCGTCATCGGCGACCCGCCGCTCGATTTCTGGCCGCAGAATCTTCACGGCCGCTTCCCGGCCGTCACGCAGGCGCGCCCGATGGGCCTGCGCCAGAGAGGCCGCCGCCACCGGCTCCCCAAGTTCCGCGACCAGGCAGCATGGCGCCGAGCCCAGCGCACGTTCGATCTCCGCCTGCGCCAGTTCTGTGGAGAACGGCGCCAGACGGTCCTTCAGACGGGCGAGATCGGCGGCGAATTCGGCTCCAAGAATGTCGGCCCTGGTGGACAGGAACTGTCCCAACTTGATGCCTACCGGCCCAAGCCGTTCCAGAGTGCGAGCAAGCCGCTCGCCGGGTCGGCCGACCCTCGCGCCCGGCCCCGCGAAGAGGCGCAGCAATCTTGCCGCCGCCCGGGCCGCTTCGGGCAGAAGCGGATCGAGCTCCCTGGGCGCGAGTGCGTCCGCGCGCACCAAAATCCACATCGCCGCGACCAGGCGAAACAAAGCTCTCAGGGCGGCCACCGGCTCAGATCGCCCAACCCTGATGAAGGGCGCACACTCCACCGCTGAAGTTCGTGACAGAGACCCTGGAAAATCCCGCCTGTTCCATAAATTCCGCCAAGCGGGCCTGATCGGGAAAGCGCCGGATGCTTTCCACGAGATAGCGGTAAGCGTCTCGATCCTTTCCCACCGCGGCGCCGAGGAGCGGAATGAGCTTGAACGAATAGGCGTCATAGGCCTTGCGAAGAGCGAGGACCGGCGGCCTGGAAAACTCCAGGCAAACAAATCGTCCGCCGGGCCTCAGGACCCGCCGAGCTTCTCCAAGGGCGCCTGGAAGGTCCGTGACGTTGCGTAAGCCGAAGGCCATGCACACCGCGTGGACAGAGGCGTCGGCGAGCGGAAGACTCTGCGCGTCGCCGACCGCCCAAAGGACGCGGTCAGCGTGTCGGCGCGCGCGACCGGCCGCGACCATGCGGGCGTTGAAATCGATGACGACCACCCTGGCCGCCTCGCCGCCCCGCCGTCGTCGGGCCGAGCGCGCCATCCGGACCAGACGGGCGGCCATGTCCCCGGTGCCGCCGGCGCAATCGAGGATCACTTCGCCCGGCTGGGGATTGAGGCGCGCCGCCGCGGCATCCTTCCACAGCCGGTGAGCTCCGCCGCTCATGAGATCGTTCATGAGGTCGTAGCGTTTGGCCACCCTGTCGAAAACGCCGGTGACCAGGGCGGGCTTCTCGTTCGGCTCGATGTCGCGATATCCGAAGCTCGCGTCCTGACCGGTCATTCGTCGCCTCTTAGGCCCGAAGCCATGCAAGCGCCAGAGAACGCCGCCGACGCGATGGCGCGGCGCGCCGACATCGGTTAGGCACCCCTCATGCCCGAACTTCCCGAGGTCGAGACCGTGCGGCGGGGCCTCGAGCCGGCATTGGCTCGGCAGCGGCTGTCGAAGGTCGAAATTCGCCGGCCCGACCTCCGATTCGCCTTCCCGACGAACTTTGTCCGCCGGCTCACCGGGTTTCGCGTCGAGGCCGTGCGTCGACGTGGCAAGTTCCTGCTCGCCCCCCTGGATTCAGGGGAAACCCTCATCATGCACCTCGGCATGAGCGGCCGTTTCGCGATCGGAGGCTCCGCGCGGTGTCGAGATACCGGACGATCCCCGCCGCGCGCGGACCCGAAACACACCCATGTCGTGTTCGAGACCGAAGCCGGGGCGCGCGTCATATTCGTCGACGCCAGGCGCTTCGGATTCATGGAGCTCGGCGAGACCGCCTCGATCGACACTCACCCGCGGCTCGCCGGCCTGGGCCCCGAGCCGTTCGACGAAAGGTTCGCAGGGGCCTACCTTGCCGCCGAGTTCGTCAACCGCCGGGTCGGGGTCAAGGCCCTTCTGATGAACCAGGCCGTGGTGGCGGGACTTGGCAACATCTACGCTTCCGAAGCCTTGCATCGCGCTCGGATCGCCCCGGCAAGGCCCGCAAACACCATTGGGCGCGAAGGGCTTGATCAGATACCCCAGGCCGTCCGCTCGGTTCTGAAGGAGGCAATCGCATCGGGCGGGTCAACCCTTCGCGACTACGCCGCGGCAGACGGATCTCCCGGCTATTTTCAACACCGTTTCACGGTCTACGGCCGAGGTGGGCAGTCCTGTTCGAGCCCCGGTTGCGGCGGCACGATTCGGCGTAGCGTGCAGGCGGGGCGGGCCACGTTCCACTGTCCATCGTGCCAGAAATGATCCGCGGCGCCATTGTCGCGGCGCTCTTGGTCGCCTGGGCGGGTCGCGCGACCGCCAAGCCGCCGGTCTGGACGGTGACCAGCAACGTCGCAACGGTGGTCCTGTTCGGCTCGGTTCATCTGCTCCCTCCGGGCCTCGATTGGCGGCCCGCGGCCCTGAACCTGGCCATCTCGAAGGCCGACGTCATCTATTTCGAGCTTCCGATCGACGAGGCGACCGACGCGGAGGCGAGCCGCCTGGCGATGGTCCGGGGAAGGCTTCCGGCCACCGACAGCTTGTCCGCTCACCTTCCGCCAGGCGAGGAGGCTCGACTTCACCAAGTCGCGACGATTCTGGGAGCGCGGCTCGAAAGCATCGAGACGATGCGCCCGTGGCTCGCCGAGATGACCCTCTCGGTTCTGGCGGACGTGCGGCAGGGGGCGGAAGCCGCGCAAGGCGTCGAACGGCAAGTGCAAAATCTTGCCCCGACAAGCGCTGTTCGAAAAGCCTTCGAGTCCGCGAGCGAGCAGATCGACACTCTCGCCGGCGCGCCGGAGGCGGACCAGATCGCCTCGCTCGACGAAACTCTCGGGGAGATCCTGGAACATCCCGACACCTATCGTCGGGTGATCGCGGAGTGGCTGGAGGGCGATCTTCGCGCCCTGGGGACCGATGCCCTGGCCCCGCTCGAAAAGGCGTCGCCAGGCGCCTATCGCCGTTTGATCACCGATCGCAATCGCCGGTGGACCGTCGTCATACGGCGATTGCTCGCCCACCCGGGCGCGACGCTCATCGTCGTGGGGATGGGTCACTTGATCGGCCCCGGCGGTGTTCCCGCCCTGCTTCGGGCCGAAGGTTTTCACGTCTCGGGACCATGACCTTGGCTTCCGATCGCCGCTCGCGGCTCGATTGATCTCGCCTGGGCGTTGCCTTGCGCAGCCGCCGCGCGCGTTGACCCCCTGGCGGGCGTCGCATATATCCGCCGCTCCCCCGTTTCACGGCGCCCCGGCTTCGGAGCGTCCACGCCCGCCCTGAGGTCTTTCAACCATGGCCAACAATCCCGGCGCCAGGAAGTCGATCCGCAAGATCGCCCACCGCACGGAAGTCAACAGGTCGCGACGCTCGCGGGTTCGGACCTATCTTAGGAAGTTCGAAGAGGCGCTCGCCGCGGGCGATGCCGCCGTCGCGAAGGCGGCATTCACTGAAGCCCAGTCGGAACTCATGCGCGCAGTGGGAAAGGGCGTATTGCACCGCAATACCGGATCGAGGAAAGTCTCGCGCCTGCACGCCCAATTGAAGAAGCTCGCCGCCGCCTGATTTTCTCATTTGGTCGGCGCTAAGTAGTCGGAATATACCGCCTTTTTCCTACAATTTCGTCACTCGTGAAGCCTCTCGGCGCGCATTGGGTGCGCCGCGTGCGACCTATTTACTCAGGTCAAATGAGCTTCTGGCGGGAATTCCTTTGCGGTCCGGGGGCGCCGCCTTGTCAACCGAATTATCGCCTCTCGAGCACCATAATCAGCGTTGACGGGGAGGGGTGCGCGACTAGTCTCGGCGGCCTCGACGCTTTCGATCTTGTACGGACGAAAACGAACCGGCGGGACGCCTTGTCTTCGTCGAACGAGCCTTTGTGTCTGTTGTTTTTCGTTCGAGCGGCGCTGATCTGCTTAGGGGCCGTTCGCCTTCTGATCACGGGAAGAGACGTCGAAAATGGGGCAATCGACAGATGGAGCGCCCGCGGTGGCGCCGACACCGGTGGGGATGGTGTGGACCAAGGCGAGCTACGTGCTGAAATCCGAACTTGGAGAGGATACCTTTGGGTCGTGGCTCTCGCAGGCGGCCTTGAGAGCAGAGAGCGGCGGAGGCTTGTGCCTCGTTACTCCCACCGGAATCGCTCGTGACTGGATCCGCCGCCACGCCTGGCGTCGCATCGGCGAACTCTGGGCCGCGAACGACCCGGAGGGCCGCTCGCTCAGTCTGAAGTCCAAGGTGGAATTCGAGGCAAATGGCGGCGAAGTTGCGGGGCCGAGACTTCCGGTCGCGCCTTGCGTCGCGTCTACACCCGCCAATGTGTCTGGCGCGCGGCCAGCCACCGGCTGCGCCCTTCAGGAACGTTTCACCTTCGACACTTTTGTCGTGGGGCCAACCAACGAGTTCGCCAGCGCCGTCGCGCGGCGTGTGGCGTCTTGGGCGGACGGGCACTTCAATCCTGTGGTCTTCCACGGCCCATACGGATTTGGCAAGACGCATCTGCTGAACGCCTTGGCCTGGGACGCCATGAAGGCCGCGCCCCATCGCCGAGTCGTGTATCTCACCGCCGAACGCTTTCTCTCGAGTTTTATCCGTGCGCTCATGGAGAGGCAGGCGGCGGCGTTCAAGGAGGAATTGCGTTCCGCGGACTTGCTCCTCATCGACGATGTCCATTTCATCGGCGGCAAGCAGTCATCCCAGGAAGAACTCTTCCACACCCTCGCAGCCTTGATGGAGGACGGCCGGCGGGTCGTCTTTTCGGCCGACCGTCCGCCCTCCGCCCTGAACGAACTCGACGCGCGCCTGCGCTCCCATCTCTCATCGGGCCTGGTTTGCGGAATAGAGCCCGCCGATCGGTCCTTGAGGCTGGGAATCCTGGAGCGCAGGCTTCGCGTGCTGTGCCGACAGCAGGGCTTCGAGGGGGCGTTGCGATCGGAGGTGGCGCATTTTCTTGCGGACCGTTTCACCGACAGCGTCCGAGAGCTCGAGGGGGCGCTCAACACCCTCATCGTGCGCGCCGGACCAGGGCTTGCCGGCCTGACGCTGGAGGAGGTCCAATGTCTTCTGCGTCCGCACCTTCGTGGCGGAGAGCGGCGGATCACGGTCGACGAGATTCAGAGGGCGACCGCCGAGCATTTCGGTTTGAAGAGGGAGGATCTGGTTTCGGAATGTCGAACGCGCGCGATCGCTCGTCCCAGGCAGGCGGCGATGTGGTTGGCCAAGCACCTCACGACCCGCTCGCTGCCGGACATCGGCAGACGCTTCGGCGGTCGCGATCACACCACGGTTCTGCACGCCGTCCGCCGGATCGAGGAACTACGCAACGCCGATCCCCAGCTCGCACGCGATCTCGAGACTCTCGACCGAAAGCTGCGGGGCTGAACCAGCGACCGTCGGCCTATCCCGGCTTGTAAGGTTTGGGGCCCACTCCGTTTCTCGCGAAGAATTCGAGCATTCGCCGCCAACCGTCCATCGCGTCGACGAGGTTGTAACTGGAACGGTAGTCGGCATGGAACCCATGGCCGGCGTCCGGATAGACAACGATCTCGCTCCCGACCCTATGGGCTGTTGCCAATGCGGCCCGCATGGCGGGGATCGACGCTGAGAGCGGGTCCCTGCCGCCATAGAGGCCCAAGACCGGAGTCCGCAGCCGGGCGACGCCGTCGACTGGCCAAAGCCTATTGGCATCCGCGGCCGGGCCAGGCGGGGGGACCATGCGTCCATACCACGCCACCCCGGCCCTGAAGGCGGGGAACGCCTCGCAGGCCAGCCAGGTGGTCCCGCCGCCCCAGCAGAAGCCGGTGATCGCCAAGCGATTGCGATCGACAAATGGCTGTTTCCTGAGAAAGTCGAGGGTCGCGCCGATGTCTCCCAAGACCTGCTGATCGGAGGCTTGGGCGACGATCTTGATCACCGCGGCAAGATCGGTCAGCGGCGCCGGGTCGCCAACCCGGACGAAGAATGCTGGCGCTATGGCGACATATCCGAGCTTGGCGAGGCGGCGGCAGACATCCCTGATATATTCGTGGAGGCCGAACACTTCCGAAGCGACGACAACCGTTGGGAAACGCCCGCGGGCATCGGGCCGGGCGAGGTACGCCGGCAGGGCGACTTCCGCCGAGGCGATGGCGACGGTCTGGACAAGGAGCCCCGCTTCGTCGGTGTGAATGGGTTCAGCAGCCGCCGAAAGGGCGGCCGCTGCGTAACCCGTAAAGAAGGCGGCCGCGATCCCACGGCGAGTAAGCGCAAAATCTGTCGCGGGCGCCCCTTCGGGGCGGGTCAGGGTCAACATTGCAGGCCTCCGTGCGGTGAATCCTCGCTCTCGCCGGTAAACTCAGCAATCCGCGGCGAGGCCCGACGAAGGGTGAGGTTCAGCCGGCCTCCCCCAGGTATCAGGTCGGACGATAGCGCATGGATGCGATCTATACCGTGGAAGGCCAGTCTCGCCTTGCCGGCAAGCACGCACACATCGCCCGAGGCGAGCGGCAAGGAACAAGTGGGATCGGCTCTTGCACATCCGCCGATGCGGAACGAAGCGGTGTCGCCGAGCGAGACCGACAGAACCGGGATCGAGAAGTCGGCTTCGTCGCGATCCTGATGCAAACCCATCCGCGCGCCGGCCCGATAGAGATTGACCAGACATGCGTCCGGCGGCGTCGCCGCATCCGCCAGCTGCGCCCAGAGCGCCAACAGAATGCCGGGTATCGGCGGCCACGGCGCGCCTGTGAGCGGGTGGTTGGGCTGATAGCCATAGCCCGTCGACCGCGGGACCCAGCCCAGCTGGCCCAGATTGGTCATCTCGACACTCATCGGTTTTCCCCACGGTGTAAACGGGCGATAGAACGGCGCGTTCGCCGCACATGCATTCACCTCACCAACCAGGGCGCGCTGGCCTTTCTCGTCGAGAAAGCCGCGGAAAACGCGGAAACCTTCAGAGATCATGATTTGCGCTCGCCTAACCCAGGGAAGCGCGCCGCCGCTCCGCGTCGCCCTTGCGAGAACGTCGCCAACGCCCATATCGAAGCTCGGAGCGGCGCTTCATCCCCGAGGACCCGCTCGATAGGGTTTCGGCGCTGTCGACCATCACGATAGCGCCGGGCCCTAGGACCCGTTCGGACCGGAGACGATCGCAACGCCGGGCCGGTGGCTAGCTGTAACGCCATCTTGCGATCGTCCGACAAAGGGAAGCGAAAGTAAGAGATCCATGAGCAAGATAATCGGAATCGACCTTGGAACTACCAACTCCTGCGTCGCAATTATGGATGGCAAGGCGCCCAAGGTGATCGAGAACGCCGAGGGCGTACGCACGACGCCATCGGTAGTGGCCATCATCGACGACGGTGAGCGCCTTGTCGGCCAGCCCGCCAAGCGCCAGGCCGTCACCAACCCGGAAAACACCCTTTTCGCCATCAAGCGCCTGATAGGCCGCAACTTCGCCGATCCAATGGTGGAGAAGGACAAGGGCATGGTCCCCTACCAGATTGTCAAAGGGCCGACCGGCGACGCCTGGGTGCGCGCCCACGGCAAGGACTATTCGCCCCAGCAGATCTCGGCCTTCATCCTGCAGAAGATGAAGGAGGCCGCCGAAACCCACCTTGGCGAAAAGGTGGAAAAGGCGGTCATCACGGTTCCGGCCTACTTCAACGACGCCCAGCGCCAAGCAACCAAGGATGCCGGAAAGATCGCCGGCCTCGAGGTTCTGAGGATCATCAACGAACCCACGGCGGCGGCTCTGGCCTACGGGCTGGAAAAAAACGAAGGCAAGAAAATCGCGGTCTACGACCTGGGCGGCGGCACCTTCGATGTCTCGATCCTGGAGATCGGCGATGGCGTCTTCGAAGTGAAGGCGACCAACGGCGACACGTTCCTGGGCGGGGAGGACTTCGATCTGCGAATCGTCGACTACCTCGCCGACGAATTCAAGAAGGAGCAGAGCGTCGATCTGCGGAAGGACAAGCTCGCCCTTCAGCGCCTCAAGGAAGAGGCGGAGAAAGCCAAGAAGGAACTCTCCTCGACCGCGCAATACGAAGTGAACCTGCCCTTCATCTCGATGAACGCCTCGGGACCGCTGCATCTCAACATCAAGCTCTCCCGGGCGAAGCTCGAGGCTCTGGTCGAAGATCTGATCACCAAGACCGTCGGGCCGTGTGAACGGGCGCTCAAGGACGCCGGCCTGAAGAAGACCGACATCGACGAAGTGATCCTGGTGGGCGGGATGACCCGCATGCCCAAGGTGGTCGAGACGGTGAAGGAGTTCTTCGGCCGCGAACCGCACAAGGGCGTCAACCCCGATGAAGTCGTGGCCCTGGGCGCCGCCATCCAGGCCGGCGTGCTCCAAGGCGACGTCAAGGACGTGCTCCTTCTGGACGTCACGCCTCTCACTCTCGGGATCGAGACGCTCGGGGGGGTGTTCACCTCGCTCATAGAGCGCAACACCACCATTCCGACCAAGAAGAGCCAGGTGTTCTCAACCGCCGACGACAACCAGAACGCAGTGACGATTCGGGTCTTTCAGGGTGAAAGGCCGATGGCCGGCGACAACAAGCTGCTGGGCCAGTTCGATCTGGTCGGAATCCCCCCCGCCCCACGTGGGGTGCCCCAGGTCGAGGTGACTTTCGACATCGACGCAAATGGAATCGTCAACGTTTCGGCGCGCGACAAGGCCACCGCCAAGGAACAGTCGATTCGCATTCAAGCCAATGGCGGCCTTTCTGACGCCGACATTGAGACGATGGTCAAGGAAGCCGAGTCCAATGCGGCGGAGGATAAGAAGCGCAAAGAACTGGTGGAGGCCAAGAATCACGCAGACTCGCTGATTCACACTACCGAGAAGGCCATGGCCGAACATGCGGACAAGCTCGGAGCGCCCGAGAAGGCGGCAATCGAGACCGCGATCAGTGAGTTGAAATCGGAACTCGAGGCTGGCGACGCCGAAGCGATCCAGGGGAAGACCCAAAGCCTGATGCAGGCCTCGATGAAGCTCGGCGAAGCCATGTATCAAGCGCAACAGACGGCGGGTGAATCCGAGGCCTCGACCGGCTCCGCCGCTGCGGACGACGGCGTGGTGGACGCAGAATTCGAGGAAGTGGGGGACGACAAGAAGTCCGCGTGACGCTTTGACCCAGGAGGCGGCCCCTCGGAATCGACGTAAGTCTGTTCCTTGGGGGCGTCGCCGCCTCCGAATTGGGCCAAGGTCCACCGCTCGCCCTTGCGACAGGTCGCGGTCCGTCCCACTTCAGCTTGACCGCACTTAAGGGATCCGCCGTAACCTCGAAGATGGGCGACTATTACGAAATCCTCGGTGTCCCGCGCGGTTGCGACGACGGGCGCCTCAAAGCCGCCTTCCGGGCCTTGGCGATGGAACACCATCCCGATCGAAACGGCGGCTGCGAGGAAGCCACGGGTCGCTTCAAGCAAATCAACGAGGCGTATTCGGTACTTTCCGATCCGAGAAAACGCGCGGCCTATGACCGGTTCGGCCACGCGGGCCTCCAGGGCATGAATGGCGCGTCAGGCGCCGGCTTCGCCGACGTGCACGACATCTTCAACGACGTGTTCGGAGACGTATTCGGAGATATGTTCGGCCGCGGCCAAAGGCCGAACGGTCCGGCCCGAGGCCAGGATCTCAGGTACGACCTCGAGATCATGCTCGAACAAGCCTACGCCGGCGCGGAAGTCGAGGTTCGAGGGCCGGTCGCGGTGGATTGCGACACCTGCGACGGATCGGGAGCTCGACCGGGATCCAGCCCCACGACTTGCGGCTCGTGTGGCGGGGGGGGGCGGGTTCGCCGCAGTCAGGGCTTCTTTTCGGTCGAAAGCGCCTGCCCAAGGTGCGGCGGAGCCGGCCGCCTCATCCTGGATCCGTGCGGCGGTTGTGGCGGCCACGGAAAGGTGCGGCGCGAACGCACGCTCCAGGTGCGCATTCCCGCCGGCGTCGATGACGGCGCCAGGATTCGCTTGGCAGGAGAGGGAGATGCCGGAGCCAGGGGCGGCCCGCGGGGCGACCTCTATATATTTCTTTCTGTGAGGCCTCACGATCTGTTCGAGCGAGACGGGCTGGATCTCCTGTGCTCGGTGCCTGTGCCGATGGCGACCGCGGCGCTCGGCGGGGAGATCGAAGCCCCCTGCCTGCTCGGCGGGGAGAATTGTGACGGCGAGTGCAAGATCAGGGTCAAGGTTCCCGAGGGCGCGCAGAGTGGCCGCACAGTTCGTTTGCGCGGCCGAGGGATGCCTTCACTTCGCTCCCGAGAAAGAGGAGATCTCGTGGTCGAGCTGTTTATCGAGACACCGACCAAGCTCACCGCCGAGCAGAAGGCTCTGTTGCGCGACTTCGCCGGACTTTGCGGCGAGCAACAGAACCCCAGGTCGGCGAGCTTCTTCCAAAAGGCGAGGACCTTCTGGGACGGCATAACCGGCGTTGAAGAGCGGCCCGGAGGGCCTCCCGGTCACTAATCCAGGAGAATTGAGATATCCGCCCAGCGGCAGCGGGTTTCAAGCAGGGCGCCCCCCCAACCGCGGACCGCCCTTTGATCCACGACTCTACCGCCGAGCTTTCGATAGAATTCGAACGCTCGGACGTTACCGTTCAACACCCACAGTTCCAACGACGCCGCGCCCCGTGCGGCCAACACCCTCGCAGTGGAAGTCAGGAGGCCTCTTCCAAGCCCACGACCCTGAGCTGGCCGTGTCAAATAGAGCGTAAAGACTTCGGCTGACGCACCGCCCGATCCTTTGATCGCGCCCGAGCAGTAACCAACCACGCCGCCACGTCCCTCCGCGACCATCGCAACCTCCTCCTGCCGCGGCCGCGTCAACTGGCGCCTCCATCGCGCCGCGTGCAACGCAACGCTCATCCCTTCGAGATAGGCCTTCGGCAAAAGTCCGGAATAGGTTTCCCGCCAAGCCGTGACGTGGACCCTCGCCAAAGGCAAAGCGTCCGCCGGGCCGGCGGGAAGGATTACGGCGTCAGCTAGCCGCTGCATGGTATGAGCACCTTGGCGGGCCGCTTCCAGACGTCAAGGGCTGACGAAAAGGCGCCACGGCTATAGCCTTGGGCAATGAATCTCCGTCTCGCTCCGAGTCGCCGGGAAACGTCTTCCGAAGCTGCGGCCTCCCCAGTCATGGCCCAGTATTTCGCGGCCAAGGCCCGACAGCCGCATGCCTTGGTTCTCTTTCGAATGGGAGACTTCTACGAGCTTTTCTTCGAGGACGCCCGCGCGGCGGCTGCGGCGCTCGGGATCGCCCTGACCCACCGTGGCGTGCACGATGGCGAGCCGATTCCCATGGCTGGCGTACCCGTGCACGCCGCCGACACCTATGTCGCGAAACTGATCCGCGCCGGCTTCAAGGTGGCCGTTTGCGAACAGATGGAGACACCCGCCGAGGCGCGAAAACGCGGCTACAAAGCGATCGTGCGCCGCGAAGTGGTTCGGGTCGTCACCCCGGGCACCCTCACTGAGGAGACGCTGCTCGAGGCGAAGGGGGCCAATCGACTGGCCGCGCTCGCTATCCACGCCGGCCGCGGAGCGGTCGCGAGCGTGGAACTCTCCACCGGCGAGGTTGACTGCCTTGAGGTTGGCCCGGGAGATTTGGCAGCCGCGCTGACGTCTCTTCAGCCATCTGAAATATTGGCCACCGACCGCATGCTGGCCGACCCGGGAATCGCGGTGGCGCTTGCCGGAATCGGCGTGCCGATCGAAGTCCTTCCCGCGCCGCTGGCGGAGCCGTCGGTTGCCGAGGCGCGTCTCAAGCGCCTCTTTGGCGTTGAGGCCTTAGACTCATTTGGCGCTTTCACGGGGGCGGAGGTCGCTGCCCTCGGGCTTCTTGCGGCTCACCTCGAAAACACCCAGGCCGGACGCCTTCCGGCCCTACGCCCACCCCGGCGTGCCGGGGAAGCCGAAATCATGAGCATTGATCCGGCCACTCGCGCGAACCTCGAGATCGAGCGCACCCTCTCTGGAACCCGCGAAGGTGCGCTGCTCTCGGCAATCGATCGCACCGTGACCGCATCGGGCGCCCGGCTCCTGGCTTCGCGCTTGATGCGGCCACTCACCTCGCCTGCGTCGATCAATGCCCGGCTCGACAGCATCGAATGGCTCATCGAACGAGGCGGGCTGCGCGAGAAGATCCGGACGACCCTCAAGACGGGGGGCGACATGGCCAGATCTCTCTCGCGCCTGGCGCTCGCTCGGGGTGGGCCGCGCGACCTGAAGTGCGTCAGAGACGGGCTGGTCGCTGGCGCGGCCATCGGCGCCATGATCGAAAATTTCGCGCAGGCGCTCAGCCCGGCTCCTTTGGAGATCGCCCAGGCGGCGAGCGCGCTTACCCCGTCCCGCCATGCGCCTCTTGCGGAATTCCTGAACACGTTGATTGCGGGCCTGGTCCCTGTCTGCCCGGCGCTGCCGCGGGATGGAGGCTATGTTTCAGCGGGCTTTCGCACCGATCTGGATGAGGCCCGCGGCCTGCGCGACGACAGCCGCCGAGTCGTTGCAACTCTCCAGGGCGAACTCGCCTCTCGGACCGGCGTGGCCCTGAAAATCCGCCACAACGCCGTGCTCGGCTATTTCGTGGAAACGAGCGTGCGCCAAGCGGAACCTCTCTTGCGAGATCCCCTGCGTGGCAATCTCATCCACCGTCAGACGCTCGCCAATCAAGTGCGTTTCACCACCCCGGAGTTGGCCGAACTCGACGCGAAGATCGCTCAGGCAGGGGAGCAGGCCCTGGCGATCGAACTATCGGTGTTCGAAGCCTGGCGCGAAGAAGCAACCAGCTTGGCTGCGCAGATCCATGCCGCCGCCGACTCTCTGGCGACGCTCGATGTAGCCGCCGCGCTTGCCGAGTGGGCGCAGGAGGCCGGAGCGGTGCGGCCGATCCTCGACCGGTCCTTGGCGTTCGACGCGCGAGGCGCTCGTCACGCGGTGGTGGAGGCCTCGGCGCGCCGACAGGGCAAGGCGTTCACGGCCAATGATTGCGCTTTGGACGGAACCGGCGAAGCCGCCGCCCGCCTCACCCTGGTGACAGGGCCCAACATGGCTGGGAAGTCCACCTTCCTGCGTCAGAACGCCCTGTTGTGCGTCCTCGCGCAGGCTGGCTGTTACGTTCCCGCCAAGAGCCTGACCCTTGGGGTTGTCGATCGGCTCTTCAGCCGTGTCGGGGCAGCCGACGACCTGGCCCGGGGCAGATCCACCTTCATGGCCGAGATGGTGGAGACGGCCGCCATTCTCACCCAAGCGACGGTCCGCTCTTTTGTCATCCTCGACGAGATCGGCCGAGGCACGGCCACCTACGATGGACTGGCCATCGCCTGGGCATGCGTTGAAACATTGCACGAGCGCAACCGTTGTCGCACCCTCTTCGCGACCCACTTCCATGAACTCGCCGCTCTCGAGCAGCGTCTTGCCCATGTCTCGAACCTGTCACTCAAGGCAAAGGAGTGGAATGGCGAACTGGTGTTCCTTCATGAGGCGGCGCCGGGCGCCGCTGATCGTTCCTATGGACTGCAAGTGGCCAAACTCGCCGGAGTGCCGGCCGCGGTCGTCGCTCGGGCGCACGAAGTTCTCGAAAGGCTCGAGCGCCGGTCTGATGCCCATAGTGGATTGCAGGAACTCCCTCTGTTCGCCTCCTTCACTTCAGGACCCGCTCCGCCGCCCGCTCCCACGCCCGTCGAGTCTGCGATCTCGGCATTGGATCCCGACAGCATGAGCCCCCGCGAAGCCATGGAGACCCTCTACAAATTGAGGGCGCTGCTCGGGGAAGCTTGAGCCCTGCCCAGCGACGCGACCGGAGATGGGAATGCAACGGCGACCGGTCGCGCAGGCGGTCGTCGGATTTTTTGCACGGCGACCGCTATAAGACCCCATGCCGCCCCGCCTTCGTCCTACTCGCGTGGAACACGTAGTTGACGGCCACCGGCTGCGCGCACTGCTGTCGACCGCGGCTCTGGACGCCGTAGGCGATGAGGTCGAACAGCGACGGCGCGCCATCGATATCCTGAAGGCGGCGCTCTTCCGCGGCCGGATGATCGCCAAGGAACGGCTCGAGAATGGCGCCGGCGGGGTCGAGACCGCGCGGTTGCTCAGTGCAGTGACCGACGAGGTGATCACGGCGCTGTACGACTTCACGACCGTCCACGTGTTCCGCGCCCGCAACCCCACCGAGGGTGAGCGGCTCGCGGTCATTGCCGTGGGCGGCTACGGAAGAGGCGAACTGGCGCCGTTCTCCGATGTCGATCTGTTGTTCCTGCGCCCGTACAAGCTCACCGCACATGGCGAAAGCGTGATAGAATTCATGCTCTATGCCTTGTGGGACCTCGGTTTCAAGGTTGGCCACGCCTCCCGGACGGTTTCCGAATGTGTTCGGCTGTCGCGTGAGGACATCACGATTCGGACCGCCATTCTGGAGGCGAGGCTCCTGATCGGCGATCTCGCCCTGGCCGACACCTTGAAGCGACGGTTCCGCGACGAGGTCGTGAAGGGGACGGGCGCCACATTCGTCGCCGCAAAACTCAGGGAGCGGGATGAGCGTCACGCGCGGGCGGGGGCGAGCCGTTTTCTCGTTGAACCCAATGTGAAAGAGGGCAAGGGAGGACTTCGAGACCTCCACACTCTGTTTTGGATCGGGCGCTACCTCCATCCCGCCGACAGCGCTGAGGCTGTCATGGGGCTCGACATGTTCCAGCGGCGGGAGGTCAGGGCCTTCATCGGCGCCTTCGACTTCCTCGAGGCGGTGCGGGCTCATCTCCACTTCGCCACGGGCCGCCCCGAAGAACGCCTGACGTTCGATGTCCAGCCAGAGATCGCGAGGCGGATGGGATACAATGATCGGCCGCGCAAGGGAGGAGACAACACCCCGGCCGTGGAGCGCTTCATGCGCCGGTATTTCCTGGTCGCAAAGGAGGTCGGCGCTCTGACGCGTGTCTTCGCGGCAAAGCTCGAAGCGGATCACATGAAGTCGGCGCCGAGGGGACTGTCGCGCTTTCTGGCCAGGCGGACCGCACATAGTCCCCTCGTGGAGAAGGATTTTCGTCTTGAGGGGGGACGCTTGACGGTCGCGGGTCCGACGACCTTCGCGCGCGATCCTGTCAACCTGCTCAGGCTATTCAAGATTGCCGACACAAGAGACCTCGACCTCCATCCAGACGGATTTGCGTCCGCGACTCGCAGTCTTGGTCTCATAACGTCGAAGGTGAGACGCGATCCGGCTGCGGCGACAATATTTCTGGACATTTTGGCAAGGGGGAAAAATACCCGCAGGAGCCTGGAACTCATGAATGAAGCGGGCGTCTTGGGTCGCTTCCTTCCCGAGTTCGGAGGGATCGTCGCTCAGATGCAGTTCAACATGTACCACTCCTATACCGTCGACGAGCACACCCTTCGCGCCATCGGAGTAATCGCCGACATTGCCGCCGGGCGCCTTGCTCACGATCATCCGCTCTCGACGCAAATCATGCCTCTGATCGAGGATACTGAGGCGCTGTTCCTCGCGATGCTTCTGCACGATACCGGCAAGGGAGGCGAAGGAGGTCAGGAAGTTGCCGGCGCCAGAGCGGCCCGCCAAGCCTGTGAGCGCCTGGGATTGAACGATCGGCGCACTGATCTGGTCGCTTGGCTCGTGGAACACCACCTGATGCTGAGCGACTATGCGCAAAAGCGCGATCTCGGCGATCCTTCGACGGTCGCGACCTTCGCCAATGTCGTGGAGACCGCCGAGCGCCTGCGCCTGCTTCTGGTCCTCACCGTCGCCGATATTCGCGCCGTCGGGCCCGGAGTTTGGAACGGATGGAAGGGGCAGCTTCTGCGGGAACTTTTCACGGCCACCGAGGTGTTCTTGAGCGGCGGCCGCCCGTCAGACGCGGCCGCGCTCGCGCGCCGACGGCATGAAGCCATCGCGTACGAAACCCGCACCGCGCTCGTTTCGGCCGATCCGTCCGCCACGTCTTGGGCGAGCGCCATGGAGGACGCCTATTTCGCCACGTTCCCGGCTGCCGAACAGGCTGCGCATCGCAACCTCTGGATCCGCGCAAGATCAGGATCCGGCGCCGCCGCGGAATGCAAGATCAGGCCCGATCGAAACGCGGCCGAGCTTGTCATCGCCGCCAAGGATCGGCAGGCGCTGTTCGCGGATCTCGCCCTCACCGTTTCAGCCTTCGGCGGCAATGTCGTGGGGGCGCGGATCTTCACGTCAACCGCTGGCCAGGCGCTCGATGTGTTCTACGTCCACGATCGCGCGGGCAGGCCCCTCGGCGAGCAGAACCCCCGCCTTCTGGGTCGGCTTTCGGAAGCGCTCGAACGGGCGGCGCTCGGGGAACCTGCGAAGTGGGAGGACCGGCAACCGGCGGACTTCGGGCGCGCCGCCGCCTTTTCCATTTCCCCCCTCGTGGCAATCGACAACGACGCCTCGCAAGTTTCCACGATCATCGAAACCTCCGGTCGTGATCGACCCGGTCTTCTGCAGGCTCTCGCACGGACTCTTTCGGCGGCGGGTCTTTCGGTGCAATCGGCCCATATCGACAGCTACGGCGAAAGGGCGGTGGACACCTTCTACGTCGTCGCCTCCGGTGGCGCTAAACTCACCGACGACGAACAGATAGCCGCTGTTCGGACACAACTTTCGGGGGTGCTCGGGTCGGGCGAACCTCGCCCGTCGGTTGCGGGTCGATCCAAAGCGCGGGCCAGCGCGGCGCGATGAACTGCTCACAGCAGTTCTGGTCAAGCCGGGCCCACAAGCGCGCGCTTCCACCAACAGCGAGCGCGCTCGCTGTTGTCGCCATGGCCGTCCCGAGCGATGCGCTCTTCAGCTCCGGCGGCCAACCGTCGCCTTGTCGCAGGGCCCTCGACGCTCTAACCCGCGCCGTGACGTATTCGCTCCGCTGCCTGCGGCGATGGCGCGCGCGAGCCGCACCAATTGAAGCCAATCGCCATTGGTTCGCTTGCCAATTCGCCTCCCCCGGTCCCTTGAAGATTCACCCATGACCGCTCCGCTTTCCACAGCCTACGCCGGTCCGATGCGCGTCTTCTCCGGCGTGCAGCCCTCCGGCGACCTTCACCTCGGTAACTACCTGGGCGCCCTGGCAAAATTCGTCGCGCTCCAGCACACGATGGAATGCCTCTTCTGCGTGGTCGATCTGCACGCAATCACCGCCTGGCAAGACCCCGCGAAGCTTGCCGCGCAGACGCGCGAGATCGCCGCGGCGTACCTTGCGGCCGGAGTCGATCCGAAGCGGGCGATCATCTTTCCCCAATCGGCGATTCCGCAGCATGCCGAACTCGCCTGGATATTCGATTGTGTCGCGCGCCTTGGGTGGCTGGACCGGATGACCCAGTTCAAGGAGAAATCCGGAAGGCACTCGGAGCGGGCCAGTCTGGGCCTATACGCCTATCCGGTTCTTCAGGCTGCGGATATCCTCCTCTACAAGGCGACCCACGTGCCGGTTGGAGAGGACCAGAAACAGCACCTCGAGCTCACGCGGGACATCGCCGGAAAGTTCAATCATGACTTCGACGCCCCGGGTTTCTTCCCTCTCACCGAGGCCTTGATCGAAGGTCCGGGGGCCAGGGTGATGTCTCTGCGGGACGGTCGGGCGAAAATGTCGAAGTCCGACCCCTCCGACCAGGCTCGGATAAATCTATCCGACACCGCCGAGGTGATTGAAGCGAAGATCAGGCGCGCCAGGACGGATCCCGAGACCCTGCCCAGGCTCGAAGCGGGTTTGGCCGACCGTCCGGAAGCGGACAATCTCGTCGCGCTCTTCGCGGCTCTCTTAGACGTTCGGAAGGCGCAGATCCTCGAGACCTACGGGGGCGAGGGCTTCGGGCAGAGATTCAAGAGAGATCTCGCGGAGCTGATCTGGCAAAGACTCGGGCCGGTTTCGGCGGAGATGCGCCGATTGCTGGCCGATCCGGTGGCAATCGACCGCATTCTGGCCGATGGCGCCGAACGGGCGAGGGCGCTGGCGGCGCCGGTGCTCGACGAGACCAAGCGCATCGTAGGCTTCTGGCGGCCACGCTAGAGGTTGCGCGTTGCGGGGCGAGACGCCATCTACCAATCATCGAGAAGGGCCGAGTTTCAATGTTCATCCAGACCGAGGCCACGCCCAACCCCGAGGTTTTGAAGTTCCTGCCCGGGCGGGAGGTGCTGGGTTCAGGAACGCGCGAGTTCAAAGGCGCCGAGGAAGCCGAAGCCTCACCTCTGGCGGGTGCTCTTTTCGACGTTCCGGGCGTGACACGGGTATTCTTCGGTCCAGACTTCCTCACTGTGACCAAGCAGAGCGACGCCGTGTGGGCGCATCTGAAGGCTCCGATCCTGGCGGCGATCATGGATCACTTTACCGGCCAGGCGCCGCTGCTGCGTGACGGCGGCGCCGAAGAGGACTCGGGGCCCGTCTACGAGGGCGAAGCGGCGGAGATCGTCAAGGAGATCAAGGCGCTTCTCGATTCCCGCATCCGTCCCGCGGTGGCTCAGGACGGCGGCGACATCCTCTTTTCCAGATTTGAACAGGAGACCGGCGTCGTCTGGCTCCACATGCGTGGGGCCTGCTCTGGCTGCCCTTCCTCCGCGGCCACGCTGAAGAGCGGCGTAGAGAACATGCTTCGTCACTATGTGCCGGAGGTCACCCGGGTCGAGCAGACCCTCTAGAGACGCCCTGGTCGCGGCCGCTTCGCCGGGCTCCGCCCAATTCTCTCGGAAGACACAGCCTATGCAGGCCCGCCTGGACGACGAAGCCCTTGATCGGATCTTTCGCAAGGCTCGCACCCGCAACGGTTGGGAAACCTCACCCCTGCCCGAAGCACTGCTCCGCGAGATTTATGATCTGGCGAAATTCGGCCCCACGGCGGCGAATTCCACACCGGCGAGATTCGTGTTCGTGACAAGCACAGACGCCAAGGAGAAGCTCGCTTCAGTGGCCGCCGGCAACAACCAAGCCAAGATCAAGCAAGCTCCGGCGACGGTGATCGTGGGCTACGACTTGGACTTCCCCGAGACTCTTCCGAAGCTCTTTCCACACGCCCCGAAGATGAAGGAGGGTCTCACCGACCCGGCGATCGTCGAACCGATGGCTTTCCGTAACTCATCGCTCCAGGGCGCATATCTGATAGTGGCCGCCAGATCTCTCGGCCTCGATTGCGGGCCCATGTCCGGATTCGACAATGGGAAGGTCGACGCCATCTTCTTCGCGGGCACACGAATCAAGTCCAATTTCCTCTGCTCGATGGGCTACGGCACCGACCACAACCTGTTCGAACGCTCACCGCGCCACAGCTTCGAAGAAGCCTGCAGGATAGTCTGAAGGAACCGGGGTGGTTGTCCTTGCGATGGATACCTGCCTTGGCGCCTGCTCAGCCGCGGTCGTCGACAGAGGGGCCCTTCTCGGCGCGCGGTCCGAGCCCATGATGCGCGGCCATCAGGAACGCATTGCGCCAATTGTCGACGAGTTGATGGAGCAGCTGAAACTGGGATTTTCCGCCATCGACCGCATCGGTGTCACCGTCGGCCCGGGTTCGTTCACGGGTCTTCGCGTCGGCATCGCGTTCGCAAAGGGCTTGGCCCTGAGCCTTCATCGTCACTGCGCGGGGGTGGGAACTCTCGAAGCCCTGGCCGCCACGGCCAAGTTGACCGGCCCGGTCGCGGCCGTTGTCGACGCAGGGCGGGGCAATGTCTATCTACAGGTGTTCGTGGCTGGACGGTCGGTCAAGCCAGCAGATGTCCTTGGCCTCGACCACGCCGCCGAATGGCTCGCCGGGAGGGGCGATCTCGAAAACCTGAGCATTGTCGGGCCCGGCGCGCGACTCCTCGAGGCCAGACTTCACGCTTGCCGTTTCGTCGATCTCAATGCGCCCTCGCCGCAGTCGGTTGCACGGCTGGCGTGGCGAGCGCGGGTCGGGCCAATGATGCCCCTCTATCTTCGTTCGCCAGGCGCGGTCCAACGTCCGTGAGGATTCGCTTCTGCCGCGAAGGCGAAGTCGCGGCGCTGGCCCAGATCCACGCCTCGGCGTTCCCGGTCGGGTGGGACGCGGGTCAACTGGACGCTTTTCTCGCCAGTCCGGGGGTTTCGGCCCAGGTCGTGGAATACGAAGGAGAGCTCGTCGCATTCGTGCTGACGCGAATTGCTGCCTGCGAAGCCGAAGTCCTCACCCTCGCGATCGCTCCGGCGCACCGCCGCAAAGGCCTTGCGAGCGCGCTCCTGGGCGCCGCGGTCGTCTGGGCGCGCAATTCGGGTGCGAGACAACTGTTTCTGGAGGTCGCCTCGCAAAATCAAGCAGCGTTGACTCTTTACCGCAACGCCGGTTTCGCGATGGTCGGCGCCCGCGCGGCCTATTACGCTCGCGACGGCGGCGGCGACGCCCTCGTGTTGCGCCTTGACCTTAACAGCTGAGTTCGGCGGCCCTATCATTCCGCTGACAGGCCGTGGGTATCGGAGCGTCGGTTGGATCGGCTCGAAAAGCTGTGCATCGAGAGCGGCATGCGGATGACCGAGCAAAGACGCGTGATCGCGCGCGTGCTTTCGGCGGCAAGCGACCATCCCGATGTCGAGGAGTTGCATCGGCGGGCCCACGCCATAGATCCCCACATATCGATCGCGACGGTCTATCGAACGGTGCGGCTCTTCGAGGAAAGCGGCATCCTAACCAAGCACGACTTCCGCGATGGGCGCTCGCGCTATGAGGAAGCAAGCGAAACGCATCATGACCACCTTATCGACATGAAGAGCGGCGCCGTGATCGAGTTCGTCGACAACGAGATCGAGGCCCTGCAGAAGGCGATCGCCAAGAAACTGGGCTACCGTCTCGTCGACCACCGACTGGAACTCTACGGTGTGCCGGTTGATGATTGAGACCACATCCTCTGGCCGCGCGGTTGCATAGCCCGAAAATGAACCCCACGCCCTCCCCGCGGCGCATCTACGTCAAGACCTTTGGCTGCCAGATGAATGTCTATGACAGCGAGAGGGTCGGCGAACTGATGCGACCCTTGGGTTACGCGCCCACGGACGCAGCGGAGGACGCGGATCTCGTGGTCCTCAACACCTGCCACATCCGCGAAAAGGCGACGGAAAAGGTCTATTCCGAACTCGGCCGACTGAAAGCGGTCAAGGCCCGAAGGACCGCAGCCGGCGGCGGGATGATAATCGTGGTAGCGGGCTGTGTGGCGCAAGCCGAGGGCGCGGAAATCATGCGCCGCCAGCCTGCCGTCGACTTTGCGGTGGGACCGCAGTCATACCAACGCCTTCCGGAACTCATCGCCCGCACCCATCGTGCGGTTGGGGAGCGGCTCGCCGCGGACTTCGCCCCTGAGGAAAAATTCGACACCCTAGGCGCGTTGCGCGACGCCAATTCGCCAACCGCCTTCCTGACCGTGCAGGAGGGTTGCGACAAATTCTGCGCATTCTGTGTGGTGCCCTACACGCGCGGCGCGGAATACTCCCGCCCGTCGGAGCAAATCCTCGAAGAAGCAAGAAACCTGACCGAAAAGGGAGTGCGCGAGATCACCCTGCTGGGCCAAAACGTCAACGCCTATATGAGCGATCTCGGCTTGGCGGGCCTCATTCGTATGCTGGCAGGGATAAAGGGGCTGGAGCGCATCCGCTACACCACCAGCCACCCGCGAGACATGGATCAGTCGCTGATCGCCGCCCACGCCGAGGTGGAGGCCCTCATGCCCTATCTGCATCTGCCGGTTCAGAGCGGTTCGGATCGCATCCTTCGGGCGATGAACCGCGGCCACACCGCCGCTCAATACCTGGATGTCGTCGAGCGCGTTCGCATGGCCCGGCCCGACATGGCGCTGTCATCGGACTTCATCGTCGGCTTCCCCGGGGAGAGCGACGCAGACTTCGAGGCAACGCTCGAGCTTGTCGAGAAGGTCGGTTTCGCCAGTTCCTTCTCGTTCAAGTACTCGCGGCGTCCGGGCACACCTGGCGCAGTCCTGCCCGGTCAGGTTGATGAGCGAGTCAAGGCCGAACGCCTCAGCCGGCTCCAAGCCCTGCTCGCGACTCAGCAGGCGGCGTTCAATTCCGCTCTGGTGGGGCGCACCGCTCCAGTGCTGTTCGACCGGCCGGGGCGCATCTTGGGTGAGATCGTCGGACGAAGTCCCTGGCTCCAAGCCGTGCATTGCCGCGCGAGCCTGGACCTCATCGGTAGGGTCGCCACGGTCGCCATCACATCGGCCGGAGCAAACAGCGTAGCGGGACACCTTTGCCTGGAAGCGGCTTGAGGCGCGGGGGCGCCTCCGAGTTCGTCCCTCTCACCGACGCGGCGGTGCGCGCCGTTTCAGGTCCGGGCGGACGGCATGCCGCGCTCATCGAAGATGCGTTCCATGTCCTCGTAGAAACACCCGGCGGGGGCGTCTCCGTGGGCGGCGAGGTCAAGGGTCGCCGCGGCGCACGGCAAGCCATCGAGACCTTGGCCGGACAAGTAGCGTCGCGACTGGAAGTTACCCCTGCTGACGTGCGCTTGGCGATCGACCAGGCGCGATCGGGGGCCGCCGGGATAGGACCGGCGGCGCGCCGCGGTCCGGTCGCCGCCAAGACCCCGAACCAGGCGCGGTATCTCGAAGCCCTGGCGGCCAACGACCTTGTCTTCGGCCTTGGTCCCGCCGGTACAGGAAAGACATTTCTCGCGGTCGCCCATGCCGCCAGCCTCCTGCGTTCGGGACAGGTCGAGAGAGTGGTGGTGACCCGCCCCGCGGTCGAGGCCGGCGAACGCCTAGGCTTCCTTCCCGGCGATCTCGGCGAGAAGGTAGATCCGTACATGGCTCCGGTCTGGGAAGCGATGAGCGACATATTGGGCGCCGACGCCTGGCGTCGCCGGCGCGACCGCGGCGAAATCGAGGTCGCGCCAATCGGATTTATGAGAGGGCGAACCTTGGCGCACGCCTACGTCATCGTTGACGAAGCTCAGAACGCGTCGCGCCTGCAGATGAAGATGGTGCTGACCCGACTGGGGGAAGGATCGCGCATGGCGGTCACCGGGGATCCAAGCCAGGTCGACCTGGTCAATTCCGCCGATTCCGGCCTGATCCACGCAGTTGCCATCCTGGATGGAGTCGAAGGAGTGGCCGTCACCCGTTTCTCCACCATGGATGTTGTCCGCCACCCGCTGGTCGGCAGGATCGTCGAGGCCTATGACGCCGACTCCGCGCGCTTGAAACGATGATCCAAGTTCAGATCGAAGACCCGCGGTGGAGACATATCGCGCCGAACCCGGCCGGAGCGGCGCGCGACGCCGCTGCGCTCGCCATTGGGGCTGCGGGCGTACCCGTCGACATGGCCTGCGTGCTCCTGCTCACCGACGACAAGACGGTGCGCGATCTGAGTCGACGCTTCCGCGGCCGCGACCTTGCGACCAACGTGCTCGCGTTTCCCGCTCCGGTCGGCGCCGCCGGCGTTCTCGGCGACATCGCGTTGGCGTTCGGTGTCTGCGAACGCGAGGCCCGCGATCAGGGCAAGGGCCTGATCGACCATCTTCGCCATCTGGTCATTCATGGCGTTCTGCATCTCGTGGGCCACGATCACCAAACTCCCGACGAGGCGGCCAGGATGGAGGCGATCGAAATCGAACTGCTTGGCCGCCTGGGCGTTCCAGACCCCTATTTCGATCGCTCCGGCGAGGAGCATCTTGCCCAGTCCCGATGAAGAAGTAACCTCGCACGGCGCCGTGCAGACCGTCGGAAGAGGCTGGGCCGCGGCCCTGCGCATGTGGCTCCGGCGCGCCAACCCGTGGACCAGAGATAAACGCGCGTCGAAACCGCTCGGCAAGGCGGTAGCGAGCTCCAGCGCCACCACTGACTTGGTGGATCACGCCGAGGCCTTCCAGAGACTGCGGGTCGCCGACGTGATGACGCCGCGGGCCGATATCACCGCTGTGGAGATCTCGTCATCCTTCGAGGCGGCGGTCGCCGCCTTCGCGGACAGCGAGCACTCCAGACTTCCGGTCTACAGGGAGAGCCTGGACGATCCGGTCGGCGTCGCGCACCTGAAGGACCTCTTCAGGCTTATGGCGCGAGAGACCCGCGAAACGGCGACCGGCTCTGTCCTGGGGCAACTCATGCGCGATGCACTCTACGTTCCGCCTTCGATGCGCGCCGCCGACCTGCTGGTCCGTATGCAGTCGAGCCGCATCCACATGGCGATGGTCATCGACGAGTTCGGGGGCGTCGATGGCCTGGTCACGCTCGAGGACGTCATCGAGGCGGTCGTGGGAGAGATCGACGACGAGCACGACGAAGCCGCCGCCAATCGGATCCTCGCCAGGGCTGGCGGCGTCTTCGAGGTCGATGCAAGGGTTGCTTTGCAGGAACTCGAAGCCGCACTCGGACGGGATCTGGTTGGCGATGAGATCGAGGACGACATCGACACCGCCGCTGGCCTGGTGACCGCGCTCGCCGGAAGAGTACCGCAAAGAGGCGAGGTGATTGCTCATCCGGCCGGACTGGAATTCGAAATCACCGACGCCGATCCTCGGCGAGTGAAGCGCCTTCGCGTGCGGCCCGCTACCGGCCCGGCCGCCACCAATCCTGCTCCAACCTCGAATGGTTGAGCTCGAGGCATCAGCCTCCGATTCGTTTTGGCGCCGGATCACCAGAGATCCTTGGCCTCCGCGAGCACTGGTGCTCCTGGCGGGGGTGGTTGCGGCCCTGGCCCATCCTCCGTGGGGGTTCGCGCCAGGTCTCTTCGGTTTCGCCCTCATCTTCGCTCTGGTCGACCGGACCGGTTCGGACCGGCCGATCCGGTCGGCCTTCTTCCGCGGCTGGCTCGCCGGCTGCGGCTACTTCGCCGTTGCCTTGTTCTGGCTCCTCCAGCCCTTCTTCATCGACGCCAAGGAACAGGGGTGGATGGCTCCCTTCGCCGTGGCTCTGGTGGATATGGGAATGGCGCTTTTCTGGGGCGCCGCGGCGGCGGTCTATGGCCTTTTGGCCGGCAAGAGTGTGATGCGGGTTATTCTGTTCGCCGGCGCGCTGTCCGCTTTCGAGTGGCTCAGGGGTCACCTTCTGACAGGCTTTCCGTGGGATCTCCCCGGCGAGGCCTGGCGGGCCGGGTCGCCGCCTTCGCAGGTGGCGGCCGCCGTGGGAGCCTATGGTCTCACGTGGATTACGCTGACCCTCTTCTCCGTCCCGGTCGTCGTCCGGCAAGGCCGCGCGGGAAAACTCCTCCTCGGCGCCGCCGTCATCAGCGCTGCAACGATCTGGATCGCGGGGGCTATGAGGCTTTCATCGCCATACCGATACAGTCCACACGGACCTTGGGTCCGAATCGTTCAGGCGAACGTCAGGCAGGAAACGAAGTACGATCTTCGCCTCTTCCGCAGCATTGTCGATCGCTACGTCGCGCTCACCGCCCTGCCCTCGCCGCACCAAGTCGAAATCATCGTCTGGCCCGAGGGCGCGGTCCCCGCGCCTCTCGAGGATTACCTTTCGGACGGGACCTGGACAGCACGCGCTATCGCCGCGGCGCTCCGGCCCGGCCAGACACTTCTCGTCGGAGGGTATCGATGGGCGAGGGGACCCCGCGGCGGCGACGTCGCCTTCAACAGCCTCGCCGCGGTGCGGCGCTCCGGCGGCGGGGTCGCGCTGCTGGCGCTCTACGACAAATATCGTCTCGTGCCGTTTGGCGAATTCATGCCCCTCGACTCCTTGGCGTCGAGGTTGGGCGTCAAGCAGTTCGTGCACGTCGGAGGCGGCTTCGCGCCGGGGCCGCGTCCCCGGCCGCTTCGAATCGAGGGGTTGCCGGCGGCCCAGCCCCTGATCTGCTATGAAAGCCTGTTCCCTGGCTTTACGCGTCAAGGCGCCGCCCTCTCGGGAGTTCGCCCGGCCTGGATCGTCAATGTCTCCAATGATGCCTGGTTCGGGACCGGCAGCGGTCCTCGCCAGCACCTCAACCTCGCAAGCTATCGAGCGATCGAGGAAGGACTGCCGATGGTCCGGGCCACGCCCACGGGAATCTCCGCAGTGATTGATGCATTCGGCCGAGTGGCGCCGGGCAAGGCGCTCGGCATCGGCGCGTTTGGCGTCATAGATGCGCCTTTGCCACCAGCGCTGCCGCCTACTCTGTTTTCCCGCTTCGGCGACGCCCCTTTCTTTCTGATGTTGATCCTCTCCGCCGCGTGCGCGCGGTGGGCGGAGGTCATTCAGGCCCGCCCCAGACAATGACCGATCGACCCGTTCGCACCTTTGGCCGTGTCAGATCGCGGCGAATGAAACCTGGGCGCGCCGCCTTGATGACAGACTTGCTGCCCCGGGTGACTGTCCCACAAGGGCCGTTCGACCCGCGAGCGCTTGCTCCAGACGCCGACCAAGTCTGGCTCGAAATCGGATTCGGCGCGGGCGAACACCTCGCCGCCCAAGCCGCTCGACGACCGGACGTATTGATGCTGGGCGCCGAGACGTTTGTGAACGGGGTGGCGAGCGCTCTTCGCCATATCGAGGCCTCAGGACTGGAAAATGTCAGAATCCATTTCGGGGACGCCCGGGATCTGATGGCCATCCTGCCCGACAAGAGCATCGATAGGCTATTCATCCTGTTCCCCGATCCCTGGCCCAAGTCCCGCCACCGAAGGAGGCGACTGGTCCAAGGCCATTTTGTCGAGGAGGCCGCGAGAATTCTCAAACCTGAAGCCGCGATCAGATTCGCCACCGACTGGTCCGAATACGCCGAGAGCGCGCTCGTCGCACTTCTCGCCTCGCCCAGCTTCGCGTGGACCGCCAGGAGCGCGAGCGACTGGCGTCTTCCTCCGGTCGACCATGCGCCGACCCGCTATGAGCGCAAACGCCTAGGTGATTGCGGCCCGCTATGGCTGGAGTTCAAGCGGACGTTGGGCTGACTGGGCCCCTCACCCTCGATTTTTCCACCGCCGTCGGTCACAACGGCGGAAATGAAGTTTCTCGACGAGTGCAAGATCTACATCCGCTCAGGCGACGGCGGAGCCGGCGCGGTCTCGTTCCGGCGTGAGAAGTTCATCGAATATGGCGGCCCCGATGGCGGTGACGGGGGGCGCGGCGGCGATGTCTGGATCGAAGCGGTGGAAGGCCTCAACACTCTCATCGACTACCGGTACCACCAACACTTCACCGCCGAGACGGGCGGCCACGGAATGGGGCGGAATCGAAGCGGGGTTGGCGGGGCCGATGCGGTGCTGAAGGCGCCGGTCGGAACGCAAGTGTTGGATGAGGACAAGATCGGCCTTATCGCCGACCTCGCCACGGCGGGCGCGCGCGTGCGTCTGGCGGCCGGCGGCAATGGCGGCTTTGGCAACGCCCACTTCAAAGGACCAACAAATCAAGCGCCGCGACGCGCGAACCCGGGCCTTTCTGGCGATGAAAGGCGCTTGTGGCTGCGTCTGAAGCTGATCGCCGATGTTGGCGTGATCGGCCTGCCGAACGCGGGGAAGTCCACGCTCCTCGCCGCCGTCTCAGCGGCCACGCCGAAGATCGCGGACTATCCCTTCACGACCTTGACCCCGCACCTCGGCGTGGTCGAGGTCTCGGCGAACGAGCGATTCGTCATGGCCGATGTTCCTGGCCTGATCGAGGGCGCGTCCGATGGCGCTGGCCTCGGAACTCGGTTCCTGGGCCATATCGAACGTACGGCGGCGCTTATCCACATGGTGGACGCAACCGGCGAGGACCCCGCCCGCCAGTGGCGGGCCATCCGCGCAGAGCTGGCGGCCTATGGCGCCGACCTCGAGAAGAAGCCGGAACTCGTGGCGCTCAACAAGATCGACGCACTGGACGAGGCTACCCTCGCGGCCAGGTCGCGGACCCTTGCGGCTGCCTGCGGCGCGCGCCCCTTTCCTGTCTCGGCAGTGTCCGGCCAGGGTCTGCGCGAGCTGTTGCGCGCCGCCTTCCAGCTCCTCGCCAAGCCCGTCGCCGCCACGCAGGGCGAGCCCGCCGAAACCTGGCGGCCATGAACTTGCTCGCGAACGCCGACCTCGTCGTCGTCAAGGTCGGATCGGCGTTGGTGGCGAAGGGCGAGACTGGCGGCGCCGACAACGCTTGGCTCGCGGCGTTCGCCGGTGACGCCGCCCGCCTCCGCGCCCGCGGCCAGCGCCTGTTGATTGTCTCCTCGGGAGCCGTCGCTTTGGGAAGAAAGCGGTTGAACCTCGGCCGCCGGACCCTCACCCTGGCGGAAAAACAAGCCTGCGCCGCAACCGGTCAATCCCGGCTGATGCGCGCGTGGGAGGAAGCGTTCGAGCCTCTCGGATTGGCCACCGCGCAGGTCCTGCTCACGCCCGACGACACCGAAATTCGGCGACGGTTCCTGAACGCGCGGGCAACGCTGGTGACCTTGCTGCAGTTAGGGCTGATCCCGATTGTCAATGAGAATGACACCGTCGCCACCGAGGAATTGCGCTACGGCGACAACGACCGGCTTGCGGCTCGGGTTTCGCAAATGGCGGGCGCGGACCTGCTCGTCCTGCTCTCCGACGTGGACGGTCTCTACACCTCCGATCCGCGACGGGACCGCTCCGCGCGCCACGTGCCACTGGTTGGTGAGATCACACCTGCGATCGATGCCATGGCCGGCGGCGCGAACCTGGGCCGCGGCGGAATGGCCACCAAGCTCGCCGCGGCGCGGATCGCCGGCGCCGCGGGTTGCGGCGTCGTGATCACCCTTGGAAGCCGCATCGCGCCGCTACAAGCTGTGGAACAGGGACAGGCCTTCACGTTCTTCAAACCCGAGACGACGCCAGCCGCGGCTTACAAGTCGTGGATCGCGGGCACGCTTGCCCCGCAAGGCGTTGTAGTCATCGACAACGGGGCTGCTGCGGCGCTGCGTATGGGCAAGAGCCTCCTCGCCGCCGGCGTCCGCGCTGTGGAGGGTCGATTTGGCAAGGGCGACGCGGTGATCGTGCGCGACGGTGCGGGTCTGGAAGTCGGCCGCGGCTTGTGTCGCTACGACCACACCGAAGCGATGAAGATCATTGGGCGCCGTTCCGAAGGCGTCCAGGATACGCTTGGGTACAATGGCGGACCGGTGATACACGCCAACGACCTCGCCCTCACCCGGCGCCGCGAAGGCGCTCTCTAGGCATGGCGCGCGCGTGGAGCGCGAGCCACGGTCGGCGATGTCATGCCGGAGCTTCCCTCCGGCTCGGTTTCCATCTCGAAGCCGGGATGAAGGTCGGCCTCTATGGTGGGTCTTTTGACCCACCTCACGAAGGCCACGCTCACGTGGCCCGCGCCGCGCTGAGAAGGCTCGCACTGGACCGTGTAATCTGGCTGGTCTCGCCTCAAAACCCGCTCAAGTCGCAGCGCGCCTCGGCCCCTTTGCACTCGCGCTTGGCCATGTCGCAGCTATTTGCAATCGGCCCTTCGATGATGGCTTCGGCCGCCGAGAGCCGCCTTGGTTCGCGCTTCACGGTGGACACCGTGCTTCGGTTCAGGGCGCGATTTCCCAAAGTCCACTTTGTCTGGATCATGGGGGCGGACAGCCTGGCCGCGTTCCACACCTGGCGGAACTGGCGCACCATAATGGCCGCGGTTCCGATCGCCATAGTCTCGAGGCCAGGACACGCGCTCAAGAGTCTGTTCTCGCCTGCCACGAAGGTCTTCTCTCGGGGCCGGCTGCCCGCGAGCGCTGCCCGCCGCCTGTCACTCACGCCGCCTCCAGCGTGGATCTACTTCTCCGAACCGCTGAAGTTCGCCTCCTCGACCACTCTGCGCAATCGGCGCTGACTGGCGGTTGCGGCCGTGATACGATGGTTGTGGCAGGATTTTTTCTGCAGGAGCCCCAAGCTGGACCACGAGCCTGTGTTGATCGCCAAGGATGCGCCCCCCGCCGACCCGAGTTCCCCTCAGCGCGATCTTACTCAGTTGGAATGCCTGGTGCTGCACCGTCTGGATCAGGAAAAAGCCGAGGATGTCCTGTTCATCGATTTAGTGGGTCGCAGCGCCTTGGCCGACTCGCTTGTCGTGGCTTCGGGCCGATCACATCGGCATGTCGGCGCGATGGCCGACCACCTGCTTCGCGCCCTGAAGGACGGCGGTTTCGGCAGGGCGAGGGTGGAAGGTCTGCCGCACTGCGACTGGGTGTTGATCGATGCCGGCGATGTCATTGTCCACCTCTTCCGTCCAGAGGTTCGCACCTACTACAACCTCGAGAAGATCTGGTCGGTGGAACCTTCCGATCGCAACGTTGCGCCCTGAGCGCGATCCTCTGGTGAAACTCAATCTGCTGTGCGTCGGCCGCCTCGGCCAAGCGTTCGAGGCGAAGCTCGCGACGGACTATGCCCTTCGGGCGACGTCAGAAGGTCGGCGCTCCAATCTTGGTCCGGTGGAGATCGTCGAAATTCTGCCGCGCAAACCGGGCAAGGCGGCGGAAAACGAAGCTCTCCTCGACGCCGCGCGGAACGCCCGCCTCATCGCCTGCGACAGGTCCGGCGCGATGCTGAGTTCACGGGACTTCGCCACTCTCTTGGGTCGACTGCGAGATGACGGTGTGCGCCGGCTCGCCTTTCTCGTCGGCGGCGCGGATGGCTTGGAATCACAAGTGCTGTCGGCCGCGTTCCACCGAATGTCGTTCGGCCCGCAGACCTGGCCTCACGCGCTGGCGCGGGTGATGCTCGCCGAGCAAATCTATCGAGCCGCAACTATCCTCGCCGGCGGCCCCTACCATAGGGAGTAAGGGGTCTTGAAACTGCGCGGGCGCCCGGGAAAACCATGAGCGTCGATTGAGCAGCGGGCGGCGCGCCACGCCAGCTCATTGAGCGGACGATCGTCGGGTCAAAGGATGACCATGGTGTCGCGATGGAGCCTCGTTCTATGCGTGGTCGGCCTTTGCGGAAGCGTGGGAGCACAAACCGACAGGATCGTGAACGCGCGCCGCGGCTTGGCCAAAGTCGCGGCCGAGCAGGACGCGGTCGCCACGCTCGTCGGCGCGAACCGGAGAGAGCTTTCTCGCCTGTTGGGCGCTCTTCAACTCTTCGGACGCGATCCTCCGCCCGCGCTGCTTGTGAATCCGGCCGACGCAGAGGACGCGGTTCGCGGGGCGATTCTCATCCGCGCCATCGCTCCCGAACTGGAGAACAGAGCCCAGCAGCTCTCCCTCGAGGCACGAGGTTTGACGAGCTTGCGTCGGGAAGTGGCCGCCGCCGAGGGCGAACTCTTCGCGGCCGAGAGCGCCCTCGAGGATCGCGCAGGCCGTCTCGAAGGTGTGGCGAGTGACGCAGACTCACTTATCCCCCCCGGCGCACGCGAGCGGGGAACCGCGGCCCTCCGGGGACCGCCTCCGAGCCGTTTGCTCTACCCAGCCAAAGGAGAGATCGTCAGCGGCTTCGGCGGTAGTCTTGCAGGGGGCGGGCGTTCCCGGGGCCTCGCCATCCGCACCGCGCCGAGCGCCACGGTCGAGAGCCCAGCGCCGGGCCTGGTGGATTACGCGGGACCGCTTCAAGGTTGGGGCCAGGTGGTGATCCTCGGCGCGGCGGGCGGCTATCACATGGTGTTCTCGGGACTTGGAAGGGTCCTCGTGGTCCCCGGTCAGCGGCTTGCAACGGGCGAGACCCTGGGTGTCATGCCCGGCGCCCCCATCATCCGGCCCCAGCTCTACTTTGAACTGCGCCGGGGCGGAGCGCCGATTGACCCGTCGCCCTTGATGACAGGCGACCTGGCGAGGGCGCCTTTGCTCAGGCGAAAACTCCTCTAAACAGTGAGGGCCTGTTAAGGCAGCCGCGCCTTAATTGTGGCCCTTCGCGGAGTCATGGGATTCCCATGCGGAAATATTTGTTGATCGCGGCCTCGGCTTTCGCGCTCGGCGCGGGATCGATGGCGTATGTGAGCCAGACGGCCCGGGCGACACCGGAAGGTCATGCCCAGACCTATCACATGCTCGAGCTGTTCGGGAACGTACTCGATACGGTCGAGCGCCAGTACGTGACTCCGGTTGACGACAAGAAGCTGATCGAAGCCGCGCTGGACGGGATGCTCACTTCGCTCGACCCACACTCCAACTATCTGGCCCCAGATGCGTTCGGGGAAATGCAGGATCAGACCCGAGGCGAATATGGAGGCCTCGGACTAGAGATCACCAGCGAGGATGGCGTCGTCAAGGTGATCACGCCGATCGACGATACGCCGGCGTCGCGCGCCGGAATCAAGGCGGGCGACTATATCACCGCCGTCAATGGGCAGACCGTTCTGGGTCTTTCGGTGAATGACGCCGTCAAACAGATGCGCGGCAAGGTGGGCGAGGCGGTTACCTTGACAATCGCCCGCGAGAAAACCGACCCGTTCGACGTCAAACTCGTTCGGGAGATCATCCAGCCGAAATCGGTGACGTTCAAGGCGGTGGGCGACTACGGGTATCTGCGTCTCGCCGGCTTCAACGAGAAGGCCACCGAGGAAACCAAGGCGGCGATCCAATCGCTGCGCCTCAAAAACCCGCACCTGAAGGGTCTGGTCCTCGACCTGCGCAACAATCCCGGAGGTCTCCTCGACCAGGCTGTAGGAATTTCCGATCTCTTTCTGGATGGCGGCGAGATCGTCTCGCAACGTGGCCGCGATCCTCACGATGTCGAACGCTACAACTCCAGTCCGGGCGTCAAGCTCGGCGGCCTGCCGGTGGTCGTCCTGATCAATTCGGGCACGGCCTCAGCGGCGGAGATCGTCGCCGGCGCCTTGCAGGACCGCCATCGCGCGGAAGTGGTCGGCTTGACCAGTTTCGGCAAGGGTTCGGTGCAGACCGTCATCCCCTTGCGCGGCGGTCTGGACGGAGCGGTGAAGCTGACCACGGCGCGCTATTATACGCCGTCGGGGCGCTCCATTCAGAGGACGGGCATCACCCCGGACCTGGAGGTCGCAGAGACCCGCGAAGAGGCGCAGCAGGTCGCCAATGAGGCTTTCCAGTTCAGCGAAGCGAGCTTCCACAACGCCCTGGGGAGCCAGGATGGCAAGACGCGCGAAGGCGCCCATAAGCCGGCCGAAGCGCCGCCCCCGACCTTCGATCAGAAAGCCGGCGACTTTCAGCTCACCCGCGCCCTTGATGTCCTGAAATTCGGCTCTGTACTCGCGACGCCGAAGCTCCCGAAGCCTGCGGCGACGCTAGCCGAGGCCGGGCTTCTTCGGGGCGCGCGCGGTGCTCCGGCGAAGTCCGCACCCTTGGTTGCGCCGAAGGCGCACTAGCTGATTGTTGCGTGCCGACTGGCGGTAGGGCGCCAGCACGACTTTCTCTTTTTCCCTTAATTAACCATATGGATGGACGTTCGCCGGGCCCTCAACAAGCTCGTGCCGGAATGTTCGCCAAGAGACCGCCAGCAGAGCCGCTCCCGCGGCCTCCGACCAGCCGCGCCAAGAGCCTGCTCACCCGGCCTCAGGCCGGAGCCGTCGCGAGCTTCATGCTCTTCGCCGGTCTGGCCGGCGTCCTGGCGTTTACGAGCAACGATCAGAGGAGTGGCGCCCCCACCATACGGCTCTCTCTGGCGCATATCGACGACGTCTCGGACGCGCGCGGGCCTTTGACCCCGACGCCATGGGCCGGCGCCGCAGACACGCCTAAGGCGGACGGGGGCGCCGTGGAGTTTTCCAGCGTGCCTGACCTCGTCGCGGACGCTGGCGCCATCAACGGCCAAGTGCTGATCAGCATGCCGGACGCCGGCGGCTCGCAGCCCGCCCAGTCCCGGACGAGCTTCGCCGGGACGTCGGCGCTTCCGCAGGCGCCCCTGCCCGGACTCTCGATCAATGGGCCAGCCGGTCCGCTGCCGGTCATTGCCGCGGACGGACGCACTGCCGCGCAGGCCTACGCGCGGCCGTTCGTCGCCAACGGCCACCCGCGCGTAGCCCTGATCATCGGAGGACTCGGCCTCAACGCCAAGGCCACCCGCCAAGCCATCGCCGATCTACCCCCGGAGATCACCCTCTCATTCGTTCCCTACGCGGACGGTCTTCAAGGTTGGATCGACATGGCTCGCGCCGCCGGCCACGAAGTGCTGCTGGAAGCTCCCATGGAGCCCAAGGACTATCCGGAGAACGACCCGGGACCGTACACCCTGATGGCCGACGCGCCCTCGCCGGATACAATCCATCGACTGGAATGGCTGCTTTCCAGGGCCACCGGCTACTATGGCCTCACCAACTATCTCGGTTCCAAGTTCACGGCGTCATCCGCGGCGATGGCGACCTTTGACGGCGCACTTCGCGCAAGGGGGCTGGCCTTCATCGACGACGGCAGCGCCCCAGCCGCCGGAGGCGGCCTGCCCCGGGCCTCGGCAAACCGGATCATCGACGACCAGCTATCCGCCACCGCGATCGACCAGCAATTGACCGCGCTCGAGACTCAGGCCTCGCGCAGCGGTTTCGCGGTGGGGTCCGGATTCGCGTATCCGGTCACCCTCGAGGAAGCCACGCGATGGGCCAGCGCGCTCTCGGACCGCGGCTATCAGCTTGCTCCCGCTTCGGCCGTCATGACACTGCGCTGAGCGCGGTGGACCTCTCCGATTTCCGCCCCAACGTCGGGATCGTGCTGATTCATCGCGACGGAAGAGTGTGGCTCGGCCGCAGGGCCGACACGCCAGGTCCGACGAACTGGCAGTTTCCGCAAGGCGGAATTGACCAAGGCGAAAGCCTCTATGACGCAGCCCTTCGCGAGTTGCGCGAAGAGACCGGCGTCACTTCGGTCAAGCTGCTGGGCCAAACGCGCGAGTGGAGCGCGTACGCCTTCCCGCCGGGCCACCGGAGCGCAAAGACGGCGAAGGGCTGGAAGGGACAGAAGCAGATTTGGTTCGCGATGGCGTTCTTGGGAGAGGATCGGGAAATAAATCTCGCGGCGTATCGCGAAGTCGAATTCGACGCTTGGCGTTGGGCGGACATCGAGAGCGCCGTCGACGGCGTCGTACACTTCAAGCGAAGAACCTATCGAGAGGTCGTCGCCGCCTTCTGGTCTTTCACGCGCCACTCCAGAGGGAACGAAGATAGGCGGTCCAATGACGCCTAGTATGCAGGGTGTGATGCATGAAGGGCTCCGGGCGGGAAGCTCATCGCCGCGAAATTGCTAGACGAATTAGCCCCAGAGCCGCGATGAGGGCCCAGGCCGCCTCCATGAGAAAGGCCGGAAGATTGAAGGCCCGGGCGAGAGAGACCATCACCAGGCTCGCTCCGCCGAGGTTCATCGCCAGAGCCGGCGCCTTGACTGGATCGAGAACGCGGAACTGGGCGGCGGCGTAGGCCGCCAGCATCATGACGACGCCCGCCAGGCCGGCGACGTCGGTCCACCGGGTCATTCGCTCGTCTTGGTCACGCTATAGATCATTTCTGAAGTGTCGGCGTTCCGCTGCGAAGGCGCGCCGTCCGCCTTGCGAATTGTCGTCAGGACCAGCGCCTCGGACTTGTCCTGCCCGCGGTTCTCCCAGGACCTGGTGGTGAATTCCGAGGGCCCCGTGACGTTCTTGTCGTTGCGGTAGAGTGTCCAGCCGCGGCCGAATACCGCCCAGTTGTGGAGGGCGATGATCAACGGCTTGGCGGGCGCCTCAGGGTCCACCGGGTGGACTATATCCACGTGGCATTGGTTTGGATTGGAGCCCTGGGCGAGAATTGTGAACTGATAACCAGGTTGCCTCAGCACGAAGTTGTCGCCGGACTTGCGGTAGCCGCCTGCCTTGCTCAAGGCCGCGAGGTTCCCGCCGTTCGCAGCAGGGATGCAGATGGCCTCAAGAGTGCTCAGAAGCCTTATGGCGGCGGGATCCGTGGGCGGCGGAGGTGGCGGCGGTGGCGCGGGAGGCGGGAGCTGTGCGGGCGATGTGACGGCTGGCGACGCCGGCGCAGGTGATGGCGCAGTAGTTGGCGTCGAGCCCGGAGGCGCCGGCGCGGTCGACGGAGCCACCTGCGAAACGCTTGGCGTCGCAGCCGGTGGCGGATTCACTGCGGCCGCAGCAGCCGGCGCGGGGTCGGTGGCCGCGGGAGTGGAGGTTTGCGCGAAGGCCGACGGCGCGAGGCCGGCGACGACTATCAGACTGGCGGCGACGAGGCGCATGCTTTGAGGTTCCCGTTGTCCAACCACCAGCGGACTTCCCTTGCGCCTTCTACCGAAAGTTTGGGACGTCTGCGAGAGTGGGTTCAAGCGATCTGACTGGCCTTCTCGGCAAGAATGGTAAGACCCTGCGGCGTGACATCGGCAAACCCCCCATGGACCTCGAAAGCCAAGACCGCACCCGCCATGCGGACCTTCACGATACCTTCCCGCAGCGTCGTCATGAAAGGCGCATGGCCATAGAGAACCCCAAAGTCGCCCTCTGCGCCCGGGGCGTCGACCTGGTCGACCTCACCGGTGAATAGCTCGCGCTGCGGCGAAACAAGCGAAAAATGGAGCTTCGTGGCCACGCTTGTCTACGCTTCCTGCGCCATCTTCTCGGCCTTGGCCACCGCCTCGTTGATCCCGCCCACCATTCGGAACGCGGATTCGGGCAGGTTGTCGTGCTCGCCGTCGCACACCGACTTGAACGAGGCGATTGTCTCCTCGAGAGGAACGAAGACCCCGGGCTGATTGGTGAAGACCTCGGCGACGTGCAAGGGCTGCGAAAGGAACTGGCTGAGCTTGCGGGCCCTCGCGACCGTGAGCTTGTCCTCCTCTGAAAGCTCGTCCATGCCGAGGATGGCGATGATGTCCTTGAGCGCCTTGTATTGCTGCAGGATCGCCTGAACTCGGCGGGCAACGTTGTAATGCTCCTCGCCAATCACCAGAGGATCGAGGATGCGCGAGGTCGAATCGAGTGGGTCGACAGAGGGAAAGATCCCAAGTGCATTGATCTCCCGGCTGAGGACGGTCATCGCGTCGAGGTGAGCAAAGGAGGTCGCCGGCGCGGGGTCGGTGAGGTCGTCTGCCGGAACGAAGATCGCCTGCACCGACGTGATCGAGCCCTTGTGAGTGGAGGTGATACGCTCCTGAAGGTTGCCCATCTCCGTCGCGAGCGTCGGCTGATAGCCCACGGCCGACGGTATACGTCCGAGCAGCGCTGACATTTCCGAACCCGCCTGGGTGAAACGGAAGATGTTGTCGATGAAAAGCAGGACGTCCTTGCCCTCCTCGTCGCGGAAGTACTCAGCCTGGGTAAGGCCGGTGAGAGCGACGCGCGCCCGCGCTCCCGGCGGCTCATTCATCTGTCCGTAGACCAGCGAGCAGCGCGATCCTTCGGTCGAACCGCCATGCTCCCGCGGATCGACGTTGACCTTGGACTCGATCATCTCATGATACATGTCGTTGCCTTCGCGCGTGCGCTCCCCGACACCCGCCAAGACAGAATAGCCGCCGTATTTTAATGCGATGTTGTTGATCAACTCCTGCATGGTGACCGTCTTTCCGACCCCCGCGCCGCCGAACAGGCCGACCTTGCCGCCCTTGGTATAGGGACAGAGCAGATCGATCACCTTGATCCCGGTGACGAGCATCTCCGCCGAAGTCAGCTGGTCGGCGAAGGCCGGCGCCTCGCGATGAATGCTCGCCTTCTTGGTGTGCGGGATCGGGCCGGCCTCATCGACCGGTTCGCCGATGACATTCATGATCCGCCCGAGCGTTCCTGGACCCACGGGGACCGTGATCGGGCCCCCTGTATCGATGACCTCATGGCCGCGTGTGAGACCCTCGGTCGTGTCCATGGCGATCGTACGCACGGTGTTCTCGCCCAGGTGCTGGGCGACCTCGAGGACCAGACGGAAGGGTTCACCAGAGCGCTGATCGGTGTTCGTGGTCTCCAGGGCGCTGAGGATCGCCGGGAGATGGCCTTCGAACTCGACGTCGACGACCGCGCCGATAATCTGGACAATCCTTCCAGTAGCCACCGCCTTGACGGGCGCAGGGTTGGCCTTGGCGACCCTCCCCGATTGGGCGCGCGTGCGTTGCTTGGTTGGTGCGGCGGTGTCGGCCATGGTCAAACTCGTTTCAGGAATAGGCTAAAGGGCCTCGGCGCCGGAGATGATCTCGATCAGCTCCTTGGTGATCTGCGCCTGGCGAGTGCGGTTCTTCAAGAGGGTCAGGTTGGCGATGATGTCGCCGGCGTTGCGAGTGGCGTTATCCATCGCCGCCATCTGGGCGGCGAAGAAGCCGGCCTGATTGTCCATCATGGCTGACAGGATCTGGGTTGTCAGGTTTCGCGGCAAGAGGACCGCCAGGATGGTGGCTTCATCGGGTTCGTATTCGTAGACGGCGCCGCCAAGATCGATTGGGGCTGCGCCGCCGATCACCCGAGCGGGAACGAGTTGCTGGCGAGTCGGCGTCTGAGTGACGACGGAAACGAAGTGGCTATAGAAAAGCGTGACGACGTCGACCGATCCGTCCTCGAACCTCTGAGTGATGGCGTCGGCGATCTCCTGCGCCTTGTCGAGAGTCGGATTTGACCCGGCCTCGAAGGTCGCCACGGTGCGTCCTGCGAACGACCGGCGCAACTGGTCCCTCGCCTTGCGCCCGACGGTCATGATCGAGATATCCTTGCCGGCCTCGAGCCTCTCCACGACGTGATCCCGGGCCGCCCGAACGATCGATGAATTGAAGCCGCCCGCCAACCCACGATCCGCCGTAGCGACGATCACCAGCTCGCGATTGTCCGATCCAGTGCCAGCCAAGAGCGCTGGGGCCCCCGCGCCGGAGACCCCGGCCGCGAGGTTGGCGATGACCGCGCTCATCCGCTGGGCGTAAGGACGCGCATTCTCCGCCGCCTCGCGCGCCCGCCGCAGCTTGGCCGCCGCCACCATCTGCATCGCCTTGGTGATCTTCTGCGTCGCCGTGATGCTGGCGATTCGACTGCGCAGGTCCTTGAGGCTGGCCATCCGAGTGCTCGGCGCTCCGACTTGGGTCGCTTATCAGCCGAAGGTCTTGGCGAAGGCGTCGAGAACAGCCTTGAGATCGGCTTCGAGTTCGGTGCTCAGGGCTTTCTGGCTGCGAATCGCCTCGAGGATGCCGGCTTGGTCGCCATGCAGGCGCGCCAGCAGTTCATTCTGGTAGCGGCCGACATCGGCCACGGCGACCGCGTCCAGATAGCCGCGCGTGCCGGCGTAGATGACCGCGACCTGCTCCTCCGCCTGGAGTGGCGCATATTGGGGCTGCTTCAGCAGTTCGGTGAGGCGTTCGCCGCGGGCGAGTAGGCGTTGTGTCGAGACGTCGAGGTCAGAGCCGAACTTGGCGAAGGCGGCCATCTCCCGGTACTGGGCGAGTTCGCTCTTCAGCGAGCCGGTCGCCGTTCGCATGGCCCGGATCTGGGCGCTCGAACCAACCCGCGAGACCGAGATGCCAACGTTCATTGCCGGCCGCACGCCCTGGTAGAACAGGTCGGTCTCCAGGAAAATCTGGCCGTCGGTGATCGAGATGACGTTGGTGGGGATATAGGCCGAGACGTCGTTGGCCTGGGTTTCGATTATCGGCAAGGCCGTGAGGGAACCGCCGCCGAAATCGTCATTGAGCTTCGCGGCGCGCTCCAGAAGCCGTGAATGGAGATAGAACACATCTCCGGGATAGGCTTCCCGGCCCGGCGGGCGGCGCAGCAGAAGGCTCATCTGGCGATAGGCCACGGCCTGCTTGGAGAGGTCGTCATAGATGATCAGCGCGTGCATGCCGTTGTCGCGGAACCACTCGCCCATTGCGCAGCCTGAGAACGGGGCCAAGAACTGGAGCGGCGCCGGTTCCGACGCTGTCGCCGAGACGACGATCGTATAGTCGAGGGCGCCCCGCTCCTCGAGAACCTTGACGATTTGAGCTACCGTCGAACGTTTCTGGCCGATAGCGACATAGACGCAATAGAGCTTGGCCTTCTCATCCCCCGAGGCGTTGATCTGCTTCTGGTTGAGGATCGTGTCGACGGCCAGGGCGGTCTTGCCGGTCTGACGGTCGCCAATGATGAGTTCTCGCTGGCCGCGCCCTATGGGAACAAGCGAATCAATGACCTTCAGGCCGGTCTGCACCGGCTCGTGGACCGATTTGCGTGGGATTATGCCCGGCGCCTTCACGTCGACGCGACGGCGCTCGGTGACATCGGCGAGGGGCCCCTTGCCATCAATGGGCTCTCCAAGCGCGTCAACCACACGACCGAGCAGCGCCTTGCCCACTGGCACGTCGACGATCTCGCCCAGGCGACGGACTTCGTCGCCCTCGGCGATCTGGGCGTCGGATCCGAAGATGACAATCCCGACGTTATCCCGCTCGAGGTTCAGGGCCATGCCCTTGACGCCTGCGGAAGGGAACTCCACCATCTCGCCGGCCTCAACCTGATCGAGGCCGAAAACGCGGGCAATTCCGTCGCCCACGGAGAGCACCTGGCCGATATCGGAGACCTCGGCTTCGCCACCGAAGTTCTCGATCTGCGATTTCAGGATGGCCGAAATCTCCGAAGCGCGGATATCCATTCTCAGGCTCTCTTGAGGGCGAACTTCAGGGAATCCAGCTTCGACTTGAGCGAAGCGTCATAGAGGCGCGATCCAACCTTGACCGTGAGGCCGCCCAAGATTGCGGGGTCCACCCTTGCCTCGATCCGTGGGTCACGGCCAAGCGCCGAACGCAGCGCGTGTTCGAGGTTTTTGGACTGGGCGCCGGTCATGGCGACGGCGGTCACAACCTCGGCGAAGACGACCTTCCGGCGGTCCGCGGCGAGCCGCTCGAAAGCCGCGGTGATGGCGCTCAAGGCGCGGAGGCGGTGATTGGCCGAAAGGACGCCCAGAAATTTGCGCGTCGTGACTGAGAACCTGGCGCGGTCAGCGAGCGCGTCCATGGCGCGCGCTTGATCATCGGCCGAGAACAACGGCGAGTCCTGCACCCTGCGAAGGTCAGCGCTCGCCCGACGCATGGCCTTGAGCGATTCGAGATCGGCCTCCACCGCGGAAAGCGCGTCGGTTTCAACGGCCAGGTCGAAGAGCGCCCGCGCATAGCGCGCGCCTACGTCGCTTGCATTGGACTCATATGCCAACTTCAAAACCGCCTGCGTGTCGCGCCGGCGCCGGGCCCGGTCGGCCCTCCGAGTCCGGCGTCGAGGCCTATTGCACCTTGAGGAAGCCTTGGGGTGACCGAACCGTAGGTACGCGGCCCCTAGCCACCAGCCGGGCGCCTGATAGCATGGGCCGTGCGGCGCCGCAACCGAGCCCGGAAAGCCTTGTCTGGAAAGGCGTTTACCCGCGCTGATGGATCAGGAGACACGCCGCGCGGCGCGAGCGCCATCGCAGACGGGGCACGTGACCGAACGGCTCATCCAGCCGTCACGGCGAGGGCCCCTGTAGACAAGAAAGTGATCCTCCATGACCGACACTATCGGCGCCGTGAACCCGGACCGGGAGCAGTTCGACGCCTTCAAGGCCCTGCCCCGCGACCGGCCGATCCACATGCTCAATCTGATCCGACTGCGCGCGCTGGCCAACTATCCAGCGGACCACCCAAACCACGGCAAGCGGATGAGCGGCCTGGAGGCCTATCGCGCCTACAGCCGAATGACCGCGGCTCTGTTCGGGCGCTTGGGGGGAGTCCAGACCTGGGCCGGCAGGCCCGAGACGGTCGTTACCGGGCCTGCTGAAGAGCGATGGGATTTGGCCTTCATCGCCCAGTACCCGAGCGCGGGGGCCTTCCTCGCGATGGTGACCGATTCGGACTACCGCGAGTTCGTCAAGCACCGCACCGCGGCCGTGGCCGACAGCCGGCTCATTCGTTTCGCTCCGCTCACCGGCAAGGGCGGATTCGGCGAGTGATACGAACCTCGGAATCATGATGGGGTGATCGCCACCGCCGTTGATGGCAAAGGTTGAGTCCCGTGGAACTGGCATCCGACATCGAGGCGGGAATCCACGACACCGAGCGTCGGCTCCTCATCGAGCTGAGGAGGCTGCGCCGGCTTGTCCGGAGCCGTCATGCGCCATTGCCGCTCGGCGAGCTGACGCGCGGGCAGAGGATCGCTGACTGGGTCGCCGCGACCATCGGCTCATGGCGCTTCATGATCATCCAGTCGAGCGCGCTCGTGGCTTGGATTGGCCTCAACGTCACCGCATGGATGCGGCACTGGGACCCCTATCCCTTTATCCTGTTGAATCTCGCCCTCTCCTTCCAGGCCGCATACGCCGCGCCATTCATCATGATGGCCCAGAACCGCCAGCAGGACATAGACCGCAAGGCCGCCGACACCGACCACAAGATCAACATCAAGGCCGAGCTTGAAATCGAGCTTCTGCACGAGAAAATCGATGAGTTGCGGCAGAAGGAAGTGTTGCGTTTGACCGAGGCGGTGAGCGAGCTGGCGAAGCTTCTCGAGCCAGGCGGCGCGAGGCCGGGAAACGGGTGACCCGTGGGACCGGCAAGCTTGCTCTTCGCCGACTTTTCGGCTTTGAGATCGCCCGGGAATCTCGGGCAAGCAGGATCCATGAAGGACAAGCTTAAAGTCGACTACACCGACCGTCTGAGCGCAGCGGCCGAGGCGAAGAGGGCGCTCGTGGCGAAACTGAAACCCAAGCCAACAGTGACCGACCCCGATTTCGAACGCCGCGAGGCCATCCGCGCAGCGGAGCTCGAGGCGGTAAGGAAGGCTCGGGCCGAGGCGAAGGCGGCGGCTCGCCAGAAGGCCATCGCCTCGGCGGAGGAAGCCCTCGCCGCCAAGCGGTCCGAACGCAAGGAACGCAAGGCGCTGACCAAGGCCGAGGAAAAAGCCAGGCGCGATGCGAAATACGCGGCCCGCAAGGCTCGGCGGAAGTGAGTGGAAACCGATGAGGCAGGGTGGCTCGGCTTCGGGATCTCGCTCAGCCCTCCCCGCCATGGGAATGGGAATCGCGGGGCGAGCCGCGCCGCGATGACCGATGCCGGGCTCGATCGCCGCCGAGAAACCCACGCCGCAGAGAACGGTCCGTCCGAGCTCGAGTTACGGGTCAAGGCGCTGGAGTCGCTTCTGGTGGAGAAGGGTCTGGTCGATCCAGCGGCGCTCGACGCGATCATTGAGACCTATGAGCACAAGGTCGGGCCCCGAAACGGCGCAAAGGTCGTGGCGCGCGCATGGACCGACGAGGGCTACCGGCGACGGCTGCTGGCAGATGCAACCGCGGCGATCGCCGAACTCGGCTTTGGAGGGCGCCAGGGCGAGCACATGATCGTGGTCGAGAACAGCGCGGAAATTCACAACCTCGTCGTGTGCACCCTCTGCTCCTGCTATCCTTGGCCCGTGCTGGGCCTGCCGCCGGCATGGTACAAGTCCTCGGCCTACCGCTCGCGGGCGGTCATCGATCCGCGCGGCGTCATGGCCGAGTTCGGCCTCGTGCTCGGCGAGGAGGTCGAGGTCCGGGTGTGGGATTCCACTGCGGAGGTGCGGTACCTCGTGCTTCCAGAACGGCCCAGGGGCGCCGAGAACCTCGGGCCGGAAGCCCTCGCGGCCCTGGTCACGCGGGATTCGATGATCGGCATGGCCAGGGTGGAACTGCCGAATCCTCATTGAATGAACGGCGTCCACGACATGGGGGGCATGGATGGCCTGGGCGCGGTGGCTCGCGAACAGAACGAACCGGTGTTCCACGAAACCTGGGAAGGACGGGTCCTGGCGTTGACTCTTGCCGTCGGCGCGTGGGGCAAGTGGAACATCGACACCGCGCGACACCAGCGCGAACGCATATCCGGCGAAGCCTATCTCGCAATGAGCTACTATGAGCGGTGGCTCGCGGGCCTCGTCGCACTGATGGTCGACCAAGGGCTCGTGACCAGCGCGGAGCTCGCGACAGGCCGGCCGGAACTTGGAGCCGCCGCCTCGGCGACCCCGCTCATCGCCGCGCGTGTCGCCGACCTGTTGGCGAGCGGCGGGCCCTCCACGCGCGAATACCCGGCACCGCGGCGCTTCACTCCCGGAAACCCGGTACTGGCGAGAAACATCAATCCACGCGGCCACACCCGCTTGCCGCGCTATATCCGGGGCCGGCGCGGCGTCATTGAGCGCGACCACGGGGTGCATGTCTTTCCCGACACGCACGCCCATGGCGGAGGGGAATGTCCCCAACGGTTGTATGGCGTTCGTTTTTCTGCCCGCGAACTCTGGGGCGAAGCTGCGGCGCTCGCTGATACGGTCCACCTCGACATGTGGGATTCCTACCTTGAACCCGCTTGAGGCGATCGCCTCCGAACTTGTGTTCACCGATCCCTGGCAGGCACAGGCATTCGCGCTCGCGGTACAGCTCAGCGGTCGGGGCGCCTTCTCCTGGGGCGAATGGGCCAGCGCATTGTCCGCGGAGATCGCCGCCTTGGGCCCCAGCGATGGAACGAGGTACTACGAAGCCTGGCTGGCCGCCCTGGAGAGCCTGGTCACCAGCAAGGGTCTCGTCCAACCGGCCGAACTGACGCAGCGCAGGTGTGATTGGGAGGAGGCCCACCGCAGCACCCCCCACGGAGCGCCGGTGGAACTTCAGGGACGCAGGCTCTCTCGCCTCGCCACGGCGCCGGTCGATTGATGGCGTTGTTCAGTTCACCGCGTCCAAACGGCTGATCACCGGCTTTTCGGCCCAGTGACTGGAGATGTTGTTGCGGAACCAGCGGGGGCGCTCTCCCACGGCGTCCGTCTCCAGCCACAGGCGCTTCAGGTGCCGGACCTTTCCGGCGCCGCGGTCGTCCCGATAGGGCGTGCGGCCATGCAGCACATGGTAGTTGTTGATGAACTGCATGTCGCCAGGCTGAAAATCCATGATGACGCTGTAAGCGCCGCTTTCGGAACGTTCGTGCAGCCAGGAGAGACCCTCGCGGGCCAACTCCGTGAGACGCGGCGCATCGTCATGACGCTGGGAAGCGAGGATGTATGAGCCGATGAGGCGCACGAAAAGCTTGCCGCCCATCTGCGTGAACACCGGCATTTCGTACCAGCCGCGCCGACCGGGCGCCTGCTCTCCGCGCATGTCGTACGGCTGGGGCTTGTAGAGTTCGGCGGCGAGGTCAGGCCGTTCGCGGACCATCGCGTTGTGCAGGGAGACCGAATTGCAGACGGCCGAAAGGCCCCCGCTGGCGCCGGTCTGTAGGCAAAGCAGCCCGACAAGGTCGGATCCATCGCAGTGAAACTCGAGGCCGATCTGACCCAGCTCGTTGCCACGGGCGGTGGGATCGCCAGGCTGCTTGCCCTGGTCGGTGACGTCGCCGAGCACGTGCCCATAGTGGTTCTGCGGCCAGGGCTTGCCCAGGTGCGCGCCGATGCCCCAGTAGGCGATGCACATCTCGTCGTTGGAGTAGCGCTCACGCGGCAGGCCCCTGAGGAGCACGAAGCCCCGGCCGGACATGAGTTCCTGCTCGATCGCGTGGAGGCGAGCGGCGAGGGTTGGCAACGGAAAGTCGGCCCTGCCGATCTCGAGCAGATTGCTCGATTTTGCGCGCGCCGAAGCGATCGCGGAATCGATCTCCTCGACCTCCGCCTCGCCGAGTAGCTCGGTCCATGCCGCCGGGTCGGCGACGTCGGCGGCTCTCCATTCGCATGTGGTCTCAAGAACCTGGACGGCCATGACCTGACTCCCAACTATTCGGCGGCCAGCGCCGCGGGCGCGGGTTTTGCCCCGCGGACCAAGCGGCCGGGCAGGGCCCCGGTGGCCTCGCCGTCGCGATATGTCACCTCTCCAGCGACGATACTGGCGACATAGCCGCTCGCCCGCTGAATGAGCCGCCGTCCACCCGTCGGCAAATCGTACGCAACCTCCGGGGCGTGCAGCTTGAGTCCGGGGTAGTCGATGACGTTCAGATCGGCGCGGTAGCCTTGAGCGAGGCGACCGCGATCGAACAGCTCCACCGCCTCGGCGGTGTCGCGGCTCTGCATGCGCACCACTTTCCCCAGTGGCAGCTTTTCGCCCCGGGTGCGGTCGCGCGTCCAGTGAGTGACCATTGAGGTCGGGAAGCTGCCGTCGCAGATCATGCCGACATGAGCGCCACCGTCGGAGAGACCCGGCACCGTGTCGGCGTGGATCAACATCGTGCGCGCCGGATCAAGCGTTCCCTGCGCGTAGTTGAGAATGGGAACATAGAGCATGTTCCGTCCGCCGTTTCCGAGCATGTGGTCGAGTGCCACCGCCTCGGGGGCGCAGCCGCGAGCGGCGGCGTGGGCGGCGACGGTGGAATCCGCCGTCGGTTCGTAGTCCGGCTCGCATTCCATCAGATGCATCCGGCCCCAGGCCGCCTGCATTCCGCGGACCCCGCCCTCGGGAGGATCGGCGAAGAGACGCGTGCGGAAGTCCGGGTCGCTCAGGCGCGCGACCCGTTCGACCAATGGCAGGACCGCGATTTCCTTGTAAGCGCGGTGGTGGGTGAACGGGTTGAGCGTCAGTTCGAGTCCAAGGAGCACGCCGACAGGGCGGGGCGCGACCTGCGCCTTCATCGAAATGCCTGATGCGACGGCCTCTTCCAGCGCGGCGAGCAGGGTCTTGTAACCCTCTGGATTGATCGGGCTCTGGACCAGGGAGAAAGACAGGGGCCGGCCCGAGCGCTGCGCGATGCGCCGCAACATTGAGAACTCCGCCTTCGAGTCGGTGAAATCCGACACGACCTGCAAGACGCCGGCCTCGGCTGCGGCGAGTCCCATGGCTATGCCGGTGAGCTCATCCTCCGACGCCGTGAGCGTGGGCGTGGGCTGGCCATCGCTGGTCCGGTGGTTGAGCGTCCGCGAGGTGGTGAAGCCCAGGGCCCCGGCCCTGGCCGCCTTCTCGGCGATCGCCCTCATCGCCGCGATGTCATCGGCTGTCGCACGCTCGCGGTCGGCGCCTCGCTGGCCCATGACGAACACGCGCACCGCCGCATGGGGAAGCTGGCTGCCAATGTCGACATCAAAACGCCGACGCGCCAATCCATCCAGATAGTCCGGATAGCTCTCCCAATTCCAAGGCAAACCATCTGCGAGTACGGGGAAGGGAATGTCCTCCACACCCTCCATGAGTCGGATCAGGCGATCGTGGTCGCGATCGCGGCACGGCGCGAATCCGACGCCGCAATTGCCCATGACCACTGTGGTCACTCCGTGCCAGGACGAGGGTTGCATGTGGGTGTCCCAGGTCGCTTGGCCGTCGTAATGGGTATGGATGTCGACAAAGCCGGGGGTGACGATCCGTCCGCGGGCGTCGATCTCCTCCGCCCCCGACCCAGCCACCTCGCCGACCCAGGAAATGATTCCGTCGTCGACAGCGACATCGCCGATGAACGGCGCCCCCCCGTCACCGTCGCAGATCTCGCCGCCGCGGATCACCAAGTCATGGGCGTTGGGCACTTACGGTCGTCCTCGACATCAGGGGGAGTCCAGTTTGCGCCTTTGGGTCGGGCGTGGGCAAGCGGCTACTCAGCATCGATCGCGAGCCCGCGGCATCGGCGCCCGCTTAGCCGCAGGCGTCTGGGCGCCGACAACCGGAGCAGCCTATCCTAGGGTCCGAACCCGACGGCCTTGAAAGGGCATGCTGCGATGAACGTCCTCTACAGCCTGCCCGCCGCACTGCTGCTCGTCATCGCCGTAGCGATCGCCGTCGCCATCACCGGCGCCGGGCAAGGCTTCGTCCGCCATCGGTTCCGCAGCGGCGGTTTCGTCGCGCACAATGACGTCGGCGGAACGATCTTCGCCGTCGCGGGGACGCTCTATGCGGTGATCCTCGGCTTCATGACGGTGGTTGCATGGCAGCACTATACCGAGGCGCGCGAAATCGTCGTTCTGGAAGCCGGCGCGGACATCGATGCATGGCATTCCGCGGTCGGCCTTCCGCCTCCCGCCCGTGAGCGCCTACGCAGCGACATGTTCGCCTATGCGAAGATCATGGTCGATCGTGAGTGGCCGCGCATGCGCCGCGGCGACTACGACCCGAATGCCGCGTTCGTGGATATGGATGCCCTGGATGTCGCCGGAACTCTGGCGCCGGCCAACGCGGGCGAATCTAATGCGCAGGCCGCAACCCTGCAGCAACTGACCGTGATGCACGATGCAAGGCAGCGGCGCATCGCCGTCAACGGCAGCGGCGTCTCCTGGTTCGAGTGGCTGGTGCTGCTAGGCGGGGCGATGTGCATCACCTCGTTCTGCTGGCTGTTTGGAGTGGGCAACGCGCGCGTCCACCTCCTGATGACCTCGACGGTGGTGGCGATCATCGTCTCCGCTCTGGTCCTGCTGTTCGAGCTTCAATACCCGTTCCGGAGCGATATCGGGATCGGCCCCGGAGCCTGGCGCAGCGCACTGGAACACCTTCATCAGATGCAGGCGGGAAGCCGGGCGGACATGAGGATGTAGTCGGCAGGCCGCGAATGGAACCGCCCGCCGCCAACCGTGTCCGCGAGCTCACGCACTCGAGGCGCGCTCAGCAAATCGTTCGGGCCGCGCCCGGGTCGGCCGAGCTTTCAGCAGCGAGCCATCCACGCCGACGGCAGGTTCTCGGTCTCGGTGGCCCGGCGGCGGAATGAGCGGCCTTCTGAAAATCAGCGGCCGCGCTTAAGGTCCATGACATGAAGCCCATCGGCGCCGAGTATGACCCTGTCCGGTTCAAGCGGTCCGGCCGAGGCAGGATTTATGATTCCATCCTGGACACTATCGGCGATACGCCGCTCATCCGCCTGCCGCGGCTGACCGCCCGGCTCAAACCCAAGGCCGAGGTCACCGCCAAACTCGAGTTCTTCAATCCGCTGGGATCGGTCAAGGACCGCATCGGCATCGCCATGATCGAGGCGATGCAGGCAAAGGGGCTGATTGGACCTGCAAGCACCATCATCGAGCCGACGAGCGGCAATACGGGCATAGCCCTCGCGTTCGTCGCCGCGGCCAAGGGCTTGAATCTCGTCCTGGTCATGCCGGAGAGCATGTCCATCGAACGGCGCAAGATGCTGCTTCTGCTGGGCGCGAGACTGGAGCTGACGCCAGCGGAAAAGGGCATGATGGGGGCGGTCGCCCGGGCCCGCGAATTGCTGGACGAAATTCCCGGCTCGGTAATGCCGCAACAGTTCGAAAATCCAGCCAATCCGCTTATCCACCGCGTCTCCACGGCGGAGGAGATCTGGAACGACACCGCCGGTCGCGTGGATGTGGTGATCTCAGGGGTCGGAACCGGTGGCACGATCACCGGCGTGGGTCAGGTGCTCAAGGCTCGAAAGCCGTCGGTGCGGATGGTGGCCGTGGAACCGACTGGCTCGCCGGTGCTCTCTGGGGGCCAGCCTGGCCCGCACAAGATCCAGGGACTGGGCGGGGGCTTCGTCCCGGCCATCCTCGATCGCGGCGTGTTGGACGAGATCATCCAGGTCTCCAATGAGGATTCGTTCGAAATGGCGAGGTTGTGCGCCCGCCTCGAGGGCGTGCCGGTAGGGATCTCCTCCGGCGCGGCGCTCGCCGCCGCATTCGACGTCGCGGGCAGGCGTGAGATGGCGGGCAAACTCATCGTGGCCATCATCCCCAGTTTCGCCGAACGCTACCTCTCCACGCCACTGTTCGAGGGGCTTTAGGCCAAGGGATCGGCCATCAGGCGAAGCCGCCCTCCGGCACATCCCCGTCGGCGGTCGTGATGAGACGGTTGGGCACGAGCAGAAGTGTCGGCAGGATCAGTGCGTAGACGACGGTGATGGCGATAACGCAGACCATGAAGCCGCCGTAGTGATCGTAGAGATTCGTCCCCAGAACATCACCGAATCTCGAAGCAATCCAGTAGAGACCGGTGGACATCATGATGGTCGTGCCTTGTAGGCCGTGCGGGCAAGAGCGAATGATCAGATCGATATAGGCGGCGCTGGCGACTCCCCCGGTCAAGCCCATGAAGGCGGCCGCCCAGAGCGCTCCGTCCACCGAATGGATGAACGCCAGGGGGACCATCTGGGGAACGGCGACCACCGTCCCCCACCACAACAGTTTCTTCAATGGGAACTTCCGGCACAGAACCCCGAACAGCAGGAAGGTGGGGATGAACGAGGCGGCGAAAATGGCGTTCCATTGGCCCCATTGGGCGTCCTTCGCGTGCAGCGTGTTCTGGAGATAGTATTGAAGCGGCGTCACCGACCCGGGCGCGAAGTTCCACAACAGCCAGATCAAGAGGGCCGGGTAAATTGGCCAGTGGCCCACGAGCCTCTTCAAGTCGGCAAAGGGGTGGACGGCGGGACGCTGTTCGTAGTGGACATTGTCGAACACGATCCGCGGGCGCCAAGCGCCGTAGGCGGCGACCGCCGCCATCACCGCCGCGCCGATCAGGAAGAGGATTCGCGCCGCCCGGTCGGCGTTCTGGCCCTCGAGCTGGTCGCTCAGCACCCCGCCCAACAGGAACGCCACGAGACCGGGCAGGGACGCCACGACATTCCACACCGCGCTGATCTGACCGGACATCACGTGCTGCTGGCCGATGGTCGAGGCCAGCCCGTCCTTGGCGCTGACCACAAAGAGATACCCGAACGTGAGCATCAGCACGCCAATGAGAAGAGTTATGTAGCTCACCTGTATGAAGGAGAAGGCGAGATAGATTATCGCCGTAATGGAACCAAACAGGACCATGAGGCCCCTATCCTTCATGCCGAAGAAATTCCATCGATCGCGGGCAAACCCAAAAGCGAACGACAAATAGAGCGGCACCGCTGACATGAGCTGGAACAACGCGACTTCGTGGGCCTTGAGGTGCAGCTTGTTCTTCAGGAAGAAGCTTATCGGCAGACCGATCAACCCGAGATAGGGGCCGCCGAAACCCATCAGAAACGTCAGGATGCTCATGTAGAGGAGAATCCGATACCGCACCGACGCCGTGAGTGGGACGGGCGTGGCGGAATCGACCTCGATCGCGGTCGCCTGGGCTTGGGCCGTCATGGGTCCTCCGAAGTTCCGAGCGACGCTGGCGTCCAAGCTTAGCGGATTCTCGTCAAGCGGCGCCTCTGTCTTATGAGCACAGTCCGGCGAGCGCCTGTCTCGTCACCGCCAACGACTGTCCCGCGACCATGCCCTTCCAGTCGTCGGCGTCGCCATAGAAGGCTGCGCGCACCTGACCCATGATCTTACCGCCCTCGCTGGAGAGCGGATCGCCATACGCGTGCAACCAGGCGTCGGCGCGCAACGCGAGCATTACCTCAGCCAGGGATTGTGTTCCGACCTCCAGCGCCATGCCGGTGACTTCGGCGCTGGGCAGGAGAGCGGGCGCGGCACCCAGCCCGTCGCCGGTGATTTCGGCGGATGTGGAATTGCCCGCGGCCGGTGAGGTCACGCAGGCGCCGTACCACGCGGCCGCGCGCCTGAACGCGGGATCGGTCGGATGGTGGGTGACAATGAGCTCGCCATAGCCCCAGGGGCCCAGACCGGTATGGTAATCGATGATCGCCACTTTGCGGGCGTTCGATAGGTAGCTTGCGAAGATCGCGGTCTGGGTGCGGCGAGACCAGGTTGGTCCCTCGCCGCCGAAAAAGACGCCGGCGGGATGGTCGTACTGGCCGCCGCTCACCGCCTGCTGCAGCGCCATCGGACCCTGTTCGCGAGCGTAGCGGCCGAGGATCTCGGCGGTCCGGCCCTGACTCTCCCGATCCCAGTCTCGCGGGCAGATCGCCTCGGACAGGGCGTCGTAGCCCTTGTTGGCCGGCCGGGTGTTGGCGGCGAAGTCGATCCAGTTGCGGTTGAGGTCGACGTTCTCCTGGGTGACGCGCCGCAGCCAGGCGAAGCCGTATGGGTTGATCGCGTGGACCATCAGGACGCCCACACCCGGCGGCAGTCGAGCGGCCTCGCCCCGCTGCAGCCAATCGATCTGGGCCCCGGAACCGCAGAACCCCTCGACGCCGTGGGTGGCCGAGATCATGACCAGTACACGCTCGGCGGCCTTGGGGCCGAACCAGGCGACGTCGGTGGAAAGATCTGAGCCGTCCGGAGCTGGCTCGGGATGGGCGAAGATTTCCAGCTCGCCGCCGGCCGCGGCCGCCGCGGCGCGGAACTTGACCCGCGCCTCGGCAAAATCTGCGCTGAAGCTCTCTGCGGAATTCATCGTTCTTGGCCGCCTCCTTCCAGGAACCGGCGCAGGCTGGCTTCCGCCCGGTCAGGCTCGTCGCGATGGACGCCGTGTCCGGCGGCCTCGAACATTTCGAGTTCACCTAGGCCAGCGGGCAGAGCTTCGAAGATCCGCCGTGAACAAATGGTCGGGGTGATCGGATCGAGGCCGCCGCCGAGCACCAAGGTCGGACAGGCGATCGCGGCGAGGTCGGCGGTCATGTCCATTGTCCGTTGTTCGCCGCGGATGAAGTCGAACATGACTTCGAACTTGGTGATCGCCCTCTTGCGCGCTTCGGCCGTGGTCGCCCCGATGGGATTGTAGAGGGGCATGCAGACCGCAATGTACTCGGCCGCCGCCTCGGGGCCAGGATCGGACCAGAAGCGGACCGCGACCTTGCGCGCGCGATCACCGCCGAGGCGTTCCATCATCTCGTAGGTCGCGGCGAGCTCCATCCGCGCCGCGGTCGAGGCGAGGACCAGCCTGGAGGGGTGCGCCGGGTGGCGACTGGCGTAGGCCATGGCGACCATGCCGCCGAACGAGAGGCCGTAAACCAGCGGCTTCACCAGCCCGAGGCGGTCGCACAGAGATTTGACGTCGTCGCCCCATTGCGCCAGACGCCAGGTGCGCGGGGTTCCGGTGGAGCGGCCGTTGCCGCGATGATCCATGTAGACGACCTGATAGGCGTCCGCGAACCGGTCGAACCAGGGCCGCAGGATTGAGTGATCAAACCCCGGACCGCCATGAAGGACGACGAGGCTCTGGCGCTCGTCCATCCGCTCGCCGTTGATCGCCAACTGGGAGCCCACGGTGTCGAAGAAAATCTGGGCCCCATCGAGATCGATGCGCATTCAAGACTCCCTAGAGGCCCTGCCCCGCGGATGCGAGACGAGGGCGGTCTCGCGCATCATCACCGAGGCGGCAAGCGCAATCGCCGTGAAGCCCATGACGTACCATGCCGGCGACACCGGATCGCCGGTCAAGTGGATGATCCCTTCGATCGCGGGCTGGGTCGTGCCGCCAAACACCGCCACCGCGGTGGCGTAGACCGCCCCCATGGCGACTCCCCGGATCTCCTTGCGCAGCGATTCGGTGATCGCGACCAGGACCGCGGCTACGGTTAGATTACTGAGCAGGGCGAGGACGGCGGTGGCAGTGAGCAGGGTCACCGCATCGTGGTTGCGGACCATCAGGAAGTAGGCCGGCCAGGTCGCGCCGAGGAAGAGGATGCGCGGCCAGATCATCAGCGCCTTTCGCCCGTAGCGGTCGGAAAGCGCACCGCCGGCGAGCGCGCCAATCAGTCCGAACGCGCCATTGGCGAGTGTCGCGCCAAGGGAGATGCCGGCGGCCATATGCAGATGAGCGATGGCGTAGGTGGTCATGAAGCTGAAGGCGTAGGTGGAGACCGTCGCTCCGGCGATGAGCGCCAAGCCAAGAATGATGACGCGCGCGTGCGCGGCGATCGTTGGCGCTTGCGGATGAGAAAGATGCGGCGGCTCGGCGCGATGAAGGGTTTCGGGCAACGTCCGGCGCAGAATGAGCCCAAAAGGCAAGGCGAGGGCCCCCAGCAGGAAGGCCACGCGCCAGCCCCATGCCTCCAGGCTGGCCGGGCCCGCCAGGGCGGCGAGGCTCACGCCAACCAAGCCGCCGACGATCGAAGCAAGATTCTGACTCCCGCTCTGCCACGAACCATAGAAACCTCGCCTTTCGGGCGGCGAGGCTTCGACCAGAAAAGCCGTCGTTGGCCCCACTTCTCCGCCGAGGGCGAAGCCTTGCGTGAGCCGGCATACCAGAACCAGGGCGGGCGCGAGGGGGCCGATGCTCGCATAGCAGGGCGTGAGAGCGAGGCCGAGAATTGCGACGCCCATCAGGGCGAAGCTGAACAGCATCGCGGGCCTTCTGCCGGCCTTGTCGGCGAACTGGCCGATCACGATCGATCCGATCGGCCTCAAGATGAAGCCGGCGCCGAAAGTGACCAGCGACAGCATCAGACTCACAAAGGGCGTGTGCCTTGGAAAGAATACGTGGCCGATCTGGACGGCGAAGTAGGCGTAGGTCGTGAAATCATAGAATTCCAGAGCGTTGCCGGCCACCGCCGCCGCCACCTGGCGGCGGGAGATGGGTGGGTGTCGGTCGATGCCAGCGGCCTCGGAAATGGCCAGATCGCTCAACGCAGCTGCTCCCCCGCCTGGCCGACCGGGGCCCCGAAGCGTCGAAGACTAGCGCTCGCGTCGGTCGCTTATCAAGCCGGGCCTGTCCCGCCGTAAGAGCTTCCGAAAGGAATTCCTTGGTATTCGCAAGGTGAAGGTCGTCGCGAGACAGCGCATGTTTTTGATCAGGCTCGCCGCCATCGTATCGGCGATTACCCTTCTCGCTGTAGGAGGCGCTGGCCGCAAAGACGAGCTGACACGCGCGTCCATGACTCCTGGGGCTCTGGCGTCGGCGATCGAGCGGAGGGCGGAGAGGACGAGTTTCGCGAATCTCGAACGGTTCGGGGACGCTGCGGCGGTGGGTCCAGGACGCGAGAACCTCAATCGGTTGCAGCACGTCGCGACGGTGATGCTGAACCAGTCGGAGTTCGAACGGTTTGAGCACTGGAATTCCATCCTGTTGCGGAACTCGAGGCGCGAACATGACGCACGGTTCGTGGCGATCGCCGAGATAAACAGCCTCATGAGCCGTTACGGTCGTGGTGACGGATCGGTTCAAGGACAGGTGGAACGCATTGCGCGCGCCCAACCGGATTGGTTTGCACGGGTCTATGCGATGAGCCAGGCGGCGGTGATGCGCGCCCAGGACAAGCAGACCGGATCGGCGCTCGAACTGCTTTCAGACGCGGACGCGCTGGTCCCGAACCGCGACCCGTACGCCGGCGCGGCGCGGGCCGCCGTCTGGGAGTCGGTGGGCGTGGCCCTCATGGATCTCTACGATCTGGAAGGCAGCGCCGCCGCCTTCGATCGCGCGGACTTTCAGTACACGGACGCCAGGTACCCCCGCCCCGACTTCGACGGTGTCTACGACATGGCCCATGTCGCCGTCTTGCTTGGAGACGAGCAACTGGCGCGCCGGCTCGCGACCGTGCACCACAGCTTGGCGAAGCGTTCAGATCTGCCGCACTTGAAGGTCTGGGACATGAACCTCTGCGGCATGGTCGCCGACACCTTCGGCAAGCCGAGGGAGGTCCTCGACTGCTTCAAGCCCCTCGACCGAACGCTCACCGACGCCACGTTCCTCGCCCCCAACATCGTCCCGATGCGCGCCATCGCGGAAGCTCGGGTCGGTGACATCCGCGCGGCTTCGGAGGATCTCGCACTGCTCCGCAAGCTGCGCGACTCCCACCGGTTCGAGGCCACCTCGTTCAACCGTCTACCCGAGGTGGAAAGCGAATTGCTCATGGCGCGCGGGCAATACCGGCAAGCGTTTGCCGGGCTGCGCGCCTTTGCCCTGAACCGGGAGGCGACCAACGCGAGACGTTTCAACGCCGGTGTCCGGCAGATCACCGGCGAACTTCGAACCCAGCTGCAGACGGCGAGGCGCAACGCCGATCTCAAGCAGGATGTGATCGGCGCCCAACGCTGGGTCGCCATCCTGTGCGGATTGATGGTTTCCTGCGCCATCTTCATGGTGCTCTGGCAGAAACGGGTGGCCCGCCGGCTGCGTTTCGCCCAGGTTCGCGCCGAGACCGCCAACCGCGCCAAGAGCGAGTTCCTGGCAAACATGAGTCACGAAATCCGCACGCCGCTCAACGGAGTCGTCGGCGTGGCGGACATGCTCGCCAAGGGCGCCCTGGGGCCAAAGGAACGCGAGATGGTGGAAATCATCCGCGGCTCCGGCCAGTCTCTGGAGCGGCTTCTGTCCGACGTCCTGGACCTGGCGCGGGTCGAGGCGGGCCGCATGACAATCGAGATCGCCCCATTCCACGCCGCCGACCTCGTCCGTTCGGTGGCCTGTCTCTCGCGGCTGCGCGCGGACGAGAAGGGGCTCGCATTGCATTGCGAGACTCACCCGGACCTGGAGGGATGGTTTCTTGGGGACGCCACGCGAGTGCGCCAGATCCTGACTAATCTGCTCAGCAACGCGGTGAAATTCACTCAAGCTGGAGTGGTGACGATCCGCGCGGAATCGACGGCAAATGGTGGGTTGGGTTTTTCCGTCACCGACACCGGGGTGGGATTCGACGCCGAGGACAAGGAGAGGCTGTTCGGCCGATTCCAGCAGGCTGATGGCTCGATCACCCGCCGGTTCGGAGGCAGTGGTCTGGGTTTGGCGATTTCAAGGCAGCTAGCCTCGCTGATGGATGGTCAATTCGATTGCGAAAGTACTCTGGGCGTTGGATCCCGGTTCTGGTTCGAGGCGCCATTCCCTCCGGCCCCGGCGCCCGTCCAGGCGGCCGGAGACGAAGAGGGCCACGAGTTCATTGAGGAGCGGGCGGTAAAGGTCCTGCTTGCAGACGATCACCTCACCAATCAGGCCGTGGTCAGAATGATGCTCGAACAATTCGGGGCCTCGACCACCACAGTTTCCAACGGCGCCGAAGCGCTCGAAGCAATGGAGAGCGAAGACTTCGACGTGGTCCTGATGGACATGCAGATGCCGGTCATGGATGGCTTGGCGGCGACCCGGGAGATCAGGGCGAGGGAGGCGAAGTCCGCCCGCCGTCGAACCCCCGTGGTGATGCTCACCGCAAACGCCTTGCCCGAGCATCGCGAAGCGAGCAGGGCCGCGGGCGCGGATGGGCATGTCTCCAAGCCGATCACCGTCGCCGACCTCCTCGCCGCGCTCAATCGCGCCCTGGAAGCGCCGGCGGAGCTACGCGAAGTGGCGTGACCCTCTTGCTTCGATGGGACGAGCAGTCCCGCCCTCCCGCCCGGGCGGCCAGGTTTCAAATTCCGCCGCGGTCGCGGGGCGATCAAACTCCTACTCCACCCCGTCTCGGACCCATGGAAGGCGAGGAGTACTCCTTACCACCTGTTCACTTGCCCTCGCCCCGTCGAACCGACAGCATGGCCCGCGACGCGGAGATCTAGCGGAGCACCCCTTGGCCGACGTGGACCGCCCGACCGCGCGCTCGCGGCTTTCTATGTGGACCATCCTACCCTTCTCCGCGCCCAGTTTGCCGCTCTCGGCCCTGGGGGTGGCGGTTTTCGTCTATCTGCCGCCCTACTTCGCCGGCCATTTGAAGGTCCCCATGGCTGTAGTCGGGGGCGTGTGGATGCTGGTGCGGCTGGTCGACATTCCGGTCGATCTAGGGTTGGCGGTGGCGATGGACCGCACCCGCACCCAGCTCGGGCGCTATCGGCTGTGGCTCATCGCCGGCGCCCCGATCCTCATGCTGGCGCTCTATCAGCTATTCATGGCCCCGATCGGGTTTTCCTGGCTCTACCTGCTGGCCTGGCTCCTGGTCATGTACCTGGGGACCTCGATCCTGGGGCTCGCCCATTCGGCTTGGGGGGCCACTCTGGCCACACACTACCATGAGCGTTCGCGCCTGTTCGGCGTGCTCAATGCCGTGGGAGTGGTGGGAACGATGATCGCCTTGGGGATCGTGATCGTTCCCATGGGCCTGAACGACGCCCAGGCAGTGCGTGCCATGGGCTGGTTCATCATCGGACTGACGCCCGTGGCCATCGCCGCGGCCGCCTTCCGTACACCCGAGAAAGTCTCCCCGGAGATCACCACCCGGCGCTTTCCGCTGAGAGACTATTGGGAAGTGCTGAGCAAACCCGACCTCATGCGGCTTTTCTTGGCACAGGTGGCGCTGACACTCGGGCCTGGCTGGATGAGCGCCATCTATCTCTTCTTCTTCAGGGACGCGCGCGGCTTCACGACCCAAGAGGCCTCCCTTCTTCTGGCGATTTACATCCTGGCTCAGATCCCAGGCGCCCTGCTCGGCGCTGCAACGGCGCGCCGGATAGGCAAGCACCGGACCCTGATGCTGGCCGCTACAGGGTTTTCGCTCGGCCTCTTCACCATCTTCGTGATTCCGAGGGCCGACTTTCTGGCCACCGTCCCCTCAATGCTTTGGAGCGGAACCATGGCGGCCGGATTCGACCTGATGATCCGGGCCATGCTTGCCGACGTGGGCGATGAGATCCGCCTGAAGCAAGGCAAGGAGCGGATCAGCCTGCTCTATGCGGTCAACGGATTGGCGGCCAAGATCGCCGGCGCCTTCGCCATCGGCTTGACCTTTCCCCTGCTCGCCCGCCTCGGCTACAACCCCGCCGAAGGCGCGGTGAACACCGCCGCGGCAATCTACAACCTGCAATTGTCGTTTCTCGTTGGTCCCATTGTCTTCGTCATGCTTGGGGGAGCGTGCGTGATCGGCTGGCGGCTGGACGCCGCCCGTCACGGCGAGATCCGCCTGGCGCTGGAAGCCCGCGACGCCTCGCTCGACACGAGTATCCTCGCCTCGCGGCCCGATCTCATCCAGGCGCCGAGGAACCCGCAGATCCTCCCTAAAACGGCCATGAGCGATTTGTAACGGGCGGCTCTCCTGAACCGCGGTAGACTTCGCCGAGCCGACCTAGAAGGCGGAACCCACAATCAAGGCGAAGAATAAGCCGATGTCGGCCGGGGTCATGAACGCGATGACGAGCCCGGCTCTGGTCGGCGCCCGCCCAGTACGCGCTCCTCGTTCACTGGCGGCCAGATGGCGCGCGAGGCGTGAGCGCCTGTTTCCCGGCATCCCCGACCGGGCGTTCGATCGTCCGATCGTTGTCAGCAACACGATCCTGGGTCGTTTCATCCTTGTCAACGAGCCCGCCGGCGTCAGGCGGGTGCTGGTGGACAATGTCGCCAACTATCCCAAGACGGCCATGGAGCGACGGTTCTTCGTCGCCTTGTTCGGAGCCGGCCTCCTGGGCAGCGACGGCGAATTGTGGCGCAGGCATCGACGGATCATGGCGCCGGCATTCGACCCGCGGAGCGTCGCGGCCTACGCGCCGGCCATGGCGCAGAGCGCAAGTGACCTGTTGTCGCGATGGGACGGACTCGGGGCCGCAGCCAAGGTCGACATGGCTGATGAGATGGTCGCCCTCACCCTGCAGATCATTTGCCGCACAATGTTTTCCGCCGACGCCCAGGAGATGGTCGGCCAGGTCAGTCAGACCCTCAAGACGGGTCTGGAGGCAATCGGGGACGTGAATATCCTGGACCTTCTGCCCTACTTCCGCGAAGGCAGGATGCGCCGGAGGGAGGCGCGGATGGCGCGGCTGTTCGCGCCGATGGACGGCGCGGTCCAGAGGCTGGTGGCGCGCCGTGAGGCGAACCCGTCGGCTTTCCCCAACGACCTGCTCGGCCGGCTCGTGGCGGCGAAGGATCTCGACACCGGGGCGGCAATGACCGCCAAGGAGGTGAGGGACGAGGTTGTCACGATCTTCGCCGCCGGCCACGAGACGACCGCGGTCACCATGGGCTGGGTGTGGTATCTTCTGTCCCAGCACCCAGCCGAGGAGGGGCGGTTACACCACGAGCTGGATGTCGTGCTGGGCGGCCGGTTGCCGACCCAGGACGATCTTGGCCGCCTCGCCTATACTCGCCGGATCGTGGACGAGGCGATGCGCCTCTATCCAGCCGCACCGGGCCTCTCCACGCGAGAGGCGGTCGCAGACGACGAGATCTGCGGCCACCCGATCCGCAGAGGCGCCAACATCGCGATCGCGCCGTGGGTGCTGCACCGCCACCGGCATCTGTGGGAGGACCCGGAACGTTTCGATCCCGACCGGTTCTCGCCCGAGCGGACTCCAGGGCGCCAGAGATTCGCCTATCTGCCTTTTGGCGCGGGTCCGAGGGTATGCATCGGCCAAGTGCTGGCGATGAACGAGGCGATTCTGATATTGGCCAGCCTCGCACAACGCTATCGGCCGCGGCTGGCGAGGGACGCCAGGGTGGCGCTCCGCCACAACGTGACACTCCAGCCGCGCTACGGGCTCAAGATGGTGCTGGAGCGGCGGGAGGGATGCTGAACCCGCCACGCCGGTCCTGTCGTCCATCGCCTCTCACTCTCTCGAGATCGGCCAGGGGCGGCAATCCCAAGGTGTTGAACATCGCCGCGCGCGGCGGACCGGGTTTCTCGGCATAGAACTTTGCGTTCGCGCGGCGGCCGCGGGCCCAGGTTGTGAGGATCTTGGCCAGAGCCGCCGGTCGGTTCAACCAACCACGGGGCGGGGCGAGCATATGAAAGCCGCGCGATGCGGCGCGCAGCAGCGCGATATCCCGGCGCACTGCAATAGCAAGCCCGTCCTCGAGAAAACTCCGCATGATGCGGGCCCGCCACGGCGGCCTGTAAGCGGGGTCCAGACCGCGAACGGCGCGACGAGCGGCGGCTCGATCCTGACTGACCATGTCCTCGTAGAATGGCCGCAGCCCGGCGCGCACCTTTGCGCTGTAGAGCTTGGCGCGTTCCGCGGGGTCGGCGGTTTCGAGAAAGACATCGCGCAGCAGATGCGCCTCGACGGCCGCGAAGGAGCAACCGCGACCGAAGAGCGGGTTGGTTCGCACCAAACTATCGCCGACGCTGAACAGGCCCAGAACCGCCGGTCGGCCCTCCGGGGCCATTTCCCGCCAGCGGTTTCTCAGGTTGCCCATGCCGAATACCCGGCTCATCGCAACGCTGCGTTGCGGATCGATCCACGGCGCGACGCCGGGCAGTTCCCGGCAGATCTGCTCGAAAACCTGCGGCCGGACCACCGCGGCGCGGAGCATTTGCTCGACTTCGGGGACTGCCACCGTAATCGAGAAGGTGCCATTGTCGGCAGGGAAGATGGCGAACTTCAGGTAACCCAGATCGCCTGTGCCGGGGAACCGGCCGCGGGCCGGTTCTCCCTGACCGGGAATCAGTCGATAGAAGCGCGTGAAATAGAGGATGGCGCATTCCTCGCTTTCTTCTGAAACCACTGCACCGGCTTCGCTGAGCCAGTCGATGGCTGGAGAGAGCCGTCCGCCGGCGTCGATCACGATCTCGGCAAGCATGTCGTCGCCACCCTGGATTGAGAGACCACGAATGGTCGGTGCACCATGGATGTTGCGCTCGCTCAACAGACCATCGACGAAGGTTTCGGGGCGCAAGGTCACGCCGGGACGACTCTCGACGTAGCGGCGAATAACCAGCTCCATGGTCGTCCGCCGACTGACGATCACCGCCAGTTCTTCGTCTTCCGGCTGAGGCAGATAGGCGCTCTGGAGAGGAGCGGGAAGGCCGGCCTGGAACGTGAGTTCGCGGGCTCCTGACTCGCGCAAAGCATCCAGCAGAGCAGGGTGTTCCGCACGGATCAAGGAGCGAAGCCGGGCGAGGAAGGCATGGCTGTGACGCAGATGGCCAACGCCGCGCCGCGCCCACGCATCGAACGCTTCCTCCGCGCCTCCCGCCGGAGGAGGCGGATCGCGGTCGAGAATGAGGATTTCCCGACCTGTGGGAGCAAGGGCCAGCGCGGTCGAGAGACCTGCCATTCCGGCCCCCAGGATTGCAACCTTCTCGATCATCTTCCCTCCGTCGCTCCGGCATATTCGCGACTGGCAGAGACGTTGGCTAGCGGGGGCCGCCTACTCTCCGCAGGCGGGTTGACCGCCGCCGCTCAACCGGCTGCAATCTGATCGGGAACGAGGGCTGAACACGACGCCGCTGGCCAGATCGATCGTAGTCCACCTGACTCCTTCCGGAGCCACGGTCGGGGTCGAGTGACGTCGCCGAAGGGCGCAGAATCGGTTTGAAGGAGAGCCGGCGCTGGTTATGAGGGGAGAGTCGCCGCAGTGGGACCTGCTCGCCGGAAGCCCGCCGGTCTTGAAGCCTCTCCAACCTCTCGTCCGATGAACTCAACCCATGGCTCCGCGTAAGCAACGCTCGTCAGCGCCGCGCCGAAGTGGGTTCTCGAGCGCCCCATCACGCCGCAGTGGCGCCGAGGCGGCGAAGAAGCCTGACCGCCGCGAGCGCGACTATCGCGCGCTGTTCGATACCATGAGCGAGGGTTTCGCCCTCTGCGAGCCGGTGATCGAGGGCGGCCGGCTCACCGACTACAGGATCATCGAGATCAATCCGGCGCTTCAGGCGATGCTCGGGGTCGGACCTGAGGTCACCGGGACGTTCCTGAGTGAAGGTTCGCCCACCCCCCGCGGGTGGCTGGAAGTCTGCGAACGGGTGTTGATGAAGGGCAAGCCGGTGGGCTTCGAGTTCCACAACCGCGGCACCGGCCGCTGGCACGAGATCCGCCTTACGCGGGTGGCCAAGGACCGCATCGCCCAGTTCTTCTTCGATATCACCGAGCGCAAGCACGCTCAGGAGCACCAGGCGCACCTGTTCGACGAACTGAACCATCGGGTGAAGAACAGCCTCACCATGGTTTCGGCCCTGCTTCAGATGCAGGCTCGGGACGCCGGCCCAACGGTTCGCGAGGCGCTGGCCAAGGCGGTGGCGCGGGTTGAGGCCATCTCCGAGGTGCACGGAAGCCTCTATGGGGGCGGCCACTCCACGCAGATCGATTTCGCCGCCTATCTCGAAACGCTTTGCAAACGACTGTCGGACTCCCTGCTCGAAGGCGACCGGATCAAGATCGAGGTGACGGCGGCGCCGGCCAACGTCACCGTGGACCAGGCCGCTCCATTGGGAATGATCGTCAACGAACTGGTGACGAACGCTGTCAAGCACGCCTACCTGCCTGCGCAAGGCGGCGTGATCGCGGTGGCTCTGGCGCGGGACGAGGTTGGCCTCACCCTGACGATCAGCGACCAGGGGCGGGGGCTCCCGACCGGCATGGCGGCGTCATCGCACGGCTTGGGCATGAAGCTCATTGGATCCCTGAGCCGCCAGATCGGGGCGAGCTTCTCCATGCGCTCGCAGGGTGGCGCGCGATTCGAACTGCGCTTGCCGCACGCCTGACCAGCAAACGAGCGGCAAGGAGCCCTCAAAGTCGCCGGCGGAGACTGCTCCACTCACCTTCGAGCCGGCTCCGATGCGCCGGGTCGGCGATGGCGACCAGGGCGCGCGCTCTCTGGTCCATACAAGTCCCGCGCAGATCGGCGACGCCGTGCTCGGTCACCACGAGATCGGCAAATTCGCGGCCGATGGAGACCGTGGGCGAGGCAAGGCGCGCGACAATGCGCGACACCTCCCCGCCTCGCGTGGTGGACGGGAGGGCGAGAACGCCCCGGCCGCCCGGCGAAATTCGCGCCGCCCGCGCAAAGTCCGGCGCGCCGCCAAGCCCGCTTACCAAGCGCTCGCCGCGCCGTTCGATATTGGCTTGGCCAAGGAGATCGACCTCGAGGGCCGAGTTGATTGCGAACAGGGGCGACGAGAGGGCAAGGGCGTGCGCGCCATGGGTGATTGTCGCGTCGGCGAAGGTGAATGCGCGCACCGCCCAGGACACAAAATCTGCGGGACCCAAGGCCAGGCCCGTAACATGGCCGGCGCCTCTGGCAAGCGCGCCCGCCTCATCCAGGGCGCGGTAGCCCGGCGTTACCATGCCGGAGCGAACGCGCAGCCGCCGATGGTGGAGCAAACCGGCCAACGCCGCCGCCGGGGCGGCGCCTATGCCAGTCTGAACCGCCGCGCCGTCGGGGATGAGCGCGGCGATGTGGTTGGAGATGTCCAGCTGTTGCACCGTCGGGGCTTCCGCCTCCGTGGTAATGAAGGGACCATCCACGTGGATCGCGACCTCGATGGCCGCATAGGGAATCGTAGGGCCGCGCCTCGACCTCGGCAGAGCCGCGTTGACAAACGCAAGTCTGCGACGAGCGCGTGGCCAGACAAGGGGCGCGAAGTCGGCGCAGGGCCCGAAAGAACAGAGGCCCTGGTTGTCCGGCGGCGTGACCTGAAGGACGGCGAGGTCGACGGGCGCGCCGGCGGAATACCGCTCCGCTATCTGTGAGTAGGCCAGCGCTGCGACTCCTGTCCGGCCGACCTCGTAGGAGGGCCGCATCGCGGGCGGCAGCATGAAGGTGATCAAGCGGGCCCCTTCGTGCAGCGCCGCATAGTCAAAGCTGTTGATTCCGGGGAGGAAACAGCCCGTGACCTTCACGCCCGCCATCGCTTCGGGGGCGGCCAGGAGAATGCCGTGAAGCGCCAGCGGCTCACCCACCGCGCCCTGAACATAGATTGATCGGCCGGGGCGAAACTCGCCGAGCACCCGGCCGGAGTCCAGGCTCAAGCGGTCTTCCGCACGATCAGGCCCAGTTCTTCGATCATCGCCTCGCGGATCAGGAACTTCTGCACCTTGCCGGTGACGGTCATCGGGAACGATTCGACGAAGCGGAGGTAGCGGGGAATCTTGTAGCGGGCGATCTGGCCCTCGCAAAAGGCGCGAATCTCCACTTCCCCGGCCGCTTCACCCGGATGGAGGCGGATCCAGGCGGCGAGCTCCTCGCCGTAGCGGTCGTCCGGCACCCCCACCACCTGGACATCGGCGATCTTTGGGTGGCTGAAGAGGAATTCCTCGATCTCCCGCGGGTAGAGGTTCTCCCCACCGCGGATCACCATGTCCTTGATCCGGCCGACGACGTTGCCATAGCCATCCGCATCGATGGTTCCGATGTCGCCGGTATGCATCCATCCTTCTGGGTCGAGCACCTCTGCGGTCTTTTCGCGATCGTCCCAGTAGCCGAGCATCACAGAATAGCCGCGGGTGCAGATTTCCCCGGGAGCGGAACGCGGTGCGGCTTGGCCCGCCGCGTCGACGATCTTCACCTGCAGGTGCGGTTGGACCCTTCCCACGGTTGAAACGCGCCGCTCAACGGAGTCTTCAGGCGAGGTCTGAAAGCTCACCGGACTGGTCTCGGTCATGCCGTAGGCGATGGTCATCTTGGGGATGTGCAGCCGCTCGATCACTCCCTTCATCACTTCCACTGGGCAGGGAGAGCCGGCCATGCAGCCCGTGCGCAGGGACGATAGGTCGAATCCGCCGTGCTCCACTTCCGCAAGCATGGCGATGAACATCGTCGGGACACCATAGAGCGCGGTGCAGCGTTCGCTCGCCACCGCCTCGAGGGCCGCGCGCGGATCGAACACCGGTGAGGGATAGACCATGGCCGCACCGTGAGTGAGGCAGGCCAGATTGCCCATGACCATCCCGAAGCAGTGATAGAGCGGCACCGGAATGCATATGCGATCGGCGGGTGAGAGGCCTTGGGCGCGGCCGACGAACAGGCCGTTGTTGAGAATATTGCGGTGAGAGAGGGTTGCGCCCTTGGGGGCGCCGGTGGTGCCGCTGGTGAACTGGATGTTGATGGCGTCGCCCGTGGACAGGCGGGCGCCGATCGCGATCACCGCTGCGGCGTCGCCCGGACCGCCGGCGACCTCGTCAAAACCGAGCCATCCGGGCCGTCTCTCGCCACCAATCTTGATGAGGACTTCGAGCGAGGGGAGCGCCTTGGAGGCCAGCGCCCCGGGCGCCGAGTCCGCGACCTCGGGAGCGAGATCCTCGATCATCGTCACATAGTCGCTGGACTTGAATCGCTCGGCGCTCAGCAGGGCCCTGACCCCCACCTTGGCCAGGGTATATTCGACCTCGGAGCGACGGTAGGCCGGGTTGATGGTGACCAGGACTAGCCCGGCTCGCGCCGCGGCGAACTGGGTCAAGGTCCATTCGGCGCAATTGGGCGACCAGATTCCGACCCTGTCGCCCGGCGTCAGGCCAAGGCGCAGGAGGCCGGTTGCAAGGGCGTCAGCGCGCCGCGCAAGCTCGCGCCAGCTCCAGTTTATGGCCTGAGCTGAGGAAACCAGGGCGAGGGTATCGCCCCAGCGCTCCACCGCGAGGCTGAGCGCCTCGCCTATGGTGTGCTCCAGCAGCGGCGGCTCGGTCGCGCCGCGAACCACACTGAGCTGGGACGTCACGGTCGGATCACCCTGGGGTCTGTTCATGCCACGCCTGGAGACATCCGCCATCCCGCCAAGCCACGCAAGCGTCCTCTCGGCGCCCGACGAGGCATCACGGCGTTGCTCAACCGTGGGGAGAATTCGGACCCGTTTGCCGTTCTCGCGCGTTAACCATTGCGATGAAATGCGGGCGCGGCGAATTGGGAGGAGGCCTTCTATGAAGACGACAATGCTGGCTGCATCAGCGGCAATGGCGGTGCTGAGCATCGCTGCAACGGGAGCGGCGATCGCCGCGGTCGGCCAGGGCGCCCATTGGAACGTCCGCGGCGGTGGACAACCGGCTGCCCGGATGGCTCGCGCCGCGCGCGGCGCGCCGGCGGCGGGCGCCCGACAGTGGGGGGGCGGCCTGCACGATAGAGATGGTTCCGACAGGGATCGCTTCGACCGCGACGGCGGGCGTGGTGATCGCGACGTTCGTCGAGACCGAGATGACCGGCGTTTCGCCAGAGACCGCGACGACCGGCGGGGTTCCCGGGACGCTGATGACCGGCGCGAGAGAAGAGACAGAGACGATCGCGGTTTCGCCAGGGACCGGGATGATCGTCGGTTCGCCAGGGACGGCGACGACCGCCGCTTTGGTCGCGCTGGCGACGACGGCCGCTTCGGGTGGGGTCGCGGCGGCTTCGGACTGGGACTGGGCCTGGGAGCCGCCTACGGCGCGCTCAACTACGCAGGGGACTATGCGGCAGGCGGGGCGTCGGATTATGGGGACGCGTATGGCGGGTCGCCGGAGTACAACGGCGACGACGGCCGCGCCGACGGCTACGGCGCTGGCGGCGAATCGCGAGGCGGGCGAGGCTACTATGACGCCGGCGGACCGGCCGTCAGGGATGACGGCGAGAGAAACCAAGGTTCGAGCGGGTGGTCCTACAGCGAGCGATACGAGTCCTGGGCCGCCGAGCGCGGCGGCCGGATTCGCAACGATTTCGACGAGGACCGCGATGGCCCTCGCGCCTGGTCGGATCAGGCCGCTCGCTATGAACGAGTAGGCCACCGCCGCCACATCGGCCGCGCCTGTTCATGCAGCGCGCGGCGCGTCGACCGCCACCGGGGCGCCGACCGCCGTTGACCGCTCGCCGCGGCCCGGCCGATCAGTTCCAGATCGGCGGCCGGCGGTGCTTCCATGGCGCCGCCTGTTCGAGTTGGCCGGCGAGGCGGAAGAGCGTCGCCTCGTCGGCGTAGCGGCCGGTGAACATCATTCCGATCGGCAGGCCGGAAGCCGACCAGGCCAGGGGCAATGACATCGAGGGCTGGCCGCTGACGTTGAACGGCGGCGTGAACGGGAAGACCTGACCCTGGCGGCGGCTGACCTCCCGTGGCTCCAGCCCGACCGGATCGATGAAGCCGATACGCGGCGGCGGGGCGCCCATGACCGGTGTCAGATAGACGTCCCAGATCTCGAAGAACTCCAGGATGCGCCGCCCGAAGACCCGCCGTGCGCGCATGCTCGCCATGGCCTCCTCGCCGGTGACCCGCCGTCCGACCTTCAGCGAAGCCCACGTCAGCGGTTCGAGTTCGTCGGCGCCCGGCTCGTGGCCAATGGTCTCGATGAGCCGGGTCATTTCGGCGGCGAAATTGGCGCCGCCGGCGGGCCCCGAGGCCCGGTACATGGCTCGATAGTCGATGCCCATGCCCTTGTGAACGACCTCGTGGCCCAAGCCGGCAAGCATTTCGGCGGTGGCGGCGACGGCGGCTTCGACCTCTGGATCGATCGCCCGGCCCGAGGGCGTCTCTGCGGACCAAGCGATCTTCAGGCGTCCCGGACTGCGAGACACCTCGTCCAGATAGGACCCAGACTTGGGCGGCGCGGGATAGGGGGAGGCGGGTTCCGGATGGCCGGTGACGTCGAGCATGGCGGCGCTGTCTCGGACGGTGCGGCTCACCACGTGCTCAACCGAATTGCCGTACGCATTGTCGTCGGGCAGCACGGGGTTGCGGTCGCGGGTCACCTTCAGTCCCACCAGCCCGCAGCATGCCGCAGGGATGCGGATCGAGCCTAGACCGTCGCTGGCGTGGGCCAGGGGGACGATTCCCGCCGCCACCGCGGAGGCCGACCCGCCCGAAGAGCCGCCGGCGATGTGGTCCGGGTTCCACGGGTTGCGGCACGGTCCAAGATGAGCGGACTCGGTGGTGCCGGTAATGCCGAATTCGGGAGTATTGGTCTTGCCGACGAAGACCGCGCCGCTGGCGCGATATCGCGCAACGAGACTGCCGTCGGCGTCGTCCACCAGAGCATGGGCGAACCGACTGCCGCAGCTGCGTGGCCAGCCCGCGACGGCCATGCCAAGATCCTTGATCAGGAATGGCACACCGCGGAACGGACCAGCGGGAAGGCCGGAATTCACCGAACGGCGCGCGTCATCATAGCCTTTGTAGACTACCGCGTTGAGGATCCCGTTGTGGCGCTCGATCCGCTCGATCGCCGCCTCGAGGAGTTCGGCCGGCGAAACTTCGCCACGCTCGACCAGAGCGGCAAGACCGACGCCGTCGTATTGTGCATATTCGACGAAGCTCATGATTTTTTCCTTGCCGCCTTGGGGCAAACCTAGCGCAAAGCGCAGCCGGCGCGTAAGGGCCTCGTCGCGGCGACTGGAAGCTTCGGTGGATGGCGACTTGGCGAAACTGGTCGGGAAGCGTTGTCGCCTCGCCGGCCAGGCTCGCCACCCCGGTGACCGAAACTGAACTCGTCGCCCTTGTGGCCGGCGCCCAGCAGGTGCGCGTGGCCGGAGCCGGCCACTCCTTCATGCCGCTCTGCGAGACCGATGGGCTCTTGATATCCCTGGCGAACATGGAGGGTCGTGCGGAAATCGCTCCGGACCGGCGCACGGTCCGGGCGCCCGCAGGCATGTCGATCCGCCACCTGACGGCGGCGCTTTGGGAGGCAGGACTGTCGCTCGCCAACCAGGGTGACATCGACAAGCAGGCAGTCGGAGGGGCTTTGGCCACCGCCACCCACGGGACTGGGCGGACCCTGGGTTGCCTCTCTACATTTGCGGTCGGCTACCGCCTCATCCTCGCGGACGGAACGGCCGTGGAATGCGATGCGATGCACGATCCCGACCTCTTTGAAGCGCAACGGGTCAGCCTGGGCATGCTAGGCGTGACGACGCAGGTGAAGCTCGGGGTGGTTCCCGCTTTTTTTCTTCAGGAGCGGGTCAGCCGCGCGCCGCTTGATGAGATCCTGTCGCAATGGGAGGCGCTGGCCGATCACCACCGCCATGTCGAGTTCTTCGTCCTTCCGTATACGGACGAAATAATGCTGAAGGTTCTTGCACTTACGGACCGCGGTGACGATCCGCCGCCCTCGGAGCACGCGGGAATTTTTCAGGCCGTTTGCGACCTCGCGCGCTTGGCGCCTGGCCTTGCGCCGAGCCTACAGCGTCTGATGGCGCGCTCGATAGGGGGCTCGCTACGGGTCGCGCCGGCCTGGCGCATCTTTCCCTCCGAGAGGATCACGAGGTTCGAGGAGATGGAATACGAGATTCCCGCCGCCGCGGGACCCGGAGCGCTGCGATCCGCCATAGCCCTCATCCGCCGCCGGCGGGCCCCGATCGTATTTCCCTTGGAGTTCCGCACAGTGGCCGCCGATGACCTCTGGCTCTCGCCGATGAACGGCCGGGAGTGCGTCTCAATCTCCCTGCATCAATATGCGAAGATGGCATGGCGCGAAATATTCGCCGAGGTTGAGGTGGTATTCCGCGCCGCGGGCGGGCGGCCACACTGGGCCAAGCGGCACGGCCTCACCAGCTCCGATGTGCTGGAACTCTACCCTCTTGCGCCCCGATGGGGCGAAGTTCGCCGCCGGGTCGATCCAACCGCGAAGTTCATGAACGCCCACCTGCGCGAGCTCTTCGCCTTTTCGCTCTGAGAGGATTGACGATGCACGCGCTCACGCTTCACCAGCACCTGATTGGCGCCCAAGGCTCGCGGCGAGCGCTCAACACCCCCGCGCTCATTGTCGAGGTGGAGGCCCTGGAGCGCAATATCGCGACGATGGCGACGATGGCGACGATGGCGCGGATAAGGCTTCGGCCGCACGCCAAGACCCACAAGAGCCTCGAGATCGCGCGCCGACAAATCGCGGCCGGCGCGATCGGCATATGCTGCGCCAAGCTGGGCGAGGCGGAGGCGTTTGCGGACGGCGGGGTGACCAACCTGCTCATAACCTCGCCCGTGGTCGGGGCCGCGGCGGTGGAGCGGCTGGCGTCTTTGGCCTCTCGCTCGCCCGGACTCATGGCTGTGGCCGACCATCCGTACGCGGTCGAAGCGATCGCCGCTGCTGGCGCGCGGCTCACTCTGCTGGTGGACATCGATCCTGGCATCCATCGCACCGGTGTGGCGGACGCGACGGCCGCATTGGCTCTTGCGCGGCGGGTGTCCGAGGCGCCCGGTCTCACTTTCGGCGGCGTGCAATTCTACTGCGGGATGGAACAGCACATCGAGGGTTTCGCCGACCGTCGCGAGGCGATCGTTGAGCGCACCGGATATCTAGAGGTTATTGTCGGCGAACTTCGCGCCGCCGGCCTGCCACCCGCGATAGTGAGCGGCGGCGGCACAGGAACCCACGCCATCGACATCGAGCTCGGCGTGTTCACCGAGCTGCAGGTGGGCTCTTACATCTTCATGGATCGCCAGTATGGCCAATGCGAACTGGCCGCCGATGGCGCCGCGCCGTTCGAGACAGCCCTGATGATCGATTCGCGCGTAGTGAGCGCCAATCATCCGTTCATGGCCACCGTGGATGCCGGTCTCAAGGCTTTCGCCACGGAGGCCGGAGCACCACCGATCCTGGCTGGGGCGACCGAGGGTTCGGTCTACCACTTCATGGGCGACGAACAGGGGTGCGTCGTACCGCTCCGGGGGCTCACGTCGCCCAGGTTGGGGGAGATCGTGACCTTCGCCGCTCCGCACTGCGACCCGACGGTCAATCTCTACGACGCTTACCACGCTGTGAACGGCGACACCCTGATCGGGATCTGGCCGATCGAGGCGCGGGGCCGGTCCGCGTGAATCCTCTCCCCAGTCCTGGTGAAGGCCGATAAGCTCAGCAGGCTCTCCCAAGGAACCGCCATGACCGACATCTCAGACACCCTCGATGATGCGCTGGCGCAGGCGCACCTGCCCGCCCTGTTGATGTCGCTGGTCCACCTCACCGGCGACGACAGCCTCCTGACGACTGAGCGGCGGCCCGCCTATGTGCTCCTGGCTGATGGCAGGGACGGCGGCTATCCGCCGAAGGTTCAGTCTGACATCCGCCAGCGCGCCAAATCCGCGATCACCGACTACCTGTCCGGGGCTCCCCTTCCTTCCCAACCCACGCCGACGACGGTGCGCCGGATGATGGACTGGATCGCCGGGGTCGACATACCGCCTCACTACGCGCCTTTCCTCATGGACGAATTGGGATTGGGCGGCATCGACACCAAGTCGCCGGACTGGTCCGCGCCGAAGCTGCGCCAAGCCGCGAGGAAGCTGAAGGTGGTCGTTGTCGGCGCTGGGATGTCGGGTCTCCTCGCCGGCATTCGCCTCAAACAGGCCGGGATAGATTTCACCATCATCGAGAAGAACGCCGACGTTGGGGGAACGTGGCTGGAGAACGTCTATCCCGGCTGCCGGGTCGACAATCCCAATCACATGTACAGCTATTCGTTCGAACCCAATCACGATTTCCCACAGTTCTATTCGACCCAGGACGTTCTGCTCGACTACTTTCGGAAGATTGCCGACAAACACGGGCTGCGCGCGCATATCCGCTTCGAGACTTCATGTGAGGAGGCGGTCTTCGTTGAGGCGGCCTCCTCGTGGCGGATCGAAGTGAAGACCGCGGCCGGCGAGCGGGACTATCTCTCCGCGGACGCGCTCATTACTGCTGTGGGGCAACTCAACCGGCCGAAGTTTCCCGACATCGACGGCATGGAGACCTTCGAGGGGCCGAGCTTCCATTCGGCGCGGTGGCGCAACGACGTCGATCTCTGCGGCAAACGCGTGGCCGTGATCGGGACGGGCGCCAGTGCATATCAATTCGTGCCGAAGATCGCCCGGAGCGTCGGCCAGCTGCAGGTATTCCAGCGTTCCCCCCCCTGGACCTTTCCCGCCCCGACCTATCACCACGACGTTCCCGAGGGCAAAAAGTGGCTCCTTGAGCACGTGCCTTTCTATGGCAAGTGGTATAGATTCTGGCTGTTCTGGATGCTTACAGATGGCTTCTACGAAGCGGTCAAGGCCGACCCGACCTGGAACGGTCCTCTGAACTCGGTCAGCGCCGCCAACAATGCGATGCGTGAGCTGGTCACCGAGGCGATCCGCGCCCAGGCGGTTGAGGATCCGGAACTCCTGGCCAAGGTCATTCCGGCCTACCCAGTTGGCGGCAAGCGCGCCTTGCTCGACAATGGGGTTTGGCTCGAGGCGCTGAAGCGCGACAATGTGGCGCTCGTCATCGACCCAATCTCGAAGATCACGTCGCAGGGGATCGTGACCGCAGACGGTCTCACCCATCGGGCGGATGTGATCATCTATGGGACGGGCTTTCACGCGAGTCGGTTTCTCTGGCCGATGCGCATTGTGGGCCACGGCGGTGTCGAATTGCACGAGGCGTGGGATGGAGATGCCCGCGCCTACCTCGGCATGACGGCGCCGGGGTTCCCCAACCTGTTCATGCTCTATGGCCCCAACACGAACATCGTGGTCAACGGATCCATCATCTTCTTCTCGGAGTGCTCTGTTCGCTACATCGTCGGTTGCCTCAAGCTGATGGCGGAGACGGGCGCCGCAAGCCTGGAGGTCAGACGCGAAGTCCACGACGCCTTCAACGCCAAGGTCGATGCCGCCAACGCGCTCATGGCCTGGGGCGCGCCGCAGGTGACCAGCTGGTACAAGAACGCCACGGGCCGGGTCTCGCAGAACTGGCCCTTCCCGCTGGTCGACTATTGGAACGCCACCGTCGCGCCAAATCCGGCAGACTTCACCTTGCGACAAAGGGCGAAAGCCGAAGCGTAAGTCCGACGCGGTCGACTCCTCCGCCGACGGATAGCTAGCCTTGAGGCGAAATCCGCGGAGTGGACACTTGCGCCAGCGGAAAGTCCGTGGGCGCGGCGGTCGGGCCCAGCCTCGCGCCGGCCAGGCCAATGCGGTCGGCCTGTCTATGAGGGCCGATGTCTCCAGCCACATATGCCCCCGCGCACCCTCCGAGGGTGTAGGCGATGATTCCGGCGGCGACGACGGCGAGACTGCGGCTCAGCGAGGGCGGATTCACTTCCATGGATCTGCGGCCATCCTATCGGTGTCAGGCGCCAGCCGCCAGCTGTGCGGCGGCTTGCCTGCCCGGCCCACCATCCGCTAGGCCTTCGATCAGCGCAGGGCGAGGCGAGATGCCGCCATCAATTGAAGACCTGATCTCCGCCCATCGACCGGGCCACGCCCTTGAGAGGGCCTTCTACGTGCGTGAAGACATATTCGAGAAGGATCTCGAATTGTTGCAGGGCCGCTGGACTCTCGCCGGACACGCGAGCGATTTGACCCAGGTCGGCGACTGGATGACAGCTGAGCTGGGCGCGGAATCCGCCATTGTCGTGCGAGGCGATGACGGCGTCGTGCGTGCGCTGGCCAATGTCTGCCGCCATAGAGGCTCCCGGATTTGCGATGGGTCAAAGGGAACCGCCACGTTCTTGATCTGTCCCTATCATGCCTGGATGTATCATCTAGACGGTCGTCTGCGCCGAGCGCGCGAAATGCCTGCTGACTTCGATCCTACTTGGCACGGCCTTCAACCGCTGCCGCTGAAGGAAGTCGGCGGGCTCATCTTCATCAGCTTCAGCGACGACCCACCACCTCTCGGCGGCGCAGAACACGCCCTGGCAGATATGAGCCGGCTCTACGGATGGGAGCGGGCGAAGATCGCCGAACGCCGTCGGTACGCCGTCGCCGCGAACTGGAAGCTCGTGATGGAGAACTATCACGAATGTTATCACTGCGCGCCCGCCCACCCCGAGTTCTCGGTGCTTCACACCTTGGCTCGGCCCGGCGCACGCCGGATCGCCAGGGAGGCCGATCCGCTGACGGGAGTCGCCGATTTCGAGGCCTGGGAGACTGAATCGGACGGCCGCGAAGTGGCCCGCGTGATGCGCTCGGCCCTCGCGGAGGGCTGTGCGAGCGGTAGCTCGGACGGGCAGCTGGTCGCACAGCCCATGAGCGTGCAACCCGGCGCGTATGGCTTCTGCGTGTTTGCGGAACTGGGTTTCCTCTCCGCCTTCCTAGCCTATCCGGATTACGGCGTGGCCTATCGCTTCGTCCCCCGCGGCGTCATGTCCACAGAAATTGAGATCGCCTGGCTGGTCCGCGCGGACGCCGAGGAGGGTCGTGATTACACCCTTGGGCGCCTGACTTGGCTCTGGGACGTGACCAGCCTCGCCGATAAGACGATTATCGAGCGGAATCAGGCTGGCGTTCGGTCGCGCGCCTATCGGCCAGGCCCGTATTCGTTGATGGAGCCTGGCGCGCTTGCCTATTCTGGGCGCTACCTTCGCGAACTACAGAACCTGCTCTGAGGATGGCCTGGGACGCCCTCATCGTCGGCGGCGGGCACAATGGCCTGACCTGCGCTTTCTACCTGGCCAGAGCGGGCTACACGGTGCGGGTGTTGGAGAGGCGCGGCATCGTCGGCGGCGCGGCCGTCACCGAGGAGTTTCATCCAGGATTTCGCAACTCGACAGCGAGCTATTCGGTGAGCCTGCTCAGTCCCAAGGTCATCGCCGACATGGAGCTGGCGCGCCATGGCTTGAAGATCGTTCTTCGGCCGCTGTCATATTTCGCCCCGACCGAGGAGGGCCGCTACCTCATCCTGGACCGAGACCCGGAGCGGTCGCGCCGAGAGGTCGCGCGGTGGTCCAGGCGCGACGCCGAGCGCCTGGACGCCTACCATGGCCGACTGAACGGCGTCGTCGAGCTCCTTCGAAGCCTGATCCTGAAAACGCCGTTCAACGCCTCCGCCCGGCCCCGCGACCTTGTGACCGGCCTGGGCCTCGCCAACCAGATTCGCAAGATGGGCCTTCAGGGCCAGGGTGACCTTCTCGATCTCTTCGGAAAGAGCGCCGGCGATCTGCTCGACTCCTGGTTCGAGACCGATGTCCTGAAAGGCTTGCTGGGCTTTGACGCCATCGTTGGCGCCTATGCCAGTCCGTACACGCCAGGTTCGGCCTATGTTCTGGTTCACCACGTGTTTGGCGAGGCTTGCGGGGTCAGAGGCGCGTGGGGTCACGCCATCGGCGGCATGGGATCGATCACCGCCGCCATGGCCATGGCCTGCACCGAAGCTGGTGTGGAGATTTCCACCGACGCGCCGGTTCGCGAGATCTCCATCGCCGGCGCGCACGCGGTCGGCGTCGTCTTGGAGAGCGGCGAGGAAATCGCCGGACGGGTGGTGGTTTCCAACCTCAATCCGAAACTGCTGTTCGGTAAACTGGTCGCCGCCGAGCACCTGCCGGAGTCGTTCAAGACACGCATGGGCGCCTGGCGGTGCGGTTCGGGAGCGTTCCGGATGAACGTGGCCCTTTCAGAGTTGCCGAATTTCGATTGCCTGCCGAGCGCCGGGCTGGCGGAGCATCATGGCGCAAGCGTGATCATCTCCCCGTCCCTTGGCTATCTCGACCGCGCATACATGGACGCACGGACCCATGGCTGGGCGCGCGCGCCCGCGATAGAAATGCATATTCCAAGCACCCTTGACGACTCCCTCGCACCGGCCGGCGCGCACGTCGCGAGCCTGTTCTGCCACCAATTCGCGCCTGTTCTTCCCGACGGCGCGAGCTGGGATGATCATCGCGAGGCAGCCGCTGACGTCATCATCGACACCGTGACCAGGTACGCGCCCAACTTCAGGCGGTCGATCCTTGGACGGATGATCCTCTCGCCACTCGATCTCGAGCGGAAGCTCGCCCTCACCGGCGGCGACATCTTCCACGGTGCTCTGACTCTCGATCAGCTCTACAGCGCGCGCCCCGCCCTTGGGCACGCGGACTATCGCTCCCCCGTCAACGGACTTTACATGTGCGGGTCGGGGACCCATCCCGGCGGGGGTGTCACCGGCGCGCCGGGTCACAACGCGGCCCACGAAATCCTCCGGGACTTCGGGGCAAGATTGGCCGCGCGCGCACCTCGGCGGTGGAAGGCTAAAGCGGCGACTCGGTCCGCTCCCTGAAATACCGATCGACGGAGTCAGCGCACTCCCGACCTTCACGGATGGCCCAAACCACCAGAGACTGGCCCCGGCGCATGTCGCCACAGGCGAAGACCTTCGGCCTCGAGGTCTGATAGTCCAAGGCGTCGGCGGTCACATTGCCGCGCGCGTCGAGATCGACGCCAGCCTGTTCGAGGAGACCGTCGCGGTGCGGTCCCAGAAAACCCATGGCGAGCAACACCAGATCGGCCTTCAGGACAAACGCGCTTCCCTGGACCTCGGTCATAGCCAACCGCCCATCTGGCGCCGAGGTCCATTCGAGTCGGACACATTCCAGCCCTTCGACGCGGCCGCCGGATCCCAGAGCCCGCCGGGTGGCGACCGCGAAGTCCCGCTCGCAACCCTCTTCCTGGGAGGAGGAGGTGCGCATCTTCAGCGGCCAATCGGGCCAGGTGAGCGCCTTGTCTTCGGCGGCCGGCGGTTGCGGCATGATTTCCAGCTGGGTGATCGAGGCTGCGCCTTGGCGACCGGCGGTGCCGACGCAATCCGATCCGGTGTCTCCTCCGCCGACCACCACGACGTGTCTGCCCGCCGCGCTGATGGTCCCTTCCGGTGCGGCCAGCTCCTCGGGATCCCCGGCGTTGCGTTTGTTCTGTTGGGTCAGAAAATCCATGGCGAAGTGAATTCCCGAGAAGTCGTGGGGCGGCAGCTCAAGATCTCTCGGCCACTCGGCGCCGCCGGCCAGAACCAAGGCGTCGTAGCCACTCAGCACAGCATCGACGCCGATCGATCGGCCGACATGGGCGCCGGGCCGGAAGATCACCCCTTCCGCCTCCATCTGCACGATTCGTCGGTCGATCAGCGCCTTTTCCATCTTGAACTCGGGGATCCCGTACCGGAGCAAGCCGCCAATACGATCACTCTTCTCGAACACCGTCACGCCATGGCCCGCCCTCGCCAACTGTTGAGCGCATGCGAGGCCCGCGGGCCCGGACCCGATCACCGCCACGCGTCGCCCCGTCGAAGGGACGATCACCGGCGTGATCCAGCCTTCCTCCCACCCGCGGTCGACGATCTGGCACTCGATCGTCTTTATGGTGACCGGATTGTCGTCGATGTTGAGAGTGCACGCCGCTTCGCAGGGTGCGGGACAGATTCGGCCGGTGAACTCGGGGAAATTGTTGGTGGAGTGGAGGGCATTGAGCGCCACCCGCCACTGGTCGCGGGTGACCAGCTCGTTCCAGTCGGGAATCAGATTGTTCACCGGGCAGCCGGTGTGGCAAAAGGGGATGCCACAGCCCATGCATCGCGACGCCTGACGCTCGACCTCGGCCAGGGGCAAAGGACGGACGAACTCGCGCCAGGTCTTCAGCCGCGCTTCGGCCCTTTCGTAGGGGCGATCGCGCCTTTCGATCTCCAGGAAGCCAGTCGGTCTGCCCATCAGTCGCCCCGGCGCATCACTCGGCCGCCACGGCGCGCGCGGCGCGGCGCTCGACCGAATGTTCCAGGAGCGCTCGGCGGTAGTCGTTCGGCGTCACCTTGACGAAGGCGGCTAGAGCGCGTTGCCAGTCGGCCAGCAGGCTCTGGGCGCGGGCACTCCCGGTAAGGCGATGGTGGCGCTCGACCAAGAGCCGCAGACGCTCGGCGTCGAAGCGGAGGGGATCGCCCATGCCGCTGTCCTCGACGCCGGGAGACTCCGCACATGGACGCTGGAACTCGTCCTCGCCGCCGATCGGCGGACCTGGCCTGATCGAACTCAGCTCCACCATCGAGGGGTTGCAAAGCGAGGCGAAGCGGGAGGTCGGATCATAGACGTACGCTATCCCACCCGACATCCCGGCGGCGAAGTTGCGACCCGTTGCGCCTAGGACCACGATCACGCCACCGGTCATGTACTCGCAACCGTGATCGCCCAGGCCCTCCACGACGGCCACGGCTCCGGAGTTGCGGACCGCGAAACGCTCGCCGGCCACGCCTTCGAAATGCGCCTCCCCTGCGACGGCGCCATACAGGGCGGTGTTGCCGATGATGATGTTTTCGGTCGGGTCACGTCGGGCTTCACTTGGCTGGCGGACGACCACCCGTCCCCCGGAGAGGCCCTTGCCGACATAGTCGTTCGCGTCGCCGACCAGCTCGAGCTCCACGCCCCTCGCCAGAAAGGCTCCGAAGCTCTGACCGGCGGTTCCAGTGAACCGCACCTTGACCGCGCCCGGGGTGAGACCCGCGTGGCCGTGACGACGAGCGATCTCACCGGAGAGCATAGCTCCCACCGCCCGCTTTGCATTGGTGATCAGCATATCGACCACCACAGGCGCGCCGCCTTGAAGCGTCTCTTTCGCCTTGCCGATGAGCTGGTGATCGAGGGCCTCTCCCAGGCCGTGATCCTGGCGCTCGCTGTTCCACAGCCCCTTTGCGTGCGCAGGCGCGGCGGCGTGAAGCACCCGGCTCAGGTCCAGGCCCCTTGCTTTCCAGTGGTCGAACGCCGGACTCATATCGAGACGCCCCACCTGCCCGACCATCTCCTGCACGGTGCGGAACCCCAGGCCCGCCATGATCTGCCGCAGCTCTTCGGCGACGAAGAAGAAGTAGTTGATGACGTGCTCCGGGGCGCCGGTGAACCGCGCGCGCAGAACCGGATCCTGGGTCGCCACCCCGACCGGACAGGTGTTGAGGTGGCATTTACGCATCATGATGCAGCCCGCCGCGATCAACGGCGCGGTGGCGAACCCGAATTCATCCGCCCCCAGCAGAGCTGCGACGGCGACGTCCCGGCCGGTGCGCAGGCCCCCGTCCACCTGGACCGCAATTCGCCCGCGCAGTCCATTGAGAATGAGGGTCTGCTGGGTCTCAGCCAGACCGATCTCCCAGGGCGAGCCGGCGTGAGTGAGCGAGGTCAGAGGACTGGCGCCCGTGCCGCCCTCGAATCCGGAGATGGTGACATGGTCGGCGCGGGCTTTCGACACTCCCGCCGCCACGGTTCCCACGCCGACTTCCGAAACCAGCTTGACCGAAATTCGCGCCTCTGGGTTGACGTTCTTCAGATCGTGAATGAGTTGGGCAAGATCCTCGATGGAATAGATGTCGTGGTGAGGTGGCGGCGAGATCAGCCCGACGCCGGGGGTCGCATGGCGCACGCGGGCGATATTCGCATCCACCTTGTGGCCGGGAAGTTGGCCGCCTTCGCCCGGCTTCGCGCCCTGCGCCATCTTGATCTGGATGTCGTCGGCGTTGACGAGATACTCGGCGGTCACGCCAAAGCGCCCGGACGCCACCTGCTTGATCGCCGAGCGCATGGAATCGCCATTGGCGAGGGGCGTGAAGCGGTCGGACTCCTCGCCCCCTTCCCCGGTGTTCGAACGCCCGCCGATCCGGTTCATGGCGATGGCGAGGGTCGTGTGCGCCTCACGGCTGATCGAGCCGAAACTCATCGCCCCTGTGGCGAAACGCTTGACGATCTGGGCCGCCAGCTCGACCTCCTCCAGCGGCAGGGGCGCCTCGGCCCACCGGAACCGCATAAGGCCCCTCAGGGTGAGCAGCCGCTCATTCTGGTTGTTTATCTCGGCCGCGAAGGCTTGATATTCAGAAGGCAGACTTCCGCGCACCGCGTGTTGCAGGCTTGCCACCGATTGCGGTGTCCAAGCGTGGTCCTCACCCTGGACGCGGAAAGCGTAGGCGCCGCCGGCATCGAGCATGTCGCGATACATCGGCGCATCCCCGTAGGCGGCGTCATGCCGGCGCACACACTCCTGCGCGACCTCCTGCAGGCCGATGCCTTCGATGACGCTTGCGGTGCCGGTGAAATATTTCGCCACGAAGTCGCTCGACAGCCCAACGGCATCAAAGATCTGGGCCCCGCAGTAGGACTGGTAGGTGGAGATGCCCATCTTGGACATCACCTTCAGCAAACCCTTTCCGACCGCCTTGACATAGTTCCTCGCCACCTCGGCGAGGCCGAGTCTCGAACCGTTCGCCAGACGTAGAGCTTCGAGGGTCTCGAATGCGAGATACGGATTCACCGCTTCCGCGCCGTAGCCGGCCAGAACGCAGAAGTGGTGCACCTCGCGCGCCTCGCCGGTCTCGATCACCAGGCCCGTCTGCATCCGCAGGCCTTGCCGGATCAACCGATGGTGAACCGCAGCGGTGGCCAGCGCCGCGGGGATCGGTATGCGTTCGGCCGAGGCGGCGCGGTCCGAGAGAATGAGAATGTTCATGTCCGCCAGAACATTGTCGGTGGCCTCGGCGCCCAGTCTGTCCAGTGCACGCTCCAGGCCCATCTCTCCCTCCTCGGTTGGCCACGTGGCGTCCAAGGTTGCGGTCCGGAAGGCTCCGTCCAGGAGTTCGGAGATGGCTCGAATCTTCTCCAGATCGCCGTTGGTCAGGACTGGTTGGGCGACCTCGAGGCGCTTGTGTGTTCCGGCCTGGCGGCCGAGCAGGTTCGGCCGCGGTCCGATCATCGAGACCAGGCTCATCACCAGCTCCTCGCGGATCGGGTCGATCGGCGGGTTGGTGACTTGGGCGAAGTTCTGTTTGAAGTAATCGTAGAGCAGTTTCGGCCGCCTCGACAGCACGGCCAGGGGCGTATCGGCGCCCATCGAGCCCACAGGATCGTCGGCAAGCTCGCCCATCGGCTCTAGGAAGAAAGAGAGGTCTTCCTGAGTGTAGCCAAAGGCGCGCTGGCGAACGAGCAACTCGGCGCGATCACCAAGGAGAGCCGGCTCCCATCGTGGCGGATCGGGAAGTTCCTCGAGCTTGAATTGGGTGGCCCGCAGCCACTCGTCGTAGGGACGCGCGGCGGCCAAGGTGCGCTTGATCTCCTCGTCGTCGATGATTCGGCCCTGCTCGGTGTCGATGAGCAGCATCTTGCCCGGCTGAAGGCGCCACTTGCGCACGATCCGCTCCTCTGGGACCGGGAGCACCCCCACCTCCGAGGCCATGATCACATGGTCCTGATCGGTGATCACGTAGCGCGCGGGCCGGAGGCCATTGCGGTCGAGCGTTGCCCCGATCTGGCGGCCGTCGGTGAAAGCGATCGACGCCGGCCCGTCCCAGGGTTCCATGAGCGCGGCGTGATATTCGTAGAAGGCTCGCCGCGCCGGGTCCATTTGGGAATTGCCCGCCCAGGCCTCAGGAATGAGCATCATCACCGCATGGGCCAGCGGATAGCCGCCGGCCAGCAGCAGTTCGAGGGCATTGTCGAGGCAGGCTGTGTCGGATTGGCCGTGGGGTATGATCGGCCACATCTTGTCGAGGTCGGGCCCCAGAAGATCCGATTCCAGCGTTCGGCGGCGGGCGTTCATCCAGTTGACGTTGCCGCGCACGGTATTGATTTCGCCGTTGTGGGCGATGAACCGGTAGGGATGGGCGAGCTTCCAGGACGGAAAAGTGTTGGTGGAGAACCTCTGGTGAACCATGGCCAGCGCGGATTCACAGAGCGGGTCGAGCAGGTCGCGATAGAAGGAACCTACCTGGTGGGCGAGCAGCAGGCCCTTGTAGACCACCGTCCGGCTCGAGAACGACGGCATGTAGAGTTGGGTCAGCCCAGGCATGCCGTACTTTCGCGAAAGATCCGCCAGCGGGTTCTGGGTCTGTTTGCGGATCGCCAGCAGCTTGCGCTCGAACGCATCCTGGTCGCGCGTCGCCGCGCCGCGGGCGATGATCGCCTGGCGGATCACCGGCATCTGTTCGATCACAGCCGCGCCAAGGCCCGTGCAATCAGTGGGCACATCGCGCCAGCCGATCAGCATCTGCCCCTCGACGCGGATGAAGTGCTCGAACTGGCCGATCGCGAACGCGCGCGTTTCCTGATCGGTCGGCAGGAAGCACATGGCGACCGCGTAATCGCCGGGCGGCGGGAGATCGACCAGCGCTGCGGCCGCCCAGTCACGCAGAAGAGCGTCCGGGATCTGGATCAGGCAGCCGGCTCCGTCGCCTACGAGCGGATCCGCGCCGACCGCGCCGCGGTGATTGAGATTGAGGAGGATTTCCAGCCCGCAGGCGATGACCTCCTGCGACTTCCTGCCCCTTATGTTGGCGACGAAGCCGACGCCGCACGAGTCGTGCTCGTTGCGTGGGTCATACAATCCCTGCGGAGACTGACAATTGGACAAACCATGCCCTTGAAGTCGGAGGTTGGCAGCCCTCTGGGCAAGGACTCGCCTCTCGTTGCGCGCATTTAAGCGAGCCCATTTCCGATGTCGACTGGGGATCGCCGGCTTGACGCCGCCCGCCAGCGGTGGCGAAGGTGCGCCCCCGGAAGCGCAGCGAGGGATTGGAATCAATGAAAGCGACACGGGTCCTCTTCTGCGCTTCCGCCACCGCCCTCGCCTTCGCCTGCACGCCGGTCACGACGCCGCAAAAGCCGCAGGTCGACACGGCCAAGATCGTCGACGCGATCAAGACCGACGAGGTGCATTGGAACGCCGACTGGGCCGCCAAGGACGTAGCCAAGATCGTCGCCCACTACGCGCCCGATGCGGTGGAGATGGATCCCAGCGCGTCGCCGGCCGTCGCAACCGCGGGCATTGAGGCCGACACCAGGCAGGCGGTGGCCGATCCGGGTTACACCCTGACATTTTCCAGCGACAAGGTTGACGTAGCCGCCTCGGGCGATCTTGCGGCGGCTCATGGGACCTACAAGCAGACCAGCACCGATCCCAAGACCAAGGCGGTGGTCACGGAATCGGGAAGCTACGTTACCGTCTATAAACCGCGACCCGACGGCGTCTGGAAGGCGGTGTGGGACATCTCCACCCCGGGTCCGCCAGCAAGCGTCGGCGCGGCGATGGCCGGCGCCTCATCGGCGAAGGCGGCGCAGTAGGGGCAACCAGCGAGGAACGGACCAATGGAACTGGCCCCCAAGAACACCGGCCTTTCAACCGCGCGCCTGGAGCGGATCACCGAGCATCTCCAGAGGAGCTATGTCGCGCCGGGCAAGATCGCCGGCTGCCAGGTCGCCGTGTCGCGTCACGGTCACCTCGCTTATTTCCGCTCGCTGGGAGAAATAGACCTCGAGGCCGGCAAGGCGATGGCCGACGACGCCATCTTCCGCATCTACTCCATGACCAAGCCGATAACCTCGGTGGCGCTCATGACTCTCTACGAGCGTGGCTACTTCCAGCTCAACGACCCGGTGAGCCGTTTCTTTCCGGCATGGAAGAACCACCGCGTATGGGTCTCCGGCGAAGGCGCGTCGATGGTCACCGAGGCGCCCATCCGGCCGCTCTCGATGCGCGACATGCTCTGCCACACCGGGGGTCTCACCTATGGCGCTGCGCTCGTTGCCTTGGGCGCACCGGACACCGGCCTGGCGGTGGACAAGGTCTATGCAGAACTCGGTGTGCGCCGCGGCCGGGGCGAGACCCTGATGGAGTTCATGGACAAGCTCGCGGGGGTTCCCCTGCTTTACCAGCCCGGCGAACGGTGGATGTACTCGCTTTCCACCGATGTCTGCGGGGCCCTGGTGGAGAAGATCAGCGGCCAGCGGTTCGATCAGTACCTCGCCGAAACCATTTTCGAGCCGCTGGGGATGATGGACACCGCCTTCTTCGTCGGCCCGGGCAAGGTTGGCCGCTTCTGCGCCAACTACCGCCGCGCAGCCGACAAATCGCTGCATCTGCTGGATGCGCCGCGGACCAGCGAATACCTGCGAGAGCCGACCTTCTTTTCCGGTGGCGGGGGCCTCACCTCCACCACCGAGGACTACATGCGCTTCTGCGAGATGCTGCGCCGGGGCGGCGAGTTCGAGGGGGCGAGAATCCTGGGCCCCCGCACCATCGCCCTGATGCGCCGCAACCACCTGAAGGACGGCCAGGACCTGACCCAGATGGCGATCGGCGGCTTTTCCGAGACCGCCAACGAAGGCGTCGGCTTTGGTCTCGGCTTCGCCAGCACCCTCGACAGCGTGAAGAACGGGACGCTAGGCGAGGGCGATTACTATTGGGGCGGCGCGGCTTCGACGATCTTCTGGGTGGACCCGATAGAGGATCTGACGGTCGTCTTCATGACCCAGTTCATGCCATCGGGCACGTTCAACTTCCGTGGCCAGCTCAAGAGCCTCATCTATTCCTCGATCGTGGATTGAAGAGGCGAGCGGCCGAGATTTCAGCCGATTTGGACGAATCCGTCGGGACTCCAGTCTTCGCTCCCGACGCCGTGATGGACGATGAACAGGCCGTCGGGATCGTATTTCGCCTTCACGGCGCGCAGTCTGGGATAGTTCGCGCCCCAGAAGGCTGCCTGCCACGAGTCGTTGAAATAGTTGCTCTCCGAGACGTAGGACCCTGCTTGCGGCGCCACCAAGCGCAACGCTTCGGCAGCCTTGTCGACCGCCGCCGCGTCGCGATGGGCAGATTGAAGATAGGTCGCAGAGTGAGAAGGTCCTGAGTAGGCGGGCGGACCGCCGGCGGCCATGATCGCGAGGGCGAAGGCCTCCAGCACGACGGGATTGGTCGCGGTGTCGCGCGTCGCGGCTAACACATCGGCTGTCCCGCCGGCTAGCCCCTTGTTGAAATGCAGACCGACAGCCGTGTGGCGGCTGGCTGCGAACAGCGCATCGGCCAGCGCCTGGCGGCGCCCGCCCTGCAGAAGCGAGGCCGGCAACCACACCGAGTCATAGCCGTGAATGAATGCGCCGACCTGGTCCTGGTCTCCCGCCCACCACGCATGGATCGGCGGCGCGCCGGGCCGGTCGTCGAAAATCATCGATGTTGATCCGGCTCTGTGCAGTCCCTGCGCATCCCACCAGCCGCGCGCAGGGCCGGTATCGATGTCGGGCGGCTTCGTGAAGGTGAACTCGTCATTCGACGCGGAGACCCAGTCGAAGAACGGGCGCCAGGCCTGTTTGGCCTGCTCAGTGTCGAGACCCTGACTAACCATGCTGAAATGCAGACTGTTGTCTGGCCGGACCGAAGCCTGTTCGCCCCAATGGGGGTTGAACAGGTTTTCCGCGTAGAAGCCGACGAACCGCGCGATCAGTTCATGGAACGCGGCGTCGTTGGCGGCCTTGATAGTCGCGCCCAGGCCGCCAAGGCGGTCGGGGAGATCATGGGTTCTAAGGGTGAGCTTCGTCACCACCCCCAGGGAGCCCCCTCCGCCGCCCTTGAGGGCCCAAAAAAGGTCCACGTTCCGGCAGGCGTTGACCCGGCGAAGCGCGCCGTCCGCAGTGACGATTTCGGCCTCGATCAGGCTGGCGGCCGCCGTGCCGAACCGCCTCGAAAAGGAGCCGAAGCCGCCGCTCTGTACGAGTCCGGCGACCCCGACGGTCGCGCAGCCCCCACCCTGGACATAGCGGCCCGCCGTGGTGGTGACGGCGTCATAGACATCCATCCAAACCGCGCCGGCTTCGACAGTGACAGCAGGCGCTGGCCTCTGGCTGCCCGAGCATCCTGTCCCGACAAAGCCGTCATGGAGCGTGATCGAGCTCATCGCCCGGGTCCAGACCAAAAGCGAGTCGGCGGCGTTGGACGTGCCCTGATAGCTGTGGCCGCCGCCTTTGACGACGAGGCGCAGATGGTGCGCGCGGGCGAAGTCGACCGCAGCGACGACATCGGAGGGCTGGCGCGCCGACACCGCGCGGGCGCTCGGATGCGGCGACCATGCGTCCAGCCATCCGGAGACCTCCGTTCCCGACGGCTGGTCGCCAATGAAATAAGGATTCCGTAGATTCTTGAGGATAGCGCGACAGGGATCGCCCGCGGGTGACGGCGCGCACTCCGCGAGCATCGGCGTCGGCTGGAGCAGGTTTCCCCCGACGTGACGCTTTAGCGCGGCCCATTGCGCAGGCCCAGGCCACCCCGGATCGCCCGGACGGACGCGGCGCGCGCCTATCGCAGGTGGGGCGGTAACGGCGTCGGTTGAGCCGAACCCGGCAAGCAACGCAACCGCGGCTCCCCCGCGCACCAGATCTCTTCGGTGCATTTGACCTTTTCCCCGAATGACCCCACCGGAACTGGCTAGCCGGCTCGTCGAGCAGTGATGATCGTGATCGGCGGTTCGAGCATCTGACCCTTCATGACGCCCTCGCCGGCGCTCGAAACGGGCGAGGCGAGAATCGCCCGAACGACGTCCATCCCTGCCACCACTAGGCCGAAGGCGGCGAATCCCTGGTTGTCGCCACCCCCCTGAGGATCGGCGTCGAGGGAGGGTTGAGCGCCGATACAGATGAAGAACTCCGATGCCGCTGTCCCGGGATCGTAACGCGCCATGGAGACAACACCGTCAATGTGCCTGAGGCCGGTCTTTATGGTGCTCTCGTGCGCGATGGGCGGCAGCGCCCTGGCAGGATCGTTCTTCAGCCCGCCCTGGATGAGGCCCGCCGGCGGCGCGGCGGAGAGCCTCATGGCGCGGTAAAAGCTCGCCCCGTCGAAGCGCTTGTCGTCGACATAACGCAGGAAGTTTGCGCTGGTGATCGGTGCTTTTTCGGTGGCGAGCACCAGAAGGATGAGCCCCGCGCCGGTGCGAAGCCCCACGCGCGCGCCCGTTCCCGCAGGCTGCGCCGACGCGGAAGCCGCGGCGAGCCCGACCGCGCCGCCGACAAATTGGCGCCTGAGGAGCCTCATGTCTTGAGCTTGTAACCTGTCTTGAAAATCCACCATATGGCGACGAGGCAAAGGACCATGAAGGCGCAGGTCATGGCCAGGCTCAAGCCTACGCGAACGTCGGAGTGACTGTAGAAACTCCATCGGAAGCCGCTGACCAGATAGACCACCGGATTGAACAGAGTCACCTTGCGCCACAGCGGCGGCAGCATGGCGATTGAGTAGAAGCTGCCTCCGAGAAATGTAAGGGGCGTTATGATCAGCGTCGGGACGATCTGCAGCCGCTCCCAGCCTTCCGCCCACACCCCGATGATGAAGCCGAACAGGCTGAAGCTCAGCGCGGTCAAGATCAAGAACGCCGCCATCATGAGGGGATGGGCGATGTGGAAGGGAACGAAGAGGCGTGCGGTGGCGAGGATGATCAGTCCGAGCAGGATCGACTTGGTGGCCGCCGCCCCGACGTAGCCGATCACCGTCTCGATCCAGGAGACCGGCGCCGAGAGCAGCTCGTAGATCGTTCCCGACCACTTGGGCATGTGGATGCCGAACGAGGCGTTGGCGACGCTTTCGGTGAGCAGCGCGAGCATGATCAGGCCTGGAACGATGAACGCACCGTAGGTCACCCCATCGACGGATTTGATCCGCGATCCAATCGCTGAGCCGAACACCACGAAATAGAGAGAGGTCGAGATCACCGGCGCGAGCAGCGACTGCGTCATGGTCCGGAACCACCGTGAAAGCTCGAAGAGATAGATCGCTCGCACGCCGCGCAGGTTCATCTATCGCTCGCTCACCAAGCTGACGAATATGTCCTCCAGGGAGCTCTCGCTGGTCCGGAGGTCCTTGAAGTCGATGCCGAGCTCATTGAGCTGGCGCATGAGACTGGCGATGCCGGTGTCGTCGCGCTGAGCGTCGAAGGTGTAGACGAGATCCTCCCCGTTCGCGGAAAGCTCGAGCCCGTGTCCGGCGAGACGGTCGGGAACCGTGGCAAGCGGAGCCTGCAAGTGCAGGATCAGCTGCTTCTTGCCGAGCTTCTCCATCAGGGCCGCCTTGTCCTCGACGAGGATCAGCTCGCCCTTGTGGATCACCCCGATCCGGTCGGCCATTTCTTCGGCCTCTTCGATGTAGTGGGTGGTGAGGATGATCGTCACGCCCCGGTCGCGCAGAGACCGGACCATCTCCCACATGTCTCGCCGAAGTTCGACGTCAACGCCGGCGCTGGGCTCGTCCAGAAAAAGGATGCGAGGTTCGTGCGAAAGCGCCTTGGCGATCATTACCCGGCGTTTCATACCTCCGGAAGAGAGAGGATCTTGCTGTCCTTGCGGTCCCACAGAGACAGGTCCCTGAGCACCTGTTGCAAATAGGCTTCGTCACGCGGCTTGCCGAACAGCCCGCGGCTGAAGCCGACCGTCGCCCATACGGTCTCGAAAGCATCGGTTGTCAGTTCCTGCGGCACCAGACCGATCTTGGTACGGGCTGCGCGCCAGTCACGGACGATATCGTGGCCATCGGCGACGACGGCGCCGGAACTCGGCCTGACGATCCCGCAGATGATCCCGATGAGGGTGGTCTTGCCCGCCCCGTTTGGGCCCAAAAGGGCGAAGATCTCTCCGGCGCGGATGTCGAGATCCACCGACTTCAGGGCCTGGAAGCCGCCCGCATAGGTCTTGCTCAAGCCTTTGACCGAAATGATCGGCCGCACTTCTCCCGTCCCAAGATCCAGCGTCAGGTTCCTGCCCCAGGCTGAGCCACCAGCCTATCGTCGATTTCCCGCGCCCGCACCGCCGCGGGACGATTGCCGATGCGGGCCCAATAGCGCTCGAACGCCGGACGCTTCTCGATGGTGTCGAACTGCAGACCCCAGCCAATCTGCGAGCCGAAGTACACGTCGGCGGCCGTAAAGGCCCCGCCGGCCACGTAGTCGGATTTCGAAACCGCATCCTCGAGCGCACCCATCACATCTGAATAACACCCATAGCCCGCCATCCTCTCGCGACCTTCGGGAACGACGAAGCCCAGCGCCTTGTTCGTCACGGCCGACTCCACCGGGCCGGCGGCGAAAAACATCCAGCGAAAGTAGGGGCCGCGGCTGCGATCGCCCGGCGGCGGCGCGAGTCCGGCCCGCGGGAACGCATCGGCGAGGTAGGCGCAGATCGCTCCGCCCTCAGTCACCACGGTGTCGCCATGGCGGATCGCCGGAACCTTCCCCATCGGGTTTATCGCGAGGTAGGCTGGCGCCTTCATCGTCGTGTCGTACTGAAGAACCTCAGTTCGGTAGGGCGCGCCGACCTCCTCAAGCATCCAGCGGACGATCCGGCCGCGCGACATCGGATTGGTAAAGAAGACGAGTTCGTCGATCATCGGTTCTTCCGGTTCGCGGGTTGGGCGCGGATGTTAGAGCCTGGAGCGGAGAAGCACAAATCGAGAACGGGCGCTGATCGTGCGAATCATCGACTTCGAATGCGACACTCCCACCAAGGAGGCGGTGGAAGACACCATCACTCTGATCAAGTCGGGCCGTGGGTTCGACAAGGAGGGTTACGCCCAGCTCATGGGGCGCGGCTGGGCGACTCAAATCGGCATGACCCTGGGTCAGTTCAACGAGGCCAAGGTCACGTCGGGCCTCACCGCGCTGGCTCTGAAACTCTGCGAGACGCACCTGGAGAAGGCGATGAGCCACCAGGCCATCATAGCCATGCTGGATGAGGCTGGCGTTTCCCACGCCTGCATCGGCAACGCGGGGCGGCGGGCCCGCAACGAGGACGTGGCCGCCTTCGCCGCGGAATATCCGGACCGCTTGATCCCTTGGTTTCGCATCTGGGGCGATGAAGGCGAAGCAGGGGTCGCCAAACTCGAACACGGGGTGAAGTCTCTGGGCTGCCGCGGGTTCGAGATCTCCTGTTACCGCGAGGAGCGATACATCAACGACCCGGTCTACCGGCCGTTCCTGGCCAAATGCGTCGATCTCGGCATCCCCGTGCGCGTCACCACAGGCGTTCACCTGCTCTCCGACCGGCCCTTCGACTATGCGCATCCAAGATATCTCGACGAACTGGCGATCGCCTTTCCCACATTGACCATCGTCGCGGGCCTCGGCGGCTGGCCATGGATACCCGACCTGATGGCGATCGCCATGCGCCACCCGCGGCTCTTCATCGATATCGCCTGCCGGCGGGCGAAGCAGATCATGAGCCCCGGCGCGGGCTACGAGGCGCTGATTTATTACGGGACCCGGGTCCTGCAGGACAGGATCATCTTCGGCAGCGGGTGGGGAACCTTGATGATTCCGCTTGCGCAACTTATCGCCGAGACCGACGCCCTGCCGCTTTCCGAGCCGGTGCGCAAGAAGTGGATGGGCGACAACGCAGCAAGGGTATTGGGGATCGACTAGGTCCCGGCCGCTTCTTCGCCGCCGAACAAATCCGCCGCGCGCAGAGATGGTCGGCGTGCGAACTTGGTATGGGACGGCCGACCGGTCGGAGGGATGAGATTGACGGATTTCTCAGCGACGGACGCGGCGTTCACCGGTTTTCGTCTCGTGCGCGAGAACCCTCGGGCAGTCGCGGTGTGGGCGGTGGTCCAGATCGCGATCTCGCTCGGCTTCGGCGTCCTGCTGGCCCTGACCGCGGGATCGGCCTTGATGGCCATCCAGAGCCAGGGCTTCGCGAAGCAGGACCCTGCCCAGGTCATGGCGACCTTCCGCCAGCTGCTGCCGATGTACGCCGCGATCGCCGTGTTCGCCGTCGTCTTCTACCCGGTCCTTTATGCGGCCATGGCCCGGGCCGTGCTGAAGCCGGACGACGATCGCTTCGGCTATCTGCGCTTGGGCCGGGACGAACTGCGCCAGCTCGGGCTATTGCTGTTGTTCGGCTTGCTGGGCTTCGGCTTCTATTTGTTGCTGATCGTCATGATTGTCGTGGTCAGCCTCGTCGCGAAGGGGGGCGCCGCGGCGGTGGCCGGGGTCCTCGTCGCTCTGATCGGTTTCTTTGGCATTGTCGCGGCATGGATCGTCGTCGGCGTCCGACTGTCACTGGCCTCGCCCATGACCTTTGCCAGCGAGCGGATCGATCTCTTCGGCTCCTGGGCTCTGACGAAGGGCCGATTCTGGTCGATCCTTGGAACCTACCTGCTCACCTGGGCGCTGGCGGCCCTGATTTACATGCTGGGGTTTGCAGTCATAGCGGCGTTCGCCGCCTTGGCCGGGGGAGGCATGCGCGGGCTGGGAGAGCTGTTTCACCCCGATCTCGGCTCCCTCGCCGCCTTCGTTTCTCCGGCGCGACTGATTCAAGTGGTCCTCTCCGGCGTTCTCACCGCTCTCATCTGGCCGGTTGTGATGACCCCGCCTGCGGCCATCTACCGCGCCCTCGCGCCCGCCCCGATTCAGAGGCGCGTCGGGGAAATCTTCTCCTGAACCGCAAAGCGGGCCGTGGAACACCCAAACAGCTAGCCACCGCGGCGTTCGCGGGGCAAAATAGTCGCCTCACCGATCCTGAGCTGTCGTGATGTCCGATTCGCGAGGCGCGACTGCTCGTGCGCCTTTCCGTCCCGATGCCCGACCCATCGATGTTAAGGCGATGCCGCGCGTGCTGCGCCGGATCGTCGGGGCGGCTTTGCGCCAAGCCCCCGGTCGGGTGATGGTCGCGGTCGCCGCTTCCCTGGGAGCGGCGGCCGCGAGCCTGACCCTGCCCAAGCTCTTCGGTCACGCCGTGAACGAGGCGCAGCGGCTGCTGGACATCGCGACCCGCACTCGCGCCGCCGCCCAGGCCACCGCGCTGCACGCTGCGGGAGCGCGGGCCGACACTCTGCATGCCGCGGCCCTCGTCGCTCAGGCCCGCCACGCGCTGATGCTGACCGCCGCCCTGGTCGTCGGCGCGAGCGCGGTGCGGGGCCTGATGGCGATGATCGCCAACTATGAGGCGGAGTACGTCAGCCAGCAGGTGGCCTATCAGTACCGGCTCGCCTACTTCCAGCAGCTCCAGAAGCTGTCGTTCGGCTTCCACGACAAGATCCATTCCGGCGACCTGATCACCCGCGGGATGCTCGACCTCGAGGGCGCGCGCGCCTTCATCCAGAACGGAATGATGACCTCCCTCACCTTGGTGCTCCTGCTGGCCATTTCGGTGACCATGATGGTGACCACCGATGCGAAAATGGCGGCTCTGGGCTTGGCCTTCGTACCGATCGCCGGTTTCGCCCTGGCCAGGATGGGATTTCTGCTCAGGGTCACCTGGCTGCACGTGCAGCGGCTGATGAGCATCCTCACCCTGACCATGGAGGAGAACCTCCAAGGGATGCGCGTCGTGCGTTCTTTCGCGGCCAAGGCATTCGAGATGGCCAAGTTCGACGAGGCGGCCAATGCGGCTCTGGCCTATTCCTATCGCCGGATCGTGCTGCGGTTCCGAGCCGTTTCGGTGATGACCGTTAGCTTTTACGTATCCATGGGTCTGTTGCTGTGGGTCGGTGGGCACAAGGTCGCGACCGGCGCGATGAGCGTCGGGCGGCTCACCGAGTTCCTGACCTACATGACGCTCCTCCAATCGCCGATCCGCCAGATCGCGATGATCTTCGCTTCAGCGGCGAGGGCGACCACTTCGGGGGGCCGCCTTTTCGAGATCCTCGACATGACCGCGCGGATCGCCGACGCGCCCGGCGCGCGAGCCCTCGTGGGCGGCGACGGAGTCCTCGGATTCGCACACGTCGATTTCGCCTATGAGGCGGGCGGGCGGCCGATCCTGCGCGATGTCACCTTCGAGGTCGCTCCCGGACGGACCCTCGGCATCGTCGGCCCGCCGGGGTGCGGCAAGTCGACCATCGCCCACCTGATCCCGCGTTTCTACGATGTCACTGGCGGCGCCGTGACGATCGGCGGCCAGGACGTGCGCGAGGTGACCTTGTCGTCATTGCGCTCGCATGTCGGTCTGGTCCAGCAGGAAGCGTTCCTTTTCGATGCCACGGTGACGAACAACGTCGCCTATGCCGATCCCTGGGCGGAGGAGGTGCGGATCGTCGCGGCGGCGCGAACCGCACAGATTCACGACTATGTGGCGGGGCTCCCCGCGGCATACGAGACGAGGGTGGGCGAACGCGGCGTGGCGCTTTCGGGCGGGCAGCGCCAGAGGATGAGCATCGCCCGCGGCGTCGTTCCGGGGCCTGGGGTGATGATCTTCGACGATAGCACCGCGGCGATCGACGCGGTCACCGAAAAGAAGGTGCGCGACGCCTTGGCCCAGGCGACCGCGGCGAAAGCGACGGTGATCATCGCCCATCGCCTCTCCTCCCTGATGCACGCTGACGAGATCATTGTCCTGGAAGAGGGTCGGATCGTCGAGCGCGGCGACCACGCGCAGCTACTCGAACTGGGCGGCGAATACGCCGACCTCTTCGCTCTCCAGACCCGCACCGAGCAGGGTCTGTCGATCGCGAACGCCAGGATGCAACGCAAGCTCGAGGAAACGCCAGCATGAGCGACCTGGTCCTCGACGCCGAGGCGCCGGGCGGCGAGACGCAGCGCAGGCCGCACGCCAACCTCGGGACACCTGACGCCGAGGAGATATTCGCCTCCTTCGACACCCGGATCCTGAGGCGGTTCATCGCCTTCCTGAAGCCGCACAGGGCCCTGCTCCTTCTCGCCCAGGCCGCGGTGCTGATCTCGTCTCTCAGCAGCGTCGCCATTCCCTGGGTGATCGGTTCGAGCGTCAACGCGGCGGTCGCGGGCGACGTCCGGCGCCTGGAGACGCTGCTCGGCGCGTTCGCCGTGCTCGTGGCGGTCAGCGCCACAGCCTCTTTCTGCGACCAGTGGGCGACCTCGCGTCTGGCCCAACGGGTGATATTCGATGTCCGGCGGGCGATGTTCGCACATTTTCAGGATGTCGCCCTGACCTTCCTGGACAAGACTCACGTCGGGCGGATCATGTCGCGTCTGCAGGGAGACGTGAACGCCCTGCAGGAGTTCCTGGAGAGTTCGACTGGGGCCCTGGGGGACTTCACCACCCTGTTCGGATACGCCGCCGTGCTCATCTGGATGGACTGGAAGCTGGGGTTGCTGACCCTCACCACCATTCCCGCCCTGATCCTTGTGCGCACGATCTGGCTGCCGTTCTCCAAGACCACCTTCCGCCGGGCGAGGGACGCCTCCTCCATCGCCAACGGGGCCCTGGCGGAGAACATCAACGGCGTGCGCACGGTGCAGGAGACCCGCCGCGAGGCGATGAATTTCAGTCTCTACGAGGAGAAGGCGCGGGAAAACTTCCAGGCCGCCGTCAGCTCGGCGTGGCTCGCCCAGATCATGACCCCGACGGTGGACATCCTCACCGGCGTCGCCATGGCGTTCATCGTGGTGGTGGGCGGCGACGAGGTCCTGGGCGGCGCACTTGCCGTGGGGGTGCTGGTGACCTTCATCCTTTCGGTCCAGCGGTTCTTCGAGCCGGTGCGCCTGCTCTCGATGCAGTACACCGTGATGCAGAGGGCGATGGCGGCCGGCTACCGGATCTTCGAGGTGCTCGACGTCCCGGTGACCATCGCCGACGCTCCCGGCGCGGTGACGCTTCGGGACATCGAATCGACCATAGAACTCGATCACGTGACCTTCGGTTATGCGCCCGGCAGGCCGATCCTGCGCGACGTCAGCCTTCGGGTGTCGCCGCGGCAGGTGGTGGCCCTGGTCGGACCGACCGGCTCGGGCAAGACTTCCATCACCTCGCTGGTCAATCGGTTCTACGACGTCGACGAAGGGGCCGTCCGGGTCGGCGGGCGCGACGTGCGCGAGGTCACCCTGGAATCGCTGGGAAGCCTTGTGGGTATGGTGCTGCAGGAACCGTTCCTGTTCTCCGGCACGATCGAGCAGAACATCCGCTACAAGACCGCCGACGCCGGCCTCGACGAAGTGACCTCCGCGGCCAAGGCGGTGAGCGCCCACGACTTCATCGTCCGCCTGCCCGAAGGCTACCAGACCGAACTGGGTCAGAGAGGCCGCAACATCTCGGTCGGCCAGCGCCAGCTCCTTTCCTTCGCCCGCGCCCTGGTCGCCAACCCGCAGATCCTGATCCTCGACGAGGCTACCGCCAACATCGACAGCTTCACCGAGCAGGCGATCCAGAAGGCCCTCAAGGCGCTGTTCAAGGGGCGCACCTGCCTGGTGATCGCTCACCGACTGGCGACGGTCCGCGACGCAGATACGATCGTCGTCCTCGACCAGGGCCGGATCGTCGAGCAGGGACCGCACGAGGCGCTGATAGGTCGCGGCGGCCTCTACGCGCGTCTCTACGCCTCCAGCCACGGCTCTTTCGATGACCTGACCGGCGATGGCGCGGACCGTGACTTGGTCGCGACGTGAAAGGCTCGGGCGAGCGGGCGGCGGCGGCGGGCACTGGATCGGGGCGGCGGCTCGGTCTAGGTTTCGCGCCGCCGCCCCAAAATGGCCGCGGCCTGTTCGACCCCAGGGGGCTCTCCTTGCAACCGAAATTTCGACCGATTGCGCGCATCGCCCTGATCCTTCTCTTGCCGGTCGCCCTGGCCGGCTGCGGGATCAACACCATCCCGACCAAGCAGGAAAAGGCGCGGGCGGCGTGGGCGGATGTCCAGGCCGACTACCAGCGCCGCGCCGACCTCATTCCGAACCTCGTGGAGACCGTGAAGGGCTTCGCCGCCCAGGAGCGAACCGTTCTTGTCCAGGTGACCCAGGCGCGGGCCAGTGCGACCCAGGTGAGGGTGGACGCCTCGACCCTCACCAACCCGGCCGCCTTCGCCCAATACGAACAGGCCCAAAATCAACTGTCCGGGGTGCTGGGGCGGCTGATGGCGATCAGCGAAAAATATCCCGATCTGAAGTCGAACGAGAACTTCATGGCCCTCCAATCCCAGCTGGAGGGCACCGAGAACCGGATCGCCATAGCCAGGCGCGACTACAATGAGGCGGTCAGGGACTTCAACACCACCCTGCGCACCTTCCCTGGAGTGCTGTGGGCCGGCACGCTCTATCATAACGAAAAGGCCATGACGCTGTTTTCGGCCAACGCGGCGGCCCAGGCCGCGCCGAGCGTGAGCTTCGATCTCAATCCCGGAGCGGCCCCCGGGGCCGCGCCCGGTTCACCCCCGCCGCCGCCCGCTCCGGCGGCGCCGGCGGCGGCGGCGGCGCCGTGAGTCGCCTCGGCGGAGTGCTGGCGCTCCTCGTCCTGCTCTTTTGTGCTCCGGCCCTGGCCGCGCCCCAGTTTCCTCCTCTCACCGGGCGGGTGGTGGACAATGCTCACGTCCTGTCGCCGGCGACCCAGGCCGATCTCACCGCGAAGCTCCAGGCGCTGGAGGCCAAGACAACGCGTCAGCTGGTAGTCGTGACCCTGCCTTCCCTGGGCGGCTACGCGATCGAGGACTACGGCTATCAATTGCTCCGCTACTGGCGGATCGGCCAGAAGGCGACCAACAACGGCGTTCTCTTCATCGTCGTGCCCTCGGAGCACAAGGTGAGGATCGAGGTCGGCTACGGCCTAGAGCCGATCCTCACCGACGTCCTTTCGAGCCTCATTCTCCAGCGCGCCGTGCTGCCGAAGTTCCGCGCCGGCGAGGTCGAAGGCGGGGTCGTCGCCGGTACGGATGAACTCATCACCCAGCTCAGCCTCGAGACCAGCGCCGCCGAGGCGAAGGCGGCCCAGGCCGCTTCGGCCCCCCGCGAGCGCGGCAGCCCGATCCGCGCGTTGTTCCCGATCTTCTTCATCGTCATTTTCCTGTTCTCCTTCCTGTTCCGGCGGCGCGGCCTCGGCGGCGGGATGGGCTGGCTCCTGCCCTCGATGATTCTCTCCAGCACGCTGGGGGGACGCGGCTGGAGCAGCGGTGGCGGCGGCGGTTTCGGTGGCGGCGGCGGCTTTGGCGGCGGCGGCGGGTCGGGTGGGGGCGGCGGCGCCTCGGGAGGCTGGTGATGCTGAGCGCCATCGAGGAGGATCGGATCGCGCAGGCGGTGAGCCTCGCCGAGGAGGGATCTTCGGGCGAAATCGTCTGCGCCCTGGCCGGCGAAGTCTCCGGCTACCGCGAAGTCCCGATCGCCTGGGCGGCGGCCGCGGCGCTCGCCCTGCCGCCGATCGCCGTAGGACTGGGCCTGCATCCCCTGGCCCTGGCCGGACGCGGCGGCGCCTGGATGGCGGCCCAGGCCGGCGCCGTCGAACCGCAGATCGCCCTGGCCCTGACGCTCAACGCCGCGATCCAGGTCGTGCTTTTTGCGCTCGTCGCGCTCCTCGTCTCGATTCCCACCATCCGCCGGCTCTTGACCCCTTCGAGTGTAAAGCGCCATCGCGTCGCGCGGGCTGCGCATCACCAGTTCGCCGCGGTCAGCGCCAGGGCGACGGGCAGCGAGACCGGCATCCTGATCTTCGTTGCGATCGAGGACCGTCAGGTCCAGATTCTCGCCCACGCGGCGATCCACCAGAAATGCGGCGAGACGGTGTGGCGCCAGGCCGCCGGTGAGATCCAGAATGCGATGAAGGACGGCAAGGACCCCACGGCCGGGATCGTCAAGGCCGTCGAGATCTGCGGCGCCGCTCTGCGCGAACACTTTCCCTCGTCGAAGCCGCCTGCGCACAGCTTCTCCAGCCGACCGATCGAGGTCTAGAACTAGCGTCCCTGGAATCGCGGCTGGCGCCTTTCGACAAAGGCGCGGAAGGCCTCGCGGGAATCCTCGCTCGTCCCCAGTTTCTGATGACGCTGCGTCTCAAGGGTGATGAATTCGGCTAGGCCGATCCGTTCTGCGTCGACGAAATTCGCCTTCATGGCTTTCAACGCCAAGGGCGCGGCGTCGGCCAGACGGCCAATGAGCACGCCGAGGCCAGCCTCGAACTCGTCGGCTGCGAACACCTTCGACACCAGACCGATGCGCAACGCCTCGGCCGCATCGAACTTTTCGGGCAGGAAATAGAGCTCCCTGGCCTTGGCGGCGCCGAGGATCCGCGGCAGCAGCCACGGACCGCCCATGTCCCCGGAAAGGCCGACCGCGAGAAAGGCTGAATTAAATTTCGCGGTCGTATCGCAGAATCGAAGATCGCAGGCCGCGGCCCAACCGAGCCCTGCTCCGGCACAGGCCCCGCGGATCGCCGCGACGCTCACCAGCGGCGCGTCATGCAACAGGACGCTGATCGTGAACGCCTTCGGGTCCGACCGTTCGGCGCCGCCCGCCGCATAGTGTTTCACGTCCGCCCCCGGACAGAAGTCGGCGCCCGCGCCGGTCAAGGTGAGCACCCGCAGCTCCGTGTCCGCGGCCGCGTCCTGAACCGCCTCGAAGAGCTCGTCGAGCATCCGCGGGACGATGCCGTTGCGCGCCTCCGGTCGGTTCATGGTCAGCACCGCGCTGGGTCCGGACTTCTCGTAGCGGATTGTCTGATAGCCGCTCATTTCGATGCTCCACGCCGCCCGCCGCATCTTAACCAGCGGGAGGACGAAGACCACCGACAGGGCGGCGGCCTGCCTCTTGCGCCCCGGTGCGCCCCCTTCAGTGGGTGTGGGCGATCATGCTCTGGGAGATGCGGTAGGCGGCGGGGAGGATGAGGACGCCCAGCAGGCACGGGAAGATGAACAGGATGAGCGGGATCATCAGCTTGGCTGGCAGGGCCATCGCCTTCTCCTCGGCGCGGAGCATGCGTTTGGAGCGCATGTCGTCGGAGAAGATGGCGAGGGTCTCGCCCAGGCTCGTGCCCATGTCCTCGGCCTGACGCAGCATGGTCGCCAGGCTGCGCGCCTCCTCGATCCCGAGGCGTTCGGCGAAGGCGGTCCAGGCGTCCTTCCGCGACCGGCCCGCGCGCAGTTCGAGGGTCAGGAACCTCAGGTGCTCCGCCAGATGCGGATAGCGACGCACCAGTTCGTCGGTGACCCGGCTGACCGCGGCGTCCAGGCTCAGGCCGGCTTGGACCGAGGCGACGAGCAGATCGAGCAGGTCGGGAAAGCCGTCTCGATATTCCCGCTCGCGCGCGTTTCGCCGGGCCTTGATCACCTGGTCGGGCCCGAGCATCGCGGCCAGGGCGAAAACCCCGGCCACGGACATCGCGAGCAAGCCTCCGTGGCCGCCCAGCACCCAGGGAATGAGGGCGGCGGTCGCCGCGATGGCCGCGATCATCGCCACCGCTCGGGCGCCGAGATAGATCGTCACCGCCTCGCGGCTCATGAATCCCGCCTGCACCAGTTTCGAGCGAAGCGCCGAGAGCTTCGAAGGGTCGGTGATCGCCACCCTGTCGCCAAGGCGGCTTACCCGGGAAACGACGCCGGCGAGGTCGAAAGGCCCCGGGGCGGTCGATCCCGCCGCCGCACCGTAGGCACCCGCCAGACGAACCCGCCGGCGGGCGGCGCCTACGGCGCTGCGCAGCATGATCCAGCCGCCGCCGCCGACCCCGGTGGCGATCAGGCCAAGGGCGACAATGGTGAGGATATTCTGGAGGAGCACGGGATCCATGGCTGCGGCCTTCAAATCCTCATGTCGATCATCTTGCGCATCACCAGGTTGCCCAGAAACATCCAGCCGCCGAGGATCGCGAGGCCGAGCTGAACCGGCCGCTCATTGATGACATCGCCATAGAAGTGCGGACTCATCACCGTGAGCATCAGGAACACACAGATCGGCGCGGCGGTGAGGATGATCGCCGAGGCGCGGCCCTCCGAAGACGCCGCCTTGATCTTCAGCCGCATCTTGAGGCGCTCGCGGACCGTCCGCGCGACCATCTTGAGCAGTCCGGTGAGGTTGCCTCCGGCGCGCTCCTGAAGCCGGACGGTGGCCGCGAAGAGGTCCAGATCGGGATGCCGGCAGCGATCGGCCATCCGCGCCACGGCCTGCTCCAGGGTGGCGCCATAGGCGATCTCATCGGCGGCCATGCCGAATTCCGAGCCGATCGGATCGGGCATTTCGCGCCCGACCAGGGCGACGGCGGTGGGCACCGGGTGCCCGGCCTCGAGGCTGCGGACGATGACCTCCAGAGCATTGGGCAGCTGCAGTCCCAGCTGCTTGGCGCGGCGGGCGGCCCTGAACTTCAGATAGACCAGGGGAACCGCCACCGCCGCGACCGCGCCCACCGCCAGCGCGACCATGGGCGAATGGCTGAGGATGAAGCTCAACAGTGCGGCGATCGCGGCCTCGGCGGCGATGAGCAGCGCCCAGCGGCGCGGCTGGAACGCGATCCCCGAACGGGCGATGAGTTCCGAAAGCCAGGCCCAGGAGATGATGGACTGCCCGCGCTCATTGAGGCCGCGCTGCTTGCGCAGCTCGACCACCAGTTCGCCCAGCGAGGTGGTGCGATCGGCGACCGCCAGGCGGCGGTTGACCAGCCGCTTCGCCCTGGCGACTCTCATCAGGCCCCAGGCGGCCTGGGCGACCGAAAAGATCGTCGCGGCGACCAGCACCAGGAAGGCGGCGCGGGCGTCCAGATGCAGGCCGGCGAACGCCGTGGTCATCACGCCAGAGCCCGGTTGGGATCGAAGTGATCTGTGTCGTAGCGGATGCCGCGCCTGAGCATTTCATCGATGCATTTTGGGCGCAGACCGGTCGCCCGGAACTCGCCGCGGACCGTGCCGTCGGACTCTGTGGCGATGCGATGAAAGGCGAAGATCTCCTGCATCTGGACCACCTGGCCCTCCATGCCGGTGATCTCGGTGACGCTCGTCAGGCGCCGCTTTCCGTCGGAGAGGCGCATCACCTGGACGATCAGGCCGACCGCCGAGGCGATCTGGCCGCGAATGGATTCCGGGCTCAGCGCCATGCCGGACATCGCGACCATCTGGTCGAGCCTGGTGATCGCATCGCGCGGCGTATTGGCGTGGATGGTGGCCATCGAGCCCTCGTGGCCGGTGTTCATGGCCTGGAGCATGTCGAACGCTTCTTCGCCGCGCACCTCGCCCAGGATCACCCGGTCGGGGCGCATCCGCAGGGCGTTCTTGACCAGTTCGCGCTGGCGGATCTCGCCCTTGCCCTCGATGTTCGGAGGCCGGGTTTCCATCCGCACCACGTGCGGCTGCTGCAGCTGAAGCTCGGCGGCGTCCTCGATGGTGATCAGCCGCTCCTTGGCGCTGATCGCCGCCGAAAGGGCGTTGAGCAGGGTGGTCTTGCCAGATCCCGTGCCCCCTGAAATCACCGTCGACACCCGCGAGCGCACGGCGCCGTGAAGAAATTCGGCGACGCTCGCGGGCATCGAGCCGAATTCCACCAGCCGCTCGAGGTTGAACGGCTTTTTCGAGAACTTGCGGATCGAGACGCAGGCGCCGTCGATGGCGACCGGCGAAATTGCCGCGTTGACCCGACTGCCGTCCGGCAGGCGCGCGTCGACCATCGGCTGGGATTCGTCGATCCGGCGGCCGACGGTGGCGACGATCCGGTTGACGATCCGCAGCAGATGGTCGTTGTCGCGGAACCGGACCGGCGTCACCTCCAGTTCGCCACGGCGCTCGACATAGACCTGGAACGGCCCGTTGATCAGAATGTCGGCGATCGAGTCGTCCTTGAGGAGCGGTTCGATGGGCCCCAGGCCGACCATTTCGTCGAAGACCTCGCCGCCGAGGCGGTCGAGTTCTCCGGCGTTGAGGGCCAGGCGTTCGGTGCGGGCGAAGTCGCCGACCAGCCGGCGGACCTGGCGACGCATTTCCCCGTCTTCCAGCTTGTCGAACTTCGAAAGGTCGATCTCGTCGATCAGCCAGGAGTGAAGCCGAAGCCGCATGTCGAGCATCGGATCGGTGAGCGGCGGCGGCGGCGCCTCGGGCGCAGGGGCCGGCGTGAAGGCGGCGATGGGCGCGGCGGCCTCCTCGGCGGCGGCGGGCTCGGCCCTGCGGAACGAAAAGCGGCTCATCGTCAGGCCACCCTTCGGCTGAGCTCGCCCGGCGCTTCGAGCAGGCGGCTCACCAGCCGGTCGATGTCGCGCACGATCTTGGATCTGGGCCGATGGTGGCAGATGGCCCCGCCGAGGTTCGCGGAGGCGGCGGCGGCCTCCCAGTCGGAGGTGATCCCGCCGTCGGCCCGGCGCTGCAACGCCTTTTCAGCCTCCGCCAGGGAAGGCGCCGGCCCGAAGACCCGGCTGGCCAGGCGGTTGAGAATGATTCTCGGCGGCGTGTGGTCGCCCAGCTCGGCCTCGATCTCTCCGGCCAGATCGCGCGCCGCGATCAGCGCGGGCACGGTGAGTTCGGAGACCACCAGGATCTCATCGGACCCGGCGAGGACGTCGAGGGTCCAGGGCTGATGGCATCGCGGAAGGTCGACGACCACGAATTCATAGGCCTGGCACGCCACCTCTAGGGTCCGGCACACCGTCTGCGCGCCGATCTTGCCATAGGCGCGGGAATCCCGGGGACATGCCAGAACATCGGGACCGCCGGCCATTTTCATCGCGAACGCATCGAGCATCGCCGCGTCGATCCGATCTGGGTCGCTGGCGGCTTCGGCGAGCTGCATGTTAGCCGAGGCGCCCAAATAGGCGCAGGCCGCGCCGCCGCTGAGGTTGAGGTCGACCAGCGCCACGCGGCCCTCGGCGCCCAGCCGGCGCGCGAGATTGGTCGCGATCTCCACGACGATGGTCGTCGCTCCACAGCCGCCGACCGAACCGGTGACGGTCCAGCAATGGGATCGCCGGACCGCGGCGGGCGACGGGGCGGCGGTTGGCGCCACGCCCAGAGTCGCGCCGACCGCCCTGGCAAGATCCTCGGCGGTGAAAGGCGCCTCGAGGACGTCGCTTCTTGGCAGGCGCATGAGCGCCTTGACGAGGACCGTGGGCAGATTGCCGCCGGCGAGCAGAACCGCGGGCGGGGTCTCCCGGCTTCCCAGGCTCGCGATCAGAGCCGAGAGCACCGCGACGTCCGCCTCGTCGACATCGATCAGGATCAATTCGAGTCCGGTCGGCAGGGCGTCGGGAGGCCCGAGGCGCTCGGCGGCGACGATCTCCAGAAAGGCGCTCGGCATCGCCGCCTCGGCGATCGGGGCCAGGCGTGGCCCGATCACCAGCACGTGGCGCGGGGTCTCGGCGGGGGGACTCATTTCGCTCATCTCAGCGCGACGCGTGGCGCTCGGAGGTCTTGGCGGCGTCGAAGCCCTTGCCCTCCAGGATCAGGTCGATGATTCCGGGCTCATCCATCCCGCGCAGCGGGTTGGGCAGGCTCTCCAGATTGTCTGTCGGCGTGCTCAGGTGCGGGGTCACGATGATCACCAGTTCGGTCTCGTTGCGCTGCCAGCTCGCCGATTTGAAGAGCGCGCCCAGGATCGGGATGTTCGCCGCCCCCGGGACCTGGCTCACCGATCTCATGGTGTCCTTCTCGAAAAGGCCGGCGATGGCGAAGCTCTGGCCGTCGCGCAGCTCCACCGAGGTCGAGGCTCGCCGCGTGCTGATCCCGGGGATGGTGTAGCCTTGGAGGGTGACGCCGTTGGCCGGGTCGAGCTGACTGACTTCGGGCGCCACCTTGAGCCGGATCTCGCCGGAATCCTCGACGGTGGGCGTGACGTTGAGCTTCACGCCGAAGGTCCGGAACTCGATGGTGGTGCCGTTGAGGCCGTTGGGGACGGGAAACGGAAACTCGCCGCCGGCAAGGAAACTCGCTTCCTCGCCGGACATCGCCACCAGGTTGGGCCGGGCCAGGGTGTGCACCGCGCCCCTCTGCTCCAGGGCCTCCAGGGTTGCGTTGATGGTGACCCCGCCGATCGATCCGCTGAATCCGAGCGTGCCCTGGGGCACGGCGTTGTTGAGCAGGCCGTTGCCGGTGGCCAGGGCGAAGTGCGACTGATTGTGGGCGCCGAGCTGGACGCCGATGTCCTTGAGGGCGGTGCGGGTGACTTCCAGGATCCGCACCTCGACCATCACCTGCTGGGCGTCGTGGACTTTGAGCGCGCACTGCACAGCCTTGGGCGCGTAGCGTTCGGCGATGGCCTGGGCGCGCGCGGCGACGCTGCTGGTCGAGACCTCGCCGGTGAGCAGAAGTCCGCCGGCAAAATCGGCGACGTGAATCTGTTCGCCCGGCAGGGCCGAGGCGAGATCGGCCTGCAGGCTGTCGGTGTCATAGCCGACCCGCGCGTCGATCACCTGCGTCAGGTGATGCGCCCGGTCGTAGAGCAGGATGTTGGTCACCCCCAGCTGCTTGCCGCGGACATAGAAACTGCGGTCGGTGGTGGCGACGAGCTCGAGGGTGTCGGGCTGGGCGACGACGATCTCGCCCACCGGATAGTCGAGGCGGAAGGCCGCGGACTTGTCCTTGGCCACGGTGATCGAGCGCGTTCCGCCGGCGTCGGCGGTGACCTGGGCGAGAGCCGGGGCGGCCGCGAGGCTGGCGGCGCAGAACACGGCCGCTGCGAGAGCGAGAGCAGGTTTCATGGCGATTGGCTTTCCTTGAGGCCGGCGATCAGACGCCGGACCCGCGGTCGGAGGGGACCTCGACGCTCGCCTTGGCGGCGCCGTGCACGACGATGATCGCGTGGTGGTCCGCCGCGGCGGCCTGGGCGGGGGGAGGAACTCGGCGATGGTGTTCCGCGGCGGGGACCGGGTGGGGCGCGGCCGGGCGCGGCCCCGCGCCGATGTCGCTCACATTGATCATCCTCACCGGCGCGATCTCGGCGCCTCCGGTACGGCGCAGGGCGAGGGAAAGGCCCCCTGCCTGGGCGGCCAGAGCGAGTTTCTCGGCGTCCTGGACGCTGACTTCCAGGGTCGCGGTGTGCGCGACGCTCGCCTGGGTGCTGCTCGGGTCGGCGTTCAGGTCCATGCCCAGGACGCGGACATCCTGAATGACCACCGTCGACATCAGGCGCTTGCCGTTGCTGTTGTTGCCGCCCGGATTGCCTCCGGCCAGGGTCGAGAGATCATAGGTGAGCACCACGTCGACCCGGTCGCCCGGGAGAATATGCCCGCCGCCTCCGGCGACGTCGTTGACACCGATCGTGAACGCCCGCATGCCCTCGGAAATCACCGCGGCCACTGTCGACTTTGCGCCCGCGCCGCTGAGTTTGGCCGGAAGGATCGGCTCGCGAGCGGATATCGGGATCAGGACCACCGGCGCGCCGCCGCTCTGGCCGATCACCTGCTGAACACTGGAAAACGCGCCCTCGGGGACGGCGGCGGCCGGCAGTTGCGCCAGCTGGAGTTTGCCCGCGTCGAGTTTCGCGCCATAGGCGATATTGCCTCTGGCGACGACCACCGGCACGGTGGCCAGGACCATTCCCCCATGCTTGGCCGTGGCGCCGTGCGCCGACTGCGGCAGCCATACCCGGGCGACGATGAGGGCGCCAAGTCCAAGGACCGCCGAGGCGCCCAGGCTGATCAGGGTTGCCGTTCGCATCTTGCCCACCACCCGAAGATTCGCGCATTGCTTTCGCGCGGTTGGTCGCACATTGCGCTGGGCCCGATTGCACTACCGTTAAACGACAGGATGAACCGATATTTACTGTAATTCACTTTCGCTTACCTTGGGAAAGCTTGTTCGCTTCTCCCCTCGTACGCTTCACGGCCTTGCGGGCAATAACATCAGGGCGAAGCACGCCGATGGCGCGAAGCAACCCGCCGGCGTCCCCCTTGACGGGGCGGCGATGCGCCGATCAAGGATTGCGACTAGGCGGCTTGCTCGCCGGGAACAGGCTTTCGATGCAGGATCTCTACGAAACTCTGGTCGCCGCCGCCGGCAGGGGCATGACCGCCAGCATCTGGGCAGCCCGCAAGCCCGACATGGTGGCGGTCAGAAGCGTCTTCGGCGAGAAGACGTTTTCCCAGATCAACGCGAGCGCCAATCGCGTCGTGCGCCTTCTACGTGGTCACGGCGTCGCCGCCGGCGACGCGATCGCCCTTCTGTGCGGCAATCGCGCCGAGTTCGTCGAGGTCCTGGCCGGGGCCCTGCGCGGCGGCTACCGGATCACCCCGGTCAACTGGCACCTCAACGCCGAGGAGGTCGAGTACATCATCAACGACTGCGAGGCCAAGGCGCTCTTCGCCGAGACGCGCTACCCGGCTGGCCTGGCGGCGCACGCCCCTCGAGTCCGGGTCAAGGTCTCGATCGGCGAGGACGCCGCGGGTTTCCTGCCCTACGCCCAGAGCCTCGCGGCGTTCGAGGCGAGCGACATCGAAGATCCGATCCTGGGCGCGGCGATGCTCTATACCTCCGGCACCACCGGCAGGCCCAAGGGCGTCTATCGGCGCAACCCGATGCCGATCCTGATGCCCGAGCCGGGAGCGCCCGACGATGTGGCGATGTGCGCCGGCCCCGCCTACCACGCCGCTCCCCTCGCCTTCGACGTCCGCGCCGCCATGGCCCAGGGCAATCCCCTGGTCTTCCTCGACCGCTGGGACAGCGAAGGCTTCCTCGCCGCGGTCGAGCGCCACAGGGTGACCCGCGTGCACATGGTGCCGATCATGTTCCAGCGCCTGCTGGCTCTGCCCGCCGAGGTCAGGGATCGCTACGACATCTCCAGCCTGCGCACCGTCGTCCACGGCGCCGCGCCCTGTCCCCCCGAGGTCAAGAAGGCGATGATCAACTGGTTCGGCCCGGTCTTCACCGAATACTACGCCGGCTCGGAAGGCGGGGCGGGCCTGATCGTGAACTCCGAGGAGTGGCTCGCCAAGCCGGGGACCGTCGGCAGGGTTCCGATGCCGGGGGCGGTGAAGATCCTCGACGACGAGGGCGGCGAGATCACCCAGGCCAACCGCTCCGGGATGATCTATTTCAAGGTCTCGCCGGTGGCCCCCTTCGAATATTTCAACGATCCGGCCAAGACGGCCGCCGCCCACCGCGGCGACTATTTCACGCTCGGCGATGTCGGCCATCTGGACGAGGACGGCTATCTCTTCCTGACCGGCCGGACGGCCGAATGCATCATCTCCGGCGGTGTGAACATCTATCCCCAGGAGATCGACAACGAGATCATCAAGCATCCAGCGGTGGAGGACAGCTGCGCCATCGGCGTCCCCAACGAGGAGTGGGGCGAAGCGGTGAAGGTCGTGGTGACCTTGCGCCCAGGTCACGCACCCAGCCCCGAACTAGCCGGCGAGATTCTCGCCTTCGCCCGCGCTCGCCTCGCCGGGTTCAAATCCCCGCGCAGCCTGGAATTCGCCGACGAGCTGCCGCGCAGCCCCGCCGGCAAGATCCAGCGCGGCAAGGTCCGCGCGCCCTACTGGGCCGGGCGGGCGCGGCAGATCTGAAGCGCGCGGACCCTCCCCTCGCGGCGTGATTGCTGTAGCGTCATTCAGGATGGCGAAGCGATCGACCCTCGCGGCGTTGGCTCTGGTCGCCGCCTTTCTTTGGAGTGGCCCGGCCCTGGCGGCATGCGTGCTCGGCAAGATCGCCGAGCTGCCGGTGACGATGGACGGCCTTCGGCCGATGGTCGCGGCCAAGATCAACGACGCCGACGCCTTGTTCATCGCCGACAGCGGCGCCTATTTCAGCGTCCTTTCGCCGGCGAGCGCGGCACGGTTCGGACTGATCCTGCGGCCGGCGCCGGCGAATTGGACGATGGCCGGCGCGGGCGGGCCCGTGCGGATCTGGGTAACGACGGCCAAGCGGTTCACCCTCGTGGGCGTGACCTTCCCGAATGTCGACTTCATCGTCGGTGGCAGCGCGTTCGGCGTGGAAGGTCTTCTCGGCCAGAACGTCCTTGGGATGGCCGATGCCGAATATGATCTGGCTAACGGCGTCGTTCGGCTGATGCGGCCCACCGGCTGTGGCGACAGGGCCCTCGCCTACTGGGCCGCGTCACAGCCCTTTTCGGCCATTGACATCGCCTCGATCACCCCCCTGACCCCGCACACCACCGCCGCGGCCTGGGTCGACGGAGTGAAGATGCGGGTCATATTCGACACTGGCGCCCCCACCTCGGTCCTCACCCTCGGCGCCGCCAGGCGCGCCGGCATCGATCCGGGGGGCGCTGGCGTCGTGCCGGCCGGACTCTCCAGCGGCATCGGCGGGCGAGCGTTCAAGACCTGGATCGCTCCTGTCGCCAGCTTCAAGATCGGAGACGAGGAAGTCCGCAACACTCGGCTGCGCATCGGCGACACGACGCTCATCAACGCCGACATGCTGCTTGGGGCCGATTTTTTTCTGTCGCATCGCATCTATGTGTCCAGGACCCAGCGGAAGCTCTACTTCACCTACAACGGCGGACCGGTGTTCAACCTGACGGCGCGAACCTCGGTTCAAGCCGGGACGGCCCCGCCCACGGCGTCGGTCGTCAAGCCCGACGTCTCGCAGCCGGCGCCCACGGACGCCGCGGGCTTCGCCAGGCGCGGCGCGGCCTTCGCCGCCCGCGGTAATTTCGCCCAGGCGGCCGCCGATCTCACGCGGGCATCCGAGCTCGCTCCCCAGGAGGCGGACTATTTCTACCAGCGCGGCCTCGCCTTGGTGCAAGACAAGCAGCCCGCCCTGGCGATGGCGGCCTTCGATCGGGCGCTGAAGCTGGCGCCTGCCGACGTGCCCGCCCTGCTGGCGAGAGCCCAACTGCGGCTCGCCGGTCGGGATGAAACTGGCGCCGTTTCTGACCTCGACGCCGCCGACCGCTTGGCCGAGAAACAGTCGGCCCTGCGTCTGCGGCTCGCTGAGCTCTATTCCGGCGCGCGGGCCTTCCCGCGGGCGATTGCTCAATACGATCTGTGGATGCAGGACCATCCAAGGGACGGCCGCCGGGTTATGGCGCTGAACGCCAGATGCTGGGCCAGAGCGCTTTGGGGTCAGGAGCTCCGCGCCGCCCTCGCCGACTGCGATTCCGCCCTGAAGATGCTGCCCAACAATCCAAACTTGCTCGACAGCCGCGGGCTCGTCCGCCTGCGCCTGGGCGATCTCGACGGCGCCATCGCCGACTATGACGCCGCCCTGAGCCTCCGTCCCAACGCGGCCTGGTCCCTCTATGGCCGCGGATTGGCGGAGCTCAAGAAGGGCATGAACGCAAAGGCGAAGTCGGACATCGACGCCGCAGTCGCCTTGCAGCCGGCCCTGCCAGACCAGGCCAAGAGCTTCGGCCTCGCGCCCTAGGGTGAAGTCCCCTCGGCGGACACCTCTGCCTCAGTCTTCACCGCGCCGCAGACGGCCGATGGGAACAATCGCGGCCCGCACTCATTTTATTGGGGATCCCCGTCGAGGTTCGCGTGTCCGCATCTCTTCCCTTCCTGGTCGTTCTCGCCGCCGTCGCGGCGTCGTCGGCGGCCGTTCGCGCGCAGTCGCTCCCCGACCAGGGCCAAATGCTGCGCCTTGATCGCGCCCAAGCCCTCTCCGCGGTCCAGCGCCTCGGCTGGAGCAACACCCGGACGGGGCCTCCGCTCATTCGCATCGCGGGCTCCGGGGCGCTGGACCTACCCTACGCCCTCGCCTCCGTTTCGGCGGTGGGTGGAGAGGTCCAGCCGCGCACCGCCATCGACTATCGTTTCGCCCCCGTCGGACTTGTCGGCGCGGTAGGATATCTGTGCGTGAAGGATAGCCAGCCTCCCGACAGTCGCTCGGGCGGCCCAGCCTCGTCTTCCCAGTTCCTCCCGCAGAGCGGCTTCGTCGGGGCCCAGCTCAGCTACCCGTTCAGATAGCGCCACCTGACCGGCGCTCTGCGCCCCTGGCGGCGACTTGCCGTGAGGGTCGGCGGGGCCCAGGAGTTCTCGGTCCATCCGCGAAAGTCTCGCCATGACAACGAACCTCCGCAAAATCGCCGCCAGCGACTGCAACGCGGCCCCACCCGCGCGTCCGGCTAGAGACAACCGGGAAACAGATCGGATCACACGCCCTGCCCGTCGACCGGCGCCCCACTCGCCAGCGGACCCGTGCCTCGCCGAGCGCGAGCGGCGGGCGTGCGATGCGCGCCAGATCGAGGATATGGTGAGGGACGACACCGGTTCGTGACGACCTTTGGGCCGGCGCGCCGGTGGCGTCCCGAGGTGACAGTGAGAGGCCCAGGAGCACACATGCCGCCATGGCCCCGGCCGCTTCGAGCATCGGCAGGCCAGAAGAGCGAACTGCTGGGTGGCGCACCGCCCAAGCGAATGAGGGGCCGAAGAGGCTGGGCCCGATGACCGACGCCAGGCTCGCCGAGCTGGCGCCGCCGGCTGCGGCCGGCCGCTCTCTTCCTGCTCCCTCACCCGCCTCGCCCCGTCGTTCGCCCCGCGGTTGCAATTGCGAATTCGCGGAATAGTCTGGATGGCGAATGACCGCCCAGCTCAACCACACCATAGTCTACTGCCGCGACAAGCGGACCTCGGCCTCTTTCCTGGCCGAGATGCTGGGGCGGCCCGAGCCGACGGCCTTCGAACCCTTCCTGGTCGTGGCGCTCGACAATGGCGTCACGCTCGATTTCCATGACACCAGCGGGCCAATCGCCTCCCAGCATTACGCCTTCCTCATCGGTGAGCCGGATTTCGACGGCGTTCTTGACCGCATCCAGGAAAAGGGGCTCGACCACTGGGCCGACCCGATGAAGCGGCGTCCTGGAGAAATCAACCACAGGGACGGCGGCCGGGGCGTCTATTTCCCCGATCCGGATGGTCACTTCCTCGAGGTCCTCACCAGGGCCCATTCGGCCGCCTAGAGGCGGGGCCCCGGAGCGCGGGCTTCCAGCCCGCGAGCTGCGCTAGATGCGGGCAGGATGCCCGCGCTCCCTTCACATCTTTAGATCAGGGCGGCGATCTCATCGGCGACGACCTGCGGCTTTTCCATGATGAACATGTCGCCGGATTCGGGGATGGTCACCAGGGTCGAGCCGGGGCGAGGTTCACAGACGCTTTGGATCCCCGGCCACGCGGGAGCCCCGCTCCAGCCAATCGGCGAAACTCGGGTCGAAGCGCGCCTGCTTGACGTCCTGGTACAGCTGCAGATTGGCCTCCGACAGGACGGAGCGCCATTGCTCGTTCAAGCCGGTGTGGAAGAACTCGCGGTTACTGTGCCAGATGCGATGATCGGTGTTGGGGGCGGTGCGGTCGGCGTTGGACTTCATATCCTCGAAGCTGGCCGCCTTGACCAGGTCGGGCCATAGGGCCTCGTCGACCGTGACGCCGAGCGAGCGCGCTACGCGGCGCATTTCACCCTCGAGGTCCGCCTTCAGGTCCGCGTAGTGGAGGAACTGGATGTTGGGCAGATGGCGGTGCTTCCAGTAGGTCTGCGCGTGGTGGAAATGGGACCAGAACGGAAACCCGTCCTCCTCCCATTCCAGGGAGCCGGTGGTCATCCACAGTCGGAAGCGTTCGTTGATATCCTCCGGGACCGGTGGCGGGGGGTCGAAATGGACACCCCTCTCGATGAGGATCGTGACGAGGCGTTCCATGTCAGCGTTCGACATGTGGTGCTGCATCGACATGAACACGTCCCGCGGATCGCGGCCGCAGAAGAGGTAGGTGACGTTTTCGAAGTAGGGCAGGCCGTCCAGGGGCGTGTGCGTCTTGATGAATCGCCGATGGGTTTGCGCCTGGTAGGCCGCCAGCACATCGTCCAGCGACGACAGCTCCATGTCAAGCCACGGCGATAGCTCGGCCAGCGGTCGGGGCGGGTCGGGTGTCTGGTGAATCAGCAAGGCGCAGATCATCTGCGTCCAGGTGGTTCCCGCCTTGTAGGAAGTGCACACAAGGACATCGCCGTCGCGCGGCGAGAAGGCGGCCCATCGGCTGCTGTCCATGAGAAAGTTCTTGTAGACGTGCTCCAGCTGCGGCCCGTCGCTCATCGCCATCCATCCTCCCTCGCGTCGGTCCTCGAGAACGGGCGCCGGCGCCCGACCGCGTTCTACGCCACTGCCTCGATTGCCTCGGCCACCGCGTCCGGTTTTTCCATGATGACCATGTGGCCGGCCTCGGGGATGTTCACCAGGGTCGAGCCGGCGATCGCCGCCCGCCACGCCGGCCCATAGACGGGCGCGATCAGCTTGTCGCCCGCCCCCCAAATGAGCACGGTCCTCGCCTTGACCCGGTAGAGCCGGCCGAGGAGCCCGCGCTCGGGAATCGGAAACAGGATCTTCCCGGCCATCCCCATCTGGCGGGCGTTGCGCACCAGATAGTCCTGGAGGAACTTCGGATCGTCCATCTTCAGGCCGGCGGTCATGGCCTTCGCACCGGCCTCGGGATCGTGGAACAGGAAGTTGGGCATTTCGAAGGGCAGCAGCGAGAAGACGTCCGCAACCGGATGGTCAGAAAGCCACAGGCCCGCCGGCGCGATGAGGGCGAGGCGCGAGACATCGTTGGGCGCCACGGCGGCCATTTCGGCGGCGATCATCCCGCCCATGGAGTGGCCGACGAGGATCGGGTCCTTCAGGCCCAGCGCCTCGATGACATCGAAGGTGTGCAGGGTGAAGTCGAGCATGTCGCGCAGCTCGCCGCATTCGCTTGTTTCGCCGTAGCCGGGAAGAAAGGGCGCGAACACCGCATGCCGTCTCGCCAGAATCGCCAGCAAAGGGTCTTCGGCGGTCATCCCGCCGGCCCCATGCAGAAAGACGAGCGGCTCGCCCGATCCGCCCTCGAGATAGCGCACGGGGGCATGCCGCGTTTCGACGGTCTTGGACTGCATCCTGGTGCTTTCTCTATTCGGCCGGCTGGGGGACGCGCGGCGCGGAGACGGCTTTTGGCAAGGCGCCGGCCGACACCCGCCTGGCCAGCGGGTGACACCAGAAGCGCTCGTCGCCCTCGCATTCTGGAAGAACGCCGCGCAGCTTAGGCATCACCTTCTCGGCGAACAGCTTGGATGAATACATGCACTTCTCGGCCGGCATGTTCCCCACGTGCATCAGGCAGAAGATGTTGCCGACGTTCAGACCCTTGATCATCTCCTCCATCCGCTGACGGACGGTCTCCGGCGAGCCGGCGATGACGTGGCCGCCCTCGGTGAGATCTTTCCAGGTGAGTTCGCCAAAGCCCTTGGGCGGCGCGTACTGCGAAAGCGCCCCTGCCTGGATGGTCTTTATCGTCCGATAGCCCGGCGCGTCGGCGAAGCCGGGATAGACGTGCAGGCAGCGGTTGTAGAAATAGTGCAGGTGCTCGCGGTAGAGCCGCTCGGCCTCCGCGTCGGTGTCGGCGACGCAGATCGTCTGGGCGAAGCCGGCGCGATAGGGCGAAGCGTCTGGCGTGTTGCGCGCCGCGACCCGGTCCCAATAACCCTGGAGCAGCGCCTTGGCGCGGATGTAGCCGGTGAAGGAGAGGTAGGAATAGGAATAGGTGTTGTCGATGCAGAAGTCGTAGGTCTCCACCGAGCCGCCGCCGGGGATATGGACCGGCGGATGCGGCTGCTGGATCGGCCGCGGCCAGATGTTGACGTGCCGCAGCTTGTTGTAGCGGCCGTTGAAGGCGAAGGGATCGCGCTCCGTCCAGGCGCGGATGATGAGATCGTGCGCCTCGGCGTACTTCTCCCGGGTCAGGGCGGGAATCTGCCCATAGCAATAGTTGGTGTCCATCGAAGTCCCCACCGGAAATCCCGCCACCAGCCGCCCGCCGCTGATGCAGTCGAGCATCGCGAACTCCTCGGCCACCCTCACCGGCGGATTGTAGAGGGCGATTGAATTGCCGAGGACGACGATCGCCGCGTCCTTGGTCCGCCGCGCCAGGGCCGAGGCGATGAGGTTGGGCGAAGGCATGATCCCATAGCCGTTCTGATGGTGCTCGTTGACTCCGATGCCGTCGAAGCCGAGCGTGTCGGCGTATTCCAGCAGGTCCATGTAGGTGTTGTAGACCTCGTGGCTCCTGGCCGGATCGAACAGGCGCTGGTCGATATCGACCCACACCGAGCGATTCTTCTCCCGGAAGTCATCGGGAAGGTAGGGCCACGGCATCAGGTTGAACCAGGTGAATTTCATGGGCGTGTCTCCGTGCGGCAGGCTCGGTTCCTGATCGGCGTTAAGCTGAATGCGACCCTAGGCAAGCCGTCGTCGGCGCGCAATCGCCCTTGCGGACCGGTCGCCTGGGCGGCGGGATCATCGCGGCGCGGGCCCCCGGCGGCGGCCCGGTCCTCGCTCGAGCGGGACCGGGATCGGCAATGCGCGGTTGCGCTCGCGTCAGTTAGACTCCAAGGTCGGGACGACGGACAGGGCGCCGGGAGAAGCCCGGCCACGCGACCGCGTCGTCGATAGATGGGGGATTCACACTTGAAGGTTCAATTGGCTTCAGTTCTCGCGCTCGGCGCGATGATCGCCGCGCCCATGGCGGCCCGCGCCCAAGACGCCGCTCGCGTCTATGACAACGGGCCGGTATGGGAAATTTCTTCGGTCCAGACCAAGCCTGGCCATTTCGACGACTACATGAAGTTCCTGTCCACTACCTGGCGCGCCGAGCAGGAAGACGCCAAGCGCCGGGGCCTTGTCCTGGACTACAAGATTCTCACCGCGCAGGACGCTCGAGACAACGCGCCTGACCTGTATCTGATGGTCGAATACAGGAACATGGCGGCCCTGGACGAACCGCTCGACGCGCGGGACGCTTCCGCCAAGAGACTCTTCGGATCGATGAGCGGCGCGGCGAGCGCCGATCTCCAGCGCGAGAGCATCCGCACCTTGCGCGGCGCAATCCTCACGCGGGAGCTGATCCTGAAGTAGGACGTGGTGGCGGCGGCGCCTCGGTCGCCGCCCCTGGCCTGCCAAGCGGTCGGCACATGCGAAACGCCCGGGCGGTCGGCGGTTCCTGCGCAATAGCGGCCCGGTAATGAAGACCTATCGGATCGGCGTCATCGGCCTTGGCCAGCGGATCGCCCATGTGCTGGCGGCGATGAAGGAAGTCGGCTGGGCCCTCGAGGTCGCCGGCTACTGCGATCCCGCGCCAGTGGGCCTGCCGATCCTCCAGGCCGCGGGGATCGACCCGGGCCGCTCTCGCCGCGATGCGCAAAGCCTGCTTGCGGATGGCCCGTTCGACCTGGTGATGATCGGGACGCCCAATCACCTCCATCTCGAACACCTGAAGCTGGCCATCGCCGCCGGCTATCCGATCTTCACCGAAAAGCCCATCGTGCGCACCCCCAGTGAGACCTTCGCCCTTGCCGAGCTGCTCGCCGGCGACGCGGCGCCGCGGATCTTCGTCGGCCTGGTGATGCGCTCCATGCCGATCGTCCGCGAGATCCTGGCCCGGGTCGACGCCGGCGAGCTGGGCGAGATCGTCTCGATCGACGCCACCGAGCACCTGCCGCCGGAGCACGGCGCCTACCTCGCGCGAAACTGGCGGCGCCGGGCGGACTTCGGCGGTTCCTTCATGCTCGACAAGGTCTGCCACGACTTCGATATTTTCGCGCGCATCACGGGGGCTCGCGCCATGAAGGTGGCGAGTTTCGGCGGGCGGCGGATTTTCCATTCCGGGCGAGCCGCTGCGCCGCGCGCTTACGAGGATGGCTCGCCTGCCTACGCCCTGCGCGACGCCGGCTGGGCGGCCGCCAACGATCCGTTCCAGTCGGACACGGACCTGAACGACCATCAGGTCGCTCTGGTCTCCTACGCGAACGACGTCGCCCTCTCCTTCCATTCCAACAGCCACGTCGCCCTGCAGGAGCGGCGCTGGTACATCGCCGGGACCGACGGCACGGCGATCGCCGATCTGGTGCGCAACAGGCTGATGTTCCGCCGCGTCCTCGACCGGCGCAAACCCGAGCGCATCGACTTCGGCGGCCGCACCGCCGACGCGCACAACGGCGCCGATCAGGCCATGGCCATCGACCTGCTGGCCACTCTGCGCGGCGACGCCGCCTTCCCGGTCACCCCCAAGGACTCGATGGAAGCCGGCCTCACGGTCATGGCGATCGATCAGGCCGCCGCTTTGGGCGCCGTGGTCGACTGCGCCCCGATGTGGGCCGAGTACGACGGCGCCCGGGGCGGGGACGACGCTTCTGTCGGACGTGGCGACAAGGGCGCGACCACGAAGAGGGCGCTGGAGGAAGGGTGATGAGGGTCCCTTCGGTCGACTTGCGGTCGACGCCGCCGTTTCGGGACGTCGGCCGCTTCCTTGGCGGGGGGGTGCGGCTCGCGGCCGTGGTCGCGCTGCTGGCGGTCGTTCTGGCGGCCCGCGCTTCGGCGGCGCCGGCCATCGCCGACTACGGCAATTTGCCGGCGATCGACCTCATGCGCCTTTCGCCCTCGGGCGAACGGATCGCCTTTGTCGCCGTCACCGGCGATGACCGCAGCCTCTTTGTCCGCAAGGTCGGGGGCGACGCTCTCCTTGTCAGGAAATTGGGCGAGTCCCAGGTGCGCCAGATCCAGTGGGCGGGCGATGACTTCGTCATCGTCCTTGCCACCACCACCGTGAAGTTCGGCAACCGGGAGGTCGACAAGTGGTCATATTCGACCAGAGCCCTGGTGGAGATCGCCTTCATCGTCGACCTCAAGACCGACACCGTGCGCCAGATCTTCGATTCGAAGGGGAACACCATGTTCCTGGGGCTGGTCTCCGGCTTCTGGGGCGCTCGACAGATCGACGGCCATTGGTGCGGCTTCTTCGGCGCGGTCGCCACCACCGGCGGCGAAAACGACCTCTATCGCGTCGATCTCGAGACCGGCGCCGCCAAGCGCCTCACCGACGCGGCCAATCGAAGCGGCGCCTACGTCATCGGCGGGGATGGGCGGATTCTGGCGCGCGCCTATTATGACAACGACAGTCGGCAGTTTCGCCTCCTTGCCGGAGACAAGGGCGGGCGGATCGTCCTGCGCAGAGACTCGCCTCTCGATCTGATCGGGCTGAGCGGAATGGGTCGCACGCCAGGGACGGTCCTCATCACCGACGACGCCACCGATGGCGACGGTGTCGAATATGCGATCGCGGCGACGACCTCGCCGACGCCGCTGCTGCCAAACCAGAGCGTCGAGAGCTGGATCCATGATCCGCTGACCGATCTGGTCATCGGCGCGAACGTCAAGTCCGACCAGGGTTCGGTTTTCTTCGATCCGGCGAGCGAGCGCCGCTACCTGGCTCTGCGCAGGGCCTTCCCTGGCCTGATGGTCACCCTCGCGTCCTTCTCGGCGGGGCTCGACCGGATGATCGCCTTCACCGACGGCGGCCAGGACCCAGGGACCTACTGGCTCGTCGACATGGCGAGCGGCAAGGCCGCCGAGCTGACGGCGGCCTATCCGCAGGTGCCGCCCCAGGACGTCGGTCCGACCCGCATGTTCGCTTACAGGGCCTCCGATGGGTTGCCGCTCGACGCCGTGCTCACCCTGCCCCCAGGATCGAGCGGCAGGAATCTGCCGCTCGTGGTCATCCCCCATGGCGGGCCGATCGGTATCCGCGACAAGATCGGCTTCGATTACTGGGCGCAAGCCTTCGCTTCCCGCGGATACGCCGTTCTGCAGTCCAACTATCGAGGCTCGGGGGGCCATGGGACGCAGTTCCGCGACGCCGGGGCCGGCCAGTGGGGCAAGCGAATGCTGACCGACATCGGCGAAGGAGCGATCGCACTGGAAAAGGCCGGCGTGGCCGATCCGAAGCGGGTCTGCATCGTCGGCGCCAGCTATGGCGGCTATGCCGCCCTGGCGGGGGTCACCTTGCAGCATGGGCTCTACCGCTGCGCGGTCTCGATCGCCGGGGTTTCCGACGTCGGGGCGGTGGTGCTGCGTGAAGGCGGGACGGTGGGCACGGCGGCGGCGCGGTACGACGAGAGCCTCTTTGGCGCGTATTTCCCCTCCGATCCGAAGATCACGAACATCTCGCCGCTGCGCTTCGCCGCCGACGCCAGCGCGCCCATTCTTCTCATTCACGGCAAGAACGACACCGTCGTCCCCTTTGTTCACAGCCAGGCGATGTACGACGCCCTGCGGGCCGCGGGAAAGCCGGTCGAACTCGAGGCTCTGGAGGGCGAGGATCATTGGCTCTCCCAGGCGAAGACCCGTGTTCGGACGCTTGAGGCGGCGGTCGCCTTCGTCGAACGGAACAACCCGCCGAGCTGAAGCGGCGGCTCCTTCCCCGGCGTGAACATTGGTCGCGCCGGCCCCTTAGGCTAGGCTTGCGGCGCCAGGATAGACGGAGCCCGCCATGACCCCAGCCGACGGCGCCCCGACGCTCGCCAAGAACGTCCTGCCCGCTTTCAAGCCCCTGCCGATGAAGGCTCCGGACGTCGGGATCGAGAGGCGAGGCGACGGCTCGATTCTCATCTGGTCCAACTATCCCATGGGTGCGGGCCCGCGTTCCATCGCCCACCTGCTGGCCGATCGCGCGGCGAGCTTCCCTGACCGGCCGTTCATCAGGCAGCGCGCGCCGGGCCATGGCCCCTGGCGGACCCTTACCTATGGGGAGGCGCTCGCAAGCGCCGAGGCGATCGGCCAATGGCTCCTGTCGCGGAGCCTGACCGGCGCCGACGCCGTCATGGTCCTCTCCGGCAATTCGATCAATCACGCCAGGATGATGCTGGGCGCCTACACCGCCGGGGTCCCGATCGCGCCGATCAGCCCGGCCTATTCGCTGCTCTCCGCCGACCACGAGAAGCTTCGCCACTGTTTTGCTGTGGTCCGGCCCAGGGTGGTCTTCGCCGAGGCCGGGGCGCCTTTCCAGCGCGCCTTCGATACCCTGAGGAGCCTCGACCCGGCGCTCGTCTTCGTCACCGCCGACGGTTGCGGTGACGGCGCCGTCAGTCTGGAGAGCCTGCTGGCCACCGCCCCCACCAAAGAGGTCGGGCGCGCCCGGGAGAGCCTGGGCCCAGCGAGCGTCGCCAAATACCTTTTCACCTCCGGATCGACCGGCATGCCCAAGGCCGCTCCCCAGACGCATGGGATGATGACCGCCGTGATCGCCGCCCAGGAGGGCCTTCGAACCGAAAACGCCCCCGACCCCGACGCGCAGCCGCCAGAGAGCCTGGAGTGGATGCCCTGGAGCCACATCTCGGCCGGCAACATCGGCTTCAACGGCAATCTCTGGGCCGGCGGGACGGTCCACCTGGACGAGGGCCGCCCTGTTCCGGGGCTCTTCGAGACCACCATCAAGAACCTCCATGAGGTCTCCCCCATGGTGTTCGGTTCGGCCCCGATCGCCTTTTCCATGCTCGCCGACGCCATGGAGAAGGACGCCGTCCTGCGCGCCGCCTTCTTCAGGAATCTGCGCTACATGGGTTACGGCGGCGCGACGCTCTCCGACGATCTCTATGCGCGCATGCAGGCCCTGGCGATCGAGGAGACCGGCCAGCGCATTCCGCTCACGACCATGTACGGCGCCACCGAGACGCAAGGGATCACCGTGGTCCACTGGCTCGCCGAGCGGGTGGGCCTCATCGGGCTGCCGCTGCCCGGCATAACCCTCAAGCTGGTTCCCAACGGCGAGAAGCTCGAGGTGCGCGTCAAGGGCCCCACCGTCACCACCGGCTACCTGGGCGATCCCGAACTCACCGCCCAGGCCTTCGACGAGGAGGGCTTCTACAAGCTCGGCGACGCCGCCCGCTTCGTCGACGACGCCGACCCGTCCAAAGGCCTGGTCTTCGATGGCCGGGTGACCGAGGATTTCAAGCTCGACTCCGGAACCTGGGTCTCGGTGGGCACCCTGCGTCCCGATCTCCTCGCCGCCTGCAGCCCGCTGGTGCAGGACGCTCTCATCGCCGGCCACGACCAGCCTTTCGCAGCGGCGCTCATCTGGCCGTCGGCGGCCGGCATGGCCGAGAATGACCTCGCGGCGCGGCTGGCTGAGCGCATCGGCGGCTTCAACGCCTCCGCAGGAGGCTCCTCGCGGCGAATCGCGCGCTTCGTCATCCTTGGCGAGCCGCCGTCGCTGGACGCGGGCGAGATCACCGACAAGGGTTACGTCAACCAGCGCGCCGGCCTGGCTCGCCGCTCCGCCTTGGTCGAGTCGCTCTACTCCCGGCCGCCCGGACCTGGTGTCGTCGTCCCGTGAACGAACTGGAGCAAGGGCTCGTCGAGGTCGCCCTCACGCGACTGGGGGCGGACGGTATTGAGGGCCTGACCCGCCTCACCGCGGGGGCGACCCAGGAGATTTGGCGCTTCGACCTCGTCGCTGGCGAGGCGCGCACGCCCCTGATCCTGCGCCGCGCCCCGGGTGGTGTGAGGGTGTCGGAAAACGCGGTCGGCCTGGAGACCGAGGCCCGCCTCATCCAGGCGGCGGCCGCTGCCGGGGCGCCGGAGCCGCCGATCGTCCACGTTCTCGAACCTCAGGACGGATTGGGGCGGGGCTTCATCATGGGCTTCGTCGAGGGCGAGACCCTGGGTGGTCGCATCGCCCGCGGCGAGGTCTTCGCCAAGGTGCGGCCGCGCCTGGCCGGCCAGTGCGGCGAGATTCTCGCCCGCATCCACGGCCTCGATCCGGCCGCCTTCCCTACTCTGCGGCGGGCGACGCCCGCTGAACTCCTGGCCGGCTATCTGGCGACCTATCGCGCCTCCGCCTGGCCGCGGCCCGTGTTCGAACTGGCGTTCCGGTGGCTGGAGGCGAACTGCCCGCCCGCTCGCGAGATGCGCCTGGTCCACGGCGATTTCCGCAACGGCAACCTGATCTTCGGGCCGGAAGGGGTGCGGGCGGTGCTGGACTGGGAAATCGCCCACGTGGGCGATCCGATGGAGGATCTGGGCTGGATTTGCACCGCTCCCTGGCGATTTGGCGCCATCGACAAACCGGTTGGCGGTTTTGGCGAGCGTGAGGATCTTTGGGGGGCCTACGAGGCGGCCGGCGGCGCGCCCGTCAGGCGCGAGGAAGCCCACTTCTGGGAGGTCTACGGGTCGATGCGCTGGGGGGTGATGTGCGCTTCCATGGCCGCCGCCTTCCGCTCGGCCGATCCCACCGTTGAGCGGGCGGTGATCGCCCGGCGCACGAGCGAGAACGAGCTCGATCTCATGCGTCTCCTGGCCGCCTGATGCAGGACGAACCCAAGCCTGCCGAGATCCTGGCGGCCGTCACCGCCTTTCTCAAGGACCAGGTGGCGCCCCAGACGAACGGCGCGCTCTCTTTCCAGGCCAGGGTCGCAGCCAATGCCCTCTCCATGATGGGCCGGCAACTGGAGACCGCTTCGGCCGCTGAGGAAAAGGAGAAAGCCCGCCTCGAGGCGCTCCTGGGGCGCCCTGGAACCCTGGTCGAACTCAACGGCGAACTCGCGCTGCGGATTGCCGAGGGGCGAGTGGACCTTTCCACGCCCGGCCTGAAGGATCATCTCTGGCGGACGACGATGGCCAAGCTCGCCGTGGACCAGCCGACCTACGCCGCCTACCGGGCCGCCCTCGCGACGCCCGACATCCCAAGGGACTAGGAAAAACCGCCATGGATTTCGCCCTGCCCGCCGACCTCACCGCCTATCTAGATGAACTGGATGAATTCATCGAGGCGCAGATCAAGCCGCTCGAGAACGAGAACGACAACATCCGCTTTTTCGATCATCGCCGCGAGCACGCCCGTACCGACTGGGACAACAATGGCCTGCCCAGGCCCGAGTGGGAGGCGCTGCTCGGCGAAGCGCGAAGGCGCGCCGACGTCGCCGGCCACCTGCGCTACGCCTGGCCGGTCGAGTGGGGCGGCAAGGGCGGCTCGAACCTCGCCATGGCGGTGATCCGCGAGCACCTGGCCGCCAAGGGCCTGGGTCTGCACAACGACCTGCAGACCGAGCACTCGATCGTCGGCAACAACCCCTTCATCATCATGTTCAAGGAGTTCGCCACCAACGCCCAGTACGAGCGCTACGGCGAGGCCCTTCAGAAGGGGCAGATCCGCACCGGCTTTGGTCTGACCGAGCCCAACCACGGCTCCGACGCGACCTTCATGGAGACCCGCGCCGTCCGCGAGGACAAGGACGGCGTCGCCGGCTGGCGCATCAACGGCCAGAAGATGTGGACCACCGGCATGCACGTGGCCAATTTCATCATGACCTTTGCCCGCACCAGTGGCGAGGATGGCGACGCCGCGGGCATCACCGTCTTCCTGGTGCCTGCCGACGCTCCAGGAGTGAAGATCGAGGAGTACCTGTGGACCTTCAACATGCCCACCGATCACCCGCGGGTCAGCCTCACGGAGGTCTGGGTTCCGGAAGAGGCGATCTGGGGCATCGAGGGCCGGGGCCTCGGACTCGGCCAAAGCTTTGTCCACCAGAACCGGATTCGTCAGGCCGCGTCGTCCCTGGGCGCGGCGGTGTTCTGTGTCGAGGAGAGCGTCAAGTACGCGCGCCTGCGCAAGCCGTTCGGCAAGCCGCTTTCCGACAACCAAGCCATCCAATGGCCGCTGGTCGAACTCGCCACCCAGTGCGAGATGCTCCGCCTCTTGATCCGCAAGACCGCCTGGGAGATCGACAATCTTCCGCACAAGGAGGTCGAGCGACAGATCTCCGACAAGGTCTCGATGTGCAACTATTGGAGCAACCGTCTGGTCTGCGAAGCGGCCGACCGAGCGATGCAGGTTCACGGCGGCATCGGCTACTCGCGGCACAAGCCCTTCGAGCACATCTACCGTCATCACCGCCGCTACCGCATCACCGAGGGCTCCGAGGAGATCCAGATGCGCAAGGTCGCCGCTTTCCTCTTCGGCTACCTCGGCCCCAAGCGCGAAGCCTTCGCCGAGCGGGACGCGGAATACGCCGCGGCGCGGGCCAGCGGCAAGAACGACCGGGAGATCGAGATTTGAAGGGCCAGCAGCGCGGTCAGGAGACCTTCCCGCGAATGAGGATGACCTCGGGCCCCTCGATCTTGGCCCACGCTCGGTCGGCGGTCATCGCCGGCAACTTGCGGATGCGGGCCAGGCTCGATCCCCAAGGAAAGGCCGGCTTTCTTGGTCAGGACTTCAGAGCGCCGGGATCGCTCGCCTGATCAGCTTCGAAGTCGACCAGGGTCACGCCCGTCGCCTCGATGGCAATACGAGGTCCGAGGCCGGGACCCCACCTTCGCAGAGCCTCGCCATCGCTTCGCAGTGGTTCACCGTGGAAGACAAGGCGCCGGGGAGCGTTTGTTCCCGTCGCCGCTTCCAGACTCCGATTGCAGCAAGGCGAGCAAGGCCGAGCTGTCGAGGACGACCTCACTCACGCGCGTCATCTGATATTTACACCGGCGTCGGCCCCAGCGGCTCCCAGAGCTCGACCTTGATCCCCGCGGGATCGATCAGCCAGGCGAAGCGCCCGTAAGATTCATCCTGTCGGCCGAGCGGCGCGGCGCCTGCGGCGGCGGCGCGGACGAGAACGGCGTCGATGTCCTCGACGATCAGGTTGATCATGAAGGGCGCCGTCGACGGGGCGAAATAGTCGGTGTCGGCGGCGAAGGGGGCGAGCTGGGTGAATCCAGTCTTGGGGTGGGCGAAAAGGGCCGAGCCGAAGTCCTCGAACTTCACCCCCAGGACGCGGGCGTACCAAGCCCTCCAGTCCTCCAGCTCGGCCATCTTGACGAAGATCCCGCCCAGCCCCAGCACCTTGCCCATGGCGCTCAACCCCAGAAGGCCCGGAGGCGCTGGGAGAGATCGCGGCCCTGGGCCTCGCCGGCGCGAGCGGCTCCGGGCCGGCGGCGGAAGTCCATCAGATTGGCCCCGAAGGCCGAAACGCCGGCCTCGTCGGGAACAATGAACTCGACCGTCGCGCCGCCGTCCTTCAGCGCGGCGATCTCCCGGTCCACCGTCTGCCGCAGGCGGACGGTTCGCGGGTCGTCCGGCGCGCCGCGCACCGCGACAACCACGACCTCTCCGAACCCGGCGGCGAGATCGGCGTTCGTGGAAGAACGCATGCCGCCGTCGATGTAGCGGCGGCCCTTGAGGGTCACCGCCGGATAGACGCCCGGCACGCTGCAGCTCGAGGCGACGGCGCGCACCACCCAGACGCCCGCGTCCCGGTTCCAGACCACGAACTCGCCGGTCAGCGCATCGACGGCGGTGCAGACGAAGTCCCCGCCCGGCCAGGTGTCCTGCGGCAAGCCGGAAAAGCCGCGCCCGAAGGTCTTAATGAACGCGTCCTCATCCATCGTCTCGGCGGAAAGTGAAAAGGCTCCGATCTCCCGTCGCACCTCCTGTGGGTCCCGATCCCCGGCCGCGGCCTCGTTCATCTTGCGGAAGAGCACGGTGAGGTCGGCGGTCGGCCCGGCCGGACGCGCGCCTGCCGTCGGCGGGCCCTGCGTGGTTCTTTCGCCCTCGGCGATAATGGCGTCGGCGAGCTCCCGCGCCGCCCGCCCAAGCGCCAGCTGGGCGCCGACAAAGGACCCAGCCGAGGTCCCGACGATCCGGTCGGCCTTCGCCAGGTCCACTCCGCCCTCGGCGAGGCCGGCCAACAGGCCCGCCTCCCAGGCGATCCCCACCGGTCCGCCGCCGCCGAGCACCAGTGCACGCTTTGTCATCGGGGTTTTCTCCATGATTTTCGATAACGCGGTGCCACGAGGCGATCAAATGTCTATATTCCCGTCCTTTCCAGGATCCGGAAAATTGACATGAACGCGATTTCAACCAGGATTTCCGAAAATGGCCGCATCACGGTCCCGGCCAGGATGCGGGCGGCGGCCGGTCTCGAGTGCGGAGCCGAAGTCGTGCTGGAGTTGGTCGATGGCGAGGTTCATCTCCGCAGCCTGGCGCGCACCATGGACCGCGCGCGTGAGAAATCCCGCGCTCTTCTCGCCGGCAAGAAGAACGTCGGCGTCGACGATTTTCTCGCTGACCGCCGGGCCGGGGCCGCGCGAGAATAGATGGCCATCGTCCTCGACGCTTCGGCCCTGTTGACGGCGCTCCGCGGCGAGCCCGGCGCGGAGCGCGTGCAGGCGTCCCTCGACGGCGCGGTTATGTCCACGGTCAATCTCGCCGAGGTCGCGGGTCATTACGCGCGTGCCGGAGCGCGCCGGGAAGACATAGCCGACCTCCTGGCCGGGCTACCCATCATCTTCGCCGAGCCCGACGAGGCGCTCGCGATAGACGCCGGTGTGATGCGCCGCCTGACTGACAGAGCCGGTCTTTCGCTCGGCGATCGCTTCTGCCTTGCTCTTGCGAAGCGGTCGGGGGCGAGGGCGTTGACGGCCGACCGGGCGTGGAAGGCCCTCGGCGCGATTCTCGGGGTGGAGGTCGAACTCATACGCTGACCGCGAACTATCTGCCCGTGAACTTCGGCGCGCGCTTTTCGATGAAGGCGGCCATGCCCTCCTTCTGGTCCTCGAAGGCGAAGAGGGAGTGGAACAGGCGCCGCTCCAGCTTGACGCCTTGGCTGAGCGACGTCTCGTAAGAGGCGTTGACCATCTCCTTGGTCAGCATCACCGCGTTGGCCGAGAGCCCGGCGATCTTCTTAGCGGCCTCCATGGCGGTCGCGATGAGGTCGGCCAGGGGGACGACCCGGCTCACCAGGCTGCAGCGCTCGGCCTCGGCGGCGTCCATCATCCGTCCGGTGAGCACCATGTCCATCGCCTTGGCCTTGCCGACAAAGCGGGTGAGTCGCTGGGTGCCGCCGGCGCCGGGCGAGACGCCCAGGGTGATCTCGGGCTGGCCGAATTTGGCGTTGTCGGCGGCGATGATGAAGTCGCACATCATCGCCAGCTCGCAGCCGCCGCCCAGTGCATAGCCGGCCACCGCGGCGATCACCGGCTTGCGGCAGCTCGCCGTGCGCTCCCAGTTGCGGGTGATGAAATCCTCGGCGAACGCCGAGGCATAGGTCTTGGGCGCCATCTCCTTGATGTCCGCGCCGGCGGCGAAGGCCCGCTCGGAGCCGGTGATCACGATGCAGCGAACCGCGCCGTCGGCCTCCGCCGCATCGAGCGCGGCGCTGAGCTCGTCCATGAGCTGGCTGTTGAGCGCATTGAGCGCCGCGGGCCGGTTGAGCCGGATCAGGGTCACGCCGTCGCCGGTCTCGACGATCAGGGTCTCGAAACTCATCGGCGGTCCTTCTCGAGCTGCGGCAGCGGCGACCATTCCTGGTCGGCGGGAAGCGGCGCGAACACCGCATCGAGCATCGCCTCGGTGACGCCTGCGAGAGTGTCCGGCCTCCAGGCCGGCGCGTTGTCCTTGTCGAGGATCACAGCGCGCACACCTTCGCTGAAGTCGTGGCCGGCCACCAGGCGGGCGGCGATGCGCATTTCCATCGCCATGACCTCGCCGAAGTCGGTCATCGCCGCCCCCAATCTCAGCTGGCGATGCGCGGTCTTGAGGCTGAGCGGCGACTTCCGCGCCAGGATGGCGAGCTGCTCGCGCGCCCACTCCGAGCCTTCGGCGGCCAGTGCGGCGACGATGGCTTCGACAGTTGGGCGGTCGAACACGCGATCGATCTGGTCGTGATGCTCGATCATGGCCGAACGGCCGGGGTCGGCCTCGAACTGCGCCAGGATGGCTTCGATGGCCTGAGGTTCGGCGATGATGGCGACCTTCACTTCCTCGAGACGCGCGGCCGGGATGAAGTCGGTGGCGATGCCCAGGATCTCGCAGCCGGCCGCCTTCAGGCGCGAGCCGGTCATGGCCAGCCACAGTCCCGCTGCTCCGTGCAGCCGGGGCAGGTACCAGCCGCCGCCGACATCCGGGAAGAGCCCGATGCCGGTCTCCGGCATGGCGAAGGTCGTGCGCTCGGTGGCGATCCGGTAGCGCGCCGGCCAGGAGATCCCGACGCCGCCGCCCATGGTCACCCCGTCCATCACCGTGATCACCGGCTTGTCGTAGGTGAAGAGCAAATGATCGAGCCGATATTCCGTGAAGAAGAATCGCCGCGCCTCGACCCCGTCGCCGGCGACGCTGTCGGCCAGGGCGCGGATGTCGCCGCCGGCGCAGAAGCCGCGCTCGCCGGCGTGGTCGATGAGGACGGCCTCGACCATATCGTCGTCCCGCCAGGCCAGCAGCGCCTCGATCATCGCTTCGCACATCGCTGTGGTGAGAGCGCCAAGGGCGTTCGGACGATCCAGGATCAGGCGCCCTACCGCCCCCTCGACGCGAACCTGGACCTCAGGACCGCTCATCGCTTGAACATCTCCCGGGCGATGATCACCCGCATGATCTCGTTGGTGCCTTCCAGGATCTGGTGGACGCGCAGGTCGCGTACGATCCGCTCCAGGGGATAGTCCTTCAGATAGCCATAGCCGCCGTGTAGCTGCAGCGCCTGGTTGGCGATCTCGAACCCGGCGTCGGTGGCGAAACGCTTGGCCATGGCGCAAAGTTCGGTGGCGCGCGGATCGCCAGCGTCGAGGGCCGCCGCGCCGCGGCGGACCATCAGGCGGGCCGCCTCCAGCTGGGTGGCCATGTCGGCCAGGCGAAACTGCAGCGCTTGGAAATCCCTCAGCGGCCGCCCGAATTGCTTGCGGCTCTCGAGATGGGCCTTGGCGGTGTCGAGGGCGAGCTGCGCGCCGCCCAGCGAACAGGCGGCGATGTTGAGCCGCCCGCCGTCCAGCCCTGCCATGGCGATCCTGAACCCCTGGCCCTCCTCGCCGACGAGATTGCCGGCCGGGACGCGGGCATTGTCGAAATTGACCGCCGCAGTGGGCTGGCTAGACCAGCCCATCTTGCGCTCCTGGGCCCCGAAGGAGAGGCCTTTGGTCCCGTTCTCGACCACGAAGGTGGAGACCCCGCCCGCGCCTTCGCCGCCGGTCCGGGCCATCACCACGTAGATGTCGGAGACCCCGGCGCCCGAAATGAAGGCCTTGGCGCCATTCAGCACGTAGGCCTCACCTTCCCTTCTCGCAGTGGTTCTCAGCGAGGCCGCGTCGGAGCCTGCGCCCGGCTCGGTCAGGCAATATGAGGCGATCAACTCCATGGTCGTGAGCCGTGGCAGATATTTCTCGCGCAGGGCCCGCGAGGCGAAGCGATCGATCATCCACGACGCCATGTTGTGGATCGAGAGGAAGGCGGCGGTGGAGACATCGCCCGCCGCCAGGGCTTCAAAGACGAGGGTCGCGTCGAGCCGCGAGAGGGCGGAGCCTCCGACCTCCTCGCCCACGTAGAGTCCGGCGAAACCGAGGCCCGCCGCGCGTCTCAAAACTTCGACCGGAAAGAATTTCTCTTCGTCCCACCGCGCCGAGTGCGGCGCCATCTCGCTCGCCGCGAACGCCCCGGCGGTCTGCCAGATCGCCCGCTGATCTTCGGAGAGCTCGAAGTCCATCAGATCCTTCGCCGCTACTTCCTTCTCCCGCCGGGGGAGAAGGGGCAGGTTCAATTCATCGTCGGGATGACGAAGGCCGAGTCCTCCTGCGCGCCCTCGGGCCAGCGGGCGGTGACGGTCTTGACTTTGGTGTAGAACTTCACCCCCTCCATGCCATGCTGGTTGGTGTCGCCAAAGGCGCTGCGCTTCCAGCCGCCGAAGGTGTGATAGGCCACCGGCACCGGGATCGGCACATTGATCCCGACCATTCCGACGTTGACGCGGGCCGCGAACTCGCGGGCGGCGCGTCCGTTGCGGGTGAAGATCGCCACGCCGTTGCCGTACTGGTGCGCCGAGGGCAGGGCCACGGCCTCTTCGAAGCTCTCGGCGCGGACGATCTGCAGGACCGGACCGAAAATCTCTTCCTGATAGGTCCTCATCGCGGGCTCGACACGGTCGAAGAGCGTCGGGCCGATAAAGAAGCCACCTTCATGGCCCTGGAGCGAGAAGCCGCGGCCGTCGGCCACCAGCTCGGCGCCTTCGTCGACGCCCAGCTGGATGTAGTCCTCGATCCGCTTCTTGTGAGCCGCGGTGACCACCGGCCCGTATTGCGCGGCGGCATCGGTGGAAACCCCGACCTTGAGCGTCTCCATTTCGCCCAGCACCCGCTCGCGGAGCGCATCGGCGGTCCGCTCGCCCACCGGAACCACCACCGGAAGGGCCATGCAGCGCTCTCCCGCCGAACCGAAGGCGGCGCCGATGATGTCCCTGACCGCCTGGTCGAGATCGGCGTCGGGCAGGATCACGCCGTGATTCTTGGCCCCGCCCATCGCCTGCACCCGCTTCCCGTGCGCCGTCCCGGTGGCGTACACGTAACCGGCGATGTCGGAGGAGCCGACGAAGCTCACCGCCTTGATCTCGGGATGGGTAAGGATCGCATCGACTGCGGTCTTGTCGCCGTGGACGACGTTGAGGACGCCCGCCGGCGCGCCGGCTTCCATGAAAAGCTCGGCGAGCCTTACCGGGACCGACGGGTCCTTCTCAGACGGCTTCAGAATGAAGCTGTTGCCGACCGCGACCGCGACGCCGAACATCCACATCGGGATCATCGCCGGAAAGTTGAACGGCGTGATCCCCGCGACCACGCCCAACGGCTGGCGCATCGAATAGACGTCGATCCCGGGGCCCGCGCCCTGGGTGTATTCGCCCTTCAGCGCATGCGGGATTCCGCAGGAGAACTCGATCACGTCGAGCCCACGCTGAATGTCGCCCCGCGAATCGGCGATGACCTTGCCGTGCTCGCTGGAGAGCAGGCGGGCGAGTTCGTCGATCCGAGCCTCGACCAGGCGCTTGAAGTCGAACATCACCCGGGCGCGGCGCTGAGGATTGAGCGCCGCCCAGTCCTCCTGGGCGGCAGCGGCGGCGCGAACCGCCGCATCGACCTCGGCGGCGTCGGCCAGGGCGACTCTGGCCTGGATCTCGCCGGTGTTGGGATCGAAGACGTCGGAAAAGCGGCCGGCTTGGCCCGCGACGCGGCGCCCGCCAAAGAAGTGCTCTATCTCACGCATGGTAGGCTTTTCCTTCGAGCGACGCCCGACCCAACCTCACGGCGCGAACATTCGCGCGTCCATCACTCCGGCCCAGGGGAGGGCCCGCATCGTCAGAGTCGGCCCCTTGGGATCCTTGACGGCGTGGAAGTCGGCATAGATCGCCCGCACGGTGAGCGGTCTGTCGGTGAGTAGCGTCACCTCGCAGTCCACCTTGAACGTCCGCGGGCCGCTGGGCCATGGCGCGGGATTCGCCGGCCGCGCGGTCCCGCACGGCGCTGCGCCGACTTCGATCGCCAAACCCTGCCGGGCGTCCGCCGCCTGGGAAGTAGAGGTGCCCGAGGCCTCGATCAGATAGCGTCCCGCGGTCATTGCCGGAACCAGGCACTGGGTCTCCGCGGCGCTGACCATCCTGCAGGCGGCGGCGCCGATGGCCGGCTGGGCGTAGCCGGCGAAAGCGCGCGGCAGTGCGGTGGGCGCGCCCTGGGCGAGCGCCGCGCCTGCGGCAAGGGCCAATGCTGTAGCGAGGGCGAAAAGACGCATCAGGAACTCCCAATAACTTCGCCCCGCCCGGAGGCCCAGTTCATTAGCCGCGACGGCGGAAAAACACAAAGGCGACGGCCCGACTTGACCGGGCGCCCACTCGGCGGCCAATGAAGCGCGGGAGGCAAAATCGAACCGGATGCCGTGCCTCGACCGCCGTTGCCGTAATTCGGGCGGACAAGCCCAATTTCGATCCGCCCACGGCATCACCCGCGCCGTGCGATCCGCTGTTGGCTTGGTGGCGGCTGTGGCTTTCGGTGGGGCCACCGCGCCGCCCGCCGATACGCCGCGGGTCAAGATCGAGAGCGGGACAGTGGTCGGGACCCTCGCCGGGCCGGCGCGGCTCTTCGCGGCGGTCCCCTATGCCGCGCCCCCGGTGGGCGCGCTGCGATGGATGCCGCCGCGCCGCGCTCTCTCCTGGAGCGGAGAGCGCGCCGCCCAGGCGCCCGGACCAGCTTGTCCTCAGCCGATCCGGCCCGGCGGCGCGCCCAACCTGGGCGGCTATTCCGGACCGACGAGCGAGGACTGCCTCACCCTCGACGTCTGGGCGCCGCGAGGCGCCAGGCGAGCGCCGGTGATGGTCTGGATCTTCGGCGGCGGCAACGTCGCCGGGGCCAGCGGTTTTTTCAGCTACGACGGCCGAAACTTCGCCCGCGACGGGGTGGTTCTGGTCGCCATGAACTACCGGCTGGGAGCGCTCGGCTTCTTCGCCCATCCCGCACTCACCGCCGAGGCGCCGCGCGGCCAGCCGCTCGTCAACTATGGCCTCATGGACCAGATCGCGGCCCTGAAGTGGGTCAGGCGCAACATCGCGGCCTTCGGCGGCGATCCGGACAATGTGACCCTCTTCGGAGAATCGGCAGGAGGCGCGGACGCCCTCGACCTCATCGCCATCCCCGCCGCCCGGGGCCTTTTCAACCGGGCTATCGTCCAGTCGGGCGGCGGCTGGGGGCCCGCGGTATCCCTGACTCGGCGCGAAGCCGATGGCGCCACGCTCGCCACCAGGGTCGGTCTGCCGGGCGCATCGGCCACCGCCGCCCAGCTCCGCGCCCTGCAGGCCGAGACGCTGATCGCCGATCAGACGGGCCTGACCGGACCGGCTCTCGATGGCCGCCTGATGACGCGCACCGCCGCCCTGGCCTTCGCCTCCGGCGCGCAAGACCCTGTCCCCTTGATCATCGGCTCCAACAGCAACGAAGCGTCTTTGATGGCTGCGTTCGGCTCGACCGCCGCCGTGATCGCCGCCAGGGCGCCCGCTCCTCTTCGCGCCGCCTATGCCGACGACGGGCCCGCCGATGGGGAAATAGGCAGGCAGATGTTCAATGATGCCCTCATGGGCGCGCCGGCGCGCTGGTTCGCGCGCGAGGCGTCGACCCACGCCCCCTCGTGGCTCTACTACTTCTCCTACGTTCCCGAGCGGCAGCGGGCCACGCGCCCCGGGACCAACCACGCCTCGGAGATCCCCTTCGTCTTCGCTTCGCTGGACGCAGTGCCTGGCCGCTCGGCCAAACTCACGCCGGGCGAGCGCGCCGAGGCGAGCCTCGTTCATTCCTGCTGGGTTTCGTTCGCCAGGAAAGGCCGACCGCACTGTCAGGGCGGCCAGCCGTGGCCCGCCTATTCGCCTGGGACCGACCAGCTTCTGGAGTTCGGCGAGCCGCCTGCTGTGCGCAGCCACTTTCGCAAGCGCCAACTCGACGCCCAGGAGGCCGCCGCGAAGGCGAGGCCTGGCTGGCCCTGAACGCGGGTCGGGCCGAGGGGGCGTTGCGGGATTGACGCCGCCGCCTGTAGTTTGCGCCCCTTCCGGCGCGCCGAGCGCGTTTTTCCCCGAAAGACCAACGATGAGCGAAGGTCCCCTGGTCGCCATCATCATGGGCAGCCGCTCCGACTGGCCGACGATGAAGTGCGCCGGCGACACCCTCGAGGGGCTCGGGGTCGCCTTCCAGTCCAAGGTCGTTTCGGCCCACCGTACACCCGAGAGGCTCTTCGCCTTCGCCAAGGGGGCCAAGGCCGCCGGCTTCAAGGTGATCATCGCCGGGGCGGGCGGGGCGGCCCACCTGCCCGGAATGACCGCGTCGCTGACCGATCTGCCCGTGCTCGGGGTTCCGGTTAATTCCAAGGCGCTAAATGGACTCGACTCGCTGCTCTCGATTCTGCAGATGCCGGCCGGAGTTCCGGTGGGGACCCTGGCGGTAGGGGAAGCGGGGGCGCGCAACGCCGGCCTGCTCGCGGTTCGCATCCTGGCGTTGAGCGACGCGGCGCTGGGCGAGCGCCTCGCTGCTTTCCAGGCTCGCCAGACGGCGCAGGTTCCAGAAACCGTCGAGGACGGTTGAGGTCGATGTCCTGCTTCCCGCTACCGCCCGGTTCGACGATCGGGATTCTGGGAGGAGGCCAGCTCGGCAGGATGTTGGCCCTGGCGGCCGCCAGGCTTGGATTCGATACCGCGGTCCTGACACAAGATGATCGCTCGCCCGCCGCGCGCGTGGCGACAAGAACGGTGGTCGGGGCCTATGACGACCCGGCCGCGCTCGGCGTCCTCGCCGAGGTCTCCAGCGTCATCACCTTCGAATTCGAGAATGTGCCGGCGAGGACGGTCGAGCGACTCGCGGCTCTGGGGGCGGAGGTCGCGCCCGGGGCGAAAGCTCTGGCGATCGGCCAGGACCGGGTCGAGGAGAAGACGTTCCTCAACAGCATCGGGATTCCCACCGTGGCCTTCGCCGCCGTGGAGGGACCCGAAGACCTGACCCGCGCCGTGGACCGCCTTGGCGCGCCCGTGCTCCTGAAGACGCGCCGAGGCGGCTACGACGGCAAGGGCCACACCTGGGTGACCAGCGCTTCCGAGGCCGAAGCGGGCCTGCAACGCCTTGGCGGTCCCCCGGCGATCGCCGAGGCGGCGGCTCATTTTCGCCGCGAGGTCGCGGTGATCGCCGCCCGAGGCAGGGACGGAGGGATCGCCGTCTATCCCTTGACCGAAAGCTATCACGACCAGGGAGTCCTGCGCCGGGCTCGCGCTCCGGCGGCGGCTACCGCTCGGGTCGAGGAGGAAGCCGAACGCATCGCCGCAACCCTGATGCGTGCCCTCGACTACGTCGGAGTCATCGCGGTCGAGCTCTTCGAGTTCGACGATGGCCGACTGCTGGTCAATGAATTCGCGCCCAGGGTGCACAATACCGGCCACTGGACACTCGATGGCTGCGAGGTCGACCAGTTCGAGCAACACGTCCGCGCCATCGCCGGCTGGCCGTTGGGTCCCACCGCGGCGCTGGCGCGGGTGGAGATGACCAATCTGTTGGGTGATGAGGCGGCCGCCTGGTCCCACTTCGCCGCGGAGCCGCAAACGCGCCTGTGGCTCTACGGCAAGACCGAAGCTCGCCCGCGGCGCAAGATGGGCCACGTCAACCGGCTCAGCCCGCTTGGACCCTAGCTGTGACGCTCCTTCGCCGGCGCGGGCCCACCGCCGTAGCGCATGCGCCCGAGCCGTTGCGCGAGGCGGACGCCCAGGCGCGGGCGGATGGCGCGGGCCTTCCACATCTCGAAGGCCATGACCGCATCGATCCGGCCATCCAGATGCGTCCGGGCGACCGCCTCGCCGGAGGCGAGCCAGACGGCGAGGGTGGAGGCAAGAATCTCCGCCAGGATGACGCGTTTGGAATAGTGGTTTTCGTCGGTGGAGGTATCGCCAGCCCAGCGCCACAGGTTGTCGGCGCTCGCCCAAAGCAGTCGCAGCGCCAGAGGAACGTGGCTGGGCAAGGCGAGGAAGCCGCTCCAGCGGCGGACTGCCGCCTCGTCGCGCATCGCCGCTTCGCAGCGGGCGATCACCGCCAGGCGAATGCGATCGCGAATCTTCATGCCGGCGGGATCGTGAGCGCAAAGCGCTTGCAAGGCGCGAGCATCGTGGCTGCGGGCAAGCAGGGCGGCCAGGTCGCGAGCGCCGTGAGGCAGCAGCAGTTCGGCTTCGCCCTCGGTGAGTCCGGTCGCGCGCGCCGCCTCGGCGACGAGGCGGCGTGTCCATCCCAAGCGCGGCGCCCGCGCCAGAGCGGCGGCGAGGAGGCTCTCTTCGGCGGCCGTGGCCCAGTCGGTTTCCTGGCTCATCGCCGCTAGCCTACACGCCGGGCCGCGCATGGACAAAAGCGGGACGCTCTGGTATCTGCCGCGCCTCTTTCCGGGAGCCCGCTTCCGGCCGCGCCGCCGCCCAGGCGGCGACGGAAGCGAATTTGGAGGACCGGTGGTTCAGATCTTCGTCCGCGACAACAATGTCGATCAAGCCCTCAAGGCGCTCAAGAAGAAGATGCAGCGCGAGGGCTCCTTCCGCGAGATGAAGCGCCACGTGCATTACGAAAAGCCTTCAGAAAAGCGGGCCCGCCAGAAGGCCGAGGCTGTCCGCAGGGCGCGCAAGCTCGCCCGCAAGCGCGCCCAGCGAGAGGGCCTGCTCCCCGCGCCCAAGAAAATCGTCCGCCAGTAGGGTCTTCTCCCGCGTCAGCCGCCGCGGCGCGCCAGGCTGGCCAGGAGCGTCCTCAGCTCGAACCGTCCGGTCGCCAGGGCGCCGGACTTGAACGCAGGAATCGCCACCCACAACTCCAGCGCCGTTACCGCGAACATCAATGCGCCAGTGGCCGCTACCTGCCACAGCGGCGGATTGCTTGCGACCCGGGCCGCCATCATGAAGGGCGTGAATGGGGGGATCCATGCCAGAAGCTGGAGCAGCGGGGCGTCCGGCCTGGTGATCGCCTGGGACATGAAGACCATCGGCAGCGACATCGCGATCATCATCGGCCCAAGCAGGGTCTGGGCTTCCCGGTTGGATTCGCAGAACGCGCCGATCGTGACGTAGAGGGTCGCGAACATCAGGTAGCCGCCGATGAAGTACAGGGCGAAGTAAGCCCACAGGCCTCGGGCGAACATGATCTCGATCAGGTCCGCGGCGATGTCGGGAAATCTCAAACCCAGCACTGTCGCCGCAATGGTCAGCCAAAATCCCAGCACCGTGGCGGTGACCGCGGCCACCCCGAGGATCTTGCCACCCATGATCTCCGTGGCCGAGGCGGAGGTGAGCAGAACCTCGAGTATGCGGCTCGTCTTCTCCTCGATGACGCTGTTCAGAAGCATTCCGGCCCCCGTGAGAACCACCATCCACAGCAGCATCCCCATGGCGAATCCGACGATGCCCGGAAGGCGATCCTCAAGTCTCACTTCGTCCGCCTTCGCCTTCGGGGAAAAGACCGTCACTTTCGGCTGGAGGGCGTCGATCGAGGCCAGCACCGTCGGATCCAACCCGGCCTGGGCGAGGCCTTGCCGGCGCAGCGCGCCCGCCACCGCGTCGCGGACCGCGCGTTCGATGGAGCGGTCGGCGATATCGCGGCTCCAGAAAGCGATGGCGACCGACCTGCCTTCGGGTCTTATGACCGCGAAGGCGTCGAGGACGCCGCCGCCCGCGAGCGTCCGACGCCCCGTCAGATAGGGGCGCAGCCGCGCGGTCGCCTCGGCCGGGCCGGCCAACGGGGCCTCTGGCGCGGGCGTCAGGGCGGCCAACGGCCGCTGCCCCCGCGTCGCCGGTGCGAAACTCATTGCAATCGCGGGGGCCAGGTTTCGCCCGGTGAAGTCAGCCACTGCGAAATTTGGGATGGGCGTCGATTTCGCCATCACCACGGGGGCGAAAGCGTACGCCGCCAAGCCCAGCGGCAACAGCAGGATCGAGAGCCAGAAGCCTGGAGTGCGGACGTAGGCGAGATATTCGCGGACGGCGATCCTCGCCAGTCGTCTCATGGCCGCCCATCGCCGGTCAGGACAATGAATGCGTCGTGCAGGCTCGGCTCTCGCACCTCCAGGCGGGTAATCGCCAGATTCCTGGCGAAGGCGGCGCGGATCACCTCCTGGGTGGCGGCGGTCGGCATCAGGGTGGCCACGACACGGCGCCCTCCGCCCTCCGCGGAGCTCGCGGTCACCTCTGTGACTCCGCCGATGGCGGCGACTTGGGCCGCCTCGAAGTCGCCCTCGAGGAGGAGGGTGCGTGGCGCCGCGGCGCGCGCCGCGGCGACTGCGCCATCGAAGACTTTTCTTCCGGCGGCGAGCAGCACCACGTGGTCGCAAAGCCGTTCGGCGTGCTGCATGACGTGGGTGGAGAAAATCACCGTCGCTCCCCCGGCGGCGAGATCGCGGATCAGGTCCTCAAGGGACTGTTGGTTGACCGGATCGAGACCGGAAAAGGGCTCATCGAGCACCACGAGGTCCGGTTCGTGCACCAATGCGGACAACAACTGGACCTTTTGCGCCATGCCTTTGCTCAGCGATCGGATCTGCCGGCGCATCGACTCGCCCAGTCCGTGCCCCTCCAGGAGCCGGATCGCCCGCCGGCGCGCTTCCGCCCTGGCCACTCCTTTCAGGCCGGCCAGGAAGACGATCGCGTCCAGCGGCGTCATCCGCCGATAGAGTCCGCGCTCCTCGGGCAGGAAGCCGATCCGCTGGCGAACGGCGGCGGCGTTCGCGCGGCCGAGCACCTCGATGCGACCACTGGTCGGCGCCACCAAACCGAGCGCCATGCGCAGGCTGGTCGTCTTGCCCGCGCCATTGGGACCCAGGAACCCGAGGATCGAGCCGCACCTTGCCGAAAACGAGAGCGCATCGACGGCGGTGAAGGCGCCATATCGCTTGGTCACATCCTCGAGGACCAACGCCGGCGCCATGCCCCCGAACTCCGAATCGCTGCCCGGCCTTGAGATTAGCAGGCGGCGGCCGCGGCTCTCACACGCTCTATCTCGGTTACGATTGTGGCGGCGTAAGGCTCGCTCAGAATGGTCGCGTGCGATGCCCCGGTGGCCTCCGTCACGCTTCCGGACCTCGAGGCGAGCGCCGGCGCGATCTGCAGCCTCCTCAGGGCGCTCCGTCCGTGCGTCTCCTCCGCCAAGACCACCGAGATCGGGAGATCAAAATCGAAGGGGCCCGCCTCGCGCGCCTGATCGGCCGAGGTGCGCCAGTGCGCGACCTCTTCGGCCGCCCAGTGGTTGTGCCCAGCCGAGGCGAAGGCCCAGCGTTTTTCGGTGGCGGCCGCGCCCTCGAGACCAATTCGATCGCCCCAGGACGTATGCGCGAAGTGTCGGAACAGACCCGCGCCGGCGGCCCAGGCGGCCATTCGCGCAAAGGCGCCGAACTGGCCCACAAGACCGCTGAGCAGCCTGGAATCCATGGCCTCCGGCGTCGTAGCGTCGACCAGGACGACGCCAGCGACCCGGTCGCGATTGCGCGAGCAGAAGAGACGCAGACTCAGCCCGGCCATGGAGTGCCCGCAGAGCACAAAGGGGCCGGTTTCGCCGGAACCAGCCAGCAGGCTCTCCAGATCGGCGACGATGGCCGCAGAGTCGCGGGGGCGCGGGCCGGCGTCGGAAAACCCGAGCCCGGCCCGATCGTAAGCGAGAGAGCGGATGTCGCGCGCCGCGAGTCCTTCCTGGACCATCGCCCAATCGGCCGAGAACCCGAACGCGCCGGCCTCGAGCACGACCAGGGGGCCCTCGCCGCTTCGCCCGGCGGCGAGCGCGTGGATGCGCCGGCCGCCTACATCGATCATCCTGCCTCTGGGGGAGGGGGTCTCCACTGGCGGCATGTAGGCAGCCGGCGCGCGCCTCGAAAGGCCGCGGGGCGGATGAGAAGACCTAGAGGGCCTTCAATATGCCCTCGACCATCTTCTTTGCGTCGCCGAACAACATCATGGTGTTGTCGCGGAAAAAAAGCTCGTTCTCGACCCCGGCGTAGCCCGCGCCCATGCCGCGTTTCACGAACAGCACCGTGCGCGCCTTTTCCACGTCGAGGATCGGCATGCCATAGATCGGGCTCTTCGGATCGGATTTGGCTGCGGGATTGGTGACGTCGTTGGCGCCGATGACGAACGCCACGTCGGCGGTCGGAAATTCGGAGTTGATGTCGTCCAGCTCAAACACCTCGTCATAAGGGACGCTCGCCTCGGCCAGCAGGACGTTCATGTGTCCCGGCATCCGCCCGGCGACAGGGTGGATCGCGTATTTCACTTCCACGCCTTCGGCCTTGAGCTGGTCGGCCATTTCACGAAGGGCATGCTGAGCCTGGGCAACGGCCATTCCATAGCCCGGGACGATGATCACTTTGGAGGCGTTCTTCAGGATGAAGGCCGCATCTTCCGCCGAGCCATGCTTCACCGGACGCGTCTCCGCCGCGCCGCTGGCGGCGGCAGTGTCGCCGCCGAAGCCGCCCAGGATCACCGAGACGAAGGAGCGGTTCATCCCCTTGCACATGATGTAGGACAGGATAGCGCCAGAAGAGCCCACCAAGGCGCCGGTTATGATGAGCGTCACATTGGCCAGGGTGAAGCCGAGCGCCGCCGCCGCCCAGCCCGAGTAGCTGTTGAGCATCGAGATCACCACCGGCATGTCGGCGCCGCCGATGGGGATGATGAGGGTGACTCCAGCCAGCAGGCCCAGGGCGAAGACGGCCCAGAAGGCCCATTTCGCCTCGCCGCCGCTCTTGACAAGAACGGTGACCAGAACCGCGATCGCAACGACGATGGCGATGTTCAGCAGGTGACGGGCCGGCAGCAGGATCGGCGCGCCGGACATGTTGCCGTTGAGCTTTGCGAAAGCGATCACCGAGCCGGTGAAGGTGACCGCCCCGATCGCCAAACCGAGGCAGAGCTCGATCAGACTCTCGAGCTTCACACGGCCGGCGACATCGATGTGATAGGCAGCCGGCGTGTAGAGAGCCGCCGCCGCCACCAGACAGGCGGCCAGGCCGACAAGCGAATGGAATGCGGCGACGAGCTGGGGCATGGCGGTCATCGCCACTCGCCTGGCGATTGTCGCGCCGATCGTCCCGCCCACGGCGACGCCGCCGGCGATGAGACCGATTGTGAGGGTATCCAGCGCACCTGATTTCCAGAGCGTCGCCAATGTCACGGCGACCGCGACGGCCATGCCCGCCATACCCATCTGATTGCCGCGCCGGCCGGTCACCGGGCTCGACAGGCCGCGCAACGCCAGAATGAAGAGGACGCCGCACAGCAGGTAGAGCAGGGCCGCGAGGCTGGCGTTCATGGCGCGAGATCGACGCTCAAGAGCGCCTATCCTTCTTGCGGTACATGGCGAGCATGCGCTGGGTGACCAGGAAGCCGCCGAAGATGTTCACCGCGGCCAGGGTCGCGGCCGCGGCCCCCGCTCCCTTGGAGACCCACACGCTGCCACCGCCGACACCGTGCGCGGCCGCCGCCAGAAGGGCGCCCACGATGATCACCGAGGAAATGGCGTTGGTGACCGCCATCAGCGGCGTGTGCAAGGCGGGCGTGACACTCCAGACCACGTAGTAGCCGACGAAGATCGCCAGGACGAAGATCGCGAGGCGAAAGACGGTAGGGTCGACCGTGTCCATGGCAGGGATCCTCAGCGGAGCGAATTGAGAGCGGGATGGACCACGGCGCCGCGGTCGGTGACCAGGGCGCTTTTCAGGATCTCGTCCTCCATGTCCGGAGCAAGCGCGCCCGCCTTGTCGATGAGCAGCCCCAGAAAGGCGACGAGGTTGCGCGCATAGAGGGCCGATGCATCGGTCGCGACGCGGCCGGGAAGATTGGCGATGCCGACGATCCGCACCCCGTTCGACTCGACGATTTCGTCCGGCCGTGAGCCCTCGACGTTGCCGCCATGCTCCACGGCCATATCGACGATCACCGAGCCGCGCCTCATTCGCGAGATCTGCGCGGCGTCCACCAGGCGAGGCGCGGTTCGTCCGGGTATGAGCGCGGTGGTGATGACGATGTCCTGCTTCCGGATGTGGTCAGAAACCAGGGCGGCCTGCTTTTCCTGGTAGGCGGGACTCATTTCCTTGGCGTAGCCAGCGCTCGTCTCGGCGGCCTTGAATTCCTCGTCTTCCACGGCGACGAACTTGGCTCCCAGGGATTCGACCTGCTCCTTGGCCGCCGGCCGCACATCGGTGGCCGTGACCACCGCGCCCAGCCGCCTGGCCGTGGCGATGGCCTGCAGGCCGGCGACGCCGGCCCCCATCACGAAGACCTTGGCCGGCGCGATGGTCCCGGCTGGAGTCATCATCATCGGCATCGCTCGTCCGAAAGCCTCGGCCGCTTCGATCACCGAACGATAGCCGGCGAGGTTCGCCTGACTGGAAAGCGCATCCATTGCCTGGGCCCGGCTGATCCGCGGCACGAATTCCATGGCGAAGGCGGTGACTTCGCGCCGCGCGAGAGTCTCAATGAGCGCGCCCTCCCCATGCGGATTCAGCAGGGCGACAACGATCGCCCCCGCCTTTAGCGACTGGACCTGCGTCTCCAGTGGCCCCCGGACTGAAAGCAGTACGTCGGCGACTTCGAGGACGGCGAGCCAATCGCCGCCGACCGTCGCGTCAGCGGCCACGAAATCGGCATCGCTCCAGGAAGCCTGGTCTCCCGCGCCGGTTTCGACCATCACCGAAAGGCCCTGGCCGACAAGCTTTTTCACCGCGTCGGGCGTCAACGCCACGCGCGTCTCGCCGTCGCGTTCCTTCAGGACGGCGACGACGGTCATGAGCGCCGCTAATGCTCCGCCGGTGGCTTGGAGCGAAGGAACCAAATCCCGAGCGCCAGGACGACGATCCCTGGAATGAGGCCGCCCAAGAAGTTTTCGCCGACGCAAAACCACAGTGACAGCACCAGGATGAGAACGCCAAGGTGGAGCGCCGACCACTTCGCCATCGTCTGGAAGAGACGATAGCTCGAAAGCTGTTCTGAGACCGGCTGGTCGCCGTGATGGTGCTCGGAGGCGGCCTCGGCCAAATCGGGATCCTCCATCTGGTGCGACACGGAGGGTGCTACACTAGGGCCGACAGTGGCTCAAGGTGGCCAAGCCGCCAGGAGCGCTCGCAGCGCCGCGACCAGGGCGAGCGGCTGGTCGACCATGATGTGGTGCTCGCTGTCGGGGATCATGATCGACGGGGCGTCCGGTGGGATGAGATTCGCCATCTGACTCGAAGCAGCATGGCGGCGCATGATGTTCGACTTGTCGCCGAAGATGTGCGCCATGGGCGCCGCGGGGCCGCGCCCGACGACTTCCGACATCGCGGATCGGTCGAGCTTTCCCCACAAAAAGGGATCGAAACGCCACGTCCAACCCTCGCCGGACCCGTCGGCCAGGGGCGCCCGCTTCAGCGACCGCCTGGCGATGAAGTCGGCGATGTACAGGTTGCCGGGAACCTGGGGCGGCATGAAGCGAAAGCGGGCGAGCGCTTCTTCCAGGGTGGCGTAGACGCGGTTGGGCCTGGTGCGCTGGCCACGACCTGGCCAATGCGGCGCCTGGCGGCCCTGCCTCTCTTCTTCCTTCTGCCAAGCCTCCATCTGCTCCTGCGTCGGCGGGCCGCCGAAGCCGGTGTCGACCAGGATGCAGGCCCGCATGCGTTCAGGATACCGCGAGGCGGAGTAGAAGGCCTGCGATCCGCCGAAGGAGTGGCCGATGTAGACCGGCGCCACGGCGGCTTCGTAGAGGCCGGCCGCCTTTGCGCAGGCGAAGATCTCCTCGGCGAAGCCCTCGAAGCTGTAGGTCTCTCGCCAGTCCGACCCGCCCATGCCCGAAAGGGAAACCGAGGCCACCCGGTGATCGGCGGCGAAAAACGGAGCGATGAAGCTCCACCAGTCCGCGTGGGCGCTATTGCCGTGGACGAAGATGAGGCCCGGATCGCCACGCCGTCCCCAAGTCAGAAGCTCTATCCGCGCGCCGTTCACGGTGACCAAACCGCGATCGGGCGAATTGGCCAGGGCTTCACCGAACCATTCGGGACTTGGTGGCTGCGCGCCCTTGAAGGGCGCCAGGGGCGAAGCAATCTCAGGCGGCAGCGACGGTTCGAGCCTGGTGGGCTCGTCATCGTCGAGGCGTTCCTGCGGCGGACTTTCTTCCGTAGCCATGGTTCCTCGACTTGGGGGGTCAGAAGGCGGGAAGGAGGTCCACGCCAATCCCATGTCTGACTAACAACCGTTTGAAAAATCGCAAGCGGGAAGGGGGCTGTTCTTCCAGCTCACAAGATCGCGCTTGCAGATCGGCCAGATGGGTGAGGGAGATGATCGAGGCTGGCGTCCATCATGGATGCTTCGCCCAGACGCGCGGCAGCTGAGTCCTGGCGCCCGCAACGGACTTGCCGGCAGAGGAGGAAGACATGAAACATGTGATCGGGATCGCTGTCACGGTAGTCATTGTCGTGGCGCTCAGCGCCTGCGCGGCCGGCTCGGCGGAGTCCCAACACGCGGCCGCGGGGGGCGCCTTGTCGCAACTCCTGCTCGGCTTGTGGCACGGGATCATCGCGCCGGTGACGCTGATCGTCGAGGTCATAAACAAGCTCGCGCCGCACGCCTTGCCTTGGCAGCTGCACCTCTACGAGGCCAAGGGCACGGGAGTGGTTTACGACGTTGGGTTCTACTTCGGTCTCGCGGGCAGTCCCTCGATCGTCATCACCCGTTGGCGGCGGCGTCGGTGAGCCCCACGGCGGCCAGAACCCGGGCCTGACGGCGGGCGAGGGCTTCCTCGGAAAATCCTGCGAGGGAGGCTTCGAAGAGCCGGCGCCAGTTGAGTTCGGCGGCCAGGTGCAGGAACGCGGCGCCAAGGCCGATGGCGGCTCGGTCCATGAACACGAACTCACGGGGGATGGTCACCGGGCCTTTGTCCTCGAGCGCGCGCTTGACCTGAAAGGCCTCGCGGCGGCCGTAGGCGCCTGGGCTGACGCCGTCGGCGACCGTGCGCTCGCGGTCGTCGAGGAGGGGACCGTAAATGAAACTCGCCCAGATATTCAGGGTGTCCACGAGTTCGTCGGACAGCCCAGTGAAGCCCCAGGCCCGGTAGGCGGCGGCTTCGCCCGCCCGGTCGCCCACGATCATCGCCCGAAAGAGCTTGACCACCCCGCCGACGAAGGCGGGCGGAAAGATCCGGACACAGCCGAAATCCAGCAGGTTCAGCCGCTGAGTCTCGCCGGTGAAACTGTAGTTGCCAAGGTGGGGATCGCCATGAATGACACCGAGCTGGATCAGTGGCGTCCACCATGCCTCGAACAGGACCCTCGCGATGCGGTTGCGGACGGTCTGCTCGACGCCAGTGAACGACATCAGGCCCTGGCCCTCGAGCCAGTCCATGGTCAGCAGACGGCTGGTGGAAAGGGAAAGATCGGGGCTAGGGACGGCGATGTCGGCTCTCTCCGAGAAGAAGCCGCCGTAGAGGATCATCGCCTTGGCTTCGTGGACGTAATCCAGCTCCTCACGGATGCGCGCGGAGATTTCGATGGCAATTTCCCGGGTGTCGATGGCGCCGAAAAGACGCCGGCCGACGCCGAGCACCGCCCTGAGCTGGCCAAGATCGCTCTCCACCGCGCTCTGCATGTTTGGGTATTGAAGCTTCACCGCGAGTTCGCGGCCATCGAGCGCCCGGGCCCGGTGCACTTGACCCAATGAGGCGGCCGCGGCCGGCGTCTCATCGAAGGCGGCGAACTTCGCCCGCCAGTGCGGCCCCAGCTCGGCGGCCATCCGCCGGCGCACGAAACCGGGCCCCATGGCCGGTGCGTTGGTCTGCAGTTCGGCGAGTTCCGCCGCGAATTCCGGTGGAAGCAGGTCGGGGATGGTCGCGAACATCTGCGCCACCTTCATCAGCGGACCTTTGAGCCGCCCTAGCGCCTCCTTCAGAACCTTGGCGTTACGGCCATCGATGTCGCCCGCTCGCAGAAGACGGTTGGCGCCGAAGGTGGCGGCAGCGCCGGAAAGCCCTGCGCCGACCCTCGCGAATCGGGCCACGCGGCCGGTCAGGCGGTCTCGTTCGGGATCGCGGTCCGCGGCCATGAAAAGGTCTTTAGGGCCGCGGGCGGCGGCCTGCAAACCGGGGACGGCGCCAATGGGCGCTTGGCGCGCCCCTGGGCTCACATCGGTGATGTCGAAGCGGCCGTTTATTCTCCAGTCCGCAATTGAAAACCTACCGGATCGAAGCTCAAAATCATAGCGACAGATTAACCTTAGACATTAACCGTGCACTTACTTCCCCTTAGGTGGTCCTTTACCTCGAACCTGTATCAAGACGGCACGACAACGAGCCTCGTCCATGGAGACGAAGGGCCAATTTCAGTGGGTGCATTCGAATGACCAAGACCGTACTCGTCGTGGACGACGACCCGACCCAGCGCCGCCTGATCCAGGCGGTGCTGGAGCGCGAGGGCTTCCTCGCGGTGCATGCCGACAGCGGTCGTGCTGCGCTCGACCATCTGGGCTCCGGGGGACCGGCGGACGTGATCCTCCTTGATCTCGTCATGCCCGACTTTTCTGGCCAGGAGACCCTGGCTGACCTGCGCAGCCGCGGTTTCGCCCAGCCGGTGATCGTGATCACGGCCTCCGGCGGCATCGACACGGTGGTGAAAGCCATGCAGGCGGGGGCCTGCGATTTCTTCGTCAAGCCAGCCTCCGCGGAACGGATCATCGTCTCGATCCGCAACGCCCTTTCCATGGGCGCGATGCGGGTCGAGGTCGATCGACTCAAGAAGCAGGTGGGCGGGAGAACCACCTTCGAGGATCTGACCGGCGCTTCAGCCGCGATGCAGATGGTGAGGCGACTGGGAGAACGCGCGGCCAAGGCGTCGATCCCGATCCTGATCAGCGGCGAGAGCGGGGTCGGTAAGGAACTGATCGCACGAGCGGTGCATGGCTCTTCCGAGCGAGCCGGTCGGCCGTTCGTGGCCGTGAACTGCGGCGCCATTCCGGTCAATCTGGTGGAGTCGATTCTGTTCGGCCACGAGAAAGGCAGCTTCACCGGCGCCCATGAGCGGCATCTGGGCAAGTTCCAGGAAGCCCACGGCGGCACCCTCTTTCTGGACGAAGTCGGCGAGCTTCCCCTGGACATGCAGGTCAAGCTCCTGCGCGCCCTCCAGGAGGGGGAGATCGACCCGGTTGGCGCCAAACGCGCCGTGAAAGTCGATGTGCGGATCGTCTCGGCGACCAACCGCGATCTGACGCAGGCCGTCGCCGAGGGCCGATTCCGGGAAGATCTCTTCTACCGCTTGAACGTATTTCCGATCGAGGCGCCGGCGCTTCGCGAGCGTCGCGAGGACATCGCCGCCCTGGTCGAGGCATTCGTCCGCCGCTTCAACCTCGAGGAGGGCAAGCACGTGGTGGCTGCCAGCGCCGAGGCCCTGGCGTGCCTCACTCGCTTCGATTGGCCAGGCAATGTCAGGCAGCTTGAAAATGCGGTCTACCGCGCGGTGATCCTCGCCGATGCCCCATACCTTCAGGTTCATGACTTTCCGGCCATTTCGGGCGTGAAGCTCGCGCCCGCCGAACTAGCGCTTGCCGGCCCCGGAGGGGTCGAGCCGGCGCAGGCCGGGGCCCTGGTGATCGATGCGCCGGGGGATTCCCCGGTTCGGGTTCTGGACGCCCGCGGGCATCTTCGCACCCTGGAGGAAATCGAGCGCGATCTGATTCAGTTGGCGATCGAGATCTACGCCGGCCACATGAGCGAGGTCGCACGTCGCCTGGGAATCGGCCGCTCGACCCTCTATCGCAAGGTCCGCGAGCAGGGCCTCGAAGGCGGACTGCGCGACGCGGGGTAGGCGTCGCCAGCGTTCAACCAGTCCCGCCAGTCTCCGAGTGAAGTCCCAGCGCGCGGCTTTCCGCGCGGATGCGGAACCAGAGGATCGCGGCGTTCAGGACTGAAAACACCGCGGCGTAGAGGGCCAGACCGAAGACGAGAGGTAGGACCGCGATCTCGGCGGCGACCACCACATAGTTGGGATGGGCCAGAAAGCGGTAAGGGCCCTTGCGAATCCGCTGCGCCGCGCGCGGCACGATGATGCGTGTCGTCCATCGCTCGCCGAGGGTCGCGATGATCCAGACCCTCAGGACCTGAAGGACGACGAACACCCCCAGCCATGGCAGGCTGACCTTATGCTTCCACGCCAGAAACCACAGCCCGGCGAGCCAGGCGCCGTGAAGCAAAACAATGAGCGGATAGTGGCCGGCGCCCTCCTCTCGCGCGCCGGCCGCGAGCAGGCGGAGCGTATTGCGCCTCGCAAGCAGAAGCTCGCCGAGCCGTTGCAGACTCACCAGAAGAAGGATGACGAGCGACAGGCTCACGCCGCCAGCGAAACGCAACTCGCGGTGAAGCCCGGGCCAAGGGCGCTGAGCACCAGGCGGGGCTTTGGAGGATCGGCGAGCACCCTTTCGAGCACGAACATCACCGTCGGAGCCGACATGTTGCCGTGGTCGGCGAGCACCTCCCGCTCGCGGTCAAGGGCGCCCTGGTTGAGCCCGAGCGCGAGTTCAAGCGCTTCGAGCACCTTCGCTCCGCCAGGATGGCAGACGAACCGGTCCACTTCCTCCAGGGTGAAGCCCATCTTGGCGACGATCCCGGCCATGGCCGCGCCGATGTTGGCGACCGCGAAGGCGGGGATCGAGCGGTCGAAGATGACGCCGAAACCGTGCGGATCTACCCTCCAGCCCATGATGTCGAGGGTTTCAGGCCAGGTGTGCTCGCCCGCCGCCTCGATCCGCCGCAGACCCTTGCCTCCGCCGGAGACCACGCAGGCCGCCGCGCCGTCCCCGAAAAGGGCGGTCGCCACGATGTTGGCGCTGGAGAATTCGTCCAGGCGAAACGCCAGGGTGCAGAGTTCGACGCATACCATCAGGACGATCGAGTTCGGTTCGGCTCGCGCCAGGCGGGTGGCGATGGAAAGTCCGGTCACCCCGCCGGCGCAGCCGAGGCCGAAGACTGGAATTCGCGCCACATCGGCGCGCAGCCCCATCCTCGCCATGGCGCGCGCCTCGAGACTGGGGGTCGCGATGCCGGTGGAGGAGACGGTGACGACGGCGTCGACCTCGGAACTCGCAACTCCCGCCCGCGCCAAGGCGCGCTCGGCCGCGGCGACAAAAAGATCGAGTGCTCCTTCAACGTAGACCTCGGTGCGTTCGGGCCAACTGCGGTTCTCGCGATACCAGGCCATGGGCTTGATGGTCTGGCGGCGCACGATGCCGCTATTGGCGAAGACCGGGTAGAGACGGTCGAACTCGCGAGAGCGGCCGCCAAAAACCTCTCGCGCCGCCTGCGCGACCTCGTCCTGGAGGACGACGTGCGGTGGCGAAGCCGTGGCCAGGGAAATCAGGTTGACCTGGGCGCTCAAGAACCTCGGCTCCCCATGGGCGAGCGCGACCTCAGACCCCTTCGAGCTGCAAAGCGCTTGGGCGCCTCGGACTTGCCTTTGGCCTTGGCCGATATCTCCTTCAGTTTTGCGCCTTGCAGGTGCGATAGCGCCTGGCCCGCAGCCCCCTTCTCGGGATCGGCGAAGGCCCGGCCGAAGGTCGTGACCCGGCTCTCGACCGACCTCAGGAATTCGCCTTCCCATTCCGAGAGGGCGACGCCCGCGAGGTCGGCCGCGCGCCTGGCGCGCTTGAGGGCGTTCAGCGCGGCACGGCGAAAGACCGCGCGTCGATCGGGCGCAGTCCTTCTCACAAGCCGCCGATCGCCAAGACATAGAGGTCGATCAGAGTGTCTTCCTCCTGGCGTTTGGCGGTATCCTGGGCGCGCAGGCGCACCACCTTCCGGAGAATCCTGGTGTCGAAACCCTCGCCCTTGGCCTCGGAGTAGACTTCCTTCAAGTCGGAGGCCACGGCCGCCTTGTCCTCCTCCAGCCGTTCAATGCGCTCGATGAGGCTCTTGAGCTTGCCGCCGGCCGCGGCGCTGATGGTCTCGAAGCGCGGAGAATCGTCGGCCATGTCTGCGTCGCTCGCGTTGAGGGGCAATGGGTCATAAAGGATCGGGCCGGCCCTTAGTTCACGGCGCGAACGGCGTTGTCCAGAACCCGAGGAGCGATTTTGCCAAGTCAGACCATTACCCAGGCCGACGCCGAGGCCGCCGTCCGCACCCTCATCCGGTGGGCCGGAGACGACCCCGACCGGGAGGGACTCATCGAAACTCCCGCCAGGGTGGCGAGGTCCTACCGCGAACTCTTCGCCGGGTACGAAGCCGATCCCAGAGCCTATCTGGAGCGGACCTTCGAGGAGGTCGGCGGCTACGACGAACTTGTGGTCCTCAGCGATATCAGGGTGGTGAGCTTCTGCGAGCATCACATGCTGCCCGTGCTCGGACGGGCCCACGTCGGCTATCTTCCCACCAACCGGGTCGTGGGCATTTCCAAGCTTGCCCGGGTGGTGCACGGCTTCGCCCGGCGTCTGCAGATTCAGGAGAAGCTCACCGCCGATATCGCAAGGGCGATCGACGAAGTGTTGAGGCCAAAGGGGGTGGGCGTCGTCATCGAGGCCGAGCACAGCTGCATGACCTTGCGCGGGGTGAACACGCCCGGGGCGAGCCTCACCACCAGCCGCCTCACCGGGGTGATCCGCGACGACGCCCGCACCCGCCAGGAATTCCTGCGGCTCGCGCGGGGACCATGAGGCCCCGGCCCGCTCGATGAGTCAGCCCTGACGGGCCTTGAACCGGGGGTTGGTCTTGTTGATGACGTAGAGCCGCCCCCGACGACGCACGAGTTTGCAATCGCGGTGGCGCGTCTTGAGCGTCTTCAGCGAGCTTCTGACTTTCATGACGGGGAGCCTCGGGCGAAAGAGCGGCGTCGTATAGGGGACGGTGGCGCCTCAAGTCAATTGCGCCAAGCCTTCGGCGTCGCGTAGATTCGAGCATGGATCGTCGATTCTTTCTCACCATCGCAGCCGCTCTGGCCGGCTCGAACGCCGCCGTCGCGGCCGATGGCATGACGTCGTCGGACGCCTGGTTCACCGACTGGCTCGACAGTTTCTACGGCCGGGCCCTTGTGGCCGGATTCAAACGGTCCCTCCTCGACAGCGAGCTCAAGGGCCTCTCCCCCGACCCCCGGGTCACCGCCCTGGACGCGCGCCAACCGGAGTTCGCGCGGCCGGTGAGCGACTACGTCAGAGGCGTGGTGACCGCCGACCGGATCACCATCGGGCGGAGCAAGCGACAGACGATCGGCGCCTTTCCGAAGATCGAGCAGACCTATGGCGCGCCTCGGGAGATCCTGATCGCCATCTGGGCGATGGAATCAGGATTTGGAGCCCTCCAGGGCGACTTCGACGTCGTCAGATCGCTGGCGACGCTCGCCGCGGCGGGACGGCGGCGAGGCTGGGCGGAGGACCAGCTCTTCGCCTGCCTGCGCATTCTCGCCACCGGAGAGGTGACGCGGAACCGCCTGCGGGGCTCCTGGGCCGGGGCGATGGGTCAGACTCAGCTGCTTCCCTCGACCTTCCTGACGGCCGGAGTCGACGGCGATGGCGACGGGCGGCGCGACATCTGGGGTTCGGCCGCCGACGCGCTGGCATCGGCCGCCAATCTGCTGGCCAAGGGCGGCTGGCGTCGCGGCGAAGGCTGGGCGCGCGAGGCGATGCTGCGGCCGGGCTTCGACTATTCCCTCAGTGAGGGCCCCAAGGAGACCCCGTCCTGGTGGGCTGGTCAGGGGGCGAAACGAGCGGATGGCCTGGCCTGGACGGTGGCCGACGCCGCCGCGCCCTGCGTGCTCATCGCTCCCTCCGGCGCCGGCGGCCCGGCATTCCTGCTCCTGCCGAACCACTTCGTCATTCGCACCTACAACAACTCGGTGGCCTACGCCCTCTCCGTGGGCTTCCTCGCCGACAGATTCGCTGGCGGCGGACCGCTCCACACCGCTTGGCCGCACGAAACGCCCCTCAGCCTCACCGAACGGCTGGACGCCCAAACGGCGCTAGCCAAGCTCGGCTACAACCCGGGCCAGGCCGACGGCGTGGTCGGGCTCGCCACCCGACAGGCCCTTCGCGCCTGGCAAAAAAGTCAGGGCCTCACCGCCGACGGCTATCTCTCGCCGGAGATGGTGAGGCGCCTGAAGTCCGCGGCGCAACGAGCGTAGGTTCGCGCCGGATTGAAAAAGTGATCACGGGGCCGTGAACTCTTTCTTGCCTTCAGGGCCAACAAAGCCTATTCCCCTCCAGCGCATCGCGGCGGCCTGGTTCGGGTCGTTGCGGAAAATCTCGAAAGAGCGCCTCAAACTCCACCCTCAAGGGAACCTCAGAATAATGACCTCGCAACTGCTTCGCAATTTGCTCGTCGCCGGCGCCGCCGTCGGCGCGCTCTCCGTCGCCGCCTGCAATAAGCCCGCGGACAAGGCCGCTGACGCCGGCGCCGCCGCTTCCGACGCCTCCGCCGCATCGGCCGACGCCAACACCGCCGCCGCCACGGCCGCCACGGACGCCAACAAGGCCGCCGACTCGGCCGCCGCCGCGGGCGCGACTGCTCCGGCCGGCTCCGCCGCCATGGCTCCGGCCGCCCCGGCCGCAATGCCGGCCGCGCCGCCGCCTCCGGCCAAGAAGTAGGCTTCGCGCCAGCGAAGATTTGGGGAAGGGCCGCCCGCAAGGCGGCCCTTCTTCGTTTCAGCCTATGTCGACCGGTCGCCCCGTCCGATCCGACCTCGTCTGGAGCGCCGGCGAGACGCCCAGCTCGCGCCACTACGGCGACGTCTATTTCTCGAAGCAGGGCGGCCTAGCGGAATCCCGAACCGTCTTTTTGGACGGGTGCGGCCTTCCCGGCGCGTGGTCGGGGCGAGACGCGTTCTGCGTGGCGGAACTGGGCCTGGGCGCCGGCCGTAACCTTGCCGCCCTCCTCGACCTTTGGGCTCGCACCCGACCGGTGGCGGCGCGGCTCTCGATCTTCAGCGTCGAAGCCCACCCGATGGCCGCCGAGGACGCCGCCCGGGCCCTGGCTCCATGGCCGCAGGTCGCCGAAGCGGCGCGGCTCATCACTTCCCGCTGGCCCACGAGCGCGCGGGGGTTCCACCGGATCGAGCTGCCCGAGTTCGCCGCGACGCTGGACGTCGCGGTGATGGAGGCCCTCGACGCACTCCAGGCGTGGAGCGGCGCCGCGGACGCCTGGTTCCTGGATGGCTTCTCGCCGACGCGCAATCCGCAGATGTGGCGGAGCGAACTCATGGCCCTGGTGCGCGCGCGCTCGGCGCCAGGAGCGCGCGTCGCTACCTATTCCGCCGCCCGCGCCGTGCGTGACAGCCTCGCCTCGCAGGGCTTCGCTGTTCAACGAGCGGCCGGTTTCGGCGCCAAGCGCCACCGTCTCCATGGCTCGCTCCCGGACGCGAGAGCAGCGGCCCGCGCCAACCCGAGCGTCGCCATCGTTGGGGCTGGAATTGCCGGCGCAGCGCTGCGCCGCGCATTTTCAGCCTTGGGCGTCGACGCCATTGTTTTCGACGCGCGCGGCTTGGGCGGCGGCGCCTCGGGCGGCGCGGCGGCGCTTGTCGCGCCGCGCCTTGATGCGGGTCTGGGGACGGCGGCGGAGCTGTTCGCCCAGGCCGCCCGCCGGGCGGGAGAAGTCTACCGCGCGTTGCCCGCGGCGCTGATCTCGAGCGGCGCGATCCAGCTCGCGGTCGGGGTCAAGGACGAGAAGCGGTTCAGCGCCATAGCCGGCTCGCCGCTCTTCGCCCCCGGCGCGATGCGGCTCCTGGCCGCTGGAGGCGTCGCCTCGCTTCTGGAAGAGGCTGCCGCCGATGCGGGGCTGCTCATGCGGGACGCCATGGTGGTCAGCCCACAGGAGATCCTGGGCGCGTGGCTGGCCGCGCCGCCGCGAAGGCGGATCGCTGGCCTGGACAAGGGGCCACGGGGATGGCGGCTCCTGGACGAGGATGGGGCGCTGGCCTGCGAGTGCGACGTCGTCTGCCTGGCGGCGGGGACGGCGAGCGCGGCGCTCGCGCCGGGGCTTCAACTCTTGCCGGTTGGCGGTCAGGTCACGCAGGTCCGTGGAAGATCCTGGCCAATCGCCACCCTTTTCGGTGGCTATGTGATTCCAACCCGGCAGGGACTGCTGTTCGGCGCCACGCACCAACGCGGCCGCCAGGAGGCGACAGTAAGGACGACCGATGACGCCGAGAACCTCGCGAGTCTGCGCAAGGTGCTGCCACGCCTGGCCGACCGGTTGGCCGGCGAGACGCTCACTGGTTGGGCAGGCGTCAGGGCGACGACAACCGATTTCCTGCCGCTCGCCGGACAGGTTTCCGGAACCCAAGACGGTCTCTTCGTGCTGAGCGGACTGGGTTCCCGCGGGTTCTGCCTTGCGCCCTTGCTGGCCGAACACATTGCGGCCATGGCGCTTGGTGGGCCATCGCCCCTACCCTCCCAGGCGGCCAATCTGGTCTGGCCCGGTCGGTTTTCGGAACGCGCTCGGCGAAAGGGGCGTTTGGCCCCCGTTGCGGAAAGGACTACGCCATAGACGGCAAAGTATCGCTTGCAGCCGCTTCCGTCGCCTTGGCTGGGGCCGTTCACGCCCAGCATTCACAGCCGCCGCCGCAGAACCAGCAGGACTGCTTCTACCGCGACACCGATTCCTTCACGGCCGCCGGCCGACCCAGTCTCCTCGACCGCCAATTTAGCAGGACCCTCCGGAGTTCAGGTCCGTGAGGCGAGGCGGGCGCGAAATTCCTCGGTGGAGTTCACCTTGGGCATGGGGAAATCGGGGACAGGGACGCCGAGGAAGGCGCAAAGCGGCCCCCAACCCTCAGCCACTTCGAAATCCAGCAGGCGTTCGGCGGCGATCAGGCGCCGGACCTCCGCGTTGTGCCGCTCGTAGACCGATATCACCCAGTCCCGGTCGTGCATCTCGAGGTCAAACATGGCGCCCACCGTCTTCATCACCATGCGCTCGAAGAGGTTGGTCGGCATGGTGAAGTCCCTGGCGAAGATCGTCGCCTGGGTGGAGGCATACCAGGCTTGCGGGTCGCGCCGGGTCAGAATGACCTTCGCCTTCGGGTATGCCTCCGCGAGTTCCCTGTAGTAGGTCGCGCTGGGCCAATCCACGGTCGCAGTGAAGCCCTCGAAGATCTCCTCCCACGGCGGGCCGTGGCCGTCGGCGACCGCCTCCCACTGCGCCGGCGCTTCGGGTTTCTGGAAGACCTCGAACATATGGTAGCACCGCCCAAGGCCGAGCTGCTCGATGGCGAGCTTCAGCGACATGGTGCCGGTGCGTCCAAGGCCGGCGCCGACGATTGAGAGCGGCATTGTTCCTCCCGCGAAACAGCGGGCGCATCGATAGCCAGCCCGGCTTTCGGTTACAACGGCGCTGGTGATGGGAGGGACCGGGCCAATGGCGTTCTGGAACCGGATGAAGCCGATGGACGGCGGCGCGGCCCAGGAGGGGCGACGGCTGCGCGCGAGCTTGAGCTGGCCGCACCTCACCGCGCTCGGCGTTGGGGCGATCGTCGGCACCGGCATCTACACCCTGATTGGCGAGGGGGCGGCCAGAGCCGGGCCGGCGGTGATCCTCTCCTTCGCGATCGCTGGCGCGGTCTGCGTGTGCGCCGCCCTCGCCTACGCCGAGATGGCGACGATGATCCCGGCCTCGGGCAGCGCCTACACCTACACCTATGCCGTGCTGGGCGAACTCGCGGCGTGGGTGATCGGTTGGACATTGATCTTGGAGTACACGGTGGTCTGCAGCGCGGTGGCGGTGGGCTGGTCGGGCTATGCGACCGGATTCCTCGACGGGATGGGCGTCCATCTGCCGCTCGCGCTCACCAGCGGTCTGGCGACGGGCGGCCTGATCAACCTGCCGGCGGTGGCCATCACCTTGGCGGTGGCGGCGCTGCTGGCGGCCGGGACCCGCGAGAGCGCGACGGTCAACGCGGTGCTGGTGGGATTGAAGATCGCCGCCCTGCTGGTGTTCGTGGCCGTCGCAGCGCCGCATTTCGATCCGGCGAGGTTCCATCCCTTCATGCCCTACGGTTTCGCGGCCCATGACCAGGGGGGGATGACGAGGGGGGTGATGGGCGCGGCGGCGCTGATCTTCTTCGCCTTCTACGGTTTCGACGCCGTCTCCACCGCCGCCGAGGAAGCAAAGAACCCGGCCCGCGATCTCACCATCGGGATCATCGGCTCGATGGCCATCTGCACAGTGCTCTACATGGTGATCGCCGCCGCGGCCCTGGGGGCGACGCCATTCGCCGCCTTCGCCGCTAGCCATGAACCGCTGTCGTTCGTGCTCGAGAGCCTGGGCAAACCCGACGCCGCCCGCATCATCGCCGGGGCGGCGGTCGTCGCCATCCCGACCGTCATCCTCGCCTTCATGTACGGCCAGAGCCGGATCTTCTTCGGCATGGCCCGCGACGGCTTGCTGCCAGAGACGATGAGCCGGGTCAGCGCCCGGACCGGCTCGCCGGTCATCATGGTCGCCTTCACCGCCGCCCTGGTCGCGCTCGTCGCCGGGGTTTTCCCGCTGGGGAAAATCGCCGAGGTCGCCAACGCCGGCACCCTGGCCGCCTTCATCGCCGTGGCGGTGTGCATGCTGGTGATGCGCCGGCGCGACCCGGCGCGCGCCCGCCCCTTCCGGGCCCCGGCGGCGTGGCTGGTTGGACCGCTGGCGATCGGCGGCTGCGTCTATCTGTTCTTCAGCCTGGCGAGCGTGACCCGGGAGATTTTCGTGGCGTGGAACGCAATCGGGCTGGGGGCCTATTTTCTGTACGCGCGGACCCATAGCCGGCTAGCGAGGGTGGGGGGTTAGCCAACGAAGCTCGGCTACGAGGCCAAGACCGGCGCCGCTTCGCTCGAACGCTCCCTGGACGCGCCGAAAGGCAGGAGCACCGGAGGCGCCGCGCCGGTGGCGATCCACTCGGCCACCGCTTCGCCGATCGCCGCCGAATGTTTGAAGCCGTGACCGGAGCAGGCGGAGATCACATGGATGCGGTCGCTCTCCGGGTGGGTCTCGACGATGAAACGCGAATCGGGCGCGGTGGTGTAGAGGCAGGCGGCCGCGCGCGTGGCCGGCCGCCGCAGACCCACCAGCCGTGCGGCCGCATGGTGGGCGTAGAGGGCTTCGGACTCTTCGGCGCCGACCGCCGTCTCAAGCGCCTCGGGCGCGGCGGTTGAGATCTCGAACTGCTCCTCGGCGAGCTTGACGCCCAGGCCCCTTCCCGCCGGCGACAGGGGAAAGCCATAGAACAGGTCCCGCGGACCTGAACCATGCAGCCAGATGAAGACCGGGAAATGGCCGGCGCGGTAAGGACCGCGATCCCGCGGCGTGAACCAGTGCAGCGTCTGGCGGTGCAGAGTGAGCCGCTCACGGTACGCGCCGCCCAGGAGGCCGCCGGTCCAGGCGCCCGCGGCGATCACCACCCTGCGAGCGGAAAAGTCGCCGCTCTTCGTCCTCACGCGCACCGCCCCGGGCCCCGGGTCGACGCCCAGAACCCGCTCGCCCAGGAGCAGGCGAGCCCCGTGGGCCCGCGCCAGGCGCAGCTGGATCTGGATGCAGCGCTCGGGGACCAGCACGCCCGCCGCGGGTTCGTAATAGCCGATCTCATGCGGCGTCGGCGAGAAGACCGGAAATCGCGCCTTGACCTCGGCGGAGCTCAACACCTCATGCTCAACGCCGAACCGTTGCGCCGCCGAGATGGTGCGCGCGACGAAGTCCTCCTTGCCGTGATGAAACCCGCCCAGATCCGGGTCGCCGAGAACCAGACCGCCGGTCGCGAACATCAGCCGCCGGCCACTCTGCGCCTCTATTTCGCGCCACAATTGATGCGAGCGGACGGCCAAGGGAACGTATTCATCGCCCTCGCCGATCGCTAGGCGGGTGATTCGAGTCTCGCCATGGCTGGAGCCTTGGTCGTGAGGCGGACGGAACTGGTCGAGGCCGAGAACCGTGAGGCCGCGTTTGGCGAGCTGGAACGTCGTGGCGGCGCCGAACGCACCCAGTCCAACGACTATCACCTCCGGGCTGTCGACGGCCCTCATCGGCGTCGGCGATGAGCAGGGGCAGACGAGACGGGTCGGTTCAGATCAGGTCTCCGCCAGCCGCCGCCGCCGTCGTGCCGTCCTTCTGATAGGCCTTGATGACGTTGCGGCCGACGGTCCAGCGGTGGACTTCGTCGGGGCCGTCGACGAGGCGCTGGGCGCGGATGTGGGTGTACCAGGCGGCCAACGGCGTATCGAGGCTGTAGCCGAGAGCGCCATGGAGCTGGATCGCTGTGTCGACCACCTTGTGGACCATGTGGGCGAGGAACACCTTGGCGATCGAGTTCTCCTGCCTCAGGTCCATGCCTTTCTCGGCTTTGTAGGCGATGTGCATCAGCATCAGCCGGGCGATGTAGAGTTCGCTGGCGCAGTCGGCGAGCATGAACTGCACCCCCTGGCGCTCGGAAAGCAGCTTGCCGAAGGTCGAGCGGCTGGTGACGCGCTCGGCCGCCATGTCCAGCGCCCTCTGGGCCATGGCGACATTGTGCATCCCATGGCGCAACCGGCCATAGGCCAGGCGATGCTGGCCCATTTCGAACCCCCTGCCCTCGCCGCCCAGGAGGTTCTCGGCCGGGACCTTGAGGTCCTTGATCTCGATCTCGGAGTGGCCGCCGCCCATGATCGCGGCCAAGGGGCCCTCGACGCCCATGGTGGGGATGTCGCGCTTGATGATGTATCCGGGGTCGGGCAGCTCGACGATGAAGGTCGAATAGCGCTGGTGGCGCGGCGCCTCCGGATCGGTCATGGCCATCACCATCGCCATGTCGGCGGCGCTGGCGGCCGAGGAGAACCATTTCTCGCCGTTGAGGACATAGTTCTCGTTGCCATCCTTGACCGCCCGGGTCTGCATTCCGGTGGCGTCGGCGCCCGAGGCCTTCTCGGTCATCGAGTAGCAGACGCGCTTGTCGCCGTTCAGCAGCGGCTTGAGGAACTTTTCCTTCTGCAGGTCCGTGCCGTGCGCCAGAAGAGTCAGCATGGTCGCGTCATCCGGGCCCTGGCTGTTCATCGAAAGGGCGCCCAGGTGACTGGCGCCGAGCTCCATCTGGACCAGGGCGTTGGCGAGTGGTCCCAGTCCCATTCCGCCGTATTCCGTGGGGATGAACGGCAACCACAGGCCCTGGGCGCGGGCTTTGGCGCGCAATCTGGCGAGCAGTGGCTTGTAGTCGGCGCCTTCCTCCAGCTCCTTCTCCGCCGGAATGCACTCCTCTCGCACCCATTGGCGGACGCGTTCACGGACGGCCTTGGCCTCTGCGGGAATTTCAAAATCGATAGCCATGGCGACTTGTCCTTTGGAGCGGTGGGCGGAGGGCGACCGGGCGCCCGGCGGGAGTAGGCGCGGATCGATCATAGCCCCTTGGGTCCGCGGCCGTCATCCTGGAGGCGAATCCCGCCGTCATGGCCGCCTCTTGCCTTGGCGTCCAATGGAGCGCCAAATTCAGGGTTCGGGCGGGCTTGCTTAAGCGGAGGCTAAGCCATGAGCGTCTATCGCGTCACCGAAATCATCGGCACCAGCTCGACGAGCTGGGAGGATGCGGCCAAGGAAGCCTTGACCGCCGCAGCCGGGTCGCTGCGGGATCTGCGCGTCGCCGAGGTCCTCAAACTGGACATCTCGCTGGGCGACAAGGGTCAGATCGAGACCTATCGCACCAAGCTGAGGGTAAGCTTCAAATATGAGCGGGACTGAGTTCCTGGTCATCGCGGCGTCCGGGCGAAACCTGCCGCCAGTCTGATCTTGGGCGCGACGTCGGCCTTGGATGAAGTCGAGGCGCGGGCCCTCGAGGCTCAGTTTCGGATCGCCATCCTTGCCTTGAAGGAGGGCGACGCCGGTGAGGCGGCTCGCCGCCTGGAGGCGATCGTCGGTCGGGCGTCGGACTGGTTCGAGGCCTGGCATAACCTCGGTTTCGCCCGGCAGGTTCTGGGAATGTGGCCGCAGGCGGCGGCAGCCTATCAGGCCGCACTCGCGGCGCGGCCGGCAAGCCAGGAGACGGTTCGGGCGCTCGCGGTGGCGCTTTCGGTCGTTGGGCGTGGCGCCGAGGCGATCGCCCTTTACCGCAATCTGGCGAACGACCCCTCCAGGCGCGCCTTCGCTCTCACCCGGATCGCCTTGGTGGACCCTGGCGCGATCTCAATCGACGAACAGGTGGAGATGACAAAGGCGGCGCGCGCGCCGACGACCGATCCCCAGACCCGGATCGGCCTTCTCTTCGCCCTAGGTCAGGTGCTGGAGGCGGCGGGACGATATGACAGCGCGTTCGCGGCTCTCGCTCGTGGCAATCGGCTGAAGCGCGCTGACCTGGTGAGGCGCGGGGCCTTGCATCCCGAGCGCGCGGCGCGCGAGCATGCGGCGTCCATCGCCTCCCTCAAGGCGTGGTTCAGCGCCGAGTTCATAGCTGAAAGTCAGGGCCGGGGGCATCCGACCGCCGCACCCATCTTCGTGGTCGGAATGCCCCGCTCCGGATCGACCCTTCTCGAACAGATCCTGTCGAGCCACAGCGAGGTCGAGGGGCTGGGAGAGACCAACGCCCTCATCAAAACGATCGGCGGCCAGTTTCCTTTCCACCGCACCGCCGCGCCGCTCGAGCGGCACTTCGCACGCCTGGCCGACGACTATCTCGAAGCGGTGCGCCCGGCACGGCACAGGGCCTCGCCACGGTTCGTCGACAAGATGCTCGATAACTACCTTCACATCGGCATGATCCACCTGCTCTTTCCCAGAGCGGTGATCCTCCACAGTATCCGCGACCCCCTCGACACATGCCTTTCGATCTACCGGCAGCTGTTCACCGGTGAAGGCAATGAGTGTTGCTATGACCTGGCCGACATCGGTGGCGAGTACGCGCGCTACCGCCAGATGATGGCGCATTGGCAAGCCGTCCTGCCTGGCCGGGTGGTCGAAATCAGTCACGAAGTCCTGGTCGACGATCCGCAAACAGAAATCCGGCGGCTGATCACCGAGGTATGCGGCTTGCCGTGGGAGGAGGGGTGTCTGAGTTTCCACCAGTCCGACCATCCGGTTTCATCGGCGAGCAGCCTGCAGGTCCGCCAGCCGATCGGGCGAAGCTCGCTCGGTCGCTGGCGAGCCTATCGGCGCCATCTGGGCCCTCTGAAGGAGGCGCTTGGGCCATACGCCCCGCAGGACGCTTAGGAAATTCGAACTCAATGGCGGGGTGAGCGGCGGAACACTGGGCCGGCGTCGGTGAGCGCGATGTGGGTCAAGGTCTCGTCACCGTGGTTCATCCGCCAGGAGAGCAGCTTCTGGGCCCAGGCGAGAACGAGCGCGGCGTGAGCCGGGTCGCCCGCGAGGTCGTGAAACTCGTCGGGATCGGCCTGCAAGTCGAAGAACAGCGGCGGCAGGGCGGTGAAGTGCGCGTATTTGTAGCGCTCCCCGCGAACGATGTTCATCGCGCACTGATGCAGGGTGAGACCCAGAACCCGCTCGGCGTCATCGTCGAGGACATCGCGGAAGTCGTATTCCCAATGCGCCTCGGTCCGCCACCTCGCCGGCGCGCCCTCGCCGCGCAGGAAGGGCGCCAGATCGGCGCCGTCGCACTGGACCGGAATCTCCGCGCCGATCGCCGCCAGCAAGGTCGGGGCGACATCGACGCTCTCGGTGAAGCGGGTCACCACCGTCCCGCGCCCGCGATCCGCCGAGGGGCGCGGATCGCGGATGATCAGGGGGATGTGGAAGCTCTGGTCGAAATAGCCGCCCTTTCCGAGTAGCCAGTGATCGCCCATCTGCTCGCCGTGGTCCGAGGTGAAGATGATCAAGGTGCGGTCGATCAAGCCGCTCTCGCGCAGGGCGGCGATCAGCCGGCCGATCTCGGCGTCCACCCGGGTCATCAAGCCGAAATATACCGCCTTCAGGCGGCGCAACCGTTTCTCGTCGCTCGGCGCGCGGAAAGGCCGCCGTCCCAGCCACCAGGCGAGCCAGGAGTGCTGGCGCCCCTCTGCGTCCGCGGTCTCGCGGCGGCGAAAGCCCGGGACGGCCATCGGATCGTAGAGGGCGTTGTAGGGTTCTGGGGCCACGAAGGGCGGGTGGGGGCGAAGCAAGGAGAGGTGGGCGACGAAGGGTCCGCGCGCCTGGCGCAGGTAGGCGATCAGTTCGCCGGCCAGGAAGGAGGTGTCGTCGATCTCGGCCGGAAAGGCGAGCGGCCGGGGGTGCGCCGCGCCGTCCTCGTATTCTCGGCCCGGTCGGCGCCAGCCGTAGGCCAAGGCGCTGTCGGCGGGGCGCGCGAAGCCCTTGGCGCGAAGCCAGTCGGTCCAGGCGGTGGGGCGCCCGCTCATCTCGCACACGACGCGGATCCCGGGAAGCGCGCCCTCGTAGGTGGTGAGCCGCGGATCGCCGGGGGGTACGGAGCGCGGATCGACGCTGGTGTCGGTGTAACCGAAGAGGACCGGGTCGTAGCCGCGCGCGGCGCTGAGTTGCGCCCAGTTGGGATGGCGGGCGTCGAGCGGCGCGCCATTGGTCACCGAGCGGTGGTTGTGGAGATAGAGGCCGGTATGCAGGCAGGCCCGACTCGGCCCGCACGGGGCGGCGTTGGCGAAGTGGCGCGCGAACCGCACGCCTTCGCTCGCCAGGGCGTCGAGATGAGGGGTGCGCACCATCGGATGTCCGGCCGCCGAGAGGCAATCGCCGCGCCACTGGTCGGCGGTGATGAACAGGACGTTCAGGGGTTCGGTCATGGCGGGCGGACGGTCTGTGGCCCGCTCAGGCCCGGTGGTACCCGAACCGTTCCATGGACGGCTCGAGGATCATGTCGAGATGGGCGATGGTCGCGGCCGAGAGCTTCACCCGATGGTCTCCCGGGATCACCTTGCGGATGAAGGCCGTGGGGTCCTCCTGTTCCGGCACGACATCGGCCCAGGAAAGAATGTTCTCCACGACATCGGGGTGCGCGGTCCAGCCGAAGTGCGCACAGATCGTCGCAATAAGGCCGGTCTTATTGAGAATGACATCCTCGTATCTGAGCAAGGCAAGATTCGGATCGTCGAGCAGATCGGCGAAATCGAGCATGGTCTCGTTCATCTCGTTGGGCTTGCGGGTTCGCATATAGGCGTCGATGCCCAGGCTCAGGGCCTGCTCGCGCTGCCTCGCCATCAATCTGGTGACTTCGTCGCCCTCGGGCGAGGGCGGAGGAATCGGATGCGAAAAGGCGTTGGTGAAATACTCGCTCACCAGGGCGTCGCGCGGATCGCGAACGAGCAACAGCTTTTTCGACGATCGAAACTGGAGGTTGGCGGCAAAGGCGAACGGCATGTTCCGAAAGCCGCCATAGACATTGCCGCCGGCGATGAGTTCGTTGATCGCCGCCGACCGGCGCCAGTCGCCCACCATGACGTTGTGCTCGAAGAACGTCCCGGCGACGTCGACGAAGTGAAGCCCGTTGAATTGGGCCAGCGCGCGGACGATGTTGTTGAGGATCGTGCTCCCGGACTTCCTCACGGCAAGGACGAAGAAAGCCCCTTGGTCGGGATTGCGCGCGATATCGAAGGCGATGCTCCGGCCGCCGGCGAGAACTATGTCCTTGCGCTGCACTTCGAGGCTTTCCTCAAGCCTCCGCGGCGACGCCACGCGGGCGCGCCTTTTTCTGCATCTTGGTTTCGGTCGGTTTGCCGCCGTTCGCGGCCCGGACGATCTGCCGATAGTCGCTGGGTTTTAGCAGCAGCTTCACGACTTGCGCGTTTCGGCTCCAAAGCTCGCGGGTCTCGCGCATGTACGAGATATCCCACGGCTTGGGCGCGGCCACGAAATGCAGCAACTTCGCCGCCGCGATGTCCTCGATCACCGGCCTGTAGGGGCGCACGAAGAAGTTGAACTCGGGCGGAAGACGCCGCACTCGCTCCTGAAAGGCGATGTTCAGGGCGCATTGGTCGAGGAAGAACAGGCGTCCCGGCTCGTGTTCGGAAAGATGGATCGCCTGGTCGAGGCGCTCGATTATGTCGTCGTGGGCGATATCCATCAGCAGCACGCCCGAATTGAAATAGGCGTCGGGATCGATCGAATTCCGCTCCGCCGCGAAACCAACCTCCAGGAACGGTTCTTCGCAGCGAGCGCCGATTGGATGTCCCTGCAAGTCGAAGGAAAAAAGCTCGCCCAGGTCGCCCTGGCAGACGATGTCGGAGTCGATGTAGCAGAGCCGGTCGAATTCGCCCCGCAGACGAAGATAGTGGGCGGCGTAGATGCGGAAATAGGCCGCGCGGGAGAGACCGGCGCCGCCGCTGAAGAACCCCCAGGACCCGCTGTGCGTGGCTTCGGTGAAGACGAAATCCTTCTCCCAGACCACCTCGATCGGATGGCCGATCATTTCGCCAAATCCGGTGAGAATCCGCTGCCAGTCGGCGGGAACGTCGGCCCCCATGAACACGAACACCTTCACCTTCCGGGCGTAGATGTGGTTGTGGGCGGCGAAGGAGGCGAGAAAAGTCAGGACCCCCAAGAAGTAGTTCTTGTCGGTGCAAAGGTAGAGAGCGGTCCGACCCTTGACCAATCCGATCTCGGCCTCCTGGCTGGAGAGGACTCGGTTGCGGTCCGACATCGTATGGTCCTGGGTCTTCGCCCCATCGCCGGGCAGGGCGCCGGCGCCCCGCTCCATGCACAGATCGTCGATGAGCATCTGGCGGAACTCCAGAGCTCTGCCGGCGATCTCGCCCGCGCCGTTGTGGGTCGCCTCGTCCAGCACTGCCAGAATCTCCTCGCGCATCGATGCCTGGCGCGCGACCTTGAGGAGCTGATACTCGGCGCCGGGCAATGGATAGCCCTTGACCAGGGCGTGCTTGAGGACTTCCGCCGCGTCGGTCCATCGCTTCCTTTCGGCGAGGAAACGGACGGCGAGCGCGCCCTGCCACTGCGTCAACTCGCGGCCGGCGAAGTATTCTTCATAGATCGCCTCGGCGGCGTCGAGGTCCGCCTTGACGCAGGTGAGCTCGAGGCGGGCCATGACCACCGAGGGATTCGAGAACACCGGAAGATCCTTGATGGCGTCGAGAAGCCTCGTGGCCTCGGGCCACAACCGCCGACGCGAGTAGTAGCGCAGCAGCCCGCGGACCTCCGGCGTCTTGGCCGAGAATCGGTTCTCGAGAAAGGATCGGAGCTGCTCCGCTGGCGCCAGGACCTCCGGCTCGATCTGCTCGCCGACGGGGGCGAACTCGAAGTCGACGAAGAGCTTGGCCACGCGGCGCACGTCGCGCCTCTTGCCGGCGAGGCGGAATTCGAGCTTGAGCAGCTGGGCGACGTCGGAGGTCTCGAGATCGCGGGTCTGCGACCTCAGATCGTCCAGCAGGCGCTCCGCCTCATCGAGCCTCGCCGTTTCGATCAGTCGGCCGGCCGTCCGAAGAAGGTCCGGCGAACCGTTCGCCGGACCTACGACGGCGGCGACGTCTTCGATCGGGACACTCGCAACGGCCAGGGGAGCGGGCGGCGGCTCCCCCCGGCCCAGGCGCAGGCGGCTCAACAGCGCCAGTCCCCGACTGTCGAGTGGTTGCGTCGCCTGAAGGGAGGCGAGGCGCTCGCGGGCTTCTTCCTCCTCTCCGGAGGCGATCAGATGTTCGATGATCCGCAGACTCGATTCATAATCGAAAAGGCCTATCGACGCGGCGGTGTCGTAGATGCTGATCGCCAGGGCCGGGTCGGCGGCGAACAGGGCGCCGGCGACCCGCAGGAGGGTCTCGATATGCGCTGCGTTGTATCCCCGGGCCCTGGCGTCGCCGCTGCCGGTCTGGACAAAGTTGAAGATCGCCTGGCCGGCGGCGAGGATGCTGCCGCTTCGTTCCTCGGCGACGGCGAGTTCGTAGAAGGCCCAGGCGAAGGGCGCCAAGGACAGTGATTTCCGAAGCCAGGTCTTCGCCGGTTCGAGCTGCGAGTCGTAGAGGAAATTTCGACCGATGCAGAAGGAGCGGTAGGCGTCCTCCCCGAACTGCTGATTCAGGCGCGTGAGGACTTCGGTGGACCCGGCGAACTTGCGTTTCTGGAAGAGGACCCTGGCCTCGTTCAATCCGTCGACGACGGGATCGGTCATGTCTCATCGCCTCCAGCCGCGGGGCGCGCGGGGCTACGCGCGACCAGTGAGGCTACGGCGTCTGGACGGTGCGGATCGACCGGCGATGTCCACGACATGACAAATCAGCTCAGCCGCGATGTTTTCAGTGGCGCCCCAACCGCCGTCGCGGCGACGGTTTGGGCACGGGAGCGTCGAGTGCGATCTCCATACACTCCAAAGGTTGACGCCCGAAGACGATTTGCCGAGCGGCGGTGTGGCGCGCGCTCTAACCCGCCACCGGGTTGCGGTTCGACCATGGGAATGGCTGCGCGGGGATCGGCACACCGAGAAACTCGCACAGCTGCGGCCAACCCTGGCCCCCGAAGATGTCGAACTCGAGAAAGCAGTCCCGAGGTCTCTCGCTGAAGAATCGGCGGACACGCATCTCGTGGACCCGGTAGGCGACGACGAGCTTTTCGGGGCGCTCCATGGCCGCCCTGATCTCCTCCGGGTCGCCGTCTCCGGTGTGCCGGCGCCAATGTTTCAGCTTCGAATCCCGCCAACTCTCCGGAGACCTTGTCGTGTAGATGAATTTGGCGTTGGAAAACCTCTCGAAGTTGCTCTCGAATGTCATGCCGGCGGGGGGGTCGGTGAAGGCGTCGAAGATCGGAAGGTCATCCTCGCTCATCCGCTCCCGTGTCAGCTCGTTCATGAAATCGACGGCCTTGAAACCCAGTATGGTCAATGCCGCGCCCAGGGTGGTCGTGCCGGTCTTGCCAAGGCCGATGCCGAATATCTTGGGCTTCGAGAAGTCCGGAAACGCCGGATCACCCAGGGCCTGCGCCGCCGCGCGCAGCATCCGGTCGTGGCGGCCCAGGCGCCGCCCATCGCCCAGCCGCCGCAGCGACGCAAGGAAGGTCGGATAGTCGCGCAAGGCCAGGTGCAGGCGCAAGCGGAGCGCCTCGGCTTCCTGAGACGTCTCGGGTCCTACCCGCGCCAGCATCGGCTCGAGTTTTTCCAGCAGTGAAAGCCAGGCCGACCTGCGGGCGGCGCCCTCATAGATCGCCGGCGCGAAATCAAAGAGACTGCCGAGAATGGCCGGTTGTTCCGCCTGCGCCAGAAGGCGCATGAATTCCGCGTTCGCGGCGTCCGGGCGCCTCAGTCGGACCAGGATGTCGATCTTCAGCTGGACGATGGCCGCGCTTTCGGATCGGCTCAAGGGGCTCGCCTCGAGCTCCTCGAGGGCTTGCTCCAGGCGGCCGGTCTGTCTGAGCAAGCGCACCAGCGCGACGAACGCTTGTTCGAGATTGGGGTTTGCGCCCACCAGCTCGCGCAATATCGCCTCGGCCTCCTTGCCCCTGCCGAGGTTCATGAGAACGATGGCGCGTCTCGCGCGCCAGAATCCGGTGTTGGGACGGCCGGAGAAGCGGCTCAGAACCCGGTCCCAGGCCGCCAGGGCCTGCGGCCAGGTTTCCCTCTGGGTGGCGACCTGCGCGAGGCCAACCGGCCCGACGGGTTCGTCGGGATGAGATTGGGCCATGGCCGCGTAGATCTGCTCGGCTTCGTCGAGCAGCCCGGCGATGAACAAGGCCTGCACGCAGTCGACCGCCGCCTTGCGCGTCATCTCGGGCGCCCGGCAAGCTCCGTTCAGCAATTGGCGGACCCCCTCGTCCAGGGGCTGTTCGGAGAACCGAGCGGCGACATCGCGGACGGCCGCATCGACGGTGAGGGACGGATCGGCGATCAGGTTCATTGAGGTCCGGCTCACCTTAGCCTTCAGCCGCCAGGGAGAATCCCAAGGCTTCTCCTAAAATGGCGGCCGCCGGTCAACCAACCCGGGCTCAGCCAGAGGAGCCATCGCCCGCCACCGGGTTGCGGTTGGCCCACGGGAACGGCTGGGCGGGCGTTGGGACGCCGAGGAACCCGCACAGCTCCGCCCACCCCTGGCCGCCGAAGATGTCGAACTCCAGGAACTTGTCCTTCGGCTTGTCGCTGAAGAAGCGCCGCACCCGCCGCTCATGAGCGCGGTAGGAATTCACCAGCCTTTGCGGCTCCATCGGGGTTTCGTCGTCTTCGATTTCGCCGTCGCCATATTTCCTGCGCCAGTGCTTCAGCTTGGAGTCGCGCCAGCTCTCTGGCGACCTCGTGGTGTAGATGAACCGGGCGTTGGGGAATTTCTCGAAATTCGCCTCGAAGGTGATGCTCGTCGGCGGATCGGTGAAGGCGTCGAAGATCGGAAGGTCATCTGAGCACATCCGTTCCTTGGTCAGCTCATTGATGAAATCGACGTTGCTGAAGCCGAGAATGGCCAGGGCTGCGCCCAGGGTGGTCGTGCCGGTCTTGCCAAGACCGATGCCGAAGATCTTGGGCTTCGAAAAGTCGGGAAAGGCCGGATCACCCAGGGCCCGCGCCGCCGCGCGCAGCATCCGGTCGTGTCGGCCAAGGCGCCGCTCCTCGCCCAGGCGGTCCATCGCCGCCAGGAAGGTCGGATAGTCGCGCAGGGCGAAATGCAGGCGCAAGCGCAGGATCTGCGCTCCCTGCAGGCTGCCCGCGCCGGGACCGGCGAGCATCGGCTCAAGCCTGTGCAGCAGCGACACCCACGCCGCGGTCCGGTCCTCTCCCTCGTAGATCGCCGGCGTGAAGTCGAAGAGGCTGATCAGAAGCGCCGGCTTCTCCGAGCAGGCGAGAAGCCGCTGGAACTCCAGCCGCGCCGCCTCGACCCTTCTTAGACGAACGAAGAGATTGAGCTTGGTCTCGACCAGCGGGGGGGTTTCGGACGAGCCGAAGGGGCTGGCCTCGAGTTCGCAGAGCGCCTCTTCCAGCCGGCCGGTCTGAACGAGCACCCGCAAGAGAACCACAAAGGCGTTTTCGAGTTTGGGGTGGTTGGTCACCACCTTGCGGACGATCGCCTCGGCCTCGACGCCGCGGCCGAGCCGCACCAGCACGGTGGCGCGCCGCGAACGCCAGAGAGCGGAGTTGGGGCGATCGCCGAAGCGCGTCAGCACCTCGTCCCACAAGGCCAGGGCTTGCGGCCATGTCTCCCTCTGGGTGGCGATCTGCGCCAAGCCCACCCGGCCGATCGGCTCGTTGGGATAGGATCGCTCGATTGAATTGTAGAGATCCCCGGCTTCCTCGAGCAGACCCGCGCTCAGCAGAGCCTGGCCGCATTCGTTCGCGGTCTTGCGCGTCACCTCCGGCTCGGCGCATGCGGCCTCCAGAGCGCGGCGAACGCCGTCGTCGGCCGGCCGGCCAGAGAGCCGCGCGGCGATCTCGCGCACAACGCCGTCGAGCGCGGCGGGCGTCTCAAGCGTCACAGTCATGGGATCCGGTTCAGACGTACACGCGCCACGGTCTCAGGAGGATTGGCGATTCTTTCCCGAAACCCGTCTTGGGTCAACCGAGGTCCCGCCCTGACGGCGCTTCGCCTGCTGGCTACCTCGGCCGGCGGCTGATTCCGCGCCGGCCCCACCTGGCGCCGGGTTGCGATTTGCCCACGGAAACGGCTGGTCGGGTATGGCCGCGCCCAGGAAGCCGCACAGCTCCGGCCAGCCATGGCCGGCGAAGATGTCGAACTCGAGGAACCTAGCTTTCGGCTTGTCGCTGAAGAAACGGCGCACGCGCTCGTCATGGGCGCGGAAAGCCTCCGGGAAGTCCGCGAAATTGAGGTAGAGAGATTGCAGAATGTTGCGCAGAGCCAGGCCATAGTGGAACTGATCAGGCCGTCTCATCGCGCTTTTGATATCCTTGAAATCCGCCAGACCGTAATCCCTGCGCCAGTGCCGAACGATCGAGTCCAGCCAATCTTCGGGAGGCCGGGTCGTGTAGATGAACCTGGCGTTTGGGAACATGTGGAAGTATTTCTCGAAGGATACGCTCGCCGGAGTGTCGGTGAATGCATCGAACTTGTGCAGATCGTCGTCGCACATCAGTTCCCGAGTGAGCGGATTCGTCCAGTCTACGGTGTTGAGTCCGAGCTTCGTCAAGGCGGAAGCAAGGGTAGTCGTTCCGGTCTTTGAAAGGCCAATGCCGAAAACCTTGGGCTTGGAAAAATCTGGATAGGCAGGGTCGCGCAATGCCGTGGCGACGTTCCTCACCATCCGATCGCGGGATCCAAGACGCCGCTCATTGCCCAATGCCGCCACGGCCGCCAGGAAGGATTCGTTGTCGCGCAGAGCAAGGTGAAGACGCAGTCGCAGGACCTCCGCAGCCTCGGCGCCGGGACCATCTTCCGTCTCAAGTATTGGCCCCAGCTTTCCGAGCAACGAAACCCAGGCGCCCGTCCGCGCCGCGCCTTCGTAGAGGGCGGGCGTAACATCGAATAGAGTGGCCGCAATCGCCGGTTCGTCCATGTCATTCAAAGCGCGCTGAAATTCCCTCCGGGCTTCGTCCAGACGACCGGTGTCGCTGAGCCGCCGCAACAGAACCAAGAAAGCGCTGGGGTGCCTAGGAAAGGCGGCCAGTACTTCGTGCATGGCCGCCTCGGCTTCTACGCCCCTGCCAAGTCTCATGAGAGCCGTGGCGCGCCGCGAGCGCCAAAAGTCCGCGTTCGGTCGGTCGCCGAAACGGGTCAACACCTCGTCCCAGCCGACCAGCGCCCGCGGCCAGTCTCCGCGGTGCATCGCCAGTTGCGCCAGACCGACGAACCCGCCCGCCTCCTTGGGCCGGTATCGCGCCAGGGCGGCGTAGAGCGCCTCGGCCTCGTCGAACATCTCGGCGACGAGCAGTCCATCGGCGCAGCGCACCGCCGCCTCCCGCGACACGGCGGGTGCTCGGCAAGCCGCCCTCAGCGAGTGGCGGACGCCACTGTCGATAGGCCGGTCGAGCACTCGCGCGGCGATGGCGTGGACAATCTCATCCAGCGACAGGCTCGGATCGAAGATCGCATCCATCGGCCTCAGACCCGCCGTCGCCCGCACGCGGTGCGGTCACCGCAGTCGTCATATCGGTCCTGGTTTCCAATACAATTGCCATTCATTCTGACCTCGGCCACAAGACCCTTAACGGCGGCCGGTGTCGGCGCACGCCTAGAAGGAGCGGCGGGTGGCGAGACTCTATGACAGCCAGAAGCGAATCCTGGTCACCGGCGGGGCGGGTTTCCTCGGCTCGCACCTGATCGACCGCCTCCTCGCCCAGGGCCATGAAGTCATCTGCCTGGACAGCCTGTTCACCGGCACGAAGCGGAACATCCGCCACCTGCTGGGCAATCCGCTGTTCGAGTTCGTGCGCCACGACGTGACCTTCCCGTTCTACGTCGAGGTCGATGAAATCTACAATCTCGCCTGCCCGGCTTCGCCCATTCACTACCAACACGATCCGGTGCAGACGACCAAGACCTCGGTGCACGGCGCGATCAATATGCTGGGCCTGGCCAAGCGGCTGCGATGCCCGATCCTCCAGGCTTCCACCAGCGAGGTCTATGGCGACCCGTCCGAACACCCGCAGACCGAGAGCTATTGGGGCAACGTCAATCCGATCGGCCCGCGTTCCTGCTACGACGAGGGCAAGCGGTGCGCCGAGACCCTGTTCTTCGACTATCATCGCCAGCACGACCTGAAGATCAAGGTCGCGCGGATCTTCAATACCTATGGTCCGCGGATGCATCCGGCCGACGGGCGCGTCGTCTCCAACTTCATCGTCCAGGCCCTGAAGGGCGAGGCAATCACCATCTATGGCGCAGGCAGCCAGACGCGCTCGTTCTGCTATGTCGACGACCTGATCGAGGGCCTGCTGAGGCTGATGGCGAGCCCTCCGGAGTTCACCGGGCCGGTCAACATCGGCAACCCCAACGAATTCACCATTCTCGAACTGGCGAGGGAGGTCATCCGCCAGACCGGCGCCAAGTCCGAACTGGTGATGCATCCCCTGCCCACCGACGATCCCAAGCAGCGGCAACCCAACATCGAGGTCGCCTCGAGGGTGCTGGGCTGGTCGCCGACCGTGCCCCTCGTGGAGGGATTGGCGCGGACGATCGATTATTTCAGGGCCATGGCTGCCGAGACGTCGCCCGCCTGAACCGCCGCGAACGCAGGATCTCGTGCAGGCCGGCTCAGTTTTCGCCGCGGGGGAAAGGCTCGTCCGGTTCGCTCTTGCCGAGGAACCGGCAGAGATCCGGCCAACCGGCGCCGCCGAGGACGTCGAGTTCGAGGAAGCGGTCGGCGGGCTTGTCCTCAAAGAACCGCCGAACCCGCTTGTCATAAGCCTGATAGGCTTCAGAGAAGCCGGGGTGATTGAGATAGAGGGCGTGGGCGATGTCGCGCTGGGCGAGGCTGTACAGGAACCTCTCGGGACCGGCCAACGCGGCCTTCAGCTCGTCAAAGTCCGCGGAGCCGTAGAGCTTTCGCCAGTGGTTCGCGATCGCTTCCCGCCAAGCCTCCAGGGGCCGGGTGGTGTAGATGAACCTGGAATTGGGGAAGGTGAAGAACGACTTTTCGAAGCCGACGCACGCCGTCGTCCCGGTGAAGGCGTCGAAGGCGTAGAAGTCGGCTTCGCTCAGAAGCTCCAGGGTCAGGGGGTTGCGCCAGTCGAGGGTGTTGAAGCCGAGCATGTCCAGGGCCGCGGCCAGCGAGGCCCCGCCGGTCTGCGACAGTCCGATCCCGAATATCCTCGGCCTGCCAAGATCGGGATAGGCGGCATCGCCGAGGGCCGCGGCGACGGCGCGCAGCCGGCGATCATGGAATCCAAGGGGCTTGTCGTCGTCGGCGCGCTTCATGGTCGCCAGGAAGGCGCCGCGGTTGCGCAGCGCCAGGTGCAGCCGCGCGCGAAGCGCCACCGCGGGCTCGCGCCAGCCGGCGTTTTCTCCATCGACGAGCGGCTGGACCTTCCTGAGCAGACTGACCCACATGGCGATCCGCTTCTGGTTCTCGTAGAGGGGCGGAACGACCGCGAAAAGAACGGCCAGGAGGACCGGGTTCGCGGCGGCCTCGAAGACCTGCTCGAATTCCGCGCGCGCTTCGTCCTGGCGTCCCAGGCGGATCAGGGCGTCGAGCCTCAGCTCCATGACCGCGGCGGTGTGCGCGGCGCGCAAGGGTCCATCGGCGAGGGCGGCCAAAGCCTCTTCCGGGCGGCCGGTCTGGATCAGGGCCCTGATGAGGACGAGCGATGCGGCCTCGAGCTGCTGGTCGCCCTCGAGCAGCTCGCGGGCAGCGGCCTCGGCCTCCTCGGCGCGGCCGAGCCTCAGCAGGACCGCTGCCCGCCGCGAGCGCCACAGCGGCGCATTGGGACGGCGGGGAAAGCGGGCGAGCACCTCGTCCCAGGCGGCGAGCGCCTCTGGCCAGGCTTCCCGCTCCATCGCTCCGTGCGCCTTGGCGACTTCGCCACGCGGATTGGGTCGGCTCTCGGCCTGCTCCATCTGAATTCCTGCTCTCGAGGCTTGCGTCGCGCCCAACCCGGCGGGGACGGAGCAAGCCGGATGATCGCACGAGCTTCGGGGCATCAAAATGGCGGGGTGCGCGTCGTCCAGGGCCTCCGGCGCCTGCCCGCGCGAGGCGGACGATCGCGCCTCGCCTGCCGTGCTGCCGCGAATAAGTGTTCGAAAGTATTCCCAAGACAACGCTATTGTGACATTGGTGCCGGGTCAGGCCGCGCTCCCAAAAACGATGGCCTGACTGACAGCTCCGAGAGGACGATCGATCCCTCTCGGAGCTGTCGACCTATCGCTGCGCCCCTGGACCGTTGAGCGCCCAGAACACGGCGAAGACGAGGACGACCACGATCAGAACCGTCGCCACCAGGATGGCGGCGCGCTGCGGCCAGCTCATGTCGCGGTTGCCGCGTCTGGCCTTCTTCCCGCGAATCCGCTTTCCAGGTCCGCTCATTTTCCGCTCTTGCATGGTCGGTCCCGATGGTGGGATGGCGGTCTCTCGATATCAAGCTCGCAGAACTGCGCCTCTTTCCAATAGGGCGGGCGTGGCGCCCAGACGGCGCGAATCCGCGGGAGCGAAAACAGCGCTCCCCAGTTGAAACAGGGCGCCGCCATGCACGGCCTTTTCTCCAGCTCGTCCTCAGCGAACCTGCTTCGCGTCGTCGGCGGCTGGCTCGTGGTTGTTTTCAGCCTCGGCGCCGGCGCGCTCACGATCTGGGCGCTCATTGACAGCAGTCGACGCGAGCGCTGGCCCGACGAAGGGCCGGCATGGAGACTGTGGATCGGCCTCGCCATCTGCGGCGCCGGGGTCGCCCTTGGCGTCTGGATGATCGTCGGCGGCCTCGCCTGACGGCAATCCGAGTGCCGCACCCGCGCAGCTCCGCCTTCGGTTCCCGGCAAATGGGCAGAGCAAGAAGTGGTGGACGCGGCTGGGATCGAACCAGCGACCCCTACGATGTCAACGTAGTGCTCTTCCGCTGAGCTACGCGTCCTTTCCGGAAAGAGAGCCCGCGATATACCGGGGCCGTTTTTGCGGCGCAAGAACGCGGCCCTCAGGCCGCTGGCGCCATCATCCTTTCCACTTCGGTGACGATCTCGCGCAGGTGAATCGGTTTGGAGAGCACCTTGGCGCCAGGCGGCGCGCGGCCCGGAGCGGAGAGGGCGACGGCGGCGAAGCCGGTGATGAAGATGATGCGCAGCTTCGGCTGACGTTGCGCGGCGATCCTGGCGACCTCGATCCCGTCCAGTCCCGGCATCACGATGTCGGTCAGGAGCAGGTCGAAGCCATTGTCGAGGGCGGCGACGGCCTCCTCGCCATCGGCGCAGGCGGTCACGGCGTAACCGGCCCGCTCCAGGGCGCGGGAGAGAAAGCCGCGCAGAGATTCGTCGTCTTCGGCGAGGAGGATTCGCTGCATGGGGGATCGGTCGGGTTCTCTGGCGGTGCGGGTGGCGGCTCTTCGAAGCTTAGCCGCCAAGGCGTAAATCCGCCGTGAACCTTCGCCAGGGTTCGGATGAAACCGACAGCAGGCGCGGCGGCGTTTGCTCCGGGCCCCTTGATCGAAGATGATGGCGTCCATGAACGCCTGGGAGCCCATCGCCGCGGCGCGCGCCGACCCTGATGAGACTCTCGAGCCCTTCGTCATTGAACGCCCTCCCCCCGGAGCGCCGCTCTCGCCGCTGGTCTTCGCCTCACCGCATTCGGGAAGAGTCTATCCGGCGCTGATGATGGCCGCATCGCACCTCGACGCTGCGGCGATCCGTCGCTCGGAGGACATGTTCGTCGACCGGCTCATCGAGCGGGCGCCGGCGTACGGGGCCCTGGTGATCACCGCGCGGCTGGCGAGGGTGTGGCTGGACGTTAACCGAGAGGCCTGGGAGCTGGATCCGGCGATGTTCGAGGACGAGCTGCCCGCCTACGCCCGGCGTCGGACAGCAAGAGTGGCGGCGGGGCTGGGCGCGATCGCCCGCGTGGTCTGCGAGGGCCAGGAGATCTATGCGCGCAAGTTGAGTTTCGCGGAGGCGCGGGCGCGGGTAGACTCCGTCCACCGACCCTATCACGACGCGCTGGCGGGACTGATCGCCGAGGCCCGCGCGGCGCACGGCATCGCGGTGCTGGTCGACTGGCACTCGATGCCGTCGGCGGCGGCGCGCGCGGCGGCCGGGGGCGCCTGCGACATGGTGCTGGGCGATCGGTTCGGCGGTTCGTGTTCAGCAACGCTCTCCCGGCTGGTCGAGCGCGAACTCACCGGCATGGGCTACAGGGTGGCGCGCAACGCCCCCTATGCCGGGGGCTTCACAACCGAGCATTACGGCCGTCCCGCGGCCGGCGTCCACGCCCTGCAGATCGAGGTCAACCGCGCCCTCTACCTGGACGAGGTTCGCCTTACGCCTACACCTGGGTTCATCCGCCTGCAGAGCGATCTCGAAGGCTTGTTCGCGGCCCTGACGGCCATGGACTGGGAAGCGCTCTAGCCTCCGCCGCCAGCTGACTTACCGCCGCGGGTGGCTTCAGCCGAGCGGATTGGCTACAAGCGCGGCGTCTCCCCGAACATTCCGAAAAGCGCCCCCGCCACCCGCATGGCCCTACGCAACATCGCCATCATCGCCCATGTGGATCATGGCAAGACGACGCTCGTCGACCAACTGCTGACCCAGTCGGGCGTGTTCCGGGCCAATGAGAGTCATCTCGAAAGGGCGATGGACTCCAACGACCAGGAGCGCGAACGGGGGATCACCATCCTGGCCAAGGTGACCTCGGTAAATTGGCGCGGCGCGGGCGGCGAGACGCGGATCAACATCATCGACACTCCCGGCCATGCCGACTTCGGCGGCGAGGTGGAGCGGATCCTGGGAATGGTCGATGGCTGTTTGCTGCTGGTCGACGCCGAGGAAGGGGTGATGCCGCAGACCAAATTCGTGCTCGGCAAGGCCCTGAAGCTCGGCCTGAAGCCGATCGTGGTCCTCAACAAGGTCGACCGCCCGCATGCCGACCCCGACAAGGTGCTGGAGGAGGCCTTCGATCTCTTCGCGGCCCTGGGGGCGAGCGAGGCGCAGCTCGACTTCCCTCACCTCTACGCCAGCGGCAAGCAGGGCTGGGCGGTGGCCGACCTTGCGGACGCGCGCAAGGACCTCGGTCCCCTATTCGAAAAAATCGTCGAACATACCCCGCCGCCCGCCGCCGAGGCGCGCGCCGGCGAGCCCGCCCAGCTGCTGGCGGTGCTCATCGAGGCCGATCCGTTCCTGGGACGGCTGCTCACCGGGCGGGTGGAGAGCGGGCGTCTCGCGCCGGGGATGGCGGTCAGGGCCCTGGCGCGCGACGGGACGGAAGTGGAGCGCGGGCGGATCAGCAAGATCCTCGCCTTTCGGGGCCTCAAGCGGCAGCCGATCGGGGAGGCCCTGGCCGGCGACATCGTCGCCCTTGCCGGGCTCTCGAAGGCGACCGTGGCCGACACCATCGGCGAGCCGGCCGCGCAAGGCGCGCTGCCCGCCCAGCCCATAGACCCGCCAACCATCGCGATCACGGTTTCGGTGAACGACAGCCCCCTGGTCGGGCGCGATGGTTCCAAGGTTCAGAGCCGGGTGATCCGCGAGCGGCTCACCCGCGAGGCGGAGGCCAACGTCGCGGTCAAGCTAGCCGAGACGGCGGAGAAGGATGCGTTCGAGGTCGCCGGCCGGGGCGAACTGCAGCTCGGCGTCCTGATCGAGACCATGCGCCGGGAAGGGTTCGAGGTTTCCATCAGCCGGCCGCGGGTCGTCTATCAGAACGACGTCCTGACCGGTGAGCGACTGGAGCCGATCGAGGAGGTGGTTATCGACGTCGACGAGGATTTTGCCGGCGTCGTCATCGAAAAGCTCTCGGCGCGCAAGGCCGAACTCTCCGACATGGGACCCTCAGGCGCCGGCAAGACCCGGATCTCGTTTCTGGCCCCGTCCCGGGCCCTGATCGGCTACCAGGGCGAGTTCCTGACCGACACGCGCGGGTCCGGGGTGCTGAACCGGGTTTTCTCTCACTACGAGCCTTACAAGGGCGCGATCGAGGGCCGGCGCAACGGGGTGCTGGTATCCAACTCCCACGGCGAGACCGCCTCCTACGCCCTTTGGAACCTCGAGGAGCGCGGAACGATGTTCGTCGGCGCCGGGGAGAAGACCTATCAGGGGATGATCATCGGCGAGAATTCCAGGCCCGATGATCTTGATGTCAACCCGATGAAGGCCAAACAGCTCACCAACGTGCGCGCTTCCGGCAAGGACGAGGCGATCCGCCTGACCCCCCCGCGCCGCCTGAGCCTCGAGCAGGCCATCGCCTACATCGAGACCGACGAACTGGTGGAGGTGACGCCCAAGTCGATCCGCCTGCGCAAACAGATCCTCAACCCCACCTACCGCAAGCGCCGCGAGCGGGTGGAGGCGTAAAGAGGCGGCCGGCCATGGCGCATCCGCTCTACGGCGCCATGCCGACGACGATCTTCGAGGTGATGAGCGGCCTGGCGCGCGAAACCGGCGCGATCAATCTGGGGCAAGGGTTTCCAGACGTCGAGGGGCCCGAGTCGATACGCCGGCGCGCGGCGGAGGCGACGCTGCACGGCTCCAATCAGTATCCCCCGATGGCCGGATTGCCGGAACTGCGCGAAGCCGCGGCGGATCACTATCGGAAGTTCCAGGGCCTCGAGCTCGACTGGCGCAGGGAGATCACCGTAACTTCGGGCGGCACAGAGGCGCTGGCCTGCGCCTTCCTGGCCCTGATCGAGCCGGGCGACGAGGTGGTGCTGTTCCAGCCGCTCTACGATTCCTACCTGCCGATGGTGCGGCGCGCCGGTGGGATCGCCCGCCTGGCCAGGCTCGAACCGCCGCACTGGCGGTTCGATCGCAAGGCCCTGGAGGCTGTGTTCACGAGGCACACCCGGCTGGTGGTCCTGAACAATCCCCTCAACCCCACGGGCAGCGTATTTCCGGACTCCGACCTCGCCCTGCTCGCTGAATTCTGTGTGCGGACCGATGCGATCGCGGTCTGCGACGAAGTGTGGGAACAGGTGGTGTTCGACGGCGAGGCGCACCGTCCGCTGATGGGGTTCCCGGGCATGCGCGAGCGAACAGTCAAGATCGGCTCGGCCGGGAAGATGTTCGCCCTGACCGGCTGGAAGGTGGGATTCCTCGTCGCCGCACCCCCGCTCAGCGCGGTGCTCGCCAAGGCGCACCAGTTCCTGACCTTCACCACGCCGCCCAATCTGCAGGCGGCGGTGGCCTTCGGCCTGGCGAGCGGCGCCGAGTGGTTCGCGACCATGCCTGTCGAGCTCGCGCGGTCGCGCGACCGGCTGGCGCAGGCGCTGCGAGCGGTGGGGTTCGCTCCGCTCGAGAGCCGGGCGACCTATTTCCTCGATGTCGATCTGGCCGCCTCGGGGGTCGACGAGGATGACGGGAGCTTCTGTCTGCGGGCGGTGAAAGAGGCGGGGGTGGCGACGATTCCCGTCTCCGCCTTTTACGAGGAGAATCCGGTGACTTCGATCATTCGCCTCTGCTTTTCGAAGCGCGACGAGACTCTGGACGAGGGCGTGCGGCGCCTGGCCAAGGCCAGGAACCTATCGCGCAGGGCTCACCGAGGTTAGCTTCGGGGTATCGGCCGGACGCTCGCCATGCAGACACCGCTCGACGATGCTCGCCTGGAAGCCCTGCTCGATGAACTGCACGCCCGTAGCAGCGAGCAGGAGGAGCACACACGCGCCTATTTCGCCCGTCGCGCGGCGGAAGGAACCCTGTCGTGGAAGGGCATGGACGAAGAAACCCATGGCTTCCTCGCCGACAAGTTGGTCGCCCTGGATCGTGACAAGGCCCTGTTTTGCCATCAGCTGTGCCGCGCCATCGACGCGCGGACGGTGGTGGAGGTGGGAACCTCGTGCGGCGTCTCGACCCTCTATCTGGCGGCGGCGGTCCGGGCGAATGCCGTGGGCGGCGGGCGCGACGGCCTGGTCATCGGGACCGAACACGAACCGACGAAGGCCGCCGCCGCCCGGGCGCTCTTCGAGCGCGCCGGACTTGCGTCGTTGATCGAGCTGCGCGAGGGCGACCTGCGCGAGACTTTGAAGTCTCTGGAGGGGCCGATCGACTTCGTGCTTTTCGACATCTGGGTCGAGATGGCCAGACCCGCCCTGGAGCTCATCGCCCCGCACCTTCGCCGAGGCTCCGTGCTCGTGGCGGACAACACCGCCGCGGTTCCGGGTCCTTACGCCGACTATTTCGCCTTCTTGAAGGAACCGCCGGGCCGGTTCTCCACAATCACCCTGCCCTTCGAGGGCGGTCTCGAAATGACGGTGCGCGGCAACTGAGGGTCGACGACCTCGGCCCTGGGCCCCCAGGTGCGGCGTTGAACGCCGCTAGCCCAGAGCGCGCATGCGCGCCAGGGCGGGATCTCCGGCCGGCGCGGCGAAGGCGAAGCGGTCGACGAAGGCGAAGAACTCTTCCGCCTCGCGGGCCGCCACCGGCTCGGCCGCCATCTCCTCCACCGAGCGGCCGCTCTCCAGCGCGGTCTGATAGGCTTGGCGCGAGCGGATGATGACCGGGGCCACCGGCAGACGCATCAGCTGCAGAGCCCTGAGCGCCCTGACGACAGACGGCGGTTGGACGCCCGCACGCGCAACCGGGGCCTGGTTGAGCACGATGAGCGCCGGCTTCCGCAGGCGCCGGACGATCTGGGCAGTGCGAACGGCGGCGGCGAGATCGAGAAAGGTGGGGCGCAAGATGAGCAGCGACAGATCGCAGAGCGCCAGCGCATGGCCCAGCTCCTCTTCCGCTCCGGCCGGGGTGTCGATGATCAAGACCTCGCACCGCGTCTGGACAGCCGCCACCTGGACATTGAGAAGGCCAGCGGCGCCGCAGGCGACACAGGCGGGACCCCCGCCGCGCCGGGCGCGCAGCACCTCGGCCGAGGAACCCTGCGGGTCGGTGTCGGCGAGCAGGGTCTTCCTGCCGCGCAGGTGGGCGCCGATCGCCAGATGGGTGGCGATGGTGGTCTTGCCCGAACCGCCCTTGCAGGCGATCGCCGCGATGGTTCTCATCGGCTTTCCGTTTGCTGGAGCAGGATAGTGCTCAACAGAGGCGAAAGAGGATTCGTGTGGCCGCAGTAGGGCGCGCGGACAATAACGCGCAAGGACTATGTTCGGCGGCTAGATCGTCGAGCCGCCGTCGACAACGATCTTCTGGCCAGTCATCCAGGCGCCCGCGCGCGAGGCGAGGAAAACCGCGGCGCCGGCGATGTCGTCGGGCTCGCCCAGGCGGCGAAGGGGCGTGCCGACGCTGGACCGGCGCTCGGCCTCCGGGGTATCCCACAGGGCGCGCGCGAAATCCGTCTTCACCAGGCCCGGGGCGATGCAGTTGACCCGGATGTTGTCCGGGGACAGCTCCTGGGCCAGGTTGCGCGCCAGCTGAAAGTCAGCCGCCTTGGAGATGCCGTAGGCTCCGAGCATGGCGCTGCCGCGCAGGCCGCCGATGGAGGAGACGATGATGATCGCGCCGTCCTTGCGCGCCCTCATTTCCGGGGCGACCATATGGATCAGCCAGTGGTTGGAGATGATGTTGTTGTCGAGGATTTTGCGGAAGGCATCGTCGCTGATCCCCGACATCGGCCCAAAGTAGGGGTTCGAAGCGGCGTTGCAGACCAGGATGTCGATCCCACCGAACGCGCCATGGGTCTCATCGACGAGGCGCTGAAGATCGTCCTTGGACGAAATGTTGGCGGTGACGGCGATCGCCGAGCCGGCGCGCCGGGCGTTGATGCCTGCGGCGACCTCCTCGCACGGCCCCGCCTTGCGCGAGGATATGACCACCTTGGCGCCGTGTTCGGCCATCCGGGTTGCGATCGCCTTGCCGATGCCCCTCGAGGAGCCGGTGACCACCGCGACCTTTCCGGCAAGATCGAACAGCTCCATGGGCGCGCGCTCCTTTGCAGGGGCGCACCATCGAGCGGGGGGCGCCGGAGGTCAAGGCGCGGGCAGGTCCATGAGGCGCGAGGATTGCGCCCGTGCGCCGTGATCCCGTAAATGCTCCAATGCGCACGGGCGACGCCGTCGGAGTTTCGACCCTGCTGGCGGCGTCGCTGATCCTCGCCCTGACCGCGACATCGACACGGGGGACAGCGAACGCCGCGACTTCGAGACCGCCACTCAAGGTCTTCATCAGCCCCTCCGGCGAACCGTTTCGACCGGGACCGCATGCACGCGACCCGTTCGACGTCTGGTTCGACAAGGCCGACGCCGACCACGACGGCCGCATCGATCGGGCCGAGTTCCGGGCCGACGCGGAGGCGTTCTTCAAAATTCTGGATACCAATGGCGACGGCGTGATCGACGGGTTCGAAATCGCCGCCTACGAGACCAAGATCGCGCCCGAGCTGAGCGCGGCCGCCGAGGCTCACGCCGTCTCCTTCTCGAGCGATGAGCCCGCGATGCTGCTTCCCGATCCCGAGCCGGTGAGCAGCGCCGATCTGCGCCTCGATTCGCGGATCACCCGGGCCGGTTGGCTACAGGTTGCCGACCACCGTTTCGACCTCCTGGACCGCAAGAGGCAGCGATTTCTCGATCGGGAGAGCCTGATCGCCCTGTTACCCAAGGGCGCCAGACCGCAGGCTGGGAAGAGCCGGTGAACCGCGGCGGAGAGCGAAACGCACTATTGGGTCGGATGAAGTTGGCGGCCGCCTTTCTGGTTGTCGGATCCCTGTGCTTCGCGGCCTGCTCGCGGCCGCACGCCGGGCGGGGTCTGCCCTCGGACGCCCTGGACGCGGCGATCGGGCCGGCGATCGGCGATCCGACGACCTGCGTTCTCCTGGCCGACCCGACCTCGGGCAAGGTCGTCTACCGCTACGGCGAGCAGTTCAACTGCGAGCGGGCGTTGCCGGCCTGCGACCGCGCCGGAACCCTTTCGGCCCGGACCGCCCTCGCATTTGCCGCAACTCCGGGGGGCCGCGAGGCCAGCTGCCCCAGCTCGGCCGACGGCTCGCGGACCGTGGGCTGGGCGCAGGGCCGCAGCAAGAGCCGGATGGGCGCCCTTCTCTACTCCGCGGTCATGGAAGGCGACCGCGCCCTTCCCGGCCACGAGATCGCCGCCCGTCTGGCGGGCGCCTTCGGTCGCGCGGGGCTGTAGGGCTGGGTCCTACGAGGTGGCGGGCTCGCGGCGAGCGCGCCGAACCCGCGCTCATCTGGCCAGTTCGAAGACCGCGGTGACCTCTATCCGCACGGTCATCTCGCCGGGCTCGACCGGGGTGGGCGCCGCCGCGCCGACCATCCTCGCCATCGCCAACGGCCGGGGCGGCGAGGGCGCGTATCCGCCGCCTTCGGAGAGGTTCACCAAGCGCACGATATGATAGCCGACCGCCTGGGCGTAAAGGGACGCCTTATCCTGCACCGCCTTCACCGCCGCGATCCTCGCAGTGTTTTCGGCCGAGACCGGGTTGGTGAGGCCGAAGCTGATGCCGCTCACCGTCGTGGCGCCCGCGCCGGAGGCGGCATCGACAATCGGACCCAGGTTGGCGAGGTCGCGCACCGTGACGATGAGCTGGTTGGAAGCCTGGTAGCCGGTGGCCCGCGGGGCCCGACCCTGCTCGTAGGCGTATTGCGCGGAAAGACCGAGACTGGAGGTCTGGAGATCGCGCGCCGCGACGCCTGCTTTCTGCACAGCGGCGAGCATCCGCGCCATCTTGTCCGCGTTGGCGCGCATCGCCTGGGCGGCGTTGGTGGCGGTGGTCTCTACCCCCAGGCTGATCGTCGCCATGTCCGGCGCAATCTTCGCCTCGCCTTGCGCAGAAAGGTCCAGCGTGGTTGTCGCAAAGGCCGCATCCCGAGACAGGGCCTGGGCGCTTACCTGGGCCACGGCGAAGAGACCGACGAGGCTGGCGAGGATCGCGGCGCGGAGCAGGGCCATCATGCGGGGGTTCCTTTGCGATCAAGGGCGCGTTCGCCAGCCACCTTAACACCGATCGCGCGGGCGGGCCGAACCGCGCGCTTTGAGCCTTCCGCCGCCCATGGTAACCGCAGACCCGCGCCTCGGGGGCCCGTAGCTCAATTGGTTAGAGCCGGCCGCTCATAACGGTCTGGTTGCAGGTTCGAGTCCTGCCGGGCCTACACCGCTTGTTCTTTGCCGGATCCCTGATCGCCGTCGCCAGGACCATTCCACAGTGCGAAACGGGACCGCGCCTTGACGCCCCAATGACCGTCTTCGCAGTTGATGACGTAGATTGAATCGGAGTCCCCGATAACGTCGCCGTTTCCATGATAACGCGCGAGCGGGTGTCGGTGTGAACCTTGTGGTCGCCGGCATGGATCACGCTTCTGCGTTCCCATCCGAGCGGTCCCGCTGAGCGAGAGCACCGCGTACGAACGTCTCCAGGGTATGGTGGCCGGGGTTGATGATCGTCAGAATGTTCGCGGCGAGCCGCACGCTGGGGGAGTTGAATGTAGCCTCGAAGGCCTTTTGCGTCGCGGGCGTTGAAGGCGACGAGGAAGTCGTCGAGGCACTTCATGGCGGAAGGGATTGAGGCGAAGTGTTCGGTGATGATCAGGTGAAAGCTACTTCAGCGCCGACCACACGTCGCCGTGGCGGAAGGTGAAGTTCATGGCCGCGGACGACAAGCCGGGGCGCCGAGGGATGTTCTCGTTGAAGGCGGAGCACTACGTCCGACTCGCTGCGGACATCGCCGCTGTGTTGGACGGTGAGGACAATCTGGTCGCCAGGATGGCGACCGTGGTCTGCATGCTGGCGGCGGCGTTCGAGACGTTCCTCTGGACTGGATTTTATCTGGTCGATCTCGGCAAGCCGGAGGAGTTGGTGATCGGGCCGTATCAGGGGACTTTGGGCTGCTTGCGGATCCCCTTCGGGCGCGGAGTGTGCGGGACATCGGCGGCCGAGATGCGGACCGTCGTCGTGCCAGATGTCGAGCGCTTCGAAGGTCACATCGCCTGCGACTCGCGCGCACGCAGCGAGATCGTAACGCCGGTGCGGTCGGCCACCGGAGCACTCATCGGCGTACTCGATATCGACTCCGCCCAGCCCGATGCCTTCGACGAATACGACGCCGCCGGCCTCGAGACGATCGTGCGGCGGGCGTTCGGGTTCAGCCCGCCTTGAGCGCTGTCGACGCGAAGTACCCGGCGGTTGCGCCCAGACACGTGGCGAAGGCGCCCCAGGCGAGATCGAGCACGGTGACGCGGGTCGGCCAATGGGCGAGCGTCGCCTGGTTGGTGAGGTCATAGGTGGCGTAGGCGATGACGCCGAACAGCGCGCCCAGGCGCGCGGCGGTGATCCACTCTCCAGCACGGATGGCTGGGGCGACGGCGAAGATGGTCACGCCAACGAGATAAATTCCGTAGAAGAGGATCGCCGGAACCGGGCGGAAGCCAGGGGCGAGCAAATCGCCCAGTGCAGGACGATAGACTCTCTGGCCCGTCGTCGCGAGCCATGCGAAGTCGAGGCCGCCGAAGACGAGGCCCGCGCCGAGATAGCCGAAGGCGATGCGCCTCTTCATGCGGGGACGGCCTTACGACCTCTCAAGCCGATAGTGGCTGACGCCCCAAACCTCGCCAGCGCCTTCCCCGAAGAGGCCGGCGGTGGCCAGGAAGAAAAGGCGCCATCGACGTTTCCAGAGTCCCGCGTCGGAGCCGTAGACACCGGCGAGGATGGGCTCCAGCTGCGCTGAGTTGCGGTCGAAATTGGCGAGCCAGTCGCGGGCTGTCCTGGCGTAGTGCTCGCCGCTCCAGCGCCATTCGGCCTCGACGCGAAAGAGGTCGGGGAACCGGCGAATGAGGCCGTGGCTCGGCATGATACCGCCGGTGAAGAAGTGGCGCGCGATCCAGTCCGCGGGATCGTCCGCCTCGAATCGATAGGGCCGGTTCTCATGGGTGAAGACATGGAGGAACAGCCGCCCGCCCGGCGCCAGCCAGGTCGCGGTCCGGGCAAGCAAGCCGCGCCAGTTTGCCATGTGCTCGAACATCTCCACCGAGACCACCCGGTCGAACTCTCCGGTGGGCTGGAAGTCGTTCATGTCGGCGGTGACCACCTCGATGTTGTCGAGGCCCGCAGCCGCCGCGCGCGCAACGATCGCGGTTCTCTGGGAATTCGAGTTGGAGACCGCGGTGACTTGCGAGCGCGGAAAGTTTTGCGCCATCCACAGCGAAAGCGATCCCCAGCCGCAGCCAAGTTCCAGTATCCGCTGGCCATCTTCGAGGCCCGCATGCTCGCAGGTGCGCGCCAACGCCGCGTCCTCCGCATCGGCGAGACCGGAGGCGCGATGCTCGTAGAAGGCGCAGGAATACTTGAGTTTCGGCCCCAGGACCTGGCGGAAGAAAGCCGTCGGAACCTCGTAGTGCTGATCGTTCGCCCGCGCGACATTCTCGGCGATGGGCCGATCCGCCATGGCCCGCGCGAACTCGCCCTCGAGGTCGGCGGGGAGCGACTGGATGTGCTGTCGGGCGCGACGCACCAGATAGCCGACGCCCAGCCGGGTCAGGGCGTCAGGAAGCGCCGTGCGTTCGGCTGCGCCGGTGGCCATGGAAACGAAGCTCAACAGGGATTCTCCTCTATGCTGCAGCGGAAGTGGAGCGGGGCGGCAGGAGAAAGAAAGCTGAGACTCTGGCCTGATAGGCGGCGAAGGCGGCGCCACGCGAACGCGCCATGGCCGCCTCGGTGGGCGGAACGCCCGAGACGAAGCGCAGCAGGACGAACATCAGGGTCGGGGCGATGAAGGCGATCCAACCCAGCGGCCAACGGCCGAACGGGTCGATCGCCAAGAGCGGCCAAGCGAACCAGCCGATCCATTCGAAGAAGTAGTTCGGGTGTCGCGACCACGACCAAAGGCCGACATCGCAAATGGCCTTGGCGTTCGCCGGCCAGGTCTTGAAAATGCGCAGCTGGCTATCGGCAAGACCCTCGCCGGCGACCGCGATGGCGAGGATCGCCGCCGCGGCGAAGTCGGACGCTCGAAGGCCTGGCGCGGGATTGCGCGCGGCAATGAGCATGCTCAAGGCCAGAACCGCCGAAACGAGAGCTTGGGCCTGCAGGAAAACAAACAGCTTCGGTTCAAAGGCCGCGCCCCATTCGAGGCGGAAGGCGCCGTAGCGGGCGTCTTCAGACCTGGCGGCAGCCGTGCGGAGCGCCAGACGCCAGCCCAGTGGCGCCGACCAGGCCGCAGCCATGCCGGCGGCAAGCCAGGCCCGTGGGCCGGGGCGCCAGTCTCCGGTCGGCGTTAGGGCATACGCCATTCCCGCGGTCCCCGTGGCGAAGGCCCAGACGACATCGGCCCAACCGGCGTTGCCGAGCCTGCGCTGGATCACCCACGCGCCCGCCATCGCAAGACAGAGTCCGACCGTGACGATCACTATCAGGCCAATCATCGCTGCGTTCTCAAGAGATACGCGGGCGCGGGCAGGAGAAGATTGCGCACAGCCGGCTAGATCCCCACCAGAGGCTGGAACAGCCTACCGACCCAATCCTTGGCAACCAGGGAGTTGTCGGCCGAGACCAGGCACACACACTCGCCGTCGCCGGCAATCGCCGGGCGATGCTCCACTGCCTCGTCGGTCTCGGCGAAATCGCCTTGACCATAGACGACGCCTCGGTCGACGAATGAGCCTTTGAGAACGCACGTCATCTCGATCCCTTTGTGCGTGTGGCGCGGCATGGTCATGCCGCCGGCGACCCGCAGAAGGTAACTGCGCGCGCCGCTCCGCTCCCTTCGCACCGGAGCGACCCACACTCCGGGGGCGGCCCAGCGTCGACGGCGCGCCACCGCCTCGAGAACGTCCCTGGGAACTTCGATCCAATCGGTTGGCGCGTCGATCGGGTTTGCACGTCTCGGTGGTGGAGAAGGGGTCTCAATGCGAGCCAGAGCTCTCGCGAGGGCATGGATGTGCAGCTCTTCGGGCGGCGTGGCTTGTAGCAGGGCGCCGCCGATCGCTTCGGCGAGCCGGGTCTCGCGGCGGCACGCTGCGCAGGCGTGAAGATGGCTTTCGATTACCATCCGGCGGCCGAGATCGAGGGCGCCGGCCGCATGTTCCAGCAGACGCTCCACGGAGGGATGATGGGCCGGGATCATGTATCGCCTCCCAAAGCGGCGCGCAGACGACCCATGGCCAGGCGAAGGCGTGACTTCACCGTGCCCAGGGGAAGATCGAGTTCGCAGGCGATCTGCGCGTGCGGCTTGTCGGAGAAGAACGCCAGGCGCACGACCTGCGCCTGATCGATGGGCAATGCGGCGACGGCCCGGCCTATGACCGCCTCGTCCTGAAGCTCGGCCAGCGCCATGTCCGGCATCACTGGATTTTCGACCGCTTCAGAGGGATCTTCTGGGCGCCCTGGACGCGCTTCGCGGCGGGCGAGGTCGATGCGCAGATTGCGGGCTATGGTGAATATCCAGGTGGAGGGCGCAGCGCGAGAAGGATCGAATGCGCCCGCTCGCCGCCAGACCGTCAGCAGAGTATCCTGAGCCAGCTCTTCGGCAATCTCCGGAGCCGCGCCCAGACGCATCATGTAGCTTTTCACCCTGGGCGCGAAGTGGCTGAACAGGGTGGCAAAGGCGTCGCGATCGCCCCATTCGGCGATGGCGACGACGAGGGGGGCGAAGTGGTCCGCTCCAACCTGCCGGGGCGCCGACATGGTCACTCGCGGCCGCCGCGAGCGCGTCGCCGAAGGCCGTTCGCCGCGTTGAGGGCCGACGCTTTGGTGGGCGATCGCATGCATGATCCCCATACGGCCAAGTTGCAAAAGCGGATCACCTTTCTAAGTGCTTCGGTTCGTGATCCGCCATCGATTTCCCGACGTAGAACTAAAGTGCCAGGGACGCTCCCGTTCAAGAAGCGCGGCTTCTCTCGAGAAGGAGATTGCACTGAATGGACGCGCGACCCCCGCCTTTGAAAATCGCGATCGTCGGTTCGGGGATATCCGGGATGTCGGCGGCGTGGCTGCTGAGCCGGGAGCATGCGGTGACCCTTTACGAGGCCGCTCCCCGGCTTGGCGGCCATAGCCATACGGTAGCGGCGCCGACGAGCGAGGGGTCGGTGGCCGTGGATATGGGATTCATCGTCTATAACGAGGCCAACTATCCAAATCTCGCCGCTCTCTTCCGTCATCTGGGTGTGAAGACCAAGCCTTCGGACATGGGCTTCGCGGTGAGCCTCGACGATGGGGGTCTGGAGTACTCGGGAACGGATCTCACGACACTCTTCGCACAGTGGCGCAATCTCGTGCGGCCGAGATTCTGGTCGATGCTCGCCGATCTTGTCAGATTCTATCGCGATGCGCCCGGACACGCCTGCGCTTTGGACGCCAAGATGACCAGTCTGGGGGACTATCTGAACGGACAAGGCTATGGCCGCGCATTCCAGGACGATCACCTGCTGCCCCAGGCGGCAGCGATCTGGTCCGCCTCGGTGCGGGATATCCGCAGCTATCCCGCCGCGGCCTTCATCCGGTTCTGCGAGAACCACGGACTTTTGAACATACTCGATCGGCCCTTGTGGCGGACAGTGGAGGGCGGCAGCCGCGCCTATGTCGCCTTGCTGACAGCCGCCTACGCAGACAGGGTGCGCACTGCCCGACCCGTGACTGGCATTGCGCGGACGCCGACTGGCGTTGTTGTCCGCGACGCCCTTGGTGGAACCGAGCGCTTCGATGAGGTCGTCGTCGCCACACATGCGGACGAAGGATTGCGCCTGATCGACAAGCCAACGGCGAGGGAGCGGGCTCTGCTCGGAGCCTTCGCGTATACCCGCAACCACGCGGTGCTTCATTCGGACACCTGCCTGATGCCTCGGCGGCGCAGGACCTGGTCGGCCTGGAACTATGTTGGCCGCACCGGGCCGGACGGCGAGCAAGAGCTCAGCGTGACCTACTGGATGAACCGTCTTCAGGGCCTGCCTCTGCATTCGCCACTCTTCGTGACCTTGAATCCACGGCGGGCCCCAGATCCAACGACGGTGATTCGCAGTGAGGTCTACGAGCACCCTCTGTTCGATGCCGCGGCCATGTGCGCGCAACGGGACTTGTGGTCTCTCCAGGGAAACGGAGGTCTTTGGTGGTGCGGAGCCTATTTCGGCGCCGGCTTCCACGAGGACGGACTCCAGGCGGGGCTGGCGGTGGCCGAGGCGCTGGGAGGGCGGCGCAGGCCGTGGTCGGCCCCAAACGAATCGGGGCGGATCCACCTGGGTCCGCCGCCAGCGACGCGGCGTATGGAGAAGGTGGCGTGACCGGGCTCGCGGGAGACCTCTATCAGGGAGAGACTACACATCTTCGATTTGGCCCGAGACCTCATCGATTGCGCTATTCCATGTTCCAGATCCTGATCGATATCGATGCTGCGCGGCGACTGAACCAGACCCTTTTCGTTTTCTCTCACAACCGGTTCAACCTCTTCAGCTTCTATGACGCCGACCACGGCGATGGGCGCGCCCATGGCCTGCGCGCATGGGTGGACGAAACCCTTCTCAAGGGGGGAATCGACCTTGCCGGCGGCGAGGTCCGCTTGCTCTGCATGCCGAGGGTCCTGGGCCACGTCTTCAACCCGATCAGCCTCTACTTCTGCCGCCGCGCCTGTGGGCAGTTGGCGGCGATGATCTATGAGGTGAACAATACTTTCGGCGAGCGACACTTCTATCTGATACCCGGCGAAGAAGTGGGTGGCCAAATCGTTCAGTCGTGCGTGAAGCGATTCTACGTCTCGCCGTTCATGGACATGGCGATGACTTATGAGTTCAAAGTTCTGACCCCCGGCGAGCGGATCAGGGTAGCCATCAAAGGCCGGAACGAGGACGATGAGCTGGTGATCGCGGCGAGTTTCAGCGGTAAGCGCCTGCCGCTCAGTGACAAGTCGCTGATGACGGCCTTCGTCGCAAATCCCTTTCTGACGTTGAAAGTTGTCGGTGCGATTCGGTTTGAAGCGGCCCGCCTGCTCCTCAAGGGCCTGCGCCCTCGCAGCCGGCCGCCACTCCCGGCGACGCCGGTGACCTTCGCCGGCTGACCGACCCGCCCAAGGGAGTGGGCGCGGACGTGACGCTAGTCTATGATCAACGCCGCGCGCCAACATGAAGGCGGGCGCTGCGACGGGACTGCGACGAGGATGCGGATCCTCCTGGCCACAGATGCCTGGGAGCCTCAAGTAAACGGAGTGGTGCGCACCCTTACGCGTGTCGTCGCCGAGTTGGTGGCCATGGGCGACAAGGTCGAGGTAATCAATCCGGAGCAGTTCTCCACCTTTCCCCTGCCGAGCTATCCAGAGATCAAGCTCGCAATGGGAGCGTATGAGAAGGTCCAGCAGCGCTTCAAGGAGTTCGAGCCGGAAGCCATCCACATCGCCACCGAAGGTCCTATCGGCCTTGCCGCGCGGCGTATCTGCCTCGAGTGGAAACTGCCCTTCACGACCAGTTATCACACCCGGTTCCCCGAATATGTCTCTGCGCGGCTGCCGCTGCCTCTGGCCGCGGGCTACGCCTACATGAAGTGGTTTCACAAACCGTCTGGACGACTGATGGTCGCAACGCCGACCCTTCGGGAAGAACTGGAGCGCCACGGCTTCCGCAACATTTCCCAATGGTCGAGGGGCGTTGACACCGAGCTCTTTCATCCCAGGCGCAGCGGAGAACCGGACATCTTCGCAGACCTTGAACGTCCAGTTTGGCTGAATGTCGGGCGGGTGGCCGTCGAGAAGAACATCGAGGCGTTCCTGCGCCTGGAACTCCCTGGAACCAAGGTCGTGGTGGGCAACGGGCCGCAACGCGAAGAAATGACGGCGAAATATCCCGAAGTGAGATTTGTCGGCGCCCAGTTCGGCGAGACGCTCACCGCCCATTACGCCTGCGCGGACGTGTTCGTCTTCCCCTCGCTCACCGACACCTTCGGTCTGGTGATTTTGGAGGCATGGGCGAGCGGAACCCCGGTGGCGGCTTTTTCGGCTCCGGGGCCGGTCGATCTGATTCCGGGCACCGCCGGAGGCGTGCTTGCGCCATCACTGAGCACGGGCCTTCGGGAAGCATGCATGGACGCTTTGAAGATCGATCGCGCCGGCGTCCGCGACCTGGCCGGGTGTTTCACTTGGCGGGCCTGCGCCGAAGAGTTCCAGCGCCAACTGCAACCCTATCCCGAACCCGAGAAAAGCCGCTTCTGGCGCAGACTGCGGCGTCTGACGCGGTTGCGCCGGCCAAGGCGCGCCACCCCGGCGCCCAAGGCCGCCGCCGTGGGCCTTTCCGATCGACCTACAGCAGCCGCGTCCTGATCACCTGGGAAGCGAGGTCTACGGCGCTCACGGCGACGATAATCACCACGACGATCGCACTCGTTCGTTCGAACGCGAAGCTGTTGATGGAGTCGAAAAGATCCTGGCCGATCCCGCCCGCGCCGATCAGGCTGAGCACCGTCGCCGAGCGGGCGTTGGACTCGAATCGATAGAGCCCAAAACTCGTCCACATTGGCGCGACCTGCGGCAGGACCCCCCAGACCATCTCCTGCAAGGGAGCGGCGCCGGTCGCTCTGACTGCCTCCACGGGTCCAGGTTCGATAGATTCGACTGATTCCGAAAAGAGCTTGCCGAGCACCCCTGCGGTATTGACGGCCAGGGCCATCACGCCGGCGAACGGGCCAAGCCCGACCGCGACCACGAACAATGCGCCTACAACCAGGTCGGGGACGGAACGCAATATGTCCAGCACGCGCCGCACCGGTTGTTGAATCCAGATTGGCGCCACATTGCGGGCCGCGGCGAATCCCAGGGGCGCGGCCGCCAATACCGCGAATGTGGTGCCCCAGAGAGCCATCTGGATGGTCAGCCACATGCTGGCGAGGTAGTGCCGCCAATCGGAGAAATCGGGACGCATGAACTGCGCGCTCAGCGTCCGCATGTTGTGCCCCCCAGCAAGGAGTGCGCCGAGCTTGTTGACCTCCGCGTCATTGAAGCCGGTGATCAGCAGCGTAGCGAGCACCCCCCAGATCAGGATATCAAAAGCGCGTCGGGAAACGCTCGCGGACGGCGGCGCGGGAGCAATTTCGGGGGCCACGACTCTGCGGGGCCCTATTGGGCGGCGGCAGGCGCGCGAGTTCGCGCCTCCAGGGCCATCCGCTCGGCCCGGATCGAATCGAGCGTTTTCTTTGCCGCCGCGGCTTTCGTCGAGCCGCCGCTCTGCTTGGCCGCGAGCCAACGCTCCGCCGCCTCCATCTCCCGCACAGGCAGAAGGTGGCTGTCGTCGGCTGGGCGAAAGCCACCGACATTGAAGCGGGCGAGATAGGATCGTTGCAGCGCCGCCTTCGGGGTATCGCCCTGCCCATAGGTGAGAAAGAATTGGCGCAGTCTTTCTTTGACCGCGGGATCGAGGTCCTTGCGCCAAATGAGTGGATCCTCGGGCAGCACCGACGACTGCCAGATCACACGAACTTCCGACGCCTCCACTCGCCCGCGCCGACGAGCCAGCAACAGGGAGGCGGTGTTGTTGGTCGCTACGTCGATCTGACCGTTGGCGACGGCATAGAGGTTCGCCTGATGGCTCGCGCCACGGCGCACCTGTTTGAAGCAGATCGCCGGATCAATGCCGCGAGGCGCGAAGAGATACGTCATGGGGGCCAGCGTCCCGGACGTGGAAAGGGCGTCGCCCATGCCCAGGGTGAGGCGCCGACCGCACTTGAGAACCTGGTCGAGAGTAATTCGGCTCTTGAGGGGCACGATCAAGACCGAGGCGTAGCCGTCATGGTCTCCGGCGTCGAAGGCGCGGGCGAAGACTTGGCCGTTCGCCTGACGCACCGCCTCCAGGCCGGAGAGGTTGGAGAACCAGCCAAGGTCGGTCTGCTTGAACCTCATCGCTTCGACCAACAGGGTGTAGTTGCTTGAGAAAAACGGAGTCACCCTCAGGCCCGTCTGCTTCTGCATGTCGGCGAGGATAGGACCCCAATAGGGCGTCACGTTCTGCGCCGCCTCGGTGGAGAGGATGGAGAACCTGACCTCGCCGGGCGCAGCGACGCCCTCGGCGCGCCTGCCGCATCCGGCGAGCCACACAGCGTCCAGGCCAGCCGCCAACAGGACGCGGCGGTCGATCAAGCACCGGCCCCAACGAACGGCGGCCCATAGATCTTCGCCAGGCGCTCAGCGCTGAGATCGCGGGTGGGCCCGTCGTAGACGATCCTGCCCGCTTTGAGGGCCACGGCGCGTTCGCAGAAGCGGCGGGCGTAGTCCACCTGATGGAGGCTGATGAGGACCGCCAGGGAATCTTCCGTGGTGAGGCTGCGCAACAGTTCGAGGACGCGAGAGGCGGCGACCGGGTCCAGCGACGCCACCGGCTCGTCTGCAAGGAGAATCTTCGCCTTCTGAACCAGCGCCCTGGCGACGGCGCCGCGCTGTTGTTCACCCCCTGACAGGGTCGAAGCGCGCTGTCCGGCCCGCTCGCCAAGCCCCACGCGAACCAGAGCGGCCATGGTGTCCCGCTTCACGGTAGCAGGCCAGAGGCCAAGAAGGCCTCGCCAGAAGCCTACCCGGCCGAGACACCCCAGGGCGACGTTCGCGAAGAGCGAGAGCCGTCCAACCAGATTGAACTGCTGGAAGATGAACCCTATCCCGGCGCGCATTCTTCGCACCTCGCGCCCTCCGTTTCGGCCCGGTTGAAGCGTGCGCCCGAACGCTTCGATCCGCCCAGAGCCGGCATCGATGCGCGCCAGGCCGTTGAGAGACCTCAGCAAGGTCGACTTGCCGGCCCCCGAAGGGCCGAGGAGGGCGATCATCTCTCCTTGGCGGATATCAAGGGAAATTCCCTCCAGAGCCGAGGCGCCGGCAAAGTTCTTAGACACCGTCCGAACCTTCAGCAGGGGTTCACTCAGGGGTTCGGAGCTCATCGCCCTTCCCGCACCGCCTCGCTTCTCAACCTTGCCGCAGCCATGCTCCTAGCCCCGTTCGCCGGACGGCGCGAAGGATTCGTGCGGCTGGCGTGACCTTGACCCAACAGGCAAACGGCTTTGTCCTTTACATGTCCCGGCGAACTCCCTATTTCGCACGCTCCGGCGGACCCGATGTCCTTGAAAAGCGCTGCTAACGCCGGCTGGGTTCAACAATCTGCAGGGGGTTACGTGAATTGCACACGTACCATTCGCCCCTGGACCTGGTCCGTGAGCGGCCGCCGCAACACCCTGTCGCACTCGTGCGCCCGGATGCGCTGGCCGTAGCGGCTCGCTGGTTCAGAACCAATTTCCCGGGGAACGTCCTCTATGCGGTGAAGGCCAATCCCTCGCCTTGGGTGATCAACACCCTCGCCGAGAATGGGATCGGCGCGTTCGACGTCGCCTCGATCCCGGAAATCGAGCTGATCGCCGCCTTCGCACCCGGCGCACGGTTGGCTTTCATGCATCCGGTCAAGAGCCGCTCGGCTATCGCCGCGGCCTACTTCGATCACCGAGTGCGGACCTTCGCGCTGGATAGTCCCGAGGAGCTCGACAAGATTCTCGACGCCACAGGCGGGGCCAAGGACCTGGACCTCATCGTGCGCCTGCGGGTCGAGACCTCCGGGGCGGCATATTCGCTTTCCGGCAAGTTCGGAGTCGAGGCTCGCGAGGCCGGTCCGCTTCTATTCGCCACTCGGCGGGCGACCCAGGCGCTCATGGGCGTCTCCTTCCACGTCGGCAGCCAGTGCATGCTCCCGTCCGCGTTCCAAGGCGCGATGGCGCAGGTGTCGCGGATCTTGGCGCGCGCCGGAGTACTCGTTGACATTGTGGACGTAGGCGGCGGGTTCCCGTCGGTCTATCCGGGTATGGCTCCGCCGGATCTCGTCCAGTATCTCCAGGCCATCGAGCGCGGCTTCTCCGAGATGATGGTCCACGAGAAGACGCGGCTTTGGTGTGAACCGGGCCGCTCCCTGGTGGCCGAGGCGTCCTCGCTCTTGACCCGAGTGGAAATGCGCAGAGGTGACGCCCTCTATCTCAATGACGGCGCCTATGGATCGCTGTTCGACGCGGCGCATTCGAGATGGCCCTACCCGGCGAAACTGGTGCGAGGCAATGCCGAGAGCCACGCGATCCTCAAACCGTTCCGATTCTACGGACCCACCTGTGATTCAGCCGATCACATGCCGGGGCCATTTTGGCTGCCTGAGGACATGCGCGAAGGCGACTACATTGAGATCGGGATGATCGGAGCCTATGGGGTGGCCATGTCCACCCGGTTCAACGGCTTTGGAGAAGTCGAGACGGTTCGCAGCCTTGATCCGCCAATGGCGTCGATGTTCGGCCTCGCCCGTCGTTCCTTCGCCCCTCCGGGCAGCGAGGCCGAGACCGTGGTAAAACTCAAGGCCGCCCGAGGCGGCCGTCGGCGGCGCCGGCGGTAAGCTGGACCCGCTCTCGACCGCCCCGGCCCAGCACCTTCATCCGGCATGACAGAAGCATCGATGAACACCGCGGCGCCCAATACCAAGGCCCAGTTGCTTTCCACCGCCGTGGAGCATGTCGATGTCACCGCGTATGATGCACGGCCGGTGATCGCCGCGATGCGCAAGATGAGCTTTGCCTCTCGCGACACCGCGCGGGCGGCCGACATTCTCGCGATGGCGATGGAAGACAAGGACTGTTCAGTGTGGCTCACCCTCGCCGGCTCGACCAGCGCCGGCGGCTGCATGCACGTTTATCGGGACATGGTGAGGTTCGGCATGGCCGACCTCGTGGTGGCCACTGGCGCCTCTATCATCGACATGGACTTCTTCGAGGCGCTTGGTTTTCGCCACTTTCAGGCCCTCGGCGACGTCGACGACCGAGACCTCCGCGCCCTGATGATCGATCGAATCTACGATACCTACATCGATGAAGTGGAACTTCAGACCTGCGATCACGCGATAAAGGCGATCGCGGACTCCCTGGAGCCGCGGGCCTACTCCTCGCGCGAATTCATTTTCGAGATCGGCCGCTGGCTCTCCAGTGGCAAGGCTAGAAAGTCCGGCAGCCTGATCGAGACGGCATTCGATGAAGCCTGTCCGATCTTCTGTCCGGCCTTCACCGATAGCTCAGCTGGATTTGGCCTCGTCAAGCACCAGAGCGAGAGAATCAAGGCCGGCGAGCCCTACGTGGTGATCGACTCGGTGGCCGACTTCCGCGAACTCACGCACGTGAAGGTCGCCGCCGGGACCACCGGGTTGTTCATGGTGGGTGGCGGAGCGCCCAAGAACTTCGCGCAAGATACCGTGGTCTGCGCGGAGGTGCTGGGAATCGAGGCGGAAATGCACCGTTACGCGGTCCAGGTGACGGTCGCCGACGTGCGCGACGGCGCCTGTTCATCATCGACCCTCAAGGAAGCCTGCTCCTGGGGAAAGGTCGATGTCGCCCACGAGCAGATGGTGTTCGCGGAAGCCACCACGGTGGTTCCGCTGATCGTCTCGGACGCCTATCATCGGGGCGTTTGGAAGACGCGGCACAAGCGGCGGTGGTCGGAGCTCTTCGCCAAGGTTCCCATTGGTCCCTGACCAGTTGAGGGACGCTCGCCGCGCTCACGCAGCATCCATGGCTGCAGCCAGGACTGCTCGGACGATTTCCGGCCGCTCCATGGGCAAGAAGTGACTGGCGCCGGCGATGGTTTCGAGCACCAGAGGCTGGGCAGGTCATCGCGCAAGTCAATCCATGTGCGTCGGTCTCGTTCCGAGGTGGCGAGGCTGGCGGCGCCGTGACCGCGCTGGTCGAGCGGGAGCAGCCGGCTCGCCTGCGCCAACGGCTCGAGAGTAGCGCGGTAGGTACGGGCATTGAAGCCGTTGGCGTGCATGAAGAGCAGATCGACCGGTCGATCAGACGGAACGAATTCCAGCAGGCAAGCCGTTCCGGGTCCACGTCCAGGGAGTTTCGCTTGGCGTCGCCTTGGACATGCCCGGCCGCTATCGGTTTCCCTCTGGAAAAACTCAGAACGGCTAGACTTGCGTCAGCGCTTTTCCGTTCCCTGACCGGCGGCCAGTTGAATCAGGGCCGCGATGCGGTCGGTGGAATCAGCGGCTTGGCTGAGCATTTGCAAGGGCGCTGCACCCGGGCGCACCGCGGCCACGACTTGATTGGCGGCGTTGCGGGCCATGACCATGGCGGCGTCCTGGGCGGCCGCGAACCTGGACGCGGCGGCGGCGTAAGCGTCCTGATAGATGAAGCCGTAGGTCGGATAGACGGTGGTCCCGAGATCGCGCACCGGATCGTACCAGACCTTGACTTGGCTCCAGTCGCCGGCCGGCGACACGTCGATCACCGTGACATTCTGCTCCACCTGGCCGCGGGTCCCCTCGATGATCGACCAATTGGCATGAGTGATCTGAATCACCCGATCGGTCAGCACCTGGCTGACCACGGCCACGTGACCAAGGCGCATCCGGCCAGTGGGCTTGAAACAGAGAACAGCGCCAGCTTTCGGTCGGTAACCGGTCTCGTATCGGCCCGCGGCTTGCTGCCACCAAGTGTTGGCGTCGCCGAAAATCTGAATGCCTGAAACAAGCCGCGCGAAGGGCACGCATTGCCAATAGGAACCCGCGAACGCTCCGCCGGGACTGATACAAACGAGCAGGGCGGCGGTCAGGGAACCGCACACGGTTCTTAGCCGTTTACGCATCTTAACGAGGGCTCCCCCGATCAACTCAGATCCGGGGATAACCTTCGTTTACGGGTATGAAAAGAGTCTTTACCTTCGCGCGGCGCTCGCGAATTCGTGAGCGGGGCCGCTGAGTGACTGGAGTTTCGGTCCGATAGTCGCCGCATTCCGCGCCGATCAGGCGGCAAGCGGCCGTAGTATATCGAAGAAGCCCGCGAAGACTTCAGAGAATATACATATAGTTTATTTGGCGCATAGTCGAGACATTTCTCCGCCACCCTTTAATTCATTGAGGTGCCGTGAGACACCTGCACCTATGCTTTGGGCGGGGTTCTTTGAAATGTGAAGACTTTTGATGGCGGTCCAAATCAAGGGCGCGCCGAATGAAGTTTCTGCCAAGCCAGAACAAGACCGCGGAACTCGTCACGTGGACCAGCGTCGGGTGCGCCAGATTCTGCCTCGTCACGGCTCCAGCAGCGAAAACGAGCGCCGCAACGGCGAGCTCATTGCGGCGATCCGCCGCGCCCCGCGCCGCCACAACCAAGATCGGCAAGCCCAGGGAGGCGATTCCCGACTGGCAACGCGTCCGCCTCGTCGCCTTCGAGATCAACCGGCCCTTGGCTCACGGGCGTTTTCGCGCGCGAGCCCGGTGGTAGCCGATGTTCAGGAATTCGACGAACAGGGAAAATGCGATCGCGAAATAAAGGTAGGGCCGGGGCAGGTGGAAGCCCAGGCCGTCCGCGATCAATGCGACCCCGATCAGGAGAATGAACGAGAGGGCCAGCATCTTGGTCGTGGGTCGGCGGTGGATGATGTCTCCCACGCTCTTCGCGGCGAACAGCATGACGAGCGTCGAGGCGACGACCGCAGCGATCATAACGCCCAGGTCGGAGGTCATGCCCACCGCCGTGATGACGCTGTCCAGGGAAAATATGATGTTGATCACGCCGATTTGGACGACCACCGCCAGGAACCTCGCGGAACCCGCGTCGGCGGCGCCCTCCTCGGCCGGATCGGTCTCGATTGCATCGTGGATTTCCGTCGTCCCCTTGGCCAGCAGGAAGAGACCGCCGCCGATCAGCACCATATCTTTTATCGTGAAAGCCCGGCCGAGTAGGTGAAATAGCGGCGCCTCCATGCGCGACATCCACACCAGGCCCACAAGCATCAGGATACGCAGGACCATCGCAAGGGTGAGGCCGAGATGGCGGCCGAGCGGGCGGCGGCCGGGCTCCAATCTGTGCACGGCGACCGCCAGGAAGACGATGTTGTCGATGCCCAACACAATCTCGAGGAAGGTGAGGGTGAAAAAGGAGGCGAATATCTCGCCGCTCGGGAAGTGAGGCATCTGGGTTCGGCGGCCTCTTCAGCGTTGCAGTGAGCGCGTCGACACCTGACCCTATAGGAAGCTGTACGGATCGACGTCCAGCACGACCCGCACCGCGGCCGGCGGGTTCATCCGCGCGCGCCAAGCGGCGAGGAAGCCCTGCAAATCGACCGAACGCTCAGCCCTGACGAGGAAGCGTTTGCGCCGGCGACCGCGCACCAGGGCGAGAGGAGCGTCCGCTGGACCGAAGATGTCCACTCCGCTCGCGTTGGGTGCGGCGGCGGCGGCGAAACGGACGAACGCCTCCAACCGCTCGACGTCGGCACTTGAGACGATGACCGCAGCGAGGCGGGTGTAGGGCGGAAGGCCGGCCGCCTCGCGCTCAGCCATCTCGACCGCCGTGAACGCGTCGCGATCGCCGACCTGGAGCGCCTGCATCACTGGGTGTTCCGGCGCCCAGGTCTGGATCAATGCCCGCCCCTTCCGGGCGCGCCGACCGGCACGCCCGGAAACCTGGGTGAGCAACTGATAGGTTCGTTCCGCGGCGCGCAGATCGCCGCCGCGCAAGCCGAGGTCCGCATCGACCACCCCCACGAGAGTGAGGCCTGGGAAGTCATGTCCCTTGGCCGCGGCCTGCGTCGCGACCATGATATCGTAGGCGCCTGCGGCCATGTCCTGGATCAGCTTGCGCGCTGCGGCGGCGTCGGTTGTGGTGTCGGAGGAAAAGACCGCCACGCGCGCGTCCAGAAACAGCGACCGAGCCTCCTCCTCCACTCGCTCGACGCCTGGGCCGATCGAGACCAGACTGTCTTTCGCCCCGCAATGAGGGCAGGCCTGGGGCTTGGGCATGGAAAACCCGGTGAGATGGCATATCAGGCGGCCGGAATACCGATGCTCCACCAACCAGGAGTCGGTGTTTGGAGATTTGAGGCGCTCTCCGCACGCCCGGCACAGCACCAGCGGGGCGTAGCCGCGCCGATTGAGGAAGAGCAGGATCTGCTCGCCGCGCTCGAGAGTCTCGGACATCGCCTCGATCAAGATCGGGGAGAGCCACCTGCCCGGGGCCGGCGGGGCCTGACGCAGGTCGATCAGCTCCACCTTCGGCATGCCTCCCGCGCCGTGGCGGTCAGCGAGAGACAGCCATCGATAGCGGCCGGATTCTGCGTTCCAAAGGGTCTCGAGGGAGGGGGTGGCCGAAGTTAGGACCACCGCGCAATCCTCGATCTTCGCCCTTGTCACGGCCAGGTCCCGGCCTTGATAGATGAAACCCTCTTCCTGCTTGTATGAGCCGTCATGCTCCTCATCGACGACTATGAGCCTCAACCGGACGAAGGGAAGAAAGAGCGCTGAGCGGGCGCCCACGACGATCCGCGCCTCGCCCCTCGCCACCGCTTCGAACGTCCGTCGCCTCTGGGGGGTGGACAAGCCGGAGTGCCATTCCGCCGGCGGTGTGCCAAACCGCTGAGCGAACCGGTCGATCGCCACCTGCGTCAGGGCGATCTCTGGAAGCAGGACCAGGATCTGGCCGTCGCGGTCGCGCCGCAGAATTTCAGCGACCAACTCAAGATACACCTCGGTCTTGCCCGAGCCGGTGACACCGTCGACTAAGGCGGCGCAAAATCCCTCGACCCGCACCATCGCGGAGATCGTCTCGACGGCGGCGGCTTGGCTCGGATTCAGTGAAGCCCCCGGGAGATTGGGGTTCGGCACGCCAAGCACCGCCGTGATCTGCGATTGGACGACCGCCAGGCAGCCCTCGAGGAGGAGAGGCTTGATGACCCCCGAAGACACGCCCGCCGCACGGGCCAGGCACACGGGCCTGATAGGCTCGCGAGCCTCTCTCAGGACTCGTTCCCGCGCCATGGTGGCGCGCACCGGCGCTTTGCCGGTGGCGATCAGTCGGAGCTCGGCCTTCGGTTTGGGTCCACGCAGGCCGCGCATTGCTATGGCCAGAGGCGCCCCCGGCGAATCCACCGCATACTTGGCCGCCCACTGCACAAATTCGAGAGTGCGTGGGGGTAACGTCGGTTCGTCCAGGCGCTCGAGGATCGCCCGCAAAGGTCGATTGGAGGCGCCCCTATCGCGAAGCCCGACGACCACGCCACGAACGATGCGGGGGCCGAGTGGCGCGGCGACCACGTCGCCGACTGCGAGCCCCATGTCTTGCGGCTCGGCGTAGTCGAACGCCTCCGGCAAAGGCAGGGGAAGCAGAACCTGCGCGATGCGGGCGGTGCGCATGGACCCTTCCATGGGAACAGGCTCATTGCCGAGATTCCTCGCCACGTCGAGGCGTCGCGGCGAACACTTGGGCGACTGCGAGGGATTTAGTTAACAACAATGACGCATTGATCGGCCCCCCTCTTGGAGCAGACCCTTGCAGCCAGCGCATCCGGACCCGGCGCCCGCGGCCAAGCGCAGGGCGTTTGCCAAGCGGCCTGCAAACGCGGGCTCACAAGAAATTGCTACTGCTGCGGAAGCCCTTGACGCCTGGCTCGAGCATCTCAGCCGCGAACGACGCGCCAGACCGCGAACTGTAGATGCCTATCGCGCCTGCATCCTCGCCTACTTGGGCTTCCTCGCGGAGCACAACGCCGAAACGCCCAGCCTGACGCAGATGAGTGACATCACTGCCGCCGACCTTCGGGCCTATCTGGCGTCGAGACGCGCCGGGCGCACCCCGCTTGCGCCGAGGTCGCTATCCCAAGCCCTATCAGCGGTCCGCGGTTTCCATCGCTTTCTCGACCACCGGCTGGGGACGGCCAACGCCGCCCTGGCGCTGGTGAGGGGGCCGCGGTTGCAGCCCGGGGTTCCCCGCCCGCTGTCTGAAGACCAGATCTTCGGCATGCTCCAGGAAGCGGTGAGGGAGACTCGGATCGCGCCTTGGGCCGCGGAGCGTGACCATGCCGTGCTTAGTCTGCTCTATGGCTGCGGATTGCGGATATCGGAGGCCCTTGCCCTCAAACGGGCCGACGCGCCGCTTCCCGCATCCCTGCGGATCCTTGGCAAAGGTGGAAAGACCAGGCTTGCGCCGATCCTCGAGCAGGTCCGCCGCGCCGTCGACGCATATGTGGCCGTCTTGCCGATTGCCCTAAACCCGACGGACTACCTCTTCCGCGCGGCGCGAGGAGGTCCACTCCGACCGCGACACGTTCAGGCGACAATGCAGCGGCTACGGGCCCGCATGGGACTTTCGGAGCGGGCCACTCCCCACGCTCTTCGCCACTCATTCGCGACGCACCTGCTCGGCGGTGGCGCCGATCTCCGCTCAATCCAGGAATTGCTGGGCCACGTCTCACTATCCACTACCCAGCGCTACACGGCCGTCGACTCCGCGGGCCTGCTCGAAGTCTACACCAAGGCTCATCCCAGGGCTTAGCCACGCCAAGCGAAGCCTGATTCGAACGAGGGGAACGCCCGCCAAGGACGACACGTTCGCTCGCCATTCGACAAAACATCCGTCGGTTTCCTCGCTCCGTAGGAGCACGGCCACGCTGGTGAGCATCGGCTCGTCGCGCGTAATTCGGACCCTCTCGCGCGACCGTCGAACTTGCCTTCCAGATGCATCAGGCCTGCATGGTCCAGCCGTCGACTCCCATCGCCGCTTGGCGCAGAGCCTCCGATCGGGTGGGGTGTGGATGCGAAGTTCGGGCCACGTCTTCGGAGGAAGCCGAGAATTCCATGGCGACACAATATTCGGCGATCATTTCACCGACATCGGGACCGATCATGTGCACGCCAAGAATTCGATCGGTGGTTGCGTCCGCCAGCACCTTCACGAACCCATCCGCCTCGTGATTCACCTTGGCTCTGGCGTTGGCTCCGAAGGCGAACTTCCCGATCTTGTAGACCACGCCGGCGGTCTGGAGTTCCTCCTCGGTTTTTCCCACCCAGGCGACCTCCGGATGGGTGTAGATCACGCTCGGAATAATGTCGCGGTTTATAGCGCCCCCCATTCCGGCGATCCGTTCGATGCAGGCCACGGCCTCGTCTTCGGCCTTGTGCGCCAGCATCGGGCCCGTCGTGACGTCGCCAATCGCGTAGACACCTTCAACGCTGGTCCGGAACTCCTCGGTCTCGATGAATCCTCGGGCGTCCAGCCTCACACCTGCTGCTTCCAGGCCCAATCCATCGGTATACGGACTTCGACCCACCGCCAACAGAACACGCTCAGCACACAACACCTCGGGCGTTCCACCCGCACTGGCCTCGACCGTGAGCTCCACGACCTCGCCGACCACTCGCGCGCCGGTCACCTTTGTGGCTAACCTGAAGGAGACTCCTTGTTTCGCGAGTTCGCGTTGCAGGGCGCGAGCCGTCTCTGCGTCCACGCCGGGAGATATCCGGTCCAGAACCTCCACCACGGTGACCGCTGCGCCGAGGCGCCGCCAAACCGAACCGAGTTCCAATCCGATGACGCCGGCCCCGATCACTATCAGGCGCTGCGGAACCTCGGGGAACTCGAGCGCACCTGTCGAATCGACGATCTTCTGGGCGTCCGTGTCGATCCCGCGCAAGGGACTAGGACCCGAGCCCGTAGCGATGACGATCGCCGCGGCGTCGAGGTTTCTTGCGATCCCATCCTCGCCCAAGACTTCGACCGCCCTAGGTCCCCCCAGGCGCGCGGCCCCCTTGATCCACTCGACCTTGTTCTTCCTGAACAGATACTCGACGCCCTTTGTGAGCTGGCCCACCACGACCGTCTTCTGTTTCATCATCGTCTGCAGATCCAGGGTCGGGCTGACTTCGATACCGAACCCGGCGAACTTTTCCCTCGCAAGCACGAAGAGTTCGGACGCATGGAGTAACGACTTCGATGGAATGCATCCCACATTGAGGCAGGTTCCACCGAGCGTGGCGCGCTTCTCGACGCAGGCGACCTTCAATCCAAGCTGACTGGCGCGAATCGCGGCGCTGTAGCCGCCAGGGCCTCCGCCGATGATGACGACGTCATACGGAGCCATCGGCCCTTCCTTTCCTTAGGCGACCTTAGCCCCGCGCTATAGGACATTGGCGGGATGAGATCAGGGGCTTGTTGGCTGCCACGAAGAGGTAGTCCCCCGGCCCGACGTAGGCTGGCGCAGGAGCGAGCTCAAGAGAGGTGAAGCCAGAGTAGCCTAGGTTAGCCAGCCAGTCGAAGAGATCCCCCGGCGTGTCGCCGGCTCGGGAAAGAAAACGGCCGTCGACCTCCAGGAAGAGCGGGGGCTGAAATCTCTTGAGTGTCGTCTCGCCGCCCACGAGGGCCCGAAGCTCCCAACCCTCGATATCAGCCTTTATGAAGTCGAGCCGCCTCAGACCTCGCCGGCGCGCGAACTCGTCGAGTGTCGTCACCGTGACCGTCTGGTCTTCAGCGCGCTCGCCCTCGGCCTTGTCGCCCAGATGTGCGATGCCGTAGCCAAGCCGCGAGCGCCCCTTGATCGGCGTGTGAAGCACGCGCTCGCCCGGTTGGTCGGAGAGACCCAGCGGGACGATCTTGACGTTGCGCAACCTATTGAATCCGATCGCGGGGATGAGCACCGAACGGGCGTACACTGACGGTTCGAAGGCATAGACCTCTCCTGCCGGCGCCATCCGCGCAAAGAGCTTGGCAAATTGGCCCCCATGAGCGCCAACGTCGATCACGACCGCGTCTCGGCCAATGTAGGGCGCAAATAGCGGCCGGAGCGAAGTGTGGTGTTGTTGGGTGGCGGCCTTGAACAAATGGGCGAGCCAGGAAGCGCGTTGGCGCAGGCTGAGGGAGGCCGACTGAGGATACATGCGGGGCCGGCGCCGGTTCAGACCTCCAGGACGAGGCGTCGCGGATCCTCGATCGTCTCCTTGACCCTTACGAGGAACTCCACGGCGCCCTGACCGTCCACGACCCGGTGATCATAAGTGAGAGCCAAATACATCATCGGCCGCACAGCGACCGAGCCGGCTATGACCACAGCGCGATCCAGGATCTTGTGCATGCCCAGTATTCCCGATTGCGGAGCATTGAGAATGGGTGTCGACATCAGCGATCCGTAGACGCCACCGTTGGAGATTGTAAAGGTCCCGCCCTGGAGATCATCGAGGCCCAGGGTTCCGTCCCTGGCCTTGCGGCCCATCAACCCGATCGCCTGTTCGATCTGCGCGAGGTTCATGGAGTCGGCGTCTCGCAACACCGGGACCACCAAGCCCCGATCCGTGCCGACGGCGACGCCGATGTCATAGTGGTTCTTGTAAATCAGATCGGTCCCGTCGATCTCGGCGTTGACTGCGGGATTAGCCATGAGGGCGGCGACGCACGCCTTGACGAAGAACCCCATGAAGCCAAGTTTCACCCCATGACGCTGCTCGAACATCTCCTTGTACTGACCTCTGATCTCGATCACCGACGACATGTCCACCTCGTTGAAGGTGGTGAGCATGGCGGCAGCGTTCTGCGCCTCCTTCAAACGGCGTGCGATGGTCTGCCGCAGCCTTGTCATCGGCACTCGCTCTTCCCGTGCATGAACTTCGCGGTGGCTGAACGAAGGCTGCTGAGCCTGGGCGGAGCGCGCCTCGACAGCTGCGAGAGCGTCGCCTTTGGTGATGCGCCCATCACGGCCGCTCCCGCTGACAGATGCGGGGTCCAGACCTTGTTCGGCAACGAGCCGCCTCACGGCAGGCGAAAGCGTCGCCGGAGTCGACAAGGGCCTCCGTTCCGCTGAGAGCGGATCGGCGGCGACGGCCCCGGACGTCGGGCGGGCGCCAGTGTCAGCCGGCGCGCCGGCCTTTGGCGAAGTCGTCTGGGGCCGGCCGGCTTTCGCTTGCGATGCGGCCGAACCCGCGGCGGCGCCTACCCGACCCAGGCGTTGTCCAGGCACGACGGTCTCGCCCACTTCCGCGGCGATCTCGCTGAGCACGCCGTCCTCTGGCGCAGCCACCTCGAGGTTCACCTTGTCGGTTTCCAGCTCGACGAGGAGCTCGTCTCGTTTGACGGAATCGCCCGCCTTCTTCGCCCATCTTGCGACGGTGGCCTCAGTCACGGACTCGCCGAGCGTCGGGGTCATGATGTCGGTCATGGCAGGCACTCACCTGGATCGCGAAAGGCTCGAAAGGCTGGTCCTTACGCGCATTTCCCCCTCAAGCGAACGCCTGCGCGAGGAACGTACGCAGTTCCTTGACATGCCGGCTCATCAGACCTGCCGCCGTCGATGCAGAGGCGGGCCGTCCCACGTAGCGGGCGCGTTTGGCCGCGATACTCATCTTGGCCAGAGTGAGCTCGAGCCACGGACCGACGAACGTCCAGCCTCCCATGTTCTTCGGTTCCTCCTGGCACCAGACGAGATCAGCAGACCTGAAGCGGCCAAGTGCGCTGGTCAGCGACTTCACCGGCCAAGGATAGAATTGCTCAAGGCGCAAGATGTAAACATCGTCGACGCCTAACCTCTCCCTTTCAGCTAGAAGATCGAAATAAACCTTGCCCGAGCAGAGGACGACGCGGCGAATCCGGTCGTCGGCCTTAAGTTGGATTAGCGTCGTCGACCCGACCTCCGCGTCGTCTTCCAACACCCGGTGAAACGAGGAGCCTTCCGCCAAGTCGGAGAGTTTCGACACGGCCTTCTTGTGCCTAAGCAAGGACTTGGGCGTCATAAGAATCAACGGCTTGCGGAATTCCCTCAGCATCTGGCGGCGCAGAATGTGAAAGTAGTTGGCCGGAGTCGAGCAGTTGGCGATTTGAAGATTGTCTTCCGCGCAGAGCTGTAGGAACCGCTCCAGACGCGCGGAGGAGTGCTCGGGTCCCTGGCCTTCGTAGCCGTGGGGCAGGAGCATCACCAAGCCGGACATCCGAAGCCACTTGCGCTCGCCAGAAGAGATGAACTGGTCGATCAGAACCTGCGCGCCATTGGCGAAGTCGCCGAACTGGGCCTCCCAAAGCGTCAAGGTCCGTGGATCGGTGAGGGAAAACCCGTACTCGAATCCGAGAACAGCCTCTTCAGAAAGTGCGGAATCGAGAACCTCGAAGTGAGCTTGACCGGGCCGAAGGTTCGACAATGGGCAGTAGTGTTCCTCTGTAGTCTGATCAATCAGGTCGCAATGACGTTGAACGAACGTGCCGCGCACTGTGTCTTGTCCGGAAAGCCGCACGGGGAAACCCTGGTCGAGAAGGCTGGCGAAGGCGAGATGCTCGGCTGTCGCCCAATCGATGCCCGTGCCCGCCTCGATGGCGGCGCGGCGTTGCCCAATCACTCTTCTTACCGTTTTGTGGACGTTGAGCCGCGCGGGCATGCTCGTGAACGCGCGACCGAGATCCCTTAGTTTCTGCAGCGGGACCGCGGTCTGGCCTCGCCAGTCCTCGCTCTCTGGGAGTATCAGGCCCGACCACTTGCCGTCGAGCCAATCGGCCTTGTCGGGGAGGTAGGACTTCCCGGCTTCGAACTCGAGTTCAAGGAAGGCCGCAAAATCGCTTACCCAACCCTCGATCTCGTTCGTGGTCGTCAACCCCTCAGAGGTCAGCCGCCGACCGTAGAGTTCGCGTGTAGTCGGGTGAGCCCTGATGGCCTCATACATCAGTGGCTGGGTCATCGTCGGGTCGTCGCCTTCGTTGTGACCGAAACGGCGATAGCAAAACATGTCGATCACCACGTCTTTGCCGAACTGCTGGCGATACTCGGTGGCGACTCTGGCCGCGAAGACGACCGCTTCGGGGTCATCGCCATTGGCGTGGAAGATCGGGGCCTCGACCATCAGCGCCGTGTCAGAGGGATAGGGCGACGAGCGGCTGTAGCGTGGGCTGGTCGTGAAGCCGATCTGGTTGTTCAGGATGAAATGCACCGCGCCGCCGGTCCGGAAACCTTTGATTCCCATTAGATTGAAGCATTCGGCGACCACTCCTTGCCCGGCGAAGGCGGCATCGCCGTGCATCAGCAGCGGCAGGACGTGGCTGCGCCCCAATGTCGGGTTCTCGCGGAGGGAGAACGCCTGTTTAGCCCTCGCCTTACCTAGCACCACCGGATTGACAATCTCGAGGTGACTCGGATTGGCCGTCAGAGAGAGGTGGACTGTATTGCCATCGAATGCACGGTCAGACGAAGCGCCCAGATGGTATTTGACATCGCCAGAGCCTTCGATGTCCGAGGGCATCGCCGAGCCGCCCTGGAATTCGTGAAAAATGACTCGACACGGCTTGGCCATCACCGCTGACAGCACGTTCAGACGTCCCCGGTGAGGCATGCCGATCACGATGTCGCGTACGCCCAACGCACCGCCGCGCTTGATGATCTGCTCGAGAGCCGGAACCGCGGCCTCAGCGCCATCGAGACCGAACCGCTTGGTGCCGGGAAATCGCTTGTGCAGGAATCTCTCGAAGCCCTCGGCCTCGATGAGCTTCCTCAGGATGGCGATTTTTCCTTCTTTGGTGAACGAGATCTCCTTGTCGCGACCTTCGATACGGGCTTGCAGCCATGCCTTCTCCACCGGGTCGGTGATGTGCATATATTGGACGCCGACATTGCCGCAGTAGGTGCGCTTTAGGATTGCGAGGATCTCGCCAAGAGTTGCGCTCTCCAGACCCAGCACGAAGTCAAGAAAGATCGGCCGGTCGAAATCCGAATCCGCGAAACCGTAGGTGGCGGGATCCAGCTCGCTGGCGTCGCCGGCCGGAGCGACCAACCCAAGGGGGTCGAGATTGGCCTTGAGGTGTCCGCGCATCCTGTAGGCGCGGATCATCATCACCGCGCGCAGCGAATCGAGGGTGCGAGCGCGAATCTCGTCAGAGGCGGGCGGAGATTCGGCGATCCCGCTTTCAGGCGTTCCGTCCGTGACGGGCCATTGGCCGTCGAGAGCCGAGAGCCACTCAGGGCGCGGGACAGGGAGGGTTGGCGGGGTCCAGCTCGCCAGGGCGTTCGACCGGCGCACCACCTCCGCACTGTCGGCGAATGAGGCGAAGAATGCCCGCCAGGATGGTTCCACGGAACTGGGATCAGCGGCCCACTCGCCATGGAGCGCTTGGACAAAGCCCGCGTTCGCCCCATAGAGGAACGAGGTCTCGGCAAGCGGTGCATTCACTCGTCCGGAGTCATCCGGCATCGAAATTCTCACCTTGGGCGCCTGGGCCGGCCGTCACGGCATCGGCGCGAACCGAATCGTCGCACGCTAGATAGGTATGCGTCAGTCGCCTTTCAGCACGTCGATCAGGGTCTGCCCAAGAGCGGCTGGTGATGGCGAAACGCGGATTCCGGCCGCTTCCATGGCGGCGATCTTGTCTTCCGCGCCACCTTTTCCCCCCGAGATGATCGCTCCTGCATGCCCCATCCGGCGCCCAGGCGGTGCGGTTCGCCCGGCGATGAAGCCCACAATGGGCTTGCGAGTGGCTGAAGTTCTTATGAATTCCGCCGCGTCCTCTTCCGCGGAGCCGCCGATCTCACCGATCATGATGATCGACTGGGTCTCCGGGTCGGCGAGAAACATCTCCAGGATCTCGATGAATTCCGTCCCCTTGACTGGGTCGCCGCCGATGCCCACCGCGGTGGTCTGTCCCAGGCCCACTTGGGTGGTCTGGAATACCGCCTCGTAAGTCAGTGTCCCCGACCGGGAAACAACCCCCACCGAACCCCTCTTGAAGATATTGCCCGGCATGATGCCGATCTTGCACTGAAGTGGGGTGAGCACCCCGGGGCAGTTGGGACCGATGAGCCGCGTTCGGGAGCCCACGAGCGCCCTCTTCACGGTGATCATATCCTGCACCGGTATCCCTTCGGTTATGCAGACGACCAGACCGATTTCGGCGTCAATCGCCTCGAGCAGCGCATCCGCTGCGAAGGCGGGCGGCACGTAGACCACGCTTGCGTCGGGCTGGGTCGCACGCACCGCCTCGGCCACGCTGTCGAAAACAGGCAAACCCAGGTGCGTCGAGCCACCCCTGCCGGGAGAGGCTCCCGCCACAACCTTCGTGCCGTAGGCGAGCGCCTGCTCGGTGTGGAATGTCCCCTGCGCTCCGGTCATGCCCTGACACATCACGCGGGTCTCTTGGTCTATGAGGATCGACATGAATCTCGCTTCGGTGCTGGCCGACCGTTGGCCTGCGGATATGGCAGGCGATGGCCGAGGTCGCCAACCGGTTCGACGCCCTCGAGGAACGTTCTGTGGCGGGCTACTTCTTTATCCTGACCAGATCGAGATTCACCCCGCCACTCCCGCCGGTAATCGTCAAAATTTCCAAGCCGGCGGCCGCCGCGGCGCTGTCGAAGTCGCTCGCCGCCAGCGGCCGGGGCGCGGCGCCCATTTGTGTGAAACGGAAGACGGCCTTCTGACCCGACGAGTCCTGGGGAGCGAATCCGGCCCAGGCCTGAACGCTTGTTCTCGCCGCGGCGAACGCTCCTTTGCTCAGCTTAACGGTGCAGGTGCTCACTGCGTTGGGGGGAGCCGTCCCCCGCCACGCAGAAAGCGTCGCGTCTCCGCCAGCGATGGTCCGGCCCCGGGTCAGCTTGTCGCTGACTGCGACGCCCTTCATCGTCATGATCGTGACATCGATCGGCTTCCATCCAGCGGCGTCGGCGGCCGCGACGACGGCCGGATAGTCCGCGCCGGTGGCGATGCATAGCTGCCGAAAGGCGTCGAACGCCGGGTCGGCGCACGCTGTTCCCGCCGCTCCTGAAAACGTCGCCGCGATGGCGAATCCAAAGATCGCTCTTCTCGAGTTCACGCTTTTCTCCTTGGAAAGACCTCCGCCATCGGGATTGCTGCCGACGCGCGTCACGCGCTGCGCCGGACGGCGCGAACGATCTTCGCGGCCCCGTCTGCGAGGTCGTTCGCGGCGATCACGTTGAGACCACTGTCGGCGAGGATCTTCTTGCCTAACTCCACGTTGGTGCCCTCGAGACGCACCACCAGAGGTGTCGAAAGACCGATTTCCCTGGCCGCTTGCACCACGCCTTCGGCGATGGTGTCGCAGCGCATTATGCCGCCGAAAATGTTGACCAGGATGCCCTTCACATTCGGATCCGCGGTGATGATCTTGAACGCAGCGCTGACCTTCTCCTTCGAGGCGCCGCCACCCACGTCGAGAAAGTTCGCCGGCGCAGCGCCATAGAGCTTGATGATGTCCATCGTCGCCATGGCCAGCCCGGCCCCGTTGACCATGCACCCGATCTCGCCGTCCAAGGCGATGTATGAGAGACCGTACCGCGACGCCTCGATTTCCTTGGCGTCCTCTTCGGTCTCGTCGCGCAGAGGCGCGAGTTCTGGATGGCGGTAGAGAGCATTGTCGTCGAATGAGACCTTGGCGTCGAGAACCTCGAGGCGGCCTTCGTCGGTGACGATGAGCGGATTGATCTCCAGCAGACTCATGTCCTTGGCCACGAAGGCCTTGTAAAGAGAGGCGAGAAGGGCGCTGAGCTGCTTGGCGAGATCACCGCCGAGTTCCAGCGCCGCGGCTAGCGCCGCGGCATGGTGCGGCCAGGGTCCGGTGGCCGGGTCGATTGAAACGGTGACGATCTTCTGCGGAGTTGCGTGGGCCACCTCTTCGATATCCATGCCCCCTTCGGTGGATGCCACCGCGGCAATGCGGCTGGTTTCGCGATCCACCAGTAGCGAAAGATATAGCTCCTTGGCGATCGCCGCGCCTTCCTCGATGTAGAGCCGGCGCACGACGCGCCCATTCGGGCCGGTCTGGTGCGTGACCAGCGTCATCCCCAGCATCCGGGAGGCTTCGCCGCGCAGATCGTCGAGGGATTTGACGACCTTGACGCCGCCGCCCTTGCCGCGGCCGCCAGCGTGGATCTGGGCCTTCACCACCCACACGGAGCCGCCCAGGCTCTCGGCCGCCGCGACCGCCCCATCCACAGTGAATGCCGGGTGGCCGCGGGGCACTGGGACACCGAACTCCGACAGGATCGCCTTGGCTTGGTGCTCGTGAATATTCATGGGCGGCTGCTGGCTTCCTGGAGGCTCGAACGACCGCGACGCGGCGCTTATAGGGAGCGGGTCCAGCAGGCGCAACCGCATCCACCGGGCATCGAACGCGGGTTCAAGCCGCCCTGCCGACAACCGCCGTCGCGCGGCGCTCCAACTTTCCCCAGCCGACCCGATAGCCGCGGATCGCAGTCACCACCGACTTCACGACGACGTAGTACATCAATTGGCGATACCCGAATCTCTGGATTGGCAGCCAGAAAAGGTCGCGCCAAGGCGCCTGACGTTCGAGGGCCATGCCGATCGCCCCAGCGGAAAGATCCAGGAAGATGAACGCCGCCCAATAGAACACCGAACGCAGGAAGTCGTCCGGCGACCATTCTACCGGGTGGTAGGCGCGGCCATAGATCGCCCACACCAGGCTCGAAACGATCGCGAGGTCGACCAGCGGCGCGGCGACGGTGAGGAAGATCTGGAACAGCCAGATCTGGGGTAGGGCGACGAAGCCGAGCACGGGCCGGCGCCAGTTCAGCAGGCCTTTGCGATGCTTCCACAGGCACTGAAGGGTGCCGAACGACCAGCGGAAGCGTTGATTGAGGAGTCCCGCCACGGTGTCCGGCGCCTCGGTGTACGCCCGGGCGTCCGGATCGAATTCGACCCTCCAGCCGACGCGCTGGAAAGCCAGAGTGAGATCCTGGTCTTCCGCCAGGGTGTCGGCGGGATAGCCTCCGAGTTCGGTCAGCGCCGACCGTCGCCAGGCGCCGACCGCGCCCGGCACCACGGTGACCGCTCCAAGAGCGGCCAGAGCGCGGCGTTCCAGATTCTGGGCCGTAACGTATTCGAGCCCCTGCCAACGGGTAATGAGGTTGAGGCGGTTGCCGACGACCGCGTTGCCCGCGACCGCCCCGACCTTGGGGTCATTGAACCAGCGCGCGAGCCGCGCCAGGGTGCTGGGCGGGAACAGGGTGTCGGCGTCTAGGGCGACGATGATTTCGCCGCGGCAACGCGCGAGTCCACGATTGAGCGCCCGGGCCTTGCCGCCGTTTTCGAACGACATGACGCTTACCCGAGGGTCTCCCGAAAACGCATCCCGCGCGACCGTGGCCGTTCCATCGATCGAGCCATCGTCGAGGATCAGGACCTCCAGATGTTTCCAATGCGAATTGAGGATCCGAGCGGTGGATGCAGCGATCACCTTCGCCTCGTTGAAACAGGGAATGAGGACGCTCACCAGAGGACCCGTCTCTGGATCGAGCATCTGGGGCGCGCGCCCTGGAGCGCGTAGCCCGTGCCACAGAGCAAGGACCGCGAGAAAGGCAAGTCGTGCGACACCGAGGATTATGGCGACGAGAAAGAGGGTCTGCATGGCCATGTTCAGGTAACGGAAGAAACCAAAACCGAGTCGGTCGACCCAAAGCTCCACCGAAGTCCGGGAGGTAGGGGGAAGAGCGTCTGCGCGGCTCATGCCCGCGAGACGGTCGACGGTCACCAGCTTGTAGCCGCGGGCGCGCAGGGCATCGATGAGTCCTGGAAGGGCTTCCACGGTCCGGCTGCGGTCACCGCCTGCGTCATGCAGAAGGACCACCTGCCCCTCCGTGGGTCCGGTGTCGGCCAATCGCTTCAGGGTGCGTGCGACGATCAGCTGAGCGTCGGGCTTCCTCCAGTCGTCCGGATCAATGCGCAGGCCGACAATGAGGTAGCCCAACCTCTGCGCCACCAGAAGCGGCTCGACCTCGCCGGGGGTTGATGGCTCTGCGTCGCCGAAATATGGCGGCCGGAAAAGCCGCATGGACCTGCCGGTGAGCACTTCGAACAGGCGCTGAGTGGTGTTGAGTTCGAGATCGGTCTGAGCGAGCGGCGTCGCGCCGATGTTTGGATGGGTCCAGGTATGGTTGCCCACGGTCTGACCTTCCCGAATCTCGCGCTGCACCAAGCCAGGCTTGGCCTGCATGTTCTGGCCGATCACGAAGAAGGTGGCCTTGGCATGCTTCGCTTTGAGGATATCGAGGATCTTGGGAGTCCAGCGCCCGTCAGGTCCATCGTCGAAGGTGAGGGCGACCCATCCTGGATGGGCGCCATAGCGTTCGATAACGTAGGACGTGGGCATCAATTGGTAGGTCTCGCCGGAGATCAACCCGTTGTCCGGGTCGGTCTCCATTGTACGGCGACCACCGGTGGGGGACGCGTCCACGTGGAGAACCTCTCCAGTCCCGTCGAAATTGACGTCGGTGCCCGGGGCGATGGCCTCCAGACCCTGGGCGCGCGCCGAGTCGTAGGGTTGGCGGAAATAGCGCCATACCGCCGGATCCTCCGCCCCCAAGCGCCAGAGGGCGTACCCCATCGGGCGAAATGGGTCGGCAACCTTGATCTCATTGAACAGGGTGGCGGCGTCGAGGAACCAGACCCGGTGGTCGCGACCGTTGTCGTCTGAATAGGCATAGGTGGGATTGAGGGCGTCGTCGTCCATGGTCACCGCCGCATCGGAATCGTGGGCCGTCTGGGTCGCGCCGTAGAAGGTCACGGCGTCCGAGCGTCCCGGCCCCTTGGCGTCCGCCAAGGTCCAGTCATAGCCATAAGCGCCCAAAGCCAGCACGGTGCGGGCCGGATTGAGCTCATTCATTTCTCTCGCAAGGGTGGTCTCGAACCACTCCTGCGCCGCCGCCGGCCCCGGATCACCGGTCGCCCAGTGCTGATCGTAGGCCATGAGGACCGTGGTGTCGGCCGCAGCCTGCAGCCGCTGCAGAGGCCAACTGTCATCGCCGAAGGGTGTGGCCACCCAGACCTCTCGGCCAAGCGGCTTCAGCACCGCCCGGGCCTCCGCCACGAACCCCGGGTACTGGGCAAGCGCTTCGCGGGACAGGTTCTCGAAATCAAATACATATCCGGCATAGCCATGCTGCCTGGCGATGACGACGAGATTCGACAGCAGGGCCGCGCGGGCGGCCGGATTTGTGAGCAGGTTACTCGCCAGCGGTCCATCGGCGAGGTCGTTGTGGGCATTGTGGACCATCGGCAGGACCGATGGAGGCCTCTTTGCGCTGGCGATTATCGCATCCGCTTGCGGGTCGGACGTCAGGCTCACTCGGCCAAGCGACCCGGCAAGGGCGACCCACTGTGGGGCCACGACGTCCAACTGATTGACGTGCCTCTTCAGGGAAACGCGCGAGCTCTCGTCCCAGCTCACATAGAAACCAACCGAAAGCGGCCGCGCGGGCCCACCGGTGCTCGCCCGGCCAGGGCGAGGAATCTTGCGCCAATCGACCTGCCCCCGAAAGCGGTGCGCCGTTTCGACGTGCATCGCCTGGAAGACCTGCGGGTCCTTCAAGGTGAGGCTGGGTAGCCGCGGAGCGAAGGCGAGGGTCGCGAAGAAGCCGGCGACCACGAGGGCCGCCAGGGCAATTACCAGACCGACGCCGAGGTTGGCGCGCCGGGCTCGACGCCCGGACGGATCGTGGAAAATGAAGTCGGCCATCTTGGGATGTTGTCGGGCGCCCCGCGTTGGTGAGGTTCGGGGCGGAAAATGGCCTAAGGGTGGGCGGATGCAATAGCCGAGCGGCAACCCCAGCGAACGTAGAGACGCCAGAACGGCGGACGCGGACCCCCAGCGCTTCCCACGCCTTGAGGGGTGGTTCGCATCGGGGTTGTCTTCAGGGGGTCAGGCCGGTGGGCCGGCGCCCGAGATTGCAGGCGTTTCCCTCCCTTCCGCCGGAGTTTAGCGTCTGCGGGCCGCGTCGGTCGGCCTCTTCGCGGCGCCTTGCCGCCATTGGTCCCGCCCCTGGCCCCAGATTTCGACCTCGTCAGCTTCGTAGGGCGGCGGCAGGCGTCCACGGCGGAGGAGCCGGGAACCCAGTCGTTTGGCAACCGACTGGGAGGCGAGATTGCCCGGATCGATACAGTGCACGATCTGGGTCCACCCGAGCTCTTCGAAGGCCCAATCCATCGCCGCGGACGCTGCCTCCGTCGCGTACCCCATTCCCCACGCTTCGCGCGCCAGCCCCCATCCGACCTCGGCGCCGGGCCACGCTTCCGGCTTCAAGGGTCCGACGCGCCCAATCCAGCGTCCGGTCGTCTTCTCGATCGCGGAGAACATGCCGAACCCCTGGATGGCCCAAGCCCCGGCGGTGCTCAGAAATCCGCGCCACGCGACCGATCTCGGCTGCGCCCCGCCAAGGAAGCGCATCGCCACGTCGTCCGCCGCGAACGCCGCCCACGGTTCAAAGTCCTCCGCCCGGGTAGGGCGAAGCAGCAAGCGCTCGGTCTCGAAAGTGGGACCTATGGAAGAGATGGTTCGATCTTGCGGCATGCGGCCATCAGGACTTTCACCGATTCGCCCGACTTGGCGAACATCTCTGTTTCAGTCTCGTCCAGGGGAAACTCGATGATCCGCTCGGCGCCCCCGGCGCCGATGACAGTCGGCACGCCGACGTAGAGGCCGTGCAGACCGTATTGCCCGGTCAAGTGAGCGGCGCAGGGCAGCACGCGTTTGCTGTCCTGCAGGTACGATCGCGCCATCGCCACCGCGCTCTCGGCCGGCGCGTAAAATGCCGAGCCGGTCTTGAGCAAGGCGACGATCTCGCCGCCCCCGCCGCGTGTCCGCTTGACGATGGCGTCCAGCTCATCCTGCGTCAGCATCCCCTGACGAATGAGCTCAGGAAGAGGAAGCCCTCCCACCGTCGAGTGTCGGACCATCGGCACCATTTCGTCGCCGTGACCGCCAAGCGTCCAGGCATGGACGTCCTGCACCGAAACGCGCAATTTCTCGGCAAGGAAGAAGCGGAATCGCGCGGAGTCCAGAACCCCGGCCATCCCAACGACCCGTTGATGGGGCAGACCCGAGAATTCCCTCAACGCCCAGACCATGGCGTCGAGGGGATTGGTGATGCAGATCACGAAGGCGTCGGGGGCGTTTGCCTTGATGCCTCCGCCGACAGCCTTCATGACTTTCAGATTTATCGCCAGCAGGTCGTCTCGGCTCATGCCCGGCTTGCGCGGAACTCCGGCGGTTACGATGCAGACATCCGACCCTGCGAGATCCTCATAGGCGTCGGTTCCCTTCAAGGCGACATCCACGGCCATTATCGGGGTCGCCTCGCTCAGATCCAACGCCTTGCCCTGTGGCGCCCCTTCGATGATGTCGAACAAGACCACGTCGCCGAGGGCTTCACGCGCCGCGATGTGGGCGAGTGTGCCGCCGATCATACCTGCGCCCACCAGGGCGATCTTGGCGCGGGCCATCCTGCTTCTCCGGACGAGGCGGGGATCGAGACCGCGCGGGGTCTAGACCGGCGGTCGCCCGCTCGCAAGGCTCGCCGCTTCGGCGGCGGAGATCGCCGTCGCGAGCCCGACGAGCCTCAGCGCCTGATCCCGATGCAGCGCCTCGGCGAGCCTCCCGTGCACCCTGAGGACGCCCTTGCCGATGTTCTCCGGCGCGTCGAACGCCTCGATCACGGCTCTCGCCCAGACGAGATCCTCCGCCGAAGGGCCAAAGATCCGATTGCAGATCCCCAGATGGCTGGGATGGATCACGCTCTTGCCGTCGAACCCGAAGTCGGCTCCCTGTCGGCAGACGGCCTCCAGGGCGCCTAGATCGTCGATTTCGTTGTGGACGCTGTCGAGCGCCACAAGGCCGCTGACGCGAGCCGCCGTGACGGTCGTCGACATGGCGAAATGAAAGGCCGCGCGATCGGCGGTCTGTCGCGCGCCCATTTCCCTGGCGAGGTCGTTCATTCCCAGAACCATGGCCGCCAGCCGGGTCCCTCCAGCCGTCGCCGCCACCGCCTCAAGCTGCAGGATCACCTGCACCGTCTCGATCATCGCCCATAGCCGCGTCGTCCTGGCGGCCCTTGCCATCGCCCTGTCGTAGAGGTGGACATCGCCCGGGCCGCGGATCTTCGGAACCAGGATGGCGTCGGGAGCGACTTCGACCATCGCCTCGAGATCGGCCTCCCCCCAGGCGGTCTCCAGGCCGTTCACCCTGACCACCACTTCGCGATGACCGAAGCCTCCAGCCCGAACCGCCGCGACCGCGGCCTGCCTCGCGTCGTTCTTGGCCTCCGTAGCCACCGCGTCCTCGAGATCGAGGATCACCACGTCACACGGCAGCGTCCGCGCCTTCTCAACGGCGCGGGCGTTGGAGGCGGGCATGTACAGTGCGCTGCGACGCGGCCTCTGGGTGAGGGTCATGGACCATACGGTTGGGTGACGGACGCCCCACCTTGGGCCATAAGATCGCGCCCATGACCATCAGATATGATCAATCCGCTCGCAACGTCCTGGGCGGCGAACTGGCGATCTGTTCGAGCTCTCCCCTCACCGGGTTCTACCGCAACGGCTGTTGCGAAACCGGACCGGAGGACACCGGCATGCACACGGTCTGCGCCGTCATGACCGCGGAGTTCCTTCGCTTCTCCTCGGCCGCGGGCAATGACCTGTCCGCGCCGCGACCGGAGTTCGGCTTCCCGGGCCTGGCGCCCGGAGACCGATGGTGCCTCTGCGGACCGCGCTGGAAGGAGGCTCTGGACGCCGGCGCGGCGCCACGGGTCGTCCTGGAGGCGACCCACGAGGAAATGCTCGCGATCGCCCCGTTGGGCGTTCTCAAGGACCACGCCTCGTCAACCTAACGGGTAGAGCCGTTCGAGCCGGTACGCCGATCCCCCGGCGGCTCGCCAGCTCGAGTAGAGGCCGAAGCTCGTCACCTGAAACGGCGACGACCGCATGAGATTGTGAGCCTGGATCCACGCCGCCACCTGTGAGGCGTCAGCCTCCTTGACGTGCGCCAGGGTGACATGTGGTCGCCATTGGCGCCGCTCCGGGGTCAAGCCGGAACGCCGCGCCGCGGTTTCGCAGCGGCTCGCTAGGAGCTGCAGTGGGCCGCTGGCTTCGACGCCCGCCCACAATTTCCGCACGTCGCGCGCGCTGCTGAAGGAACCCACCCCGCTCAGCGCAAGCCCGAGCGGCGGGGATCTCACGACCGACAGTTCGGTGGCGAAATCGGCGCCCTGCGGCTCCGAAACATCCCCGGCAAACCTCAGCGTGAGGTGGAGATTCTCACGTGGTGTCCACCGCGCGCCGGCCAAGCCGTACTGGCGATGTGCGACTGCGTCGGCGACCTCCTGCGGCAGCGGGATGGCGGCGAAGAGACGGATCATGCACGGGGCTCCAGAATCAGGCCGCCGCCAGACGCCGGTCCGCCGCGGGCGTTCTTTCGTAGCAAACCCCGATACTCAAAGATCGAAGAGGCCGCCCGGCGATTCGAGGCGAGGCGCCCAAGGTTCACTAGAGTCGCTGGCCAGAGATGCGGGGCGCCTTGCGAAGCAGGGCCGCGAGGCCGATATTCCGCAGGAGCGTCCGGTCGGGACGTTGAGATAAAAAGGGTTCTCCAAAATGAGCGACTTTGATCGCGGTCTGGCGCGCCAGGGGGCGGTAGCGCAGCCGGACATGGCCGTGGATGCGGGCCTTCGCGCCTTCATGCTCGGCGTCTATAACAAGGTGGCGCTGGGCCTGGTTCTTTCGGCCGCGCTCGCCTGGGTGACCGGCAACGTTCCTGCGGTTCGCGATCTTTTTTGGAGCACCGACGCGATGGGCCGGCGCGGGATGACCATTCTTGGATACGTCCTCGCCTTTGCGCCGATCGGCATTTTGCTGTTCCAGGGTTTCGCGCGAAAACAGTCGCCGCGCAGCGCCGGCATAACATACTGGGTGATCGTTTCCTTGATCGGCGCGTCGTTCGGCACCGTGTTCATGTTTTTCCGAAGCATCGCCATCTTTCAAACCTTCCTAGTGACTGCAGCGGCGTTCGGCGGACTCTCCTTGGTGGGTTACACAACCAAGCGTGACCTGTCGGGCATGGGCAGTTTTCTGATCATGGGAGTCTGGGGCCTGATCTTCGCGATGATCGCGAGCTTCTTCTTTCATTCTCCGGCCCTTGTGTTCGCGATCAACGCCATAGGCGTGCTGATCTTTGCGGGTCTGATCGCCTGGGACACCCAGCGATTGAAGTTGATGTACCATCAGGTGGGCGGCGACCAGGCCGCCATGGGCGTCGCAACGAGTTGGGGCGCCCTTAGCCTCTATCTCGATTTCGTGAACCTCTTCCGCTTCCTGCTCTACTTCATGGGCGGATCGCGCAGGTAGGAGGGGCGTCTCTAGGCGCCGCGCAGTGATTTGGGACGGCCGCCGAGGCTGAGCAGGACCAGCTCGACAACTGATTTCGAGAGCCAGCCCAGGAACAGCCCGGAGAGGCCGAACCTGCGAATCAGAAGGAAGAACAGCGCCGACGAGATGACGGTGTTGACGGCGATCAGCACTGTCGCCCGCCTCGTCGCCCCCGATCCGGTGAGATAGGCCATCCACAACTGGGTGAACGCGGAAAGGATGATCGCGGCCGCGAACGCGAAGATCTCCGGTCCGAACGCGTCGCCCAGGAGGCGATGGAGGCTGGCGGGCACGAAGACAAAGCCGGCGCCGAGGACCAGGATGAGGCCGATTCCGGCGGCGAGAATGAGAAGGCGGCCGCCGGCGATGAAGGCGCGGCTCTCCTGGCCGGCGAGGAGCCGGGCGAAGAGAATCGGATTCATGACATAGGGCAGCACCCAGAACTTGCTGAACAGCTCGTAGAGCAGAAAGTAGCTCGCGTAGGTGGCCGCCGGCAGATAGTGGAGGCCCAGGATGCGGTCCGTGGACCCGCCGATGGCTGAAATCACCGAGGCCGCCATCAGCTCGACCCAGCGCACGTCGGTGAGCAGTCGCCGAGCGCCGCGCGGCGTCTGCTCACCTTCGGCTTCCCGCACGCGCCCCCACAGGGCTGCGAACGCCGTGAGCGCCAGGCGTGCGGCGATGGAACAGGCCATCGCCCAGATCAAGGCGACATGCAGCAGGACAAGAGCCGCGACGATCACCAGGCCGCCTGCAAGGCTGCCCTGCTTCAACCAGATCGCGGTAGCGTGGCGACGCTCGACGTCGAACAGCACGCGAAGATCGGTCGCCGCGAAGCCGGCGATGGCAATGAGCGGAACGAGAAACAGCGCCTGGTAGGCGAGGTGCGGATCGGTGAAACGCCACAGCAGCGCCAGAAAGGGCGAGGCGCCCGCCGCTTTCAGCGCGCTGGCCCGCAGCATGGACGTGATCATCCCGCGGCCCGGGCCGGCGGAGACCACGCCGCTCAGAAACGCCGCCTTGGTCGTTCCCGGCTCCAGCCCCGAGGACAGCGAAGAGATGAAGAAAAAGCTGAGCACTCCGCGGAGGACCGGCGCGGCGGTCTCGTGTTTCAGAACGGCGACCGTCAACAGGATCACCGCGGCGGCGGCCACGTAGGATCCGGTCACCACCGCGGCGCGGGAGCCGACGCGGGAGGTGAATAGTTCCAGGCGCAGCCTCCTCATCATGGCGCCGCGGCTCCGCCGCAGCGCGGCGGCGGCGTCAGGCCGAGGGTTCGCCTTCGTCGCGGCCCGCGGCGCCGGTCGTTCTCTCGGCGATCCGCGCCGACTTCCCGCGCCGGTCGCGGAGATAGTACAGCTTGGCCCTGCGCACGGCGCCGCGGCGCTTCACCTCTATGGATTCGATCATCGGCGAAAGCACCGGGAACACGCGCTCGACGCCCTCGCCGAAGCTGATCTTCCGAACGGTGAAGCTCTCCTGCAGGCCGCCGCCCGATCTGGCGATGCACACCCCTTCGTAGGCTTGGACGCGCTCGCGCTCGCCTTCCTTGATCCTGACGTTCACGCGCAGGGTGTCTCCAGGCTGGAAGGGGGGGATCTTCTTGCCGGCGGTGAGGCGCGCCGCCTCCTCCTTTTCGAGCTCATTGATCACGTTCATCGTTCCAGATCCTCTTTATCACTGGGCTTCATTCGCCCTTTGGCTGTTGATTGGCGAGACGGGCCGCCCAAAGATCGGGCCGGCGCTCCCGCGTCGTAAGCTCCCTTTGAGCCTTGCGCCACCTTTCGACCTCGCCATGGTGACCCGAAAGCAGGGCCGGGGGAATGTCGCGACCCTCGAAAGTCCGCGGCCGCGTGAATTGAGGGTGTTCGAGCAGACCATCTTCGAAACTCTCCTCGGCCAGGCTCGCGGCCCTGCCCAGAACGCCAGGCAGAAGCCGCACGCAGGCCTCGACCACGACCATGGCGGCCGCTTCGCCGCCGGCCAGAACCGCGTCCGCCACCGAGACTTCCTCCAGCCCACGTCCGTCGATGAGGCGTTGATCGACCCCCTCGAACCGGCCGCAGAGGACTATCATCCCGGGCCCCTGAGACCAGGACCGGGCCATCGCCTGGGTGAAGCGTCTCCCGCGCGCGCTCATGTACAGCAACGGCCGCCCGCCGGCCTGGACGGAGTCCAGAGCCGAGGCGACGACGTCCGGGCGCATCACCTGGCCTGGACCGCCCCCAGCGGGGGTGTCGTCGAGGAAACCGCGCCTGTCCTTGGAGAAACCCCGGATGTCCACCGTCTCCAACGCCCACAACCCTTGCTCTCGCCAAGCGGCGCCGATCAACGAAACGCCCAGCGGTCCAGGAAACGCCTCCGGGAACATCGTGAGAAGGGTGGCGGCAAAGGCCATGGGCTCGAATCCTGACGCGCGGCCCCTCCAACCGATGGGCTGTCGACCACCTCGTGAGCCGAAGTGGATCAACTCGAAAGAGAGATTGGAAGGGGCGTTCCGTTTTCGCCTAAAGCGCTTCGACGATGGTCACGTTCGCTAGGCCACCGCCCTCGCACATGGTCTGCAAGCCCCATTTCTTGCCACGAGCTCTCAAGGCGTGGACGAGCGTTGTCATCAGTTTGGTTCCTGAGGCGCCGAGGGGATGGCCCAGGGCGATCGCGCCTCCGTTGACATTGAGCTTCTCCGGGTCGGCGCCGATTTCCCGCAGCCAGGCCACCGGCACCGAGGCGAAGGCCTCGTTGACTTCATAGAGATCGATATCGTCGATCTTCATGCCAGTCTTTTCCAGGGCGCGTCTGGTCCCGGGAAGAGGCGCCTCGAGCATGATCACCGGATCGCCGCCGACCAGTGTCAGGTGGTGGATGCGGGCGATCGGTTCTACGCCCATGGTCTTGAGGCCAGCTTCGCTGGCGATCAGAATCCCTGAGGCGCCGTCGCAGATCTGGCTGGAGCTGGCGGCGGTTATTTTGCCACCCTCGCGAAGCAATTTCACGCCCTTGATGCCCTCGATGCTGGCGTCAAAGCGGATTCCCTCATCGATGGTGTGGGTGGAAACCGCACCCTCGGCGCCCTTGATTTCCACGGGCGCGATCTCGCCCTTGAAGGCGCCTCCCTGGGTCGCCGCGATCGCCTTCTGATGGCTGGAGTAGGCGAACGCATCCAGATCATCCCGGGAGAGCCCGTATTTCTCCGCCATCATTTCCGCACCCATGAATTGGCTGAACTGGATGTTCGGATAACGGACTTGCTGCTTCGGACTCATCGGGATGCCAAAACCGTTCTGCGCGGGCAGGGTCACCGAGAGGCCCATCGGGACTCGGGTCATGCTCTCGACCCCGCCCGCGATAACGATGTCTTGGGTGCCGCTCATCACCGCCTGGGCGGCGAAATGCAGGGCCTGCTGAGACGAGCCGCATTGGCGATCGACGCTGGTGGCGGGGACTGTTTCGGGGAGGCGGGAAGCGAGAACCGCGCCTCGGGCGACATTGGTGGCCTGTTCGCCCACCTGCATCACACAGCCCATGATCACGTCCTCGATCAGGGCCGGGTCCGCCCCAGTGCGATCAAGCAAGCTATCGAGAACGCCTCCGGCGAGATCGGCGGGATGCCAGCCGGCGAGTCTGCCGCCCTTGCGACCTCCCGCGGTGCGGGCGGCGGCGACGATGTAGGCGTGGGCCATGGGGGACGGTCCTTGAGGCGCGTGACGAAAGGCCTCTCCCATAACCCGCCGACGCGACCTCGGCCAATGCCATTTCGGCCAGACGCAATGCCTGCTCAGTCGGTGCGGCCATAGAAGCGGAGCTTGAACGGGCCCCACCAAAGGACCTTGCCGAGAGCGCGGGCCGCCCGGTCCAGGGCCTCGGCGCGGTCCTTCCGGACCACCAGCCATTTCAGGATGGCGACAGGGCCGAAGATGACTGATTGCATGACGCCGACGAGCATCCACCCGGCCACACCCAGGCGATTGGGAGGCTCGGAGACGGCGCAGGCGCTGGAGGGTCCCTGGCCGTAGGCGAAGGCCCTGGGGATGGTGTAGGCGAGAGTCAGCCGTTCTGGAACGGGTTCTTCCCAGACGAAGGCCTGAGCAGCCCAGGCGAAGCGCTTGTCGGCCGCTTTCATCTCGCCGAACAGCAGGTCGTCCTCGCCGCCGGTGTGATTGCGCGTGACGCGGAAGGGGGCGTGCCGGTCAGGCAGGGCGGCGCGGCGGATCAAACTGTTGCCACAGCCATAGTAGTGACCGATGATTCCGCTTCCGGCGGGCCCGTGGCGCGAGAAGAACCATTCGAAATAGCGCCGGCGAGTCACTGACGCTTGGTGGGCGCGCGCCTTTACCGGACCGAACACCACGTCGGCGCCGCAGAGCGCCTGCACGGCCCTCAGGCCGGCGAGCCAAGCTTGCGAAGCCTCCTCGTCGTCGTCAAGGAAGGCGATAAAGCGTCCCCTTGCGACGGCCAGGCCTGCGTTGCGAGCCGTGGCCACTCCAGCAATGGGCTCGTGCACAAAGACGACTCCAAGCGGCGCGGTGGCGGCGAGTTCGACCACCAGTGGTTGCGCCGAAGGCGTGCGATCGTTGTCGACGATGACGAGCTCGAGAGCGGTGAAATCCACGTGAGCCTGCATGAAGACCGATCGAATCGCCGTTCGCAGACCTTGTGGGCGTCTTTGGGTCAGAATGACGATGCTGACGTCGGGCGGCGGCATGCGTCGATCCTGAGGCTGTCGGATTGAGGAACGGTGAGTTAAGCAACCTCCGGGCCATGCGGGCGATCCCGCTAGCCGCGCGTCGTTTTCCTCTCGGCAGGAAGTCTTGCCTTGCGTCTGCCCCAAGCACGCCTGGAACAGGTCCTGGACCGATATCGCGAGGTCGAGGCGCGAATGGGCGTGGCCAGTTCCGGCGAGGAGATCGTCAGACTGTCCAAGGAGCATTCCCAACTCAGGCCCGTCGCACAGGCCGCGCAGCGTCTGAGCACGGCGCTCGCCGATCGCCGAGATCTGCAATCCATGGCCGGAGGCGACGATCTGGAAATGGCCAGCCTCGCCAAGGAGGAAATGGTCGTGCTGGACGAACGATTGCCCGTTCTCGAGCGTGAGCTGGCCCTTCTCCTCGCGCCCCGCGACGCCGACGAGAATGCATCGGCCATCCTCGAGGTCCGGGCTGGCGCCGGGGGCGACGAAGCGGCCCTCTTCGCCGGAGATCTCTTCCGGATGTACCAACGTTACGCACAGCTACGCGGATGGACGGTCGATTTGGAGAGCGTCTCGGAAGGCGAGGCGGGGGGCTACAAGGAGATCATCGCTTCCATCGGCGGCGACGGGGTGTTCGGTCGGCTGAAGTTCGAGAGCGGCGTCCACCGTGTCCAGCGGGTTCCGGCCACCGAATCGCAGGGGCGGATTCACACCTCCGCAGCCACCGTCGCGGTGCTGCCGCAGCCTGAAAACGTGGAGATCGAGATCAGAGACGCCGACCTGCGAATCGACACTTACAGATCTTCCGGCGCCGGTGGCCAGCACGTGAACAAGACCGACTCGGCGGTGCGCATCACTCACCTTCCAACGGGCATCGTGGTGACTTCATCGGAAAAGAGCCAGCATCAGAATCGCGCGCGAGCGATGAAGGTGTTGCGCGCGAGGCTCTACGAGCAGCAGCGAGAAGCCCTGGACGCCGAACGATCGCAGTCACGCAAGAGCCAGGTCGGATCTGGAGACCGCTCCGAACGGGTACGAACCTACAATTTCCCGCAGGGCAGGGTGACCGATCACCGCATCAACCTCACCCTTTACAACCTACACGGAGTCGTCGTCGGCGAGGCTCTGGACGAGATCATCGATCCGCTGATCGCCGAGGACCAAGCCTCGCGCCTCGCCGGACTGAATGAGAATTAGGCGCGTCGGACGCCCAGGCGCAGAATCTTCGCCAGATGGCCGGCCTGCCGTTTGAGGAAGTCACGGATTATGTGCCTGGCTTCGGTGGGCGAGACGGTGAACGCCTTGCCCACCGTGTCGGCGATGACCGCGCCGCGACCGCCGATCGGCGCCGGAGTTCCGGTAGTGGTGTCACAAGCGGTCTGGTGCTCGATCTCGGCGCTGAATTCAGCCCCGGTCAACACGACCATGACCGAAAACCAGACCCAGAGCATGAAGCCGACCATCGCTCCCAGGGAGCCGTAGGTCACCCCGAAATGGGTGAAGTTGTTGACGTACCATGAAAAACCCAGTGAGCCGGCCATCCACAGAAGGGCCGCCGCCGCTCCGCCGGGGACCACCCACCGCCACTTGGCCCTCGCGCGAACCCGGCTTGGCCCATAGCGGTAGATGAGGCTGAGCGCGGCGGCGGCGAGAAGGTAGACAACCAGCCAGCGAAACGCCCACCACAGACTCGCGCCGCGTCCGCCCAGGCGGTGGAGGACCACCGGCGCGGCCACGGCCAGCACGGAGACTCCGGCGAGGAAGACCAGCCCCGCGAACGTGGCGCCGTAGGTGATCACTGTTCGGTGCAGATAATCGCGCGTTTCGGGCTGATCGTAGGCGACGTTGATGCCGTCGAAGAGAGACTTCATGCCGGCGTTGGCGCTCCAGATCGATAGCAAGGTGCTGGCGGCGAAGGCCGCGCTGAGTGTCGCGTGGCGCTGTGTCGCCAGGCGCACCATCTGGCCGCCGATCAGGGTCACCGCGTCGCGCGGCAATATCGCCGCAAGCTGGCCCAGTTGCTTTTCAACCGAATGAACGTCGGAAAACAGGCCATAGACAGAGACGAAAGCAGCCAGCGCTGGGAATGTCGCCAGCAACAGGTAGAAAGTCACGCCGCCGGCCAGCGCCGCCAGACGCGCCCGCCCGATCTCCCTATAGGTTCGCCAGATGATGTCCTTCCAACCAAGGGGGGGAATGTCCCAGGGGGCCGTGGCGGCTCTGCCCCTCCCGGGCTGAGAGGTCTCCATTTCAGCTGGACTGAGCACGACCGCGCTTTCGCCAGGGACCGACGCGCGGGCCGGCCGCTTCGCCCACAAGGCGGTCACCGCCGCCAGGGCGAGCCATGGCGCCAGTTGATACGGCAATTTGAAATGGAGCTTGGCCCGGCGAGCCCGCTGAGGACCGCTCATCCAGGGCTCGTCCACGGCCGCGACCGGCTTGGGCTTCCCGGCGCTCGCGCCGTGTCGTAGCTAGGCCGCACGCTTCCCCCCCGGCTCTGGAACTGTCGCGACGTCGTCGAGAAACCAATGACCGGAGTCATCGCCGCACTTTTTCGGCACCCGATCAAGGGGTTCAGCCCGGAAAAGCTGGGCCGTGAGCGATTGACGCCCGGCGAGCCGTTTCCCAACGATCGGCTGTTCGCGGTGGAAAACGGACCAAGTGGCTTCGATCCGGCCGCCCCGGGCTTCATCCCCAAGCAGCGCTTCGCGGTCCTCGCGAGCATCGCCGACGTCGCCAAAATTCGCACGCGGTTCGACCCGGCGAGCGGGAAGTTACGGGCCCTGGCGCGCGGCGGAGGGACCTTCGAGGCCAACCTCCGGAGCGCAGAGGGCAAGCAGGCCTTCGCGGAATGGTTGGAGCCGATCCTGGACACAGCGGCCGGCCCACTGAAAGTCATTGATGGCGTCGGCCACGCATTTCTCGACCACCCCCTGGGGCACATCTCGATCCTCAACCTCGCCAGCCTGCGTGACCTGGAGATGAGGATTGGGCAGCGGCTCGATCCGGGACGACTTCGCGCCAATCTTCACGTGGAAGGCTGGCCAGCCTGGATCGAAAACGGCTGGAGCGGGCGGCAACTCGCCCTGGGCGCAGCGAGGGTCCGAGTCTTCGCGCCGATCAGCCGCTGCGCCGCGCCTGGGGTCGATCCACAGACCGCTCTGCGTGACGTGGACTTCACCGCGGAACTTCATCGCCACTACGGTCATGTTCTGTGCGGCGTCTATGTGCAGGTGGAGCACGGAGCCGTTGTCGCGCAGGGCGATGCCGCCGACGCGCTTCCCGGTTAGTCATTTCGGCGATTCGACCCTTTTGCCGGCGAGGGCCCCTTCGATCAGGCGCACGGTCTCGGAAAGACCGAAGATCGCCGCGAAGCTGCCGAATCTCGGGCCCTTCGGCTGTCCGAGCAGGACTTCGTAGAGAGCGCTGAACCAGGTTCGCAGCGGCTCGAACCCGGCATGCTTGCCAGCCGCGTATACCTCGCCCTGGATAGTCTCCGCGTCGGCATCGGCCGGCAGCGATCGAAGACGCCGCGCCAGGTCTTCCAGAGCAGCCCGCTCCTTGGGATCGGGTGCGCGGAACCGCTTCTGCGGCTTCACGAAGTCCTCATAATAGTTGACGGCATAGCCGGCGAGATCGTCCAGCGCGGGTTCGGTCCGCGGCGTGGCGCCAGGCAAATGCCGGCCTATGAAGCCCCAAAGGATGGCCTTGTCCGAGGCATTAGACGCCGAGACGAGGTTGAGCAGCATGCTGAAAGACAGCGGCGATACCTCTTCAGGCGGGCTGCCGCCATGGACGCTCCAAACAGGATTGTCCAAAGGGTTGGTGGAGTTGTCGCCACGGCGATGAAACGCCTCGAGCTGCTGCTGATATTCGTCGACCGCCCTAGGGATTACATCAAAATAAAGTCGCTTGGTAGAACGAGGTGATCCGAACAGATAATAGACGAGAGTTTCAGGAGCACCGTATCTTCCCCAATCCTCAAGCGAGAGGCCATTGCCTTTAGACTTAGAAATCTTTTGGTTATTCTCGTCCATGAAGAGCTCGAAATTGAATCCCTCTGGCGGGTCGCCGCCGAGCACGCGACAGATTCTGGAAGAGACCTTCACGGAATCGATCAGATCCTTACCCGACATCTCATAGTCGACGGCGAGCGCTGTCCAACGGCAAGCCCAGTCCGGTTTCCACTGGAGTTTCACGCGTCCGCCAGTGACGGCCAGTTCGGTGATCTCGCCGCCCTCGTCCTCGAACAGGATCGAGCCGCGCCCAAGGTCGCGCCCGAGGGTGGGGACCTGCAGCACCCTGCCGGTGCGCGGGCTGATCGGCAGGAAGGGCGAGTAGGTCGCTCGACGTTCAGGGCCGAGTGTCGGCAGCATGATGGCCTGGATGTCATCGAAGCGCGCGAGCGCCCGAAGCAAGATCGCGTCGAAACGGCCCGAGCGATAGCACTGGGTAGCCGAGAGAAAGTCGTATTCGAACCCGTGGGCGTCGAGGAACGCGCGCATCCGTGCGTTGTTGTGGGCTCCGAAACTCTCGTGCTCGCCGAAGGGATCGCGCACGCTGGTGAGCGGCCGGCCGAGATCCTGCGCAAGGCTTTCCTGACCAGGAACATTCTCGGGAACCCTGCGAAGCGCATCCATATCATCCGAAAATGAGATGAGCCGTGTGGGAACCGCGTCTTCCGTGAGGGTGCGGAAGGCGTTCATCACCATGGTGGTTCTGGCCACCTCGGTGAAGGTCCCGATATGCGGCAGGCCCGAAGCGCCGTAACCGGTCTGGAACACCACCGGTCTGGCCAGCGCCGGCAGGGTGTCCGCCGCCTCGCCGGCCCTGCCGGCGACAATCAGGGACGAGGCGAAATCCCGTTCGCTGTCCGTGAGGCGCAGGCGCAGGACGCGCGACAGCAGGTTCCGCGCCTGTTCGAACGGCCAAGCGCGAGCGTCACGCGCCCGATCGGAAAGTCCTTTCAGCATGGGCGAGGCGGTAGTCGGCGCGGCTTGCGCGGTCAATGGCCGGGGAGAGGCGGCCCCTCCCGTCCGGTTTGCGGCAGGCTCAGCAGAAAGTGACCTCGAAGGGCGGCGACCGGCGAGGCGCGGCTCTCCTGCCAGGCTTCGACATGGACATTGGCGATGCGCCGACCGAGCTTGCGGACATCTGCGCGGGCAAAGGTCGTCAGAGCCCGGCCGGGGCGAAGATACTCGATCGTCACATCAATAGTTCGTGGCTGGCGCTCCACGGTCTCGCCGACGGAGAGCTGGGCCAGTGCGGTCATCTCCATGAACGCCCCCAAGACGCCGCCGTGGAGCGCGGGGATCTGAGTGTTGCCGACCAGATGGGGGGAGAAGGGCAGGATCGCGGTCATCTCGTCGCCGGCCAGTTCGGCGGTCATGCCGAGGAAGCGGGCGTAGGGGATGGAGGCGAGCAGGTTCGCGAGCCCTTCGTCGCGCAATGTGCTCACCCCATGCTCACCGCGGGGGCGCCGATCAGGGCGAAAGCGGCCTGGGCCGTGGCGATCGGATCGTCCAGGTCACCGTCATGCGCGGTGGCGCGCACAAAACCTATGGAACGGGTAAGCCGATAACAGTGGGCGCGGGCGGTGATTGTTCGGCCGGGCTCGGCTGCGCGCATGTAGTCGATCCGAAGATCGAGAGTCGCCGTCCTCCCGGCGTTGGCTGCAAAGCCTGGCGCGGTCACGATCGCAAGACCGCAAGCGTGGTCGAGCAGGGTCGTGACGACGCCTCCAGCGAGCACGCCCGTCAAAGGATCGCCCACCAGATCCTTGCGATAGGGCACGTCCATGACCGCGACACCCGGCTCGGCCGAGACGAACCGGATGCCGATCGCGGCGGCCTGGGGCGTCCCTTCCGCCATGGTCGCGCCCATCCTGCCGACCGCATCTGGATCGAGGGTCATGCACTCTTATGAACGAGCCGCCAGACGACGCCTATGCCTATATGATCGTCGCGTGCTCAGCCCCGAAGCCCTGCTTTGTCCCAAGCCCGCGGGCCTCTATTGCACGCCCGGCGGGTTCTTCATCGACCCCGTGCGGCCGGTGGACTTCGCCGTGATAACCCACGGCCACGGCGACCACGCGCGAGCCGGTCACGGGGCGGTCCTCGCAACCCCCGAGACTCTGGCGATCATGGCGGTGAGGTACGGTGAAGGATTCGCCGGGGCGCTTTCGCCAGCGCGCTACGGGCATACGGTCGTCCGCCACGGGGTGGAAGTGACCTTGGTTCCGGCCGGCCATGTCCTGGGCTCGGCCCAGGTCGTGGTGCGGTGGAAGGGCCTCACCATTGTGGTCTCCGGTGACTACAAACGGAGGCGGGACCCCACCTGCCCGCCTTTCGAGCCCACGCCGTGCGAGGTCTTCGTGACCGAGGCGACCTTCGGCCTGCCAGTATTCCGCCACCCGCCGGATCATGAAGAGATCGCCAAGCTGCTGCACTCGGTGGCGCTGTTTCCGCGCCGCAGCCATATCGTTGGCGCCTACGCGCTGGGCAAGGTGCAACGAATGATTCGCCTGCTGCGCGAAGCCGGCTGGCAAGAGCCTCTCTTCGTTCACGGCGCCCTGGATCAGCTGAACGCACTCTATTCAGGCTTCGGAATCGATCTTGGTCGGCTGCTGCCGGCCACCACCCCTGAAGAGCACGAGTTCGCCGGAGGCCTGATCATTGCGCCGCCCTCGGCGCTGGGAACGCCCTGGCAGCGGCGATTTCCGGACCCGGTCAGCGCATTCGCATCCGGCTGGATGAGGATCAGGGCCCGGGCCCGCCAGCGCGGGGTCGAACTCCCCCTCATCATCTCCGACCATGCGGACTGGGACGAACTCACCGCGACCATCGACGAACTGCGGCCCGCCGAGGTGTGGATCACCCACGGCCGCGAGGAGGCCCTGGCGCGCTGGGCGAGCCTCCACGGGATTTCGGCCCGCCCGCTGGCTCTTGTGGGATACGAGGAGGATGAGGATTGATCGAGGAGAACACCGAGCCGGGCCAGATCGTCATCCTGAACGGCGCGCCCCGATCGGGGAAATCGAGTATCGTCGCGGCGATCCAGGATATCCTGGAAGGGCCGTGGATGAACCTTGGAGTCGACGTCTACTCCGGGCACGTAACACCGCAGCAATATCGGCCTGGGATCGGCCTACGGCCCGGAGGCGAACGTCCGGATCTCGAACCCTTTGTGCAAATTTTCTACGCCGCACTCTATGAATCCATTCGCGCTCACAGTCGTTTGGGGCTGAACGTGGTCGTCGATGTCGGTCATCACGACGCCTACCGGACGCCATTGGGCATCCTCGGCGATGGCGCCCGGCGCCTCGCCGGGCTCCCGGTCCTGTTCGTGGGAGTCCGCTGTCCAATCGAAGTGATCATGGCCCGGCGCACCGCGGTCGAGGCCGGGCGCGAGGGCCATTACGTGACGGCCCCCGCCGGAGCGTCTCCGCCCGAGCCGGTCCAACGCTGGCAAGACGAGGTGCACAGGGGCAAACTCTATGATCTGGAAGTCGACACCGCATCGATGAGCCCGGCGGCGTGCGCGCGACTCATTCGCCAACGCCTCAAGAGGACCGTTGCATCCCCGACCGCGTTTCAGAGGCTCGCTGCAGGCAATTGCGCCCGATAGGCATGGGGCGGCCCACATGGGGTCCGGCGCAGCGCTTGGCCAAGTGCGGCACGGACACTGCCGTGCCGGAGCCATGGCGCTCAGATGGACGCGCGACGCTATAATGTCAGGCCATGCGCGGCTTCGCCCATCTCCTGGATCGTCTGTCGTTCACCGCTTCGCGCAACGCCAAGCTCACAATCGTCGCCGACTTCCTCCGCGAAGCGCCCGATCCCGAGCGCGGCTGGGCCTTGGCGGCCCTGACGGGCGACCTCACTTTCCGCGAAGCCAAGCCCGCATCCATTCGCCGGGCGATCGAAGCGCGGATGGACCCGGTGCTTTTCGCTTGGTCGCACGACTACGTGGGAGATCTCGCCGAGACCGTGGCCCTGGTGTGGCCCGCCGCCGCCGGAGCCAGCCGCGAGCCGGAGCTCTCCGAGGTGGTGGAGGGGCTTGCCGCAGCGTCTCGCTCGGAGGTCCCTGGGCTGATCGAAAAATGGCTCGACGCCCTGGACGCCACCGGCCGGTGGGCGCTCCTGAAGCTGCTGACCGGCGGTTTGCGCGTGGGCCTCTCCGCGCGACTCGCGCGCCAGGGCGCCGCTTTGTTGGGCGGCGTCGAAGTGGGCGAACTCGAGGAGATTTGGCACGCCCTTCGTCCACCCTACGGAGACCTGTTCGCTTGGCTGGAAGGACGCAGCGAACGGCCCTCCGCCGACCATCCGGGCCGGTTCCGCCCGGCGATGCTCGCCCAGGCGCTCGACGAGGCGACGGACCTCGCAAAGCTCGATCCCGCCGACTACGCCGCCGAATGGAAGTGGGATGGCGTGCGCGTCCAGGGTGTGAGCGAACGGGGCAAGCGGCGCCTCTACAGCCGCAGTGGAGACGATATATCGGCCGCTTTTCCTGACGTTATAGGGGCCCTCGACTTTGAAGGGGTGATCGACGGCGAGTTGCTCGTCATGCGCCGAGGCGCGGTTGCGCCATTCGGCGATCTGCAGCAGAGGCTCAACCGCAAGAAGCCCGACGCCAAGCTGCTCGCCGCCTATCCGGCGGGTGTGCGCGCCTATGATCTTCTCCTGGAAGGTGACAACGACCTGAGGGGGTTAGCCTTCAAGGCCAGGCGGGCGCGGCTGGAAGCCTTCGTCGCCGCAATCGGCTCGGCCCGGATCGATCTTTCCCCACTTCAGCCGTTCTCGAGTTGGCAGGCGCTGGCCGCCCTTCGCGCCGAGCCGCCGCCCGGCGACCCCGCCGGCGCCGAGGGTCTGATGTTGAAACGGTGGGATTCGACCTATCAAGCGGGGCGTCCCAGGGGCCCGTGGTTCAAGTGGAAGCGCGACCCGCATCTGATCGACGCGGTCTTGATGTACGCCCAGCGTGGCCACGGGAAGCGCTCCAGCTTCTATTCCGACTACACCTTCGGGGTGTGGAGCGAGGACGAACTCGGCGTGCGGTCGCTAACCCCGGTTGGCAAGGCGTATTTCGGCTTCACCGACGCGGAACTCAAACTGCTGGACGCGTTCGTGCGCAACCACACGGTCGAGCGATTTGGCCCGGTGCGATCGGTCAAGGCGGACTGGGACTTCGGCCTGGTGCTGGAGGTGGCGTTCGAAGGGCTGCGGCGCTCCAACCGGCATCGCTCGGGCTTGGCCCTGCGTTTTCCGAGGATCAGTCGCATTCGCTGGGACAAGCCCGCACGCGAGGCCGACGAATTGGCGACCCTCGAGCGCCTGCTCTAGGCCCAGGGAACGCGAAGGCTGGCGATGAACACGGACAGATCGCCTCCTCTGAACAGTGCGCCAGCCACTCCAGCGCTGCGCGCCGCCTCCAGGTCCGAGGAGGCATCGCCTATGACCAGGGCGCGTCCCGGCTCGATCGCCCAATCCTCCAGAGCCCGCAGGATCATGCCGGGGTTCGGTTTACGGTCGGGGTGGTCGAGGCGCCTGAACTGCTCGACGCTCGCATCCGGGTGAAAGGGGCAGACATAGAAGGCGTCGATACGCCCGCCGTCACGGGCGAGATCGGCCTGCATCGCCTCGTGAAATCGGTCTACCGCCGCGAGGTCGAAGTAGCCGCGCGCGACGCCCGACTGGTTGGTGGCGACGATCACGACCACCCCGGCCCCGTTCAAATCGGCCACGGCCCGACGCGCGCCGGCGACCCATTCCAGTTGTCGAGGCTCAACGACGTATCCGTGATCGACGTTGAGCACGCCGTCTCGGTCGAAGATCACCGCAGGGCGATTTCGCTTAGACGCTTCCTGCATGACCCGCCGCGCAATAGGTTGGTCCAGCTTGGATGAGCAGCCCACGGTAGCGCGCCTTTGCAGCCCTCGCCAAAGCCTTTGCGCAAGGCGGACCACGCCGCCTCCGCCGTCCGAACCGTCGGCGCGGAGATCGAGGGCCTGCGGGCGCTCGCGAACCAGCTTCAGAACGGCCTGAAGGCGCCGTTCGAGGCCGCAGTGCGGGCGTTCGTGGCGGCCACCGGTCGCGTGGTTGTCACCGGCATGGGCAAGAGCGGTCATGTGGCGCGCAAAATCGCCGCGACCCTGGCCTCGACGGGCACTCCGGCCTTCTTCCTCCATCCGGGCGAGGCCAGCCACGGCGATCTCGGCATGGTGACGACCGGGGACGTGGTTCTCGCCCTGTCGTGGTCGGGTGAAACCCCCGAGCTGCGGGATGTCATCCACTATTGCAAACGGTTCGCGGCGCCTCTGGTGGCGATCACTTCAGAACCCACCAGCGCCCTGGCCGGCGCCGCTGATATCGCTCTCATTCTTCCAAGGTCTCCGGAAGCCTGCTCCAACACTCACGCCCCCACCACTTCCACCACCATGCAGCTCGCCTTCGGCGACGCCATCGCCATCGCCTTGCTCGAGGCGAGAGGGTTCTCCGCCGCGGACTTCCGCAACTTTCATCCGGGCGGAAGGCTGGCCGCCAAACTCGTCACTGTTGGCGACCTGATGGTGCGCGGGGAAAGGGTGCCCGCGATACGCGACACCGCTACCCTCTCGGCAGCGATCGTCGAGATGACGCAGAAATGCTACGGAGGGGCCGCGGTAGTGGATGAAAAGGGTCATTTGGTCGGCGCATTCACCGATGGCGACCTGCGCCGGGCGCTGCCGAACGCGAATCTATCGGCCCTGGTCAGCGATCATATGAACCGCTCGCCCGCATGGGTGGAACCGCACCTGCTCGCCACCGAGGCGCTGCGGGTGATGAACGAACGGCCCCGACCGATCCTGCTGATGTTCGTGTGCGAACATGACCGGCTGGTGGGCGCGGTGGACATGCACGACTTCCTGCGGGCCGGGATTGCCTAGACTAGCCCGATGGGCGCGAAGTCGGGTTACCATGCTCAGGGACGGCGGCTAGCGGGGCGCCTCGGTGGCCCGCCTGAGTTCCAGAATCGCCCCGACGATGTGGTAAAATGAGCTGGCTGGCGCGGGCTCCTCGACGAAGACGCCACGAGCGTCCATCTGGTCTTTCCAAAGGCCGGAGTCCTCGAGAAAGCGGCCGAGCGCCCCGGCGGCCTCGTCGGCGGCCGACCACCAAGCCGATTCGCCGGTGATCTCGCCGGCCATGAGCGTGGCCTTGAGTCGTTCGGTCTGGGGCCATAGCCGGGCCCCGGTGTCGCGCGGTCTCAGGTTCCCGTCCAGGGCGTTGATCGCCACCCCCCGGGCGCGGTCCATGCCCTTTTCCTCGGCGAGTTGAATGAGCCGCAGGGCCGTCGACGGCGGCCCAGGATCGGCGGCCATCGCCCTGAGGCGCAGCAGAAGCGACGCCCACTCGAATTGATGCCCGGGAGAGACCTCCCGCACGGCTGGATCGGCCGCCGGTCGCCAGTCGCGGTCGTAGACTTCGGCGATCGCTCCACTGGCGGGGTCGATGAGCCGATTGACTAGAAGACATTGACCTTTCGCGAGTTCTTGTCCCGGTGATCGCGGATCCGCCGACCACCAGGCCATGAAAGCTTCAAGGAGATGCATATTGGGATTGGAACGCAGAATTCCGCCTTCCAGTTCGTGGAATCCGCCCAAGGGATTGGGTCGGAGTTTGGCCAAGAGGGCGCTGGCGCGTCCCGAAACCGCGGTGTTGCCGCGCCGTTCGGCATTGGCCAGCGCCAGGATCACGAATGCCTGATCGTAGAGTTCAGCGGTGTCGTCACTCCTGCCCCATCCCATGGCCCCGCGGGCGCGATACAGACCGTCCGGGCGCAAATGGGCGGCCCTGAGGAAATCGAGCCCGTGATTCATGGCGCGCCGCCAGGGGCCATCCCAACCGAACTCCGGCGCGTTCGCAAAACAGAATGCCTGGCGAGCGGCCACGCGGGCCCTCTTGGGCAGATCCACGGGGCGCCCGAAACGGTCCAGTCTGTCGTGGTAGCCGCCGCCGTTCAGGTCGGCGCCGGCACGCCACCAGAGCGGGAAGGCCTTTTCGGTCAGCCAGGCGCTGAGGACCCGAGATGTCTCACGCAAGGCGGCCGGCGGGCCCGTCGTCTTCATGGCAACCTCTTTGCCTGTCACCTCTCCTCCGTGGGAACCGCCATCCTAACTTCGCCGAAACGGTTGACTCCTAAATTGGCCTTATCCGCAAAGTCCGCCAGGGGACACCGTAGGCTCCATGGACATCCAGGTGCTGCGTCCAAGTCGCCTTCCGGCGGCGATGATCGAGCGGTGGCGAGATCTTCAGGACCGGGATGCGCGCTTGGCGTCGCCCTTTCTGTCTCCCGACTGGACGCTCGCAGTGGAGCGGGCGCACGGGGAGTGTGGCGATCAGCTCAAGGTGGCTGTGCTGATCGATCGTGACTGGCCCACGGGGTTTCTCGGCGCCCGCCTGTGCGCTTCGACCGCGATCGCGATTGGTGCGCCGATGTGTGACTACCAGGGCGTGGTGGGAGAACCCGGCCAACGGCTCGATGCGCGGCGGGTCGTTCGCGCGTTGGGCGTCGGCAGGCTCGACTTCAGCCACATGCTGGAGGATCAGGCCGCTTTCGCCCCCTACGCCCATGGGCGCAGCCACTCCTGGATCGTCGATCTTGCCGGCGGCTACGACGCATACGCCAAGGGGCGCTCGGCCGCTGGCGCTTCGCTATTCAAGGACTTGGAAAAGAAGAAACGCAAAGCGACCCGCCTTTGCGGACCCGTTCGTTTCACGCCGGCCTCATCGGACGCGGGGGACTTAGAGCAACTCTTCCAATGGAAGAGGGCGCAGCTTCGATCGACCGGCCAAGTGGATATCTTCGCCGCGTCATGGCCGATGCCACTGATGCGCGACCTCTTCACGCGTTCCGACCCGGCCTTTCGCGGCATGCTCCTTACCTTGCACATGGGCGATAAACTCGCAGCCGCCCACTTCCATCTGCTTGGCAGGCATACCATTCACGCCTGGATCATCTCCCACGACACTGCCTTCGAACGCTTTTCACCCGGGCTGATGCTCTTCCAGGAAACTCTCCGCTGGATGGCCGACGAGGGCTTCTCGCGGCTGGACCTGGGGGCGGGGGACTACCGCTTCAAGCGCCAACTCGCCAATGCCACGCAGAGCTTGATGCACGGGTACGTCGGCGTGCCTTCCTCGGCGGCTCTTGTCCGAGGGGCGGCCTATGGTCTCCGAAAGGCAGCCGAAACCCTACCGCTGGGCGTGATCTCGGCGCTCCCAGGCAAGGCCATGCGTAGGCTGGACGTGTTGCGCGCCCTCCGCTGAGCCATAGCCGGGGACTCATTTTCAGTCTAGCCTTGGGCGCGCCTCTCCCCGAGAGCCGGCCCTCCGCTCCACCCGCATCGAGCCCTGCCCTGATGTCCATGCGCCTTTCCCTGGAGACCATCCTGGCAGCGGCGGAGCGGATTGCCGGGCAAGTGGAGCGGACGCCGTGCAGGCACTCCAAAACCCTGTCGCAGATATGTGGCGCCGAGGTTTGGGTGAAGTTCGAGAACCTGCAATTCACAGCGTCCTACAAGGAGCGCGGAGCCTTCAATCGCCTCTGCCGGCTGACCGAGAACGAGCGTGAACGCGGCGTCATCGCCGCCTCGGCCGGCAATCATGCCCAGGGACTCGCCTACCATGGAGAGCGGCTGGGGATCCCGGTGACAATCGTCATGCCGCGCGGCACCCCCCATGTGAAGGTTCAGCAAACGCGGGACTTCGGCGCGACCGTGGTGATCGATGGCGAAGGCTTCGACGCCGCTCACGAGCGTGCGCTCGCCCTGGGGGATGAACGGGGCCTCATGTTCATCCATCCCTTCGACGACTACGACGTCATGGCTGGCCAGGGCACGATCGCGCTCGAGATGCTCGAGGACGCGCCAGATCTCGAGGTGTTGCCGGTGCCGATAGGCGGAGGGGGTCTCATCTCGGGCGTCGCGACCGCCGCCAAGGCGATCAATCCAGATATCCGGGTGATCGGTGTCGAGGCGGCCATGTACCCCTCGTTCACCGGTCGCATGCGCGGGCTGAATGCGCCGACGGGGGGCCAGACCATCGCCGAGGGGATCGCGGTCAAGGAGGTCGGAAAACTCACCTATGGGGTCGCACGGCCCCTGATCGACGACGTCCTTTTGATCGAGGAGCCGTTCTTCGAACGGGCCGTGGCCCTCTATTGCAACGTCGAGAAGACGGTGACCGAGGGCGCGGGCGCCGCGTCACTCGCGGCCCTGCTCGCCTTTCCCGAGCAATTCCGCGGCAAGAAGTGCGGCCTCATCATCACCGGCGGAAATATCGATCCTCGCCTGCTGGCCTCGGTGCTCACCCGTGAACTGGTGCGCGCGCAACGCCTTGTTTCGTTGCGCATCGTCGGCGAGGACCGGCCGGGCCTGCTGGCGACGGTTTCGGCGGTCGTCGGTGGCCTTGGAGGAAACATCATCGAGGTGGCCCACAATCGTCTGGCCCTGGATGTTCCGGCCAAAGGCGCGGAGTTCGACATCATGATCGAGACCCGCGATGCCCAGCACACCCAGGAGATCATGGACGCCCTACGCGACAAGGGCTATCCGCCGAGGGCCGTGTGATCCACACCGCGCCGGGCAATTCGCCGCCCGATCGGGACGGCCTTCTCCGACGCCAAAGGGTGGCCAAACGACGGAGGCCGCAATCCGCGGCGGCACGCCAGAGCCCGGCCCGCCCGCCTGAGACTGGGCCAAGGACCGCCCTTTTCGAGCGGCGAGTGATCGACCGCAGGGGGCGTTGAAGAATCGGGATCGTCTTTTCGGGCGCCCGAAGGGGCCGGAGCGACGGCGAATCTGAAAGTTCCCCAACGAACTCCGATAGATGCAAGTCTGGTCGGGCCGAGGCGGGTGCGCCCGAGGTGGCCCGATCCTTCAACGCTTCGACCCGTTTCTTCAACGTTTTGGTCCTTTTTTCCAACGCTCCGGGCGCAATCTGGGCCGGTGCTTCGACGTTCCGGGCCCTTCATTCCGCGCTCCCGCGCCCCGATGCCTGTCCCTGATCGACGGTCTCTGTCCCGCAAAGCTCCACCCAGCGCCCCGCGGCCGCAGGGCGCCTCGCTCGGCTGGTGCTTCATCTCGCCCGTGACGCCGGCGGCGCAGAACGCCCGAGAAGAAAGAGTGGCGACCTCTGACCGGCGAAAGACGGGGCCGATCCTCCCGATGCGCCCTTTTTATCCCCGGCGACGGGCATGGCGCGCTGGGTCACCTCCGACGTCGCGCGCGAACTTTGCATAATGTAATATTACTTGGTGGCGGCGGCAAGGGCGTTTTGCTGCCGGCAGCGCTGCTGTCGGAGAGGATCACGGGCTTTGCCGATCGGTGATCTCGTGCGAGCCTGAAGCCAATGGCGCTGTCGGCGGTCAGGAAGGCGAATCTCGGGCCGGTGGGCGGGGCCTTTGCCGGGCGCGACCGAGCCGATGCGGCGCCGCCAGGACCCATGACCTCGCCGGCCAGGAGACGAGCGAAATCCACGGCCAGGGATCGCCCCAGCAGGTCACTTGGGCCGCCTACACCCGGGGCCTGGACGGGGAGAAGGCCTCGGTCGCCGACGCCAACAACAACATCATGACCCTCGGCTACGGCTACGATCCGGGCGGCCGGGAGACCAGCCGCACGAGCACCAACGCCGCCTATGTCTACACCCCGCCGGTGAAGAGCAGCGCCTACACCGCCAATAGCCTCAGCCAGTACCCGACGGTGAACAGCTACAGCCGGCGGCGCCGATCCATCTCGGCGCTGCGTCCAAGCGCGCCGCCGACTCGATCAAGGGCCCAGACGGCGGCTTCGCGCACCACCTCGCTGGGATCGTCCCGTCGCGCTCTCGCCGCGGCGGCAAGGGCGGGGTCGCCGGAATTGCCGATGGCGTAGAGGGCGTTGCGCACGAGGCGGTCACGGCCGATGCGCTTGATCGGGCTGGCGGAAAAGAGGCGGCGAAAGGCGGCGTCGTCGAGGCCGGCGAGATCGTCGAGGCGGGGCGAATTCAGGGCTTCCCGCGCGTGCAGCCGCGTCTCGCGGGCAGCCGATGCATATTTGTTCCACGGGCACACGGCCAGGCAGTCGTCGCAGCCGAAGACGCGATTGCCCATCGCGGTCCGATAGCGCAGGGGGATGGGGCCGTGGTGTTCTATGGTCAGGTAGGAGAGGCAGGCGCGGGCGTCGAGCTGGTATGGCGCGGGAAAGGCGTCGGTCGGGCAGATGTCGAGGCAGGCGCGACACGACCCGCAATGGTCGGCGCCGGCCTCGTCCGCGGCGAGGTCGAGACTGGTGAGTATGGCGCCCAGGAAGAGCCAGGAGCCGAAGGCGCGGGACACGAGATTGGTGTGCTTGCCCTGCCAACCCAGGCCAGCGAGCGCGGCGAGCGGTTTTTCCATCAGCGGCGCGGTGTCGACGAACACCTTCGCCTCGCCGCCGAGGGTGCGAACGATGCCGCCGGCCAGGGTCTTGAGCCTGCCCTTGATGAGTTGGTGATAGTCCCTGCCCCGCGCGTAGACCGAGATCGCGGCGCGGGAGGGAGATCCGAGCGCGTCGAGCGGATCGGTTTTCGGTCCGTAGTTCAAGCCGAGCACGACCGCGGACCTTGCCTTCGGCCACAGGGCGCGGGGATGGGAGCGCCGCTTCTTTGTGGTCTCCATCCAGCCCATCGTCCCGTGGCGTCCCGCTGCGATGAACCTCTCCAATCGCTCGGACGCCGGCCACGGCGTATTCACACCGGCCACACCGCAGGCGTCGAACCCCAGAGCCGCCGCCTCGCGCCGGATGAAGGCCTTGGGATCCTCAGAAGTCGAGATCGTCATAGTGGCCGACCGGCGCCAAGCCCGGCCAACGGTCGGCGAGGAGCGCGCGAAACGCCGGACGGGATTTCAACTTCATGTACCAGGTCTTCACCGCCGGGAAGTCGCGCCAGGGGATATCGCCGAAGTAGTCCAGGACCGAGATGTGCGCCGCGGCGGCGAAATCTCCCAGGCTGAGGCGATTGCCCGCGAGCCAGTCGCGCGGCTGCAACAGCTGTTCCAGATAGACCATGTGGGCGCGCAGGGCGACGCGGCCTTGTCGCATGTGATAGAGGTCCGGGGCGCCCAGCTTCAGAAGCCGTTTCTCCAGTTTCTCGTGGAGAAGATAGGCGTTGACCTCGTTGTCGAACTTGCGATCGAACCATTGCATCAGCCGCCGCGCCTCCGCCCGGTCGGCGGCGGTCTGTCCAATCAGATTGGGCTCCGGGGCCTCACGCTCGAGGTGCTCCAGGATCGCGCGCGCCTCGCACACCACCAGCGTGTCATCCGCGGACTTCTCGACGAGCACCGGAGTGAGACCAGAGGCGTTGAGCGCGATGAACTCAGGCGGCCGCTCCCAATAACGCACCACGGCATCGCAGTACGGGATCCGCTTTTCCGCCAGGGCCAGACGCACCTGTCGCGAGGCCGGATCCAGCGGAAAGTGGTGAAGGGTTCGTTCGACGCTCATGCGGGCGGTCATGAGCCTATAGAGTTATTCGGCGGACAGACAACGCTTGCGGCGGTCTCGCGACCGCGTTTACCGAACTCTTGGCGATGACGTCTCCGCGAATTCTCCGCCGTGTGGTTCGGCGCGTCCCTGGGGGTCGGCGTGGATCAGAACGTCGGCGGCGGGAAAAGCGTCAAGGACCCTCTTTTCCGCCTTCACAACCACGTGGTGCGCCGCCTCGAAGGTAAGGGTGGGATCGAGGTCGGCGTGCATCTGAATGTGCACGGTCGGTCCAGCCGCGCGAGTGCGGAGCTGATGCACACCCTTGACCCTCGGATCCGCCTTCATGATGGAAATGATGCGCGCCCGAGCCTCGTCCGAAAGCTCGTGATCCATGAGCTGGCTGGAGGATTGGCGAAAGACCGCGATCGCGCCCCACAGCAGCACGGCGGCGATCGCCAGGCCAGCCACCGCATCGAGCCTGTTCAGCTGGAGAAGAGTCGCCGCGCCGATGCCAACCAGGGCGATGATGTTCGAGGCGAGGTCGGCGGCGTAGTGGGCGCGATCCGACGACACCGCGACCGACGCGGCCCTACGGAGCATCCGCGTCTGGGCGGCGATGAGGCAGGCGGTCAACACCGTTGAAACGCCCATCGCCCCGATCGCCCAGACGCCCTTGTCCACGGCGCGCGGCTCGACTATCCGCCGAATCGCCTCCTGGCCCACCAATGCGGCCGAGGCGAAAACCAAGCCGGCCTGGATCAGGCTGGCGAACGCCTCGGCCTTGCCGTGCCCGAAGCGGTGTTCGGCGTCCGGAGGAGCGGCGGCGTAACGCACCGCGAAGAACGTCGACATCGACGCGATCAGATCGAGCCCGGAATCGGCCATGGACGCCATGAGGGCGACCGAGCCGCTCGCGATCCAGACTACCGCTTTCAGGACCACAAGCGTGCCGGCCACCGCCACCGAGAGCAGAGTCACTCGCCGGGTCAGGACGGCGCTCTGCGACGGCGTGAGGTTGGAGATTTCCACTGGCGCAACCTAGCCGCATCTCGTGGCGGGCCAAAGCGTGCATCGCGACCCCCGGCCAGGGACGCCGCCCGCGCGGCGCATCCGATTTCTACGCCGCGGCGCGGGCCGGCGGTCCGACGTAGAGCGATTGGGGGCGCACCAGGCGCCCGCCGGCGACCTGCTCGCGCGCATGGGCGATCCACCCGGCCACGCGTCCCATGGCGAAGACGCAGGTGAACGTCGGCACGGGGAAGTCCAGGGCCTCAAGGAGCAAGGCGGTATAGAGTTCGACATTGGTCTGCAGCGACCGGTTCGGCTTGCGTTCGCGCAGCACCGCCAGAGCCGCGGCTTCCACGGCTTCGGCCAGAGCGAGCCGGCCTGGCAGGACGTTCGACCCTTCGCTGAGCGCCTTTGCGGCCCGCTTGAGCGCGTCCGCCCGCGGATCGCGCACCTTGTAGACACGGTGGCCGAAGCCCATCAGACGGTCGCCGCGATCCAGCGCCGCCTCGAGCCAGGGACGAGCGTTCCGCGGGGTCGCGATCTCGTCCAGCATTTCGATGACCGGCCCTGGCGCACCGCCGTGCAACGGGCCCTTCAGCGCGCTCATCCCCGCCAGCACCGCCGAGGTCAGGCCAGCGCGGGTCGACGCGACGACCCGGGCGGCGAATGTCGAGGCATTGAGACCATGATCGGCGACGGTGACGAGATAGGCGTCGAGCGCCGCGGTCTGCGCCTGTGAGGGTGGCCTGCCGAGGGTCATGCGCAGGATGTCCGCGGCATGGCCAAGTTTCGGATCCGGCGGCAGCGGCGCCTGGCCGGCCTGGGCCCGCGCCACCGCGGCGGTGAATACGGCGGGCGCGGCGGCGAGCCGCAATGCAAGGCCGAGGTCGTCGCCATCCGGCAGCCGCGCGGTGAGCGCGCGCATCGCCTCGACCGGGGCGCGCCCGACGAGTTCTCGGTCCAGCCCCGCCACTTGAGCGAAGACTGCCAGCCGCGCTTCGCCCAGGGCGCCGGCGATATCGTTTGGGAGGTCGTTGAAGAAGCCCCCCCAAAGAAGGCCGACCATCCGTTCGAAACTCCATCGCCCGACGATTTCATCCAGCGTCCAGCCCCGGATGAGCAGACATCCGGCATCTCCATCGACCTCTGACAAGACGGTGCGTGCGGCAATCACGCCTTCGAGGCCATCAAACCGGTCGACCATGCTCGATCCCCTTGCGTCCCGGGGTCCGATCTGTGAGTTTCCGTGAACTGAATCAAGATTGATCAACTTAATCAACGTGGCTGGATGACTGACTGGTTGAGTGCGGCGGACGCTATCGATCGGCTGGGGGTGCGCGTCCAGACGCTGTATGCTTATGTGAGCCGAGGGCGGATTCATGCCGAGGCCGATCCGGCCGAGCCTCGTCGCAGCCGCTATCGCGCAGGCGACGTCGCCGCTCTCGCCACCCGCAAGGCCCGCGGCCGCAAAGCGGCGGACGTCGCCGCCGACGCCATCTCTTGGGGCGAACCGGTGCTCTGTTCGGCGATCACCACGGTCGCGAATGGCCGGTTGTACTATCGCGGCAGGGACGCGGTGGTTCTGGCCGAGACGGAAACGTTCGAGAGCGTCGCCCGCCTGCTTCGAGGCGGCGAGGGCGCGCCACTGCGGCGGGCGCTGCGGGAACCGCCGCCCACTGCGGTCACGATGCGGGCGCGAGCCTTCGCGGTCCTGGCCTCGCGCGCCGCCGTTGATCAGCCGGCGCGAGGCCGCGAACCGGCGAGCCTGGCGGTGGAGGCGGCGACCCTGCTGGATGTCCTGGCCGATGCGGTGTGCGGGGAAGCAGGTGGAGGACCGATCCATGAGCGCCTCGGCCGCGCCTGGGGATGCGGGTCCGGCGGCATGGACCTGATCAGGCGCGCCCTGATCCTCCTGGCCGATCATGAACTGAACGCTTCGACCTTCGCCGCGAGGGTCGCGGCATCCACCGGTGCGTCCCTCTCGGCGGCGGCGATGGCCGGACTCGCCACGCTTTCAGGCCCGCTCCACGGGGGCATGGCGGAAGGGATCGCGCGTCTTGCCGCGGAGGCTGCACGTTCCGGGCCGCGCGAAGCGGTCGCCGCGCGTCTCGCCCACGGGACCTCCGCGCCTGGATTCGGCCACCCGCTCTATCCGGCGGGAGACCCTCGCGCCCGCGCGCTGCTCGGCGTCCTCGAGGCGCCCGCACCGCTTCAGGCCCTTCGCGAGGCGGTGGAATCCGCCACGGGCGTGCGCGACAACGTCGATTTCGCCATCGTCGCCATCGCCCGCAGCCTTACGTTGCCGGCGGACGCACCGTTCGCCCTGTTCGCGGTGGCCCGCTGCGCGGGCTGGATGGCTCATGCGCTGGAACAGCTTTCGACCGGCGCCCTGATCCGGCCTCGCGCGCGCTACCTCGGACCGCCGCCGGAAGACTGAAGCAACCACCGCCGGTTGACCCAGGTCCGGAGGTCGCCAGCCACGCCGCGCTGGATAAGCGAGACGCCCTGCAGGGAGATCTCCCGGCCGAGCAGGAACCTCGAGCGGTAGGCGTAGCCGATTTCATAGGTCGAGCGATCGGTGCGGCCTTCGCCATCCTCGATAAAACTGGTGATGATGGCGACCGGAAGCCGCGCCTCGCCGTCGCCCTTGACGTGACGGCGTTCGAGCGACCGGCCGAGGCCCTCCGCGATCCAGGCCACATCGATCTGCGGGGCGGCCGCGCTGACCTCCATTGTGTGGCCAAGGACGTCGCTGGGAAAGATGTAGCGCTGGGATTGGATCACCTGGCTGGACCTGACCGGTTCGAGCTCCAACCGCCGGCCGCCGGAATCGGCCGACCCCTTCAGAACCATGGCGGTGCGCGCCTTGGCCTCCGACTCCGCTTGTTTGGCCGCCTCGTTGTGACCCCGGTGAGCGTCCCAGTAGCTGAGAGCGGCGACCACCACCGCCAGGACCGCGGCGGCCTCCCCCACGTTCAACCAGAAACGGCCCCGGGTGTGCGGTGGCTTCGGGGGAGGCGCGTCGCTCATGGCCTCTTATCCATGCCTCGGTGCCGCGGCGCCTTGCGTGGCCTCGGCGTATTGGCCGCCCTTTCTGTAGCGGTAGAGATAGGTCGGAATGATCGGCTCGAGTGCGCTGGGCGCCACTCCCAGCCCCTCCAGTCCAAGGGCCCCCGGGCTCATGACATTGTCATCGCGAAGCATGTCCACCTGGTCGCGGGTGATCGGAGGGGTGATGAACGGGCCGGACAATTGCCCGATGAAGCCAAGGACCCGTGCAGCCGCGAACGGAACCGGGACGAGCAGCCGCCGCCGCCCGATCACCTGCAGCATCAGCGCCATCAGCTCGCGAAAGCTGTAGACGCCCGGCCCGCCCAGCTCATAGGTCTGGCCGGCGGCCCGGGGATCGCGCACCGCGCTGGCCACCGCCGCCGCGACATCACCGACGAAGACAGGCTGGAAGAGCGTCGCTCCGCCGCCGATCAGCGGCAGGGCCGGGGAGACCGTGGCCATGGTGGCGAATCGATTGAAGAAATCGTCCCCGGGTCCGAACACCACCGCCGGTCGAATCATCACCGCCGATGCGACGTGGGTGCGAACGGCGGTTTCTCCCTGGGCCTTGGAGCGGCCATAGCGGGAGTGGCTCCGCTCGTCGGCGCCCAGGGCGGAGATGTGCACGAATCGTTGGATATTCCGCGACTTCGCCGCCCTTGCCACTTCCTCGGCGGCCGCCACATGCAGGGCGGTGAAGCGCTGGCGGCCGGCTTCGTGGAGCACGGCGACGGCGTTGATGCAGGCCTCGGCGGCGTCCAACGCCCGACCCACGGAGGGCAGGTCGAGAATGTTCGCCTGGACGATTTCGATCTGGCCCACGTCGCCGAGCATCGGCAAGCGATAGGCCCGGCCCGGCCGGCGCACCGCGACCCTGATCCGAAAGCCTTCCCTGGCCAGGGCGCGGACGATCTGCGCGCCGACGAAGCCGGAGCCTCCGAAGATCGTAACCAAGCCCTTCATGGCGTTCCTTTTGCCCGGCGCGGGTTGGGCGAGGGTTCCGATAGCCAAGCCCCGCCAGGCGCGCAACGCCGCTTTCGATTGACGCTGCAGGGTGGGCGCCCTATGCGCCGCCTGCGCCCCTCGGGCCTTGTTCCGGACGGGCCCAGGTGGCGGAATTGGTAGACGCGCTGGCTTCAGGTGCCAGTGGCTTAACGGCCGTGAAGGTTCGAGTCCTTTCCTGGGCACCACTGGCCTCAAGAAAGCGCCTAGGATGCCAAGCTCTCGGCGTTCTTGTTCGGATCCTCCAAGTTTGCCGCGCAACACCTCTACGGAGCCTCGCTGAACCTCTTGGGCCAATATCTGCACGAAGGCGATCTTCCCGATGGCCTCTTCGCCGGCGCTTCTTCCGTGGCCGTGGATTCGGAGACCATGGGTCTGCGCATAGGGCGCGACCCACTGTGTGTGGCCCAGTTCAGCGCCGGCGATGGAGACGCCCACCTCGTCCGCTTCGGACGCCCTGCCTATGACGCGCCGCGCGTCCGTCGCCTGCTCTGCGACCCGGCAGTGGTGAAGATCTTCCATTTCGGACGGTTCGACATCGGGGTCTTCCTTGCGCACCTCGGCGTCGCCACGGCGCCGGTCTATTGCACCAAGATCGCCTCCAGAATCGCGCGCACCTATACCGATCGCCATGGCCTGCGGGACCTCGCGCGCGAGGTGCTCGGGGTTGATCTCTCCAAGGCCCAGCAAAGTTCCGATTGGGGCGCGGCCCAACTTTCGCCCGACCAGTTGGCCTATGCGGCCTGCGATGTCCTCCATCTCCACGCCCTCAAGACCAGGCTCGACGAGATGCTGATACGCGAAGGGCGCATGTCGCTGGCTCAGGCCTGTTTCGATTTCCTGCCGCACCGCGCCGCGCTCGATGTGGCGGGCTGGAGCGACGTGGACATCTTCGCCCATGTCTGACCTGGTTCGCGCAAGGATGGGCCGGCTCTCGGCCCACCGAGGTATGCCCAGAGGAAAAGCCCGGGCGCATAGCCGTATCGTGCAACTCCTACGGATCGTCCTGCCGCTGACGATGGTCGGCGTCATCGGGCTTCTGGCCGTCCTCGTCGGCGCCCATGCGATCAAGAGGCGCGCGGCGGCGCACCAGGATGCCGCGACCCCGATCCGGATGGTGAATCCGCACTTCTACGGTCGCGACAACCAGGGCCGAGCCTACACCCTGGGGGCCCGCCAAGCGGCGCGCGACGAACAGGCCTTCCAGCGGGTCCTGCTCCAATTTCCGACCCTGAAGCTCAACGTCGGCGGCCCAAAGCCGTCGACCCTGACGGCGGATTTCGGGGTTTATCATGAGGATACGCGCATGCTCATGCTCAGGGGACACATCCGCGGCGACAATGCGAAGACCGCCAGTTTCGCGACCGACGAAGCTTTGGTGAACACTCGGACGGGCGAGGTCAACGGCGCCAGTCCCCTGGCGAGCCAGACCGCGATGGGCGCGGTGGCTTCCAGGAAGTTCGATGTCTACGACAAGGGTGACCGGGTGATTTTCAGGGGCGGCGTTCACGCGACGCTGAATCGGCGGTAGGTTTGGCGTGGTGAGTTCGAGATTGAGAAAATTGGCGTCCATGGAGCGAAGCGCAAGGACGCTGGCGGACATGATCGCCCCAGGCATCGCGGCGGCGACCGTCGTCATTGGCGCGTGCGCTCCGAACGCGGTTCGCTCCCAAGTCGATACCCGCTCCAACGCCCCCATCGACATCACCGCGGATGAAGCCGAAGTGGTCAGTTCGAAGTGCGTGGCCATCTGGCGCGGATCGGCCGAGGCGCTCCAGGACAACACCCGGCTGCGCGCCGATACGATCAGCGTCTATTCCAAGCCAAAGGGGGTCGGCCAGAATGGCCAGCCCGCGTGCGGAGGCACGGACCGCGTGGTGGCTGATGGCAGGGTCTACTACGTAACGCCGCAGCAGCATGTTCGCGGCGACCACGCCGTCTATTCGGCGGCAACAGACGAGATCGTGATCACCGGGGATGTGATCGTGGTCCAGGGCAAGGACGTCGCCCGCGGCGACCGCCTCACGATCAAGGTCTCCACTCGAGAAGCCAAGATGGAGTCGAAAGTCACCGGCGCCGGCATGCCTGGACGGGTGCGTGGCGTCTTCTATCCGGAACAGAACAATCAATCGCCCAATCCGGCCAAGCCTTGACAGCCGGATCCGCGAATCCGATCGCAGCGCCCAGGGCCGGATCCGCCGGCGAATCTTCATTGGCCCCCGCCGCCCGGACCGGGCTGGTGGTCGACAGAATCGGCAAGGCGTTTCGCCGACGGCAGGTCGTGAAGGGGGTGAGCCTTCACCTCGACCGCGGCGAGGTCGCCGGCCTGCTCGGTCCCAACGGCGCCGGCAAGACGACGTGCTTCTACATGATCACCGGCCTCATCGCCGCGGACTACGGCCAGATCTTTCTCGATGGCGAGGACATCACCAATCAGCCGATGTATCAGCGCGCGCGCGAAGGGCTCGGCTATCTGCCCCAGGAAACCTCGATCTTCCGCGGCATGACCGTGGAGCAGAACGTCATGGCGGTGGTGGAGATGCGCGAGCCCAGCCGCGAGAAGGTGCGCGCGGTCACCGCCGAACTCCTCGAGGAATTACACATCGACCACCTCAAGACCTCACCGGCGGTTTCGCTCTCCGGCGGCGAGCGGCGGCGGGTCGAGATCGCCAGGGCTCTGGCCAGCGAGCCGGCCTACATGCTTCTCGACGAGCCGTTCGCCGGCATCGATCCTCTGGCCATAGCCGATATTCGCGAGGTCATAGGCTATCTGCGCCGACGCGGGATCGGCATCCTCATCACCGACCATAACGTGCGCGAGACACTCGATATCATCGATCGCGCCTCCATCATCCACGGCGGCGAGGTGCTCTTCGAAGGTTCGCCCGACGAAATCCTGGCCAATCCCGAGGTGAGGAGAGTCTATCTGGGCGAGCGTTTCAACTGAACTCGGCGCGGCCATTAACCGATCGGAGTGACGTCGCCGCCTAGACTGGCCTTCCGTGAAATTTAAGGGCCAGGAGGGCGCCTTGGCGCTCAGTCAGCGTTTGGAGCTCCGGCAGGGCCAGAGCCTCGTCATCACCCCCCAGCTGCAACAGGCGATAAAACTCCTGCAGCTTTCGAATCTCGAGCTCGAGGCCTTCGTCGAGGGCGAACTCGAGCGCAATCCCCTGCTCACCCGCGACGACCGAGAGGGCGATCGAGAGGCGGACCGGCCGCAATCGGACCCCGATCCCGGCCTGGAAGGCGACCCGGCCGTCGCCGCCATGGCCGCGGCCGCCGATCTCGACGCCCGCCATGACGACGTCTTCGAGGGGGCGTCTCCAGGCGATCGGGCCACCGGCGACGCCGGCGCGGCGGAGGCGGGCGGATCGGTGGACTGGACCCGCGCCGGCCATGGCGGCTCCTTCGATTCCGAGGAGGGGGAAGCCTCGCAAACCCGGCCCCGCGAGCTGACCTTGGCCGACCACCTGCACGCCCAACTCGCGGTAGCCGGCCTTTCCGGACCGGAGCGCGCGGTGGCCGCGGTTCTCATCGACGCTGTCGACGAGGGCGGTTACCTTCGCGCCGATCTGGCCGAAACCGCCGAGAGACTGGGTTGCGCTCCGGCGATGGCCGAGGCGGTGCTCGCCTCGCTCCAGGGGTTCGAACCCACCGGGGTTTTCGCCCGCGATCTGGCCGAATGCCTGAAGCTGCAGCTCCTGGACAAAGGCCGCTTCGATCCGGCCATGGAGGCCCTGCTCGCCAATCTCGACCTGCTCGCACGGCGCGACATGCCGGCCCTGCGCCGCGCCTGCGGCGTCGACCAGGAGGATCTGGCGGAGATGGTCGCCGAACTCCGCGGCCTGACGCCCAGGCCGGGCGCGGCGTTCGGCGCGGAGATGGCGCAGACGGTCATCCCCGACGCCTTCGTGCGCGAGGCGCAGGGAGGCGCATGGACCGTCGAGCTCAATGGCGACACCCTTCCACGTCTCCTGGTCGATCAACGCTATCACGCCCGGATCCGCGCGGGGATGCGCGACGCCAGGGACAAGACCTTCGTGGCCGAGTGCCTGGCTTCCGCCAGCTGGCTGGTGAAGAGTCTGGATCAGCGCGCCAAGACGATCCTCAAGGTGGCCTGTGAGATCATCCGCCAGCAGGATGGCTTTCTCGCCTTCGGAGTCGAACACTTGCGTCCCCTCAACCTCAAGACGGTCGCCGACGCCATCGGCATGCACGAATCGACCGTCAGCCGGGTCACCTCCAACAAATACCTCGCCACGCCCCGAGGAGTTTTCGAGCTCAAGTTCTTCTTCACCTCCGCCATCCCGGCCACCGGGGGCGGCGAGGCCCACTCCGCCGAAGCGGTCCGCCACAGAATCCGTCAGCTCATCGATCGCGAACGGACTGGGGCACCGGTCCACTCCGATGATGCGATCGTCGAGATCCTCAAGGAGGCCGGCGTCGACATCGCGCGCCGCACCGTCGCCAAGTACCGCGAGGCGATGCGCATCCCCTCCTCGGTCGAGCGCAAGCGGATGCTGAAAGTTTCTTAGCCCGTTCAAAGAGGAAGCGAGCGGCGAGCCGGCCACGGCCCAGGGACGCGGCTCGCGCAGGTGTGAACGGGGGCCCGGGATCGTTCTTGACACGATCGCCGATCCCGCGCGTTGAATTGGCCATGCAAGTGCAGGTTTCGGGCAAACACGTCACTGTCGGCGAGGCCCTGCGGGCCCGGGTCGCGGACGAACTCTCAGGGGCGATCGGCAAATACTTCGAACGTGGGGGCGATGCAGAGGTTCTGGTGAGCCGCGATGGCCACGGCTTTCGCGTCGACTGTTCGGTTATCCTGGCCTCGGGCCAGCAACTCCAGAGTCACGGAATGGCGCCGGACGCCCATGCGGCCTTCGACCAGGCGTTGGGCAAGATCGAGACCCGGATCCGCCGTTACAAACGCCGCTTAAAGAGCCATACCGACGCCGCCAGCGCCAAGGAAGCCGAGACCGCCTCGCTCTACATCCTTCGAGCCCCGGCGGAGGCCAGCGAAGATGACGAGTGGACCGATTTGGAAGGTCACCGGCCGCCGGCGGCGATGATCATCGCGGAGACCGAAGCCGCCTTGAAGACCCTGACCGTGTCGATGGCGGTGATGGAATTGGACCTCACCGAAGCTCAAACAATCGTGTTCAGGAACGCCGCGCACGGCGGTCTGTCCGTGGTATATCGTCGGTCGGACGGCAACATCGGCTGGATCGATCCTCAGCGCACGCAGGCCATCAATGGCGTCGGCCCACAACCCTGAAATGCGATCGCCGACGGGAGTCGGCGGCAATCACGACGCGGTGCGCGGCGCGGCTCTACTCACCATCCAAGGGGGCCGGGCGCTGGCCGGCCCGACGCTGAGCGTCGGTGATCTGCTGGTTCCGGGATCGATCGCCCCGAGAATCTCCGCGACCGGCAAACGCCAGGTTATTGCGGTGATTGCCGAGATGGCGGGGCGCGGCCTCGGTGTAAAGGCCGCGGTAGTCTTCGAAGCCCTCATGGCGCGCGAATCGGCCGGCTCCACGGGCATCGGCTACGGCGTGGCGATACCGCACGCCAGGGTCGCCGGCCTCGCGAACTTGCGGGCGTTTTTCGTGCGCCTTGCCGCCCCGGTCGACTTTCAGGCCGTGGACGATCAGCCGGTGGATCTGATCTTCGCCCTGCTCGCGCCGCTCGATCCCGGCTCGGAGCACCTTCGCGCCCTGGCCCGGGTGGCGCGCATGCTCCGCGAACGTGATCTGCGCCAGCAGCTACGCGCCGCGCCAAGCGTCGCGGCGATTCGCGCCCTGCTGGTTCGGGAAGCCCGGCCCTCCGCCGCCTGAAAGCCTAATGCACCGAGACCGGCGCCAATTCGTGCGCCAGAGCGGCGGCAACCGCGCTCAGCTTGTCGCCGAGCACCGCCAGACGTTCGCCATCGGCGCGATGCACGGCGTAGAGGGTCTGGTCCGGATCGAGCTTCAGTCCCTCGGCGTCTTCGAGGCGCCCGGCGCCGATGATGTCGCCCGCCTTGACCGGCCGGACATAGACCAGTTCGGGGGCGCCCAGGGCGGCAAACGCCTCGGCGGACAGAACGGATGTCATCATGACGATCTCCTCATGAACGCAAACGTTTCGAGGGGGCGGGGGGTTCAGACCGCGGCACCGACCCCGCGGCGAAGCGAGAGGTTCGTGGCGGTCCTTGCCGCGAAGCGACCTGCCGCGCGCCGTCCCATCCGGCGACCGCCCGCGGCCCCATTGCATCAGGTGGCGATCGCAGTCGCTCCGTTCAAGGCGCGGGCAAGGCGTGACAGCCACGCATGCCGAGGACGACGAGGGCCGCAGCCCGTCGCCGACGCGCGATCGAAAGGGGTGGTGGAGCTAAGCGGAGTCGAACCGCTGACCTCTTGAATGCCATTCAAGCGCTCTACCAGCTGAGCTATAGCCCCGGAACTGTTGGTCGCCGGCCGCCGTTCTACGAGGGAGCGGAACCTAGAGCGCCGGTCGCAGGCGATCAAGGCCGGCCGGCGCCCATCGCCAATGGATCAACGGTCCTCGTCTCCTCCCGCTGGCAGGCCGTCGATCTCGTCCTCGGGAAAGGCGTCGTCCTCGTCCTCGATGAACGGCACCTCATCGTCGTCCGCCTCCTCAAGGTCGTCCTCTTCGGCGAAATCCACCCCCAGGCCGGTCGCGGCCGCGGGCGGGGCCGCCGGATCGGCCTCTTCGGTTTCATCGTCGTCGGCGAGCAGCGGCGGCTCGTCGACCACCGCATCGAGTTCCGGCGCCGCGTCCGGTTCAGCCTCGAACCCGTCCTCGGCTTCGCTGACCACAGCGGGCTTTTCCTCATCCGCTTCGTCGTCGGGGACCACCGCGCGGGCGCGAATCCGACGGCTGCGCAGAGCCTCTTCCGGGTCGAACAGCGCCGCGCACTTGGGACAGGCCGCCGGCCGCCGGCCGAGATCGTAGAACTTCGTCGTACAACTCGGGCAAATCTGTTTCGCACCCAGTGCGGGGTCGGGCAAGGCCACCTCTTGAAGATTGTGGAGGGCGGAAAGCGGCGGCTCCCTTGCCACGACGGGGGCCTGCCTGTCAAAACCAATCCCTTCCTTTGCATGTCAGGGCTTGGATGGCGTCCCGGCAACCGATCGCGGACACTGGACTGCGCGCCGCCCCGGGGGCCTGCCTCAAGGGCCGCGCGCGCGTGCCCGGCGACAAGTCGGTCTCCCACCGGGCCCTGCTGATGGGGGCCCTGGCCGAAGGCGAGACCATCATCGAGGGCCTGCTCGAGGGCGACGATGTTCTCGCCACCGCCCGGGCGATGCGCGCCTTTGGGGCGCGGGTGGACACCGCCCCACCGGGACTTTGGCGAGTCGCCGGGCGCGGACGCCTGAGCGAACCGGGAGAGGTCATCGATTGCGGCAACGCCGGCACTAGCGCGCGCCTGATCATGGGCGCCGCGGCCGGCTTTCCCCTGGCCGCGAGCTTCACCGGCGACGACTCGCTGCGCGAAAGGCCGATGGACCGCGTGCTCGCCCCACTCGCCCTGATGGGTGCGCGGTGGATCGGCAGGGCGGGAGGGCGCCTTCCCCTGACGCTCGAGGGCGGACGACTTTGCGGCATCACCTACGCGCCGCCCCAGACTTCGGCCCAGGTGAAGTCTGCGGTGCTCCTGGCGGGTCTGCACGCGGCCGGGGAGACGAGGGTGATCGAGGCGGCGCCGACCCGCGACCACACCGAGCGGATGCTGCGCGCCTTCGGGGTGCGCGTCGACGTCGAGGAAGGCGGTGGGGGCCGGGTCGTCAGACTACAGGGCGGGCAGAAACTGACCCCGGCGCGGATTCGTGTTCCCGGCGACCCCTCGTCGGCGGCCTTTCCGCTTGTCGGCGCCCTGGTGACCGAAGGCTCGGAAGTGACGGTGGAGGGCGTCCTGCTCAATCCGCTGCGCATCGGCCTCTTCGAGACACTGATCGAGATGGGCGCCGATCTCTCGATCGCCAATCGGCGCGACGAGGCCGGAGAGGCGGTGGGCGATGTCACCGCGAGATCCTCACGCCTGCATGGCGTCACCGTGCCGCCGTGGCGGTCGCCGGCGATGATCGACGAATATCCGATCCTCGCCGTGGCCGCCGCGTTCGCCACCGGACCAACGGTGATGCGCGGCGTCGGCGAACTACGGATCAAGGAAACCGATCGCATCGCCGCCATGGCCGCCGGTCTGGCAGCCTGCGGGGTGCAAGTGGAGGAGGAGAGCGAGGGTCTGGTTGTCGCCGGCCTGGGTCGCGCGAATCGGCGGGTCGCGGGCGGCGCCTTGGCGCACACCGGCGGCGATCACCGCATCGCCATGGCCTTCCTTGTCCTGGGCATGGCGGCCCAGGCGCCGGTGTCGATCGACGCGGCGAGGATGATCGCCACCAGTTTCCCGGGTTTCGCCGAGCTGATGACGGCGCTCGGGGCGCGGATCGACGCGGGCTAGGCGGCCATGGGCTTCGTCGTCGCCATCGACGGGCCGGCGGCCTCCGGCAAGGGGACGATCGCGGCGCGGCTGGGGCTCGCCTTGGGGCTTCCGGTCCTCGACACCGGCCTGCTCTACCGCGCGGTCGGCGTCATGGTGCTTCGCGCCCATGGCGATCTCGACGACGAGGCCGCCGCCGCCGAGGCGGCGCGCGCCATCGACGTGGAAACCCTGGGCGCTCCGGCCTTGCGCGGCGGTGACGCCGCCGAGGCGGCGAGCCGGATCGCGGTGCATCCGGCTGTGCGCCAGGCCCTGCTCGACTTTCAGCGGGCGTTCGCGATGCGCGCGGAGGGGGCGATCCTCGATGGGCGGGATATCGGAACGGTGGTGACGCCGGACGCGCCCGCCAAGCTCTACGTCACCGCCAGCCTCGAGGCGCGGGCGCGCAGGCGCTGGAATGAGCTTGCGTCCGAGGATTGCGGGCCGACTTTCGACGAAATTCTCGCCGACATCGAACGGCGGGACGAGCGCGACAGTGATCGCGCCAACGCTCCCCTGCGCCCCGCTCCAGACGCGGTCTTGCTCGACACCACCGATCTTAGTATAGACCGCGCCTTCGATGCGGCCCGCCGCATCGTCGAGGCGGCGCGCGCCCGATGGGAGAGATCCCGGAGGGCCTAATCCCATCGCCCTCACCCTCGAGAGCCGCGGGCGCAGTCTTTCACAAACCCATCACCGATCGAGGCGCCCCCGCGCGCTCCGCCCTCCAGCATCAGACGAGATCCAGACAAACCATGGCCGACGACCTCAGCATGAATCCGACCCGAGACGACTTCGAAGCCCTGCTCGAGGAGAGCATGGGCGGCGGCGACTTCGCCGAAGGCACGGTGGTCAAGGGCCTGGTCGCGGCGATCGAGAAGGATTTCGCGATCATCGACGTGGGTCTGAAGACCGAAGGGCGGATCGCGGTCAAGGAGTTCGGCGTCGACGAGGCCGGCAAGCCGATCCTCAAGGTCGGCGACACCGTCGAGGTGTTCCTCGAGCGGATCGAAAACGCGCTCGGCGAAGCGGTGATCAGTCGCGACAAGGCCCGCCGCGAGGAGGCCTGGACCCGGCTCGAGGGCGTGTTCGCCAAGAACGAGCCGGTGACGGGCTCGATCGTCGGCCGGGTGAAGGGTGGCTTCACGGTCGATCTGGGCGGCGCCTCGGCCTTCCTGCCCGGATCACAGGTCGATATCCGCCCGGTGCGCGACGTCGGCCCCCTGATGGGCAAGGAACAGCCCTTCGCGATCCTCAAGATGGACCGGCCGCGCGGCAACATCGTCGTCTCCCGCCGGGCAATCCTCGAGGAGGCCCGCGCCGAACAGCGCACCGAACTGGTCAGCCAGCTTCAGGAAGGCGAGGTGCGCGAAGGGGTGGTCAAGAACATCACCGACTACGGGGCCTTCGTCGACCTGGGCGGGATCGATGGTCTGCTGCACGTCACCGACATGAGCTGGAAACGTGTCTCCCACCCCAGCCAGGTCCTGGCGGTGGGCGACACGGTCAAGGTCCAGATCGTCAAGATCAATCCCGACACCCAACGGATCAGCCTGGGCATGAAGCAGCTCCAGTCCGATCCGTGGGACGGCGTCGAGGCCAAGTATCCGTCCGGCGCGAAGTTCACCGGCCGGATCACCAACATCACCGACTACGGCGCCTTCGTGGAGCTCGAACCGGGGGTCGAGGGCCTGGTCCACGTCAGCGAAATGAGCTGGACCAAAAAGAACGTCCATCCCGGCAAGATCGTCTCGACCTCTCAGGAGGTGGACGTGGTGGTGCTCGATGTCGACGCTTCAAAGCGGCGGGTGAGCCTTGGTCTAAAGCAGGCGGTCGCCAACCCCTGGGACCAGTTCGTCCAGCAGCACCCGGTCGGCTCCACGGTCGAGGGCGAAGTCAAGAACGCCACCGAGTTCGGCCTGTTCATCGGGCTGGAGGGCGAGATCGACGGCATGGTGCATCTCTCCGACATCGACTGGTCGACGCCAGGCGAGGAAGCCATGGCCCGCTACAAGAAGGGCGAGATGGTCAAGGCGCGAGTGATCGACGTCGACGTCGAGAAGGAACGAGTCAGCCTGGGCATCAAGCAGCTCGCCGGCGATCCCATGCAGCAGGAAACCTTCCGCAAGGGGCAGATCGTCACCACCACGGTCACCGAGATCACCTCCGGCGGGGTCGAAGTGAAATTCGGCGACGATGCGGCGTCGATGACCGCCTTCATCCGCAAGGCCGATCTCTCCCGCGATCGCTCCGAGCAGCGCCCGGAACGCTTCGCGGTCGGCGATCGGCTGGATGCCCAGGTCGCCAATGTCGATCGGGCCACACGCCGGGTGTCGCTGTCGATCAAGGCCCTGGAAATGGCCGAGGACAAGGAGGCGATCGAGAAGTTCGGTTCCTCCGACAGCGGCGCGTCGCTTGGCGACATCCTCGGCGCCGCCTTGCGCGAGAAGGCGGCGACCAAGGAATAACGACGGGAATCGGGCTTCAGCGCCCCAGCTTGGGCGAAGTGGTTCGCCGCCGAACGGAACGGGATTCGTCGGGCGTCGGGCCCGCCGGCCGACCGATCTCCCTCGCCTGGGGCTCGACCACGACCAGACCCTCATCCACGCGCACTTCCGGCGTGGCCGCCAGGGTGAACGGCGCCCACCAGCTCGGCGCGCCTCCCGGCGGTTCGATCTCGAGCAGATCGCCGGCGCCGAAGTCGGCCACCGACCGCACCTTGCCCAGATGCGCGCCCTGCGGCGAGACCGCCTTCAGGCCGATCAGGTCGGCCAGATAGAACTCCTCGGCGCCCGGTTGTGGCAGGGCGCTTCGCAGGATGTGCAGTTCCAGCCCGCGCAGCGCCTCGGCGGCCTCGCGGGTGGCGACTTCGCTGGCCCGGGCGATCACCGCGCCCTTGACCGCGCGGCCGCCCTGCGGGGTGAGCGCCGTCGATCCGTCCGCATGGCGCAGTGGCCCGTACGCGACGAGCGCAAGGGAGTCTGCGGTGTAGGCGATGAGCCGCAGCTCTCCCTTGAGCCCAAAGGCGCCGGCCACTTTTCCGACGAGGATCAGCCGGTCGGGCGTCGCCATCCTGGGCTGTGGGTCCTCAAGCCTTCTTCTTGGGCGCCTTGGCGGCCTTGGCCTTCACGCTTTTTGCCTTGGGCGCCTCCTCGACCGTCTCGGGCGCCGGAGCGGCCTCGGCAGCTTCCGGTTCTGGAGCCGCAGCCGCGGGCGCGGGCGCTTCAGAGGCCCCCGCCGACGGTGCGGCCTCCTCTGGAACGACATCCGCCAGGACCTCCCGAGATTCCGCCTCCGCAGCCTCCACCGGCGCCGGCTCTTCGGAGACCTGCGCCGCATCGTTCGCCGTGGATGGCTCGGCGGCCGCCTCCGCCGGCGCCTCGGCGACGGCCGGAGCTTCGGCTTGCAGTTCGGCCACCGTCTCCGGCCCAGGAGCGGCGGGCGCTTCCTGCGCCTGTAGCTCGGGCTCGGCGGGAGTTTCCGGCGGCGGCGCGGCGGCCAGGGCGGCGGCCCGTTCGGCGCGCTCGGTCGAGCGCTCCTTGGCCTTGGCGTGCGGTTCGCCCTTCTTCGGGTTGGTTCCGGGGCTCCATTTGACCAGGCCCTCCGTGGCCAGGAACCGCGCCACCCGCTCGGTGGGCTGGGCCCCCTTGCCGAGCCATTCGCCGATGCGCTCGTTTTTCAGGGTGATGCGCCTGGCGTCGTCTTTTTTCAGCAGCGGGTCATAGCTTCCCACCTTCTCGATGAACCGGCCGTCGCGCGGCGAGTGGCTGTCGGCGACGACGATGGAATAGTAGGGGCGCTTCTTGGCGCCGCCGCGGGCGAGGCGAATCTTGAGCATCGGGGTGTCGGGTCCTTGTGGAGCTGTTCGTCGATCTGCTGGGTCAGGGCTTCCTGAACGGGTTGAATCCGCCGGAAAGGGCGCCGCCGAGACCCGGCAGGGCGCCGACCACGGGCCGGCTGGCCGCCGGTCCCGCCAGGCCTTGGCGGGCCGCGGGTCCGGCCCCGCCCAGCGCCGCGAGCTTGCCGCCGCCGAACAGGCCGGCCATCCGCGCCAGACCTCGGCCGCCGTCCCTGGCCATCGCCTTGAATGTATCCTGCATCTGGCGGTGCTGCTTGAGCAGCCGGTTGATCTCGGCCACCTCCACCCCCGCGCCGGCGGCGATCCTTCGCTTGCGAGAGGCCTGGAGGATGTCGGGCTTTCGCCGCTCCTTGAGAGTCATCGAGCCGATGATCGCCCTCTGCCGGCGGATCATGGTGTCGGAAACTCCCGACTCCGCGATCTGCTTCTTCATTTTCTGGACCCCCGGCAACAGGCCCATTACCCCGTCCATGCCGCCCATCTTCTCCATCTGGCCGAGTTGCTCGGCCATGTCGGCGAGGTCGAACTGACCCTTCGCGAGCCGCCTCGCCATCGCTTCGGCCTTGGCCTGGTCGAGATCGGCGGCGGCCTTTTCCACCAGCGCCACGACATCGCCGCGTCCCAGGATCCGGCCGGCGACGCGGTGGGCGTCGAACACATCCAGGGCGTCGATCCTTTCGCCGCTGGAGAGGAACTTGATCGGCAGGCCGGTGACCGCGCGCATCGAGAGCGCCGCCCCGCCGCGCGCGTCGCCGTCCGCCCTGGTGAGGACGAGGCCCGTCAAGGGCAGGCGCTCATGGAACGCCTTGGCCGTGCGCACCGCGTCCTGTCCGGTCAGGCTGTCGGCCACGAGAAGCGTCTCTGCCGGGCTGGCGATCCTGGCGATCTCCGCCGCCTCGCTCATCATCGCCTCGTCCAGGGTGGTCCGTCCGGCGGTATCCAGGATCAGCACGTCGAAACCGCCCAGCCGAGCGGCCGAAAGCGCCCGCCTGGCGATGTCCGCGGGGGCCTGGCCGGCGAGGATCGGCAAGGTCTCGGCGCCCGCCTCCCGGCCGAGAATCGCGAGCTGTTCCATGGCGGCCGGCCGCCTGACGTCCAGCGAAGCCATCAGCACCCGCCGCCGCTCGGTCTTGGCGAGCCTCAGCGCCAGCTTGCCGCACAGGGTCGTCTTGCCCGAGCCCTGCAGGCCGGCGACCATCATCACCGTCGGCGGGTTCAGGGCCGTGCGCAGCGGTTGCGCGCCCTCGCCGCCCAGCATTTCGACCAGGCCGTCATAGACGATCTTGATCACCTGGTCGGCGGGCCGGACCGAGCGGATCACCGCTTCGCCGGCGGCCTCGGCCCGCGCCCTTTCGATGAACGCGCGGACCACGCTCAGGGCGACGTCGGCCTCGAGAAGGGCCACGCGCACCTCGCGCATCGCCTCGTCGATGTCTTTGGCGGTGAGTACGCCGCGGCCGGACAGGGCCTCGAAGACCCCCGACAGCCGCTCACTCAAGCCTTCGAACACCGATGCTCCTTGACGCACGCAGGCCGAGGCGCCCTCGTGCGCGCGCGACGCGGACGAAAGGTCCCCTCCGCCCTCGTCCCTCCCTGCGATAGGAAAGGGGGTCGTGGCGTCGGAGGCGCAGCTGTAAAGCCGGGCGCCGGAAGGGCGCGCTTATGCGCCGGCGCCAACCTGCGGTCAAGGACGCGAAGACCACCCCTCATGGAGCGCCGCCTTCTGCAGTTCGCCATTCTCCTGGGCGGGTGCGTCCCGGTCTTCGCCGGAGCGGCGGGCGCCATCACCGGCGCCCGCGCCATCGGCGCCTGGCCGGGGATTTCCGCCGACAGCCACGTCCGCTATCTCTCCGGCCTGCTGCTGGCCATCGGCCTCATCTACTGGGCGTGCGTTCCCGGCATCGAGCGGCGCGGCTCGATCGTCCGCACCCTGACCCTGGTCGTCTTCACCGGCGGCCTGGCGCGGCTCGGCGGACTTGTCCTCGTCGGCGATCCAGGACCGATCCGCTTCGCCCTGGTCATGGAACTCGCGGTCGCTCCCCTGCTCTGCCTGTGGCAGGCGCGGGTGGCGAAGCGCGCCCGATGACTTTCTAGCCGCGTCCGCGCAGGAACAGCCGGTCGCCGCGCACCTCGAAGGAGTCCAGCCGCTTGAGAAACGCCATGCCCAGAAGGGAGGCGCTCATCGGCGCCTGGTTGATGAACGCCGGAACGTCCCTGATGCGGATCGGGCCGACGGCGAGGCGCCTCACGGTGACAGGCGCGCCCCAGGCGATCCCGGCCGCCGTCTCGCTGGGCGCCGAAAACCGGGTGGCGGGCGAAAGCAGCCCCGCCCGCTGGGCGTCGGCCGGGCTCAACACGATGTCGCTCGCCCCGGTGTCGACCATGAACCTGACCGGGGCGCCGTCGATCTCGCCCTGGACATAGAAACCGTCCCCCTCGCTTCGCCCGACCACCATCGACCTTGGCGATTGCGCCACGCCGTAGGCCGGGATCAGGGCGGTCCGCGCCTTCAGAACCGCGGCGAGGAGATCCTCGCGGAAGGCGTAGGCGAGAAACGCAATGGCGAAGATCCCCGTCCAGCCGGCGATGATCCGGGCGGTCGCTCCAAGATCGATGCGTCTCGCCGCCACCAGACCGCTGGAGACCAGGGCCAACAACCCGAACAGGCGCAGCGCCTCGCCCCAGTCGTTCGCCCCGGTCAGCTGGCCGGGGAAGAGCCGCGCCAGGAGTGCGAACGCCAGGACCGCCACGGCAAGCAGGCCGAGCCAGAGCAGCACTCCTTGGCGAGCGGGCTTCCTCGGCGGCTGCGACGGCGGGCGGACCCAGGGTCCGTCGGGTTCGGCCATTGGTGGTCCCACGCGGGTGGGATCGCAGTCATCGCCTCGACCCCCCTCCAATACAAGCTTAGCCTGCCGGCGTCGAAACTTCGGGAGTTCCGAAAGTGCGCATCCTCCTCGCCGGACTGCTCGGCGCCATCGCCAGCACCTTTACCGAAGTCATGAAATACGTCTTCGCCGGCGCCGCCATCACCGCCTTCCTCGCCTGGCGGGCGCGCAGGACCGCGTAAGGCTCAAGCCGGCGGCGTCGGACCCTAAGCCGGCACCGGGAACCCGCGGTCGCGCATCAGTGCGTCGATGGTGGCGTCGCGGCCGCGAAAGCGCCGAAAGGCCTCGGCGGCGTCGATGGTGTCGCCGATGCTCATGATGTCCTCGTAGAGGCGCTTGGCGGTCGGCTTATCGTAGAAGCCCCCCGGCGCCTGGGCGAAAGCCTCGGCGGCGTCCGCGGTCAGGGTGTCGGCCCAGATGTAGTCGTAGTAGCCAGCCGCATAGCCTTCGCCGGCGAAGATGTGCCCGAAGTGCGGCAGCCGGTGGCGCATCACGATCTCGCGCGGCATACCGATCTCCTTCAGGGTTTCCTTCTCGAAGGCCGCCGGCTCGATCGCAGCGGCGCCGGCCAGGTGCGCCTTCATGTCGACTATCGCGGAGGCCAGGTATTCCACGGTGCCGAAACCCTTGTTGAAGCTGTGCGCCCGCTTGATCTTGGCCACGAGGGCTTCGGGCATCGCCTCGCCGGTCTGGGAGTGGGTGCAGAAGCGGGTGAGGACTTCGCGTGTCGGCAGCCAGCGCTCGTTGAGCTGGCTGGGAAACTCCACGAAGTCGCGGGCGACGCTCGTCCCGGCCAGACTGGGGTAAGCGACATCGGAGTTCAGCCCGTGCAGGGCGTGGCCGAATTCGTGGAACATGGTCACCGCATCGTCCCAGGAAACCAGGATTGGCCCACCGGCCGCCGGCTTGACGAAATTGGCGTTGTTGGAGACCACCGCGGTCACCTCGCCGGCGAAGCGTTCCTGGCTGCGGTATTCGCTCATCCACGCCCCCGAGCTCTTGCCCGGCCGCGCATAGGGATCGAAATACCAAAGGCCGACCCGCCGCCCCGCGCGCCGCACCTCGAAGACCCGGACGTCGGCCTCGTACACCGGCAGGTCGTGCACCGCAGCGAACTCGAAGCCGTAGAGCTGGCCCGCGGCCCAGAACATCGCTTCGCGCAGCCTCTCCATCTGGAGGTACGGCTTCACCTCGCCCTCATCCAGATCGTACTTCGCCTTGCGGACCTTCTCGGAATAGTAGCGCCAGTCCCAGGGCTCGATCCGCGTCCCCGACGCGTCGGCCTGCGCGATCGGGCGCATGTCGGCCACCTCCTGGGCGACCCGCGCCTTGGCGGGGGCCCAGACCTTGAGCATCAGCTCCATGGACGCATCGGGGGTCTTGGCCATCTGGTCGTCGGTGATCCAGTGGGCGAAGGTCGGAAATCCCAACAGCTTCGCCTTCTCGGCGCGCAGCTTCAGGATCTCGGTGATGATGGCGTTGTTGTCGTGGGCGCCGCCGTTGTCGCCGCGCATCGTCCACATCCGCCAGCCCCTCTCGCGCAGATCGCGCCGGCTCGAATAGGTCAGGAACGGCTCCATGGACGAGCGGGTGTTGGTGATCAGCCACTCCCCCTCGCGGCCCTTCGTCCGCGCCGCGGCCGCCGCCCCGGCGACCAGCGAGTCCGGAAGGCCGGCCAGATCCGCCTTGGCGGTCAGGGTGAGGCTGTAGCCCTCCTCGTCGGCCAGTTCGTTCTGGCTGAATTGGGCCGAGAGGCTGGCGAGGCGCTGGTTGATCTTGGCCATCCGCGCCTTGTCCTGCGCGCTGAGGCCGGCCCCGTGGCGGGCGAACCGCCGATAGACGACGAGACTGAGGCGCTGCTGCTCGGCGCTCAGAGCGGAGGTTTCCGGCGCCTCGTGAACCGCCTTGACGCGCGCGAACAGCGCCACGTTCTGGACGACCTCGTCGGCAAAGGCGGCGAACACCGGCGCCATCTCCTGCTCGACCGCCTGCATCGGCTTGTCGTTCATCGTCGAGGTGAACACCCCGAAGATCGCGCTCACCCGAGCCAGCGGCCTGCCGGCGTCCTCCAGGGCGGCGATGGTGTTGGCGAAGCTCGGCGGCGATGGATCGGCGGCGATCGCGGCGATCTGCACCCGGTTGGCCTCGATCGCCTCCATGATCGCCGCCTTGAAGTCTTCGACCCGCACCTTGTCGAACGGCGGTCCGCCGCCGTGCGGCCCGGTCCACGGCGCGAGCAGGGGCGAGGCGGTCGGGCCGGCGTCCGCATTCATGGTGGAAGCTCCAAGGAGGGCGGCCGTGGCGGCCGATGCGAGAAGGAAGGTGCGCCTGAGCAAGGCCGGCGGCTCCGTGGTGAAACTGTGGCCGCTGCGCGCGAAGGCGAAGGACTTACCGCGCGTCTGGATGTGAATTAAACCCCATCCATGGCGATTGGGGTATTCGATTCGGGGATCGGCGGCCTCAGCGTCCATCACGCCCTGGTCCGCCGCCTGCCCGGCGCCGACTTCGTCTACCTCGCCGATCAGGCCAACACCCCCTATGGCGGACGTGGCGGCGAGGAGATCGTCGAGCTCACCCGCGCCGGCTGCGAGCGGCTCTTCGCCGAGGGCTGCGATCTGGTCATCCTGGCCTGCAACACCGCCGCCTCGGTGGCCCTGCGCCGCCTGCAGCAGACCTGGCTGCCAGGCTACCGCCGCGGCGCCGGCCGGCCGGTGAACGTGCTGGGGATCATCGTCCCGACCATCGAGGCGGCCACCGGACTTCCCTGGGAACACGCCGCTGAGCGCCGCGGCGACAAGATCGAGCGCGTCGACATTCTGGGCATCTTCTCCACCCCGGCCACCGCGGCGAGCCGGGTCTATGAGATCGAGATCGACAAGCGCCGGCAGGATGTCGCGGTCTTTTCCGAAGCCTGCCCGAGCCTCGCGCGCGACATCGAGTCCGGCGCCCCAGAGGCCGACCTGCGCGGCGCGATTGGGCGCCACGTCGCCGCCCTCAGCCGGCGCATCGGCCGCTCGCCGGACCGCGCGATCCTCGGCTGCACCCACTACGAGATCACCGCCGACCTGTTCCGTCAGGCTTTGCCGCCCGGGACGCCCCTGATCCATCAGCCGGGAGCCACGGCGGCGGCCATCGAGCTCTATCTCGCCCGCCATCCTGAATATGGCCAGGGTTCGCAGGGGCGGCGCCGCTTCCTCACCACCGGACGTCCCGGCGCCCAGAACGGCCTGGCGGCGCGGTTCTGGGGCGCGCCGCTGGATTTCGATCCGGCCTGAACGCCGCAAAGGAGGCCTTTCATGCGCGCCGCCCCGCTCGCCGCCGCCGCGATCGCCCTGGCCCTCGGCGGCGCGGCCCGCTGCGAAGTCGTCGACAGCCAGCCCGGCGGCTTCACCGTGAGACATACCCTCGACATCGCCGCGCCGCCTTCGCGGGTCTGGGAGGCGCTCGGCCACATCGGCGCATGGTGGAATCCCGAACACACCTTCTCCGGCGATGCGAAAAATCTCTCCATCGAGCTCAAGGCCGGCGGCTGCTGGTGCGAGAGCTTCCCGGGCGGCGGCGTCGTCGGCCACATGATCGTGGTCTATGTCCAGCCGGGCCGGACGCTGCGCGCCTTCGGCGCCCTTGGTCCACTCCAGGCTCTCGGCGCGGCGGGCGCCATGACCTGGAGCCTCCAGCCGCAGGCGGGCCACACCCTGCTCACCTGGACCTATGACGTCGGCGGCCATGCCCCTGGCGGCCTGGGCGCCCTGGCCGCGCCGGTGGACACCGTGCTCGGCGAACAGGCCGGCCGCCTTAAGTCCTACGTCGAGGGAGGTAGGCCGTAGGGAAGGGCTCGCCTTATCGGCCGCGCAAATCCAATAGAGCCGGCCTATATCTCGATCATGCTGCCGACCCTGCGCCAGCTCCTCTACCTGAAGCTCCTTCACGAGCACGGCTCGTTCAGCCGCGCCACCCAGGCGGCCCACGTCAGCCAGCCCACCCTCTCCGCCGGGGTCCAGGAACTGGAGCGGATCCTCGGCGCGCCCCTGGTCGACCGCAACCGCTCCGGGATCATTCTCACCGCCGCCGGCGCCGAGGTCGTGGCCCGCGCCGGCTCGATCCTCGCCCAGGCCGAGGATCTGGTGGAAGGGGCGCGCAGCGCCGGCCAGCCGCTCTGCGGCCGCTTCCGCCTGGGGGTGATTCCCACGGTGGCCCCCTTCGTCCTGCCCGCCGCCCTGCCCGTGTTGCGACGCCGCTTTCCGTTGCTGCGGCTGTTTCTGCGCGAGGATCTCACCCATCGGCTGGTCGCCGAACTGAAGTCGGGGGGCCTCGACGCCGCCCTGCTGGCCCTTCCCTGGGCGATGGGCGGCCTGGAGTGGGCCCATGTCGAGGATGACGAACTCCTCGCCGCCTTTCCGGCCGGCCACCTTTTGGAGAAGTCCAGGACGGTGGCCCCCGAGCGCCTGGAAACCGAGGAGTTGATCCTCCTGGAGGATGGCCACTGCCTTCGCGATCACGCCCTCACAGCCTGCGGACTGGGCGGCCACGCGCGGCCGCGCGAGGATGGATTCGCCGCCACCTCGCTCACCACCCTGGTGCAGATGGTGGGTTCGGGGCTCGGCGTATCCTTCCTGCCCGCCATGGCCGTGCACTCCGGCCTGGCAAGGGCCGCCGGAGTGGGCGTGCGCCCGCTGGAGGCCGACCACGCCAGCCGCGAGATCGTCGTCGCCTGGCGCGCCGGCTCACGGCGGTCGGCCGAGGCGCGGCTGCTCGCCGAAGTGTTCGGCCAGTGTTCCAGCTCAACCTCCCTGGGCGTCACGGACGAACGCGAGCCGCCCTGCCGGGCTTGAACCGCATTCGTCTACGCACTACAGTAGTGACAATGACCGAAGCGACCCTGATCGTTGCCGCCGCCGAGGCCAACCGGCGGTTTTCCAAGCTCCTGCGCGCGGCGCGCGAGGGAACTTTGATCACCATCACCTCGCATGGCGAGCCGGTGGCGCAACTTGGCCCCGCCGGCGGCGCGGCAGGCCGTCAAGCCACCGAGCGCGAGCGAAGGCGGCAGGCGCACGATGCCCTGATGGCGCACCTGCGCGCGGTCGAGCCGATCGTCGTGGCACCCTGGACCCGGGCCGAACTCTACGATCGCGACTAGGGCCGCCCGCCACGTGCGGCTCGCGCTCGACACAAACATCCTGGTTTATGCCGAGGGCATGAACCTCGCGGTCGGCGATGCGCGCAAACAGGCGCTCGCGGTTCGCCTGCTCGAGGCAGCGCCGGAAGGCTCGATCTTCATCGCCCGCCAGACCCTTGCTGAATTGCATCGCGTGATGGTGCGAAAGGGCCGCCTGGCCCCCGCCGCGGCGTCGGATCGGATGAGGCTTTGGGCGGCCGACGCCGAGCTCATCGACACCGACGAGGCCGTTCTGGAATCCGCGCTGGACCTCGCCAGCGACCATTCACTGCCCATCTTCGACGCCGTGGTCCTCGCGGCCGCCGTCGAGGCGCGCTGCGACCTGTTGCTCTCCGAAGACTTCCAGGATGGCTTCGCCTGGCGCGGGATCGTCGTCACCGATCCCTTCGGATCGGCGCCGGACCGGCGCCTCGCGCGGCTCCTGGCGGGCGGGCGCTGAAGAACGCGCGGAGAAAGCCCGCTCGCCCACGCCCCGAAAGCCGCCGCTCCGGCGCTCGCCTCAAGCAGGTTCGATCCGCGCGTCCGGGAGGGGCGACCCGCACCGCCGGAGGGTACGCTGGGGATGAGCGAGTTTCGATCCGCGCCCCCGTGAGAAGGCGACACTTGGAGGCGCGCCGCCGCCGACGGAGATGATGGTTACGATCCCCCGCGGCCCTCGACCTTTCCATGGCCTCCAGAAGGCGCACGCGCTGAAGCACGGCTTCGCTCGGCTTAGGCGCAAGTCGCCATTTTCTTTCCCGAGCTGTTCACTCCCCCAGCCGCCAGCCCCGCACCTCCGCCAGCGGCTCGAACCCAAGGCGCTCCAGGATCGGCCGGCTGGTTTCGGCGGCGTCGACGATGAGGTAGCGGTAGCCTTGCCGCCGGGCCTCCTCGGCGCGGGCGCCGACAAGGGCGCGATAGGCGCCGCGCCCGCGGAACCCCGGCGCCGTGCCGCCGCCGTAGAGGCCGGCAAAGACTCGGTCATGCGGCATCTCGAGCCGTCCGGAGGCCCCGGGCCTGCCCTCGGCATAGGCGATATAGAGGCCCAAGGTGGGGTCCCCCAGACGCGGCGCGAACGCCGCCCCCTGCCAGGCTTGGGCTTGGCCAAAGGCGGCGGCGTTCACTTCGAGGAGATCGGCGAGGCCGGCCCGGTCGGTCACGCGCCGGACCTCGGGGCCGCTCGCCCGCGGTGTGGCCGGTGCGGGCGCCACCAGATCGAACGCCAGCAGGGTCTCCGGCTCGTCCGGTTCGAAGCCGGCCCGCGCCAGCACCTCCTCGAGATTGCCCGGCCGGTCATGGCCATGGACCTTCCATTCGAGCTGACCGCCGCTGGCGCGGAAGTGCGCGGCCTCGCGCGCGACCGCGGCGTGCGCGCCCTGTGCACCGAAAGTCCACCACTCGATGAAATTGTAGGGCCCCAGGCGGCGCAGCACCTCGCCGGACCACTCGGAGGTGACGCCGATCTCTTGCGGCGGATCGGCGCGCATCGTCGCATCGAAGAGCGCCAGCACCGCCGCGACATCCATCGTTCGATGTTCTTTCTGGCCGGGCAGTTGATTTCAGCGCCCCGAGTGCGGCGGATCCTTAGGTCAGGCCGGCGCCTCAATGGGAACGGCGCGCGCCACCACCCTCAGGCCGAGGCTTCCCATCGCCGCCTCGATCCGGTCCAGGCGGGAGGCGTGATCCAGATCGAACAGCCGATCCACCGAGTTCCGGCTCCAGTTCAGGCGCCGGGCCATCTCGGCTCTCGAGATGCCGGACTTGCGGACCGCTCGATAGAGATCGACCTTCAGGTCGACGAGCAGGGGGGTGCGAACCACTAGGGTATGACCTGTCCGACCTCGCGGCGATTTCTCGCGCGGTACGTCCAGGCCGGCTCTGATGCGCGCGGCGATGGCCTCCTCGATCGCGAGCAGTCCCCAGCGCCGGCAGGCGGCCTCATCCTCGCCGAATGACACCACCTCGGGGAACGCCGGGCTGGTCACCAGAAAGGTGTCGTTGTCGTCCGGCGTGAGTTCGATCCTGTAGTCGGTCATTACCTCAATCCCAGGTCCTTCTTGATCCTGTTGACCAGGCCCGCGCCCAATTCCTTTGAGCTGCCGTGTATCGGCAACTGACTGACGCGATCGCGGAGTCGGACCGTGAGATGGCCGGAGCCTCCCTTATGGGATTCGAATGTGCAGCCTCGGGCCGCCAACCGCCTCTTGAATTCGCTCGCGTTCACAGAGGTAGGCTCTTCCACACATTTGTGGAAGTCCACATGAATGTGGAAAACGTGATCAGCCCCTCCGGCAACGGACTCCCCGCCAGCGCCGCGGCGGCGCCCCTCAATCCAACAGCTTCCTGGCCAAATAAGTGAATTCCAGCGCCACCCGCTGGGCGCGCTCCTGCAGGTTGGCCGAGGCGGCGTGGCCGCCGTTGGTGTTCTCGAAGAAGAGGAAGGGCAGGCCCAGGGCCGCCATCTTCGCCGCCATCTTGCGGGCGTGGACCGGCGTCACCCGGTCGTCCTTGGTCGAGGTGACGAAGAAGGGTTCGGGGTGGGCCTTGCCGGCGACGAGGTTCTGGTAGGGCGAGATCGAGGCGAGGAAGGCGCGCTCGGCGGGGTTGTCGACGCTGCCGTATTCCCCGGCCCAGGAGGCGCCGGCGCCGATCTTCTCATAGCGCAGCATGTCGAGCAGCGGCACCTGGATCACCACCGCACGCCAAAGCTCGGGATGCTGGTTGAACTCCACCCCCATCAACAGGCCGCCGTTGGAGCCGCCCTCGATCCCCAGGCGGCGCGGCGAGGTGATCCCGCGCGCGATGATATCCTTACCGACGGCGGCGAAGTCGTCGAAGATGAGCTGCCGGTGGGTCTTGAGGCCCGCCTCGTGCCAGGCCGGGCCGAATTCGCCGCCGCCGCGGATATTGGCCAGGACATAGACGCCGCCGTGCTCGAGCCACAGCTTGCCGATGTTCGCCGAATAGCTGGGCAGCATCGAGGCCTGGAAGCCGCCGTAGGCGTAGAGCAGGGTGGGGTTGGCGCCGTCCAGGCGCATGGTCTTGGGGTGGACCACGAAATAGGGGATCTTCGCTCCATCGCTCGAGGTCGCCTCGAACTGGTCGACCTCGTCGCCCGAGGCGTCGAACTTCGCCGGCAGAACCTTGATGTCGCGCGCCTCGCCGCTGGCCGCGTCGCCCTGCCACAGCCGGGTCGGATCGAGGAAGCCTTCGACGGCCCAATAGATCGCGTCGTCGGTCTCGCCGGCGGCCACCAAGCCGACCGAGGAATTCGCGGCCACCGGCAGGACGCCCTTGCGCCAGCCCGCGCCGGCCCGCTCGAAGGTGACGAGGCTTCCCTTGACGTTGTCATAGAGAGCCGCGACCACCCGCGAGCGGGTCACCACCGCCTGCTCCACCGACTGGCGCGGTCCCGGCGCGATCAGGACCTGAACCCTGGGCGCGGCCCCCGCCTCGAGCGAGGCGAGATCGACCGCGATGAGCGCGCCCTGCGGCGCGGTCGGCGCGCCGGGCGCGGGGGCCCAGTCCTCTTTCAGGCTGACGATCAGCGCCCCGTCGATCAGGCCCTCGACCCGCGACTTGGGCGGCAGGGGCAGACGGACCAAGCCCTTGGCGGTCAGCAGATAGTGTTCGAATTCGAAGAAATTCACCGCCCGGACGATGATCACCACCTTGTGGCCGGCGCCGTCGTGCAGCACCTGGGCGTCCACCGTCACGTCGGTGGGCTTGCCGCGAAAGACTTCGCTCGCCTGGTCGAGCGGCTGGCCGCGTTTGAGGGTCTTGACCACGAAGCCGTAGCCGCTGGTGGTCATCGTCCCGGGGCCCCAGTCCCTCGCCAGGATCAGGGTGTCGTCGTCCAGCCAGTCGGCCGACTGCTTGCTGCGCGGCAGGAAGAAACCGCCGGCGACGAAGCTTCGGCTCGCCAAGTCAAATTCCCGCACCTGCACGGCGTCCTCGCCGCCGTCGCTGAGGCGCACAAGGCACAGCCGAAAGTTCGGCGGCGGGCAGGTTGCGCCCTTCCATACCCAGTTGGCCTTTTCGGCGGCCGAGAGGGCGTCCAGGTCGATCACGCTCTCCCAGGGCGGCTGGGCGGCGGCGTAGCCCTCGCGGGTGGTGCGCCGCCAGAGGCCGCGGACATGGACCGGGTCCTGCCAGAAGTTCATCACCGCCTCGCCCAGAAGATCCGGCATGGGAATCCGGTCGGCGGCGTCGACGATCTTCAGCGCCTCGGTGTGGAAGGCCAGGTAGCGCGGGTCGCCCTCGAGGACGGCCAGGGACCGGGCATTCTCTTTTTCCACCCAAGCGAGGGCGCGCGCGCCCCGGGCTTCCTCGAGCCAGAGAAAAGGGTCGGCCGCATTGGCGGCTGGGGATGGGGCGTCGGTCACTGGCGGCGTCTTCGCTGAGCTCGGAAAGGCCAGGGCGGCGATCGCCGCGGCCAATAGGGCGGTGCGCATGGCGCCCGTTCTCGCCATCCCGGCGAGAGGTGTCCAGTCTTCCGCGTGGCGCAAGCCTGGCTAGCGGCCCTTTCCGCTCCCCGTGTCGAGGCCGCGCAGGTACGCGACGACGTCCGCCCGCGTCTTGGGATCGCCGATGTAGAACGGGTGCGGCGAGATTGTGCCACGGCGTGGATCGAGCAGAGTCTCCAGGCTATGCACCGAACCGTCGTGCAGGAACATCGGCTTGCGGGCCAGATCGAGCAGCATCGGAATGGCGTTGCCTCGGTGGCCGCCGCCGGGGCTGGCGTCGACCACGATCATCTTGTCGTCGAAGGTTCCCGGCGCATTCTGGATCGGATCGAGAGGCGGATCGCGCCGGGCCAGCACCGTCGGGTGATAGCCCGGCCAGATCCGGTTCATCTCCACCAGGGTCGGGCTCACCGGCTGGCTCTGGTCGGGATTGTGGCACGAAGAGCAGTTGGCGACGAACGCCCTGCGCCCGCGCGCCGCCGCCATCGGTTCGACCCTGGCCCCCCGGGGGGCTGGCAGGGATTCGAGGTAGGCGCGAAGATCTGCGAGCTTCTGTTCATCGACCCTGCGGCCCACCAGGCTCCCCGGATCGCCGATCTTGTAGCCGGTCATCGCCATGGCGAAGGGGTAGCCGGTGACGTGAGTCGCCCGCAGCACCTTCGCATAGTCATCGGAGAGTTGAGTTCCGGCGGTTCCGCCGACCACGGTCAGGAATTTGCGGCCCTCCGGGGTCGCCAGGGAGGTCGGATCGAAGGCGACCGTATAGACCCCGTTGGAGAAGCTTTCGACGCTGGGCTGTTCGCCGGCGCTGCCGAAGGGGGCGGCGAGATCCTGCCGGAACAGAGGCGAGTTCACCACCGGATTGCCGTTGCCGTCCGGCGTGTCGTCGAACATGCCCACCGGGTAGAACTTGGGATTGCCGAGGTAGGCCTTCGCGTCCGCTTCGCTAGAGTGAGCAGTGAGACCCCGTGGCGCGCGACCGATCGTCTTGCCGCCGAGGGTCACCTGCAGGAACGGATAAAAGGCGAGCGGATTGTCGGCCGTGGCGAGGATTTTGCCGAAATTCAGATTGAGGTTCGCCTGGCCGTCCAGGCGATGACCGATCGAGCCCCCGCCGGGCATGGCGAACACCGATGCATCGGTGTTGGTGTGACACAGCGCGCAGGTGGCGCCGACCTTGTCACCCTTTGGCGCGAAGCCCGGGATGGCGTTGGCGGCGATCAGCAGCATCGTCGTCTTGGGATCGTTCAGCAGCGGGGCGTTGCGCGGCGAGAGGTCGGTCTTCAGTTCCGCCGCAAGAGGGCCGCGCAGTTCGGCGGGAACGGCGTCGATGTCCACGAGCAGGCCGAGCTTCAAGGCGTCGATCGGGGTGACCTTCGCCTCCATGATCCCCTTGGGAAGGCGCACGGCGTCGGTCCAGAAGCCCTCGTTGCCGAAGGTTTCGAATCGGAACACATCCCTGCCCGCCGCCGGATGGCCGGTGAGACCGGAGTGTGGCGGGGCGATCTTGTCGCTCTGGGCGCGGCTTGCCCGCTCGCCGAGCACAACCGTGGCGGCCATGGAAAGGGCCAGAACAGAAACCGCCATCCGCGGACCCCAACGGAACTTGGCCATTGCGTCGCCTTCCTCGCCTGACTCGACGTGCGCGAACCTAACGCGCCCGGATGCCGATCGTTCGAAGTTCGAACGTATTTTGCGGTTTGTCCGCCTCTCGTCGGTCCATGGTCAAGCGAGGGCGAGACGGAAATATTGTTTTCGTGCTGTATTCGGCGATTTGTTGCCGTAACAGTCCAGTGCGACCCCACCTTGCCAAGTCAGTGCTCGTCGCGCCACCGGCTCGGCTTCAGTCCCGTGATGCGTTTGAACATGGTGGAAAACTGACCGTGACTGTTGAAGCCGCATCGCTTGGCGATCCCGGCAATGGGCAGCTCATGATCGGCCATCAAACGCTTGGCCCGCTCTATGCGGCGACTGATGACGAAGGCATAGGGCGACAGGCCGGTCATCCGCTGGAACGCGCGGCTGAAATGGTAACGGCTCAGGCCGGAGACCTCTGACAATGCGGCAAGACTGATGTCCCCGCTCAGATTGTCCCCGATGTAGTCGAGCACCCGCCTCAATCGAAAAGGAGCGAGGGAGTGCGGGGCCCGTACATGGACCGTCGAGAGCGTCGAATGTTCGCCCACCAGACGCACCAGGGCGGCATGGAACAGAGTTTCCAGGTAGAAGCCGCTCGGACCGACAGGCGCGGAGAGTTCGAGCATCATCATGTTCAGAAGGCCCTCCACGAGCGCGTCGGATCGCCCGACCTCTTCGAGGAAAGCTACCCGCAGGGGCTCGCGGTCGAAGACTTCGACGACGACCCGGTCGACATCGCGCGGGCGGATGTACAGGTGGCTGAAGTCGACCGGCCCCTCAGTGCGCCAGTTCGAAGCAGAACCGGCGGCAATGATCGTCAAGCCGCCCGAATGCACGTCGGTGATGGTGCGGTCGCCATCCCTGTCGCGGCGGACGCGTTTGGCGCCTCCCAGGTGCAGGACGGCGACGTGGTGATCCAGCGCCGGCTGCTTCATCTCCGGGGAGGTGTCGGCCCAACGGCGCAGCAGGCCGCGCCGCAAGGTGCTGGAATCGCTAGTCAGCACCGGCGGCGCGGAGATGATGCTTCCCCACTGAAAAGGATTGAGAACGGCTTGTTGTGAATTCGAGTCCAACCGTTCGCCTCCGGCAGGATGGGCCGTTACGTTATAGCCTCCATCCCATCGGGCCCACGACGCGAGCCTCCACAAGTCTGATTCCGGCTCGCCCAATACATTTGCGCGCCTCGTTACCCTTCTGCGGCGAAGGCAAATCTGAGCTTCCTACGAAAATAGCAAGACGCGGAAACTCGCGGCTCGAAAACAGAAATTCCCGAGGGTCTGGACCTGGCGGGCTAGCCCCGAGGTCGCCCCCTCTGAACCTGAGCGGGTGCGGGTCGTGGGGCTGGGACCGAAAATTGGATCGATGCCCTTCTCCGCCAGTCCGGCCGCTCTACGCGGCGTGACGGAAGATCGCGCCGGTAGCCCCGAGCGGATGGCGCGGTGATCCGATCGGCGCGTGCGACGTTCTATCGGAGGCGGCGCTTGCGAGGGATGGTTCATGAAGCAAATCTCGTGCGATGTCGCCGTCATCGGCGCCGGCTCGGCGGGCCTCGCCGCGCATCGCGCCGCCACGGAGGCCGGCGCCAAGAGCCTGCTCATCGAAGCGGGTCCGGGCGGCACGACCTGCGCGCGCGTCGGCTGCATGCCATCGAAGCTGCTCCTGGCCGCCGCTCGCGCCGTTAGGGACATGCGAGAGGCCGGCCGGTTCGGCATTGGCTCGGGGCCCGAGGTCCGCGTCGATGGCCATGCGGTCATGGCCCGCGTGCAGCGTGAGCGGGACCATTTCGTCGCGGGCGTGCGCAAGGATGTCGCCGCCATCGCCGCCAGACACAAACTCACCGGTCATGCGCGCTTCGACGGCCCTACCAGCCTCACCGTCGATGACCATTCCAAGGTCCAGGCGCGCGCCATCGTCATCGCCGCCGGCGCCCGGCCCATAGTTCCCGGCTCTCTCGCCCAGGCGTGCGGCGACCGGGTGTTCACCCATGAAACGATTTTCGAGCTGCCGACCCTGCCCACATCCCTGGCGGTCATCGGAGCGGGTCCCCTGGGCATCGAACTTGCCATCGCCTTCGCGCGACTAGGGGTGCGCACCGCCGTCTTCGACGACGGCGAAACGATCGGCGGAATCGCCGATCCGGTCGTCCAGGCCGCCGCGCGGACGGGACTGGGATGCGAGGTGGCGCTGCATCTGGGTGTCGAGGTGGAGGCAAGGCGGATCGGCGCGGGCGACGTGCGGGTGTCATGGCGGCGAAAGGCGGCGCGCGCCTCGTGCGCGACATTTCAGTATGTGCTTTCCGCGGCCGGCCAACCGCCGGCGCTGGATGGCCTGGATCTGCGGATGGCGGGCCTCAGCTTGGACGCCCACGGGATTCCGGCGTTCGACCTTTCCACCCTGCGGTGCGGCGAAAGCGCGGTGTTCATCGCCGGGGACGCCGACAACGCCAGACCCGTGTTGCACGAGGCGGCCGCACAGGGCGAACTCGCCGGGTCGAACGCGGCGCTCTATCCGAAGATCCGGAAACACCCGCCCGGGGTGAAGCTCGCCGTGGTGTTCACCGACCCCGACATGGCGACGGTCGGCGAGGGCTTCGATCCTGATCAGCAGAGGCAATGGGCCATCGGATGCTCCGGCGACAATGGCCGGGCGCGGGTCGACGGCCGCGATCCCGGCATCCTGCGCGCCTATGTTCGCCGAAAGGACTCCGTGATCATCGGCGGGGAGATGTTCGGGCCGCAGGTCGAGCATCTGGCGCAGATGCTCGCCTGGATGGCCCAGCTGGAGCTGACGGTCGAGGCCGCCCTGGCCCTTCCGTTCTACCATCCCACCGTGGAGGAAAGCCTCCGCTCATGCTTGCGGGACGCCAAGAGCCGGCTCGCCTGATCCAGGCGGGTCAGCCCCCGTGGGCAAAGGCCGGATAGAGCGACATGCCGCCGTCGATGGCGAGGGTCGCGCCGACCACATAGTCCGCGGCGTCGGAGGCCAGCCAGACGGCGGCGGCGGCCACGTCCTCCACTTCCCCGATCCGGTCGTAAGGGATCAGTTTGAGGAGCTTGCGCATGGCGGCGGGCGTGGTCCAGGCGGCTTTGTTGATCGGTGTCCGGATGGCGCCCGGAGCGATCGCGTTGACGCGGATTTTCTCGGCCGAGAGCTCCTGCGCCATGCTCTGCATCAGCATCTTCACGCCACCCTTGGCTGCGGCGTAGTTGGCGTGTCCGGCCCAGGGGATGGTCTGGTGGACGGAACTGATGAACAGCACCTTGCCCAAGGCCCTGGAACGCTTGGGGTCGAGCCCTTGGCGGCGGAACCAGCGGACAGCCTCCTGGGCGCAAAGAAACGCGCCGGAAAGATCCAGGTCGATCACCGCGCGCCAATCCTCGAGGCTCAGCTGGGTGAAGGCGCCGTCCCTCTGCAGCCCGGCGTTGGCCACCAGAATTTCCACCCCCCCGAAGTGCTCGTGGGCGATCTCGAAAAGCCCCTCGACATCGGCAGGGCGTGAGACGTCGCCGGCGGCCGCCACCGCGCGACCACCCTTTTCGACGATGGCGCCCACGATCTCCTTGGCTGCCTCGGCCGCGCCGTGGTGGTTGACCAGGACCGCCGCGCCCGCCTCGGCGTAGGCATGGGCGATGGCGGCGCCGAGCCCGGAGCTGGCGCCGGTGATGATTGCCCTTTGGGCGGCAAGGGGTTTGTCGCTCATGAGGTCAATGTTCCGCTCGAGCCTTTCGGCTCTTGGCCGTGATGGCGCCCGATGGGCCGCGGACGATCTCGCAGTCGAACCGCTGAGGCCCGATGGAGAGGCCGCCGATCGAGAGCCGGCTGACACTGGCCGGCAGAAGCGGACGGTCGAACTCCACCCCCAGGCGTCCTCTGCGCAGACCCAGCAGGGAGGTCAGCATATGAGGGACCGCCCCGGACGACCAGGCTTGCATCGGTTCGGCGAACGGACATCGCGCCGGAAACAGGTCCGGCTCACGGTCGAACCCGACATAGAACTCGGGCAGCCGGCCGAGGGCGAAACAGCCGGCCGCATCCAGCAGGGCGTCGAAGATTCTCACCGCCGCCGCGTCGAGGCCGTATCTGCGCAGGCCCTCGACGATCAGGGCGTTGTCGAACGGCCAAACGCAGCCGAGGTGGTAGTTGAGCGGATTGTAAGTCTTCTCGAGGTTGGAGAGGGTCCTGATCCCCCACCCGCAATCCATATCCGGCGCCAGCATCCGCTCCGCCGTCCGCGCCGCCTTTTCAGGGGAAGCGATGCCCGACCACAGCACCTGGCCGGCGTTGGAGGTGATCACCGTCACCTGGCGGCCGCCCTCTTCCAGAGCGAGGGCGTAGCAGCCCTCGTCGTCCATCCAGAAATCGCGATTGAAGCGTTTGCGTAGGCCCGCCCCCGCTTTTGCGAGCCTGTCGGCGTTCTTGATCTCGCCCGCTCTTCGAAGGGCCGCCGCGATCGAGGTCCAGGCAAGGTAGACATAGCCCTGCACTTCGCAAAGGGCGATCGGCGCGCGGGGCGCGCTTGCGTCCTTGCGGGGCACCCCGAAAGTCGAATCTTTCCATCCCTGGTTGATCGGACCTTTGGGGGTCTCGCCGCTGTAGCTGAGATAGCCGTCGGCGCTGGTTTCGCGGCTCACCCATTCCAGGGCGGCGTCGATCTCCGGCCGAAGCTCCTCGAACAGCGCCAAGCTCCCGGTCCATTGCGCGTGCCGGGCGATCAGGATCAGAAACAGCGGCGTCGCGTCGATCGACATATAGCTCGGCCGGTGGGGGACTTCCTTCAGTCGCGCCATCGCTCCGAGGCGCAGTTCATGCGGAATCTTGCCCGGCTGCTCCCACGTCTCCGGGTCCTCCACGCGGCCCTGGTAGGCGGCGAAGAGGCGGGCGACCCCTTCGGCCGGGCGCGGGTCGAAAACCAGCGTCTGCAGCGCGGCCAGAATGCTGTCACGGCCGAAAGGGGCCACGAACCACGGCATGCCGCCGGCGATGAAATTGCTCTCGAGGCCGGTGCGCAGCATGGTCAGATCGCGCAGCGAGCGTTCCACTACCCGATCCAGAACGGCGTTGTCGCTCATCACGTGGACCCCATCGTAGAACTTCGGTTCCGGCGGCCGGGCGCTGGCCGGCTCTGCCTCCTCACGGATGGCGAAGGTGATTTCGATGGTTTCGCATCCCTGGCCGGCGAGGCGGAAATCGAAGGCGGCGAGGCGCGCGCCGCGGCGGCGGCTGAGCGTCGGCGGGCGCGAGAAGGTGACGCTCAGGCAGCGGGTCACCCCATCCGCGCCGTGGTAGCGGAACGCCAGCTCCGTCTCGCTCGTCGTGACGGTGCGGGTGGCGCCGCGTTTTTTCGCCTTGGCGCCACGCAGTTCGAAGAGATCCTCGAATAGTGCGTCGATGACGAGGGTGAGGCAAAAAGAGACCGGCTTTGCGGTAAAGCTGCGCAACACTAGTCGGTCGGTGAGGCGCGAGGCTTCGCCATCCACGGTTCGTTCCAGCCGCAGCCCCAGGCTCTGCACGTCCAGCGCGGCGCCATCGAGCTGCAGGATGGCGAGGTTGGTGAGCTCGTGCACCGACTGATGGCCGCGCGCGGGGCTTGTCATCAGAGTCAAGCATGGCTCGCCACCCAGCCGCAATTCGTAGCGGCTGAGGTAGCGGGTATCGCGATGGAAGAGGCCCAGACCAGAGCCACAAACCGTGGTGATTTCGCCGTCGCCCCGGCAGGAGAGATAGAAGCCGCCGTCCTTGATCAAGACCGGCTGAACGACTTCGGCCATGAAGATGTGATCGCTCATCGGAGCCTGCGGAAAGTAACCATCTGGCCAGGACCCCTCGGCGCCGCGTACCTGCTTCGGCAGCGAACATCAGGGCCTTGGTGGAAACTCATCCGCGGTCGACCCTGTTCCCCCGCCGCCTTCACCAGCGCAGAAGGCGCGAGCCGATGAGGCCGCCCAGGGCGGCCGAGGCGGCGATGCCCAGGGTGTACCAAGTGGCCACGAACGCCGCCGTGGTCTCCTGGCAGTAGAGCCCGTAGACCGTCGCCCCCACCGCTCCGGCCAGCGTACCCGCCGCCGCCCCGGCCATGCCCAGCCGCGTGGGCGCGAGGCGACGCATCACCCACACGATCGCCAGATAGACCGGGACTCCCAGAGCCAGGATGCGGAAGGGACACTGACTCCAACTTTGGCCGAGCCAGACCTCTGCGACATCGACCCGCGGCGTTCGCGCGAGTTCGACTCCAGCCAGGACCGCCATTACAGCGACGATCAGGATGATGATGATCAGCCCGGCGTGTGGCCGGCCATCGGGCCGGGACAGGCGGCCGACCAACTCCAGGCCGGCGAGCGAAATGCACAGCGTGTAGCCAACCTTCATCCAGAACGACGGGGTGTCGGCGGCGATGGTGAGGGGTCTCACGCCGAGCCAGCCCGCCAGGACGACGAAGGCGACCACGGCCCCCAGTGCGGCCGCCGCGGCCAGCCGCCGCCTCACCGGCGCGCCGCGCGCCGGTGAGGCACTGCTCGACAGGGCGAAAATCAGGTCAGCGGTCTTCATCACCGACCTTTCGCGCCAAGCGCCGCATGCTGCGGTGAATGCTCACCTTGGCCGCGGTCACTGAAACACCACCGCGCTGCGCAGCCTCTTGCATGCTCAGACCCGTGAGCTTGACATCGCGCATCAAGGCTCGTTGGCGCGGCGGCAGACTTCCGAGGAGCTGGGCGATGTCTCGACGCACCGCGCCTTCGTCGGGGTTTTCCACCGCGAAAAGGTCGCCGGCGTCATCCAGAGGGATGGTTTGCCGCGCGCCGGTGCGCCGGAAATGATCCAGCAGCTTGTAGCGCGCGATTCCATAGGCCCACGGGGTGAATGGCTGATGGCGATCATAGGTCTCCCGTTTCAGGTGGATCGCGAGGAGCGTTTCTTGCACCAGATCCTCCGCATCGGCGTCGCCAGGCCCTAAGCGCCTTCGAAAATGACCGCGTAAATACGGTGTCAGCACGCCCAGAAGCTCGCGATAGGCATCCTTGTCGCCCTGAAGGCCGCGGATCATCAGAGCTTTCAGCCGAGGTTCAGGGGCCGCCACGTGTGATCCGTCATTCGCGCTTGGGAGTATCAAGGTTACGACGCTTGCCGCTGCGGCGTAACCAACGGCCCCTGGAGTGCGAACTATCAGGAAGCGGCATTGTTTCCCGCCGCCCCAACAGACCAAAGGCGCCAATCGATGTCCTCCCTTTCGAAATCCTTGACCCGCGGGCCGGTGGCGCGGCTGGCCCTCGTCGCAGGCGTCTCCGTGATCGCCCTGGCGATCGTCGGCGGGGCCGCGGGCGCCCGTTCAGGCGCGGCGCCGGCCGTCCGCCTTCCGGCCCCGGCGATCGAGGTTGCCGGGCCGCAAGCGGGGCAGCAGATCGCTGTTCTCTCCGGCGGCTGCTTCTGGGGCGTCCAGGGCGTCTTCGAGCACGTGCGCGGCGTCAAGCAGGTCCTGGCCGGCTACGCCGGGGGCAAGGGGGCCACCGCTAACTACGAACTGGTGAGCACCGGGACCACCGGCCATGCCGAGTCGGTGCGGATTGTCTTCGATTCACGCCAGATCTCCTACGGCGAAATCCTGCGCATCTATTTCTCGGTCGCCACCGATCCCACCCAGGTCAACCGGCAGTTTCCCGACGAGGGTCCGCAGTATCGCGGGGAGATTTTCTACGCGACCCCGGCCCAGAGGAGCGTCGCCCTTCGCTACATCGCCCAGCTCCAGGCGGCGAAGGTGTTCCCCCGGCCGATCGCGACGCGGGTGGATCCGCTGACCGGCTTCTTCAGGGCCGAGGCCTACCACCAGGACTACCTCGTCCGGCACCCCGACGCCGCCTACATCGCCACCTACGATCTGCCCAAGGTCGCCGCCCTGAAGGTGATGTTCCCCGCCGACTACCGGCCCACGCCGGTGACCGCGCTCTGAAGGCGAGCGCCCTTCGCCCTGGCGCCTCGCGGCGCTATACCTCGCCGCCCATGAGCCGTCCGTTCCTGAAGATGAACGGGCTCGGCAACGATTTCGTCGTCGTCGAGGCCCGATCGGCGCCCTTCGCGCCTTCGGTCGCGCAGGCCCGGGCGATCGCCGATCGCGCCAGCGGCGTCGGCTGCGATCAGATCATCGCCATCGAACCCTCCAGGCGCGCCGACGCCTTCATGCGCATCTGGAACGCCGACGGCGGCGAGGTGGCCGCGTGCGGCAACGCGGCCCGCTGCGTCGGCTGGCTGCTGATGCGGGCCACCGGACGCGAGGAGGCGAGGCTGGAAACCGCCGAGCGGGTGCTCGAGGTCCGGCGCGCCGGCGATTGCGCGATCACGGTCGACATGGGGCGCCCGGGCCTCGACTGGCGTGACATCCCGCTCGCCGAAGCGATGGACACGCGGGGCATCGAGCTTCAGGTGGGGCCGATCGAGGCGCCGGTCCTGCACACCCCGGGCTGCGTTTCGTTCGGCAATCCGCACGTGGTGTTCTTCGTCGCCGATGCGCGCGGCGCGCCGGTAAGGCAGGTGGGGCCGATGATCGAGCACCACGGCCTTTTTCCCGAGCGCGCCAACGTCGGCTTCGCACAGATCATCTCGGGGGAGCGCATCCGCCTGAAGGTCTGGGAGCGGGGCGTCGGGGAGACTTCCGCCTGCGGCACCGGCGCCTGCGCGGCGGTGGTGGCCGCCCACCGGCGGGGACTCGCCGGGCGGAAGGTCACCGTCGAGCTCGATGGCGGGGAGCTGGCCATCGACTGGCGGGCGAGCGACGGGCACGTTCTGATGACCGGCCCCGTGGCGGTCGAGTTCACCGGCCGCCTGCCGGCGGTGGAGGTGCGGGCATGACGAGCCATCCCGCCATCGCCGCCGGGCGGACCGCCGTCGTCACCGGCGCCGCCAGCGGCATCGGCCTTGCCGCCGCCGAGAGGTTCGCGGCGCTCGGAATGAATGTCGTGCTGGCCGACCGTGACGGCGCGCGGCTCATCGCCGCGGCCGACGGCCTTCGCTCCCGCGCCGCCCGCGGCGCCAGGATCGAGAGCCTGGCCACCGATGTCGCCGACTTCGACCAGGTGGCGCGTTTGCGCGACCACGCCCTGGCGCGCTTCGGCGATGTCGCGGTGCTGATGAACAACGCCGGGATCGCGCGCGGCGGCCACGCTTTCGAGAACCTCGACGCCTGGCGCCAGGTGCTGGCGGTCAATCTCGGCGGCGTGATCAACGGCGTCCAGGCCTTCGCCCAGACGATGATCGACCAGAACCGTCCCGCCGCGATCGTCAACACCGGCTCCAAGCAGGGCATCACCACGCCGCCGGGAGACACCGCCTACAACGTCAGCAAGGCGGGTATCAGGGTGCTCACCGAAGGACTGCAGCACACTTTGCGCAGTATCGAGGGTTGCCAGGTGAGCGCCCACCTGCTGGTTCCGGGCTCGACCTTCACCGGCATGACCGCGCGCACGGCCCAGAAGCCGCCCGGCGCGTGGACCACCGAGCAGGTGGTGGACTTCATGCTGGCCGCCATGGCCGCCGGGGACTTCTACATCCTCTGCCCCGACAACGAGGTGAGCCGTGAACTCGACAACGCCCGGATCACCTGGTCGGCGCAGGACCTCACCGAGAACCGCCCGCCCCTGTCGCGGTGGCATCCCGACTTCAAGGACGCCTTCGCCGCCTTCATCGCCGGGCGGACCTGAGCATGGCTGGCCTGGTTTCGGCTCCCGATCGCAGGGACGTCGAGGTGGTCACCTTCGGCTGCCGGCTCAATGCCTGCGAATCCGAGGCGATCGCCGCGCGGGCGGCGGCCGACGGGCTCGCGGACGCGGTGGTGTTCAACACCTGCGCGGTGACCGCCGAGGCGGTGCGCCAGGCGCGCCAGGCGATCCGCCGGGCGAGGCGCGCTAGGCCCGGCGCCAGGATCATCGTCACCGGCTGCGCGGTGCAGATCGATCCGGCGGCCTTCGCGGCGATGGACGAGGTCGACCTTCTTCTCGGCAACGCCGAAAAGTCCGCGCCGGGCGCGTTTGGCGAAGGCGCGGCGCGGGTGCGAGTCGGCGACATCTTCACCGCGCGCCACGCGGTCGGCTCGGCCGGCGCGGGTCCTGGCAAGGTGCGCGCCTATGTGGAAATCCAGAATGGCTGCGACCATCGCTGCACCTTCTGTGTCATTCCGTTCGGGCGCGGAAATTCGCGATCCGTGACCGCCCAGGCCGTGGTCGATCGGGTGCGCGCCCTGGCCGGCGCCGGCTATGGCGAGGTGATTCTGACCGGGGTCGATCTGACCAGCTGGGGGGCGGATCTCACCGGAGCGCCCTGCCTCGGCGCCCTGGTGGCCAGGGTCCTCGAGGAGGTTCCGGAGCTTGCGCGCCTGCGGCTCTCGTCCCTGGACGCGGCGGAGATCGATCCGGAGCTGATGGCGCGCCTGGCCGAGGAGCGGCGTCTGATGCCCCACCTGCACCTTTCCCTCCAGTCCGGAGACGATCTCATCCTCAAGCGGATGAAGCGCCGCCACCGGCGCGCCGACGCTCTGCGGCTGGTGCGCGAGGTTCGCGAGGTCCGTCCCGAGACCAGTTTCGGCGCCGATTTCATCGCCGGCTTTCCCACCGAAACGCCGGCCGCCTTCGAAAACACCGTGGCCCTGGTCGAGGAGGCCGGCCTCGCCTTCCTGCACGTCTTTCCTTACAGTGCCCGTCCCGGGACGCCCGCGGCGCGGATGCCGACGGTCGCGGCCGCCGAGATCAAGGAGCGCGCCGCTCGCCTGCGCGCCGCGGGCGACGCCGCGCTCGCCCGCCATCTGCAGCGGCGGGTCGGCTCGACCGTACGCGCCCTGGTGGAGCGGCCCGGCCGCGCGCGCGCCGAGGACTTCACCGAGATCGCCTTCACCGGCGAGGCGGCGCCCGGAGCGACCATCACCGGCGTCCTGGCTGGCCATGACTTCCGGCGCGCCCGCGTGGACAGGTGGGAGGCGTGCGCGTGAGAAAAGCCTTCGTCACCCTTCGCGCCCCGCGAGAGAAGGATTGCCTCGACAGCGGAGTTTGCTTGCCGTGACCACCGAAACCCGGACCCTCACCGGAGGCTGGCAACGCGGCGCCGATGGGCTCGGCCCGGAGTGACGGCCGAAAGCCGAAAATCTGGGTGGCTTCAACGCCTCACCCAAGGCCTGTCGCGTTCATCCAAGGCGATGAGCGAGCAGGTGGTGCAGGTCTTCATCGCCAAGCCGCTCGACCAGCAACAGTTGGACGCCCTGGAGGAGATGCTCATCGAAGCGGATCTCGGCCCGCATGCCGCCGCGCGCATCGCCAGGGCTTTGGGCGAACGCCGGTTCGGCGGCGCCCAGACCTCCGATGAGGTGAAGGAGGCTCTCGCCCAGGCGGTGGCGGCGGAACTCCTGCCGCGTCAGGGCCGGTTCGATCCCCTTTCCGGGCCGCGGCCGTTCGTGGTCCTGTTCATCGGCGTCAATGGTTCGGGCAAGACCACCACTCTGGGCAAGATCGCCGCCGACCTCACCGCCCGCGGGGCGCGCGTTCTTGTCGCGGCCTGCGACACCTTCCGCGCCGCGGCCGTGGAGCAACTCGAGGTCTGGGCGGTCCGCGCCCACGCCGACTTCATTTCCGGCGCCGATGGCGCCGACGCCGCCGGTCTGGCGTTCGACGCCCTGACCCGGGCGCGCTCGGAGGGCCACGACGTGCTGCTCATCGACACCGCCGGACGGCTCCAGAACAAGCAGGGGTTGATGGATGAGCTCACCAAGATGATCCGGGTGCTGAGGAAGGTGGACAGCGAAGCGCCCCACGAGGTGCTGCTGGTCCTGGACGCCACCGTCGGGCGCAACGCTCTGGCCCAGGAGAACATCTTCGGCAACGCCATCGGCGTCACCGGCATCGTCATGACCAAGCTCGACGGCACGGCGCGTGGCGGGGTCCTGGTGCCGGTGGCCCAGGCCTCGGACTCGCCGATCAAGTTGATCGGCGTGGGCGAAGGGATCGAAGACCTCCAGCCTTTCGACGCCGCGGCCTTCTCCCGCTCGCTGGTCGGCCTCGAGGCGCCCGTCCATGGCTGACCGCCGCCGCCCGACGTGGATCCGGTGGGCCGTGGACGCGGTCCCGGCCTTCGCCTTCCTGGTCGTGTTGCTCGCCACCCGCGATTTCCGGCTCGCCACCTGGTGGCTGGTCGGCGGCTCGACGCTTGCTCTGGTCACCGGCCTTCTCGTCGAGCGCCGTCTCGCCCCTTTGCCGGCGGTCATGGGTGGCATGGCCCTGGTGTTCGGGGGCCTCAGCCTGTTGCTGCATCGCAACGACATTCTGCAGATGAAGATGACGATCGTCGATGCGGCCCTGGGCGCGGTGCTCTTCGGCGGGCTTCTGCTGAAGAAGAATCCGTTGAAACTGCTCCTCGGTGGGGCCTTTCACCTGACCGATCGCGCCTGGACGGTGCTGGCGGTGCGCTACGCGCTCTTCTGGTGGGTGTGCGCGGCCGCCAATGAGTTCATCCGCCGCACCCAGACGGCCGAGACCTGGGCGATCTTCCGAGTTGTCGCCGTGGCCCTCGCCATCGTCTTCGCCGTCGCCCAGACACCGTTTTTGATGAAGCACGGCGGCCTGGGCGCGGCGCCGCCGCCCGACCCGCCCGAGCCGGGGTTTTGACGTGCAGAGCGGCGACGCGCGACGCACTGTCGTCAAAACGTGAAGAAAGTCGGATAAGGACGTCCACTGACGCATCGGTCGGGGGGAGAGAGGGGCGGGCGCGATGTCCAAGACGGGGCGCAACACCGCCGGCGGCGGCCTCGAAGGTTCGGTGACCCACCTTCTGCAGCGGGCGGTCCGCTTGGCCCTGGATTTTCACGCCGAGGCCGCGGGCGCCGGAGCGGTGACCCAGCGCCAATACACCGTCCTGGCGGCGGCCGGCGCCGCCGACGGCCAGAACCAGAACGATCTGGTGCGCGCGACCGGGATCGACCGGTCTACCTTGGCCGAACTCGTCTCGCGGATGCTCGCCAAGGGGCTTCTCGAGCGCGAACGCTGCGCCACCGACGCGCGGGCCAACACGGTGCGGCTATCGCCGAAGGGGCGTACAGCCCTCGCCGAGGGCGCGGGCGCGGCGGGCGCCGCCGATGAGCGGCTGCTGGCCCTGCTGGCGCCCAAGAAAAGCGCGGCCCTGCTGAAGATTCTCGGCGGCCTGGCCGGCGGCGCCAATCGTGGCGGAGAAGCGCCGGCGCCGGCGCCTCGCAAGGCCGAGAAAGCCCGCAAAAAGAAGAAGAAAAAGAACGCGGCCAAGGCGGCGAAGATTCAGGACATCGGGGCGTAGTCTTCGCCGACGGGCGCTCCGCCTTGGCGGCAGCGATGGGAGGTTCAGGCTTTGGACGCCTTCTCCCGGCTCTGCGCCTCGCGGCGAAACCGACGCGCGCGGGCGAGCGTGTCGGCGATCATCAAGGCGAAGATGAGCGCGCTCACGCCGTAGGCCGGCCAGATGAAGGCGGCGTACTTCCCCGCGGCGAACGCCAGGGCGCTCACCTCGCGGCCGCCGCCAGGGCCAGACTCGCCGAGCGCCGGCGCCAGACCTCCGCCCTGGTCCTTACGAGCCACAGGGCGCCAAAGGCGGCGGCGTAGCCGGCGCCGGCGAGGACGAGGGGGAGCAGATAGACCGGCGCAAGAGTCGGCCCGCCGGCGCGAAAGATCGATTCCCCCTGGTGCAGGGTGTTCCACCAGTCGACCGAGAACTTGACGATCGGCAGGTTGATGAGCCCGACGAGAGCGATAATCGCACAGGCGCGCCCGGCCTTGGCGTCGTCTTCGATCCCGGCGCGAAGCGCAATGTAGCCCACGAACAGCAAAAACAGCACCAGCACCGAGGTGAGGCGCGCATCCCACACCCACCAGGCGCCCCACATCGGCCGCCCCCAGAGCGAGCCGGTGATCAGCGCCATCAGGGTGAACCCGGCCCCCAGGGGCGCCGCGGCCTTCGCCGCCGCGTCGGCCAGGGCGTGGCGGAAGACGAGAAAGACAAAGCTTGCCGCGCCAAGGCACCCGTAGGCGAGCATCGCCGTCCAGGCGGCGGGTACATGGATGAACATGATCCGCACCGTTTCGCCCTGCTGAAAGTCCGGCGGGGCCGCGAAACCCAGCGCGAGTCCCGTCCCGATCAGCAACACGGCCAGGAGAGCGAGCAGCGGCGCCGCCCACTTCGAAAAGGCCATGAAACGATGCGGATTGGCGAGCGCCGCGATCATGGCCGGGTAGCTAATGCGTTTCGCGCGCGGCCGCCATCACCTGCTCGCGTCGCCGCGCCGGTCACGACAGGGCGTTGCGGCACGCAGCCGCCATCGCGAAAGGGGTGAGGGCGATGGCCGCGAGGCTGTAGGCGCCCAGCAGGGCGAAGGCGGTGAACCACGGAAGTCCGGCGGTGAACGCCCAGATTGCCGCGCCTCCGAAGATCACCGGCGGAACGACGAGCGGCAGGACGATGACCGCGATCAGCACCCCGCCCCTGCGGCTGGCGAGCGCCACGGCGGCGCCAGTCCCGCCGACGAAGGCGAAGGCCAGCCCCCCGACGGCCGCGGCGGCGGCGATCATCGGTGAAGCGGCCACCGGGGCGCCCAGGGCCAACGCCGCCAGGGGCGCGGCGAGGGCCAGGGGCGCTCCGGTCGCGCTCCACTGGGCAATGCACTTCACAGCCGCTACTCCCTCCAGGGGCAGGGGCCCCAGCGCCAGCAGCTCCAACGCGCCGTCCTCGAAGTCGCGCTCGAAGAGCCGCTCGAGGGAAAGCAGGCTGGCGAGGACCAGGCTCACCCAGGTCGCGCCGCCGGCGACACCGGCCAGCCCCGCGGGCGAAGGCCCCGCGGCGAGCGGCAAGGCGGCGGTGGCGGCCGCCAGGAAGGCGATGGCCAGCAAGGGCCCGCCGCCTCGCCCCCAGGCCAGGGCGGTCTCGCGGCGCAGAAGCACCGCCAGGGCGATCATCCACCCAGCTCCACCTGGCGCGCCGCCATCGGCAGCGGGTCGTGCACGGCGGCCAGGATCAGGCCTCCGCCGGAAAGGTGGGCCGCCATGATCCCGGCGAAGAGGGCGCGCGAGCGGGCGTCCAGCGGCGCCACGGGCTCGTCGAGCAGCCACAGCGCCCGTCGCGAGGCGCACAGTCGGGCCAAGGCGAGCCGACGCCTCTGGCCGGCGGAGAGCTGTCGGACCTCGAGATCCAGGGCCGCCTCGACCCCCAGCCCCCGGGCCGCCGCAAGCGCCCCATCGGCGTCCGATCCTGTCCACAGCGCCTGAAAGAGAAGCTCTTCGCGCGCCGTGCGGCCCGGCTTCATCCCATCCTGCCAGCCGATGAAATGGCAGTCGGTCCGCCTGGCCTCGTCGGCATCCACTTCGCCCGCCGCGCCGGCGAAGCGCACCTCCCCGGCGAAAGGGCGGATGAAGCCGGCGACGGTGCGCAGCAGGCTGGTCTTGCCCGCGCCGTTGGGGCCGGTGAGCGCCGCGGCCTCGCCGACGCCCAGCGCCAGGTCGAGCCCTTGGAAGAGGACCTGCTCGCCCCTCTGAACGCCAAGCGATTGAAGGGCGAGACCGGTGATCACGCGAGGCCCTGCCTTGCATGGACGGGGCGGGCGCTCGCGGCTATGACACGGCCGGCCGCACCGGGACCACGCGGCGCGCTGGCGGACGCTGTGTGTCCGCTCCGGTCAGCGCGCGATCCCTGGACCCACTTTCGGGATGCCTGCGGCAAGGAAAGGAAAACCCCCATCATGGCGTCGAAGGACAGCCTCAAGACCCGCCGCGAACTCGAGGTCGGCGAGACGACCTACAGTTACTACAGCCTGCGCGCCGCGGAAGAAGCGGGGCTGGCGGGAATCTCGGCCCTTCCGGTGTCGATGAAGGTGCTGCTGGAAAATCTCCTGCGCAACGAAGACGACCTCACCGTGCGCGAGGAGGATATCCGCGCCTTCGCCGCCTGGGTGGACAACAAGGGGATGGCCCAGCGTGAGATCACCTTCCGTCCGGCCAGGGTCCTGATGCAGGACTTCACCGGCGTGCCGGCGGTGGTCGATCTGGCGGCGATGCGCGACGCCCTCGCCGCGCTCGGTGGCGACCCGCAGAAGATCAATCCCCAAAGCCAGGTCGACCTGGTCATCGACCATTCGGTGATGGTCGACCATTTCGGCACCGCCAAGAGCTTCGCCGAGAACGTCGAGCGCGAGTATGAGCGCAACCTGGAGCGTTACCGCTTCCTGCGCTGGGGCTCGGCGGCCTTCGACAACTTCCGCGTTGTCCCCCCGGGGACCGGCATCTGCCACCAGGTCAATCTCGAGAATCTCGCCCAAACGGTGTGGTCGAGCCCTGAGGGCGAGAGCGTCGTCGCCTATCCCGACACGGTCGTCGGCACCGACAGCCACACGACCATGGTCAACGGCCTTTCCGTTCTCGGCTGGGGCGTGGGCGGCATCGAGGCCGAGGCGGCGATGCTCGGCCAGCCCCTGCCGATGCTGATACCGGAGGTGATCGGTTTTCGGTTCACCGGCGCGCTCCCCGAAGGCGCCACGGCCACCGATCTGGTTCTCACCGTGACCCAGATGCTGCGCAAGAAAGGCGTCGTCGGCAAGTTCGTGGAATATTTCGGCGCCGGTCTGGAAAGCCTGACGATCGAGGACCAGGCGACCATCGCCAACATGGCGCCCGAATACGGGGCGACCTGCGGCTTCTTTCCGATCACCAAGGCGACCCTCAATTATCTAGAGGCCACCGGCCGCACCCCCGAGCGGGTGGCCCTGGTGGAGGCCTACGCCAAGGAGCAGGGACTGTGGGTGGATGCCGGCGCGCCCGACCCGGTGTTCACCGACATCATCGAACTGGATCTGGCGAGCGTCCTGCCTTCCCTCGCCGGGCCGAAGCGCCCGCAGGACAAGGTGCTGCTCTCCGAAGCGGCCAGCCGGTTCGCAGAGGCCCTGAGGACCGAGTTCGGAAGAGGCGAGGGAGGCCCCGCGCCGCGCCGCTCCGTCGAGGGGGAGGATCACGACATCGGCGACGGCGATGTCGTGATCGCGGCCATCACCTCGTGCACCAACACCTCCAACCCCAGCGTCCTCATCGCCGCCGGCCTGATGGCCAAGAACGCCGTCGCCAAGGGGCTCAAGGTCAAGCCCTGGGTGAAGACCTCCCTCGCGCCCGGATCACAGGTCGTCACCGACTACCTGGCCAAGGCGGGATTGGACAAGCCGCTCGACGCGCTCGGCTTCAATCTGGTCGGCTACGGCTGCACCACCTGCATCGGCAATTCAGGGCCGCTCGCCGAGCCGATTTCAAAGGCGGTGCAGGAGGGCGATCTGGTGGCCGTCTCGGTGTTGTCGGGCAACCGCAACTTCGAGGGCCGGGTCAATCCGGACGTACGCGCCAACTATCTCGCTTCGCCTCCCCTGGTGGTCGCCTACGCCCTCGCCGGGTCGATGCTCACCGACCTGTTGACCGAGCCGCTGGGCAAGGGAAAGGGCGGCAAGGACGTATTCCTGAAGGATATCTGGCCGACCAACGCCGAGGTCGCGCAGATCCAGCGCAAGGTCGTCGGCGCCGAGATGTTCGCGGCGCGCTACAAGGACGTCTTCAAGGGCGATACCGCCTGGCGAAAGATCCAGGTCCCCGAGAGCCAGACCTACCTCTGGGACGTCGGTTCGACCTATGTCCAGAATCCACCCTATTTCGAGGGGCTGCAGATGACCCCCGAAGCGGTGACCGACATCCTGGAGGCGCGCATCCTGGGCATCTTCGGCGACTCGATCACCACCGACCACATCAGTCCGGCCGGCAACATCCGGAAGAGTTCTCCCGCCGGAGAATATCTGACCGCTCACCAGGTCAGCCAGGGCGACTTCAACTCCTACGGCGCCCGCCGCGGCAATCACGAGGTGATGATGCGCGGGACCTTCGCCAACATCAGGATCCGCAACAGGATCACTCCAGAGATCGAGGGCGGGGTCACGCGACACTTCCCCTCCGGCGAGCTGATGGCGATCTACGAGGCGGCGATGCGCTACAAGGCGGAGGGCCGGGCGACGGTGGTTTTCGCCGGAAAGGAATATGGAACCGGCTCTTCCCGGGACTGGGCGGCCAAGGGCGCCAAGCTGCTGGGCGTCCGCGCGGTGATCGCCGAGAGCTTCGAGCGAATCCACCGCTCGAATCTGGTGGGCATGGGCGTTTTGCCGCTGCAATTTATCACCGACGGATGGCAGCGCCTCTCGCTGACCGGCCAGGAGATCGTGACAATTCGCGACCTCGCGACCGTCCATCCGCGACGGCAATTGATGGTGGAGCTCTATCGTCCGGCGGATGGCCGGATCGCGAGGTTCCCGGTGCGCTGCCGGATCGATTCGCCCACGGAGCTCACCTATTTCCGCAACGGCGGGATCCTGAACTACGTCCTGAGGAATCTCGCGAAGGCCGCGGCCTAGGGAAGTCGCGCGGATCACAGTGTCGTGAAGCCCTCGCCGCTGAAACTCCGCTTAATTGCGGCGCTGATGAGCAAGCTCGCGGGCCTTCTGGTGTGTCTCGCCCTGGCGGCGCCGGCTACGCCGGCAGCGGCCAAGCCCGCGGTGCTGGTCGAGCTCTTCACGGCCCAGGGCTGCTCGTCGTGCGGCAATATCAACGCCGTGGTCGGTCAACTCGCCGAGCGGCCGGGAATCATCGCCCTCACCTGGCCGGTGGATTACTGGGATTACCTCGGCTGGAAAGACACCTTCGCCAAGCCGGAATTCGCCGATCGCCAGCGCGCCTATGACAAGCGGTTCGACGTGCGCGAGGTCTACACCCCGCAGGTCATCGTCGACGGTCACCTACAGGCTTCGGGCGCGACGGCCGGCGCGGTGGACTCCCTCGTCCGCGAGGCCAGGCGTTCAAGCGCCGATCCGCCGGACATGAAGTTTCTTGTCGGCGGCCGGATCGCCGTGGGCTCGGCGCCGCGGCCTCGTGGTGGCGGCGAAGTCTGGCTGATCCGCTATGACCCCAGAGCGCAGCTGGTCGAGGTGAAGGCCGGCGACAACCGTGGCCAGACGGTTCCTCAGCGGAATGTCGTGCGTGAGATCGAACGCCTCGGGACGTGGGCGGGCAGGCCCGTGGTGTTCAAGGCGCCCGCGCCGAGCGAGGAGGGACTGGAGAGCCTGGTCGTCGTCCAGGGATCCAACGGCGGGCGGATTCTCGGCGTGCTGCAACAGGCGCGCGAACCTGGCCGCAAGGCCGCCACCTCCTCCGCCGAAAGCAAAACCCCCGCGGCCGGAGGGGGCTGACCGCGGGGGTATCTTGGGGCATTGCGTCGGCTGACCAGAACCCCGCAAATCCAGGGGGGCTGGGGGGCTGTCAGGATCCGGACCAACAGGCGTTCCGATCAGCCGACAGCTGTAAGATCGGTGTCCAAACGGGCGGGCGAGCGACCGAAATGAGGTCATTTCAGGGCGACAAATGAAGCCCGTTTCATGTTTCCCGAAGTTGTGTCGCCAGTATCACGTTCCCACCATCACGCGGCCACGCTCTGAGTGCTGAGGTAAGGCCAGGAACGGCCGCGAACAGCGGCGCTGAGCGATCGAAGGATCGACGCTCGTTGCCCGGCACGCTGGAAATGCTCTAGGCTCGCTCGGCATGGCGTTCGACTCGGCCCCTCGGCCCACATTCCCTCGCGAGAGACCCGGTCTCGTCTTCTTCGATCGTCACGAACTCTCCCAGATTCTCGCGCTGTATGGGCGGATGGTCGCCGCAGGTCGCTGGCGGGACTACGCCCTCGATTGCCTCAACGACGCGGCGGTGTTTTCGATTTTCCGGAGCGCCTCCGAAACCGCGCTCTTCGGCATCGAGAAGCGGCCGGCGCACGCGCGGCGTCATGGCGCCTGGGCGGTCATCGCGCACGGCGGATTGGTGCTGAAACGGGGCCACGCGCTGGCGCAGGTGCTGAGCATTTTCGACCGCCCGAAGTTCTCCCTCGTCAAGTAGTCAGGGAAAGCAAGACCCGTCAGCCGCGGAAGTTGAGCTCTATCTTCACGCCGTCCGGATCATGGACGAAAATCTGCCTCAGGCGCGCGCCGGGGACGGCCGCTTCGGCCGGCGTCAAGCCGAGGCCGCGCAGGCGGGAAAGCGTGCCCTCGAAGTCACCGGCTTCGAAGGCGAGGTGATCGAACGCGCCAGGCGCCAACGATCGATCCGATGGCGGCGCGCCGACCAGATGCACCACCGGTCTGTCGCCCAGGTAGAACCACGCCCCGGGAAAGTCGAACGGCGGCCGGTGTCCTTCGCTCAGGCCCAGGGCCTGGGAATAAAAGGCCCGCGACCGGTCGAGATCGACGCAGTTCACGGTGACGTGGTCCAATCGGCTCAAGGCCATGGTGTCGGCTTCGTTTTCAATCGGGCAGAGGCGCCCCGCCGCCATCCTGGGGACCCAGGAGCAGCATCAAGTCCAAACGCACGGCGGGTGCAAACGATATCGCCAGCCTCGCCGCCTTCCGCACGCCGTTGGCGGGTCAAGCCATGCAGCCGCGGTTGCGGCGGCTCATGGCGCGACGCCCCGCCTTTGCTCGGAAGGGCGTCGGCCTGTGAGGACAGCAACACTTGGCCGAACCTTGGCGGAGAGGGGGGGATTCGAACCCCCGATACCCTTGCGAGTATGCCGCATTTCGAGTGCGGTGCTTTCAACCGCTCAGCCACCTCTCCTCGAGGATGCGGA